>Ga0210046_1000015_pt1 | contig 265360 bp, 238 predicted proteins | sample CryGeyCG2114_250_FD_185461 | JGI IMG/M metagenome (GOLD analysis project Ga0210046, IMG submission 185461) | Groundwater microbial communities from aquifer - Crystal Geyser CG18_big_fil_WC_8/21/14_2.50 (SPAdes) (version 2) | ecosystem: Environmental > Aquatic > Deep subsurface > Groundwater ...
ACTGGAAAGGTGGCCATTGCGCGCTTCTTCAGCCCGCTTACACTGCCACTTTCAACCCGGTCAACCTGTAGGAAGTTTGAGATCAAACTGGCTTCGCTTCAGGCTCATACCTGAATTGGAAAATACTCCCCTGGAGCTACGCCCCTCGGTAATTCTGGTCGACGAGCCAGAACTGGGTTTGCACCCTTCGGCCATCACCCTGCTGGCGGGGATCATGCGGCAGACATCGGTTGAAACCCAAATCATCGCGTCCACACAATCCCCCCTGCTCCTTGACCACTTTGACCCCGAAGACGTGCTGGTGGCCAACAGAGTTGACAGCGCCACCACCTTGACACGCCTGAGCAGCGCACCACTCAAGGACTGGTTAACCGACTACAGCCTTGGGCAGTTGTGGGAGAAAAACGAATTGGGCGGTCGCCCTCAGCCGGAGTAGCCCCCAGCCATGGCTCGCCTGCTAGTCCACGTCGAAGGGCAAACCGAAGAAACTTTCGTGGAAGAGTTGCTGCGCCCCCACCTGCTGGCGCACGGTTTTACTTCAGTTTCGGCCAAACTCATGGGCAACGCAAGACTGAGGGAGAACCGGGGCGGAGTCAAACCCTGGCCAGCGGTCAGAGATGACATTGCGCGCCACCTTATGAATGACAAAGGCTGCCATTCAACAACCATGGTTGACTACTACGCGCTGCCCCAAACCGGCCAAAAGGCTTGGCCTGGCCGCGCCGCAGCCAATGAACTCCCCCACGACGACAAGGCCCGCACCGTGCAGGACGCGACTCTGGAGGACCTTGCCCAGCACCTGGGCATGGCAAAACAAGAGGTGCGCTTCGTCCCCTATGTGGTCATGCATGAATTTGAGGCCCTGCTGTTCAGCGACTGCACATCTTTTGCCGAGGGCATTGGCCGAAAAGAGCTGGGTGGTGAGTTTCAAAAAATACGGGATCAGTTTGCTACTCCTGAAGAAATCAACGATTCGCCCCTGACGGCACCCTCCAAACGCGTCGAAAAACTGGTTCCGGGGTATCAGAAGCCATTTTTGGGCAACCTGGCTGCTTTGGAAATTGGGTTGACGAGAATGAGGGAGGAATGCCCTCGGTTTGGGCTTTGGGTGGCGCGGCTTGAGTCAATCGCTGAGGTGGCTTGATGCGAAACGAGCGTCTGAACCCAGTTGGCAGCCTCATGCTACGCACTAGAAGCCCCCGGACGCAAACGAACTGGCGGGCTTGTTGCGCAGTGGTAGTGCACGGCTCAAGGATGCACGCAACACCACACTGGCACTTGAAAGCCGGTTTGACCTGGCCTACAACGCCGCGCACTCTTTGTGTTTGGCAGCGTTGCGCCGCATGGGCTACCGCGCAGGCAATCGGTACATCGTGTTTCAAGTGCTACCGCACACGCTGGGCTTGGGGCATGAAGTGTGGCGGGTGCTGGACAAGTGCCACAATACACGCAACCTGGGCGAGTATGAAGGCTTGCTCGACGTGGATGAGCGGCTCGTGTCCGACCTGGTCACGGCCACACAAGCGGTTGCAAATGCGCTTGGTAAACCGTAAAACAGAGCAGCAGACTTGCGGCTGATCAGGCCTTCGCGCCAGCCGCCTTGCGCCTCACATGCAAATGCGTCTGCACCGAATCGCCCTCGCCCAACTTCACTTCTTTCACCTCCAGATACGCCGCCTGCTGGCGGATCAGTTCGCCGAGTTTGGCTACACCGTAGTTGCGCGGGTCAAATGACGGGTGGCTGCGGTTGATCTGGCTGCCCAGGGCAGATAGCGTGGTCCAGCCGTCTTCGCGGGCGATGGCGTTCAAGGCGTTTAACACCATCGGCTTGAGCTTGGGCAGCTCGGCCACGGGCTCTTTGCCGGGTTTGGTTTCTTCGGGCTCGGTGCGCAAAATTTCGGTGTAGATGAACTTGTCGCACGCGGCCACAAAGGGCTCGGGCGTTTTGCGTTCGCCAAAGCCATAGACCACCAGCCCCGCCTCGCGGATGCGGGTGGCCAGGCGGGTGAAGTCGCTGTCGCTGCTCACCAGGCAAAAACCGTCCACGCTGCCGGTGTGCAGCACGTCCATGGCGTCGATGATCAGGGCCGAGTCGGTGGCGTTTTTGCCGCTGGTGTAGGCAAACTGCTGGATCGGCTGGATGGCCATGGTGTGCAGCACGTCTTTCCAGCTCTTGAGGTTGGTGGTGGTCCAGTCGCCATAGGCCCGCTTGATGGTGGCCGTGCCGTAGCGCGACACCTCAGCCATCAATTCCTGAATGACGGAGGCCTGCGCGTTGTCGGCGTCAATCAAGACGGCAAGCTTTGGGTTGGGGTTGGTGGCCATGGGGTTATTCCCTGCTATTTAGTTTTGAACCTGCGGTTTTCTTGGCAACAACTTTTATGTCCTTTTGCAGACAAAATCCAACCCCGCACACAGCGCCGCCACCTGCGCGGCATTGCATTGCTCTGGCGTGGCGCGGGGGCTGTCGGGGTAGACCTCGGTGGTCGTGGTGTAGGGTGCACCCGTAATACAGGTGCACAGACCCAGCGCTTTGACGGCGTAGCGAATAACGCCTGGTGCCACCGCCAAGGCATCCAGAATCAGGCCTTGCGCATCCTCCGCTGCGACGTGGGTCACGCGCTCCACCGCAGCAAGGATGGCCTGTTGAAACTCAGGCTGCGGGTTGGCCGCGTCATCCACCAAATAGAAACCGTCTGGAATGGTGCATGGCTCAAAGGGTTCACCGTCACGGGCGGCAAGCGCCGGCCTAAATTCTGATTCATCGGTGTCGGTGGTCTCGTGCAAGTCGATATGCGCCACAAATTGATTGCGCCACGGGGCAATCAAGCGCATCAACGCAACACATTCTTGCGCCGGACTGTTGTCTCGAAATGATCGATTGGGATCCACTGCGTCATGGTTCCAGCGCTGGATGCGCTCATAAGCCCACGGGCTGACGCAGGGGACAAGCAAAAAATTGACTTTCCGCTGATAGGCTTGCGCATGCGCCTCCAAAAATCGCAGCGCTCCGTGAACACCACTGGTTTCATAGCCGTGCACGCCCCCAGTAATCAATACGGCGGGCAGTTCTGGCCGCCACCCTTGGTTGCGCACAGCCACCAAAGCGTAGTGTTCATCTGCGTAAGACAAATCGCCGTAGCGTACGATTTCAAACTGTCTGGTTAGCTCTTCCACGCGGCGCAGTACATCTGCCGCGTAGCTACGCCGCCTCGACAGTTGCGCGCGCCAACACGCCAGGTCAGCGTCGCGCCAAGGTTGACCCGGCGTACCGACGGGGTAAAAAGACGGGCTCTTCAAGGTCGTAAGCGCAAATAGCGCACGGTGCGGTTGGTCAGGTCGAGACCAGAGGGCGATTAGCGCGCTGTCCGACGTAAGCAAAAGCGTACGACAGTGCCTCGTCTATCGCTTTATCCATGGCTGTGCGTTCTTTCTCGGTGAGATAAAACATCATGTCAACATCATGCCGAACATAACGCACAGGCAAACGGTTCAGCGTCATGCAAGCCACATCGGCCAGCATGCCAGAGTCGAAGTCAGGGTGAGAGGTGGAGAGCCTGGCAACGGCTTCAAAAACAACGCGCTCGTGGTAATTGTGAACCTGCTCAAAATCAAAAGCCATGGTTTTTGCCCTGTGTCAGCGCCCATCTTGTTATGCCATCACTCGGCATAAACCCTGAGCGACATTGATCAAAACTCGGCTGTAATATACCGCACTATTTCCTTTTCAGGTGATGCTTGAGAGCTACGAAAGATGTAGCGTTGCAGAAATTTTGCGATATAGTTAAGCATTACCAAGTGAAATTGCGGATTGACCTGGGTGCTCTGAAACCAAACGGTCAACTCGTGTCGTATTGAAGTCAGACCGCCAAAACCCAAGGAGACCCCTTACATGAGTACCAAAGAAAGTGCTGCCATCGGTCAATTGCTCAGCCTGCTGGAGTCGCGTTACGCCATCCGTGTGCTGTGGGCGCTTAAAGATGGGCATCCGCAAACCTTCCGCCTGCTGCAAGACAGCGTGGGCAGCATCACGCCCAACACGCTCAATACCCGCATCAAGGAATTGCGTGAAGCCGGTCTGATGGATCATGGCCCGCACGGCTACATCGTGACTCACCTGGGCAGTGACCTGCTCAAACGCATGGGTGACCTGTCGGCATTCGCCACCAAGTGGGCCACTGCCCAAGCCAAGAAAAAAGCCTGATCTTTGGTTACGTTTTAATCTGCATGACTCGCATAACCACCGCCTCCGGGCTCGAATATAAAGACACCGTGGCTGGTGAAGGCGCTGCCGCCAGCGTCGGCCAGCGTGTCACCGTGCACTACACCGGATGGCTTTATCCAGACGGTACACAGGGTAGCAAGTTTGACTCCAGTCTGGATCGACGTGACCCCTTCAGCTTTCATCTGGGCGCGGGCAGGGTGATCGCGGGTTGGGACGAAGGTGTGGCCGGCATGTGCGTCGGGGGCAAACGTACGCTCATCATCCCGCCACATCTGGGTTATGGTGCCCGTGGCGCAGGCGGCGTCATTCCAGGCAATGCTACTCTCAAATTTGATGTAGAGCTGCTGTCCGTCGGCTGACCCGTTAAAGCTGGTCGAGCTCCGGAGCCTGGCGCTGCAAGCCTGTTGAGCAGCGCCGTGTCATTTTTTTGCGTCTACTCTTGAATATGTCGCTGCCAGCGCTATTTAACTTTTATCTTTTTTTCCGAATCTGTCCAATCGCATGACCGAACTAACCGCTCCCAACGCCCCTACGCCCCCTGCCGAAGCTTCCGCTGCACCCTCTGAAATCAACCTATCGGGCATGGGCGACATGGCCGCTGTCATGGCCAACTACGAAGCCGACGAACTTGCCAAATGCCAAGCTGAACTGGCGCAATTGCAGGCCAAGAGTGCTGATTTGGCGGATCAATTTTTGCGTGCCAAAGCAGATGCCGAAAACGCCCGCCGACGCGCCGAAGATGACATCGCCAAGAGCCGTAAATTTGCCGTAGAAGGGTTTGCTGAGAGTTTGCTGCCGGTGGTGGACAGCCTGGAAGCCGGGCTTGCCATCCAGGACGCCACGCTCGAGCAGATTCGTGAGGGCGCCCAGGCTACGCTGCGCCAGCTGCTGGCGGCGCTGGAGCGCAACAAGGTGATCGTCGTCAACCCGGCACCCAGCACCAAATTCGATCCGCACCAACACCAGGCCATCAGCGTGGTGCCGTCTGACCAAGAGGCCAATTCGGTCGTTACGGTGCTACAAAAAGGCTATCTTATTTCCGAGCGCGTGTTGCGCCCGGCACTGGTCACGGTCGCGGCAGCCAAATAAAAGCCCAGCGCGGCTTGAAATCAATCGAGTCACCCGCAAGTGACGCACATCCAACCAATCTGATTATCTAGGAGTTCAACATGGGAAGAATCATCGGTATCGACCTGGGCACCACCAACAGCTGCGTGGCCATCATGGAAGGCAACAACGCCAAGGTGATCGAAAACGCCGAGGGCGCGCGCACCACGCCGTCCATCATTGCCTACCAGGAAGACGGCGAGGTGCTGGTGGGTGCGTCGGCCAAGCGTCAGGCGGTGACCAACCCCAAGAACACCCTGTACGCGGTCAAACGCCTGATAGGGCGCAAGTTCATCGAAAAAGAAGTTCAAAAAGACATCGATCTGATGCCCTTCAAAATCAGCGCGGCAGACAACGGCGACGCCTGGGTCGAGGTGCGTGGCAATCGACTGGCACCGCAGCAAATCAGCGCCGATGTGCTGCGTAAGATGAAGAAAACGGCCGAAGACTATCTGGGCGAGCCGGTGACAGAAGCCGTCATCACGGTGCCGGCCTATTTCAATGACGCGCAGCGCCAGGCCACCAAAGACGCCGGGCGCATCGCCGGGCTGGAAGTCAAGCGCATCATCAACGAACCTACCGCTGCGGCGCTGGCCTTTGGCCTGGACAAAAACGAAAAAGGCGACCGCAAGATCGTGGTCTATGACTTGGGTGGCGGCACGTTTGACGTGTCCATCATTGAAATTGCCGACGTGGAAGGTGAAAAGCAGTTTGAAGTGCTCTCCACCAACGGCGACACCTTCCTGGGCGGCGAAGACTTTGACCAGCGCATCATCGACTACATCATCGCCGAGTTCAAGAAAGAACAAGGCGTGGATTTGTCCAAAGACGTGCTGGCCCTGCAACGCCTGAAAGAGGCCGCTGAAAAAGCCAAGATCGAACTTTCCAGCAGCGCCCAGACCGACATCAACCTGCCCTACATCACGGCCGACGCCAGTGGTCCCAAGCACCTCAGCATCAAACTGACCCGCTCCAAGCTCGAATCGCTGGTCGAAGAGCTGATCGAACGCACCATTGCACCGTGCCGTACCGCGCTGAAAGACGCGGGTGTGAGCATCGGTGACCTCCATGACGTGATTCTGGTCGGCGGCATGACGCGCATGCCCAAGGTGCAAGAAAAGGTCAAAGAGCTGTTTGGCCGTGAACCGCGCAAAGACGTCAACCCCGACGAAGCGGTGGCCGTGGGTGCTGCTATCCAGGGCCAGGTGCTTTCGGGCGACCGCAGCGACGTGTTGTTGCTGGATGTGACACCGCTGTCGTTGGGCATTGAAACGCTGGGGGGTGTCATGACCAAAATGATCGCCAAAAACACGACCATCCCGACCAAGTTTGCCCAAACCTTTTCTACCGCAGACGACAACCAGCCTGCCGTGACGATCAAGGTATTTCAGGGTGAGCGTGACATTGCGGCTGGCAACAAGCTGCTGGGCGAGTTCAATCTGGAAGGCATTCCTCCGGCGGCGCGTGGCATCCCGCAAATTGAAGTGTCGTTTGACATTGACGCCAACGGCATTCTGCATGTGGGTGCCAAGGACAAAGGCACCGGTAAAGAAAACAAGATCACGATCAAGGCTAATTCAGGTCTGTCCGAGTCGGAAATCCAGCAGATGGTGAAAGACGCCGAGCTCAACGCTGCGGACGACAAGAAAAAGCTCGAAATGGTGCAAGCCAAGAATCAGGGTGAGGCTACGGTGCACAGTGTCAAAAAGAGCCTGGCCGAATATGGCGACAAGATCGACGCGTCTGAAAAGGAAAAAATAGAAGCTGCCATCAAAGAGCTTGAAGAAGCGCTCAAAGGCGACAGCAAAGCCGCCATCGACGACAAGAGCGCGGCGCTGATGACAACCAGCCAGAAACTGGGTGAAAAGATGTACGCCGACATGCAGGCCAAGCAAGGCGACGACGCAGCACAGGCTGCCCCGCAAGGCGGTGAGGCGCACCAGGGTAGCGCCACGCAAGACGACAATGTCGTGGACGCCGAGGTGAAGGAAGTCAAAAAGCCCTGATCTTCAGACTGCCAGACGACTTGTTGACACCAGACAACACGCGCCGCGCTGAAGACCCATCGGCTTCAACGCGGCGTTTGCATTGAAACCAGGCACGACGAACACCATGTCAAAAAGAGATTACTACGAAGTGCTGGGCGTTCCCAAGAACGCATCGGACGAAGAAATCAAGAAGGCGTATCGCAAGCTGGCGATGAAGCACCACCCAGACCGCAATCAGGGTGACGCAGCCAAAGCAGCCGAAGAAAAATTCAAGGAGGCCAAAGAAGCCTACGAGATGCTGTCTGATGCGCAGAAGCGCGCCGCTTACGATCAGCACGGCTTTGCCGGGGTGGACCCGAACATGCGCGGTGGCCCGGGTGGCGCCGAGGCCTATGGTGGTTTTGCCGAGGCGTTTGGCGATATTTTTGGCGATATGTTCGGCCAGCAACGCGGCCGCGCCGGGGGGCGTCAGGTGTATCGTGGCAGCGACCTGAGCTACGCCATGGAAATCACCCTGGAAGAAGCCGCGCACGGCAAAGAGGCGCAGATTCGCATCCCCAGCTGGGACAACTGCGACACCTGCCACGGCAGCGGTGCCAAGCCGGGCACGCAGGCCAAGACCTGTGGCACGTGCGGCGGCAGCGGCGCGGTGCAGATGCGCCAGGGGTTTTTCAGCGTTCAGCAAACTTGCCCCACGTGTCGTGGTTCGGGCCGCGTGATTGCCGAGCCCTGCACGGCCTGCCACGGCCAGGGCAAGATCAAAAAGCAAAAAACGCTGGAGGTCAAAATCCCGGCGGGCATCGACAGTGGCATGCGCATACGCAGCGCCGGCAATGGTGAGCCGGGCACCAACGGCGGCCCACCCGGCGACCTGTACATTGAGATACGGCTTAAAAAGCACGACATTTTTGAACGCGACGGCGATGACCTGCATTGCACCGTCCCCATCAGCATCATCACCGCCACTTTGGGCGGCGAAATCGACGTGCCTACGCTGGCGGGCAAGGCGGCCATTGACATCCCGGAAGGCACCCAAACCGGCAAGCAGTTCCGTCTGCGCGGCAAGGGCATCAAGGGTGTACGCAGCAGCTATCCTGGTGACCTGTACTGCCACATCTTGGTGGAAACACCGGTCAAACTGACTGAGCACCAACGCAAGCTGCTGCGTGAGCTCGACGAATCGCTCAAAAAGGGGGGCGGCAAGCATTCGCCTTCGGGTGACAGCTGGACCGATCGGCTGCGCAGCTTTTTTAGCTGATGCCGTCGCACCTGCGGCAGCGCATGCCGCACAATCAAGCCACACCCGGCCCGCTGCCGGATGTTGTTTTTTGACCCTTCAACCGAGAAAATCCATTAGGGCGTGGGATGGCAGCGCGGGCAGTTGCGAGCCAGTTTCGTTCCGACTGCGAAGCCTGTAGCCGTAGCTACAGGCGACAAAGAGGGGCGAAAATGGCCGCAAATGCGCCGCTGACACCCACGCAGCACCGAAGGTGCGCCTAAAGGATTTTCTCGGTTCCACCCGAGGAGATCGCACTATGAGCGTCAATATCACCTTTCTGGGCGGCGCTGGAACCGTCACTGGTTCCAAATACCTGGTGCAGCATGACGGCAAGAGCCTGCTGGTGGACTGCGGTCTGTTTCAGGGTTACAAGCAATTGCGCCTGCGCAACTGGGCCCCCTTGCCAGTGGCACCCGATCAGATCAACGCGGTATTGCTGACGCACGCACATCTGGACCACAGCGGTTACCTGCCGCTGCTGGCCAAAGAGGGCTACAGCCGACACGTTTACGCCACGCGTGGCACGCAGGACCTGTGCCGCATCCTGCTGCCCGACAGTGGCCATCTGCAAGAAGAAGACGCGGCCTTTGTCAACCGCCACAAACTTTCCAAACATGAAACAGCGCTGCCGCTGTACACACGCCAGGACGCGCTCAACGCGCAGCACCTGATCAAGGCGGTGGATTACCACAAAACCATCGCGCCCATCCCCGGCTGGAAGGCCACTTTCTCTGCCGCCGGGCATATTCTGGGTGCGTCGAGCATCCTGCTTGAAGTGGCGGGTCGGCGCATCTTGTTTTCAGGCGACCTGGGCCGCCCGGACGACCTGATCATGAGCCCCCCCGACGACGCGCCACAGGCCGATACGGTGCTGATCGAATCCACCTACGGGGACCGTACCCACCCTAACGAGGATGTGCTGACCGAGCTGGCACCGGCCTTGCAGCGCGTGGCCAAACGCGGCGGTGTAGCTGTGGTGCCGGTATTTGCGGTGGGGCGCGCGCAGGCGCTGCTGCACGCGATCCACCTGCTCAAGCTCAAAGGCGCACTACCCAGCTCGCTGCCGATCTTTCTGGACAGCCCGATGGCGGTACACACCACCCAGCTGTTTCAGGACCACCCGGGCGAACACCGCCTGAGCCGCCAGGACACCCACGCGCTGACGCACAGTGCCACCATGGTCAACAGCACGGATGAGTCCAAAGCACTGGCGAGCCGCCACGGCCCGATGGTCATTTTGTCGGCCAGCGGCATGGCTACCGGTGGTCGCGTGCTGCACCATCTGGCGCATTACGCAGGCGACCACCGCAACATGATCGTGCTGACCGGTTACCAAGCCCCCGGTACACGCGGTGCCACGCTGGCCAGCGGTGCCAAAACCGTGCGGATTTACGGGCGCGACGTAGAAGTCAACGCCGAGGTCGTGCAACTGGAATCGGCCTCGGCGCACGCTGATGCCAACCAGCTGCTGGCCTGGCTGCGCACTATGCCACAAGCGCCCGACCAGGTGTACGTGGTGCACGGCGAAGCGGGCCCGGCCGACACGCTGCGCGGGCGCATCAAACGCGAGCTGGATTGGCGTGCATTGGTGCCCGAACAAGGTTCAACCTGGCCCACGTAAGTCTGATTCGAGGTTAAATAGCTATTTAAAAAATAGCTATTTACGCTTTAAAATAAAGGGCTGGAAGGCAATTTCTTATACAAGATGGCAAAGTTGACTGCGCGCTGCTGCGTACTCATTTTTGAGTCGCGCCACCAGGTCAGCCGTGCTTTGCACTTGCGTTACAGCACCAATGCCCTGCCCGCAGCCCCAGATGTCTTTCCAGGCCTTGCTGCGATCGCCACCAAAGTTCATCTTGCTCGGGTCGCTCTCGGGCAGGTGCTGTGGGTCCAGCCCAGCGGCGCGAATGCTGGGCGCCAGGTAGTTGCCGTGCACGCCGGTGAACAGGTTGCTATAAACGATGTCATCTGACGTACATTCCACAATGGCTTGCTTGTAGGCATCGGACGCGCGCGCCTCGTGCGTGGCAATGAAGGCCGAGCCGATGTAGGCAAAGTCAGCTCCCATGGCTTGTGCCGCCAGCACCGCGCCACCGGTTGCGATCGAGCCACTCAAGGCCAGCGGGCCGTCAAACCACTGACGGATTTCCTGCACCAGCGCAAACGGGCTTTTCACGCCGGCATGGCCCCCGGCCCCCGCTGCCACCGCAATCAGACCATCGGCACCCTTCTCTACTGCCTTGTGCGCGTGGCGGTTGTTGATGACGTCGTGCAGCACCACGCCGCCATAGCTGTGCGCGGCCGCATTCACGTCTTCGCGCGCACCCAAGGACGTGATGATGACCGGCACCTTGTACTTGACGCACAACGCCATGTCATGGTCGAGGCGCTCATTGCTTTTGTGCACGATCTGGTTGATGGCAAACGGCGCAGCAGGCTGTTCGGGGTGCGTCGCGTTGTGCGCGGCCAGTGCCTCGGTCATCTCGGCCAGCCAGTCTTCAAGCTGCTCAGCCGGACGCGCGTTCAGCGCTGGCATGGCCCCCACCACGCCACTGGTGCATTGCGCAATCACCAGTTGGGGGTTGCTGATGATGAACAGCGGCGCGCCGATGACCGGGAAAGGCACGGCATTCAAGTGGGTTGGCAAGGGGCGCATGGCAATCCTTATGTTGTGCATAAACAAGCTTCCAGACCATATTCAACAACGGCTAGAAGCTACCGATAACGCAGTATTCAACCGCAGTGGCTGCTTAAAACGCTTCCAGCGCCAGCCCATTGACCGCTGCGGCACCTTCCACAATGGCGTCGCGCAGGCCCGGAGCCTTGGTCAGAATGTGATCCGCATAAAAGCGCGCAGTGATGATCTTGGCCTGCATGAAGGGCACGTGAACGCCCTGGGCGATCTGCTCTTGCGCCACCAGTAGTGCGCGCGCCAGTTGCCAACCGGCCATCAGGTTGCCTGCCAACATCAGGTACGGCACGCTGCCACCAAACACGTCGTTGGGGTGCGCCTTGGTGTTGCCCGCCACGAAGTCCACCACGTCAATGAACGCCAGCCGCGCCGCCGCCAGTCGCTTGGCCACGGCCAGCGCGTCAGCCGTACCGGTGGCAGACAGCGCCGCTTCGGTGGCTTGCACCTGGCCAGCCAGCGCCTTGGCGCCTTGACCGCCGTCGCGCGCGGTCTTGCGCCCGACCAGGTCGTTGGACTGGATCGCGGTGGTGCCTTCGTAAATGGGCAGAATGCGCGCGTCACGAAAATACTGGGCGCAGCCGGTTTCTTCAATAAAGCCCATGCCGCCGTGCACCTGCACGCCCAGGCTGGTCACTTCAAGGCTCATCTCGGTGCTGAAACCCTTGACCAGCGGCACCATGAATTCATAAAACGTCTGGTTTTGCTTGCGCGTCTCGGCGTCCGGGTGGTGGTGCGCGGCGTCGTAGGCAGCAGCCGCCACGCTGGACAGCGCGCGGCAGCCCTCCACGTAAGCACGCATGGTCATCAGCATGCGCTTGACGTCGGGGTGGTAAATGATCGGCCCGGCAGCGGGCAGCGATCCATCCACCGGTCGGCTTTGCACGCGCTCTTTGGCAAATTCAACGGCCTTTTGGTAGGCCCGCTCGGCAATCGCAATGCCTTGCACGCCGACCCCATAGCGCGCCGCGTTCATCATGATGAACATGTATTCCAGGCCACGGTTTTCCTGGCCTACCAGGTAGCCCACGGCACCCCCATGATCGCCAAACTGTAGCACGCAGGTCGGGCTGGCCTTGATGCCCAGCTTGTGTTCAATGCTGACGCAATGTACGTCGTTGCGCGCACCTAGCGAACCGTCTTTATTGACCAGAAATTTGGGCACAACAAATAGGCTGATGCCCTTCACGCCCTCGGGCGCACCGTTGACCCGCGCCAACACCAGGTGAACGATGTTCTCAGCCATGTCGTGCTCACCCCAGGTAATAAAAATCTTGGTGCCGGCGATCTTGTAAGTGCCATCGGGCTGCGGCTCGGCCTTGGTGCGCACGGCGGCCAGGTCACTACCGGCCTGCGGCTCGGTCAGGTTCATGGTGCCGGTCCACTGGCCACTGACCAGTTTTTCCAGATACGTTCCCTTGAGTTCATCCGAGCCCGCGGTTAACAAGGCTTCAATCGCACCATCCGTCAACAAGGGGCACAAGGCAAAGCTCAGATTGGCGGCGTTTTGCATCTCGCCGACCATCGCACCAATGGTTTTGGGCAGGCCTTGCCCGCCAAAGTCCACCGGATGCTGCAAGCCCTGCCAACCGGCTTCGGTGTACTGTTTGAAGGCGTCTTTGAAGCCTGGGGTGGCGGTCACCACACCGTCTTTCCATGACGTGGGGTTCTTGTCACCCTCCCAGTTCAGCGGGTCGAGCACGCCTTGGGTGAACTTGGCAGCTTCTTCCAGCACCGCCTGCGCGGTTTCCAGCCCGGCGTCTTCCATGCCTGGCAGTTGGGCAATCTGGTCGATGCGTGCCAGATGCTCGATGTTGAACAACATGTCTTTGACAGGGGCGACGTAACTCATGATGACTCTCCGATGGTTTTGCTGTGGTCAGTCCAACACCGCGCAATGCGACATTGGGATAGAGATAAAAAAAAGGGCATCACGATGGATGCCCAGGAGTTCAAATCGACTTAAAGCGCAGCGGTGAGTTCAGGCACCGCCACAAACAGATCTGCTTCGAGCCCGTAGTCGGCCACGCTGAAGATGGGTGCTTCGGGGTCCTTGTTGATGGCCACAATCACCTTGCTGTCCTTCATGCCCGCCAAGTGCTGAATGGCGCCGCTGATGCCCGCTGCAATATAGAGCTGCGGCGCCACAATCTTGCCGGTCTGGCCCACTTGCCAGTCATTGGGCGCGTAGCCTGCATCCACTGCGGCGCGGCTGGCACCAATAGCCGCGCCGAGCTTGTCGGCCAGCGGGGTCATGATCTCGTTGAACTTCTCTTGCGAGCCCAAAGCGCGGCCACCACTGACGATGATCTTGGCGGCGGTCAGCTCCGGGCGGTCGTTCTTGGCAATCTCACTGCCGACATAGGTGGTGGCTCCCGAGGTGGCCACAGCCGCTATGGAGTCAATAGCTGCTGACGCTTGACCTGTCTGGGCTGCAGCATCAAAACCTGTAGCACGCACGGTGATGACCTTGACCGCGTCAGTAGCCTGCACGGTGGCGATGGCGTTGCCAGCATAAATTGGGCGCTCAAAAGTGTCGGGGCTAATCACCTTGGTGATGTCTGAAACCTGTGCCACGTCCAGTTTGGCGGCCACGCGCGGCGCAATGTTTTTGCCCGAAGCGGTGGCGGCAAACAAGATGTGGCTGTAGTTGGTGGCCAGCGCCACCACCTGGGCGGTGACGTTTTCAGCAATGCCGTGCGCCAAGGTGTCGGCTTCGATGTGCAGCACTTTGGCGACACCGGCAATTTGGGCCGCCGCAGAGGCTGCGGGCGCGGCATTGTGGCCTGCGACCAGCACATGGATGTCACCGCCGCACTGGACGGCTGCGGTGACGGTGTTGAGCGTGGCGGGCTTGAGGCTGGCGTTGTCGTGTTCGGCAATAACAAGTACGGTCATTTAGATCACCTTTGCTTCAGTTTTTAGTTTGGCAATAAGCGTTGCGACATCGGGCACCTTGATGCCGGCGCTGCGTTTGGGCGGTTCGGTGACTTTGAGCGTCTTGATGCGCGGCGCTACGTTGACACCCAGATCTTCGGGCCTGAGCGTTTCCAGCGGCTTTTTCTTGGCCTTCATAATGTTGGGCAGGGTCACGTAGCGCGGCTCGTTCAAGCGCAGGTCGGCGGTCATGACCGCAGGCAGTGTGACCGCGAGGGTTTCCAGCCCACCGTCGATTTCGCGCGTGATGTTGGCTTTGCCATCGGCGATTTCAATCTTGCTGGCGCAGGTCACTTGCGGCAGGTCCGCCAGCCCGGCGAGCATCTGGCCGGTCTGGTTGGCGTCGTCGTCAATGGCTTGCTTGCCCAGGATGACCAACCCAGGTTGCTCTTTGTCCACCAGGGCTTTGAGCAGCTTGGCTACCGCCAGCGGCTGCAGCTCCTCGGCGGTTTCCACCAGGATGGCGCGGTCGGCCCCGATGGCCATGGCGGTGCGCAGGGTTTCCTGGCATTGGGCTACGCCGCACGAAACGGCGATGATCTCGGTGGCGATGCCTTTTTCTTTCAGGCGTACGGCTTCTTCGATGGCGATTTCGTCAAACGGGTTCATGCTCATTTTGACGTTAGCGGTTTCTACAGCCGTGCTGTCCGATTTGACCCGGACTTTCACGTTGTAGTCCACCACACGCTTGACTGCGACCAGGACTTTCATAGAAATGACTCTCCAAAGTTGAAAAAAACAAACCGGTAACCGCACCTCAACGCAGCATCAGGCATCCGCCAAGTTGACGTGCACGTCAATCGGTGCATTCTATGCGGTCAATAGTTTCAAGTTGGTCGTATCGGCGACATTCCGTTACAAAATCCAACAAAAAGAACGACCGTGCTATTTTATTATAGCCATGCCGCCACCTCTTCGAATCCCCATGGATGCCGATCAATAAGCATGAAGCAGAGTGTCACCCAACCCGCCAGAGGAGGGCCCACAGGCAAGCGCCTCATAATGGGATACCAGAAATCGGCGCTCACCTATGGGCCCTCCTCTGGCTAGCTGTTTTCGCATTCAGGCAGCATGCATATCCATCCATCAAAACACCGTCCAGCGCGGTGGCGGGCTTTGGCGGCCGACGATTTCGGGTACCCCCGTATGAGGAGGTCGCCAAAGACTGCCGCCGCGCGGGTTCAACGTGAAATCGCCCTCTCCCAAAAGGGAAGGACGGCACCCCAATAGCTCATTGCTTGCCGGGAACTTCGACCGCTTTCACCTGGTGAACTACTCGCTGCGGATACGGTATCTCAATGCGATGCTCGCGCAGCAGACGCAAGATCTCCATATTGATGCTCGAGCGCAGGTTGTTAAACCCGTTTTCGGGGTCGCTGATCCAATACCCCAACCTGAATTCCAGCCCATCCGCGCCAAACGCCATCAAGGCCACGGCCGGCTCCGGCTCGGCCAGCACACGCGACTGACTGCGCGCAGCGCGCAACAGCAATTCCGTCACCACATCCACATCGCTGTCATACCCTACTGACACGTCGGTCGATTGCCACAACTGCCGATCCGCCAGCGTGAGGTTTTCCACGCGGGTGGTGATCAGCACCTCATTGGGCACGATCGATTCGCGACCACCCAGACTGCGGATGACGGTGTAGCGCGCGTTGATTTCGCTGATGCGGCCTTCAAAACCGTCCACCAGCACGTTGTCGCCAATGCGCATACTGCGCTCGGCCAGAATGACAAAACCGCTAACGTAATTGGCCGCCAGCTTTTGCAGGCCAAAGCCAATGCCCACACCAATCGCGCCGCCCAGCACCGACAGCGCCGTCAAATCGATGCCCACCGCCGACAAGGCCATCAGCAGACCCACAAACATCAACAGCGCCCGTGCCGCGTTGCTCACCGCCTTGCGCAGGCTCAGTTCACCACCGGTTGCGTTGCGCAGCACTTTGGCCTCAATGGTGGACGAAATCCACAGCGTGATGATCAGCACCAGGCCTGCGGTGAGCGAGCCTTCAATGATCTTGCGCACCGACAGCGTGCTGCCACCTACGCTCCAACTGATCTGATCGAGCTCTTCCATCACCAGCGGCAACAAGCCGCTGACCCACAGCACCATGGCCAGCCACGCCACCCAGGAGATGGTGCGTTCCAGCAGGCGGATCAGCGGTGTTTCACTGAACGCCGCTTGCAGCACTTTGACACCCAGGCGAATCGCCAGCAGTGACACCAGCACTGGCAAGGCAATCTTGAACAACGCCAGCGGCACGCTATGAGCAATCACCTTGCGCGCCAGGTAGGCCAGACACAGCAACAGCGCCGGGAACAGCACCCCATCGACAATACGCCGCCCAAACATGATGGAATTGGCCGCGCGCCCTTGTACAGCACGCGCCACCCAGCTTGACAGCAGCCAAGCCAGCACAACGCAAACTGCCAGGGTACCGAGCTCCATCAACACGCTGGTCTGCGTCAGCGCAGCGACCCAGCTTTGCAGGTCCGGCGTGGTGGCCTCAGACATCGGCCATGGCGCGGATGTGCGCTTCCACACTGCGCCCCAGCGCACTCATCACGTAGCCGCCTTCCAGACAGCTCACCACCCTGCCCTGTGCATGGCGCTTGGCCACATCCATGATGCGGTGGGTGATCCAGGCGTAGTCGTTTTCAACCAGACCCAGCTGGCCCATGTCATCCTCACGGTGCGCGTCAAAACCCGCACTGATGCAAATTAGCTCAGGTTTGAATTCTTCCAGCCGGGGTATCCACGCCGCCTCGATCATTTCGCGGATGTCCATGCCCTTGGTGTAGGCAGGTACCGGCAGGTTGACCATGTTGGGCGAGTTGGAATGCTTCCAGTCCAGCGGATAAAACGGATGCTGGTAAAAGCTCACCATCAGGATGCGGTTGTCGTCTTTGCAAATGTCTTCCGTGCCGTTGCCGTGATGCACGTCAAAATCCACAATCGCCACACGCTTGAGGTTGTGCCGCTCCAGCGCGTACTTGGCCGCAATGGCCACATTGTTGAAAAAGCAAAAACCCATGGATTGGTTGTGCGTGGCATGGTGTCCGGGTGGGCGAACCGCGCAAAACGCGGTTTTGAACTCACCCGCCAGCACCGCATCCACCGCGTCGGTGGCGGCACCTGCGGCGTGCAGCGCCGCCGTCCAGGTGTGCACATTGATGCTGGTGTCGGGGTCAATTTGCAGCGTGTCTGCGCCACCGGCCGCAATGGCCTCTTTCAGCTCGGCGTTCAGGCCGCGAATAGCGGCCACGTACATTCGGTCATGTGCCAGTTCAATGTCTGACGTGGCCGCCGGTGTCGCAGTGCGCCGATCCAGCACCACGTCGAGCCCGGCAATCAGCAGGCGGTCATCAATGGCATCGAGCCGCTGCGGACACTCGGGGTGGCCGGGCGTCATCTCGTGCAGCCGAAAACTTGGGTGGGTAAAGTATCCGGTCATTGTCATAAGCGTTGTCTCCTGCGATCCGATTTTTGGTAAGGTTAACCCATGAATACACAAGAAAAGCTTACAGCACTCGTGAAACAGCTTAACACCGTGATCGTCGGAAAGCTTGCCCAAACGCAAGACTGCGTGGCTTGTCTGCTGGCCGGAGGTCACCTGCTGATCGAAGACGTTCCCGGTGTGGGCAAAACCACACTGGCACACGCGCTGGCGCGCACCTTTGGCCTGCAATTCAGCCGGGTGCAGTTCACCTCGGACCTGATGCCCAGCGACTTGCTGGGGGTATCCATCTTTGATCGGCGCAAAGATGAATTTGTGTTTCACGCAGGTCCCTTGTTTGCGCAGGTACTGCTGGCCGACGAGATCAACCGCGCCAGCCCCAAGACGCAAAGCGCACTGCTGGAAGCCATGGAAGAAAAGCAGGTGTCGGTGGAAGGCCAGACGCGCGCCCTGCCCGCGCCGTTCTTTGTCATCGCCACACAAAACCCGCACGACCAACAGGGCACCTATGCGCTGCCCGAGTCGCAGCTGGACCGGTTTTTGATGCGCATCTCATTGGGTTACCCGGACCGCGCCAGCGAGCGCGCCCTGCTGGCTGGGCGAGACCGCCGGGAACTGGTTGAAACCCTGCCCGCGCTGCTGAACGCCGCCGAATTACTGGAGCTGCAACGCCAGGTGCAGACCATCCACGCCGCCGATCCGCTGCTGGACTACTTGCAAGACCTGCTGGCCGCCACGCGCTCAGGACGCTGGTTTGCCCAGGGCTTGAGCCCGCGCGCGGGCATGGCCGTGCTGCGCGTGGCCAAGGCACACGCGCTGTTAGCCGGACGCAATTACGTGGCCCCGGACGATGTGCGCGCCATCCTGCCGCAAACCATTGCGCACAGACTCAGCCCAGTGAGAGGCAGCGCGCGTGGTGCCACCGAGCAGGTGCAAGCCATGCTGGACGCGGTGCCGCTGCCCTGATGTTGGTCCCGAGCATGACTCACCCGCTTGCATGGGCCCGCTCCCGGCTGGCACGCTGGTTTGAAGAGCGCCTGCCGCTGGCCGACAGCGTCACACTCACGCAGCGCAGCGTCTACATCGTGCCCAGCCGCGCCGGGCTGATGCTGGGTCTGACGTTGCTGGTGCTGTTGGTGGCCTCCATCAACTACCAGCTCAACCTGGGCTACCTGCTGACGTTTTTGCTGGCTGGCTGCAGCGGGGTGGCGATGCACGTGGCGCACGGCACGCTGCGCGGACTCACTCTGACTGTCATAGCACCTGAAGAAATCTACGCGGAGGCCAAGGCCATTTTTCATGTACAACTGGTGAATACTCGCAAGCGCCCCCGCTACGCTGTTGAACTGGCCGTAGCCGACGTGGCGCAATGGGTATGCTGCGACGTGCCAGCGCAGGCCAGCACGCGCGTGGCGCTGGCCTGGCAGCCACCCGGGCGCGGCCTGCACCGTCTGCCGACACTGCGCGCGCGCACCGCTTTTCCGCTGGGCACGTTTCGCGTCTGGACGGTCTGGCGGCCCGCCGCGCAGGTGCTGGTCTATCCGCAGCCCGAAGCATCTGCGCCACCTCTGCCCATGGGCCTGGCCGATGCCCAGCCCGGCCCGATACATGCCACCCAGCATAGCGGTGAGCCAGACGGTCTGCGCCCTTACCGCAGCGGCGACCCGCTAAAACACATCATCTGGAAAAAAGCCGCCAAAACGGGTGAACTGGTCAGTCGCGACAGTGTGGTTGAGCAGCACCATACGCTTTGGCTGGAGCGCCAGGCCACAGGGCTGGCCGACGTGGAGCGCCAGCTTAGCCGCCTGTGTGCCTGGGTGTTGCAGGCCGATCAGCTTGGCGCAACTTATGGGCTGCGCCTGAACGGCACCGACATCGCCCCCGACCGCGGCGGCGCACACCTGCAACGCTGCTTGCGCGCCTTGGCGCTGGCCTGAACACCACCATGATCGCCAACCCCCTGCGCCATCTGCCCCGCGACGCGCGTGACACGCTGTTTATGCTGGCCGTCATCGCCTGGGTGCTGGCCCCGCTGCTGCGTGAGCTGCCCCTGTGGTGCAGCGCCCTGAGCGCGCTGGTGATGCTGTGGCGCGCCACGTTGGCCTGGCACGGCCAGCCCCTGCCCGGGCGCTGGTGGAAGCTGGGCTTGCTGGCTTTGGCGGTTGCCGCCACTTTGGTGACCTACAAAACCCTGCTCGGACGTGATGCCGGGGTGACGCTGGTGGCGGTGCTGCTTACGCTCAAAACGCTGGAACTGCGCGCGCGGCGCGACGCGTTTGTGGTGTTTTTTCTGAGCTTCTTTTTGCTGCTGACCAACTTTTTTTACTCGCAGTCGCTGCTGACAGCGTTGGCCATGCTGCTGGCGCTGTGGGGGCTGCTAACCGCACTGGTCAACGCGCACATGCCCGTCGGCCAACCGCCGCTGTGGCAAGCCGCGCGCATCGCCGGTGGCATGACGCTGCTGGGGGCGCCCATCATGGTGCTGCTGTTTGTGCTGTTTCCGCGCATGGCCCCGCTGTGGGGTATGCCCGCCGACGCCATGGCCGGGCGCAGTGGCCTGTCGGCCCAGATGACGGTGGGCAACATCGCGCGCCTGGCGCTGGACGATAGCGTGGCCATGCGCATTGCTTTTGACGGCACGCCCCCGGCGCAAAGCGAGCTGTACTTTCGCGGCCCGGTGCTGTCCACCTTGAACGGCCAGCGCTGGGAGCCCGCTGAAGGAGTGGCGCTGCTGCGCGATCAAGATGCCGCACTGCAGGTGCGGGGGCCAGCCGTGCGCTACCAGGTTACGCTAGAGCCCAACCAACAACCCTGGCTGCTCACGCTCGATGCCGCGCCGCAGGCCCCCGAGCTGCCGCAGGGCCGCGCGCGCATGACCAGCGAACTGCAGTGGTTGCAAAACGCCAACGTCACTGAGCTGATGCGCTACCGCGTCACCAGCTACCCGCAATTCAGTCACGGTACAACCCTGACCCCCGCCCAGCTGCGCCCGTACCTGACGCTGCCGTTTGGCCTGAACCCGCGCACCGAACAACTGGCGCAACAGCTGCGCGCGGCCACGCCACCCGGCCAAAACGTGACCAGCTACCTGATGGCACAGGCATTGCAACGGCTGCGCAGCGGTGGCTACGTCTATACGCTGGAGCCCGGCGTCTATGGCCGTGACAGCGCCGACGAATTCTGGTTTGACCGCAAAGCGGGTTTCTGCGAGCACATTGCTTCCAGCTTTGTTATTTTGCTGCGATCGGCGGGCGTGCCCGCGCGCGTGGTCACCGGCTACCAGGGCGGGCAGCTCAACAGCTTTGACGGCTTCTGGACCGTGCGCCAAAGCGATGCCCACGCCTGGGCCGAGGTCTGGCTGGCCGGCCAGGGCTGGTTGCGGGTGGACCCGACAGCGGCCGTGTCACCGGCTCGCGTGGGTAGCTTCAGCCGCCTGCAAGCGCCACGCGGCGTGATTGCCGAAGCGCTGTTGGGCAACGTCAGCCCAGCGGTGGCGCTGAACCTGCGTGCGCTGTGGGACGCAGCCAACAACCGCTGGAACCAGTGGGTGCTGAATTACACCCACGCCAAGCAACTCAACCTGCTCCAAAACTTGGGCTTTGACGAGCCCAGTTGGGAAGACCTGGTTTACTTGCTGTGCGCCATCGTGGTCACGGCCAGCCTGGCCGGGGCCGCTTGGAACGCGTGGGAACGCCAACAACAAGATCCCTGGCTGCAGCTGCTGGGGCGCGCTCGGCAAGTTCTGAAACACTCTGGCTATACGCTGCCCGCCAACAGCACCCCGCGCCAGCTCACCGAGCTGCTGGACGGCAGTGCGCGTGATACCCACCCAGCGACGCAGTCCCAAACCGCCTGGCGCAACTGGCTGCTGCAGTTGGAGGCGCTGCGTTACGCTGCGGGTGCACCCGACTTCAGACGACAGCTCGCCACACTTCGCCAGGCGCTTCGGCAACTGCCCCGCCCTTCCTGATTGCCTTGCCCACCATGCTCCAAAAGCGTCAAACCCGCGCCCTAATTGCTTGCTTTTTGATAGCTTTTTATGCAATGAACACATGGGCTACAAGCCAAAAACACCATTCAAAAAAGAAACCTGCCAAAGCGGTGGCAACTGCGCCTGACGGCCCCAGCTACGCCCAACGCAGCGATGCCATGCAGGCCGCTGACGAGCTTGCCAGCGCCCGCGATCTGGACCCCGCGTGGGTGTGCCAGATGCTGGCGCAGGCGCGCTACATACCCGCCATCGCCAAAGCCGTTACCCCACCCGCCGTTGGGGTGGCCAAAAACTGGGCGGCCTACCGCGCGCGTTTCATCGAGCCCAAGCGTATCCAGGCCGGGGTGACGTTCTGGCGCGCACAGCGCGACACCTTGCTACGCGCGCAGCAACAAACCGGTGTGCCACCTGAAATCATCGTCGGCATCATTGGCGTGGAAACCATTTACGGACAGAACCAGGGCAACTTCCGCGTGTTGGACGCACTGGCCACGCTGGCTTTTGACTTTCCCGCCAGCCACCCGCGCGCGGGCGAGCGTAGCGCTTTCTTTCGTAATGAACTGGGGCAGTACCTGAGCCTGATGCAGCACAGCGCCACGGACCCCGCCAGCCTGCGCGGCAGCTACGCCGGAGCCATGGGGATGCCGCAATTCATGCCAACCAGCTGGGCCAAGTACGCGATTGATTTTGATGGTGACGGCAAGATCGACCTGTTTGGCAGTGCCGCCGATGCGATTGGTTCGGTAGCCAACTACTTCAGGGCTTTTGGCTGGCAGCCGGGGCTGGCCACACACTACCCGGTGACGTTTGACGTGCAAAAGCTGGATCTGCCCACCCTGCTGGTCCCCGACATCTTGCCCACCTTCAGTGTGGAGCGCTTTCAGGCCCATGGCGCGCTGCTAACCGGCGATGCCCTGCAGCACACCGGCCAACTGGCGCTGATCGAACTGCAAAATGGCGACAACGCGCCCAGCTACGTGGCGGGCACAGACAATTTTTATGCCATCACCCGTTACAACTGGAGCAGCTACTACGCCATGGCCGTGATCGAGCTGGGGCAAGTGGTCAAGCAGGCGCTGGAACTGCCCACCCGTGTTAAACAGTGATTTTTGTCAGGTTCTCAAAAACCGGAGTAAAAAAAGGAAGTGTCTTGTGACCCCACTTTTCCTCCAGCTTTTTGCAAAATATCACGGCATATTGACCCAGAAACCAACCCCGTTGCCTAGCACTTTGCCCGTCGTGGCAAAGTCCAGGTAACCCTTGCCAAAGGTGTAATCAAACAGAAAAGTACCACCTTTTCCGTCGAGCGTCGGGGCGTAAAAATACCATGCGGATGTGGCGTTGTCCCAGGCCCACAGCGTGGTCAGGTTAACTGGCACAGTGCCCGCAGACGGCGGCGTGGCCCCCAGCGCAGCGTTAAAGCTGCGCGGTGACACATTGCCGCCCACGGCGACCAGGTTCCAGTTTGGCTTCAAGGCGTAGGGCTTGCCAGCGGCAAAGTCACTGGCCGCAAGCGGGTTGCCGGCTGGTAGCGTAGCGGTAAATGGACGCGCCACATTCACCCAGAAACCTTCGCCAGGGTTGATGGTGCCAAGCACATCGTAGCCCTTGGCGGTGGCGTAGGTTTGCAGCGCCGCCACACTCATCGACGGTGCGTAGAACTGCCAACCCGGTTTGACGGTGTCCCACTTCCAGACTGTGGTGACGTTCAACGGGTCTCCAAACCGTTCTTTGACTACCAAAGGCTGATCTTGCCCGTTGCCCAGCAGGTTCCAGCCTGGCGGTATCGTCATGCTGACAGTGCCATTGCCTGCGGCCGTCGGTGTAGCCGCCAGTGTGGCAGAGCGGAACTTCAAGGCATTAAAAGTGCCCTGGGCGTTACGCGCGGTCACCCAGCAGGCATGGAGGATGTCGTTGGCCAGCCCCGTTACCAGCAAGGGCGACTGCGTGCCGGTGGCAGTGAACGTGGCGGTATCTGATTTGCAATAGGCGGTGTAGTCCAAGATGACAGAGCCGCCATCATTGCTGGATGCGGAAAATGCCATGCTGATCTGCCCGTTGCCAGGAGTTGCCGAAATACCCGTGGGCACGCTGGGTGGTGCTGGCGTGAACGGGGTAAATTGAATGCTGGCGTTGACTGGCGCAGGGCTGGTCCCCAGTGCGTTGGTGGCTGTCAGTTTGCATTGGTAAGTCACCCCATTGTGCAAGCCTTCCAGAATCAAAGGCGAGGCTAGGCTGCTGGCGCTGACCGTTAGCGGAACGCCTTGAACCAGTGAATAGCTACAGGTAGCGGTGTAGCTGGTAATGGGCGAGCCGTTATCAACCCCAGGGTCAAATGCCAGGATCGCCATCGTGTTGCCAGCATCAACAAAAGCGCAACAACTGGGCGTGTCGGGCACACCAGTGACCGCCAACGTGGTAGTGGTCGTGGAGGCTGTGGTACTGGTGGTTGAAGTGGTTGGAGCGGCCGTGCTGCTGGTCGTCGTGGTCGTAGTGGTTGGCGCGAGCGTGGTGCTGGTCGTCGTGGTCGTAGCAGTTGGCGCGAGCGTGGTGCTGGTTGTTGTGGTCGTAGCAGTTGGCGCGAGCGTGGTGCTGGTTGTTGTGGTCGTAGCAGTTAGCGCGAGCGTGGTGCTGGTTGTTGTGGTCGTGGCAGTTGGCGCGAGCGTGGTGGTGGTGGTGGTTGGAGCAGCAGTGGTACTGGTCGTCGTGGTCGTGGTCGTGGTCGTCACAACCGCTGCACCCGGCGTGGCACTCACCGTGGCTGAGCGGAACTTCAAGGCGTTGAAAGTGCCCTGGGCATTGCGCGCGGTTACCCAGCAGGCATGGGGTACGTCGTTGGTCAGCCCCGTCACCAGCAGCGGCGACTGTGTGCCAGTGGCGATTACGGTATTGGTGGCCGACTTGCAAGAGGCGGTGTAGTCCAAGATGACTGAGCCCCCGTCATTGACGGGCGCTGCAAAAGCCATGCTGATTTGCCCGTTGCCAGGCGTTGCCGCAATACCCGTGGGTACGCCGGGCTGTGCTGGCGTGTGCGGGGTAAATTGGGCGGTGGCAAAGAACGGCGCGAGGCTGGTGCCTGCGCCGTTGGTGGCCGTCAACTTGCACTGGTAGGCCACGCCGTTGGTCAAGCCTTCAATGATCAAGGGTGAGCTGGGGCTGCTGGCCGTCAGCGTCAGCGGCACACCCTGCACCAATGAATAGCTGCAGGTAGCGGTGTAACTGGTAATGGGCGAGCCATTGGCTGTCGGTGCGTCAAAAGCCAGAATGGCCATGCCGTTGCCCGCATCAACAAAGGCGCAGCAGTTGGGCATGTCTGGTACGGCAACCACAGCGGCATTCGGCGTGACGCTGGCAGACGCGGCTGAGCTGCCGCTGCTGCCGACCGAGTTTTGCGCCACTACCGTGAAGGTGTAGGCCGTGCCGTTGCTCAAGCCGCTGACCACAATGGGCGATGTGTCACCCGCCGCGCTGGTGCTACCCGGGCTGGCGGTCACGATGTAACGGGTAATGGCCCGGCCCCCATCAGCGGCTGGTGCGCTAAAACTGACCGTGGCTTTGGCATCGCCCGCAGCGGCCTGCAGCGCCGTGGGCGCACCCGGTGCAGTGGGTGGCGCTGTCAGCACCGGCGTGACACTGAACGGGTCTGGGTAATGTTCCAGTGCGAAGAAGGTTCCAAACTCATTGCGAGCGACAACCCAACAATCGTAGGTGGTGCCATTGGTCAGCCCGGTCACCCTTAAGGGAGAACTGGACCCCGTTACGCTGTGCGTGGCAAACCTGAAGCCCGAACTGTGCCCAGCCAGACAATACGCGGTGTAGTCCAGCACCGGGGAGCCGCCATTGTTGGCAGGGGGCGCAAATGACAGCACTGCCGCAGCGTTGCCCGGTTCCACCGATAAATCCGCAGGCAAGCCAGGGGGATTGGTGTTACCCGGGATGATCTGGATGCTGTAAGACTGCGGATTGGGGGGGGTGCTGCTGCCCACCGCGTTGCTGGCGACCAGCCCACATTTGTAGGTGACCCCGTTGGTCAGCCCGGTGAGGATGATCAAGGGCTTGGGGCTGTTGAACGAAAAGCTCAACGTGACACCCTGCACCAACGAATAGTTGCAAAGCGCGGTATAGCTGGTAATGGGTGTGCCGCCGTCAAACGGTGGGCTGACAGCAATCACGGCCATCTCGTGACCGGCATTGGCACCATTGGCACTTGGCGCATCAGGCACGGCAAAACCACCCACATTAGGAATGATTTCGTTACTCAGGCTGGATGCCAGCGCGCCAGTGCCTGCCGGAGTCACGGTAAAACGGTATTTGCTGCCATTGGCAAGCCCTGGCACCACAATGGGCGAAGCAGTACCCGTTGCAGTGACATTGCCAGGAAGGGCTCTAACGGTGTAACTACTGCTGCCATCCAGCGGCGGCGTAAACGCCACGCTGGCCTGCCCATTGCCTGCTGTCGCGCGGACATCGCTCACCACATTGAGGGGCAATTCTGGTGTGGCGCTGACCGCCAAGGCGGTAACTGCCGGGAGCTTGCCGTTGTCCGCTGCCACGGTAAAACTGTACGGGGTGCCATTGGTCAAACCGGTGACCACCAGCGGCGAGGCTTGCCCCTTGACCACTTGCCCACCCGGGCTAACCGTCACCTGGTAGTTCAGATACGGGCCAGTATTGGAACTGGCAGCAAAACTCACCGTCACCTGGCCGTTGCCCGCCACTGCGGTCACGTTGCCAGGTGCACTGGGGCTGGCATAGGCGGGCTTGTTAGCTACATCACCCGGGCGCGTACCCGACAGAATTTCAGCTAGGTTGGTGTAGCCATCACCATCGGAGTCAATGTACTCAATATCAAGATAGGCCTGATCCACCACCAACGATGCCAAGCCGCCAAAATAACTTGTGCCAGGATTTTTGGCCGTTACTGCGGCCTTCCAGCTTCCGTAATAGTCGCCCGCTGGCGTGTTTTCGTAACTGTGACAGGACGCATAACAACTATTGCCTTGGGCTGATGCAAAAGTAGGGTATCGCTTGGCAAAGTCGCCCCAATAACTGACACTGGCCACGGCCACCATTGGCATCAATGTAGCTAATAGCGCAACCGTTAAGCCTGCATTCCTGCCCGACGAAACGAGCGAAACAAGAGACTCAACTGACTTTTTTAAAGTGCCACAGTACATATCGAAGCCCCGTTTCTTAGTCGGTGTGGATTGAACAATTGGCTTGACATCAATCGGTTGTCAAGATGTGCCGTTTTAAGTCGTCGCACAAAAGTCTGCTGCCCATCTCACACACATAAACGGCATGAAGCGATTGCTAAAGAAGCATAAAGTACTATTTTTTCGACGAATGATGCAACGGAAACCTTCTGTTGACTGCTTGAAATTTATATTTGCACAATCAAATTTTAAATAAAACGGTCAATATCGAGTGCAGATAAGAAGCAAAAGTTGAACGACACAACCGTTTGGAAAGTATTGATATTTGTCAACAAGTCTAACCGAAACGAATAAAACATGAAACAAAACACAAACCAAACAGACTTTGTTGCTTTAACGCGACTTTTCACCCCAGCTCATCCATCAACGCCAGCATCAAAGCCACCCTGGCCTTGACCGGGGACATGCCTTGGGAATCGGCAAATTCGGCGTCGGGCCGCGACAACACGCGCCCCGTGGCGCAGCGGGTAGCACGCACCACCCGTACCCCGACCTGAACCGCGCGGCGCAAGGCCGCTTCCAGTTCCACGTGCAGGGTGCCGTTACCCGTGCCAGCCACCACCAGGCCACGCACTGGCGGCTCGCCAGGGGTGGTTCGCAACAGCGCATCGACCAGCGCACCGCTCACACCGGCGTAATTCATGATCACCTCCACGCGCGGCCAATCTTCACCATTTGCTATCTTTCCAATAGCTTCTTGCGCTTGATCAACCTGGGATAGAGGCCAATTTCTTAACAAACGTACATGGCCTTCTTCCACGTAGGCTAGCGGTCCGGCGTCGCCAGAGGTGAACGCGTCCAGCCGGTAGGTATGCGTTTTTTGCACCTCCAGCGCTCCGTGCACCGTGCCCGCGCACACCGCCATCACACCCTGCGCGCCGGGGGTTAGCACTAGCGCCATCGCGTCCAGCAGGTTCTGCGGGCCGTCCGGGCTCTGGCTGGAAGCCGGGCGCATGGCACAGGTCAGCACCACCGGTTTGGCGTTGAGCAAGTCGGCCGACAGCACTGCGTGCAAAAAATACGCGGTTTCTTCCAGCGTGTCGGTGCCGTGGGTGATCACCACACCGGCCACCTGCGGCTGCGCCAGATGATGCGCCACGCGCTGCGCCAGCGCCAGCCAGATGTCAAAACGCATGTCTTTGCTGTCGATCTGCGCCACCTGCTCACACTCCAGCGCGTGACCCTGCAACACGCACGCCAAGCCCGGCACGGCTGCCAGCAACTGTGCCACACCCACCTGTGCGGCGGTGTAGCCAATGTTGTCGGTGGCAGTGCCAGCCGTACCGGCAATGGTGCCCCCGGTGCCCAGAACCACCACTTTTTTTGCATTTTTTACAGAATTCACTTGCAATCTTTCAAAAGCTGGTTAAAAATACAGTTACTGGATACGAAAACAGTGTTTTTTGATCCAGTCACCCGGTTCGTGTTGTGTTGCCCAGTTACCCCTCTAGGAGTCATCATGTTCAGCCGTCCCAAGCTTACCGATCGCCAGCAACAAATCCTTGATCTTATCCAGAGCGCCATCGCCAGCACCGGCGCGCCACCCACGCGCGCAGAGATTGCCGCGCAACTGGGCTTCAAGTCGGCCAACGCGGCTGAAGAACACTTGCAAGCGCTGGCGCGCAAAGGCGCTATCGAGCTGGTAAGCGGCACCTCTCGCGGCATTCGCTTGCGTGGTGACGCCATGCGCTCCATCAATGCCGCGCGCCAGGCAGAATTTGCATCGCCGCTGAGCGCTTTGGCGCAACTGGGCTTGCCGCTCATTGGCCGGGTGGCGGCGGGCTCACCCATTCTGGCGCAAGAGCACGTGGACCGAACTTATTACGTTGAAAGCAGTTTGTTTGCGCGCAAACCAGACTATTTGCTGAAAGTGCGTGGCATGTCAATGCGCGACGCAGGCATCATGGACGGCGATTTGCTGGCGGTACAGTCCACGCACGACGCCAAAAACGGGCAAATCGTGGTGGCACGCCTGGGCGAAGAAGTCACCGTCAAACGGTTCTTGCGCACCCCGCGCTGCATCGAACTGCACCCCGAAAACCCCGACTACCAAACCATTGTGGTTGAGCCCGGTGAGCCGTTTGCCATAGAAGGCCTGGCTGTGGGCCTGATCCGCAACACCATGATGATGTAACGCCATGAACACCTTGCAACACTCCGCATCTCCTTGGGTCACCCCGCTGTTGGCCCTCTGGCACTGGCTCATGGCCCGGCCAGGGTCAAAGCCACGCGCGGATCAAGCTGGGGCACACCCTGACGCCGCCCCTGCCTGCCATCCCATGTCGATGAACGCGCGCCGCTTAGACCAGACGCAGACGGCGGCTCGGATAGCTTTGTCGGCTAGCGCGTCAGCAAGACATCCTGCGTCAAACCATGTTGCGCGCGCCGCACTGCCACTGCGTGTGCTGCAAGTGGTGGAAGCCGGACAAAGCCCTTGTCACGGCGCACGGCTGCGCATTTCCGGGCGTATGGCCGACGTCTGCGCAGAGCTCGACAGGTTGGCCGCCCGGGAAGCAATGCAGCATTGACTCGATGTGGTTCGCTCAGGTCTTTACAAGTCCTAAGCTGCGCACCAGACAATTCCGCGTCATTTTGTTAAAAATTGACACCGTCGCCGCCAGCTACAGCCAAACTTTCCAGCGGGCAGGCACAATCGGTGGCATGAACATCGTGATTTTGGACGACTACCAAGACGTCGTTCGCAAACTGGCTTGCGCCACCAAGCTTGAACCCTACCAGGCCAGGGTCTATACCAACACCGTCAAAGGGCTGGGGCAACTGGCCGTCCGGCTGAAAGACGCCGATGTGATCGTGCTCAACCGCGAACGCACGCATCTGCCGCGCGCTTTGATCGACAAGTTACCTCGCTTGAAGATGATTTCTCAAACCGGTCGCATCGGCCCCCACGTAGACGTGAATGCCTGTACTGAAAAAGGCATCGCCGTGGCTGAAGGCGCGGGCTCGCCCGTGGCGCCTGCCGAACTCACTTGGACGCTCATGATGGCGGCCATGCGGCGCCTGCCACAGTACATTGGCAACCTCAAGCACGGCGCATGGCAGCAATCGGGGCTCAAATCCACCAGCATGCCGCCTAATTTTTGTCTGGGCACCACGCTCAAAGGGCGTGTACTGGGCATCTGGGGCTATGGGCGTGTTGGTCAACTCGTAGCAGGCTACGGCAAGGCTTTTGGCATGCGTGTCATGGTGTGGGGACGTGCACCTTCGCTAGAGCGCACCATCCTGGACGGCTTTGAAGTGACTGGCTCGCGCGAGGAGCTGTTTGAACAATCTGACGTACTCTCTTTGCATCTTCGACTGAATGAAGAAACCCATGGCATCGTGCAGCTGGAAGACTTGTCCCGCATGAAACCCAGCGCCTTGCTGGTCAACACCTCGCGCGCTGAGTTGCTGGAGCCAGACGCCCTGTTGGCCGCGCTCAACCGCGGGCGACCGGGGATGGCGGCCATTGACGTGTATGAATCCGAGCCCATCCTGCAAGGCCATGCCCTGCTTCGTCTGGAAAACTGTGTCTGCACGCCGCACATTGGCTACGTGGAGCTCGACAGTTACGAGCTGTACTTTGGCACCGCGTTCGACAACGTGGTGAACTTCATCAAGGGCCACCCCACCAACATCGTCAACCCAGGTGCCTTGCAGGTGCGGCGTTAACACCGCGCAGGTCAAGACACGCAGGTGACAGTGCAGGCTTAGCATGATGCGTGTTGCGGTTCACAATGGGCGCATGAGCGAGCCGATTTTGACCCTTGAAGAGCGTGCGTCCATCAACGCCGGGCGTTGGTTTTCCGGCCTGTCGCCGTCGCTACGCCATGACATCTTGCGCTGCGCCTACGTGCGCCGCTACCAAGACGGGGATTTGATCGCTGCGCGTGGCGAACAGCCGCAAGAGTGGATTGCCTGTGCCAAAGGCGCGGTGCGCGTGAGCTCCACCGCCATTTCTGGCAAACAAATCACCCTGACCTATGTAGAGCCAGGCATCTGGTTTGGTGACGTGGCCATTTTTGACGGCGACCGCCGTACGCACGACGCGTACGCGCACGGCGACACCACCGTGCTATGCGTGGCGCGTGCTGATTTCACCAAAATCCTGGCGCAACACAACGAACTGTATGAGGCGCTGTTGCGCCTGCACGCGCGGCGCATTCGCCAGCTCTACGGCTTGGTGGAAGACCTCAACACCCTACCCCTGCGCGCGCGCCTGGCCAAACAACTGCTGCACCTGGCGCGGTCATATGGCGTACCGTCGCTGAGCGACCCGGCCGAGGTGCGCATCGGCCTGCAACTGGCGCAAGAAGAACTGGCCCAGTTGCTTGGCGCCTCGCGCCAACGCGTCAACCAGGAGCTCAAGGCCCTGGAACGCGAAGAAACCATCCGCATTGAATTGGGCGGCGTGGTGATCCGCAGCCGAGTGGCGCTGATGCGCATCGTGGAAGCCGACCATTAGCAGCCGATCATGAACCCTTGTTTGAAATTATCTTGAACCCATGAGCCAACAAGAAGACAACAGCGGCACACGCGCCATTCCCCCCAGCCAGGCGTTTGACCAGAACGCGCTTGAACAGTGGTTGGCGCAGCATCTGGACGGGTTCGCCGGGCCGCTGACGATTGAGTCGTTCAAGGGCGGGCAAAGCAATCCCACCTACAAGCTGATCACGCCAAGCCAAACCTACGTGCTGCGCTCCAAGCCGGCACCGGTGGCCAAACTGTTGCCGTCGGCGCACGCCATCGAGCGCGAATTTACCGTGATGCGCGCGCTGGCCGACACCGACGTGCCCGTGCCAAACATGCTGTGCCTGTGCAATGACGAATCGGTGATCGGGCGCGCGTTTTACATCATGAGCTTTGTGGGCGGACGCATTTACTGGGACCAGTCTCTGCCCGACCTGACGCAGGCGCAACGCGGCGAACTCTACGACGAGATGAACCGCGTCATCGCCGCGCTGCATTCGGTCAAACCCGCGCAGGTGGGGCTGGCCAATTACGGCAAACCGGGCAACTATTTTGAACGCCAGATTGGCCGCTGGAGCAAGCAGTATGTGGCCTCCATCACCGAGCCCATTGTCGAAATGGACCGCCTGATGGACTGGCTCCCGGCACACATACCCGCCATGGCGCGCGACGAATCCATGGTGAGCGTGGTGCACGGCGACTACCGTATGGACAACCTGGTGTTTCACCCCACCGAGTCGCGCGTGCTGGCAGTACTCGACTGGGAGCTGTCCACGCTGGGGCATCCGTTGGCCGATTTCAGCTACCACTGCATGGCCTGGCACATTCCACCTGGTGCGTTTCGCGGCATTGGCGGGCTGGACTGGGCCGCGCTGGGCATTCCGGGCGAGGCCGATTACATCCAGCGTTATTGCACCCGTACCGGCTTGGTGACGCCTGAACAACTGGCTGGTGAGTGGTCGTTTTACCTGGCCTATAACCTGTTTCGCATCGCCGCCATTTTGCAAGGCATTGGCAAGCGTGCGCAGACCGGCACGGCCGCCAACGCACAAGCCCTGCGCGCGGCAGCCGGAGCCAAACCGCTGGCACAACTGGCGTGGCAGTTTGCCCAACGTGCGTAAGCGTAGCGCCATGGTGCAAGCCCCACGCCACTGCATGCAAGCCGCATTCTGGGTCGGCACTGCACCCGGTAGTTACTGTCATTAGAGTATTTCTATAGCATCTAGCGCAGGCCAGTAAAGGGCTAGAGGCATTTTTTTATCAATTTATTTACCCGACCCTTCCTACCTAAAAGAGGCCACCATGGACTTTGACTACTCCCCCAAAACCAAAGAACTGCAAGCCAAGCTGCTGCACTTCATGGACGACTACATCTACCCGGCAGAGGGCGCGCACCACGCTGAGGTCGAGGCCAACACGGCCGCGGGCAAGCGATGGACGCCACTGCAAACCATCGAAACCCTCAAGCTCAAGGCACAAGAACAAGGCCTGTGGAACCTCTTTTACCCGGTGGACAGCGCGCAAGCCGGTGGCATCGATGCGGGTGCCGGCCTGACCAACCAGGAATACGCGCCGCTGGCCGAAATCATGGGCCGCGTACTCTGGAGCAGCGAGGTCTTCAATTGCTCGGCGCCCGATACCGGCAACATGGAAACCATTGCACGCTACGGCTCGTTGCAGCACAAGCAACAATGGCTCAAACCCTTGCTTGAAGGCAAGCTGCGCTCGGCGTTTTCCATGACCGAGCCGGCGGTGGCCAGCAGCGACGCGACCAACGTGGAAACGCGTATTGAGCGCGACGGTGACAGCTACGTCATCAACGGCCGCAAGTGGTGGATTAGCGGCGCTGGCGACCCGCGCTGCGCGGTGCATATCGTGATGGGCAAAACCAACCCCGAAGCCGAGCGCCATGTGCAGCAAAGCATGATTCTGGTGCCGTCCAACGCACCGGGCGTGACGGTGCTGCGACCCCTGAACGTGATGGGCTACGACGACGCACCGCACGGCCACATGGAAATTGCTTACAAAAATGTGCGCGTACCGGCCGACAGCATTTTGCTGGGCGAAGGCCGGGGCTTTGAAATTGCGCAGGGTCGCCTTGGTCCCGGGCGCATCCACCACTGTATGCGACTGATCGGCCTAGCCGAGCGCGCGCTGGAGCTGATGTGCAAACGCACCAGCAGCCGCGTGGCGTTTGGCAAACCCATCGCAGCCCAAACCGTGACGCAAGAGCGCATTGCCGAAGCGCGCTGCAAGATCGACATGGCGCGCCTGCTCACGCTCAAGGCAGCGTGGATGATGGACATCGCCGGCAACAAGTTTGCGCGCAACGAAATCGCCATGATCAAGGTGGTGGCCCCCAGCATGGCCTGCCAGGTGATCGACTGGGCCATGCAAGCGTTTGGCGGCGCTGGGATGTGCGACGACTTTCCGCTGGCCTACTACTACGCCAGCGCGCGTACGCTGCGCTTTGCCGACGGACCAGACGAAGTGCACCGCAACGCGATTGCCAAACAAGAGCTACGCAAATACGCCAGCGCCCACCCGAAATAAAGCGGTAAAAGAGCTGGGCCGGTCAGCGGTTCAGTTCAGGCAAGCCCGACCACAATTCATTCAGGTCGGCAAAATTCCAGGCGTCAGGGTCTTCGCGGTTCGCAATACGGTCGCTGGTAGAAGGCAGCGACAAATCCAGCACCAGCGGCATGATGCGCATATTGGACTTGGTCGAAAAAAACACCTTTACCAACGGCGTGGTGAGGGACTTGGGCGTTTGCTCAGTCACCACGCCAATGCGCCCGGACATCATGCGTACCAAAGAACCCACCGGGTAGATGCCGATGCTTTTGACGAACGCCTGAAACACGCGTGGGTCAAAATGGCCTTTCCATTCGGCCATGCGGCGCAACGACTCAGCCGGGTCCCAGCCGACCTTGTACGGCCGGTTGGAGGTGATGGCGTCATACACGTCGCACACCGCACCCATCTTGGCGTGCAGGCTGATATGGTCACCCCTGAGGCGTTCCGGGTAACCCGATCCATCCATTTTTTCGTGATGGTGCAACACCACGTCAAGCGACACCGCATCCACGCCCGGGCTGGCCGCAAGCATCTTGTAGCCTTCGGTAGGGTGGGTTTTCATGATGTCGAATTCAGCGTCGGTCAGCTTGCCCGGTTTGTTGAGCACCTCGGTGGGCATGGCCACCTTGCCCAGGTCGTGCAACAAGCCTGCCACACCCAACTGCCGCGCCTGGTCTTCATCCAGCTGAAGCTGTTTGGCCAACGCCACCATCATGGCGCACACCGCCACCGAATGCATGTAGGTGTAATCGTCGGCCGTTTTAAGCCGCGCCAGGCTGATGATGGCACCCGGGTTACGCGCAACCGAATCAGAAATATCTTCTACCAACTGTTTGGCACCCCCCACATCCACCGCGTTGCCCATGCGCACTTCTTCAAACATCGACACCACCGCAGCCTTGGCGGTCTGGCAGATGCGTGCAGCGCGTGCCACCTCTTCTGCAGCGGGTATCTGTTTGATGGGTTGGCGTACCGCGCGTGGCGGGTGTGCTGGTGCTGCTTCGGGGACCTGTTCAACCGCAACCTCGCCAGCCACTACGTCCGCGCCCTTGCAGCAATCAATCCAGACCTGGGTGATTTTGCTGGCAAGAATCAGATCGATGTCATTGGGGTCTTTGATGACAAAACCATTGCGCCAGAACGGATGATCCATCCAGGAACCACAAAATTCCTTCAGGTGCATCCCCACCCGCAACTGCTGAACTTGAATACGTTTAAGCATAAAAATAACCGATATCGGGAGTTGGGGCACCCGTCACGGTGCGCGCAGATTCACTCCCAGCTGATGCAGGTAGTTTGCCACATCCACTGGAAAATAACCGGCGTCAGCAGCCTGCTGGGCCAAGTCAGCGGCAGCTGCCGTTTGACCCTGCGCCGCCAGCGACACCGCTGCCCCCAACAACCAGCGCGCCTGGCCCGGTCTCAATGCCAGTGCTTGCCGATATGCGGACACCGCCTGCGGGTGCAAACCCAAGCGCTGCGCGGTATGACCGCGCAGCGCCCAGATGTCGGGAACCTGACTCAGACGTGGCTCCAAGCGCACCAACAGCGCCAGTGCGTCGGCGGCGTGGCCTTGCGCCGACACCATGCGCACGTATTCGCGAGCGGCCGCCGCCAATTGCACACTATCAGCTTCAGGGCTGTGCTCAAGCCGCGCCATGATGCCACGCACCAGCTCCAACGCCCCAGCCTGATTGCCCTGCCGCCACCATGCCTGCGCCTGTGCCAACGCCTCTTGCGTCATTGGCTTCAGCGACGGTGCTGTGGCTGGTGTGGCTGGTGTGGCTGGTGTGTTGTTTGGCAACGCTAACGACTTTGCGACCATGGTCGCCTTCAATTGAACAGGCTCTGACGCTTCTGCGCTCAAACGGGAATCGACTACAGCCGCCGTCAACGCCGTCGGCACTGCCCGATTAGCTTGGGCTGGTGCTTTTGACCGCGCTACCGGCGCCAAGCTGGAACTTGCGACGGATGCTGTCGGTAGCGCGCTTTGGGGCGCTGGCAATAGGTTGCGTGCCGATAACACATCCGTGGAGCGTAAACCAAGGGATGCCGGTGCCGGTGCCGGTGCCGATGCTGATACCGGTGCTGATACCAGTGTCGGTGCCGGTGTCGGTGTAGCTGACCCAGGTAAAACTTCGGCCACCGGTATCTGCACGTTCGGTAAAAGTTGCGCAGCGACAGGCATCTTGGCCCTGCCCGGTGGCACTGCGGGCTGATCATTGAACAGCCAACGCCAGCTCAGAAAACTGGCCAATGCCAGCACTGCCAGCAGTACCGACAGCAGCCAGTACCAATGCAACCGACGGCTGCGCTGCACACCGCCAGCAGAGCTTGCTGCGCCATGCCCCAGTACGCTCACGCCGGCAATAACACCGTTGGAGCGTGGCACGGACTGGCGTTGATCCAAATCACGCAATACCTTGTTGATCACACTCATGACACTTTTTCCTTACCACCTAACCACCAGCGCGGCCAGGCCCAACGCCAGGACAGGCGCCGTCGGCGCAAGCCCAAGGTGTCAGCAGCGGCCAGGCGCACGTGGGCGACGCTGACCCGGTGGCCACCCTCGCCGTAAGCCAGCAACAGACATTTATGCGCCAACACGTTCACCAAGCGCGGCACGCCAGCGCTCCAGAGCGCAATCTGTTGCGCTGCCGCTGACGTAAACACGTCGGTGTCGGTGGACTCGGTTTGCGCCGCTACCGTCAAACGGTGCGCCAGATAACAGACCACTTGCTGCGGGTTCATCGGCCCAAGGTACGCGCTGAAAGTGATGCGCTGCAACAACTGGCGAATTTGCGGTTGCGCCAGCAGCGTGTCAAGCTCAGGCTGACCGAGCAACACCAGTTGCAGCAATTTTTGTTTTTCGGTTTCAAGGTTTGACAGCAGTCGCAGGCTTTCCAAACTGGCCAGCGGGATCGCCTGCGCTTCGTCAAGGCAGACCACCACACGCCTGCCACCTTGCGCGTGCTCAAGCAGCACCTGTTCCAGAATGCTCAACAAAATCCGGCGACTCGGCAAAGGCCGCGCCAACTGCTCATGCAAGGTACGATCGAGCTCATCCACACCCAACTCTTTCAACAACGCCAGCAGCAGATCGTCTGGCCCCATGGCCGGGTTCGGAATATAGGCTGTAACGCATTCAGACTGCAACAGCGCCAGCAAGCGGCGGCACAAAACAGTTTTGCCGCAGCCCACCTCGCCGACAATTTTCAGAAAACCTTCGCCGCTGCGCAGCGCCACCAACACGGTATTCAACGCAGCCTGGGCACTCTCGTGCGGGAAGAAAAACGCGCTGTCAGGGGTAATTGAAAAAGGCGCCTCGCGCAGCGCAAAATGGCGCAGGTACATGATCGCCCCGGTTCAATCCACCAATGGCTGGTCGCTATTGCACCGGCTCGTGCGTCTGCACGCTGCCGTCAATGCGAATCACACGCGCCCGTACCGCCTGCATATCGTCCAGTGCGGCGCGGCTACGGCGATTTTGTTCGTCCCAATCGTGCTGGTTGCGGATGATGGTCGGCTTGATCAGTACCACCACTTCTTTCTTGCGCCCGCTATTGGCCTTGTTACCCAGCAGGAACGAGAACGGCGTGTTACTGGAGCCGGGCAGTCCCGAAGACGTCAGGTTCGACTCAATTTGCATCAACCCGCCAATAGCCACAATTTTGCCGTCCTGGATGCGCACCAGCGTGTCAGACTCGTTGACGTTGCTTGAAGCCATCGGAAAACGATAGTTGCCGACCGTGCCTAGGTCAACCTGTTTGGTCTTTTCTGCCACCGTTACTACCGACGGATGGACGTGCAGCGTGATCGTGTTGCCGTCGTCGATCTGTGGCGTCACGTCCAGCGAGATGCCCGAGAAAAACGGCGTCAGCGTGATGTCGGGCAACGTCGTGGTCGCACTCGCGGTTGCACTGCCAGCGGTGCTGGAGCCACCTGTAACGCCGGTCACAAAATATTCATCGGTGCCAACCTTGAGCACCGCCTTCTGGTTGTTGAGCGTGGCAATACGCGGGCTCGACAAAATCTGCACGTCGCCGCGCGTCTCCAAAAAGCCCAGCACCGCCTGGAAACCTTCGGTGGCAAAAGCAAGCCCAAACAAACCCGCTCCGGCAACAGGCAGCGCCACACTGTCGGCCAATAGCGCCGTGCCTGCTGCAAAACCAGGCAAATTTGCCTGCACACCACGCACCAGCGTGTTGCTGGTGGTGTTGCCGCTGAGCACACCAAACGCCCCGGTTGAATTGCCACTGTTTTTCAGGCCTGACCAGTCAATGCCGCTCTGATACCCGTCACGCAATTCCACCTGAACAATCTTGGCCTCGAGCATGACCTGGCGCTCGACCGAAATTTGTGCCGCCTTCAAAAATTGAGCCACCTGACGCAATTCTTCGGGCATGGCCCGCACCGCCATGATGCCAGCCTGCGGGCTGGTGACCACACTGCGATCGGCACCGGGGCCAACCAGCCCCTTGACGGCGCTGGTCAACTCGGCCCAGTAATCGGTTTTGGAACTGGTCGAGACCCGGCTGCTTTCAGACTGGCTGCTGGCGCTGGCCGAGTTGGTGGTGGTCGCTGTCGTGTTGGCGTTGCTGTTACCGGCGGCCTGACCGCCACCCAACGAAACATGCACGTCGCTGTTGCCGCTGCGCTGCGAGTTGGGATAGTTGATGGTGAACACGCGCGTCTGCAAAGTGGGTGCATACACCGTGATGCGCCGCCCTTGCACTTTGAAGTCGTAGCCATACACGTCACGAATCGCGTCGAGCGCCTCGAGCACGGTCACACCGCGCAACGTCACGGACAACTGCCCGGCCACGTCCGGGTGCATCAGCATGCTGTAGTGCGTATCGGCCACCAGGGCCAAAAACACCTGACGCGCCGGCGCGTTGTTGACCAGTAAATCAATACGCGGTTCGGGCGGCGGTGGCACCGGCGCCGGAGCGGGTTCGGCCAACGCGTCGCTGACGCGAGCGGGCACGCTGGCTGAAGCTACGCCAGCCGCAGACGAAGGAACTTCCGCCCGGATTGCCTCAGCAACGCTGGGTGTGCGCAGCGGCCGATCGGCTGAACAAGCCGTCAACAACAGGGACAATACGCCCATGGCGCTAATAGCTGGCACCCGAGACCGAGGGCAGAAACACGTCAGTTCATTCATTACAGATTCTTTGAATTTCAGTCAGATGAAAGTGGTCGGCTGGCGCGCAATTTACGCTGCTTGCTGGCCGCCACGGATGGCACAGGTTCGGGTGCGCCCAGATGGCGTTCGACCCCCGGAAAAACGCGAACTTTACGCAACACGCCGACCTCTCGCAACCAAACCTCGGTTTCTGTCAGACGTTCAATCCGTGCCGCACCAATCTTTTGGCCAACCGCATAAAGCCGCGCATCATGCACCAGATAGGGTACGCCAGCGCGCACCATCAGCGCCATTTGACCCGCATCGATCAGACCTTTGGGCGGTACCACAGCACCCGATTCATTCTGGACCACCGGCGAACGGGTTGGATCACGCTCGGTTTGAGCATTGCAGTTCAGCGCTACGAGCAACAGCGTCAGCAGCACCAGGCGAAGGCCCAAGTTCGGTATCAGCGTACTGCGGCTCATTGCGCCACCTCGTCAAGCAAAAACAGTTGTAGCGTCAATTCGGCCGGCCCAGAGTCTGCCTTCAGACTCAAGCCACCCCAGCGCACATAAGGCAACGCAGACTCCAGCGTGGCCACATAGCGTGTCAGGTCGGAATAGCTGCCTGACACTGTCAACGCCACCCCTCGGCGCAGCAAACCGGGCGGCAAATGGCCAGCGCCCTGATCGTTACCGGGCCCGGGCAGCTCTGGCGGCAATGCCTCCGTGCGCAGCAGCGTCAAACCCGGCTGGCGTTTGAGCAAATGCACCAGCACCTGCGCCAGCGGCGTGCTGCCCTGTGTGCCAGGCAACAACTTTTGAATCTGCTGATTGACCTGAGCCATCTGGCTGACGGTTTGCGTCAGTTGTTCACGCACGGCACGATTGACGTCGTCCCGACCCGGATCAGCACGCAGTGCATCACGCAACGCGGACAACTCGGCGCTTTGCTTGACCAAACGCCCATCAAGCTGTCGATACGCCTGTTGCGCCGGCGCCAGCCACAAGGTATCCAGCGCTGCGGCCATCCCGACCAACACCGTGACAAACAAAATCAGCCGCTCGCGCACACTCAACGCGTCAAGGCGCTGCACCAAGGCCTGCCAACGCTGCTTCATGGTTTGCCCCCGACTGCCGCCTGCACTGCCTGCACTGCCTGCACTGCCTGCACTGCCTGTGCGGCCTGTGAAGCTGCTAATGCCGGTGCCACCAGCGCGGCCCGACTGACCAGATGAAACGACCATTGCGCTGGTGCCCCAGCAGCGCTAGCCGCAGGCGCCGGCAACCGTTCAACCTTGATCGCATCGAGCGTCTGTCCGCGCAGCAGATCGCTGGCAGCGAGCTTGCCAACCCAGTCGTTGAGCGCCTCCGGCACCAACGTATAGCCGACCACATCCAGCCGTGTCTCGTCGGTCTGGATCGTGCGCACCCAGGCTGTCCCAGGAATCGTCTGCGCCACTAACAGCAAGCGCGCCGCGTGCCCGCGACCCGGTTCATGGATGCCCTGAGTGATCGCAGCAAGCACCTGTTGACGGCGCTGCAACTCGGTTTGGCGCAATTCCTGCTCACGCAACAAGGCCACCCGATCGGGTCCGGCGCTGGACTGGGCGCTTGCCAGCGCGTCGCGAAGCGTGCCAAGTTCTTTGTCCTGCGCTTGCAAGGTTTGTCGCAGACTGTCAGCAGCGCGTTGCAGGTTCCAGACCCAGGCGGCAGTCACCACCGCGCCGCCCAGCAGCACGATCACCAGCGCCTGCACCAGCGTCTGCGCGGTAAAGCTCTCCTTGCGCTTGCGCAGCAGCGGAAGGTACAGGTTTATTTGTTGCGGCATGATGAGGTGATCGGGCAGCTACGCTTTAGGCCAACGCATCGCTACGCAGCAACACACCCAGCAATGGAAAACAGCGCGCCAGGTCGGCTGCGGCAAGCGCTTCCAGGCCGGTAAAAACGGGCATGATATCCACCGCCGTGACCGTCTGCCCCAATTGCAATGTCAGCCAACTCGCCAGCTCAGCGCTGCGCGGGCCGGCAAAAACACGCACACGGTTGAGCGGCAGGCTCGACCAGGTGCGGTCCCACACGTCCAGCGAACGCTGCACCTCCAGCACCAAGCGCTGCGCCTTGTCGTCGTCGTCATTGGGTGTTGTTACCGAACTTTGCGGCGCCGTCGCCGCGTTGGGCGGGGCCGCGCTTTCGGCCAAAAAAACACTGTCCAAAGAAATGTCGCCGCCGCCGTGCTGCGGCACGTATTCCTGCACCGGAGTAAAACCATCAACTTCGGGCGGCGCGGCCAGCACACCCTGGCCCCAGACCGCCGTCAAAAAACCCTCTGGAACATCAAAGCGTCGGGTGTAGAAAAGCTCTTCGTTCAGGCTGATCGTCAGCACCGCCTGCTGACCTTCGACTAATACCAACGCGGCGTTGGCGCGATCAAGCACGCCGTCGTGCTGCGCCAGCGTATTTTGGAGATTGCGCTGCGCGGTTTCCTGGATGTCGATCACCGACAACTGCGCGTCAATGGCTTGTGCCAAGGCGGTCACCCGCGCCACTTCAGCATTGGGCGCGGCCACCACAAACGAATGCCCACTGCCCTGCTGTCGGCCGTCGCCCACGCGCATCACGTCGATCGTGACGTCATCTACATGCGTTTGCAGCATGTCACGCACCTGGTAGCGCGCGGCCGAGCGCAGCTCTTCTGGAGGCACATTGGGCGTGTCAATTTGCAACAACTGGTATTGGTCAACCGACAGCATCAGCGTGGTGTCAAGCCCCTTGAAACCCAGTTCCAGCAGCGGTCGCGCGGCCTGGTCTGGGTTGTCACCGGTTTGCGCTATGACGCCCGCTTGGCGCAGCGCCATCACGCCGTCAACGGGCGCACTGGCCAACACATAGGCAAGCTCACCGTTGTGCCAGGAAAGCACCAGCTGTTCAGAGGATGGCTTGGCTTGCCAGGGCCAACGCATGGTCAGGCAAGCTCCTGGTACGGGGCGCCCGACGGTGACTTCAAGAGGAGAATCATGGTGGGTGAGAATACACGAAACAATCTAGCTCTTATTTTAGTAGCTAGTTGCGAAGATTGGGCAATTGGTCGAGGCATAAATTTTAAAATTTCAGGAACCCTCTCAATAGTTTTCCCGGCGGTAGATCAGGGGGGATTTGTAAATACCGAAGGTAGCGCGGCTGCCCGGGTTGGTGCCAAACCAGGGCATGTTGGCCGCCGTCGCAGGTGACTCGGTAGCTGCCACACAGGTAGTACCTGTAGCGGTGGCACTGACATTCACCGCCAGATTGGTGCTGCCCTGGTTGCCTGCACCTGGCATGGTCAGCCTCAGACCCGGTGCGGGCAACTTGCCGCCAGACAGGGTGACACTGCCGGTGGGCGTGAGCTGGGTTTCACAGGCCGCCAGGCCACCGGTGTAGCCACTCATAACGATGCAGCTGATTGGCAAGACGGTGCAACTGTCAGCGCTGTTGGTGGTAAAAAAGCTTCCGGCCCAAAATTGCGCTTCCAGCGGCACGGGCAACGCCAGCAGTTCGGAGCCGTATGCGTTTTGCAGGCGCAGGCGGCCGTAGCGCAATCTGGGGCTGCCCGCAAGTGTGAAGGCGGTGCAAGAGCCGTCAGAGGTACCGGCCGTGTCAACTGTGCATGTCACATTGCTCTGGTCCATATTCCTATTGATCAACTGCACACCGTCAGGGTCTACCACCGCCGCACCAACAGCCAACGTGTCATAAGGCCCCCACGTCGCATCCGCAGTGGTGCTGGTTGGCCTGGTGAATTGCGTAACTGCCAAGGCTGCTGCGCCGTCAGTCCATGACGAAGAATAAACAAGCCGACTGCCCAGTGGCGTGCCACTGTTGGCATTTTCTGCCTGTACGGTCACAACACCGTTGGCAAAACTTCCCCGGTAGTTGGCAGTTTTTCCGCCAGAGACATTTTTCGCGTCAATGGTGGCGGTCAGGCTAAACGGTTGTCCCATGTAAGTGAATGATCCGGCAGGACAAGCTTGCGTCAAATTTGAACTGACCACAGCAAAATGATCCGGTACGAAACGGCCGAAATATGCTGTTGTCGCAGTGTTTCCAAAATTGCAAGCGTATTTACCCCCAGCGTCAACAAACCCGGGCACACAGTCACCTGCAACCGCATCAATGGCAGTAAAAGTGTCATCGTAAACACCATTGCCAGCAAAGCTGAAATAACCCACCTCTGAATAAGTGAACGCCGCACCAGTGGCTATGCCTGTCAAGGCATTGGCGGCGTCAAAATTCCCGGCTACAACCCCAACTTGCAAGGCACCCACATGCGCTGTCACCTTGCTGGCATCCACCTTGGGTGCATGGCTGTACCCCACCACACCACTGGCTGCATTCAAAGTAAAGTTTGCGCCGGCTTTGACAAAGGGGGCAGCCGAAACACTGGCACCCGTGCCGTCAGCATTGGCACTGGTGGACACGGAAAAACTACCAGGCCGCACAGCAAAGTTATCACTGGAACACCCGACAATACTGGGGGACTGGTTGGCATCGGTCACGCGGCAGCGCAAATCAGGGTAGGCCTTGGCAACGGTTATGCTGGCTAGAGCTTTGCGTCCGAGTTCGCTTGGCTGACCTGTTTTGGTGAAAATCAAGGGCTGGCTTACTGCCGGACTAACCGCCACCCGGCTCGCGCAAGCGGTAGCGCCAGAACCATCAACCAACTCAACCATGACGTTTTTATCGGCATCAGAGGCATAGGCGGTTTCTATTGCATCTGCAACACCGTCGCTGTTGCTGTCTTTGAGCGCAACTACGTCAAACGAAAACGGGACGCCAGCCAACTTGGAGTAAAGGTGCCCGCTCAAAGCATCTGCACCGCTCTCTACACAGTTGAAATTGGCCGGCAAAGCGCCTTGACACGCATGCCTTGCGTGAAACAAATAATTGACTTCTGCCACGTTCAATTCACCATTGAATACACTGACTTCGTCAAGCCGCCCGCGAAAGCGATAGCCAGAATCGTTACCCCAACCACTCACCTGCAAGGTGCCTTGCACCACTGCATTGGCATTATTTGGCACCCCCATCCGTTGCGTCAGGCTACGCGGCGTGCCATCAATGTAGAGCTTGTTGGCACTCACCTGGTGGTTGGTAAACACGGCTACAACATGGTGCCAGCCATTGGCCAGCCCGGCTGAAGAGACACCAAAAACATCGCTGTTTGCGGTGTTGAATCCAAAGTTTCCGGACACCAGCCACAAGTCATGCAGGCGCCAACCAATGGGCATCACACCATTGCTACCATCCCAATACATCCAGAAACTGACGCTGGTTTTAGCCCCTGAGAGCGTGTTCACGGGTAGCGAAGGAACAGTGATGGCACCACTGCCACCACTGGAAAAGTTGGCATAACTGCAAGTACCAGGGTTGCCCGTCAACGCTGGCGCAGTTGATAAGGGCACGGGCAAGGGTGACCCGACCGCCGTGGCGTGCCGGTTGGCACCGCTGCTGTCCTTGATGTCACCCGCCGCGCCGCTCCAACTCGGTTCATCAAATCGGTACTGTCCGATCAAGGTTGCGGGTACCGGGCAAACGCGCAACGATCCGTTCCAATTTTTCCCCGCGGCTTCGTTGGTATAGATTGAACTGACTTCGCTGTCCGATAACACAGATGAAAAAACCTTAACCTCATCGAGCGATCCGGCGAAATAAACCGGCGTCCCACCGGTGTCTTCAATCCGACCCATGCTGGTAAACGGCTGCGTTACTGTTCCCGTTCCCGAGTTGACCGTACTTTGCAGGTTGCCGTCCACATACGCCTTGGTTTGACCCGAAGTGGCATCGCGAGTCAGCACCACATGGTGCCACTGCCCATCGTTGATGCTGCTGGTTGACTTGGCGCCATTGGTATTGCCTTTCATGACACCGATGTGCCCGCTGGCATCGATCCAGCCCCAAAACACATCGTTAGCACCACCAGCCTCTTCAACCCCCGTTACGCCAGGTGCTTGCCACACTGTGTTGTTACCAATCTGGACTGTTTTTATCCACAAACTCATAGACGCCGTCCCTGAGAGCAACCCATCTATGCCACTCACTGAGACATATTGACTGATGCCATCAAAACCGCCCGCATTGCAAATCTGGCCAGCCGCAGTGACCGCACCACCAACCGCTTGTCCCACCATACCGCCAACGACTGTATTTTTTACCTCACCTGCCGAGCCGCTCCAAAGCACCTCATCCATGCGCCAGTCAGCGGCAGGTGTTAGCGGGCAAACATGGGTCTGGTTATAAGCTGCCGTCACTTGCGCTGAGGTGACTGTGCCGTTAAAAACCGCGACCTCATCAATGCGGCCAGAAAACCGGTATCCGTTATTTGGCTGCCAACCGCCGATACGCAAAGTGGAAGACACAAGAGCGGTGGAGTTATTCGGGGTACCACGACGCTGCGCCAGGGTTTGAACAACGCCGTCAATGTACAGCTGGTTGCCAGTGACGCTGCCATTGGTGAACACAGCCGCCACATGATGCCAGCCACCCGCCAAGCCGGTTGATGCGATGCCAAATACATCACTGTTTGCTGTATTGAAACCAAAGCTGCCACCCACAAACCACAAGTCATGCAAATTCCAACCAATGGGCATCACACTATCGGTGCCATCCCAATACATCCAAAAAACTACCGACGTACGCGCATTCGGAGCCACTGAAACTGGCAAGCCAGACACTGAGAATGCACCACCATTGTTTTGTGGTCCTGAGGACACACCATAGCCGCAGGTTCCAGAACGGGCCGGATCAGTCACCGCCGTACCCGGCAACGGACTACCAATGGCCATGCCATTGAAAGGCCCGCCCGCATACCCGGCAGTGTCTTTCAATTCGCCCGGCACGCCGGCGTACCCCGCCATATCTTCCAAATGCCATTGAGCGATCAGGGTTGCATCGGCTGCCGCAGCAAACACACCAAATGCTCCCAATATTGACATCACTGCAAAGCGCCCCATCGAACGTAGCAAGCTTTGCATACGACGACGTGACTGCAACACCACCCCAGCCACCATAACGCCCGGTTTTGCCATCGCACATATCGCTAAAACTATAAATAAAAAAATAACGGTAAGCATTAATTTTTGGATATTCAATAGGGCTTTCATTTGACGAACTATATCTGGTTCTCAAGTCGCAAAGCGCATCGTGCAGAGTTCAGCGCTCCATGGATGCCGACAAACTGCGCTCTATAAAACCGATGGTGCCAACGCTGCCAATAGACGCCACCGCATCAAACCGATGAATAGTAACCGTGGCAGCACCTTCGGTGTAAGTGTTTTGAAAACAGCGCAAGGATATGCTGAACCCATCAATGGGAGAGGGCGGCGCAACGACCGGATTAGCACACAGAGCCGGATTGGCCGGTATGGCTACTGCTGCCCACTCCAACCCGGCCCGTGCTGCCCAGTAAGCCCGCGTACCCTGAATGTCCTGCGCCGACGTGAGCTGCTGGGTATTGGAAAAAGTCACCATAAAAGCACCCAGCGCGGCCAGCACCACCACCAAAAAGATGGCGGCAATGGCGGCAAAACCGGTTTGATGCGGGGGTGCTTTCAAGACGGTATCCATCCGCATCGTCCAGGGGGTCGTTGCATTGGGTTTGAATGCAAGAGTCGTCATGGCGTATTGTTCACATGCACTGCGTGCTGCAAGGTAATGGATTCACCAGCCTGATCGTCGGTAACAGTAAGCTTCGTGCTGAGCAGCGCGTTGCGTTGCAGGTCTGATCCGCTGTAGTTAAAGGTGCAGGCGGCGTTTTTCGCCAGGATCGGGGCGGTGCTGACATCGGGCGCAGTGGCAGTCACCACAGCCGGGCAAATATGCCCCAGGGTGCTGCTCACCAGACGGTAAATGTTTTTGTTGGGGTTACTCACAAAAGCAACCACCTTCTCGTTAGCGGGGATGACCTGGAAACGATTGCTGGGTGACGCAAGGGCAATATCAAAAGTCTTGGAGGCAAAATTCAGGGTGGTTTCAGCGCCATTCACAACGCCGGTTAAAACAGCCGTATTGCTGCCAACATAAGCGTCGGCGACGCCAAAACCCAGGTTAGTGACGGCGATCACGTCGAATTCTCCAGCACCTGCCCTGATTTGCTGGTCTGGTGCCAGGCTGGCGTTATTACCCAGCATGTGAAAGCTGGTATCTGGGGAGCCAAAAACCAGGCTGCTACCGTCGCCTGCAATTACATCCACTGCCCGGTAGCGGCCACCAGTTTTGGTGGGGATGAACTCCACACACAAACCGTCACCGGAGGTATTGATGCTGTTGGGCAGTGCCTTGCGAATGTCGCGCGCCATGCGCCGCACCACCGTGTCGGCAGTGTCGGTCAGGGCGGCGCGCCGGGCGCTGTCAAAGTAGGCATCGATGGGGCTTTTCATGAACACCGACACCATGCCGCCAATCACACCCATCAGCACGATGACCATGATCAGCTCGACCAAGGTAAAGCCGCGTTGCGATGGAGGATTTGTCATGGCGTTTAAAGACAGGCGGCCCAAGGGTTAACCACTGGCACGGATACATCATCAAAATGACGCACGTTGCGCGTGGCCAACGTGGCCCGCTTGGCTTGCGCAATGCCGGCAACAAAGGTGTCGCGCATATCAACGGGGTGCCCCTGAGCTTTGCGCTGGGCCGACAGCAACGCCGCCTGGTCTGCTGCTGCAGAGTCAAACATCAAAACCTGGTGCTTGAAATCGTCGCGCAACAAGACTTCAAAACGATCCTGAAGTGATAGCTTCTTACGCCCGTCTGGCAACAGCGCCAGTCCATAACGTGCCTCAAAAATTGTGATGCTGGTCAACCAGATGGATTCAGCGCGCTGGGCATCCAGCCAGGACACCACTGCAGGGTCAGCATCGGTCTGCATCAGCGCCGACAACACGTTGGTGTCGAGAATGATCATGCCGAGAAGCCCATGGGCTCAATCGCTTGACCATGAAACTCAGGCAGCGCCTGTGTCAAACCATCACCGGCAAAGCGCGCTGCAATGCGCGAACCCAGTTGCGCACGAGCAGGTTCCTGGGCGCTGACGGCAGCGCGCAGAATCTGCCGAACCTCTTCTTCCATACTCCAGCCGTGTGCAGTGGCACGCACTTTCAGACCGACTTTGATGTCATCCTCGATGTTGCGAACAATCACTTGTGCCATAGGGACTCCAGACGGTTGTTGAAGAGGTGGGCATGATATCGCGATATCAAATGCAACACTAATAGTTTGCACGGTAGCCGGTGAGACTGATGGCATTGCCTTGGGGGTCGGTGACCGATACTTTTACTTGCAATACAGCTACGCCGTTGAGTGTGGTGGGAGTCACTGCTACCGGTGGTGACAGGTTGTAACCATCCAACCCGGTCACTGGCGTTGCCGCCGCATCTGGTGCGACGATGCCCGTGCTGGTGCTGTAATTCACGTAGTCGCGCACATCGTCATACAGGTTGCGAGTGGCTTCCACCGTCAACGTGCCGCAGGTATGCGGTGTGGTGGTGAGATTGACCGTGTCGGGGTCGCAATAGTCTTTCAGCAAAATTTCTTCCAGCATCGACTCGGCAATGGCAATGCTTTGCTTGCGGATCATCGGGTCGGCGCTGGACTTGACCACCGTGTTCATCACCTGCAAGATGCCCGCCAGGCCGGCGCTGACCACCACAATAAAGATGATCAGCTCAACCAGCGTAAAGCCGCGTTGTGGCGGCCGCAGGGTGGGGTTCAATGAATGCTCCTGCATGCCACGCCGTACAACCCGCACGCGCTGGCCAGCGCTTGGTCAAATGTCACCATGCTGTAGCGCAAGCGCTGTGCAATGGCCAAATGCAGCGCGTCGGGGGTGCGCAAACCCGGTGCCGGGGTGGTCTGGCACAGATGGGCCGCGTTGACCAGATCTTCGCGCAGCACATCCACCACGGTCAGGCGCGACGCAACCAACTTTTCAAACAAAACACGCGCCGTCGCTGCCGTGGGTGCATCCACCTGAGCGCTGCGCAACTTGAAGGCCACCGCGCTGGAAAATTCTGCCAGCGTCCAGTAACTGATCCACACCGAGGCTTCACGGGCTATTTCAACGCGGGCACGGGCCGTACCCGCCTCGTTGAAAAACAAGGGCACCAGCACCGAGGTATCAAAATACGCCGCCACCGTTAGACGTCCTGCTGGCGCATTGCCACCACGCTGTTGCTGGGCGCTTGCGGCTGCCCATCGACAAAAGCGGCCAGTGCGTTGAAATCAAAAGGTGTGGTGGCAACGGCCTTGGGCTCGGGCACCAGCCGCGCAATGGCCCGGCCGCGACGGGCAATCTGTAGCTCGTTGCCGCCTTCCACCAGTCCCAACAGTTCTGAAAGATGCGCTTTGGCTTGCGCGACCGAGACGGTTTGCATGGTGTTTGCCTTGAAGTTGGTCATTTAGACTGATTCTATGAGACTAATTTGGTCACTTCAAGGCAAACAGCCAGCCCCATCCCTGCCATCCCCCAGCGGGGGAGTCGTACCCATCGCCAGGGAACCGGCTGTTGCTCCTTCCCGCCTTTGGGGGAAGGTTGGGATGGGGGCTTGGCTGCTATGAAAGTTAGTCATGCACATAGCCGGTCTCAGCCTCAACAACGATGGGATTTCCTGCGGCGCCCGCCAAGGTGGCAACCTGCAAGGTTACACGGGCATTGGGCTGGCCCAAACCATTAAATGTCAGCGAAGTCAACGCTGCTGGCGTCGTGGTGTACGAAATTCCCTCTCTGGCCGTAATGCAGGCCGTCGAACCCAGACCCGACACGGTGCAGCTCTGGTTCGGGCTGACCAAGGCGGTGTCGCACGCACCCGACGTGGCTGAGGCAATCGACAAGGTCGCCGAAGCCGGCGCTGCGGCAGAAACAGTCACACAAACCGTCCGTCTCTGCGCAATGGCAGTCTTCTGCGCATAGCGCAGCAGCGCCAGCGTTTCGTCATGAAAGCCGCGCGCATAAAAATCACCGCTATCGAAAATGCGCGGCGCCGCCACCATCGCCAGAACACCCATGATGACGATGACCATGATCAGCTCGATCAAGGTAAAACCACGTTGGCATCGTTCAGTCATAAATCACTCTCTTTTAAAGAGCTGCTTGCGCAGTATCCACGGTGGCTACAACACGATTATTACCTAGTGCCAAATTGGCGCCCCATTGTTGCAAAAAACCCAGCGGCAGCGCGCTGATGCCCTCGGCCAAGGGCCAAGCCGGGCCATCTGCATGGCACACCACATACAAATGATCCAGTTCCAAGGCCTGTTGCGCCGCGCGCATAGAGTGCGTGACTTTGGGCGAGCGCGTGAGCTTGACCTCAAACCCCAGGCGCTGGCCATTGTGCATGACGAGCAAATCGAGTTCAGCACCTGAATGCAGGCCCCAAAAAAATACCTCGTCGCGCCCAGCACCCGTTTGCCGAATGATTTCGTGCAGCGCAAACCCTTCCCACGAGGCGCCACATTTGGGGTGTGCCAGCAAATCCTGCTCGCTGGCAATGCCCAGCAAACTGTGCAGCAACCCGCTGTCGGCCAGATAGACCTTGGGCGCTTTGACCTCACGCTTGCCCAAATTGGTGTGCCATGGGCGTAGCCGCCAGGTCATGAAAGTGCCTTCCAGAATGTCCAGGTAGCGCGACACAGTTTTGTCACTGACCCCCAACGCACGCGCCAGTTCGCTGCCGTTCCAGCTTTGTGCGTGATAGTGTCCCAGCATGGTCCAAAAACGACGCAAGGTCAGGGCTGGCAAATTGATGCCAAGTTGGGGCAGGTCGCGCTCCAGGTAGGTACGGATAAAGGCCTCGCGCCAGTTGCGACTGGCCGCCATGTCGTCGGCCAAAAAAGCCTTGGGGAATCCCCCACGTAACCAGCGCAAGTCGAGCTGTTCTGGGGTCAGTTCGTCCAGCGACAGACCATCGAGTTCATGAAACATGACCCGGCCAGCAAGGGTCTGGGCCGTGTTGCGCAACAGTTCGGGGGCGGCACTGCCCAGAATCAAAAAACGTGCAGGCATATCCACCCTATCGGCCAGCACGCGCAGCAGGGGAAACAGATCTGGGCGCGTCTGAATCTCGTCCAACACCACCAAACCGGTGAGTGGCCGCAAGACGAATGAAGGGTCACTCAAGCGCGCCTGATCATCAGGGTCTTCCAGATCAAAAAGGTGCGTAGATGCCTTCCACTGCGATGCCAACTGGCGCGCCAGGGTGGTCTTGCCCACCTGACGCGGCCCCAGCAAGGCCACCACGGGAAACTGTGCAAGCCCGGTGGTGAGGCGCTGTAGGTGTTGGTCACGTTGAATCATGGCCTGCAATTATCACGATATTCCGGATGAGCACTCCGAAATATCGCTGTAAAAAAACACCAAACTGCCCCAATTTACTATTAATTCGGGAGCTGCTTACGCAAGCCAAGTAAGCGCTAGAGGCACATTTTGCACTAATTTGACGTCCTCATAAATATCCTCCAGCGTCAGGTTGGCCTGCACACATTCCAGCGCCACATCACCCGCCTCTGCCACCACGGCGCTGGCCCAGCCGCCGTCGACACCGCGCCGATACAGCTCAACGCGACGCTGCTCTTGCGAGATCAGCAGGTAGTCGCGCAGGCTGGGCACAGTGCGGTAAGCGAGCATTTTTTCGCTCCGGTCAATCGATTCGGTAGAAGGTGACAGCACCTCCACCACCAGACAGGGGTGTTGCTTGAAGAAAGGCTGCGCGTCACCCGCACCGGCCATGGCATAGACCTGGCCGTCAACAAATTCATGGCGCGTGCTGCGGGCCAGCTCGTCAGCCAGGTAGTTGTCGGCGGTCAGCTCGGGTTTGAAAGCAAGTGGCATGGTGATCGATCTCCGCAAAAACAGGCAGGTTGAGCATGGGTCACTTTATGATAGTATCCACACATACTCTTGGTCTTGGGTGATGCCGGTGTTCGACGTGAATGGCACGGCAATATCAAGTTGCAAATTTTAATTTGGAAAGCACATCAATATGAAAAAACAAGCTGGTTTTACCCTGATCGAACTGGTGATGGTGATCGTCATTCTTGGCATCTTGTCCGCCGTGGCACTGCCTAAATTTGTTAACCTCGGCTCGGACGCACGTACGGCAGCCATCAAGGCAGTTGAAGGCTCCATGCGCTCAACCAATGCCATGATTTATGCCAAGGCTGCGGTAAATAATAAAATGGGGGCAACCGGTACTTTGACAGCAGCGATGATCACGGGAGGCCCTGTTAAAACTGCTTACGGTTTTGCCTTAAATGCTGCTCAACTCAGACTTGCAATGGACTTGGGCCCTGATTTTGTCACCAGCGGAACCACCATTATTCAGCACAGCGGGGCACCTACACCTGCCAACTGCCAGGTAACCTACGGACCAGCGACAAGTGCAACGGCTTTGCCCACCTACACCACCGTCACGACCGGCTGCTGATCAAGCAACGGGCCATTTGACTGTGGCTTGGGCCAGTTCGTGGTGGACTTGCCAGGTGAAAAAAATGGGTTCTTCGGAACCCATTTTTTTGGGTCAAGCTGGCAAAAAACGCTAGTTCAGCACTTGACCTTGCCACACATAACGTTCTTTGGGCGTTAACAGCAAAGGCCCCGCTTGCGGCTGCTCAACGCGATACCAGGCCATGGTATCGCCGCTGGGGCTGTCAAACGCTGTGGCATCTGCGGGCCGATAGCCGACGCAGACACACGCGGCATCAAACACCCAATGGCCCGGTGGTGGCACTTCGGTAACCGTGCCGGTTTCTGATTGAACCCAATAATTGAATGGACGTTGTTGCAATAATTCAAAGGGGTTACGCCGCAACACGTCACCCGCCCGATTTTGCCCGGTTGCCTGATGCAGATGCTGTAGCACAAAGGCCGTGCGCAGGCTACCCAGAAGGCTTTGCACTGCAGCCAATTCAGCCTGCCGTTGCACCACATAGACCCGGTTGAGAAAAACCACCACCAGGGTCGAGAGCAGCACGGCCAGCAGCGACCACTCGACGATCCGGACACTCAGAAACGCCTTGCCAACGCGCGCCGGTGTATCTGCCATGGCTAAGCGCTGCCCCGACCCTGCGCGGCGGCCCCCAGGTTCCACAGCGGCAAAAACACGCCCAGCGCCAGCAGCAGCACCAGCACGCCAATCACAGTTAGCAAGATCGGCTCAATCGCCGCCGACAGGCCCTTGATGTTGTAGTCGGTTTCACGCTCATACATGCCCGCTATTTCAAACAGCAGGTTGTCGAGCTCGCCGGTTTCTTCACCCACGCCGATCATTTGCAGCACCACGGGCGTAAACACGCCGGTGGCCGCGGCGCAGCGCGAGATGCTTTCACCGCGCTCGATGCCGTCACGCATCTGCTCGATGCGGCTGCCAATGTAGGCGTTGTCCACCGTCTGCGCCACCACCGTCAGCCCTTGCACCAGCGGCACGCCGCTTTGGCTGGACAGGGCAAAGCTGCGCGCAAAACGCGCCAGCGTGGCTTTCAAAATGATTTCACCGACGATGGGCAGCTTGAGTTTGCGCTTGTCCCAGGCGTAGCGCCCACCCGGGGTGCGCAAATAGCTGCGCACGGCCAGCGCCAGCACCACGCTGCCCACAATCAGCAACGGCCACCACTTGAGCATCCACGCCGAAAACCCCAGCAGCCCGCGCGTGATGATCGGCAGCTCGGCATGAAAACCGGCAAACACCTTGGCAAACACCGGTATCACAAAGATGTTCAGGATGATGATGGCAACGGCCATGGCGATCATCACAAAAATGGGGTAGCGCATGGCCTGCTTGATGCGCTCGCGCACGTCGCGTTCAAACTCCAGGTGCTCATTCAGGCGCAAAAAAACCTCGGTCAGCTTGCCCGTCATCTCGCCCACGCGAATCATCGAGATGTAAAACGCACCAAAAATAGTCTGATGCCGCGCCAGCGCGGCCGACAGCTCGCGCCCCTGGTCCAGGCTGGAGCGGATGTCTTTGAGCAAATCAACCACCGCCGGTTTGGTGCTGGAAGATTCCAAGCCGGCAAAGGCACGCAAAATGGGCACACCGGCCTTGTTCAGTGAATACATCTGGCGCGTGAAGATCATCACGTCTTCTACCGCAACGGGCACGCGCTGTAGGCGTTGCAGCCAAGTGTCTTGCGCCGCTTTTTTTTCTTGCACCAGCACCGCTGCAATGTGCACCGGCGCCACACCCATGGCAATCAACTGGTCGGCAACGCCATTTTCAGTGAAGGCCTCGAGTTGCCCCTGCACCATCTCGCCACGCGAGTTGCGGCCTTTCCATGCATAGACTGCCATAGCGTGCGATGCGCCTGTACCAGGTGTCAGACTTCTGGCTGGTCTGCGTCATCGGCGTCAAAACCGATGCGCAACGCCTCAGCCAGCGACGTGCGGCCCTGGCGCACCAGTTGCAGCGCATGGAACGCCATGGTGCGCCCATTCATGCGCTCGCGCGCCAGTTTCATAAAGGCCGCCGGATCCGAGCGCGACGCCGCCTGCGTCAGGGTGGCGTCCATTTCAAGCAACTCATACACGCCCTGTCGCCCCGAGTAGCCGGTACCGTTGCAGGACGAACACCCCAGCCCGTGCTTGGAGTCAAAGCTGGCACCGTCTTGCCCCATACCCACCAGCCAAGACAGTTCCTGCGCCGTAGTTTGGTGCGGCGCGGCGCATTCGGGGCAATTCAGGCGCACCAGCCGTTGCGCGATGACGCCTTGCAAAGAGGTGGCCACCATGAACGGCGGCACACCCATGTCAAGCAGCCTGAAGGGTGTGCTGATGGCGTCGCGCGTATGCAAAGTTGACAACACCAGGTGCCCGGTAATAGCGGCGCGCAGGCCAATTTCTGCTGTTTCTGCGTCGCGCATTTCGCCCACCAGAATGACATCCGGGTCTTGCCGCAGGCAGGCGCGCAGCACCCGAGCGAAACTCAGGTCGATCTTGTCGTTGACCTGCACCTGCGTGAGGCCGGGCAAGCGGTATTCGACCGGGTCTTCCACGGTGATCACTTTGAGCTCGGCGGCGTTGATTTCGGCCAGCGCGGCGTACAGCGTCGTGGTTTTGCCCGATCCGGTCGGGCCGGTTACCAGCACCAGGCCGGAGGAATGGCCCAGCATCTCGCGAAAGCGTTTGAGCATCTCGGCCGGCATACCGATGTCGTCAAGTTTTTTCATGCCCGCGCCCTGTTTGAGCAGACGCATCACCACCGATTCACCGTAATTGGTGGGCAACGTGGACAGGCGCACGTCAATGGTCAGGTCGCGCAGGCGCACGCTGAAGCGCCCGTCTTGCGGCAGGCGCTTTTCAGAAATATCCAGCCCGGCCATCAGCTTCAGGCGCTGCGCCAGCGCGCCGGCAATGCGCTTGTCGGCTTCGGTCTGGGTTTGCAGCACACCATCGACGCGCACCCGGATCTGCAAGCCAGACTCCTGCGGTTCGATGTGCACGTCGGAGGCACCCACCTGCACTGCGTCTTCAAACAGCGACTGCAACAGGCGCACCACCGGCGCGCCCTCAGAGCCCACATTGGCCGACAGCTCACCAAAGTCCACCGCGTCGCCCAGGTCCTTTTCCAGGGCGCGCGCCAGACCACTGATTTCTTCGGTGCGCCGGTAAAGTTTGTCAAAGGCCAGCGCCAACTGGCTCTCAGGCACCGCAGCAATAGCTATCTGGCGCTTGAGCAGCCGGGTCAGTTCGTCGTAGGCAAACAGATCCAGCGGGTCCGCCACCGCCACCAGCAGGCTGTCGCCCTTGTCTTCCAGCACCAGGGCCCGAAACCGCCGCGCCGCCGATTCGGGCAACAGTTTGATCACCTCAGCCCGAAATGGAAACGTTTTGAGGTTGACAAACGGTATGCGCAATTGGCGCGCCAGGCCGTTGGCCAACAGTTCTTCGGTGATCAGGCCGGTTTCGATCAGCAGCCGACCCATTTTTTTGCCGGTCTGCTTTTGAAGCGCCAGCGTCTGCTGTAGTTGCTCTTGCGAGAGCAGGCGCTGTTGCACCAGCACGTCGCCCAGACGCAATTTTTCGGGGCGACCAGGCGCAGCAGCGGGTGCTGCGCTGGTGCTTGTGGCCATGAATGTCATGGATGCGCCCGGGGCCAGCCCTGTCAGTGCAAATGGCGCGGCTTACGCCCGCCGTGGCCGCTGGCGCCCCCACCGGTGCCACGCGGGGGCTTGCCCAGTTGCAATGAATTGACAAGATCGTCAAAGCGCTGGCTGAACAGGCTATCAATGGCAGCTACCACACCGCCCAGCTCAGCGCCGTCAAAATGACGTTCCATCAAATTCACCACGTCTTGCACCAGCAGGTCGCGCTGCACCTGCATGATGGAAGCCGGGTCGGGCCCGACAAACAACATCACAAAGTCGTCGCGGGACTCGGCGTCATCGGCGGCGTCTTCGTCGTCTTCGAATTCAGTGTCATAAAAGGTGACCTCAATGGCGGCACCCGACTGCGCCACGTCGTTGAGGTTCATACACATTTCGTCCAGCGCCTGGCGAAAATCGTCGTCACCCTCCACCGTCCAACACATTTGTAGCAAATGCTCTTTGGCTTCAAACTGGATGCCCGGCTCGTCTTCATAAAAACTATCCGAGCCTGCCGCCAGCGACTTAGCACCGGTGTATTTCCAGATCGGCTTGAGCGCGTCCTGCAAAAGTTCAAAAGTGACATCAGGGCGCAAGGCCACCTGGCCATGCACATGGATTTCAAAGGGAGCGTTGTATCGAGCCATAGGTTATGAGTTTACTGGTGCCCGAGACCGGGGTCGAACCGGTACGCCCGTTATTCACGAAGCGGCGGATTTTAAGTCCGATGTGTCTACCAATTTCACCACTCGGGCACGTCTGCTGCGCCCTATTGTCAAACAAAAAAGCCCCGCATTGCACTTATGTCGGGGCCAAATGAGAGAAACAGCAGGCAAAATCTGATGGAGGCGCGACCCAGAGTCGAACTGGGCTGACCGGATTTGCAATCCGGGGCATAACCGCTTTGCTATCGCGCCAAAGGGGTCGCATCATACCATCCGGCCAAGGCAAAAAATGATTGTGAGCGATGCGCCCTCCGTCGCTGCTGGCAATGTCAGCCACTGCCAGCGCTTCTTGCAACTGCACCAACAATTGGGGACAAGGCGGAATGACAATGTCGTTGACTGGGCCGTTGTCGCGCGCAGGGTCAAGTTCTTGCTGGACGGTTTGGGCATTCATCAAGGTCACTTCTTGATCCGGATCATTGCCCAGCCGCCACCCGCAAAAACGGCATCTGATATCGGTGGCAATGCGGCCGGGGTGGCTGCAAGCCTTTACCGCGTCATTGGCACCAGAAAGTCGCGGCTGATGTGGTTGCCCAGGTCGTTGACCCGGTCCAAAAACTGCGTCAGGTAGGCGTGCAGGCCGGTGGCCAGAATCTCGTCGATGCGGCCGTACTGCAAGTCAGAGCGCAGTTTGCCTGCGCGACGCTGGGTTTCACCGCACTGGTCGTTGGCCACCATGCGCAGGTTGCCCACTACCTCGTTCAGACTGGCGTGCAGACTGCGCGGCATGTCCGGGCGCAAGATCAGCAACTCGGCCACGCGCTCAGGGCGAATCACATCACGGTACACCTTGCGATAGACCTCAAAACCGCTCACGCTGCGCAAAATGGCGCTCCAGTGATAAAAGTCGTATTCCTGATCCTTCTCGCTGGCGGCACCATAAAAGTCACTTTCTACCGCATGGAACTTGACGTCCACCAGCCGCGCGGTGTTGTCGGCGCGCTCCAGGAAGGTGCCCAAACGCATAAAGTGCAGCGCCTCGTCCATCAGCATAGTGCCCACGGTAACGCCGCGCGACAGGTGAGAGCGGAACTTGACCCACTCAAAAAACTGCGACGGGTCGGCTTCAAACTCACCCGCCTTGAGCATGCGCTTGACTTCCAGCCAGGTCTGGTTTTGCGTCTCCCACACCTCGGTGGTGAGCGTGCCGCGCACGGCGCGGGCGTTTTCACGTGCGGCGCTCAGGCACGAGACGATGCTTGACGGGTTTTGTTCGTCTTTGACCATGAAGTCCATCACCTCTTTGGCCTTGATGGCGTCATGCGTGGCCTTGTAAGAGGGCAGCAGTTCGCTGATCGACAGCAAGCCCTGCCAGCCCGCCTGCGCGGCAGCGGCAGACTGTGGCAACAGCGAGGTTTGATAGTTCACATCGAGCAGGCGCGCGGTGTTTTCCGCGCGCTCGGTGTAGCGGTTCATCCAGAACAGATGGTCGGCGGTTCGTGACAGCATAAATATCTTTCGTATCTGGCGTGGCAAGTCAGCTTGAAGTGGTTTCGGAGCTGGACCGGGTTTGGGTTTGCACCTGCGTCGCATGGTCGGCGGCAGAGTTGTCGTCCTCAAGAATCCAGGTGTCTTTGGTGCCGCCGCCTTGCGACGAGTTGACCACCAGCGACCCCTCTTTGAGCGCCACCCGGGTCAGGCCACCGGGCACCATCTGCACGCTTTTGCCGCTGAGCACGTAGGGGCGCAGGTCGATGTGGCGCGGCGCGATGCCGCTTTGCACAAACGTGGGACAGCTCGACAGGCTCAGCGTGGGCTGGGCGATGTAACCCGCCGGGTTGGCCTGCACCGCTTTTTTGAAGGCCTCCACCTCTTCTTTGGTGGACGCTGGTCCCACCAGCATGCCGTAGCCGCCCGCGCCGTGCACCTCTTTGACCACCAGCTCTTGCATGTGCGCCAGCACATAGGCCAGGTCGTCCTTGTTGCGCCCCATGTAGGTAGGCACGTTGTTCAGAATGGGCTTTTCGCCCAGATAAAACTCGATCATCTTGGGCACATAGGGGTAGATGGATTTGTCGTCGGCCACACCGGTGCCCACACCGTTGCAGATGTTGATATGGCCGGCCCGATACACGTCCAGCAGCCCCGCGCAGCCCAATGTGGAGGTGGGGCGAAAAACCGTGGGATCAAGAAAGTCGTCGTCCACACGGCGGTAAATCACGTCCACCCGCTGCGGCCCGCGCGTGGTACGCATGTAGCAGAAGTTGTCCTTGACAAACAGGTCTTGGCCTTCCACCAGTTCCACGCCCATCTGCTGCGCCAGAAAAGCGTGCTCAAAGTAGGCGCTGTTGTACATGCCGGGGGTGAGCACCACCACGGTAGGTTCAGCGGTGGTGGCCGGGCTACTTTCACGCAGGGTTTCCAGCAGCAGGTCGGGGTAGTGCGCAATGGGCGCCACACGGTGCATGGCAAACAGCTCGGGGAACAGCCGCATCATCATCTTGCGGTCTTCCAGCATGTAGCTCACGCCGCTGGGCACGCGCAGGTTGTCTTCCAGCACGTAATACTCTCCCTTGCCTTGGGCATCCGGGGCGCGCACCATGTCGATGCCCGAAATCTGCGAATACACCTGGTTGGGCACGTCCACACCCACCATTTGGGGGCGAAACTGCGCGTTGTTTTCAATCTGGTCGCGCGGAATATGGCCAGCTTTCAGAATCTCCTGGTCGTGATAGACATCGTGCAAGAAACGGTTCAAGGCATTCACACGCTGCGTCAGGCCGCGTTCCAGGCTGCGCCATTCATGCGCCGGGATGATGCGCGGGATCAGGTCAAACGGAATCAGCCGCTCGGTGCCCGCGCCCTCCTCGTCTTTTTCGCCATAGACGGCAAAGGTGATGCCGACACGGCGAAAAATCATCTCGGCCTCGGCCCGGCGCTTGGCCATGGTGTCGCCGGGCTGGCGTGCCAGCCAGGCGTCGTACAGCTTGTAATGATCACGAATCAGCTTGCCGCCCGAAAAAAACTCGTAGGGCAGCTGGGTATACATCTCGTCAAATTTCTGCATGAAAGAATTCTCCTGCAGAGAGGATAGCAAGGTTTGGGCCACCTCTGTCACGGCGCGCTGTGCCGCCAGGTGCGTTGATCAGCGTCGCGTTGACACCGCACCATCTCTGCGCGCCAGCTCTGCCAGGTGATGGCACCACAGCGGGGCGTGTCCACCACACGCACGCCGCGCGCGGCATAACGCTCCACAACGGTGCCAGCCGGGTGACCAAAGCGGTTGCGGTAGCCCGCTTGCACCAAGGTGATGCGCGGCTGCACCGCGTCAAGGAACACTGCACTGCTGGACGATTTGCTGCCATGGTGGGGTGCCAGCAGCACGTCAGAGCGCAAAGGCGTACCGGCTTGCACCAAAAGTGCCTCTTGCGCCTGCTCGATGTCACCTGTCAGCAAAGCCGCTTGCTGGGCGTTACGAATGCGCAGCACACAGCTCATGGCGTTGCTTTTGCGCACCGGCCCATAGTCGGCCGCCTGCGGGTGCAGCAGTTCAAAGTCCACCCCGTCCCACTGCCAGTGCAGACCGGCAACACAACGCTGGGCGGGCGTACCCGCCTGCAACGCCGCCTGGCCCAGCACAAGCGTGGGGTCCATAGAAGTGAGCAGTTGCACGCCCGGGTTGGCCACCAGCACCGACGCACCGCCGCCGATGTGGTCGCTGTCGCGATGGCTCAGCACCAGCGTATCCAGCCGCACCCCCAGCGCGCGCATCAGGGGCACCAACACGCGGTCGCCCGCGTCGCTTTCCAGGCTGTAGCGCGGCCCGGCGTCATACAACAGGGCATGGCTGGCGGTGCGCACCAGCACCGCGCTGCCCTGCCCGATGTCTGCCGCCAGCAGTTCAAACTGCCCAGCGGGTGGCAGCGGCGCCTGCCACAACAACACCGGCAACAGCAAGGGCAGCCCCAGAAGGCGCAGGTTGAGCGGCAAGCGCAACACCAGCAACACGCCACCCAGCACGCCCAGCAACCCTAACCCCAGGGGTGCACGTGCCACCCACCACACGGCCCACGGCCAGCTGGCCAGCCACTGCAACACCCCGCCCAACACGCCCGCAGCCCACTCCGCCAGGTCCCACAGCGGTGCCCAGGCCACCCCCAGCATGGCCAGCGGCGTGATCAGAAAGGTGACCCAAGGAATGGCCAGCGCATTGGCCACCAGGCCCACCAACGACACCTGGCCAAACAGCAGCAAAACCAGCGGTGCCAGCGCCAGCGTGATCACCCCCTGCTCCCGCATCATGGATAAAAATTTGCCTCTAGCCCTCTTGTCACTTGCGTTAATAGCTCCTGAATCAGAAGCAAATAAAACACCCACAGCGACGAAACTGAGCCAAAAACCCGCTTGCATCAGCGCCCACGGGTCAACCGCCACCACCACCGCGCACGCCAGCAGCCACACCTGCGGCCAGGGCCAGCGCAAGCCCGCCCAGCGCAGCAGGCTGACCGTAGCCAGCATCAGCACGGTGCGCTGTGCGGGCACACCCCAACCGCTGAACAGCGCGTAGGCAGTAGCCAGCATCACACCCCCCAGCAAGGCCGCCGTGGGCGCTGGCAGTGCCAAACACAACCGGCCGCTACAACGCCACAGCCGGGCGATCAGCAGCGCTGCCAACCAGGCAAACAGGGTAATGTGCAAACCAGAGATGCTCATCAGGTGCGCCACGCCGGTGGCCCTAAACACGTCCCAATCGGCGCGCTCGATAGCGCCCTGGTCACCCACCACCAGCGCGGCAATCCACCCCGCCGCACGGCGATCTTGCAGCTGCTGATAAATCTGTGCGCGTATCGCCTGGCGCGCGATCTCTACCGGGTGCTGCCAGGTTTGCGCCAGCAGCACGGGAGGGGCGTCTTTGGGACCATTGCGCACGTAGCCGGTGGCCTGCACCCCTTGTTCCCATTGCCACAGCTCGTAGTCAAACCCGTACGGGTTGACGCCGCCATGCGGCGCCTTCAGCCGCACCGTCAATTGCCAGCGCTGACCAGGCTGCACGGCCACGGGTGCCGCTGGCGCGTCTGCTTCGTCAGAAGGATCGTCCGCACCAAAGGCTTTGCTGTACCAGGCCACATCGATGCGCGGTGGCAGCTTGACCGCTTGCCCGTCCAGTGCGCTGCTTTGCAGCTCCAGGCGAAAACGCTGTCCCCCTTCAAACGGCTGTGGCAGATTGGCAACCGTTGCGGTCACATCGATGTCACGTCCTTGCAGCGCTGGCGTCAGCGCCCCTTGCGCAAAGGCAGATGCACGCAGACCAGTGGTGCCAAACGCCAGCAAACCCGTCGCCAGCAACAGCGCAGCGGCCACAAAAGACGTTGAAAGTGCTTTACTTTTAAGAGCTAGCAGCGCATATGTGGCGAGCGCTAGAAGCAAAAAAGATATGTAAAAAACAGCGCTATCAGCCGACCGCTGTTGCAACTGCGCCGCGCTGCCCAGTACGCCGCCCAGCAGGGTGGGCCAGCTCAACCATGCGGTGCGGTTTGTCATGTCGAGCGTTTAGCCGGGCGATGGGCTGGGGTGACACCACGCCTTAACTACGCACGTCACCCAACAACAGCCGCATCTGCACCAGCAGTTCGTCACGCGCTTCCAGCAGTGGCGCGAGTTGAATGTACAGGGTTTGCGTTTGCCCCTGCGACTTGAGCTCACACAAACAGGCGGCCAGCTCGTGGATGTGCTCATGCAGCGCCACCAGTCGACGCACTGTTGCTGCATTTTTTCCCTGTAGAGCGTCGCCCGCCGCAAGCCATTGACCTACACGACACAAATGCCCATCCAGCACAGGCGGCGTAGCACGCTCCCCCAGCAAATACGACTCGATGGCACTCACCCAGGCGCGGTGTTCCACCATGGCAAACAGCAGGGGCAAGTCTTGGCGCGGCAGCACCGGCACGTCAAACCACTGTGCATGACCGTGCCATGCGCCAACCCAGCCCAGCAGGTCGGACGCAGGCATGGGCCGTGCAATACCATAACCTTGCGCCAGGTCACACCCCAGTTGCAGCAGCATGCGGCCGTGCTCGACTGTCTCGACGCCTTCGGCAATTACCTCACGATGAAATGAACTCGACAAGTCGAGCACGCCCAGCAATATCGACAAGTCGTCGGCGTCGTCCAACATGTCACGCACAAAACTCTGGTCGATTTTGAGCACCGACGCAGGCAGGCGCTTGAGGTAGGTGAGCGACGAATAGCCGGTACCAAAGTCGTCCAGAGAAAACTGCACGCCCAAATCAGCACACTGGCTCATGATACCGGTGACGCGTACCATGTCTTGCAGGGCGCTGGTTTCCAGCACCTCGATCTGCAAATCATTGGCGGCTACCGTGGGTTGTGCAGCCAGGGCAGCGGCAAGGTCCTGCACAAAATCACCCTCTTGCAGTTGACGTGCCGCCACGTTGACGCTGACTGGCAGGCGTAGCCCCTGCGTCTGCCACTGCGCCATTTGCGCCAAAGCCGTTTGGATGACCCAGCGGCCCAGATCCACCATCAGCGGGTGGTCTTCGATCAGTGGCAAAAACTCTGCCGGAGCCAACACGCCGCGTTGCGGATGTTGCCAGCGCACCAAGGCTTCTGCGCCCACCACACGCGCGCTGCGCATATTCACCTTGGGCTGGTAATACAGCACAAACTCTTGCTCCTCAAAAGCCTGCGGCAGACGCTGGATGTCCTCAAAACGCCCACGCAACTGCAAATCCTGGGCTGCGTCAAAGAGGTGGTAACCATTTTTACCGGCCTGCTTGGCCACATACATGGCCTGATCAGCCTGACGCAGCAGCTGGTCGGCGTCCACGTCTTGCTGCTGTGGATAAAAGGTGAGCCCGATGCTGGCGCTTACCGCTGCCTCGACCCCACCGATACGCGCCGGCGCGGCCACTGCCACCAGCAAGCGCGCCAGGATGGGTTCACAGCTGGCCAGCCCGTCAACGTCCATCAAAATAGCCACAAACTCGTCGCCCCCCAAACGCGCCAGGGTGTCGCCTTCGCGCAGCACCTCTTTCATGCGTCCGGCCAAAATCAGCAGTAACTGGTCACCCACCGCGTGCCCATGTTGGTCATTGACCACCTTGAAGCCGTCAAGATCCAAAAACAATACCGCCAATTGATGCCCACGGCGCTGCACCAGTGGCATGCCCTGGCGCAGGCGATCGGCCATCAGCACCCGGTTGGGCAGGCCGGTCAAGGCGTCAAAGTGCGCCTGGTGCTCCAGCTCGAACTCATACCGTTTGGTCTCGGAAATATCAGCGTACAGGGTCACGAATCCGCCACTGGGCAAGGGTGTGCCGCGAATGTCGAGTACCGTGCCGCTGGGTAGCGTGCGTTCAATCCGATGCGGTTTGCACTGACGCGCCAACGCAACCCGGTCACGCACCTGCTGCTCCACGTCGCCTGGACCGTAGTCACCGCGCTGGGCATTGAACCGGATCACGTCCTCAAAGGTCAGATCCGGCTTAGCCAACAAATCAGCAGGCAAATCAAACACGCGGCCAAACTCGGCATTGCATGCCACGATGTGCATGTTTGCGTCAACGACCGATACAGCCCCCGGAAAGTTGTCGATGATGGCAGTCAAACGATCATTTTGCTGTTGCAAACGGCGTTCTGTCTGCTTGAGTTCTTCTACCTGGCAGGCCAACTCTTCGGCCTGTGCATCCAGTCTGGTCTGGTTGTCTTGCAACAACCGGGCCATGGTGTGCTGGGTGTGCGCCAGATGGTTGATCTCGTTCACACGGCTGCGAATCGGTCGCAACGCGTCAAATTCCAGTCGGCCAATACGTTCGCTGTTGTCCACCAACAGGCGCAACGGCCGCAGCAAGCCACGGCTGCCGCGTTCGGTCAACACCACGGCAAACAGCGCCACAGCCAACAACGCCAGTAACACCGGCAACACCATCGGTAGCCAACTCGGGGAAAAATCGGTCGCAGGTGCCAACACCATCACCCACAAACGCTGCTGACCCAGCGGATAAGGACGCACGCTGAACAACCAGCGCTGGTTGTTCAGCAAAAAGTCCAACACACCGCCCACCGCGCGGTCGTGCCCATGCCAGGCGCGCAAGGCGCTGCTAACGCCAGGCAGAGGGAGCGCTGCAACCGGTTGTAGCACCTGCGCCAGCCATTGCCCCGCAGGCATCCCGGCGGGCGGACGCGGCGCGGCCAGCAGTCGCTCGTCTTCAGTCATGACCAGCACCAGACCACTGTGACCCACCGAAGCGTTCAACGTATAGGCGGAAATATCCTTTAGCGTCAGGTCCAGCCCCACCACCAGGTCGCGCCCGTCGCGCAGGCGCATACGGCTAGAGACCGTGATACCAGGCTCTTTGGTGGTAAAAAACAGGTAGGGCGCAGTCCAAAACAACTCGCCCTCAGACAACCCGCTACCCGCCCGCGCACCTTGGTACCAGGGGCGTTCACGCGGGTCGTAGTGCTGGTCAGCCCAACGCGTTTGCAACGCCCCGTCAGCGCCGTGCTCCAGCAGCCAATGCCGCTCGGCACCCCAGCGCGGCACATCGGTCATGCGATTGCGCCAACGCCCATCGGCCTGTTGCAACAGCAACCATCCTTGCCCGGTACTGGTACCCGCCACCACCGAAGTAATGCGCGCTGACACTGCCAGCACCGGCTCAAAAATAGCGTTGAACGCCTGCGGCGATTGCAAATCTGGGGCACTCCCGGCCAACCAGCCACGGCTCATCGTCAGCAATTGCTGCGGCGCCTCGAAAACCTGACCCAAACCAGACTCTGCCTTGACCACGGCCAGGTCAAACTGGTCGCTGGCAATCTGATCGGCCATGGGCCACAAGCCCAACCAGGCAAAGCACCCCACCACCAGCAACACCGTGCTGGTCACCAGCACCCCCACCCGGCGCAACAAAAACTGGCGCAGCGGTTGTCCGGCGTGATTAAAGAGTTTCATCGCGGGGCGCATCATAGCGACTCAGTCAAGACGGAAAAATCAAAGGAGTTGCACCTCACTGAGGTCAGGACGATCCAGCCACGCAGCAAATTCATCGGCCAACCGGGCGCTGTCAGCTACCGCCGTGCTCCAAGCTTGCACGCGCGCAGCCAGATTGCTGCCATAACGTGTGAAGTCAGTTCGGTCGGGCAATTTACCGTTGGGCAAGGTTTGCACCCAGTCCGGGCGTGGCGCCAGCACCACCACGTTGTCCAGAAACGAGCTTGCCTTGTGACGCCAGCGCAGATGCTTGTCGAGCCAGCCCGGCACCACGCTCTTTTGGAAATGCGGGTACAGCACCAGGCCGCGCCAGTTCAGATGCAAGTGGTAGTCGGTCACGCCGCCATCCCAATAGGCACCGCTGGGTGCGCCTGGGATGTCGTGTACCGCTTTGAGCACAAACGGAATCGAGCAACTGGCTTGCAACGCTGCTTGAAAATTGGACTCGGTCAGCAACACCTGCTGCGTGGGGTAGTCGCTGGTATCAAACGGCAGCGTCGCAGGTTGCGTAGCAGCGGTGACGCATGCACTTGAAAAAATCACCCGTTCCAACCAGCTACCCAAGGCCGGACGTGACACCGCATTGGCCAGGAAAGCACTGGCAAAGCCAGCCGCTGTGCGCCAGGGCTGTTCACGCGCCAGCAAGCCCTGCCCGTGCGAGGTCAGCACATGCAATCGGTAACGCGGGTGCTGCAATACCTCTGGCATGCGCCCGCCGTAAAACGCCTGCAAGTTGGCACCAAACAGATCGCTCACGCGCTGCGCCGAAGGGCGTTTTTCACCCGGCAACAAGGCGTAGTCCTGATGGATGTAGTCGTGCTCGAGCCGGTTAAACATGGCCACCGGATCGGCCAAACAAGCGGTCGCCATGCGCCAGGCGCCAATGGATGCGCCCACCAGATGCACCGGCTGACTGGACTGGGTCAACCATTGGCCAAAAATAAAGCGGTCCAGCGGCCCCAGGATCAGGCCTTTGGGGCCCCCGGCGGCAGCGGGGATGGCAGACACGTCAGCGCTGTGCAGGCCATTTTTTTGAAAATGCGCACGCGCACGCGGCCCGGCGTAAATGGAAAGTGCTCTCATTATTGAATATCCGGGTGCAAAGCCATCGGTTTCAGAGTTAATATCAGCACCGTTCTGACAGCGTCTTTGGCAGATGCAAAAAAGGTGTGTTCAAAATAATCCGGCTTGTGTCGGTTGAATATTGGACACCCGAACACATGCAACCAGGAAGCGGCCCGAATTTTTTAAACTTTTTTTGGCAAACACAATGAAACTCAGCGTCAAGATTCCGTTCACGTTGGCATTGACAGTGATCCTGTTGTTAATAGGTGGCCTGTTTGGCATCTACCGCCTCAATGCCTCTGTCAGCGAATTTGGGCAGGAAGTCGAAAGCGACGTAGCGGCGGGCAGGCTAACCAGTGACATCACGGCCAATTTTGCCGTCGCCGTCCAGGAATGGAAGAACGTGTTGCTGCGTGGCAAGGATGAGACCACCCGCGAAAAGTATTGGGCCGCACACAATGACAGAATGGCCAAGGCTGGCAATGCGGCGAAAGAACTGGCGCAGTTGGTGAAGGACCAGCCTGATATCAAACCCTTGGTGGACCAGCTCGGGGCAGCCCTCACTTCCGCACAGTCGGGTTACCAGCAAGCTTACGAGACTTTTGTGGCATCCGCAATGTATGCTGAAGCCGGTGATACAGCCGCCAAAGGGGTCGATCGTGTGGCCTCTCAAACCCTGGACAAAGTCCGCGCTGCCTTAGCCAAAGAACAACTTCAAGGAACACAACAACATTTAGCCGAGAGCCGTAGCGCCACCTGGATTGCAGTCTCGGTGATGCTGCTCGCCAGTTTGCTCGCGGCGATCGGTGCGGTATGGTTAACACGGCAAGTGGTGCGACCCTTGCGGTCTGCGGTAGCGCTCACCAACCAGGTGGCGGCAGGTGATTTGAGTCAAACTGTGCGTTCGTCCAGCGACGATGAACTGGGGCAACTGATGTCCGCCTTGGGCGCCATGCAAACCAGCTTGGCTAAAGTGGTGACCCATGTGCGCCAAAACAGTGAAAGTGTCGCTACGGCCAGCGCCGAAATCGCGCAGGGCAACCAAGACCTGAGCAACCGCACGGAGTCCCAGGCCAGCGCGTTGGAACAAACTGCCGCCAGCATGGAAGAACTCTCTTCCACCGTCAAGCAAAACGCCGACAACGCAGCGCAAGCCAACCAGTTAGCCATGAGCGCCAGCACGGTGGCAGTGCAAGGCGGTGAAGTGGTAGCACAGGTGGTGGACACCATGCGCGGCATCAACGATTCGTCGCGCAAGATTGCCGACATCATCAGCGTAATTGACGGCATCGCCTTCCAGACCAACATCCTGGCCCTGAACGCTGCGGTTGAGGCCGCGCGGGCCGGCGAACAGGGTCGTGGCTTTGCCGTGGTCGCCAGCGAGGTGCGCAGTCTGGCCGGGCGCAGCGCCGAAGCGGCCAAGGAAATCAAGGCACTCATTGACGACAGCGTGAGCCGTGTCGCACAAGGCACCACGCTGGTGGACCAGGCCGGCAGCACCATGCAAGAGGTGGTGACCAGCATCCGGCGCGTGACCGACATCGTGGGCGAAATCAGCCACGCCAGCGCCGAACAAAGCCAGGGCGTGGCACAGGTCGGACAAGCGGTCACGCAAATGGATCAAGTCACGCAACAAAACGCCGCATTGGTAGAAGAAATGGCCGCTGCAGCGGGTAGCCTCAAATCCCAGGCGCAAGAACTGGTGCAAACCGTGGCGGTGTTCAAGCTGTCAGGGGCGGACGCTGCCCGTACCCCTTTGTCCACGCCCAAGGTGCGCGCGCATGCACCGGTTGCGGCAGCTTTCAAAGGAGTTGATCGCCGTGATACTGGCGTGCCCAAGGGGGCCGCAGCGCGCGCCCCGAAACCGCTGACAGCAGCCCCACTGGCTGCGCCAAAACCCACCCCAGTCAGTACCAACACCAGCGCCGCCACCAGCGACGACGACTGGGAGACTTTTTAAGGGATGCGGAAATTGCAAATATTCCGTTTATGGCGAGTGCTGACATGAGGCAGTGCTAGGCGCAAAGCGCGCGGTGCAGCTTGGCTGCACAAGCGATTTGCAACAACGCAATGCGTCTGGCAGCGCCGTCAGAAATGGGATATTTGTGATTTCCGCATCCCTGACACCTGAAACATTGCGGGGCAGACCGAAAGGGACACGAAGTGCACTTTTGGGATGCATGCGTCGAACCCGGCCGTTTCCTGGGCTGCGGGTGTGCCATCGGTGTTGAGGACTATGATTGTCTGCAACAACCACAACCAGGATGAAACCAGCATGCATGGCCTGAAAATTTCCACCCGCCTGAGCATCCTCATTGGTGTCATGGCTTTGTTGTTGATGCTGGTTGGCAGTATCGGCCTGTACGGCATGAGCCAAAGCGATCAGGCCATGGATACGGGTTATAACGACTCCACGCTACAACTGGTTGAAATTGCAAAAATCAGGTACACCAATATTCGCAACCGCTTGATGATTGCCAATTCCCTGATCGAGCAAACGCCGGCCAATATCAAACGCAGTGCAGATGAGGTAGAGGCCGGCATTGCCAAGGTATCAAAAATCTGGCAAGGCTACATGGCGGGCCCCAAAAGCGCCGAAGAGGCGCAACTGGCCAAGGTCTATGCTGAAAAACGTGCTACTTACGTGCAACAAGGTTTGCAACCCGCCGTAGCCGCTTTGCGCGCGAACGATCTGGCGACGGTTGAAAAAATTATTATCGAAAAAATCCGTCCGGGTTTTGATGCCGCGCGTGCAGCCGCCGACAACCTGGAAAAATATCAACTCAACGAAGCAAAGAAGAGCTATGAAGCCAACAGTGCGCGGTACAACACGCTTCGGGCGGTATCGCTTGCATCGATCGTGCTGGGCCTGTTGTTTGCCGTTGGATTTGGCATGAGTTTGTTGCGCAGCATCACCTTGCCATTGCAACGCGCCGCTGCCCTGTCTGAAGCCATCGCAGAGGGCGACTTGACACAGACCGTGGACACCTCCGGTACCAATGAAATTTCGGTTTTGATGACGGCCGTGAACCACATGCAAACCAGCCTGGCTGGCGTTGTTGCACACGTGCGACAAAACAGTGAATCCGTAGCCACCGCCAGCGCCGAAATCGCGCAGGGCAACCAAGACCTGAGCAACCGCACGGAGTCCCAGGCCAGCGCATTGGAACAAACTGCCGCCAGCATGGAAGAACTCTCTTCCACCGTCAAGCAAAACGCCGACAACGCAGCGCAAGCCAACCAGTTGGCCATGAGCGCCAGCACGGTGGCAGTGCAAGGCGGTGAAGTGGTCGCACAGGTGGTGGACACCATGCGCGGCATCAACGATTCATCGCGCAAGATTGCCGACATCATCAGCGTGATTGACGGCATCGCCTTCCAAACCAACATCCTGGCCCTGAACGCTGCGGTTGAGGCCGCGCGGGCCGGCGAACAGGGTCGTGGCTTTGCCGTGGTCGCCAGCGAGGTGCGCAGTCTGGCCGGGCGCAGCGCCGAAGCGGCCAAGGAAATCAAGGCACTCATTGACGACAGCGTGAACCGGGTCGCGCAAGGTACCACGCTCGTGGATCAGGCTGGCAGCACCATGCAAGAGGTGGTGACCAGCATCCGGCGCGTGACCGACATCGTGGGCGAAATCAGCCACGCCAGCGCCGAACAAAACCAGGGCGTGGCGCAGGTGGGGCAGGCGGTCACGCAAATGGATCAGGTCACACAGCAAAACGCCGCCTTGGTGGAAGAAATGGCCGCTGCAGCGGGTAGCCTCAAATCCCAGGCGCAAGAACTGGTACAAACCGTGGCGGTGTTCAAGCTGTCAGGGGCTGACGCCAACGCATCCAGAATCAAGCTGTCGTTGTGATTACCTAACAGGCATCCACCCCAAAAAAACAAGCCAACTGTTACAGCAAAGATTGGCCCGTTTCCTGTAACGACCAGTCGATCGGGTCTTGCTGAAGCACAGCGTCGATGTCCAGACCCAGTACTTCGGCCACTTCAGACGGGAATGTCACTGTCATGGCGTTTTCTAACAAACCTGCGTGGCGACAACGTGCGCGCCACACCGCCAGATGCACCACGCCAGCCAGCGGCTCGGCACCCTGCGCATCGCCTTTGAATGGCGCGTGCGCATGCAACAAAGCCTGATCAATCAACGTTGGGAAATGCCACTGGCGTACCAGACAAGCGCTGACTTCGGTAAAGCAAAAATCAAACGCGCGCCGCTCGACGCGCCAGCGCCGAAAATCCAACGGTTTGGCTTTATCGTCCAGTGCCACTGCCTGCGTCATCGACGCACGCATGGCAAGCTCTCCCACCGCGTGGATCAAGCCACAGGTAAAAGCCGCCTGTGCATTGAGCTGCAACAGCCGCGCCAGCGCGCGCGCCACCTTGGCGCAGTCAAAGCTGCATGACCAGAAGTCGACCATATTCAGTCCCTGCCCCACTTGCACAGAGGCCATCGCGGTGCTGGAAGCCACCATCGATTGCACTTGTCCTAGACGCAAAATCGCCAGCGCTTCACTCACGCCGTGTACCTGACCGCTGAGTTTGAAGTAACTGGCATTGGCCGCCTGCAACAGACGCAAGGTGAGCGCTGGGTCGGTACCGACAAGCTGGTCAATGCGTTGCAAATCCACGTCGGGACGCGCCAGCTCCACCATGAGCTGTGCCACCGCGCGGGGTCGGCTGGGCAGAGAAAAACGCGCAGACAGCAGGTCGGCAGGATTCACCGTGACGACTTTCCACCCAGTTGAAGTTTGGCGAATGCGCTGGACATGGCTGTGGATTGTGGCGCATGCGGCGCCAGGGCCTGTCCGGCCCTGCCCTGGCGCTGCGTCGGCGCCTGAAAGCGGTTGTCTGCAACGAAGTCAGAACGTGCCTGCGTCGCGCCAAACTTCATGCTCAGCGAAATGCGTTTGCGCGGCACATCTACCTCCAGCACACGCACATTGACGATGTCACCGGTCTTGACGACCTCGCGCGCGTCTTTCACAAACTTGTCGGCCAGCTGGCTCACGTGCACCAGACCGTCCTGGTGCACCCCCAGGTCAACAAACGCACCAAACGCCGCTACGTTGCTCACAGTCCCCTGCAACACCATGCCCTCTTTCAGGTCAGCGATGTCCTGCACCGCGTCGTTGTAGCGCGCCACCCTGAAATCAGGGCGCGGATCGCGGCCGGGCTTTTCCAGCTCAGTAAGAATGTCACGCACCGTGATCACGCCAAATTGTTCGTTGGCAAACAGCTCAGGGCGTAGGGCACGCAGCATCTCGGCGCGCCCCATCAGCTCGGTGACCGATTTGCCTGTATGCGCGATGATGCGCTCCACCAGGGGATACGTTTCGGGGTGCACCCCGGTCATGTCCAGCGGGTTGGCACCGTCGCGAATACGCAAAAAACCGGCGCACTGTTCAAACGCCTTGGGCCCCAGGCCGCTCACCTGCAACAACTCTTGCCGCTGGCTGAACGCACCATGGGCATCGCGCCAGCGCACCACGGCGCGCGCGACGCTGGCGCTCATGCCCGACACCTTGGTCAGCAGCGGCACGCTGGCGGTGTTGAGGTCTACCCCCACCGCGTTCACGCAATCTTCCACCACCGCGTCCAGCGTGCGCGCCAGCGCGGCCTGGTTCACGTCGTGCTGGTACTGCCCGACACCGATGCTCTTGGGGTCGATCTTGACCAGTTCGGACAGCGGGTCTTGCAGCCGCCTGGCAATGCTGGCGGCACCGCGCAGGCTCACGTCCACGTCGGGCATCTCTTCAGAGGCCAGCGCACTGGCCGAATAGACCGACGCCCCGGCTTCACTGACAACTATCTTTTCTATCGCTATGGGTGTTTGATCTACCCGGGCAATAGCCGCTTTTCTCATCAAAGAAATGAGGTCAGCGGCGAGCCGGTCAGTTTCGCGACTGGCGGTGCCGTTGCCTATGGCGATCAGGTTCACGCCGTGACGCTCGCACAGCTGCGCCAACGTGTGCAGCGCGCCGTCCCAGTCGCGCCGTGGCTCGTGCGGATAGACGGTAGCGGTGTCGACCAGCTTGCCGGTGGCGTCCACCACCGCTACCTTGACGCCGGTGCGAATGCCGGGGTCCAGTCCCAGCACCACGCGCGCACCCGCCGGTGCCCCCAGCAGCAAGTCACGCAGGTTGTCGGCAAACACCTTGATCGCCACGCCTTCCGCCGACTCACGCAGACGTGTGAGCAGGTCGCGCTCGAAAGACAAGGCAAGCTTGACGCGCCAGGTCCAGGCCACGCATTTGCGCAACAAGTCGTCGGCGGCACGACCCCGGTGCTGCCAGCCCAGCAACTGGGCCACACGCGCTTCAGCCAGCAGCGGCTCGGGCGGCTCCAGCCGCACGTCCAACACATCGAGCGCCCGACCCCGCAGCATGGCCAGCGCGCGATGCGACGGCACACGGCAGATGGGTTCAGACGCGTCAAAGTAGTCGCGGAATTTGGCCACTTCGGTGTCGGTTTCGTTTTTGCCGTCACGCAATCGCGACCGCAGCAAGCCGTCTTGCCAGAGCCAGTCGCGCAGCGCTTGCACCAGCGCAGGCAGCTCGGCCCAGCGTTCGCTCAGCAGGTCACGCACGCCGTCGAGCACGGCCGCTACGGTGGAAAAATCGGGGAGCGCATCCGATCCGGGCTCAGCCTGCGCAACGGCGGGACGCAGATAGCGCTGTGCTTGGTCAGCAGGCACGAGGGTAGGGTCAGCCCACAGCGCGTCGGCCAGCGGCTCCAGGCCAGCCTCGCGCGCCAGTTGCCCTTTGGTGCGCCGCTTGAGCTTGTAGGGTAAGTACAGGTCTTCCAGTGCCTGCTTGGTGTCGGCCGCGTCGATAGCAGCGCGCAGTGTGTCGGTGAGCTTACCTTGCGCCTGGATGGCCTGCAACACGGTGGCGCGCCGCTCAGCGAGCTCGCGTAAATAGACCAGCCGGGCGTCCAACTGGCGTAACTGCACGTCGTCGAGACCGCCAGTGGCTTCTTTGCGGTAGCGCGCTACAAAGGGAACGGTCGCACCGTCGTCGAGCAGCGCCACCGCAGCGGCTACCTGCTGCGGTTTAACGCCGAGTTCTCGGGAAATCGTTGAAATGATGAGGGACATGCGTCAAACAGAGGCCAGCGCGCAGGGCCGCGCTGAGATCAAAAAATCGGGGGGCGAGTGTGCCACAGCCAAACGTGACTTGAAGCCGCGCGGCTGAAGCGGGCATCAGGTTCTTGGATCGAAGCGGGGTGAAAACTTGGCCATCCAGGGCTTCATCGGCAAGTCTTCCTTGATGACGTGCTGCACCAGCCAGTCGCGCAAAAAAGCCGCAAACCGGGTACCCGCCTCAGGCGTCCAGCTCTCACCCAGGTCAGTGCGAAATTGGGCCAGCGACTGCACCAGCGCATCATGCGAATGATGTAACTGATCAGCCTTGGGGTAGCCCACCGCGCGCGCCACCAACTCCTCGCGCTCAAAATGCGACTGGCCGTAATGCGTTAATTCTTCAAGCACAGCCACCAAAGCCGGATGCTGATGCTGATTTAGGCAAGACTCCGCCTTGTTGATGATCTCCAGCAAATACTTGTGATCCGCGTCGATCAGATCATTGCCAACGCTGAACTGATCGCGCCATTGAATGGGCATGGTGAACTCCTTGATGTGGATACCTTCGTCATGCATCGTAGTTTATCCACAACAAACGGGTTAACCCTGATTTTCACCTCGAAATGCTATCGATTCGAGAACGTACCCAAGTACATTGCCACATTGCGCCAAGGACGGGAAATTCATGTTTTTGTAGCACAACGGTTAAATAGGGCGGTCGTTGAAAAGCCATGCAAGCAAACGTGTCCAGACGACTCAAAGCTTCAAAAAATGCATTGAATTTGATAGCAATGCTGGTATATTCGCCATCCAGGGCCCGCGCTGAACGCGCACATCAGATCGGCAAAACATGCTGGCTCTTGTCTTGCATTCATTTTGAACCTTAACGAATCAGAAGATATCCGCAACAAGCTGCTGGTAGCGCGCTTGCCAGCCATGCCGCAGATCTTACTCAAGCTTATGGAGCTTTGCCAGGACGAAGACGCCGGCATGGCCGAGATTGCCGAACTGGTTGCCAATGACGCGGGTATCACCAGCCGCTTGATGAAAATCGCCAATAGCGCGGCGTACCAACGCGCAACGCACACGGTCAATCTGCTTCAGGCCTTGAGCTCGGTTGGGCTTGATCTGATCAAGACCGTGGTGATTTGCGAGTCAGTTTTTCAAACCTTCAACGAATTTGCGCATACCGGTAGCACCGACTTGCGCGGCTTCTGGAAGCATTCCTTGTCCACCGCCGTACTGGCACGTGACGTTGCCAAAAGCATGAAATACGCCAAGGTTGAAGAGGCGTATCTGGCTGGTTTGTTGCACGATGTAGGTCGCTTGGCACTTCTGGCTGCAGCCCCCGAGAGCTACAGCTTTGAATTTCACAGCATGGACGACGATCGGCTGTGTTCGGCGGAAGTACGCAGCGTGCATATCTCGCACCCCGAGGCAGGTGCCTGGCTGATCGAGCGCTGGAACCTGGATTCATTTCTGGCAGACAGCGTGCTCTACCACCACGAAGATGTGCAACGGGTCATGACAGCGCATCCGCTGATCCGCATCGTTCACCTGGCCAACAACCTGAGCAACCAGCCGGTTGACGCACCACTGCCGCTGGGCATCGGCGCGATTTGCGATGTGGGTGACGCCGACCTGCTGGCGATCCACCAGGGTGCGCAGGCACAGGTGCTCAAAGCCGCAGAACTGATGGGCATCGACCTGGCAGGGGTCAACGAGTTGGTCAGCCCGGCGCGCGTTGCCTCCACTGTAGCGCCAAGCGCAAGTGCTTTGCAGCAGCGTATGTCGGAAGAAATCCGCAACCGTGCGCTGATATCTGAGCTCAGCCAACTGTTTGCGCGCCAGCAAACGCAAGCCCAACTGCTTGAAAGCGTGTGCCAAAACGCACGCATTTTGTTTGAACTGGAGGATACGGCGATCTTCATGCTGGATGCCCAAAACGCTTGCCTGACCGCGCTGGCGATGGGGCAACAGCACCAGCGTCTGGCAGATTTTTCCATTGTGCTGGCAGGTGGTGGTGTCATTTCAGAAAGCGTGTTGCAGCGCAAATTGGCATTGATCAAGCCAAGTCGCAGTTTGCTGAACCTGACCGAAGCGCAATTGCTGCGTGCCTTTGGTACCGATGGGCTGTTGTGCCTTCCCATCGCCAGTGGTGCGCGTTGCTGGGGCATGCTGCTTGCCGGGATTGCCGGGTGGCGCGCCAGTGAGTTGATGCGCCAGGAAAAATTTCTGTTGGCGTTTGGCAACCAGACGGCCCAGGCGCTTGAGGCCCTGGAAACCAACCAGCATCAAGTCACCGAGCAGCTTCAAAATCTTCGCCAGGAGCAGCAACAAAATTCACGCAAGGTCGCGCACGAGGTCAACAACCCGTTGTCGATCATCAAGAATTACCTGGGTGTTCTTGACGACAAGCTGGCACGCCAGCAACCATTGGGCAATGAGATTTCGGTCTTGAACGAAGAAATTGACCGAGTGGGCAGCATCATCAAGGAATTTGCCGGCGTCAAACCGTCGCTGCCCCCTGCCGAAGGTTTTTTTGAAATCAACCGGGTCATCAATGACATCGTGCGACTGTTTCGTGAGAGCCGGTACTTGCCGCCAGGTGTCAAGATCAGCGCACGCGTGGTGGATCACCCCTGCAACGCGACAGGGGCACCCGAGACGCTCAAGCAGATTCTGATCAACCTGATCAAGAACGCGGTCGAAGCCTTGCCCCAGGGCGGGCATATCGAAGTCATCAACACCGGGCAGACCCGGGTTGACGGACAGGATTTTGTCGGACTCACCGTACGGGACTCTGGCCCAGGACTACCTGCTGAAGTCCTGGCCAAATTGTTCTCCCCGGTGCCGAGCAAAAAACCTGGTGATAACCGGGGCTTGGGCCTGAGCATCGTGCACGGTTTGGTCAAAAAAATGGGCGGTCGCATTGAATGCAGAAGTTCGCGCATGGGCGCAAGCTTTGAGATGATGTTGCCGCTGCAGCACATCCCATTGTCCGTATAAATTCGATGTATCGTACTCTGCCCACGCTAAGTGATTTCAAGCTGGCAAGCCAGAATGCACTCGCAACGACTGCCACGGTAGTGCCCCAATTGTTGTTGGTGGACGACGAGCCACGACTGCTGGACAGTCTGGCAAGCCTGCTCGGCGGGCGTGGCTATGGCTTGACTACCGCCAGCGACGGCAGGCAGGCCATGGCACTTCTGCAAGGCCAGGCCTTTGACCTGGTGATGCTGGATTTGTGCCTGCCCGACATGAGCGGTCACAAGGTGATGGAATTCATCCTGGAGCAAAAACTAGACGCTGATGTCATCGTCATCAGTGGTGACAGCGGTATCGATGCCGCCATTGGGGCGCTCAAGCGCGGTGCCTACGACTTTTTACGCAAGCCCTATGCCAGCGAAGAACTTCTCAAAGCGGTGAACAACGCCTTGAAACAGCGTGAATTGATGGCGCAAAACACGCATATCCAGCAGCGGCTTGAACGCTCTGAGCGCCAGTACCGCCATCTGGTCAACAGCTCGCCTGACATCATCTTTACGCTGGATCATGAGGGACTGTTTACTTTTGTCAACGACCGGGTAACACCCTTGTTGGGCTTTGACCGCGACGATCTGATTGGACGCCATTATTCGGCACTGGTTCATGGGCCTGATCTTGAGCGCGCTGACTACGTCTTCGCCTCAGAAGATCGTCGCACCGCTTGGTCAAGACAGTCTGAATTGCGTCTGCGCACCAATGACTCGCAATCTGAATTCCGATGCTTCGCCGTCGAACTGATGCGTGTGGCCATGAGCGCACAGGGACCAACAGCAGGCAGCGCAAACACCGATGGTTCCAGCGCCGGCGCTGGCCTGTACTGCGTGGCACGCGACATCACCGCGAGCAAACGTGCCGATGAGTTGTTGACGTACCAGGCCTATCACGACGTGTTGACAAAATTGCCCAACCGCGTGATGTTCCGGGATCGTTTGAGCCTGGCACTGCTGCACGCCAAACGCGAACGCACCCTGCTGGCGGTACTGTTTCTGGATCTGGATCGTTTCAAGATGATCAATGATTCACTGGGTTTGCAGGTGGGCGACGAATTGCTGCAACAAGTGACGTTGCGGCTACAGGCGTGCCTGCGAGCGGACGATACGTTGGCGCGTTTTGGTAGTGACGAATTCAATATCGTTCTGCCTGGGCTGGCAGACGCAAAGGACGCCACACGGGTAGCCCAGACCTTGCTGCAAAGTCTGCAATCAGCGTTCCAGATCGCCAAGCACACCATCCACATGACGGCCAGCATTGGCATATCGCTGTATCCAGCCGATACTGAAAACGCCGACGAACTGATACGTAACGCGGACATGGCCATGCATTCGGTCAAGTCACACGGTCGCAACAGCCTGGCCTTTTTTGATGCCGCCATGGTCAGTCTGTCGTCCAACAAAATGCTGCTTGAAAATGATTTGCATCGGGCTCTGACAAATAGCGAACTGGAGATGTATTACCAACCCCAGGTTGACGTAGAAACTGGCAGGATCAGCGGTGCCGAAGCACTGATGCGCTGGAATCATCCGCAGCGGGGCTTGTTGGGTGCCGGGGAATTTTTGCCCTTTGCTGAAGAAACCGGCCTCATCATTGAGCTGAGTGACTGGATGCTCGATACGATTTGCCTTCACCTGCTGCAATGGAACGCGCAAGGCAGCGAGCGCGTAACCATGTCCATCAATCTGTCGCCCCACTACCTGCAACGCGGTGATTTTTTTGACAAGCTCAAAAGCACCCTGCAACGTCATCGCATTGCGCCGCAACAAATTGAAGTCGAAGTCACTGAAAACATTTGCATCCGCAATCCGCTGGCAGCCATTGAACAGCTCAACAAGTTATGCCAGTTGGGCGTGAAGATAGCCATTGACGACTTCGGTACCGGTTATTCGTCGCTGTCCTACTTGCATCTTTTCCCGATTCACATTCTCAAGATTGACCGCTCTTTTGTGACCCCCATTGAAGACGAGTCACTGCAATTTCCGGTGGTGTTGGCGATCATTTCCATTGCCAAGGGCCTGGGGCTCAAACTGGTGGCTGAAGGGGTGGAAACCGAAACCCAGAAACGCTACCTGGCACGCGCTGGCTGTCAGACGATTCAAGGTTACTATTTTTACAAGCCGATTCGCCAACTGGACATCCTCCCGTTGCTCCTGCAGCAACAACTTGCGTAACATTTGCTTACCATTTCCGCGACTTGCAACACACCACTGTCGCAAAGCCAGCAGCAGAATTCAGGCATGACACATTCTGCTTGCAACCGTGACATGGACGAATCCAATAGCGCTGGTTCGGCAACCGAATTGCTACAGCCGCTCCATGTGCGCCACTTGCCCGCCCCTGACTTGCAGCAACGACTGCTGGCGGCGCAACTGCCCAGCCCGCCCCAGACACTCATTCAATTGATGACACTGTGCCAGTCTGAGGACACGGGCATGGCTGAACTGTCTGCGTTGGTGGGGCATGATCCAGCCATGGCGGCCAAGGTCATGATGGTGGCGCACAGCGCGGCGTTTCACCGCCAAGATGCCCAGTCGCTAACGCTTTTTCAAGCGTGTAGCCGCTTGGGAACAGCCTTGATCAAGGTGCTGGTCATCAGCGAGTCGGTGCTGCAGACGTTCAACGCCTTGCGTCAATCCATCCAACTTGATTTGCAGCCTTTTTGGCAGCACAGCTTGCACGTTGCCGTGCTGGCCCGGGAATTGGCCAAGCGCCTGAACACCCCCTTGACCGAAGAAGCTTACCTGTCAGGTTTGTTACACGATGTAGGGCGCTTGGCGTTGGCCGTTGCCGCACAAAATGACCTGGGCGACTTGTTTGACGCACCTGATGACGACACCTTGTGCGCACGCGAGCAGGGTCGGGTAGGCATGTCACACCTGCAAGCGGGTGTCTGGTTGCTGACACAGTGGCATCTGAACACAGCGCTGATCGACAGCGTGAACCTGCATCATGACACGGCCCAGCCTGCACCCGATCCAAAGCCCCTGACGTGGCTGCTGCAAATGGCTCACCAGATGGTGGACATGCCGCTGACTGACCGGGCACAGCTTGCCAAACTGGCAGACAAGCAGGGTCAGAGGGCAGACGACCTTCAGGCCATCGCACAAACTGCCGCCTTGCAAGTGGAGCAGATTGCCAAAGACCTGGGACTGAGCATCAACGCGGACAGCGCACCACAGCACAAGGCAAACACGACACCGAGCCCACGGCTGGACGGCCACCAGGAGCAACTGGCGCGTGACGTTTTTGACCGCAGCGTATTCAATGAAATGGCCATGACGCTGGTAGGCAAGCACAACATGCATGCCGCGCTGACGTCAATGCGCGAACACGCCAGTGCGTTGCTGCATCTGGAAGACAGTGTCATTTTGTTGTTGCGTGATGTGCCGCGCATGCTGGTCGCCACGTCCGTGGGTGAAGGGCATCGCCAGCATGACGCGCTCAGCTTTGGTGTTGCAACCCACGCGCCCATGGCCGCTTGTGTAGAAAATCGAGCCGTCATCTTTACGACCCTGGACGATGAGCACGCCAACGCCTTGCATCAGTTCATGGATGCGCAAGAGCTGGTGCTGATCCCTCTGGTGACGTCAGACAAGGTACTGGGTGTGCTAATGGCTGTTGTGCCCGTGCTGTTGAGCACTCACCTTAAAAATCAGCGCTCCATGCTACAGGCTTTTGGGGTCTACGCGGGGCTGGTCTTGGCCCGGCGTCACCAGGCCGACAAGCTGCGCCGCGCGCAGATGGCTGTGGTCAGGCAAGAGGGCCGTATGGAACTGTTGCGCATTTCCCATGCAGTGCGCCAACTGATCGACACATCAGCGGGTAAGCGAACCATGGCTGCGGTTGATCTGTGCGCCACCGTGCGTGACATGCTACAGGTGCTGCAAGACAGCCAACTTGTGCCTGAGCAAACTCAAGTCAGCAGCCATTTTCCTGATCGTCGCACAATGGTCCGAGGCTCGGTCGAAATGATCAAGCAGATTGTGCACATCTTGGTCAAACATGGGTGCGAAGCCATGCCCGATGGCGGCGAGATCACCGTGGCGGTGGGCGCACTGGTGCAACGCCAAGGTGCTGTGTACACGCAGTTGTCTGTTTCCAGCACCGCACTTGCTCCCGCAGTGCAGGCGGTCAAGGCCCAACTTTACGAACCCGTTTTCGGTCGCCAAGTTGACGAGAAACACATGCAAGACTTGGGCATCGTAAACCACCTGGCTGAGCAAATGGCTGGTGTCGTCAAGTTAACCACCAACGATTTCGGCACCCGCTTTGATGTGTTGTTGCCTTGCGCGCCGCAGACCGCTGCACCTTTCTAAAACAATTCGGTTTGTACCGCTGCGCTGATAAAACCAAGCCTTAGGCAGCACGCAGGCGCTGGCGCAAATCTTCGCCAATGTGCGGCTTGGCGGCAAACGGGTCACTCGGATTGTGTAGCCCGACAATGTCCTTTAGTCGTTGCTCCACACCGGCGAGCATATGCGGATGGCTCAAGATGTAAAACTGACCGCTGGCCACCGCGTCAAACACCTTTTGCGCCACTTCTGCCGCGCTGACCTTGCCCGAGCTGACCGCCTTGTCGCTCATCGTCTGGCTGATCATCTGGCTGCGCGTGGGCTTGGCGCTCACGCTCAGGCCAGGCTGATCGGTGGGGCGGTTGCGATGACTCTGGCTGATACCGGTGGGCACAAAGTACGGGCACAGCACCGACGCGCCAATCTGGTCGGTCACCAGCGCCAGGTCCTGGTACAAGGTTTCGCTGATCGACACCACGGCGTGTTTGCTGGCGTTATAGACCCCCATGTTGGGTGCATTCAAGAGGCCCGCCATGCTGGCGGTGTTGACGATATGCCCGCAGTACGCCGGGTCGGCCTTGGCAGCAGCGAGCATCATGGGGGTGAACACGCGCACGCCGTGCGCCACACCCATCAGGTTCACACCCAGCACCCAAGCCCAGTCGGCAGCGGTGTTTTCCCAGATCAGGCCTCCGCTGGCCACACCGGCGTTGTTGAACACCAGATGCGGTGCGCCAAAACGCGCCACGGTCGCGGCACCCAGCCCTTCGACTTGGTCAGCCTGCGATACATCCAGCCGCATCGCGAGCACCTGTGCCCCGGTAGCTTGTACTTCAGCGGCAGCGGCATCGAGCGCGTCTTGCTGGACGTCGGCCAGCACCAGGTTCATACCCAGCCGGGCACCAATGCGTGCCATTTCCAGCCCGAAGCCGGAACCGGCGCCGGTTAAAACTGCTGTTTTACCGTTGAAGTTACTAATCATCTTGGTCCTTCTTTTCATCAAAAATTTGGTTCAAACCCGCCGGATGGGCCCCAGGGGCGTGCACCTCATGCTGGGGTACCAGAAATCGGTGCCCACCCCTGGGACCCATCCGGCTAACGTCATCCCGTCAAGGGGATTGCGCGACACCGCCCAGCGAGGTGGCTGGCTTTGGTGGCCAACGATTTCGGATGTAGCCGAAGTGGGGTCATATCCCAATTCGGGCCAGTAACGTTGAGCTTGCCGGGGTGTAGCCAAATGGGGGTCAGATCCCAATTCGGGGCAGAACCGTTGAGATTGCCGAGACTTTGCCACCGAATTGGGCTCTGACCCCCATTTGGCGGCGCGTACCAACGCACTGGTTTTCATCATCTGGACTTGCACCTGAGCCCTTAAACCGCCCGCAACATTTCCAGATGCGGGATGCCGTCTTCCAGATAAGTCTTGCCCACATCCACAAACCCATGCTGGCCGTAAAACGCCGCCAGTTGCATCTGCGCGCCAATGCGAATGGCCTGCGGCCCCCAGACCTGGTTGATGGCGGCAATGGCCTGGTCGATCAGCGCATGGCCCAACCCGGTACCGCGCACGCTGGCGCGCGTGAGCACCCGGCCAAAACTGGCCTCTGGGAACTTGACCCCGGCTTCAAAACAACGCGCGTAGGCTAGCAGCTCGCCGTGCTGCACCCCCAGCAGATGCATGGCCTGGCGGTCGGCGCCGTCCATGTCCTGAAACAGGCACTGTTGCTCCACCACAAACACCTCGCTGCGCAGACGCAACACCTCGTAGAGCTCGCTCACCCGCAGGTCGTCAAACGCCATCAGCCGCCACACCGGTAGGTCGGCACGCGCACCCGCTACACCAGTCAAACCTGCAGCACCCGCGCGACCCCCAATCGACCACAGCTTGAAGGTCATGCCACAACCTCAGGTTTGAGCACATAACCGACGCGTGGAAAGTGCACATGCACCACCCCGGCACGCGGGTCTTCGCGGCGCAGCGTGTAACGCGTGCGCGTGGCGGCCACCAGCACGCCTGCCGTAGGTTCACTGCCAAAACTCTCGGCGGCGACCGTCACGCGGCTGCCCAAGGGGATGCCGTGATCGTCCTGAAAATAAATATCTTTTTGGCTTGTAGTGCCCGTCGCTGCAGCGCAAACAACTATGGCCTCTGTCGCAGTCAATTTGCTCATCTGACCGTGCCCCAGCGCCGCCATGCGATCCATCCAGCGCAACACGCCCGGCGTTGCGTCAAAAATGCCCGCCAGCCCAGGGGTGCGCGTGCGGGTAAACCACAGCGGGTGGTAGGCCGCAAAGTCGGCAATGCACGGTGCGTCCCCCAGCAAAAAGTCTTGCCCGGCAAGCATATCGGCCAGACGGCGCAGGTACGACTTGTAGGCGCTGCTGGCGTCGGCCGCGCGCACGCGGGTCATGCCTTGCGCCATGGCGGCGCGGTCCGCCGCAAAGGCTTGCACGGCCTCGGGCGGTGCGTTGGCAAACAGCTCGGCCAGGCCGGGCTTTTGCATGTTGTAACCCATGGCGGCCCAGAACAGCGTGCTGTCGGCCCACTGTGCCAGCGTGTGCGCCAGGCCTTTAGTACCCTCTGGATACAACGCGGGTGTGGGTTGCAGGTGCTCCAGCACCTCACAGATCAGAGCCGTGTCGCAATACACGTCGGCGCCGATTTGCAGCACCGGGGTCTTGCGGTAGCCGCCAGTGAGCGCCGTCAAATCAGGTTTGGGCATCACGCTGGGGATGATGACCGAGCACCAGGCCAGTTGTTTGTAGCCCAGCACGGCACGGATTTTTTCCGAAAACGGCGACATGGGGTAATGGTGCAGGATCAGATCAGACATGGAACACTTTCAAAGTCAAGGAATGCAGTTGAGACATACTTGATTTGCCGCAACCCGCTGCGCGCGCTGGGCGTCCGACTCCGCAAATGTCCCCCGGCTTGGAGCTACGCCCCAAGCCTCCTCCTTTATTTGGCAAAACCCCAAGTCCATGCTGCGTCAGACACCCAACGCACGCAGCTAGACACTGTCGGTCAAATTGTTTGAACTGCATCACGGTGACTGGCGGTTATCAAACCAGCTTGACCAACTGCTTGCCAAAGTTTTTACCCTTGAGCAGGCCCAAAAACGCTTCGGGGGCCGCTGCAATACCCTGCGCCACCGATTCGCGCGGGCGCAGTTTGCCTGTGGCGACCAGCGTGCCCAACTCTTTGAGCGCCTCGGGCCAGATTTCCATGTGTTCGCTGACGATAAAGCCCTGCACCTTCAACCGGTTCACCAGAATCAGCGCCGGGTTGGTCATGGGCAGCGGCGCGCCGTTGTAACCAGCGATCATGCCGCACACCGCTATGCGGCCAAACGCGTTCATGCGCAGCAGCACCGCGTCGAGAATCATGCCTCCCACGTTTTCAAAATAGCCGTCGATGCCATTCGGGCACGCCACCTTGAGCGCCTTGGCCAGTGACCCCACGTGCGGGTGCAGCTTGTAGTCGATGCAGTCGTCAAACCCCAATTCATCGACCGCGTATTTGCATTTGTCGGGCCCGCCCGCAATGCCCACCACGCGGCAACCGCGCACTTTGGCCAGCGCGCCAAACGCACTGCCCACCGCGCCGGTGGCGGCACTCACCACCATGGTTTCACCCGCCTTGGGTTCAATGATCTTGACCAACCCGTACCACGCTGTCACGCCAGGCATACCCACTGCACCCAGATAGGCACTTAAGGGGATGTGCGTGGCATCGACCTTGCCAACCTTGCGTAGGGCGCCCACGTCGTCGCCGTTGACCACGCTGTACTCTTGCCAGCCGCCCATGCCGACCACCTGATCACCCACGGCAAATTTGGCGTGACGGCTTTCCACCACCTCGCCCACAGTTCCGCCAATCATCGCTTCACCCAGCGGCTGCGGTGCGGCGTAGCTTTTGCCGTCGTTCATGCGCCCGCGCATGTACGGGTCCAGACTCAGGTAATGGTGGCGCACCAGTACCTGGCCGTCGGCAAGTGCTGGCGTTTGGGTGCTGACCAGTTTGAAATTGCTCGCCACGGCTTCGCCGGTGGGGCGGTTGTCGAGCACGATTTGTTGGTTCAGGGGCATGAAAATTTCTCCTTGAAAGACATTGAAAAGACGACAGGTCAGTCGGTGCGGATGGTGTTGAGTGAGTGACTGTTGCGGTAACCCACCGGCAGCCGGGCAACAAACTTGAAAGTGCCCGTGGCATGTGCGCACAACTTGCCCGTGGCGTCCAGAACACTACCCTCGGTGAAGGCCATGGTGGCGGTGCGGTGCAGCAGCTTGCCGCGCGCCAGCAGTGGCCCTTTGGCCGCGCGCATGAAACTGGTCTTCATCTCGATCGTGACACACCCCAGTTCAGGTTGCACCGAGCGCGCCGCGTGCGCCATCACCACGTCCAGCAGCGTCATGCTGGCACCGCCGTGCACCACGCTGAAAGAGTTGAGATGCTCATCCGCAGGGTTGAAGCTGATTTCGGCCTGACCGTCAGCAAATTTTTTCAGCTCAAAGCCGAGCAGCTCAACGAACGGGATACGAACAGAAAATTCCATCAGACCATCACCCCCCTACCCTAGCGCTGACACCGCCATCCACCGCCAGCCATTGCCCGGTGATGTGCTTGCCCGCGTCGCTGGCAAACAGCAGCGTGATGCCTTTCAAATCTTCTTCGTCACCCAGGCGCTGCAAAGGTGCGCTGGCAGCAATGCGCTCTTCGCCCAGCGCGGCCAGCGTGCCAGCCGTCATCTTGCTGGGGAAAAAACCCGGGCAAATGGCGTTGACCCGGATGCCGTATTGGCCCCACTCGCACGCCAGTGCACGCGTGAAGTTGAGCACCGCGCCCTTGGACGTGTTGTAGGCAATGGTCGTCATGCCCGGCGGGTTGCCTCCCAGCCCGGCAATGGACGCTACGTTGATGATGCGCCCGCCCGCGCCGCCTTCGCGGCCAATCATGCTGCGCTGCGCCACCTGTTGGCTGAGCAAAAAGTAGCCGCGCACGTTCAGCGCCATCACCTTGTCCCACGCGGCCACCGGGTGCTCCTGCGCGGGGGCGCCCCAGGTGGCACCGGCGTTGTTCACCAGAATGTCGATGTCGCCCATGCGCTGTAGCGTTTCAGTGACCAACTTATCCAAGTCGGATTCGACCGCACAGTCAGCCGCCACCCAGCGCGCGTCGATGCCGGTGGCTTGCAAGTCGGCGGTGGCCGCTTCCAGCTCGTCAGCCTTGCGCGCCGCCAGCATCACGCGCGCACCGGCTTCGCCCAGCGCGTGCGCCATTTGCAGCCCCAGGCCACGCGAACCGCCGGTGACCAGCGCTGTTTTGCCGGTGAGTTCAAAAAGGGTGTGAACAGTGCGTGTCATGGGGTTGGGCTTTCTGTGTTCAATGCGGGTTGGACTGATTTTGCAGGAAATCGCCGCTGCGGCCACCGTCAGTTGTCTCATGGGCGATAGGCTTTGCCGCTGTCAAACTAACAATGCGCTGTAGTGACAAGCGCCCAGATCATTCAAAATGTAAGGTAATATAGCATTACTTTTTGATTCATGAGGGCTTGTCCATGGCTGCACTAACCATTACATCCAAAGGTCAGATCACACTTCGGCGCGAGCTGTTGCAGTTTCTCGGCATAGCCCCTGGGCAGCAGGTTGAGGTAAACAAATTGGCCAATGGCGTGCTCGCGCTACAGGCCAAAACCCCACGTGGGCTGGATGCCTTTGTGGGCTGTTTACCGCCTCCCAAAAAGGCACTGAGCGTGGCGGAAATGAACGTCGTCATCGCCGATGGCTGGGCTGGGAAAGCATGAAAGTCACGCTCGATACCAATGTATTGGTTCGCCTTGCCACACAAGATGACCCGGCGCAGGCCGCTTTGGCATTGCGTGTGTTACAAAAAGCCAGCCTGATTGCCGTGCCCACCCCGGCCCTGTGTGAAATGGTTTGGGTGCTGCTGCGCGGTTACCACTACACCCCGGCGCAAACGGCACACGCCCTGCACTCGCTGCTGCAAGTGCGCCAGGTGGTTTGCCATACGCCAGCCGTGCTTGCCGGCTTGGCTGTGTTGGCGAGCGGTGGCGATTTTGCCGATGGCATCATTGCCTTTGAGGGCGATTTGCTGGGTGGCACTGAATTTGTGTCGTTTGATCAACAGGCCGTCAAGCTGCTCAAGGCACAAAAGCGCAAAGCCCGACTATTGCAGGCTTGATGCCAAGCGCTGGGTTGTTAAGGGAGAAGCCTTCAATCATCGCCGCAGCGACCACGGTTGCCCAGACAGTGCATCGGCATCAAAACTCGTCTTCACCCGCCAGAACACACGTCATGTCCGTGCTGTTCACCACCTGCAACCAAGCCCTTATTTTTGCCAACTCATAGTGATAGAAATAGGTTGCAGCGCTTATCCTGCCTGCGCTGGCAGCTTCTGACAATGTAGCATTCTGGCGCAGCGTTGCCAGCGCCACGTCGAGCCAGAGCCAGGCCAGCACGGTGTGACCAAAGGCTTGCAGGTAGGGCACGGCGTTGGCCAGCGCCTGCGCCGGGTGGCCGCTGGCCCAGGCGGCTTGCGTGGCCTGTCCAACCTGATTGACAGCATCGCGCAGCGCGGCGGCCTGCTGGCGCAACGCGGCCTGGCTTGGATTCTGGTCAGAGGATGCGCCCGGCAACGGCGCGGGGCCTGCGTGCGGTTGGCAGGCTGACAGTGCGCCGGGCATGCTGGTCAACTGGTCAGCCAGTTGCTCCGCCTGCGCAGCCGTGGCCAGCATGCGCGCCGCCAGCAGTTGCAACCCCCTGCCCGCCTCCATCAGCACCTTGCGCCCGAGTAAATCCATGGCCTGGATGCCGTGCGCGCCTTCGTGGATCATGTTCAGGCGGTTGTCGCGCCAGTATTGCTCCACCGGAAAATCGCGCGTGTAGCCGTAGCCGCCGTGCACCTGGATCGCCAGGCTGTTGGCTTCCAGACACCATTCGCTGGGCCAGCTCTTGGCAATCGGCGTGAGCACTTCCAGCAACAGGCGCGCCTCGTCAGCGGCCTCGGGCGAGCCGGTGTGCTGTTCATCCACCAGGCGCGCGCAGTACAGCTCCAGCGCCAGCGCGCCTTCCACATAGGCTTTTTGCGCCAGCAGCATGCGTTTGACATCGGCGTGTTCAATGATCCGCACCGGCGCGCTGGCCGGGTCTTTGTTGGCCAGCGAGCGGCCTTGGGTGCGGGTTTTGGCGTAGTCCAGCGCCGCCTCAAACCCGGCAAAACCGAGCATGGTGGCGGCCATGCCCACCCCAATACGCGCCTCGTTCATCATGTGGAACATGCACGCCAGCCCCTGGCCGGGTGCGCCCACGCGGTAGCCCAGCGCGCCCGCGCCGTGACCATCCAGCCCCGCGCTGGGGCCGGTCACCGGGTACTGCCCTTCGCCAAAATTGAGCAAGGTGTTGGTGGTGCCGCGCCAGCCGCATTTGTGGTTCAAGCCCGCCAGCGCCACGTCATTGCGCACGCCCAAGCCCACCTGCGCGGCAAAGCCATCCGCTACTGGGTCGCCATCGGGCAGCAACGGCAAAAACTTGGGCACGATGAAGAGCGAAATGCCCTTCACGCCTGCGGGCAGTTTGCCGCTGGCATCGGGGATTTTGGCCAGCACCAAGTGCACGATGTTTTCTGTAATCTCATGCTCGCCGGCTGAAATCCACATCTTGTTGCCCTTGAGGCGGTAGCGTGGCCCCAGCGGATCATCGGCAAAACCGTCTCCGTCGGGCACGGCGCGGGTGGCAATGTCACCCAGGCTGGAGCCCGCCTGCGGCTCACTCAGGCACATGGTGCCGGCCCAGCGGCCAGAAAACTCGTTGGCGGCAAACACCGCTTGCTGCAGCGGCGTGCCGTGCGCCATCAACAGGTTGGCGTTGCCGGTGGTGAGCATGCCAAAGCCGATGCTCACCGACGCCTTGGCAAAAAAGGCGTTGGCGGCGGCCTCCACCACATAGGGCAATTGCATGCCGCCCATCTCATAACTTTGCGCGGCGCTGAGCATGCCCGACTCGGCGTAGGCGCGGTAGGCGTCATGCGTGGCCTGCGGCAGCAGCACGCGCAGCTTGCCGTCGGGGGCAACCTCCGTACGCGGCTCTTGCGTATCCACCAGGCGGTTGAACGGCGCAAACTTGTCGGCTGCGATGCGTGCGCAGGTGTCCAGCACGGCGTCAAACGTTTCACGGCTGTGGTCGGCAAAACGCGCGCGGGCGGTGAGCTGGGTCACAGCCAGCCAGTCGTGCAGCAAGAAGTCAAGGGTGGTGCGAAAGCTCATGGCGGGCAGGTGTAAAGGTTGAATGCGACAGGAAACAGAGTCGGGAGAATAGCCGCACCCAGCCGTTGGCGGGGTCACTTCAGCGACAAACGGATGGTTTGGAGTTGGCGGATTAATTCAACTCGCCCAACCGGGTCGCCAGTCTTTTGATCAAGCCTTCACTGAAATAAATACCTTGGTCTCGCATACCAGATGCAGCTTGCGCAAAAGAGGGGATCAGCGCCAGCGATTTCGCCTTAGCCAGGATACCCAAGGTTCCGGTCACGTCAAGCCCCATGTATTCGGCCATATTCCGCCCCAGCTTTTCATCCATCAACACAATCGCACCAGTTTGCTGTGCAGCCAGCAACAAAGTGTCACGCTCGCCTTGGTCCAGTTCGAACAATGCGGGCAACTGTCGCCCGGTGGGCGCATCTTGCACATGTATCCAGTTCAAGCTGGCCAGGTCAGGCACCAGGATTTTTCCGCCCGCGCGGCACTCTTGCGCTACCGCTGTTGCCACGTTGATTTGCGTAAAAATCTCTGGCAACAAGTGCAGCAAATTGACACTGCACAGCGCGATAAACGGCGTGGTGTTTGAGAAAACCTTCATAGCAAAGCCGTTTCCCGGGCGAAGTCATCGTCGTTATCGTCAAGAAAATGGGCACCACTTTGCATGGCTTGCATAAAAAAATAAACCCGTGGCAAATGGACCCAGCGCGCCGCCATGCCCGAGGACAGCTTGCCCTCTTTAAACAAGGCGATGGCCGCTTGCAACTTGATCAGTTCACCAAAGCGTTGTGCATCCAAATGCAATCCCATCAGAATTTCTGGTGGGCATTCGATTTCTATGGTGTTTTTCATGTTGACTCCAGGGAAACTTGTTCGAATTAACACGTGTCGCAGACAGCGCCCGCCCGGACAACCAGCACCCCGTTCAATGACTTGATGGTGTTGAAGGCGATCTCCGACCAGGCTATCCTGGCTATTGGCGATCACCTGTACCATCGCCTAGGCCTGTTTCTGCGGAATCGCGGCGGTTCGTGGTTGTTACACCAGTTGCAGCGTATCGAAGGTGATCGTGCTCATAGAATGGATTATGGTGCAAGTCTGACCCACTGCGGCAAAGGCGGCGGGGGTGATCACGCGGACTTGCATGGCAGCGTCTGGCAGCAACCGCTTGTCACCCGTGACCTGCACCAGATCATGGCGACTGGCCAGCAAATCCCACAAAAACTGATCCCCAGGGTCTGGCGCAACCCGCTTGGCCGCGCTGCCGTCAGCGGCCAGCACAATGGCGTGCTGGGTCAGATCAACCAGAATCACATCGACTTCGGAATCGGACAGCCCATGCAGCTTGCGCAAATGGGGTCGAAGCAGCACGGCCCGGTATTCAGCCAACAAAGCCTCAGACAACACGTAAGAAAAAGCCGAAGCCAGCATGCCATCCAAAATGGACTACGCCCAAAGCTGACGCGCCAAATGTGCGTGTCATTGCTTTACGAGCCCTTAGTCGCCAGGTGCTGGGTCTGGGTGCTCGCCCCCGCGCACCACACCCAGCTTCAGGCCGAGCAGGCCAAAGATGCGATTCATGGTCTGCACGCTGCCTTGGCTGCGATTTTGCTCGATGTCTTGCAGGGTACGACACCCCAGCCCCGCTAGTTTGGCCAATTCGGCGCTGGTGAGATGCATGGTTTTCTTGAGGTGCCGAATGGACTGCGCCAGTGGCCACGCAGGGTGTGCCAGCACGTCTTCTACCGCCTTGCGGCGCAATTCAAGTTGCTGCTGCAGCGACAAAGTGGTGTAGCGTTTGTCCATCAGGGTTTTTATTTCAGATCAGACAAGCGCTGAGCCTGCAACAGAATGCCTGCGCGCAAATGGGCCAGCAAGGCGCTGTCCAGGCCCATTTGGTCGCCGCTCTGCGCGATCTCGCGTAAAGCGGGCACCATGGCTTTCAAACCGGCCACCAAAACCTCTCGCCGCACAAGGGGGACGCTTTTGCGGTGCTTGCCGCGTACCTTGGGTTGAACTTGGGCGCTGATGTCACAGACCCGGCTGACGACACGGCCCCAGTCCGGGCTGCCCGCGTCGTTATCCACCCAGCGGATACGCCGGGCAATGCCGTCCGGGTGCAACAGCATGGGCGCAAAGTCGTACAGCGGCGTGAGCCGTACAACACCGTCAAAGTCACGCTGCAGCGCAGTGTTTCGGGCGTGGTTGTCTTTGTTGCCCAACGCCAGGTTGGCCACGTCACGCTTGATGTACTCAAGCACCTCGGCCTCGGGGTGGGTGCAGCGCGTCATCAGTTCGCGGCACACCCGATCATGGCTGGGCACTGCGCCAAACCCGGGCATGCCGGTCAAACAGGCAATGCTCTCTTGCGCCAGGCGTGTCACACCGCCCGACTGGACCACCCGGTCAAACCGCCGAATGAACAGGGCCCGCTGCTTCAGCACCAGCGCGGCGTGTACGCGCAGACCAAGCTGACGTGCAAGCGCCATATAGGGTGCTTCATGGCGCAGGATGTTGGCCAGGGTTGGGTTGTTTCCCCGCCCGAATTTGACGATGTAATGCTCGGCAGCCTGCGCGTCTGCCAGAGTATGGTCAAGGTACAGCAACCCGTCTTGGGCGCGGGTTAGCAGCAGCTTCGGCCACTCGCCTTGCACACCAGAAGACCCGGCAACAAACAGCCCGTGCCCAGCCAGAAATTCGGTAAAGTCTTCACCACGCGAGGCCACTTCATCATCGGTAAAACCGCGCACCGCCCCGGTGTTGTGACTGAGCCACTCGGCCGCTTCCTTGACCCGCAGGTTGCCAATGGGGTTACCCGCCCCGGCCTGGAGCAAGCGCCAATCCACGCCCTCTGCCGCCGTGACGGGCAGGTTGATGCGGCGCAATATTTCTTCGCGCCCAAAGCCCTGGGGCAACATGTCGATGAGGAACACCGGCCAGTGCGTCAAAGAAAGCGGCTCGAGCCCGACCGCAAACTGGCATGACAGCGCATGGGCATCACGCGCACCCGGGAAATTGACCGCCCAGTCAACCGCGTAGCCGCAATACGTGCGGGCCTGCCAACCGTCGCCTTCGGCCCCCCAAAGCGCGACCGTTGCGACATCGTGCCAGATGCCGTTGCAGAAAAGTTGAATGGTGCATCCGGGTGTCATTTGCACAGAATTCTATCAATATTAGACCCTAACGCAAGTGCATATTAGCCATAAATCCGTGTAATTGTGCATGATGCTGTATTGAAGAAAACTAGCGGTTCAGTCTAGGGAATCCAGGAACATTCTGGTCTGTCCCGCAAGGTGGACATCCGACAAAGTGTTGCGGTCAGAGCACCTCAAAAACCCCGCAAGCGCCCATGCCGCCGCCGATGCACATGGTCACCGCCACACGCTTGGCGCCACGGCGTTTGCCTTCGATCAGCGCGTGGCCGGTCAGGCGCTGGCCGCTCACGCCGTAGGGGTGGCCGACGGCGATGGCACCACCGTTCACGTTCAGGCGCGCGTTGTCGATGCCCAGGCGGTCGCGGCAATAGATCACCTGCACGGCAAAGGCTTCGTTGAGCTCCCACAGGTCGATGTCTTCAACTTTCAGGCCCAGGCGGCCCAACACTTTGGGGATGGCAAACACCGGGCCAATGCCCATTTCATCGGGCTCACAGCCGGCCACGGCAAAGCCCAGAAAGCGCCCCAGCGGCTGCAAGCCCTTGCGCTGCGCGGTCACCTCGTCCATCACCACCACGGCACCGGCGCCGTCTGAAAACTGGCTGGCATTGCCCGCGGTGATCAGGCCACCGGGCACGGCTGAGCGCAAGTCCTTGATGCCGTCATAGGTGGTGCCAGGGCGGATGCCTTCGTCGTTGCTCACGGTCACTTGCCGGGTGGTCAGGCCCTGCACCTTGTCGGCCACGCCCATGGTGACGCTGATGGGCGCAATTTCAGCCGTAAACAAACCCGCTTCCAGCGCGGCGGCGGCTTTTTGCTGGCTGGCGGCGCCAAATTCGTCCATCGCCTGCCGGCTGATGCCATAACGCTTGGCAACAATTTCAGCGGTTTCGAGCATGCTCATGTACACCTCGGGCTTGGTTTTCATCAGCTCGGGGTCGCGCAGCATGTGGGTGTTGCACTCTTGCTGCACACAACTGATGCTCTCTACCCCACCGGCGACAAAAATATCACCCTCACCGGTCAGGATGCGCTGCGACGCCAGTGCGATGGTCTGCAAGCCCGACGAGCAAAAGCGGTTTACCGTCATGCCGGTCACGCTCACCGGGCAGCCCGCGCGCAGGGCAATCTGGCGCGCAATGTTGGAGCCGGTGGCGCCTTCGGGAAAGGCGCAGCCCATGATCACGTCTTCTACCTCGGCCGGGTCAATGCCGGCGCGCGCCATGGCGTGCTGCACCGCGTGGCCGCCCAGGGTGGCGCCGTGCGTCATGTTGAAAGAACCCTTCCAGCTTTTGGCCAAGGGGGTACGGGCGGTGGAAACAATTACAGCGGAGGTCATGTTTATTCCTTTTTTAAGAGCTACTTGCGCTTGATTGACAAGGGCTAGCGGTCAATTTAAGCAAATGTTTTGCCTTCATCGGCGAGCCGTGCCAACAGCGGCGCGGGTTGCCAGAAGGTGGCGTCATCGAGCGGATTCTGCGCAAAGCGCTGCATCGCTTGCACCACGTTGAACAGCCCCACCTCATTGGCGTAGTTCAGCGGCCCGCCGCGATAGACCGGAAAACCGTAGCCAAAGATATACACCACATCCACATCGCTGGCCTTGTTGGCAATGCCTTCTTCCAGAATATGGGCGGCCTCGTTGACCAGGCTGAACACCAGGCGCTGCACGATTTCTTCATCCGACACCTTGCGCGGGGTGATGCCCAGTGACTGGCGGTGCGCTTCGATCATTTTCACCACGTCGGCATTCGGGATCGCGTCGCGCTTGCCGGCCACGTAGTCGTACCAGCCCGCGCCGGTCTTCTGGCCAAAGCGGCCTTGCTCGCACAACAGGTCGGCGGTCTTGCTGTATTTCATGTGCGGCTTTTCCACGTAGCGGCGCTTGCGGATGGCCCAGCCAATGTCGTTACCCGCCAGGTCACCCATGCGGAATGGCCCCATGGCAAAGCCAAATTTTTCAACCGCCTTGTCCACCTGCGCCGGGGTGCAGCCTTCGTCGAGCAAAAAGCCGGCCTGGCGGCCATATTGCTCGATCATGCGGTTGCCGATAAAGCCGTCACACACGCCCGAGACCACCGCCGTTTTTTTGATTTTTTTGGCCAGCGCCATCACAGTGGCCAGCACGTCTTTGGCCGTAGCGGCGCCACGCACCACTTCGAGCAGCTTCATCACGTTGGCCGGGCTGAAAAAGTGCATCCCCACCACGTCTTGCGGGCGCTGGGTAAAATGCGCAATCTTGTTCACGTCCAGCGTCGAGGTGTTACTGGCCAAAATCGCGCCCGGCTTCATGACACGGTCCAGCTCTTTGAACACCGCTTGCTTGACGCCGATGTCTTCAAACACGGCTTCGATCACCAGGTCGGCGTCTTTCAGGTCGTCATAACTCAGCGTGGTAGTCAGCAACGCCATGCGTTGCTCGTATTTGTCCTGCTTGAGCTTGCCTTTCTTGACCTGCGCCTCATAATTCTTGCGCATGGTGGCAATACCACGATCCAGTGCGTCCTGCTTCATCTCGAGCATCGTCACCGGAATGCCGGCGTTCAAAAAGTTCATCGAGATGCCGCCACCCATCGTGCCAGCGCCGATCACAGCTACTGATTTAATAACACGTTGCGCAGTATCAGCGGGCACATCGGGTATTTTTGACGTGGCACGCTCGGCCACAAACAGGTGCCGCAGCGCACGGCTCTCGGGCGTCCACATCAGGTTGATGAAGGTGTCGCGCTCAAAGCGCAGGCCGTCGTCAAACTTGCGTTTGGTAGCGGCCTCCACGGCATCGACACACTTGAGCGGTGCCGGGTAATTTTTGGCCATGCCGCCGACCATGTTGCGGGCAAACTGAAAGTAAGCGTCGCCCATCGGGTGCCGGGCCGGCAAGTTGCGCACCAGCGGCAGCGGGCGCACGTCAGCAACCTCCAAGGCAAACGCCACCGCTTCAGCCAGCAGCGTCTGCGCCGAGCTGGCCATCTTGTGAAACAGCTTTTGGCCGGGCACCTGCGCCAGCAGTTCGCTGTTGACCGGCTCGCCGCTGACGATCATGTTCAGCGCCGGTTCCACGCCCAACGCGCGCGGCAGGCGCTGCGTGCCGCCCGCGCCGGGCAGCAGACCCAGCTTGACTTCGGGCAGCGCCACCTTGCAGCCGGGTGCGGCGATGCGGTAATGGCAGCCCAGCGCCAGTTCGGTACCACCGCCCATGCACACGGTGTGGATGGCAGCCACCACCGGCTTGGTGGCGGCTTCGAGCGCCAGAATCAGGCTCAGCAAATTGGGCTCTTGCAGCGCCTTGGGCGAGCCAAATTCCTTGATGTCGGCGCCGCCGGAAAAGGCGTTGCCCGCGCCGGTGACCACAATCGCCTTGACCGATGCGTCAGCCAGCGCACGCGCGAGTGCGTCGGCAAAGGCCTGGCGTGTGGCTAACCCCAAACCGTTGACGGGAGGGTTGTTGAGGGTGAGCACGGCAACCGCGCCGGAGACAGCGTATTCAGTGGTCATAGTGGCTTCCTTGTTAAAAATAGAACGATCGTTCTTTTCATTGTAGAAAAATTACACCCCAAAAAACGACGGATTAGCCCTTGGACTGTCGCCCAGGTGATACGTGGTGCGGTTCAAAGTGGGAGAGGGTACCCATGCGCAAGACTCAGTTGCCACGCCGTGCGTGGACAGCGCCGGTTTTCGCCGAGGACTGACTCCCACTGGATTTACGCCAAAGTTCGAAAGTGGGTACGCCAAAATCTTGCGCTGGCACCCCAATGTGAATCACACCACCGCATTTATGCCCGACAGAGCCGCGAACCAACCCCGCTATAATGCCCGGCTTTGCTGACCACGCCCGTGAGGGCACTGAGCGGCAATTGGGTTACCGCCACCCTTTTTCTTGGCGAGGTGAGGCCTCTGGCGTCAGTCAGGGCCGTTTAATAGTATCGGAGTGTCCACATGGCACGCGTATGTGAAGTCACGGGCAAGAAGCCCATGGTTGGGAACACGGTTTCCCACGCCAACAACAAAAACAAGCGCCGGTTCCTGCCGAACCTGCAATACCGCCGTTTCTGGGTCGAGTCTGAAAACCGCTGGGTGCGTCTGCGCATTAGCAACGCCGGTCTGCGTTTGATCGACAAAAATGGCATCGATGCCGTGCTCGCAGACCTGCGTGCCCGCGGTCAGGCCTAATCCACTCCATTCAGAAAGAACATCATGGCAAGCAAAGGCGGACGCGAAAAAATCAAGCTGGAATCTACGGCCGGCACCGGTCACTTCTACACAACCGACAAAAACAAGAAGACCACTCCTGACAAGCTGCTGATCAAAAAATTTGATCCCAAGGCACGCAAGCACGTGGACTACAAGGAAACGAAGCTGAAGTAATTCAGCCGTTTGCCCAGCAGAAAAGCCAGCGTCATGCTGGTTTTTTTGTAGCTACTCACCCTTATAGAACAAGGGCTAGAGCACGAAAATACGTATAAATTTATCAGACGGTTGCCGAACGCAGGCGCAGTGAAAACTCTTGCAGCGTGGCAATGCCGCTGGCTTCGGCACGGTGGCACCAGGCTTGCAAATCTGCTACCAGCTGAGCACGCGAGTGCTCGCGGTTCAGCCAGAGCTGGCGCAGTTCTTCACGCATCAGCACCATTTGGTCCAGCATCGGCGAAGCCGATCGCACCAACGCCAGTTGGGTCATCGCATGGGCGGGCACCCGGTCCACATCACGGTGCAGCCAGCGCCGTGCAGCCCGAATCACCGCTGCGTCGGCGTGTCGCACCCTTAGCGCGTCCAATTCTTCATTGAACGCACGGCGCATGCCCTTGGCGTAAGCGGCCATCAATTCAAACCGGTTCTGGATCAGTGCTTCCAAAGCTTGCTCGTCGGGCACGGCACGCACCGCACCCAAGGCCAGGCGAGGCGGTGTCTTTTTGACTTTGGCCAGACCGACGCGTTGCAAGGCGCTGATGTACAGCCAGCCAATATCCAATTCATATGGTTTGACCGACAGGCGGGCTGATGTGGGGTAGGTATGGTGGTTGTTGTGCAGCTCTTCACCGGCAATCAAAATGCCCCAGGGAACCAGATTGGTGCTGGCATCGGGTGCCTCAAAGTTGCGGTAGCCCCAATAGTGGGCGCCGCCGTTGATGATGCCCGCAGCCATCACTGGTGTCCATGCCATCTGCACCGCCCACACGGTCAGGCCGGCCGCGCCGAACAACGCCACGTCGATCAGCAACATCAGCGCCACGCCAGCGTAAGAAAACCGGCTGTACAGATGCCGCTCGATCCAGTCACCCGGCGTGCCGTGCCCGTAGCGCGCCAGAGTCTCCGCGTTGCCAGCCTCTTTGCGGTACAGCTCGTAACCCTGTAGCAGCACGGTGCGAATGCCATACACATGCGGGCTGTGCGGGTCTTCGGGCTGCTCGCACTTGGCGTGGTGCTTGCGGTGGATGGCAGCCCACTCCTTGGTGACCTGCCCGGTGGTCAGCCACAGCCAGAAGCGGAAAAAATGCGCCGCCGCCGGGTGCAGGTCCAGCGCGCGGTGCGCTTGGTGGCGGTGCAGAAAAATCGTGACGCTGATCATGGTCACGTGGGTCAATGCCAACGTCAGCAGCACCAGTTGCCAAGCGCTCACATGCCACAGGCCTCGGGCGGCCCAGTCCAACCATTGCGTCATCATTTTTTGTCTCTCTCGTTTTTATAAAAGCTGTGATGTCACTATTTTCGCTGCCAGACCGCCGCAAAGAAACCGTCGGTCTGATGCAGGTGGGGCCACAGGCGCAGGTAGCGCTGACCAGCGTCGCCGCCACTGCACAGCGTTGCTGCGCCTGCCACCTTCAAGCCCGTCAGCACCTCGCCCACGTCCAGCGCCACAAAATCGGGGTTGGCCTCTGAGAACGCCTGTGCAATGGCCTCGTTTTCTTGCGGCAACACACTGCAAGTGGCATAGACCAGACGCCCGCCCAACTTGAGCAACCGCGCCGCGCTTTGCAAAATGGCGGCCTGCTTCACGGCCATCTCCTGCACCGCCTGCATGTCTTGGCGCCACTTCAGGTCCGGGTTGCGCCGCAGCGTGCCCAGGCCGGTGCACGGCGCATCCACCAGCACGCGGTCGATCTTGCCCGCCAGGCGCTTGACACGCTCGTCGCGCTCGTGCGCAATGGCAGCAGGGTGCACGTTGCTCAAACCGCTACGCGCCAGGCGCGACTTGAACGCATCGAGCCGACCCGCCGATGTGTCAAAGGCATACAGCCGCCCGGTGGAGCGCATGGCCGCGCCAATGGCCAGCGTCTTGCCACCGGCACCGGCGCAAAAGTCCACCACCATCTCGCCGCGTTTGGCGTCCAGCAGCATCGCCAGCAGCTGCGAGCCTTCGTCCTGCACCTCAAAGTCGCCGCGCAAAAACGCCTCGTGTTTGTTGAGTGCCGGTTTGCCAACAATGCGCAGACCCCAGGGCGAAAACGGCGTCGGCGATGCTTTGATTCCTGTAGCAGCCAGCGCTTGCTGCACCTCGGCCCGCTTGGCTTTGAACGTGTTCACACGCAAGTCCAGCCCGGCACCTTTGTTGAAGCTTTCCACCAGCGGCCAGAAGCCGTCGCCCAACTGCTCCTTGAGCGGCTGCACCAGCCACTCCGGCAGGTTGTGACGGTGGCGATCCATCAGATCTTCAGGTTTAATCTGTTCGCATTGGTCAAGCCAGTTTTTCTCTTGCTCGCTCAAAGCACTGCGTAAAAAATCGCCCGGGCCGTAAAACCCCAGAATCGCCAAGCGACGTTCCTTGGGCCCGCTGCCCGACGGCGCCAAGTGGTCAAACAGGTTTTTCTTGCGCAGCACGGCATACACCGTTTCGGCCAGCGTGGCGCGTTCGCGCGGGCCAAAGCCCCGATGCTCGCGAAAAAAACGCGACACAACAGCATCGGCCGGATGATCAAATTGAAGGGTCAGACGCACCAGTTCAGAACAGGCGTCAAGCAGGGCTTTGGGATGCATAGGGGCGCGATTGTCCCACGGGAACTTTACCCACATTTACCACTCACAACGCACCTTTACCACAGGTACTTGCCGCACAATCGCCAATGCCTGTCCACTATCAGCCTTCCATGCTTGACATCACCCCAGTTCACCCCCCCTTCCCAGCTGCGGCGTATCCATCCCCTGCACGGCGCTTCGGCCCTGGCCGCGCGCTCACCCTGCTGTGGGCGGTGCTTACGCTGTCCGGCTGTGCCGTTGTTGACAAGTTCCATAGCAGTCTGGACGCACCCGCTGACGCCCCTGTTGCCGCCCAAGCACAGGCGGACAGCGCATCGGCAGATGCGTTGCAACCTTGGTGGCAAGTCTATGACGATGCCATGCTGGGGCAATTGATCGCGCAGGCCCTGCAAGCCAACAACAGCGTGGACGCTGCGCGCGGTGCCTTGCAGCAGGCGCGCGCCGCACGCCTGCTGGAAGTGGCGTCGCAGCGCCCGCAGCTGTCCACTTCGGTCGGACTCACGCGCAACGCTTCTCAGGGCTCATCCAACGTTACCGCGCGCGCCGAGCTTGACGCCAGCTGGGAGCTGGACCTGTTTGGTGCCAACCGCAGCGCGCTGGCCAACCAGGACGCGCTGGTGGTGGCAGCGCAAACCAATTTGCGCGACGTGCGCCTGAGCATCAGCGCTGAGGTCGCCCTGGCGTACATCCAGTTGCGCGCGCTGCAAGCACAGTTGGATGTGGCCCAGCGCAACCTGGCGAGCCAGCAAGAAACGCTGCAAATCACTCAATGGCGCGCCCAGGCCGGCTTGCTGACGTCGCTGGAAGTGCAACAGGCCCTGACGGCCACCGCGCAGACTTCGGCGCAACTGCCCGCACTTCAAAGCAGTTTGGCCAAGACACGGCACAGCCTGGGCATCTTGACCGGCAAGCAACCCAAAGAGCTGGATGCGCTGTTGCAGACCGTGCAAGCCGTTCCCGTGGCACCGCGCAAGGTAGCCGACGTGATCGACGCCGAACGCCTGCGCCAGCGTGCGGACGTGCGCGCTGCCGAGGCGCGTGTCACCGCCGCGCTGGCCAGTGTCGATGCCGCTACGGCAGCACGCTACCCGAGTTTCCGGCTCGGCGGTTCGGTGGGTTTGACCGCTTTGACACTGGCGGGTTTGAGCCAGGGCGCATCAGTCGCCACCACCGTACTGGCCAGCATGTCGGCCACACTGTTCGACGGCGGTGCGGGGCTGGCACGGGTTCAGGTACAACAAGCCGCGTTGGCACAGGCGCAGGCCAACCACCGCGCCACGCTGCTGACAGCGCTCAAAGATGTGGAAGACGCGATGGTGTCCTGGCGCAACAACCAGTTACGCATTGACCATCTGGCGCAGGCCGCCAGTGCGGCCCAAGCCGCCGCCTTGCTGGCCACCCAGCGTTACGCCAGCGGGTTGGTGGATTTTCAGACGGTGCTGCAAACGCAGCGCACCCAACTGGCCACGCAAGACAGCCTGACGGGTGCCCGCGCTGATCTGAGTGCCGATTACGTGCGCTTGGTCAAGGCCGTGGGCGGCGGCTGGCAAACCACACCGTCTGCTGCGCACCAATAATTTATTAGAGCCCCACACCATGTCCGATTCACCCGACACACCTACGCATGTCAACTCTGCCACCAAGGACCTGAATCAGTTACTGGGCAGCCCGCCCCAGCGCCCCTGGTGGCGCCGCCGCTGGCTCTGGGGTGCTCTTGCATTGATAGCTATCAGCGCCATCGGGTACTACTTCTGGCAGCAACAGCAACAAGCCGCGGCAAAACCAAGCTACGTGACGGAACCGGCCAGCAAGGGCAACCTCACGCTGCGCGTTACCGCCAACGGCACACTCCAACCCACGCGCACGGTGAACATCGGCAGTGAACTCTCGGGCACCGTGCTGCGCGTGCTGGTGGATGTGAATGACCGCGTCAAAAAAGCACAGGTGCTGGTCGAGCTCGACACCGCCAAGCTGGGCGACCAGGTACTGCGCTCGCGTGCCGCGGTGAACGCCGCGCAGGCGCAGGTGGAACAAGCGCAAGCCACTGTCACTGAGGCACGCTCTACGCTGGCCCGACTGGAGGAAGTGTCGCGTCTATCCGGCGGTAAAGTGCCATCGGCCTCCGAGCTGGACACCGCCCGCGCTGCGGTGGCCCGCGCCGAAGGCGCGCTAGCCAGCGCCCGCGCCAATCTGGCGGCGGACAAGGCGTCTCTGACAACCGACGAAACCAACCTGGCTAAGGCCTCCATCCGCTCACCCATCGACGGTGTCGTGCTAACGCGTTCAGTCGATCCTGGCAACGCGGTGGCCGCATCGCTACAGGCCGTCACGCTGTTTACCCTTGCCGAAGACCTGCGCCAGTTGCAACTGCGTGTGAACGTGGATGAGGCCGACGTGGGCCGCGTCAAGGTCGGGCAAAAAGCCAGCTTTACCGTCAGTGCTTTCCCCGGCCGACGCTTTCCGGCCAACATCACGCGCGTGTCGTTTGGCTCCACCATCACCGACAACGTGGTTACCTACGTCACCCAGCTCGATGTGGCCAACGACGACCTGAGCCTGCGCCCGGGCATGACCGCCACCAGCACCATCGTGGCGGTGGAGCGCAAAGACGTGCTGCTGGTACCCAACACGGCGTTACGCTTTTCGCCCCAGAGCGGCGACGCAGCCAAACCGGGCAACAACATCATGAACAGTGTCATGCCACGCCTACCACGCGTGGCCAAAAAAGCATCTGGCGGTGCCACCAGGCAAGTCTGGGTGTTGCGTGACGGCGCGCCAGTGGCCGTCAACGTCACGCCCGGCATCAGCGACGGGCGCATGACCGAAATCACCGGCGGTGACCTCACCGAGGGCATGGCGGTGATCACCGAACAACGCACGGGCAGCGCCGCCAGTAAACCATGAGCGCGCCACCGCTGATAGAACTCAAGGCCGTCACCAAAACCTACGGCCAGGGCGCTACCGCCTTGCAGGCGCTCAAGGGTGTCGATCTGCGCATCGACGCGGGTGATTTTGTCGCCATCATGGGCCCCAGCGGCTCGGGCAAATCCACCGCCATGAACACGCTGGGCTGTCTGGATACGCCCACCACGGGTGAGTATTTGTTCAACGGCTTGCATGTGGAAACGCTCAGCCGGGATCAGCGCGCGCTGTTGCGTCGACGCTACCTGGGTTTTGTGTTCCAGGGTTTCAACCTGCTGGCGCGCACCAGCGCACAAGAAAACGTCGAGCTGCCCCTGCTGTACCGGGGTGAACCGGCCAAACAGCGCCACGCGGCGGCCAAAAAAGCGCTCGCCTCGGTCGGGCTGGCGGGCTGGGAGCACCACACCCCGGCGGAGCTCTCGGGTGGCCAGCAGCAGCGCGTGGCCATTGCGCGCGCCATCGTCACCGAACCCGCCGTGCTGCTGGCCGACGAGCCCACCGGCAACCTCGACACCCAGCGCAGCCATGAAATCATGGGCCTGCTCTGGCAGCTCAATATTGAGCACGGCATCACCGTGCTGATGGTCACGCACGAGGCCGACATGGCGCAGTACGCCAAGCGCATCGTGCATTTTGTCGATGGCGTGGTGGACAGCGACACGCGCAACCCGCATCCGGCCGCACTGCGGGCGCAGGAGGCCAGCCATGTGGCTTAACACCCTGCTGCTGGCGCTGCGCTCGATCCGGCGCAACCTGATGCGCTCGTTTTTGACCATCCTGGGCATCGTGATCGGTGTCAGTGCCGTCATCACCATGGTCACGGTGGGCAACGGCGCCACGCTGGCGATCCAGAACCAGATTTCCGGCCTGGGCACCAACCTGCTACAGGTGCGCCCGGGGCAGCGCATGATGGGTGGCGCCGGCGGTGCCCCGCCGTTCAAAGAGGTGGATGCACAGGTGGTGGCCAGCCAGGTCGGCGGCATCACTGCCGTGGCCCCCGAAGCCCGCAGTGGTGCCACCATCGTGCTCGATGGCCGCAACTGGAGCAGCAGCGTCATCGGCAGCACCGGCGAGTGGCTGTTTACCGGCAACTGGAAGGTGGCCGACGGGCGTGAATTCACGCTCGAAGAACAGGTCGCCGGCGCTGCGGTGTGCCTGATTGGCGAAACGGTGCGGCGCGAGCTGTTTGGCAGTCAACTGGCGGTGGGTGCGTCGATCCGCGTCAAGCAAATCAGTTGCGAAGTGATTGGTGTGCTCGCGTCCAAAGGCCAGGGCGCGTTCGGCAACGACCAGGACGACCTGGTGATGATGCCGCTGCACACGCTGCAGCGGCGCATTACCGGCAACACGCGCGTCAACACCCTGCTGGTGTCGATGCAGGACGGTGCCGACCCCGAACGCGTCAAGGCGGGCATCACGCAACTGCTGCGCGAGCGGCGCAAGTTGGCAGAGAGCGATGAAGACAACTTCAACGTGCTCGACACCAAGCAATTGGGCGAGGCCTTTTCCAGCACCACCAAGGTGATGACCATGCTGCTGGGTGCGGTGGCGGCGGTGAGCCTGCTGGTGGGCGGCATCGGCATCATGAACATCATGCTGGTGAGCGTCACCGAGCGCACGCGTGAGATCGGCCTGCGCCTGGCCATTGGCGCGCTCGAAGGCGAAGTGTTGCTGCAGTTTTTGATAGAAGCAGTCGTGCTGGCGGCCATTGGCGGGCTCATCGGCCTGCTGCTGGCGCTGGGGGCCTCGATTGGCCTGGCGCGCGTGATGGACGTGCCGTTTGTGTTCAGCCCCAGCATCAACCTGATGGCGTTTGCGTTTTCGGCCGGCATTGGCGTACTGTTTGGCTACTTTCCGGCGCGCCGGGCGGCCCGTCTGGACCCGATCGAGGCACTACGGCACGAGTAAGCTACGCAGCAAACATCCCCCCACGCTGTTGCAAATCGAAAGTTCGACTTTCGATTTGCAAGCTGTGACAAGGCTGGCCTACTCCGGCTGATTGCGCATCCAGTCGGCCGTCTGGGCGAACGAATGCTTGAGGTTGGTGCGCAGCGGCTCGGGCACGGCCACTTCATCCATGGCCTGCTGCATGCACGCCAGCCACTGGTCACGCTCGACTATGCCAATTTTGTAGGGCATGTGGCGTTGGCGCAAACGCGGGTGGCCAAAGCGCTCTATGTAATGCTGCGGGCCACCAAGCCAACCGCACAAAAACCAGAACAGTTTTTGCCGCGCGTCTTCCAGGCTGGGCGCATGCACGGCGCGCAGTTGCGCGTAGCCCGGCTCCAGGTCCATCAGGTCGTAAAAGCGCTCTACCAGCGCGCGCACCTGAGCCTCGCCGCCGATTTTCTCAAACGGGGTCTGGGTGCTGGATGGTTCTTCAATCTTCATGATCAAATTGGCTTATAGCCCTTATCAATAAAGCGCAAGCCGCTACAAATTTAATATCTATCAAAGCGATGCACCAAACTGCCGGGCGTTCAGGGTACCGCGCCAGTCGCCGTCAAACACCAAGTCGCACTGTACCGACTGCGCCTGCCCCACCAGCTCCAAGCCACCCACGCGCGCCAGCGACGCATCGGCAAACGCTTGTGTGAGGCGCTCCAGCAAGGCCTGTTTGTACATCGTGTCGTTGGCCCCGGCCAGTTGCAGGCCCTTGGTTTCCAGCACCACCAGTTTGGCCGCGCCGCCCTGCCCTGCATCGCCCAGGCGGGCAAAGACAAAGTCTGGATAGACCTTGTTGCGCTTCCAGCCCTGCAAGCCGTATTGCGATTTGGCCACGTTGCGGTGCCACCACTGCAGCGCCGCCTGGCTGTCCAGGTAGCAGGCCACGTCGCGCTCCAGGCCACTGTCGGTCAGGGCCGTGATCACCGGTTCAAACAGGCTCTTTTCCAGCAAACGACCATCGTCGCGCGTCAGCGGTTGCGGTTTGCCCGACAGGGCCAGCGTGAATTCGGTGGGAATTTCAAAGTCGCACGCATCGGCGCGCAGCCTGAACTCGATCTGCCCACTGGCCACGCCCGCATCAAACACCGCTTGCGCCAGCCGGTCGCGCTCGGCCTCCAGGTCGATGCGCAGCCGCTCCAGCAGCGACGCACTGCTGGCGGCGATGGCGCGTTCGTCAAAGCGCTGCAGCAGCCGTGCGCACACCGCATCGACCCAGCCCCAGAGCCACCAGGCGTTGGAGGCAATGTCCAGCAAGCCGCGCACCAGCCGGGGGCGATCCAGCCTCAAATCGGTCGCACCCGCCTCAAAACGTGGCACCGCCTGGGGATGCGCCAGCACGTCCAGCCCCACCTGCAATTGCGTACCCATCGCGCCGAATCCAGCCACGGCCGCGCTCAGCGCATCCGGTGCCCAGTCGCGCGCCAGCGCATCGGTTTGCACGCCCGACCAATCCACTTGCGACAGGATGTCGCTGTCGTACTGAAGCTCGCGCCGCTGTGCCACTGCGCCACCGACCCTATTGAAAGCCTCGACCCAGGTCACGCGCGGCAAAAAAATGCGCAGCGATACCAACGCAGCGCGGCGCTTGAAGGTGACCGGCTTGGGTGCCGCCGGGTCGGATTCAGCCCCGTACACCGCCAGCGCCAAATCACCCATGCCTTCAGTCTCCAGCGACTGCTTGATGGCCGTGATGACTGCGCCGGTTTTGGCGTCAAAACACAGCACGTAGCAAGCATCCAGCGCGGCACGGCCAGTTTTGGCCACGTGCGGCAGGCGCAAAATGCGCCCCACCAATTGCGTCATGGCGCGCACTTCTTTACCCGCCGCCAGCGCGCACAGCACGTAGGCAAACGGGCAGTCCCAGCCCTCTTGCAGCGCCTGTTTGGTGATGATGGCGCGAACCTCGCACGTGGGACTCAACAGGTCCAGGTTCTCGGGCGCTTTGAGTTCATCCTTGTCCGAGGTTTTGATCGCAATCTGCGCCTCGGTCATACCCAATTGCAACAGAAAAGCCTTGGCATCTTCGGCGTGGATAAAGCCGCTCTCACGCTGATCTTTGCCCGTGCGTTCCACCTGCACCAGCAAAATCGGGCGGATGTAGCGGTTGGTCTCAGCCTGCAAAGCAGCGGCCTCTTGCGCCAGGCCGTTGAGCCGCTGCACGCTGGCGGCCAGGCAGCTTTGCCAATCCGCCCAGGGGCGCAAATCCACGTTGATCGGCAACTTGATCATCTCGGCGGCTTCCAGGTCGGTGCCGCGCACATCCACCAGAATGTTCGAGCCCGACACGGCTTTGCCCGTTTTGTCCGAGCCAATGCGCGGCGTAGCGGAAAGCTCCAGCATAAAGCACGGGTTAAAGCCGTCGAGCGTGCGCAGCGCGTTCTCTGAATACGCGTGGTGGCCCTCGTCAATCACCACCATCGGCTGCACCATCCGCAGCACATTGCCCAGCGAGCTTTTGACAATGCTGCCCTTGGTCGCGCGCGCCTGTTCCTGACTGATGCCCCACGAGGTGTAAGCGTCCAGATTGGGCACGGCTTGCAGCAGTTGCCAATGCGCCTCAATGTCATCCTCACGCGGGGTAAAACCCAGCACGTTGCCCCGGTCACGAAAGGCCTTGAGCTTCTTTTGCGCCTCATCACGGCGTGCGGCAGCCTGCAACATCAGCAGCAGCACGCACAGGTGGCTATCGACATCCAGCCGCGTCAGGGGCGAGTCTTTTTCCAGAATCTTGACGCGCCCGGCGCCCGCAGTGTTGAGCATCTGGCGGTACGGGTGGTCGCGGTTGGCCAGCATCTTCAGGGTTTGGCGGTAAATGGCCTCGTTGGGCACGATCCACAGCACCAGCCCGGTGTGGCGATGCAGGTAGCTGGAGAACACCCGCCCCACACTGGCCGCAGCCAGCAGTGTTTTGCCGCCACCGGTGGGGACTTTCAGGCACACATTCGGTATGGCGCGCCCGGCCCCGTCAAAGCGGCTGGAATGCGGCTGCTTGGCAAACGCGGGGGGCAGCAGGCCCTGAGTCTTCAGGGTGGCCCAGGTTTTTTTGGGGAAGTCGGAGGCCTCATGCAGCAAATCCGCTGTGTTTTCCATAGCACGCAGCGCTTGCACTATGGGCACTGACTGGGCTTTTTGTTGTTGGAGTTCGGCCAGATATTGATCCAGTTGCCCCAGCACCTGGGTCTGAAAGTCTTTGAGTTGTGTGGTGGCCAGTGCCGGTGCTTGCACGGCGTGGCGGCGCGGCTGCCAGAAGATTTTGCGGTCGCGCTCGATGCGCTGGCGAAATTCTGTGTTGATCGGCTTGTCCAAGCTGACCAAGTCTGTGCGGTAAATCAGCTCCAGTTCTTCCAAAGCACCCGACAAGCGCCACGGTTGGTCTGGGTCTTGCCACTCTACCGCCAAATCGATATCGGACGCCGGGCGATGGTCACCGCGCGCCCGGGAACCATACAGCCACACCCGCGCCAAGCCCGGCGTGTTGTCGAACAAGTTTTGCAAGCGGGCGTAGGCGTTTGGCGCAATGCCAAACGGCCAGTCTTGGGCATCGGCGGGCTGGGTCACAGCGCGTCAACCTTCCGTTTGAACGCTTCAAAGGCGGGTACGGCTTGACTGCGAATAAACGCCGCCACAGCAACCGCCTTGTCCTCGTTGTAGGTGTGGCTGGTTTCATCGCGTGCCTCCTTGATGTCTTCCCACAACTTGGGATCCGCAATCAACTCGCAGCGAAAGGCCGCAGCAAGGATGGGCTTTTGCATTTCAAGCACTTTTTCGCCCTGATCACGCAGCCAGTAATACATGCACTTCCAGGCCAGCTCGTAGGTGAACTCAAAACGCTGGATCAGGCTGTCGCGAATGATGTCGGTCTCGTCCAGTGCCATCACTTCATGCAACCGATCCAGCGCGCGGTTGTATTGCGTGCGGGCGATTTCAAAACGGTCACTGTTAGACATGCTCACCCCTCCCGGTACAAGGCAAACGGCAGCGGGCAATAGTCCACGCCGTATTCCAGCAACTGCTTGTTGCTCAGGTATTTGGCGGGCGCAAACACCAGGTGTCGCTTTGTCGGTAGCGTCTGTTTACTATCATTGATAGAGCTGTTTGCGCTTGCTGCATAAGCGCTAGAGCCTGATTTGTCATGTAACTTTCCCCAGTCTGCAAAAGCCTTGACGCGGCTTAGCGTTAGCGCGGCCTCGGGCGATTTGAGGAACAGCAGGTCGGGCTGGTAGATGAGCCAGACGTGCGCGTCTTGCGCTTCGCCCAAGTAGAACGGCGGTGCGTCTTTGGGCGCGGGCAACAGCGTGCCGCCGGTGGCGGTGTGGAACAGCCAGGCACCCAGCGCGTCGAAACTGGGCAGCGATTCGCCCGAGAGCAGCTTTTCAATGTCCAGCGGTTCACCCAGCGTGCAGTAGGTGAACTCGCCACCCAAGCCTTCGACCCGCTCTGAGATGCGCTTTTCGCCTTCGACCTTGAGGATGCCGTCTTTGAGCTCGACGTTGAGTTTGTGAAAGCGCTTTTGCTTGGCGGTTGGCTGGGCGGTGTGGGTTGATGAGCTCGTGTCAGTGGAACCCGCCGGGAGGCCAGGTGACATCTCGCTCGCGCGCTGCTGGGTGTGGTCCGCTGGACGATTGGGCGCCAGCGGGTTCTGCTGCGTGTCCCCCGAGCGCTGCGCGCTCTCCTCCTTTACCTCCGCAGAACGCCCTGCCGCCCAACCGCCCAGCTCCATCTGCGGTGACTCGTCGGCAAAACCTTCTTTGACCTTGATGGCTTCGATTTTGGCCAGCCACTCATTCGCTTTTTTGAACTGGGTGAAGTTGATTTTTTCTTCCAGCAGCGTCTCGCGTTGCGTGCCCACCCAGGCGTAACCCTTGATGGCGCGGCGCACCCGCTCGGCGGTGAGCTTGTCGGCATAAGGCTCACCCTCGATCAGGATGAATTTGCGGTGGCCGTTATCTTTGGCGTTGGCTTTGAGCACGGCGTGTGCGGTGGTTCCGCTGCCGGCGAAGCTGTCGAGGATGAGGGAGTCGGGTTCGCTGGCCAGTTCCAGAATACGCTCGATCAACGCCACCGGCTTGGGCGTGATGGTGCTTTCCTGGTCTTTCAGTACACCCATTTCCAGCAGCGTTTTTTTGGCATCCTGGGTGTGGCCCACTTCATCGTAAAACCAAAGGGTTTGGGGGGTGCGGCCTTGTTTGACATCGGTAAGGTAGCGCTTCAACCGAGGTTGGTTCCCACCATCTTCACCCCACCAAATCCGCCCCTCCTTGCCCATCTGAAGGAACTTTTCCTTCTTGACACGCCAATAGGTGCCAGGCGGTGGGCCTTCAATTACTCGACCACTCGGGCAAGTGATCGAATAGGTTCCCTCGCTGTAATAGTTGCGTGCTGACAAATCACCCGAAGTCCAAGGCCCACGCGGGTCGTTATCGGTGTTCGTAAAGCGATCGTCCATTTCCTGCGTTCGCTCCAGCAGGTTTGGCCGCCACAACTTTTTGTCTTTGGCGTAGATCAGGATGTAATCATGGTCCTCGCTAAAAAACTGTGCGGTGTTCTTGGGCGAAAAATTCTTTTGCCAAACACACGTCGCCACAAAGTTATCCGCGCCAAAAATCTCGTCCAGAATGTCGCGCGCGTGGTGCACCTCGTTGTCATCGAGCGTGATCCAGATCGAGCCGCGCTCCGACAGCAGCTCGCGCAGCAATACCAGCCGCAGCCACATCATGCACAGCCATTTGTCGTGGCGCAGCATGTCTTCACCGTCCACTGGGTTGGTGGACAGCCACTCTTTCATGATCGGGCTGTTCACACCGTCGCTGTAGCACCAGCCTTCGTTGCCGGTGTTGTACGGCGGGTCGATAAACACCAGATCGACTGCATTGGCGTAGCGTGGCAGCAAACTTTTCAGCGCGTGCAGGTTGTCGCCGTGGATGATCAGGTTGCTGGCCAGATCGCCCGGGCCAATGCCTTTGACCGCGTCCACCAACAGCGGCCGGTACGGCACACTCAGGTGGTGGTTATAGACGTACTCTTTTCCCTTGAAGACAAGTTCTGGCATGACGATGGGCAACGCGGGTGGGTGGAGCCAAGACGGCGTATCAGTTTAGCAGGGGTGCGCATCAGGAGACGCAGCAACCCTTATATGCTTTTTAGGCCTCTAGCCCTTGTTTTAAAAGGGCAAGCAGCTACTACATTCATAGTCGTTCAACCACCCGTCACTGCGCCGCCGCGCGCAGCGTTTGCACCACCGGGCGCGTCAACACCTCTCGCAGGCCCCACCAGCCCGCCGCCAGCGCCAGCACCGCACCGGCCAACGCGCCCAGCAGAGGTACCCACAGCGACAGCGCCCAGTCAAAGTTGAACACGTATCTGGCCAGCGCCCAGCCCAGCGCGCTGGCCACCACGCTGGCCAGCAGCCCCGCGAGCAAGCCCACGCCGGCCAGCTCGATGCGTTGTACCTGCCGCAGCAAACTGGCACGTGCACCCACCGCGCGCATGATGGAAAATTCGCGCGCGCGCTCCTCACGCGTGGCGGTCACGGCGGCAAACAGCACCACCAGCCCGGCGGCCAGGGTGAAAGCAAACAAAAATTCCACCGCGCCAATGACCTGATCCAGCACGCGTTGAATCTGGCCGATGGTGGCCGTCATGTCCACGCTGGTGATGTTGGGAAACTGGCGCACCAGCGCCGCATCAAACCCGGGCGTTACGGGGGCCTTGAAAGCGCTCATGTAGGTGGCGGGTACGCCGTCCAACCGCGCCACCGGGTACATGGCAAAAAAGTTGGCACGCAGCGAGCCCCAGTCCACCTTGCGCATTGAGGTTATGGTGGAAACCACCGGCAGTCCGCCCACGTCAAACGTGAGCCGGTCGCCCAGCGCCAGCCCCAGCGTTTGGGCAATGCCTTCTTCCATGCTGATGCCCCCCGCCTCGTTGGCTTGCCAGCGGCCCGCCACCACCACGTTTTGCTCGGGCAACTGCGCACTGTGCGACAGGTTGAACTCACGGTTGACCAAGCGGCGCGCACGTTCGTCGGCATAGTCTTCGGGGTTGACGGCGGCATCGTTTACCGCCACCAGTCGGCCGCGGATCGTCGGGAACCAGTCAAACTTGGCCACACCTGCGTCACGCAGTGCGTGTTGAAAGGCATCGCCCTGCTCGGGCATGACGTTGATGACAAAACGGTTGGGCGCGTCGGCGGGCGTGGCAGCGCGCCAACTGGCCACCAGGTCGGTGCGCAACAGCACCAGCAGCACCAATGCCAGCAAGCCCAGCGCCAGGCTGCTGACCTGCACCACCGCAAAGGCTGGCCGAGCCGCCATCTGACGCGTGGCCAGCACCAGCGCGGTGGGGGCGGTGGCATCGTTCACCAGCGCGCGCAAGCCCTTGACCGCCAGCCAGCTCAAGACAGCGAATAAGACCGTGGCGGCGGCAAAGCCACCCACCGCAATCAGGCCCAGTTTGACATCGCTGCTGGCGGCCATGAGCAGCGCGGCAAAGCCCAGTAGCCCAACGCCCAGCACGGTGAGCGAGGCGGGTTTCAGGCCACCGACGTCGCGGCGGATCACGCGCAACGGCGGCACTTGCGCCAATTGCAGCACCGGTGGCAGACCAAAGGCCAGCAACAGCGTCAGGCCCATGCCCAGGCCAAACAGCACCGGCCAGATGCCCGGAGCGGGCAAGCTGGCATCGACCAACCCGGCCAGCAGCGCCACAAAACCGTAATGCACGGCAAAGCCCAACGCCACCCCGGCAGCACTGGCCAATAGCCCGACCAGCACAAATTCAAGGCTGTACGCGCCAGCGATGGTGCGCTGCGCCAGCCCCAGCACGCGCAGCATGGCGCAGTCGTCCAGATGGCTGGCCGCAAAACCACGCGCGGCCAGCGCCACCGCCACCGCGCTGAGCAGCGCCGCCAGCAGCGCCACCAGGTTCAGAAATTTTTCCGCCCGCTCTAACGTGGTGCCCAGCTCGGGGCGGCCGCCTTGCAAGGCTTCAACCCGCGTGCCGCGCACCGCGTGCGACTGCACTTGCGCCTGCGCCCAATCGACAAACGCCTGCACCGCCTGCTCTTTCCCCGCCACCGCCAGACGGTAGCGCAAGCGGCTGGCGGGTTGCACCAGGCCGGTGGCAGCGATGTCAGCCATATTCATCATGACGCGCGGTGAAAAGTTCATGAAACCTGCACCGCGATCGGGCTCGTTGACCAACACCTGGTCAATGTGCAGGCGGCTGTCGCCCAGCAACAGCGCGTCACCCACCCGCAGGTTCAGGCTCTCCAGCACAGCAGCCTCTACCCAGACCTGGCCTGGCGGCGGCACGGCGCGCACGCTGGTTTCAGGTGCACCCGCCTCGGCACTGGCGCTCAAACGCAACTGGCCACGCAGTGGGTAGCCCGCCTCCACCGCCTTCAACGCCACCAGTTTGATTTGTCCGCCCTGCGCATCCGGCGCACGCGCCATGGTCGGGAAAGTGAGGTTTTGCGCCTGTTGCAGGCCCAGCGTGCGCGCCTGTTCCATAAAGGCGGCAGGAACGGGAGAGTCGCTCACCACCACCGCGTCGCCGCCGAGCAGCTGGCGTGCGTCGCGCTGCAAGCCACCCTTGAGCCGATCGGCAAAAAAGCCCACCGCCGTGAGCGCCGCCACCGCCAGCGTTACCGCCACCATCAACAGCCGCAATTCACCCGCGCGCAGGTCACGCGTCAGGCTGCGCCAGCCCAGCTTCAAGAAAGAGATTTGCATGGGGTAACGATACCGCAGATGGGTGTTTTGTGAGCTGGATGGCGCCTGTCAGCCCCTTTGGAGGCTGGGGAAAGTGGATTGGACGCAGACTGTGCGACTAGTGGTAGCGCCAGCGCAGTGGCTGGCTTTCGCGGTTGACGATTTCTGGTACCCCAGTATGAGGAGGCCGCGAAAGGCTGCCGCTGCGCGGGATAAAGCTCAAACGGTGTCAACCACCCGCGCCGCCGCGTTCCCTGCCAACTCCGGCTGCAACTGCAAGCGCTCCACCCCGCTGTAGCACAAAAAGCGTTTGTTGGTAGCCCGCCCGATGGCGCAAAGGCCCAGGCGCTGCGCCACCTCCAGCCCCATGTGCGTGATGCCGCTGCGTGAAACGACAATCGGTACGCCCATCTGCGCGGACTTGATGACCATCTCACTGGTCAGGCGACCGGTGGTGTAGAACACCTTGTCTGCGCCCAGCATCTTTTCATCCTGCATCCACATCCACCCGGCAATGGTGTCCAGCGCGTTGTGGCGGCCCACATCCTCGATGAACACCAGCATCTGCGCGCCCTTGAACAAGGCGCAGCCGTGCACCGAGCCAGACGATTTGTAGGTGGTTTCCTGCAAGCGGATGGCGTTGACGATGCCGTACAACTCGGTCTGCGTCAGGGTGGCGGGTGGCAACTCGATACTGTCCACCTCGGCCATCAGGTCGCCAAACACACTGCCCTGGCCGCAACCAGTGGTGACGACGCGTTTGGCGGTGCGCGCTTCAATGTCCGAGATACCCTGGCGCGTCTTGACAGCGGCTGCACCGACGTCCCAGTCAACGGTGATCGAATCCACCTCATCGACTGTGGCCACCAGGCGCTGGTTGCGCAAGAAACCCAGCACCAGCAGCTCGGGCTGCGCGCCCAGCGTCATCAAGGTGACCAGCTCACGCCTATCAACATAAACGGTTAGTGCCCGCTCGGCAGGAATAGAGACGGTTTCAGACGCACCAAACTCGTTGATGACGGTCACAGCGCGGGTCAGGGGCGCGCGAGCCTGGGTCAGATGGGGCAGCAAACGGCTCAGGGCTTTTTCGCAGCCGCAACCGCTGCAGGAGCTGCTGGTGCCGCCGCAGCGGCGGCTGTAACCGCAGTGGGCGCATAGACAAAAGGCCCCGGGTCAGCACAGACACCGGGTGCAGGTGCGGCGCCCTTGGCCGCCGGTTTGGCCACCGGCGTTTTTTTGTAATGCGCCACCACCCGGTCTTGCGCCAGGCACAACTTGTAAGCACCCACTTTGCCAGTCCAGGCTGCCTTGGCTTTGGCTTCATCGGCCTTGGCTTTGGCCTCGTCAGAAGGCGCGGGCAACTTGGCCAGCGCCACCGAGCCGAACAACGCCAGCACGGATGCGGCGCACAGGGTTTTGATCATCGTTGTCATGAAGGTCTCTCCAAATCTCACACCTGAACCGGTTTGCCAGTCGTTGCGGTGGCTCCAGCCGCTGGCACAGAGCGCTGCGCAGGAATACGACCGTCCTTGATGTCGTTGTACCACAACTCATGATGCGCTTTCGCCCAGCCCTCATCGACATAGCCGGTGCGCATGCCTTCATAGGCGTCCTTGGTACCGAGCGTGCCCATGTAGATGTGGCCCATGAACATGCACATCATGCCCACGTTGGACACCGCGTGAACCATCAACGCAATCTGCATATTGGCACGGCTGTAGTCGGCCACCGGCAGCAGGTGGTTCAGGAACAAGCCGGTGAATACGGCGATCAACCCCAGCACAAACACGCCACCCCAATAAGTCACTTTCTCACCGCCATTGAAGCGACCGGACATGATCTCTTTGCCCTCGATCAGACCACCCCCTTTCAGGAACCATTCCAGATCGCCCTTGGCCGGCAGGTTGTCGCGGAAAAAGGTCACGATCACCACCAACAGCGAAACGGTAAACAGCGGGCCGGCAAAGTTATGTGCATTCTTCAAAACGTAGGCCAGCCAGCCAAACAAGGTTTGTCCCAGCACCGGTTCCAGGAAGAACTTGCCAAACGCCATCACAATGCCAGAGATCGCCAGCACACTGAACGCCACGGCATTGGTCCAGTGGGCCGAACGCTCAAACGGCGTGAAGCGTTCCACCAGGCGGCCGGTGTATTCCTCATGCGCCACCATCGGTCCAATACGCCAGTGAAACACCCCAATGGCCAGCAGCACAATCAACAGCAGCGAGCCACCATAGGGAATGATCCAATTGTTGCGCACCTGGCGCCAGGCTTCACCGGCGTTGGTCACGCGTGAGCCCGGGTATTGCACAAACGGCTGGATCAACACACCCGCCTCAGGCGCCTGGGTCACCGGCAGGCTGCTGTAGCCCGCCACCCCCGAGCCCACCTGCCGCCACATGGGCGCGTTGTTGCCGGGTTGCACTTTGGCGCGCTCACCATTGGTTTGGCTGGCATAACCGGGCTCGGTACTGGCATCGGGCTTGACATCGGCAATGTTCTGGCTCTGGATGCCTGGCATGGCTGCTGCAGGCGCGGGTGTTGGCGCAGCAGCGCCCTGCGCCCAGGCTCCAGCGCTGCACAGCAACAACGCACAGGCCAAGCCAGTGACTTTTAAAAAGGCGTTTTTCATGCGGCCTCCGGCTCAGTTCATGCGGGTGTAGTCGTTCATGCCGTACTGCGCACGTGCCTTCTGGTGCGACTCCCAGCTGGCCTTGTCGCCAGGCTTCCAGTCGGGGTTGGCAAACGCCTTGCCCGTGCCGGCATAAGCCGGTGCGTCGTGCGTGTTGGTTTGCAGGGTCTGCGGTTTGTCGCCGCAAGCGCTCAGAGCCGCGATGGTGGTCAAAACAAAAAATACGCGTTTCATGATTTGGCTCCTTCAGCGGCGGGTTGACCGGCTTGCTTGGAGCCATAGGCCGTGCCCCAGCCCCAGACCTCCGCGCCCTTGCCACGGCGCAACACGCGGTTACGGAAAATGTCGGCCACCACGTCGCCGTCACCGGCCAGCAGCGCCTTGGTCGAGCACATTTCGGCACAAACGGGTAACTTGCCTTCGGCCAGGCGGTTGCGGCCGTATTTTTCAAACTCGGCCTGGCTGCCGTTGTCTTCCGGCCCACCGGCGCAGAAGGTGCACTTGTCCATCTTGCCGCGCACGCCAAACGTGCCACTGCTGGGAAACTGCGGCGCGCCAAACGGACAAGCGTAGGCACAGTAGCCACAGCCGATGCACACGTCCTTGTCGTGCAGCACCACGCCTTCGTCGGTGCGGTAAAAGCAATTCACCGGGCACACCGCCATGCAAGGCGCATCACTGCAATGCATGCAGGCCACAGAGATCGATTTTTCACCCGGCACACCATCGTTTAAGGTGACCACACGGCGGCGGTTCACGCCCCACGGGACTTCGTGCTCGTTCTTGCAAGCGGTGACGCAACCGTTGCACTCAATGCAACGTTCTGCGTCGCAAACAAATTTCATGCGTGCCATGGTTATGCCCTCTCAACGTTGCAAATGGTGGTCTTGGTTTCTTGCATCATGGTCACACTGTCGTAACCGTAGGTGGTGCTGGTATTGATGGCCTCACCCCGTACCACTGGAGCGGCACCGTTGGGGTAATACGCCAGCATGTCAGCCCCTTGCCAACGCCCCGAAAAGTGAAACGGCATGAACACCGTGTCGGGACCGACGCGCTCGGTCACCAGTGCCTGCACATTCAGCCGTGCGCCTGTGGGGGTGGAGACCCAGGCGCGCTCACCATTGCGAATGCCCTTGGCAGCTGCCACCTTGGGGTTGATTTCAATGAACATCTCTTGTTGCAGCTCGGCCAGCCATGGATTGGAGCGGGTTTCCTCGCCACCCCCTTCGTACTCGGTCAAGCGCCCCGAGGTCATGATGTACGGGAACTTCTCATGCACTTTGTCGGCCATGTTTTTGTCTTGCACCGTCTTGTACAAGGTAGGCAAACGCCAGAAAGCCTTTTTATCGTCGTGCGTCGGGTACTTGGCCACCAGATCAGGGCGAATGCCGTACAGCGGCTCGCGATGTTTGGGGATCGCATCGGGAAAGTTCCACACCACCGCGCGCGCCTTGGCGTTGCCAAACACGTGGCAGCCATGCACCTTGAGCACCACGCGCTGAATACCGCCTGAGAGGTCGGTCTTCCAGTTCTTGCCTTCGGCCGCTTTCTTTTCGTCTTCGGTCAGCTCGTCCCACCAGCCCAATTTCTTGAGCAGCACGTGGTCAAACTCGGGGTAGCCGGTCGTGATGTCGGCGCCGAGCGAATGCGAGCCGTCTTCAGCCAGCAGATTCACGCCGTCTTTTTCCACACCAAAGTTGGCGCGGAAGTTGCCGCCACCGTCCATCACGTGTTTGCTGGTGTCGTACAGGTTGGGCGAGCCGGGGTGCTTGAGTTCGGGCGTGCCATAGCAAGGCCAAGGCAAGCCAAAGTAATCACCCGTGAGGTCGTAGCCGGTTTCCTTGTCTTTCACCGTGCCCTTGCAGCGCAGCGTCTTGATGTCAAACGCTGCCATGTTGCGCATGTGCGCCTTCAGCCGCTCGGGGCTTTGGCCGGTGTAGCCGATGGTCCAGGTGGCTTTGTTGATCTCACTCAAAATGCTCTCAGGCGTCGGCTCATCCATACCGTTGACCTTTTGCATCTTGTAGTTGACCGACAACTCCTTGCCAAAGCCCAGCTTGTCGGCAAACTGCTGCATGATCATGTGGTCGCTACGGCTTTCCCATAGCGGCTCAATGACTTTTTCACGCCATTGAATGGAGCGGTTGGAGGCCGTCACCGAACCACTGGTTTCGAACTGCGTGCACGCCGGCAGCAGATAGACCGCGCGGTTCGGGTTCAGGTCTTCGGGCTTGCCCGGCATGGCGGCCATGGCGGCGGTGGCACTGGGGTACGGGTCCACCACCACCAGCAGGTCCAGCTTGTCCATGGCGCGCTTCATCTCCAGGCCGCGCGATTGCGAATTGGGGGCATGACCCCAATAGAACACACCGCGCAGATTGCTGTCCTGGTCGATCAGCTCGTTGTTTTCGAGCACGCCATCAATCCAGCGCGACACGGTGATGCCGGGCTTGGTCATCATGGCGGGGCTGGCAAACTGTTTGGCGATCCACTCGTAATCCACGCCCCAGACCTTGGCGTAATGTTTCCAGGAACCTGCGGCAATGCCGTAGTAGCCGGGCAGCGAATCAGGGTTGGGCCCCACGTCGGTGGCGCCCTGCACGTTGTCGTGGCCACGGAAGATGTTGGTGCCGCCGCCGCTCTTGCCCACATTACCCAGCGCCAACTGCAAGATGCACGAGGCGCGCACCATGGCGTTGCCAATGGTGTGCTGCGTCTGGCCCATGCACCACACCAGCGTGCTGGGGCGGTTCTCACTCATCATCTTGGCCACTTTGAAGACTTGTTCTTCCTTGACGCCGCACACTTCTTCAACCTTGTCGGGTGTCCAGTTGGCCATAACCTCGTCACGCACCTTGTCCATGCCATAGACACGGTCGTAGATGTATTGCTTGTCTTCCCAGCCATTCTTGAACACGTGATACAACACGCCAAACAAAAAGGCGATGTCAGAGCCGGAGCGGATGCGCACGTACTCATCGGCCTTGGCCGCCGTGCGGGTAAAGCGCGGGTCCACCACAATCATCTTGGTGCCGGTTTCCTTGGCGTGCAGCATGTGCAGCAGGCTCACCGGGTGCGCCTCGGCGGCGTTGGAGCCGATGTACAACGCGCACTTGCTGTTTTGCATGTCGTTGTACGAGTTGGTCATGGCCCCGTAGCCCCAGGTGTTGGCCACACCGGCCACCGTGGTGCTATGGCAGATGCGCGCCTGGTGGTCGCAGTTGTTGGTGCCCCAGAAACTGACAAACTTGCGCATCAGGTACGACTGTTCGTTGTTGTGCTTGGAGGAACCCACAAAGTACACGCTGTCGGGGCCGCTGGCTTTTTTCAGCTCCAGCATCTTGGCGCTGATCTCGTTCAAGGCGGTGTCCCAGCTGATGCGCTGGTATTTGCCGTTCACCAGCCTCATGGGGTAGCGCAGGCGGAATTCACCATGCCCGTGCTCGCGCAGCGCAGCACCCTTGGCGCAATGCGCACCCAGGTTGATGGGCGAATCAAACACCGGCTCTTGCCGCACCCACACGCCGTTTTCCACCACCGCATCGACCGCGCAACCCACCGAGCAATGCGAGCAAACGGTACGCTTGACCTCGATCTTGCCCTCGCCAACAGCCACACTGCCGGTGGCGGCGTGGGATTTTTTGACCAGCGTGAGCTGCGATGCCGCCAGCCCCACGCCGACACCCAAACCCGAGCGGCGCAAAAACGCACGCCGATCCATGGTAGGCAGCGCCTGGCTCAAGCCGCGGCGCAGGCTGTGCACAAAAGGCGCGTGCGCTACCGCGCCCACACCAGCCGATTTTTTGGTTAACAACATGGCGGTCTCCAGAAAACGAATTCTTTGTGGGTCAGACCACTCGAGAAGCGATGTGCTCTGACCCCAACTGATTAAACATGAGCTGTTTTGTAGTACTGCTGAACGTGCTCGGAAAGCACGTAGCCACCACCGCGTAGTGGCTTGGGTGTGGGCTGCACCTGGGCCTGCGCCACGGACTTGACCGACGGCAACACGCTCACAGCCGCTGCCAGCGCACCCGCCGTACCTGCGCCTGCAAACAAAGTGCGCCGCGACAACCTGGATGGAGAAGACGACATGGATAACACTCCTCGGATACTTATGAAAGCAACAACATAGTTGGCAAGGTGAATTTACCCCTGATCACACTGCAGTCCCATGCGGGTTAACCCGCTATCTTTGCGCGCAAGGGTATTCACTGATGCGCTTGAAAAATAACAAAAACTACATTAGCGGGTCGTTTGACATCACTACAACCGGAGACAACCCCATGAAATTTCCCCCACTCGCCCGCACACTGACCTGTCTGTTGGTCGCCGCACTTCCCGCTACAGCCGCACTGGCCGACAGCATCACGCTCAAGGCGTCGCACCAGTTTCCCGGCGGCAAGGGCGACGTGCGCGACGAAATGGTGCAAATGATTGCGCGCGAAGTGGCCGCCGCCAACGTGGACCTGACCATCAAGGTGTTTCCGGGTGCCAGCCTGGTCAAGGCCAAAGACCAGTGGAAGGCCATGCAAACCGGTCAGATCGACATGACGTCCTTTCCGCTGGACTACGCCTCAGGCATGCATCCGCAATTTGGCGCGACGCTGATGCCAGGCTTGGTCAAAAGCCATGAGCACGCGCAGCGCATCAATGCGTCGCCCTTCATGCAGGACATCAAAGCCATCATCAATCAGGGTGGTGCCATGGTGCTGGCCGACGCCTGGCTGGCCGGAGCTTTTGCGGGCAAGGACAAATGCATCCTGAAGCCGACCGACGCCAACGGCCTGAAGGTGCGCTCGGCGGGCGCCACGTTTGCCCAGATGTGGGCCGGTGCAGGCGCGTCGGTGGTGTCGATTCCGTCCAACGAAGTCTATAACGCCATGCAGCAGGGTGTGATCCAGGCCACAGATACATCCACCGGCAGCTTTGTTTCTTTCAGACTGTATGAGCAGGTCAAGTGCATCACTGCGCCGGGCGACAACGCCATGTGGTTCATGTACGAGCCGGTGCTGATTTCCAAGCGCAGTTGGGACAAACTCAACGACGCACAAAAGAAAGCCTTGACAGCGGCATCCCAAAAGGCCGAGGCTTTTTTCAATGGTGAATCCAAGAAGCTGGACGACAAGATGGTAGATGCGTTCAAAAAGAACAACGTGCAGGTGGCCACCATGACCGAAGCCGACGCCCAAGCCTGGCGTGACGTGGCCAAGCAGACGTCTTACAAAACATTTGCAGAAAAAGTACCCGGGGGCAAAGAGCTGATCGAAAAGGCATTGAGTGTTAAATAAGGAGCAAGTACGCAAACTGCCGCTTTGGGTGCAGGCCGTTTACGCCTGCTCACGCGCGCTGGGTGTTTTTTCTGCCGGGCTGATTGTGTTGGCCGTGGGGGTGGTGTGCCAGATGGTGTTTGTGCGCGCGGTGCTGCATGAGTCGTCCATCTGGCAGACCGAGTTCGCCACCTTTTCCATCCTGGCGGCCACCTTTCTGGGTGCGCCGTACATTTTGCTCACGCGCGGACATATCGGGGTGGACATCCTGCCAATGATGGTGGCAGGGACGCGTCGCCGGGCACTGTATTTTTTGGGCAGCGCCGTGTCACTGGTGTTTTGCGGGCTGTTTTTTTATGCCTCACTGCCCTGGTGGTACGAAACCTTTAACTCCGGGCACACCACGTCGTCGATGTGGCGTGCCCGGCTATGGATTCCGCACCTGAGCGTGCCGGTGGGCCTGGGCTTGCTGTGCCTGCAATACCTGGCGGAGCTCTGGTTGGTGCTCACGCGCCGCGAAGAACCCTACGGACTGACACCCGGAGTCCACCTGTGAGCCCATTGCTGATTGGCGCGCTGGTGTTTGGCGCCACGCTGCTGGTGCTGGCCACCGGCATTCCGATTGCCTTTGGTCTGGGCGCGGTGGCGCTGGGCTTCATGATTATTTTTGATGGTTGGAGCAGCGTGCATTTTGTGCCTGAAACGGTTTTTTCGGGTCTGGACGACTTCACGCTGGTGTCGCTGCCCATGTTCATCATCATGGGCGCAGCGGTGGCTTCTTCCAAAGCTGGCAGCGACCTGTACGAGGCGCTGGCACGGTTGCTGCACAAGGTGCCGGGGTCGCTGGTGATTTCCAACATCGGCGCCTGTGCGCTGTTTTCTGCGCTCACCGGCTCCAGCCCCGCCACCTGCGCGGCCATTGGCAAGATGGGCATCCCCGAGATGCGCAAGCGCGGCTACGACGCCGACCTGGCCACGGGAGCCATCGCTGCGGGGGGCACGCTGGGCATATTGATTCCGCCCAGCGTGACGATGATCCTGTACGGCATTGCTTCTGAAACTTCCATTGGGCGCCTGTTCATCGCCGGGGTGTTGCCCGGTTTGCTGCTGACCACGCTGTTCATGCTGTGGGCTTTGTTTTTGAGCTGGAAACGCGGTACCGTGCTGGTAGACAAAGACCGCATCTACACACTGCGCGAAAAAGTGGAATTGCTGCCCAAACTGCTGCCGTTTATCGCTGTGGTGGTGGGCGTTGTCTATACGCTGTATGGCGGTATTGCCACGCCCTCTGAGGCCGCAGGCGTAGGCGCCATGCTGTGTCTGCTGATGGTGGCTGCCATCTACCGCGTGTGGCGACCGGCTGATATGTGGCGCATCTTGCGCGACGGTCTGCGCGAATCGGGCATGCTGTTGCTGATCATCGGCGCGTCCATCCTGTTCGGCTACATGATGTCATCCTTGCAGGTCACCCAATCGGTGGCACAAGCCATTAGTGACCTGCAGGTGAACCGCTGGATGGTACTGGCCGCCATCAACCTGATGCTGCTGGCCGCAGGCTGCTTTTTGCCCCCGGCGGCCATTATTTTGATGACCACGCCCATCTTGATACCGGTCATTACCGCTGCGGGTTTTGATCCGATCTGGTTTGGCGTGGTGCTGACCATCAACATGGAGCTGGGCCTGATCACGCCGCCGGTGGGGCTGAACCTGTTTGTCATCAACGGCATCAGCCCCGACATTCGCCTGACCACTATCCTGAAAGGGGCCTTTCCGTTCATGCTGTGCATGGTGCTGGCGATCGTCATTTTGTGCGTGTTCCCGCAAATAGCCACCTGGCTGCCCGAGCAGGTGATGGGCTGATCAGCCTCCAGTTTTACATCTTCTGTGCTTGTCTTTTAACGATATCGTGCGTTATTCGCACATGCGCTTCCAGCGCCAGTGCGGCGCGTGCTTCCTGTCGATTGACGGCTGCCAGATAAATCGCTTCATGCTCCTCATGCACATTGCGGTCAGTCACATGGGCGACTGTCAACCTCCAGTTGATGTTGCGATAGCGCTCGCCGTGACGGTACAAAATGGCTAGTAAGTATTTGGTCCAAGGAGAGTCATAGGCCGAAATCAGCGCCTCGTGAAATTTTTTGTTGCGTAGCTCCCATTCCAGCGGCACAGCACCTGGGCCGGTGTTTTCAGTACTGGTCAAGCGTTCGTAACTGGCTGTGAGTGCCAATTCCCAGTCGTCATCACCGCGCCGGATGGACTGACGCAATGCCTCGGTTTCCAGCATCACCCGGGTGTTGGTGACATCTTCCAGATCGGTGAGTGAAATCGGTGCCACCCGAAAGCCACGCTGCCCTTCGGCGCTGACCAGCGCGTCCGAGACCAGTAGCGAGAGCGCTTCGCGCAGGGTGCTGGCACCCACCTGGTACTGGTCTTTGAGGTGTTCCACCCGCAGTTTTTCGCCGGGGGCCAGCTTGCCGCAGATCACATCGCTGCGCAGGCTCAGATAGGCGCGCTCAGCCAGGGTGCGCGGGGTGGTGATGTCGGTGTCGACATGGCTGGCGGTGCGCGGTTTGACGGGGCTCATTGGTGTGTCCTTGGGTCAGGGTGCGTCATCAGGTACTGTGCGGGGTGCCTCCTGGTCACGTTCCAGGCTGCGTTTTTGCCGGTAAGCCAGTTGCGCCCTGCTTAGACCTAGCAGGCGTGCTGCTTGCGACAGGTTGCCGCCAGCCCGAGCCACAGCGTGGTTCAGTACACGGGTTTCGATGTCGTCCAGCGAACTGCCGCTGTCGAGAATGCGTGCGCTCAGGTCGTCGTCTTGTAGGCTGGGCAACTCGGTCAACTGGCCGTTGGCATCAAAACTGGTTTGTGTGGCCTGGGGCCGGTTGGGAAACAGGTGCTCCACTTCAATCATGCTGCCCTGGCACGCAAGAATCACACCACGCTCCACCAAGTTTTCCAGCTCCCGCACATTGCCGGGCCAATCGTGCTGCTCGAGCGCCTGCATGGCGCGTTCGGCAAATCCGGTGACGCGTTTGTCATGAACGCTGCAAAAGCGTGTCAGCATGGCGTTGGCCAGCGCGCTCACGTCGGCCAGGCGCTCGCGCAGCGGCGGCAGGCAGATCGGATACACGTTGAGGCGGTACCACAGGTCCTGCCTGAAACGCCCCTCGCGCACGGCTTTTTCCAGGTCGACATTTGTGGCGGCCACCAGCCGCACATTGACCTGGCGCGTGACCTCAGCCCCCACGCGTTCCACCTCGCTTTCTTGTAACACGCGCAGCAACTTGGCTTGGGCGGGCAGCGGCAGATCGCCCACTTCATCGAGCAGCAAGGTGCCGCCGTGGGCGCGCTCAAAACGGCCTGCGCGGGCGGCGTGGGCTCCGGTGTAAGCGCCTTTTTCAACGCCAAACAGTTCGGCCTCAATCAATTCGGCAGGCAGTGCGGCGCAGTTGACTGCCACAAATGGCGCACTGTAGCGGGGGGACAAGTCATGCAGCGCGCGGGCGAAACGCTCTTTGCCGACACCGGTTTCGCCGGTCAGCAGCACGGTGACCTGGGTTTTAGCGGCCTTTTCCATCAGTGCATAGGCTTGGCGGAACGCGCTGGATTTGCCAATGAGCTGGCTGCTCTGCTGGTCTGGCTCGATGCTGGATTTGAGCGCTTCCACCTGGGACTGGAGTGCCTCCATCTTTCTCATCAGCGAATCGTCGATGAAATACATGCGGTGCGCTTCACCATCGGGCCAGTCCCCGATGGGCTTACCAACGATCATGCAATGCTCGTCGCCGCTGGCGGCGCATTGGGTTTCCTTAAATAAGATCAATTGGCCCATGAACGCGCTTGTGTAGCCGCTGGCATAGCCCAGCAGCACCCAGCAGGCGGGGTGATCCGCCTGGCCAAACTTCTGCCGGTGCGCGTAGGCTTCCCAGGAATGGTCCCAGCGGAACTCTCCGTGGAACTGGCCCGCCTGAACATCAATCATCAATTTGACCGGCGTCACCCTTGCCGCCCCTTCGAGCATATGCAACTGTGGACCAACCAGAAACCGGCTTTCGATGGGGTCGTTGGGCCGCTGCCTGATGGCGTACTCGGCATCGCTTAGGCCACAGGCATAACCCAGGCGCGTAAGGATGCGCCGCGAATGGTCGGCACCCACCGAATTCATCAAATCCTGCCGCAGTGCCGCCAGCGCCGAAGTGTGCATCAACACCATGCGCGTATCGCCCAGCCAGATGGTGCCGCTGTCGGACTCAAACCGCAGCAACCGTCGCAGATCGCGGTCGGGTGGATATTTGTAGGAGGGTGGCATGGCGAATCCTTGGAGATTAAAAATCTCGATATTTATCATCTGAATCTTGAAGTGTAGTGCAGGTGGTGACAGCGACGTACGAATTGCTCAATTGATCAAATGACCTAAATTCACCTGTCTCATATCGTCAAATTTTGGAATTGGCGTTTCAAATTAGTGGCCATGATGACAATGGATTGATGTGTGTCAATCTGCATTTGGGGATCCAGGCATGTCATTTTTTTGGGGTTTACCCTAGAAATCCCGAGATTTATGGCCGTGGCGCGCATTTTGGCAAGCTAGTTGCAAAGGCTTTGGCATCAACGCCTCACACCATGATCAGCCCACAGCCTTTCAATTTTGACAAAAAGTTTGTGCGCATCATCCAGACGCATGCCACCGGCCTGGTGGCGTTTGAGTTTGCGATGGGTGAACCCGAGCTGTTTGTGGAACTGCTTATGAGCCAAGCGGCGTTTGATGAGTTTTGTGTCTCGCACGGCGTGACCCCAACGCAGGGTCACTTGGCGCAAGCACCGAACACGGATACCCAGGAATGGGATTGGAGTCTGCGCGCGGCCCGCGAGCAGCAAATTCGCCACGGCAACAAAGGCTGAACACAGCCCAACCACTTGAGGAGACACCCCTAAATGCAAATCGACCTTCGCACCGTCAACATTGAACCGCTGCGCCAGACCTTTGACCACATTGCCGCACGCATCGGCAACGACAAGGCAGCCTCGCGCTACCTGGAAGCCACCATAGACGTGCAGCCCAATGTCAACTTTCACTACCGGCCCACCTGGGACCCAACGCACGAGATTTTTGACGCGTCGCGCACCGCCATCACCATGAAAGACTGGTACGCCCTCAAAGACCCGCGCCAGTTTTATTACGGCACCTACACCGCGTCCCGCGCCCGCATGCAGGAAACCGCCGAGGCCGATTTTGAGTTTGTTGAGTCACGCGGACTGGATGCCAACTACGACGATGCCGCCCGCCGCACCGCGCTGGACTTTTATGTGCCACTGCGCCACGTGGCCTGGGGTGCCAACATGAATGGTGCATCGATGTGCGCCTACGGTTACGGCACGGCTATCACACAGCCCTGTCTGTACCAGGGTATGGACCAATTAGGTATCGCTCAGTACTTGACCCGGCTGGGCTTGACGCTGGGGGATCAAACGGAAGTTCAGATGGCCAAAAAAGCTTGGCTGGAGCAGCCGCAGTGGCAGGCACTGCGCCGTTTGGTGGAAGACACCTGGGTGGTCAAAGACTGGTTCGAACTGTTTGTGGCACAAAACGTGGCCCTTGACGGCCTGTTATTCGGCCTGGCTTACACCGAGGTGGATCAGGCTTTGAACGAGCGCGCAGGCTCGACTGTGTCATTGCTCACCCGCTTTCAAACCGAGTGGTTTGCCGACAGCAGCAAGTGGGTGGATGCCTGTCTGAAAGTTGCCGCTGCCGAAAACCCGCAAAACAAGGCGCTGTTGCAGCGGTGGCTGGCACATTGGCGCGGCTGTGTAATGACGGCGCTGCAACCGCTTGCCCAGCAAGCCCTTGGTGCGGATGCTGGTACGGCGTTGGCTCGAGTATCAGCCCGACTCGATGCCCGTCTGGCCAAGGTCGGTCTGGTTTCAGCTAACTGAAAGGAACTGCCATGTCCAACGTATTTATCGCCTTTCAGACCAACGAAGATACCCGCAGCATTGTGGAAGCCATCCTGGCTGACAACCCCAACGCCAAGGTCAACCAGCAGCCCGCCATGGTGAAGATTGACGCGCCTGACCAAATTGTGGTGCGCCGAAGCACGGTCGAAGAGCACATGAGTCGCCCGTTTGACTTGCAGGAACTGCACGTCAACCTGATCACGCTCAGCGGCCACATCAATGAAACCGACGATGAGTTCACCCTAAGCTGGTTGCACTGAGTCACAGCCATTCACCCAAACAAGCACAAGACCACTAGGAGACAAGACATGGACATGAAAGTCACCAAAAAGCTCAACTTGAAAGACCGTTACAACCTGCTCACCCGCGATCTGGATTGGACCCCCACCTACCAGGCCGTGCGCGATGTGTACCCTTATCTGGAATACGAAGGCATCAAGATCCACGACTGGAGCAAGTTTGAAGACCCGTTCCGTCTGACGATGGATGCGTATTGGAAGTACCAGGCCGAAAAAGAAAAAAAACTCTACGCCATCATCGACGCGTTCAACCAGAACAACGGCCACCTGCAAGTCACCGATGCGCGATACATCAACTCACTCAAACTGTTCCTTACGGGTGTCTCCCCTCTGGAATACATGGCGCACCGGGGCTTTGCCCACGTGGGTCGCCAGCTTGGCGGTGCCGGGCCGCGTGTGGCCTGCCAGATGCAGGCGCTGGACGAAATCCGCCACTCGCAGACGCAGATTCACTCCATGTCGAACTACAACAAGTTCTACAACGGCATGCAAAACTGGCGCCATCAGCACGACCGCGTGTGGTACCTGTCGGTGCCCAAATCGTTCTTTGACGACGCGATCACCGCTGGCCCGTTCGAGTTCATGGTGTCGATTGGTTTTGCGTTTGAATACGTGCTGACCAACCTGCTGTTTGTGCCGTTCATCTCGGGCGCGGCTTACAACGGCGACATGGCGGCGATGGCGTTCGGTTTCTCGGCCCAAAGTGACGAAGCGCGCCACATGACGCTGGGCCTGGAGATGATCAAGTTCATCCTGGAGCAAGACCCCGACAACCTGCCCATCGTCCAAGCCTGGATCGACAAGTGGTTCTGGCGCGGCTACCGCGTGCTGACGCTGGTGGCGATGATGATGGACTACATGCTGCCCAAACGCGTGATGAGCTGGAAGGAAGCCTGGGAAACGTATGCGGAAGCCAATGGCGGCGCGCTGTTTGCCGATCTGGCGCGCTATGGCATCACCATCCCCAAAGGCTGGGAGCAAGCCTGCAAGGACAAAGATCACCTGTCACACCAAGCCTGGGCCGTGTTCTACAACTACGGTGCCGCCGCGCCGTTTCACACATGGACCCCGTCTGAGTCAGAAATGGAATGGCTGTCTGCCAAGTACCCGGACACCTTCGACAAATACTACCGGCCGCGTTACGAGCATTGGGCCAAAGAGCAAAAAGAAGGCAAGCGGTTTTACAACACCACGCTGCCCATGTTGTGCCAGACCTGCCAGATTCCGATGTTCTTCACCGAGCCGGACGACCCGACCAAGATCGCTTACCGCGAGTCCGACTACAGCGGCATGAAGTACCACTTCTGCTCCGACGGCTGCAAGAGCATTTTTGACAACGAACCCGAAAAATACATCCAGAGCTGGCTGCCGGTGCACCAGATTTACCAGGGCAATTGCTTCACGCCTGAGGCCGACCCCACCGCGCCGGACTTCAACCCGCTGGCTGAAGTGCTTAAGTGGTACCGCATGGAAATGGGCCGCGACAACCTCGACTTTGAAGGCTCACCCGACCAGAAAAACTTCAAGGCGTGGCGCGACCTGGCCACCGGCAACACCTAAAAAAGCAGAAGGAGACCTTTTTATGACCACCAAATCCGTCAGTCCCTACCCGCATCTGCAGCAAGACACCGCGGACAAGTTCCCGGCCCCGCTGCTGTACATCGGCTGGGAAGATCACCTGATGTTCTGCGCGCCGTTTTGTGCGCCCATGCCGCCGACCCTCAAGTTTGGCGACATGTTGGCCGGTGCTTTGCCGGGATTTTTTGGCGCGCATCCTGACTTTGCCAAGATTGACTGGACGCAAGCCCAATGGTTCAAGTCCGGCAAACCCTGGCAGCCCGATGCCGAGAAAACCCTGGCTGAGAACGGCTTGGGTCACAAGGACGTGATCCGCTTTCGCACGCCCGGCTTGACCGGCCTGCAAGGGTCGTGCAGTTGAAACCCAGTGCTCCCGGTTCACTCGGGAGCCGGATTCAATAATTTCGATAGCTGCTAGCCCAATAGATAAAAGGGTTAAAGCCCAATTTCTTATAAATGTCCACGTTGCCACCACCACCCATGAGCTACCAACTCACCATTAAACCCACCGGCCAGGTGCTGGATGTCGAGCCGGGCCAGACCATCCTGGATGCCGCCTTGCGCGCTGGCATTTACCTGCCGCACGCTTGTTGCCACGGCTTGTGTGCCACCTGCAAGGTGGAAGTGACCGACGGTGAGGTGGACCACGGTGCAGCCTCCAACTTTGCTCTGATGGACTATGAACGTGAAGAAGGCAAGTGCCTGGCCTGCTGCGCCACGCTCGAATCCGACGTGACCATCGACGCCGAAATCGACGACGAGCCCGATGCGCGCAATCTGCCGGTGCATGACTACAAAGGCACGGTGTCGCGCATCGTTGACCTGACACCCACCATCAAAGGAATCTGGATCAAACTGGCTGCGGGGCAAAGTCTGGATTTTCAGGCCGGGCAGTACATCAATCTGGTGGTGCCCGGCGAAGAACAGCGCCGGGCGTTCTCCATTGCCAGCGCACCGGCTTCCAGTGACGAGATCGAACTCAACATCCGCCGCGTACCTGGCGGGCGCGCCACCGCCTGGGTACATGACGAGCTGAAAGTGGGCGACGCACTGCGTTTTGCCGGTCCGTATGGCCGCTTTTTTGTGCGCCAGAAGCAGCATGTAGCCGAGAAGTTGCCGTACCTGTTTCTGGCCGGTGGTTCAGGGCTATCGAGCCCGCGCTCGATGATTCTGGATTTGCTGGCGCAAGGTACCACCTTGCCCATCACCCTGGTAAACGGCGCGCGCAACCAGTCCGAGCTATACCACCATATCGAGTTCACGGCGCTGGCCGCGCGACACCCTAACTTCACCTACATACCTGTGCTCTCTGGCGAGCCAGAAGACAGCGACTGGGGTGGCGAACGCGGCTTTGTGCATGACGCTTCCAAGGCGCAGTTTGCCAACGACTTCCGGAGTCGCAAGGCTTACCTGTGCGGCCCACCGCTGATGATTGACGCGTGTATCAACACTCTGATGCAAGGCCGCCTGTTTGAGCGCGATATCTACACGGAAAAATTCATTTCCGCCGCCGATGCCCAGCAGGTGCGCAGTCCACTGTTTCGGAAAATTTAATGCAGTCAATCACATCCAAAAAAGGTATGGATCATTCATCCAAATGGTATTGGACAGTATTGCAGTCAACTTCTAAGCTCCACCTACTTCTTGCGTTCGAAGTAACAGAAGTTCATATTTAAAAAAGGAGACATCGTGAATCATTTTTTCAACTCGACAACTGACCGACGTACTGTCATCAAGACCTTGGCCGCCAGCAGCCTGCTGCCATCGGCCTGGGTGCACGCGGCCGGAAATACCATCAAGATCGGCTATGTCAGCCCGCAAACCGGGCCCTTGGCGATATTTGCAGAGCCTGATGCGTTCACCTTGGCTGAAATGAAAAAAGTCCTCAGTGCAGGGATCAAGGTTGCCGGCAAAACTTACGCAGTCGAATTTGTTGTCAAAGACTCGCAATCAAGTTCCAACCGCGCCGCCGAAGCCGCATCAGAACTGATTCTCAAAGACAAGGTCAATCTCATCGTGGCCGGCTCCACGCCAGCCACCACCAACCCGGTAGCCGATCAATGTGAACTCAACGGCGTGCCCTGCATCACGAATGACACACCCTGGCAGCCGCATTTCTTCGGCCGGGGCGGCAACCCGAAGGTTGGCTTTGAGTGGACGTACCACTTCTTCTGGGGCCTCGAAGACGTGATCGGCGTGTTCACCAATTTGTGGACCCAAATCCCAACGAACAAAGTTGTCGGCTCGCTTTTTCCAAACGATTCAGACGGCAACGCCTGGGGTGATGCCAAGATCGGTTTTCCACCTGTGCTGACGCAAAAAGGCTTCAAGCTCATCGACAAGGGGCGTTTTCAATCGCCAGCGGATGATTTTTCCAGCTACATCGCCGAATTCAAAAAGAACAACGTCGACATCGTGACAGGCGTGCTGCCACCACCCGACTTTGCCAACTTCTGGTCACAGGCAGCGCAGCAAGGATTCAAACCCAAGATCGTGACCGCTGCCAAAGCTACCGAGTTTCCGGCCGCGATCCATTCGTTTGGTCCACGTGCTGAAGGCTTGTCAGTCGAAGTTTGGTGGTCGCCCACTCATCCGTTCAGTTCCAGCCTCAATGGCCAGTCGTCTGCCGCACTGGCTGATGCCTATACAAAAGCCACTGGTCGACCATGGGCCATGCCACTGGCATTCAAACATTCGCTGTTTGAAGTGGCGGTGGATGCCCTCAAGCGCGCCGCCGATCTGCAACCAGAATCAATTCGTAACGCCATTCGTGATACCCACCTGAGCACGATCGTTGGAAACATTGACTTCAAGAAGGGACCGGTCCCCAACGTCGCCAAAACACCGCTGGTGGGGGGGCAGTGGAAGAAAACAGCCAAAGGCTTTGATCTCATAGTGGTGGAAAACAGCCAGGCCCCGATGGTGCCAGTCAAGGCCAAGTTTGATCCACTTAGGTAAGACAAGACGGACCGTCCACACGTGAAGATGCCTGTCATGATGATCAATACCCTTGCCTGAATTTGCGCCATGTCGCTGCTTCAACTTAACCACATCAGCAAAGCCTACGGTGCCCTGACGGTCATCGATGGCATTTCGCTAACAGTGGCAAAAGGCGAGGCTCTGGGCATCATCGGCCCCAATGGCGCGGGAAAGACCACCTTGTTCAACCTGATTGCGGGCAACGTTCAGTCCGATGTCGGCACTGTCAATTTCAAAGATCATGACATTACTGCGCTGGCACCGTCGGCACGCTGCCACCTCGGCATTGGACGCACGTATCAGGTTCCACACCCGTTTGGCGGCATGACGGTGTTTGAAAACGTGCTGGTTGGGGCAACATTTGGTGCCAATCACAGCGAACGCGAAGGCACCAACCTGGCACTGGATACCCTCGATCGCACGGGCCTGCTGCCCAAGGCCAACCGTCTGGCTGGTTCATTGCCGTTGCTTGATCGCAAACGACTGGAGTTGGCACGTGCATTGGCCACACAGCCGGATATGCTGCTGCTCGATGAAATTGCGGGCGGCTTGACCGAGCACGAAGTGGGCGCCCTGATTGAATCAATCCAGGATATTCGTGCCAATGGCACCGCTGTCATCTGGATCGAGCACATTGTTCATGCGTTGCTGGCGGTGGTTGATCGGCTGTTAGTGATCAATTTTGGGAAGGTGCTGACAGAGGGTCAGCCAGCTGAAGTGATGGCTAGTGCACAGGTACAGGAAATCTATCTCGGAGCCGTCGCATGAGTTTGCTGCAAACCATGGGTGTTACGGCCTTTTACGGCGACTTTCAGGCTTTGTACGGCATTGACATGACCGTCGAAGAAGGTGAGACCGTCGCCATCATCGGTGCCAACGGTGCAGGCAAATCGTCGTTCTTGCGCACGCTCACCGGTTTACAGAAAGCACCCCGCGACAGCATTGTGCTTGATGGTCAACCCATTGGCGGACTCGACGCGCATTGCATCGTCGGACACGGTCTGGCACTGGTACCCGAGGGACGTCGTTTGTTCCCCAGCCTAACAGTTGAGGAAAACCTGCTGATCGGCGCTTACTGTGGTCGTCGCGGTCCGTGGCATCTGTCGCGTTTGTATGATCTGTTTCCCATCCTGGGGGAGCGCCGTCACAGCCCAAGCACGGCGCTGTCGGGCGGGCAACAGCAGATGGTTGCCATTGGTCGCGCACTCATGTCGAATCCACGGTTGTTGCTGTGCGATGAGATTTCGCTTGGACTGGCACCGGTGGTCATCAAAGACATCTATGCCGCACTATCCGACATCAAGGCCAACGAAACTGCCGTTTTGGTAGTGGAACAGGATGTCGGGCAGGCCATGAAAGTAGCTGATCGGGTGTTTTGCTTGCAGGAGGGCCGAGTCTCACTGAGTGGACGTTCCAGCGAATTGACACGTGAACAGATTTCGTTCGCGTACTTTGGGATTTAACCCATGGAATGGATCAACACACTTTTACAAGGTCTGCTTCTGGGTGGCCTGTACTCCCTGTTCGCCACCGGGCTGGCGCTATCGTTTGGTGTCATGCGCATCATCAACATCGCGCATGGCGACTTCGCCATTTTGGCGGCATTTGCCGCCATTGCAGTAGTGGAACCGTTGGGCTGGCATCCATTGCTGGTGTTGCTTTTGGTTGTACCGTTGATGGGTGGCTTTGGCTATGTGTTGCAACGCGTGGTGCTCAACCGCACCCTAGGGCACGACATCCTGCCTCCTTTGCTGGTGACGTTTGGCTTGTCCATCATCATCCAAAACCTGTTGCTGGTACTTTTTTCCGCCGATACCCGCAGTTTGCCATCAGGCGAACTCGCTACGGCCAGTCTGGACCTGAGTGTCGATGTCGCTGTCGGTGTCTTGCCGCTGCTGACCATGGCTGTGGCACTGGTGGTGTTGGGGGGCTTGCAGTGGTTGTTTTCGTCCACCGCGCTGGGAAGAGCCTTTCGAGCAGCGTCCGACGATCGGGAAGCCGCGCAGCTCATGGGCATCAACAATCGGCATATCTATGGCCTGGCCATGGCCTTGGCAATGGCCATCGTGGCGGTGGCTGGCATTTTTCTAGCGATGCGCACCAGCATCAGCCCGGCCGATGGTCCACTGCGTCTGCTCTACGCCTTCGAAGCGGTCATCATTGGTGGGCTGGGTTCGCTTTGGGGCACCCTGGCTGGGGGCATCATTCTTGGAGTTGCACAGTCGATTGGGCTCAAGGCCAACCCCGGGTGGGGAATTCTGGCCGGACATCTGGCTTTTTTGGCCGTGCTGGTGGTGCGGCCCAACGGCTTGTTTGCGCGTACGCGTGATCATTGAAAGTCCATCCGTCATGACTGCATCCATGCCCACGATCGAACGCAGCACATACGCCAACCAGGCGGGTTGGATGCTGGCTCTGCTGCTGGTGTTGTTTGCGCTCTCCACCCCATGGTGGACAGAACGCTCGTCGCAACGCTTGCTGACCGAAATTCTCTATACCCTGTCCCTGGCACAACTGTGGAACCTGATGGCTGGCTATGGTGGTTTGCTGTCGGTCGGGCAGCAGGGTTATATCGGCCTGGGGGGGTATTGTCTGGTGGTCATGGGGCTGCAATGGGGTCTAAATCCGTTCATCATCGTGCCGTTGGCTGGGTTGGTCGCCGCCGTGGTAGCGATCCCGACGGCGGCGATACTGTTTCGGTTACGTGGGGCCTATTTCGCTGTTGGCACCTGGGTGATGGCGGAAGTGTTTCGGTTACTCGTAGCCAACACTGCCAGCGTGGGCGGCGGCTCGGGCACATCCATAACCCGCACGGTCACTGGCATGGCGGTCTGGTGGCGCGAGTCGATGACCCTTTGGTTGGCGGTTGTATTGGGCGGGGGGGCCACGCTGGCGGTATACGCACTGCTGCGTTCTCGACATGGTTTGGCGTTAACGGCCGTGCGCGACAGCGAAACGGCCGCCGAGAGCCTGGGTGTTTCGGTCAACCGCATGAAGTGGTTTGTTTACATCGTAGCTGCGGCGGGCTGTGGCATGGTCGGTGCGTTGATCTTCATCACCAAACTGCGCATTGCACCTGAGGCTGCATTTTCGATGGACTGGACAGCAGCCATGTTTTTTATCGTGATCATTGGTGGCATCGGCACCGTTGAGGGCCCCATCGTCGGCACATTCATTTACTTTTTACTGCGCCAATTTCTGAGCGACTATGGTAGTTGGTATCTGATTGTTCTGGGCGGCGTGGCTGTGGGCTTCATGCTGTGGCTACCGCAGGGGGTCTGGGGGCTAATCAGCCACCGCTTTGATATCCAATTTTTCCCGGTGCAACGCCGTGTGCGTCTGGGTGCGTCGCAGGAGGCTCAGTCATGAGGCCAGCGATGTGGGTATTGATGCGTGAGCACCTGGCGTTGCGCGCCGTAGCACGCATCATTGCCATGGAATCTGCACTGCTAGCGCACGATGGTAGGGTGGATATCCTGCTGTTGGAAAACATTGCCGCGTACATCGCCGAGTTTCCAAATCGGATTCACCACCCGAAGGAGGAAGCGTACTTGTTCCATGCCATGCGCCAGCGTGCGCCTGAGCGCTGCACGGCGCTGCTCGACAGACTGATGAACGAGCATGACAAGGAGGCAGACGGTACAGCCATGTTCTTGAGTGCCATTCAGGCTTACAAAAAAGGGGGCCCGTTTGCGATCACGCATCTGGCGGAAGTTACGGGCACCTATGCCAAATACCTCGAACGCCATATCGAAATCGAAAACACGCAGGCTTTCGTATTGGCCGAAGAAATATTGCATGAATCTGATTGGGATGTCATTAATGCCGCCTTTTTGGCCAACATTGATCCTCTGGTTAGCGCCGCGCCGGGCCCACGTTTCGCTGAGCTGTACCGACGCATCGTGGCTCTAGGCGCTCCCCCCCCAGGTATTTGAACCATGAATCTGCGTCAGCTCAGAAACTTCGTCGTGTTAGCCCAAGAGTTGAATGTCAACCGGGCAGCGGTGCGATTGCACCTGTCACAGCCACCACTGACGCGCCAGATTCAGCAAATGGAGGGCGAACTTGGTGCAACACTGTTTGTGCGCCTGCCCAGAGGACTTGAGCTCACAGCCGCTGGCCTGAGTCTGTTGGATGATGCACAGCGCATTTTGGGCATGGTCGATGCTGCCAAAGACCGTGCGGCCAAAGCCGGTCGGGGCGAAATGGGGCGACTGGACGTCGGCATTTTTGGTTCGGCCATCTTCAACTACATCCCACGTCTGCTCATTCAGTTTCGCAATCTATTTCCCGAAGTTCAAATCAATTTGCACGAACAAGCCAAGGCTGAACAGATTCAGGCGTTGCGTGAGCGTCGATTGAGCATCGGCTTCAATCGCCATGTGCAGGCGCAACCCGATATCGTGATTGAAACCGTCAATGTGGAGCCTCTGGTGGTGGCCGTACACGGGGAACATCCGTTGGCTCAGCAGGCCCAGATCAACCTAACTGATCTCAGCCGTGAACCCCTCATCATTTATCCCAACACCGTACGCGAAGGCTTCGCCGACCATGTATTAGGCCTGTTTCGCAGCGACGGATTGCAGGCGCAGGTGGCCCAGGAAGTCAAAGATGCGGTCACCGCTGTGTCGCTGGTGTCATGTGGTTTTGGTATTTGCATCACCCCCGAAGCCGCCTGTAGCCTGCGTCTGCCTGGGGTGGTGTATCGACCTTTGCTGGCCACACCATCCCCTACCATCGACATGGTCTGCCTGTACCGACGCGGTGACGCATCACCCCTGTTGTCGGCATTTCTGAACGTGGTTCGTAGTTTCAAACCCGTTCCAGTGCCATTGAATTGACCACAACAAAATCACCCATTCGTGCCCCGCTCATCATGCCCAGTCACACCATTGACATCAACGACGGCCCAAGCTACCGCTGCAGCGACACCCACACCCTGCTTGAGGGCATGGAGTCGCTGGGGAAAAAAGGCATCCCCGTTGGCTGTCGAGGTGGTGGTTGTGGGGTGTGCAAGGTTCACATTGTCAGTGGCAGCTACAGCAAGCGCGTCATGAGTCGCGACCACGTCAGCGTCGAGGAAGAGGCGCTCGGATGCGTGCTGGCCTGCCGCGTCAAGCCGACCAGTGACATCTCGTTGCACGTAATCGGAAAAATGAAAAAAAACGTTTATCGGGTGGTTGAACCGACAAGCGCTCTCTTTTTATCAACCTGAAGACTTTACTGGAGACAAAAAATGGCAATGACAGGTGTTTTGCGCCCGGGCCACGCCCAACTGCGTGTGCTCGACATGGATGAATCGGTCAAGTTTTATACCGATGTGATGGGCTTGGTGGAAACCGGCCGTGACGCATCGGGGCGGGTCTATTTCAAGACCCGCGCCGAGCGCGACCACAACAGCATCGTGCTGCGCCAAGCAGACCGCGCTGGCCTGGACTTTTTGGCCTACAAGGTGCTTAACAAAGCCACGCTGGAAGAACTGGATGCCAAGCTCAAAGCCTACGGTGTCACCACCGAGCGCATTCCCGCCGGTGAAATGCTGGAAACTGGTGAGCGTGTGCGTTTTGTGATCCCCACCGGCCACACCATTGAGCTGTACGCTGAGAAAACCGATGTCGGCAACGGCATGACTTACAACGACCCGGAAGTCGATGTAATCGACGGTAAAGGCATCCGCCCGATCCGTATGGACCACGCGTTGCTCTATGGCGGAGACATCGACGGCTCACGCAAGTTATTTGAAGAAGTGCTGGGCTTTAATCTGGTGGAACGCGTCAAGCTCGAAGACGGCAGCACCGATCTGGCTGTCTGGATCACCTGTAGCGCCAAGGCGCACGACCTGGCCATGGTGCGTCACTCTGAAGACAACAAACTGCACCACGTGGCCTTCCAGTTGGGCAGTTGGGAGCAGGTGCTGCGCGCAGCAGACATCATGAGCATCAACCGCGTGTCGATCGACATCGGCCCCACGCGCCACGGCATCACCCAAGGCACCACGATTTATTTCTTCGACCCGTCTGGCAACCGGCTGGAAACGTTCTGTGGCGGCTATGACCACTACCCCGACAACCACCCTGTCACCTGGAGTTGGGAACATGTGGGTCGCGGTATTTTTTACCACGACCGCAAGCTCAACCCGGCTTTCCTGAGCGTTTTGACCTGATGAGTCTGTCTGTCAATCAGTCCGTAATTAGCTGGGATGCGGCTGCCACGGTGACACGCGCCGCAGTGCTGCACGCTGCCACGCTGAACATTCGCATCAACGTGGCGGTAGTCGATGCAGGAGGCAACCTGGCGGCGTTTTTGCGCATGCCAGGTGCCTTTTTGCACTCCATCGACATTGCCACTGATAAGGCTTATACGGCCGCCAGTTTTGGCTTGCCCACCAGCAAGTGGTATGCGGCACTGCAAACGCATTCCGATGCGGTTCGCGATGGCATCGTGCGTCGCCCGCGGTTTGTCGGTTTTGGCGGTGGGTTGCCCATCGTTGATGCCGGTCAGCACATTGGTGGCATCGGTGTCTCGGGCGGCTCCGAGGAACAAGACGAAGCCTGCGCTTTGGCTGGGCTCGCTGCAATTGGATTGAAGAGCTGATTTTCCTGGCCCGGGTGGTGACACTGCGGGCCATGAAAGTTATTTCACTTTTACGGCGCGGGCAAGCTTGCCGCGCGATTTTTGAGAGATGGATATGAAAGAGATCAAGAACTTCATCAACGGCCTGTACGTCACCAACGTCAGCGGCAAGACCTACGAGAAGCGTAACCCGATCGACAACAGTCTGATCGGTATGGTCTATGAGGCTGGCCAGCCCGAGGTGGATTCCGCTGTAACGGCGTCGCGCGCTGCGCTCAAAGGACCGTGGGGCAAACTCTCGGTAGTGGACCGCTGCGCCATGCTAGACGGCTTGGTGGCCGAAATTAGCTACCGGTTTGATGATTTTTTGCAGGCTGAAATTGCGGATACCGGCAAACCCGCCCATCTGGCTTCCCACATCGACATCCCGCGCGGCGCGGCCAACTTCAAAATCTTCACCGACACCATCAAAAACGTCTCGACTGAGTCGTTTGAGATGCGCACCCCGGATGGCAAAGCCGCCCGCAGCTATGGCGTGCGCACTCCGCGCGGCGTGATTGCCATCATCTGTCCGTGGAACCTGCCGCTGCTGCTGATGACCTGGAAGGCGGGTCCGGCATTGGCTTGCGGCAACACGGTGGTGGTGAAACCGTCCGAGGCCACCCCAAGCACCGCCACGCTCCTGGGTGAGGTGATGAACAAGGTGGGTGTGCCGCCCGGGGTTTACAACGTCGTCAACGGCTTTGGCGTGAATTCAGCGGGCTCGTTCCTGACCGCGCACCCCGGCGTGAACGGGATCACCTTCACCGGTGAGTCCAAAACCGGCACCGCCATCATGAAGGCGGCGGCCGACGGCATCCGCCCGGTGTCGTTGGAGCTGGGGGGCAAGAACGCAGCGGTGGTGTTTGCCGACTGCGACTTTGAGAACGCCCTGGCCACTGTCACCCGCTCCGTGTTTGAGAACTGCGGCCAGGTCTGCCTGGGCACCGAGCGCGTCTATGTGGAGCAGCCGATTTTCGACCAGTTTGTCTCCGCGCTGAAAGACCGCGCCGCCGCCATCAAGCCCGGCCGTCCGTTCGATGCGGACACCAAGATTGGCCCACTGGTGAGCAAGATTCATCAAAAAAAAGTGCTCTCCTACTACGCCAAAGCCAAGGCCGAAGGGGCCAAGATCGTTCTGGGCGGCGGCGTGCCGGACATGCCCGACGACCTGAAAGACGGCTGCTGGGTCGAGCCGACCATCTGGACCGGCTTGCCCGAGAGCTCATCCATCGTGCGCGAAGAAATCTTTGGCCCGTGCTGCCACATCCAGCCTTTTGACACCGAAGAAGAGGTGCTGAACATGGTCAACGACAGCCCCTACGGACTGGCCACCTCGATTCACACGCAAGACATCGGCCGTGCCAGCCGCCTGGCCACGCAGATCGAAGTGGGTCTGTGCTGGATCAACAGTTGGTTTCTGCGCGACCTGCGCACGCCGTTTGGTGGTTCCAAGCAGTCTGGCATCGGCCGTGAAGGTGGTCTGCACTCGCTGGAGTTCTACACCGAGTTGCGCAACGTGATGATCAAGTATTGAGCGCCGCCCATGAGTCAGAACCCTGAAATCAGCCAATCCATCCTCACAGGTGGATTCACCACCAACTACCACGATGTTGGCAGCGGCGCGCCGGTGTTGTTGATCCACGGATCCGGCCCGGGTGTCAGTGCCTGGGCGAACTGGCGCTTGTTGCTTCCGGTGCTGTCGCAAGCCCGTCGGGTGATTGCGCCGGACATGCGCGGCTTTGGCTTTACCGAACGACCCGCCAACCCGGCCGACGCCAGCGCTTACACCATGACGGCCTGGGTGCAGCAGGCAGTGGATCTGCTCGATGCATTGAAGATTGAACAGGCTGACCTGGTTGGCAACTCATTTGGGGGCGCGCTGGCGCTGGCGCTAGCCATTGCCCACCCGCAGCGCGTGCGCCGCCTGGTCCTGATGGGCAGCGTGGGTGTGCCGTTTGAGATCACGCCGGGGTTGGATGCGGTGTGGGGCTACACGCCGTCGGTTGAGGCGATGCGCGGGCAACTGGATATTTTTGCCTTCAGCCGTGCGCTGGTTACCGACGAGCTGGCCACTTTGCGTTACCAGGCCAGCATCCAGCCAGGCTTTCAGGAGGCGTTTGCCGCCATGTTTCCCGCCCCGCGTCAGCGCTGGGTGGATGCCATGGCCAACCCCGAGGCCGCGATTCGCGCGCTGCCGCACAACACGTTGGTGGTGCATGGGCGCGAAGACCAGGTGATTCCGCTGGCCAACTCGCTCACTTTGGCAAACTGGATTGAGCGTGCGCAACTCCATGTGTTTGGCCAGTGCGGCCACTGGACGCAGATCGAACACGCCGCGCGCTTTGCCCGGTTGGTGGACAACTTTCTGGCGGAAGCCGATGCACCGCTCCCTTTATCAGGCTCTATAACTCCTAAATAAATAGCTATTAGCCCTTTATGAATAAGGGCTAGAGGCCAAAAACATCAATAACCTTACTTCACCAACCGGACTCTCAAACTATGGATGCCAAACTGATTGAAACCCTGGGCGACGAGCTTTTTAACGCCATGCGCACCTGCACCGTGGTGGACCCGCTCACCAGCCGCCACCCCGACATCACCATCGAAAACGCGTACCACATCCAGCAGCGCATGTTGTCCAACCGCTTGCAGGCTGGCGAGCGCGTGGTGGGCAAAAAAATCGGTGTCACATCAAACGCGGTGATGAATATGCTGGGTGTCTATCAGCCCGACTTTGGCTACCTGCTCGACGGCATGATCTACAACGAAGGCGAGAGCATCGACAGCAAGACGCTGATCCAGCCCAAGGCCGAAGGCGAAATTGCTTTTATCCTCAAAAAAGACCTGATGGGTCCCGGCATCAGTAACGCCGACGTGCTGGCCGCCACTGAATGTGTGATGCCATGCTTCGAGATCGTCGATAGCCGCATCCGCGACTGGAAGATCAAGATTCAGGACACTGTTGCTGACAACGCCAGTTGTGGTGTGTTTGTGCTGGGTGACCGTGCCGTCGATCCCCGTCGCATCGACCTGTCCACCTGCGGCATGGTGCTGGAGAAAAACGGCGAGATCATCGGCACCGGGGCCGGTGCGGCGGCACTGGGGTCGCCAGTCAACGCCGTCACCTGGCTGGTCAACACGCTGGGCCGCCTGGGCATCGGCATGAAGGCCGGCGAAGTGATTTTGTCTGGTGCGCTGGCTGCCATGTCGCCCGCCAAGGCGGGGGACAACTTTCGCGTGTCGATGGGCGGGCTGGGCAGTTGCTCGGTGCGCTTTCAATAATTTCAAACTGACGGAGTTCTCATGAAAAAAATCAAATGTGCCCTCATTGGGCCTGGCAACATCGGCACCGACCTGCTGGCCAAATTGCAACGCAGCCCGGTGCTGGAACCGGTCTGGATGGTCGGCATCGACCCCAACTCAGACGGACTGAAACGTGCCCGCGAGATGGGCATCAAAACCACGTCTGAGGGGGTGGATGGGCTGGTGCCGCACATGCTCGCCGACGGCGTTCAAATCGTGTTCGATGCCACTAGCGCCTACGTCCATGCCGACAACAGCCGCAAGGTCAACGCCCTGGGCGCGCTGATGATCGACCTGACGCCTGCGGCCATCGGCCCATTTTGTGTGCCACCGGTGAACCTGATCGCCCACGTCGGCAAGGGTGAAATGAACGTCAACATGGTCACCTGCGGGGGGCAGGCCACGATTCCGATGGTCGCTGCGGTCAGCCGGGTGCAACCCGTGGCTTACGGCGAAATTGTGGCGACCGTTTCGAGCAAGTCCGCCGGTCCCGGCACGCGCAAGAACATCGACGAATTCACCCGCACCACCGCCAGCGCGGTGGAAAAAGTGGGCGGAGCCAAGAAAGGCAAAGCCATCATCATCCTGAACCCGGCTGAGCCACCGCTCATCATGCGCGACACGGTGCACTGCCTGACTGAGACCGAGCCGGATCAAGCCAAGATCACCGAATCCATTCACGCCATGATCAAAGAAGTGCAAAAGTACGTGCCTGGCTACAAGCTGGTCAACGGTCCGGTGTTTGACGGCAAGCGCGTGTCGGTGTTCCTGGAAGTGGAAGGCCTGGGTGACTACCTGCCCAAGTACGCCGGCAACCTCGACATCATGACCGCCGCTGCCGCCCGCACAGCAGAAATGTTTGCTGAAGAAATCATTGCGGGCCGCTTGACGCCCCAACCCGTGCAAGCCTGACCCCCAAGGAGAACGACCATGACACAAGCCAAAAAAATCACCCTGCACGACATGACCCTGCGCGATGGCATGCACCCCAAGCGCCATTTGATGACGCTCGACCAGATGACATCCATCGCCTGCGGGCTGGACGCGGCGGGCATCCCGCTGATCGAAGTAACCCACGGCGACGGCCTGGGCGGCAGCTCGGTCAACTACGGTTTTCCGGCGCACACCGACGAGGAATACCTGGGCGCCGTGATTCCATTGATGAAGCAGGCCAAGGTATCGGCCTTGCTGCTGCCGGGTATCGGCACGGTGGACCACCTGAAGATGGCGCACAGCCTAGGGGTGCACACCATTCGTGTGGCAACGCACTGCACCGAGGCCGACGTGAGTGAGCAGCACATCACCATGGCGCGCAAGATGGATATGGACACGGTGGGGTTCCTGATGATGGCGCACATGGCCAGCCCCGAAAAGCTGGCCACCCAGGCCAAGCTGATGGAAGGCTACGGTGCCAACTGCATCTACGTGACTGACTCGGCCGGTCACCTGCTGCCTGATGGCGTCAAGGCTCGCCTGAGCGCGGTGCGCGCAGCCCTCAAACCTGAGACTGAACTGGGTTTCCACGGCCACCACAACCTGGCCATGGGCGTGGCCAACTCGATTGCGGCGATTGAAGTGGGTGCCACCCGCATCGACGCGGCTGCCGCTGGCCTGGGCGCGGGCGCGGGCAACACACCGATGGAGGTGCTGGTGTCGGTGCTGGATCTGATGGGAGTGGCCACCGGGGTCGATGTGTACAAGATCCAGGATGTGGCCGAGGACCTGGTGGTGCCGATCATGGACTTCCCGATCCGCATCGACCGCGACGCTTTGACACTGGGTTACGCCGGTGTGTATGGCTCGTTCTTGCTGTTTGCCAAACGCGCCGAGAAGAAATACGGCGTGTCCGCCCGCGACATCCTTGTCGAGATGGGCCGCCGTGGCATGGTGGGTGGGCAGGAAGACATGATTGAAGACACCGCCATGACACTGGCTCGCCAGCGCGCTGCGGTTTGAATTCAAAAAACTCAGGAACCCTATGAAACTCGATACCCAAACCATCAACGCCCTGGCCGAGCGGCTGGAAACCTGCCAGCTCACCCAAACCGACACCACCAAGATCACCGACGATTACCCCGACATGGACTGGAATGATGCCTACGCCATCCAGAACGAGCTGCGTCGGCGCAAGCTGGCGCGGGGCCGCACCGTTGTCGGCTTGAAAGCCGGGCTGACCTCACACGCCAAAATGAAGCAAATGGGGGTTAGCACCCCCGTGTTTGGCTTCATGACCGACGACTATGTTGTCGCTGACGGCGGTGAATGCAAGGTCAGTGAACTGATCCACCCCAAGGTTGAACCTGAAATCGCCTTTGTCACCAAAGTTGAGCTGCGCGGCCCGGGTTGCCACATCGGCACCGTGCTGGCGGCCACCGACTTTGTGATGCCTGGCATCGAGGTCATTGACAGCCGGTACCGCGACTTCAAGTTTGACCTGAAAAGCGTGGTGGCCGACAACACCTCGGCGGCGCGTTTTGTGGTCGGCGGCCAACCGAAGAGCGTGGCTGACTGCGACCTGCGCACCGTGGGTGTGGTGATGGAAAAGAACGGCGTGCCGATGGCGTTTGGTGCCGGTGCGGCGGTGATGGGCCACCCGGCCGCCGCCATTGCCGCGCTGGCCAACTTGCTGGCTGAGCGTGGCGAGTGCATTCCGGCGGGCACGCTGATTCTGTCAGGTGGCATCACCGAAGCCGTGGCGGTGCAGGCCGGTGACAACATCACGCTGCGCGTGCAGGGGATGGGTAGCACCAGCATCCGCTTTATTTAAACCCAAGCTTCCAGGAGAAAACACATGCCATTTGCCCAGATTTACATGATCGAAGGCCGCACCGAAGAGCAAAAGCGGGCCGTGATTGAGAAAGTCAGTGCCGCGCTGGTCGAAGCCACCGGCGCACCGCTGGCCAATGTGCGCGTCTGGATTCACGATGTGCCCAAGGAAAACTGGGGCATCGCAGGGGTGAGTGCAAAAGATATGGGGCGGTAGTGTTCAGTTTGGCAAAGGCCGTCGGGAATGGCTTCCTCGGTGAAAACGCATGGCTTACTGGTCCAGCACCAGGCAAAGGCATCATGATTTGATATCCGTAATTTTGAGTTCGTTGTCGGCAGCATCAGTGGGGATGAACCTGTTTGTCATCAACGGCATCAGCCCCGACATCCGCCTCACCACCATCCTGAAAGGGGCCTTCCCTTTCATGCTGTGCATGGTGGTGGCGATCGTCATTTTGTGCGTTTTCCCGCAGATCGCCACCTGGCTGCCCGAGCAGGTCATGGGCCAGTAGCGCCCAACCTCCATGGATGCAGGGTCGTGGCCCGGCATGACAACCTGTGCGTCAAGCCAGCATGTCAAACCCCTGCGCCTCCACGCTCATGAAGGCGCGCGTCAGCTCCGCCACCGCGGCGTAAAAACGCGCCTTGGGGTGCTGCGCCAACGCGTCGCACAGCAGGTTCACCCAGGGCTGAATGTGTGCGGCAAAAAAAGCTTGCTGGCGCGTCAGGTTGGCCACCGCCACGTCGTCACCGGCAATCAGGTAGCGCATCACCTCAAACAGGTAGGCAATGTGGTCTTCTGTTTCGCTCATGGCCTCGTCACGCGCCAGGCCTAATGCCGCCAGATCGGTACGCAGGCGGGCCAGAGGCTTTTCGTTCAAAAAACCGCTCAGGTAGTGCGATGCGTACAGGTACACCTCGGGCTTGCCGACACCGCCAAACAGCGCGTCAAACTCGTCGGCAATCTGCGCGTCGGTCAACGCACGTGCCTGCGCCACCAAGGCGCGCCAGGGCTCTTCCAGATAAGCTCCTGCGGCCGGTGTTTCCGTTGCAGAAGCGCGCAATAACGCTAGCCATTCAGGAGCTGGCGGCGCATAAAAGACGGGGGCTAGCAGCCCATAAAGCTCTGAACGCGCGGTTTCTTCGTCAAGCGCGCTGCTGGTGGCAGATTCGGGCAAAGGCATCATGATTTGATATCGGTAATTTTGAGTTCGTTGTCGGCCGAGTAGATGTCGATGACGCGGCAGTCGCCACACATTTTCAGGCGCTCCATAGCACCCCCCTGAAACATGCTGTGCCCGGCCAGCTTGCCCAGCATCGCCTCGATGCCCTTGAGCGTGCCAAACGGCTTGCCACAGCGCACGCAGGCGTACGGCTGCATCTGGTTGAGCAGCACCGCTTCTTTGCGCTGGGGCAGCAGGTTCAGTTGCGGCACCAGCTTGAGCGCTTTCTCCGGGCAGGTGGTCACGCACAAGCCACATTGCACGCAATTTTTTTCGATAAAGCGCAGTTGTGGCGCCGCTGGGTTGTCGGCCAGCGCACTGGCCGGGCAGGCGTTGACACAGCTCAGGCACAACGTGCACGCGTCTTTGTTGATGGCCAAAGCGCCCAAGGGGGAACCCGCTGCGGGCAAAGCGATGGTCTCCACACCCGTGCGGGGTGCGTGTGTAATCAGATGGTCCAGCGCCAGTTCCAGCGTGGCGCGCTTGTCGGCCTGCACCGCAAAGCTGGCGTGGCGCGCCGGGGCTTGCGCCGGTGCCGCCAGCAATGCAGCGTCCAGCGCAGCCAGGTCGCGTGCGTCGCGCACCTGTAGCAGCTTGAAATGCTCCCCCACGTAACCCAGACCGTGCAGAATGGCTTGCGCCACCGCCATTTGCTCGGCCAACGCTGTGGCGTACTGTGGCGCTTCTTCATCGGTCAGCAACACCCAGACGTTGGCCGCACCGTAGGCCACGGCCGTCAGCCACAGCTCCAGCCCGGTGGACGACGTGTGCCACAGCGACAGTGGCAGCACGCGCGCGGGCACGCCGTGGGTGCCTTCTTTCTGGCGCTTTTCAAGCTGGGCCGCGCGGCCCAAATCACCCAACAGCGCCGCACCCCTACCCTGGCTGTGCAGCAGCAAAGCAGCCTCTTTGCCACCGCTGCGCTGGTAAGTCGCAAGCAGGGTTTTCAGGCGCACGCCCTGGTCTGCTGCCCGTGGGTAGGCAAACGTCATGGCCCCGGTGGGGCACACCGTGCTGCAGGTGCCACAGCCCACACACAGGTTGGGATTGACCTTGATTTGCTGCCGTTTCACGTCGCTGCTGATGGCGCTGGCCGAGCACACGTCGATGCAGGCGTGGCAGCCCACTTTTTCGTTGCGGCTGTGCGCGCAAAGTTTTTGCTTGTAGGCAAAGAATTTGGGTTTTTCAAACTCGCCCACCAGCTCGCGCCACGCCAGCAAGGTTTTCAGATCGTTGCCGTCCCAGTGCAAATAGCCTTGCGGCTTGGCATGCTGACTAAAAGCCGGGGTGGCGCGTAAATCCAGCACCAAATCAAAAGCCTCGGTTTGTGTCTGCGCCGTGCGATTGAAGTCAATGGCACCGGCGGCCTGGCAGACCTTGACGCAGGCGCGGTGGCCTTTACAGGCGTTCAGGTTTATCTGGTAGTCCAGCCCGATGGCATCTTCAGGGCACACCGCCAGACACGCGTTGCAACGCGTGCACAAGTCCAGGTCGATCGGGTTGGTGGCCTGCCAGGTCAATTCAAACGCACCCAGCCAGCCGGTAAGCTGCTGCAGTTGCCCGCCCAGCACCGGGTAACGCCGCTCTTGCGCTGCACCGGCGTCCCCCGGCCCCTGGGTGAACAGGGTCACGTCCAGCGCGTCGCCCAGCAGCTCGGCGGCACGCTCGGCCACGTCCAGCGCGCCAAAGACCAGCGCGCGCCCGGCGCTTTTGTAGGTGACGGTGGCCACCGGGTCAGGTTCGGGCAGGTGTGCGGCGGCCAACAGTGCGGCGATCTTGGGGCTGGCCTTGGCGGCGTCGCGACTCCAGCCACCGGTCTCGCGGATGTTGACAAATTTAATAGGGGCGCTGCTGCCGGCCTGCTCGAGCAGTTCGCCAAACAGGCGCTGCTCTTGCGTGCAGGCCACCACCAGGTCGGTGCCGTTGCCCGCCGCTTGCAAAAATTCAGCAGATTGGCGGCGGCACAGGCTGCTGTGCAGCGTCAGGGGCTCGTTCAGGCTCGCGCTTAAATGCCGCGCGTCCAGCGGCATCGTTTGGTTGCAGTCGCAAATCAGGGTCGTCATGGGCAATGTCTTCAGAGGGGGTTTCCAGCGTCAGTGGCGCGGGTGTCATGGGGGTTAAGGGGATGTCCGTCGATGGGGCGGTTAACGTGTCGGCAGCATCGGGCGCATGTGCGCACTGTGCCACGTTTGATGCGGGTACGGTATCGGCAACTTCCCCAGCGCGCGCGGGCGTTGCATCCTGCGCATCGGCCGGGGGCGGGGCTTCGTCAAACAAATTCAGAAACTTGGCACTGGCCATCTGGCGCAGCGTGGCGGCAGGCAAGGGGCTGGCAATGGAATAGTCGTCAATATAAATGTCGAGCCCATCCATCACGTTGTAGTGCGGGTCGGCAAAGAGCTTTTTCATGGCCGCGTTGCGCACGTCGGGCGACACGTCACGCGCTACAAAGCGGGCAAAACTGTCGCTGGGCGTGAGGGCTTGCACGTCGTCGAGCGTGGGTGCAGGTGCGGGCGCACCCGTGCCCGGCGAAGAGGCATCCTGCCCATTGCTGGCAGGCGTAACAGCTGGCTCAGCCTGCGCACGCAATGCCACCTTCGGTATTAAATTTATAGCTGTTGGCGCTTGACCATCAGGGGCTGGTGCCACATTTTGTTCTATAACTTCAGGCACCGTCTGGCCCGAGCGCGCGGCCTGCTTGCGCTCTGACCAACGGCTCAAAAACCCCTCAGCCATGAGGGCCACCTTTTCCTTCGCCACCACCAAAAGTTTTCAGGGTGCTGACCGATGCGGGGTTGCCAAAGCGGTCCGTTAGCGACTTGAAGCTGTCCGGGCGTTTGCGCTTTTTGGGCTCTACCACGTAGTGCTCTTCAACAAACGCGCCCAGCCAGCGCAGCACCTCGGGCGGTGCGGGTACCTGCTCCACGGTTTCTTGCGCGTCCAGCCAGCGGCCCGCGTCGTAGTAACTCAGCGTGGCAATGAGGGGGCGGGCGATCGGCTCGGGGGCCACGCTGGGTTCGTCTTCCATGCGCCACAGCACAAACCAGCTGGGCACGTCGGTGGTGGCGTTGAGGTAATAGCCTTCGGCATCGTCTTTAAACAATTCCACCTTCAAGCCCCCGTGAATCCAGCGCTGGATGCTCTCATTTTCATACAGCAGACGCGCTTCGGTGCCAAAGCCGGGCTCGTGCCGTACCACGTCGGCCAGTTCCCAGCGCCAGGGCTGCCAGCGCGCGCCGGGGCCGGTGTTGGCGATGCGTTGCATGATCACAGCGACATCGATGAAGGGGCGGGTGTTAGACATGGATCGTTCGGCTCTGACGGTGAGAAAGCCCGCATTACATCACCAAGCAGAACGCAGGGCACACTCCAGCGCTTGTCTGTGCCGGTCTTGAAGCGCGTGCGCAAGGACACCGATTCATGCCAGCATTAACTGCCCTCAAACGTCACCACGACAAGCGGCAGACTGTAGCTGCTGCGCAAACGCCGCAAACGCTGTTACGTCAACCGGCCGACTGAAGTAGTAGCCCTGGTACGCATGGCAACCCATGTGGGCCAAAAATTCTTGTTGTGCCTGCATCTCAACGCCTTCGGCGATCACCGCCAGCCCCATGCTGTCGGCCAGCGCCACCACCATTTTGGCAATGGCCGCGTCGTTGGGGTCGCTCAGGATGTTTCTGACAAATCCCTGGTCAATTTTCAGCTGGTCCAGCGGCAGGCGCTTCAGGTAAGACAGCGACGAATAGCCAGTACCAAAGTCGTCCAGTGAAAACCCCACGCCAATGGCCTTGAGCGCCACCATCTTGGCAATGATGCCCTCCACGTCATCCACCAGCAGGCTCTCGGTCAGCTCCAGTTTCAGCCGCTGCGGCTTGGCGCCGGTGCGCGCCAGCGTGGCCTGCACCTGCGCCACAAAGTCTGCCTGGTTAAATTGCTTGGCACTTACATTCACGGCCAGCGTCAACTCAGCCAACGCAGGTTGGTCGGCCCACACCGCCAACTGTCGGCAAGCGGTCTCCAGCACCCATTGGCCCAACTGCAGAATCATCCCGGTTTCTTCCGCCAGCGGTATGAACTCTGCCGGTGACACCAGCCCTCGCACTGGATGCTGCCAGCGTACCAGCGCTTCGGCACCCGTCAGGCGCGCGGCACCGCCCACCACTTGCGGCTGGTAGTACAGCAAAAACTGGTTCGCCAGCAAGGCGTCACGCAGGTCGTCCTCTAGCGCGGCGCGCTCGGCCACCACCTGCTGCATGCGGTCTTCAAAGAAACGCAGCGTGTTGCGCCCGGCGGCCTTGGCCTGGTACATGGCCAGCTCGGCGCGCTTGAGGGGGTCATCCGTGCTCTGCGGCAGCACACCGCCAAACAGCGTCAATCCGATGCTGGGTGTGCTATGGTGTCGGAATGGGCCCACAGGATAACTTTCGCCCAATGCCAGTCGAATCTTGTCACCCACGCTTTCGGCCTGCGTGGCGGCATCGACCGCATTCAGGCTCAGGTCTTCCAGCATCACCACAAAATCGTCACCGCCCAGGCGCGCCACGGTATCGTCTTCACGCACACAGGCATTCAGGCGCTGCGCCACCGCTTGCAACAGCATGTCGCCTTGCACATGGCCCAGCGTTTCGTTGAGGGTTTTGAAGTTGTCCAGATCCACATACAACAGCGCGCCCAGACTTTGGTAGCGCGCGCTGGTGGCCAGCGCCTGCGCCAGCCGGTCCAGCAACAGGCGCCGGTTGGGCAAGTGCGTCAGGGTATCATAAAAAGCCAGGTTCTGAATCTGTTCTTCGGCATTCTTGCGGGCAGTGATGTCCGAGAATGTCGCCACGTAATTCGTCACCTGCCCGGCCGGATCTTTGACCGCGCTGATGCTCAGCCACTCAGGATAGACCTCGCCGTCTTTGCGCCGGTTCCAGATTTCGCCCTGCCACGCCCCGGTCTGCGCAATGCTGCTCCACATGGCTTTGTAAAAAACCGCATCGTGGCGCCCCGATTGCAGCACGCGCGGGTTTTTGCCCACCACCTCGGCTGCGCTGTAGCCGGTAATGCGGGTAAAAGCCTGGTTGACACGCAGGATCAAGCCGTGGGCATCCGCCACGGTGGTGCCCTGCTGCGACTCAAACGCAGTAGCGGCAATGCGCAACTCGGCCTCGGCCGTTTTGCTGAAGGTAATGTCATTGATGACGCAGACAATAAAGCGTCCCTTGCCGCTGACATCGTCAAAAGCACTGGCGCGCAAATCGCCCCAGAATTCAACCAGATCATCACGCTTATAAATTCGCTCAACATGGGTGGTTTCAATGGTTTTGTCGAACAGTGCCCGCATGTTGCCGCAACCCGCCTCGCGCATGTCCGGATGCAGCAAAGACACATAGTCACGACCCACCAGCGCCTGAACGCTGGTGCCAAACATATCGGCCATACCCTGATTCACGCGGGCCAGGTGCTCTTGCGCATCAATGACAAAGATGGCCGCACTGGAGGTGTCAAAAATCTGCTGCAAAAACAGCTCGCGCGCATTCAACTGGACCAGTAACCGGTTGAAGCTGGCAATCAGCATGCCAATTTCATCGTTCTGTGTCACCGGCAACGGGCGCAGCGTCTGGTCCGAGTGCGACATCCGGGTCAACGTTTGCACCGTTTGCAGCATGGGTGAAAGTTCATGCCTGAGCACCCACCAAAGCAGGGCGCCGGCCAGTAGCATGAATAGCAGCAGTGTCACCTTCATGCGCTCCTGCATACGGTCGATGGGTGCATAAGCCTCTTGTGCTGGCAATACCACCGCCAGCGTCCAGCCAGCGGCCGGTATCTCCCTGCCGGCCATCAGGGCCCATTCGCCACGCGGATTGATCATGTCCGCTGCACCTTCGAAGCCTTGCAGCAACCGGTCCATGCCCGGATTCACGCCAAGTGATGGCAGGGGTTCAAGAATGCGCTGCTTGTGAGTGGCGGTGACAATCAAACGATGCTGCGCAGCAATCAGCAAATAGCCCCCAGTCTTGCCGTAGTGCCGTGTCATATATGGATCGAGAAAATTGGGTTTGCTCAGATTGGTCACACCCGCCAACACACCCCACACCTGGCCCGCCGAGTCTTGAATAGGCACGCTGATAAGAAACTCGGCAAAACCCTTGCTTTTTGACACGTGGGGCTTGCCGATGAAGGGATGCCCTTTGAGCGCGGCCAGAAAATAGTCGCGGTTGGCGTAGTTGATGCCAACGCGCCCGGTTTCCAGCGGCAGCTCGGCCACCGCCATGCCGTCGGGTTGATACACGACAACACCGTTGTTGAACATTGAGAGAAAGATAGGCTGATGCTGCAGATGAGCTTGCAGTGCGGCGTGGTCACCAAGCATGGCCGGGGTTATTCCTGTAGCCACCGTTTGAAGGGCCTTGATGCGGTGGCGCAGGTCGCCGTCAATGTCATCAGCCACCAGCGCAGCGGTCGAAAATTGCTGATCACCCAGCACCTGCTGCAAATCCTTGCGCAGCATGGCACTGACGTACACCGCCAGCGCGCTCATGCACAAGAACACGACCAGCAGCGCAAATGCCGTGATGCGGGTTTTGATCGAGCGGGCACGCAGCCAGCGTATGGTCATGCAGTCAGCCTGAGTAGCGTAGCCTCATCACGAAGCCGGAACACCGCCACAACCTGCACCAACTCGTGCGCTTGCGCTTTGAGGCTGCTGGCGGCTGCGGCCATCTCTTCCACCAACGCGGCGTTTTGTTGTGTGACCTGGTCCATCTGTGTGACTGCTTCACCCACCTGGCTCACGCCCAGGCTCTGCTCGCTGCTGGCGGCGCTGATTTCAACCATGATGTCAGTCACACGGCGGATGCTGTTGACCACATCCGTCATGGTGGCACCGGCTTGATCTACCTGCGCGTTGCCACGCTCAACCCGCTCAACGCTGTCGTTGATAAGCGTTTTGATTTCTTTGGCGGCCGCGGCTGAGCGCCCGGCCAGCGACCGCACTTCTGAGGCCACCACGGCAAAGCCACGACCTTGTTCACCTGCGCGAGCGGCTTCTACCGCGGCGTTCAGCGCCAGAATGTTGGTCTGAAAGGCAATACCGTCAATCACGCCAATGATGTCGGCGATCTTGCGCGAGCTGTCGTTGATGCCGCGCATGGTGTCCACCACCTGCGCTACCACTTCGCCGCCCTGCACGGCCACCGTACTGGCGCTCAGAGCCAGCTGGTTGGCCTGGCGCGCGCTGTCGGCGTTTTGTTTGACCGTGGCGCTAAGCTGCTCCATGGAGGCTGCCGTTTGCTCCAGCGCGCTGGCCTGGGATTCGGTGCGCGCCGACAAGTCCTGGTTGCCTTGCGCAATTTCGGCGCTGGCGGTGGCCACCCCCTCGGAGCCCTGACGCACCTCGTTCACAATCAGCGCGAACTTGTCACGCATGGTGGCAATGGCCGTCAGCAGGCTGGCTTGCTGTGGGCGCTTGATGTCAATGGCAACCGACAAGTCGCCATCCGCCAGGCGCTGGGTGATGTCAGCGGCATAGTCCGGCTCGCCGCCGAGTTGCTTGAGGATACTGCGTGAAATCAGCACACCAATAAGCAACAAGATCGCGATCAGAGCCAGGGCACCGATGGCTGAGGCAATGGCCCGACGGATCACCGCAGCATCCACCGTATCGACATACACACCCGTGCCGATGATCCAGCCCCAGGGCTCAAAACCTTTGACAAATGAAATTTTGGGTACTGGGTCAGCTTGGCCCGGTTTGGGCCACAAATAAGGAACAAAACCGGAACCACTGGCTTTGACGGTATTGACGAACTCAACAAAAAGAGGTTTACCTGTGGGGTCTTTGTTGTCGGTCAGATCGGTGCCATCAAGCTCTGGCCGCGCCGCATGCATGACCATTTTGGGCTGCATGTCGTTGATCCAGAAATATTCATTGCCGCTGTAGCGCAGGCGCCGGATCTCGGCCTTGGCGAGCTGCTTGGCCTGGTCATCGGAAAATTTTCCATCGGCTGCCAGCGACTGGTAGTGCACCAGCAGGCCATGGGCAATTTCTACCGCTTGCTGCACGCCGCTTTGGCGCTCTTGCATCATCAGCGTGCGCTCTGAAAGCAAAAAAACCGCCGCCAGAATGACAACGCCCAATACCGCGCTAAAAATCAGCACACCCAGACGCCGAGCCACCGACCAAGAGGACAGATCAAACATGTTTTATCTTTTCAGGGCAGGTTATTGGGCAAGCCCACAGCAACACCACAATGCCTCGACGGAGGTCTTTTTGTCATTTTTGCGCTTGTTCACTTGAAAGATTTGCATGGTAGTGGATAAAAAAGTATCAGGCCGTAGGGAAACCTTGACACTTAAAATGGTGTAAACCCTACCCTGATCCACTTCTTGGTCATTTTTTGATGCCAGATTCAACCCAAGTGAATGACGTCGCAACCGCACGCCTGGCCATGGCGACCAGCGCTGTCGGCATCAGCCAGTGGGAGATGCTGCCCGACTTCACGGTCTTTTGGGATGACCAAACCTACCGGCTCTATGGCCATGAACCCGACACTGGCATGACCCCGGGCGCTATTTTTCAGCAGGCGCAAACAGCAGCCAATTACAAGGTGACATCCGCCTGGCTGCGCCAAGCCATCACCCAGGACACGTCTTCTATCGGTGAATTCAAAATCTGCTGGCCCAATGGCGAATTGCGCTACCTGGCGGCCCGCGCCTGTGTGCAGCGCGATGCAGCGGGCCACGTCAAATCGCTGCTGGGCGTTTCGTGGGACATCACCGAACAGCGTCGCGCCCGCCTGGCAGCACGCCAGCACCGACGCGACCTGGTGGCGCTGACGCGCCGCCTGATGAACCAGGAGCAAGACACCTGCCGCAAACTATCGCAGGCGCTGCACGACCAACTGGGGCAGACGCTGGCGGCGATCCGGCTCAATTTTGATGCCCTGCAAGCGGACCTGCCTGCAGATCAGTCAAACTGCGTTTACCCGCAGCGCCTGGACCAGCTCATCACCCTGGCCATCAGTCAAGTGCGTTGTTCGCTGGTTGAGTTGCGTCCACCGTTGCTTGAAGAACTGGGTTTGATTGCTGCTCTGGAGCATGAACTGGGTGGGCCAGGTACAACGCGCCCGGGCACCGAGCTGATTTTTGAAGCCAGCGCGCAGGCCCAGGTGCAGCGCTGGCCAGCACCGGTGGAGTTTGCCTGCTTCATGATTGCGCGCGAAGCCGTCACCAATGCCCTACGGCACGCGCAGGCAAACCTGGTGCTGGTTCGTCTGGAGGCCGCAGGCACCGGGTTGGCGATCAGCATCACCGACGATGGCGTCGGCTATGACAGCGTGCAACAGCAAGATGTGGCACATCAGGCCGGGCACCTGGGCCTGGTGGGTATGCACGAGCGTGCCCAGGCGATCAATGCCGTTCTGACGATTCAGACCGCGCCAGCTCAGGGCACGCAGGTCAACCTGCAATGGACTCCCCCGGTATGAGCCGCATCTTTTTGGTGGACGACCATACGATGGTGCGCGAGGGTTTGCGCAGCGTGCTCGAAAAAGCGGGGCACCAGGTGGTGGGCGAGGACGCTGACCCGGCGCACGCACTGACTGTGCTGAGCCAACTGGCCCCAGACGTGTTGCTGCTGGACTTGAACCTGAATGGCAGTTCGGGTCTGATGCTGCTGCTGGAATTGCAGCGTCGCAATCTGATGCTGCCGACCATTGTGCTGACCATGTCAGCGCACCCGCACCAGGTGTCAGAGGCGCTGCGCATGGGTGCGCTGGGCTATGTGCTTAAAGGTGCCTCCAGCCGTGAACTGCTGCAGGCCATTGAGACGGTGCGCCAGGGCCAGCGGTTTTTGGGCGAGGGCGTGGTGGCTCTGCGCCATGATGGCGCTGATCTGCTGGCACTGGATGACCCGCTGAGCCAACTGACAACGCGAGAGCGGCAAATCATGGAGCAGGTGGCGCGCGGCCAGACCAGTGCAGCCATCGCCAAACAACTCAATCTGTCCCCCAAAACCGTCGAGACCTATCGTAGCCGTCTGATGCGCAAACTGGGGGTTGACAACTTGCCCGGCCTGGTGCGCTTTGCCATGCAGTGCGGGATGCTACAGGGCGAAACATAGCGCACGGGCTGGTTATCAAAGAGCCTGCGCAATCGCCAGCCCGATGTCTCGCGTGCCAGCGGTGCCGCCCAGGTCGGCGGTGCGCGGTGCGCCACTGCCGGGGGCCAGGCAACGCTCAATAGCACGCATCACCGCATCATGCGCGTTGCGGTGGCCCAAGAAGTCGAGCATCAGCGCACCGCTCCAGATCTGGCCAATCGGGTTGGCAATCCCCTTGCCCGCAATGTCGGGCGCCGAGCCATGCACCGGCTCAAACAGCGACGGAAATTTGCGCTCGGGATTCAGGTTGGCGCTGGGCGCAATGGCAATCGTGCCAGTGCAGGCCGGACCCAGGTCGCTCAGGATGTCGCCAAACAGGTTGCTGCCCACCACCACGTCAAAAAAATCGGGGCGTTGCACAAAATGCGCCGTCAGGATGTCGATGTGAAACTTGTCCACGCGCACCGCCGGATAGGCTTTTGCCATCTCGGCCACACGCTCGTCCCAAAACGGCATGGTGATGGCAATGCCGTTGCTTTTGGTGGCGCTGGTGAGGTGCTTTTTGGGGCGTGACTGAGCCAGCTCAAAAGCAAACTTCAGCACCCGATCGACGCCCACGCGTGACATCACCGTTTCTTGCAACACGATCTCACGCTCGGTGCCGGCGTACATGCGCCCGCCGATGCTGGAGTATTCGCCTTCGGTGTTTTCGCGCACGATCATCATATCGATTTCACCGGGCAGACGCGCGCTACCGTCACGCCGCACCACCGGGCAGGTGATGCCGGGCATGAGGCGCGCCGGGCGCAGGTTGATGTACTGGTCAAATTCGCGCCGGAACTGCAGCAACGAGCCCCACAGCGACACATGGTCGGGGATTTTTTCGGGCCAGCCCACCGCGCCAAAGTAAATCGCGTCATGGCCGCCGATCAAATCCTTCCAGTTGTCGGGCAGCATCTGGCCGTGTTTTTCAAAGTAATCCCAACTGGAAAAGTCGAAGTGGTCAAACTGCAGCGGGATGCCAAATTGGTCAGCGGCGGCCTGCACCACGCGCAGCCCCTCCGGCATAACCTCTTTGCCAATGCCGTCGCCAGCGATGACGGCAATGCGTTGTGTGCTCATGATGTCTCCTCAAAAATCAAATCCGGGGTTGGCGCACCACCAGCGCCACGCCCACCGCCGTCAGCAGCGTGCCGCCCAGGGTCACGACGGTGATGGGCTCGGCAAACAGCACCCAGGCCATCAGCGCGGTCACTGGTGGCACCAGATACATCAGGCTGGTGACCGATGCCGCCGCGCCCTTTTGGATCAGCATATACAGCAGCGAACTGCCGCCCAGCGTCAGCCCCAGCACCGACCAGGCCAGCGCACCAATCAGCTCCGGATGCCAGTCAATGGCTTCCAGCTCCAGCGCGGCAAACGGCAGCGTCACCACCAGCGCCGCCAGCAATTGCACGGTGTTGGCGCTGCGCACGTCGCAGGCAGTCACAAACCGCTTTTGGTACAACGTGCCTGCGGTGATGCAGAGCAGCGCGCCAATGGCTAGCGCCAGGTTCAGCGCGTTGGCCTCTCCACCGCTGCCAAATTTGCGCGACACCACCAGCACCAGCCCGATGAAGCCCAGCACCAGCCCAGCCCACTGGCGCGGCACGATGCGAAAGCCCGTGGCCGCCAGCCACAGCGCGGTCAGCACCGGTTGCAGCCCCACGATCAGCGACGACAGACCTGAGCCCATGCCCAGCTTGACCGCAGCCCACACGCCACCCAGGTAACCCGCGTGCATGAATACACCGGTCAAACCCAGGTGCAGCCATTGATTCAATTGGGTTGGCCACTTGACTTTTGATAGCGCAATCCAGGCCAGAAAGCAGGCGATGGAAAAGCTGTAACGCAGCACCAGGAACTTGAGCGGCGGCGCGTGCGGCATGCCGTAGCGCGCCACAATGAATCCTGTTGCCCAGATCAGCACAAACAGCGCTGGCATGGCGCGTATCAACGGCCGATCAACAGCCGCTGTCATTGCACGCGCGACTTGATTTCGGGCAGGGCTTTTTGCAGGTAATACACCATCGACCAGACGGTCATGACAGCGGCCAGCCAGATCAGCCAGACACCCCACGCATGGGTGTTGATCAGGCCAAACAGCATGCCGTCATACAGCAAAAAAGGGATGGCGACCATTTGCGCCGTGGTCTTGAGCTTGCCGATCATGTGCACCGCCACGCTTTTGGCTGCGCCAATCTGCGCCATCCATTCGCGCAGCGCCGAGATAGCGATTTCGCGCCCAATGATGATCAAACCCACAAACACGTCGGCACGCCCCAGATGCACCAGCACCAGCACGCTGGCGCACACCAGAAATTTGTCCGCCACCGGGTCCAGAAAAGCGCCAAACGCCGACACCTGGTTGAGCCTGCGCGCCAGATAACCGTCCAGCCAGTCGGTGGCGGCAAACACCACAAACATCACCGTGGCGATCAGGTTGCGGGTAGCAGAATCCAGCGGCAAATAGAACACGCCCACGATCAACGGGATCGCCACAATGCGCGCCCAGGTCATCAAGGTGGGAATAGTCCAGAACATGCGCGAATTGTGGCATGAGGCGGCTGTGGGGGTGCACCACAGAACATCTGTGTTTGCCAACTGCGCGTGATGCGACCTCTTTCGCGCAGCTTTCTTATTGCGGTGGATGGACAACCAAGACGATGTCACGTTGAACCCGCACGGCGACAGCCTTTGGTGGCCTCCTCATACGGGGGTACCCGAAATCGTCGGCCCCCAAAGCCCGCCACCGCGCTGGACGTGATCGAAATTGATTTCAAAGCATGGAATTTGAGTAAGGTTGATTGATCAACTCAAACAAATTGAATTCGACCTTTGATACCTATCCGCCATGCATCCAAGCCTGAAACTCGACCGCGACACGCTGGCGCGCTTTTTGCCAGGCGCGGGGCATACGTCGCCTCGCCTTGTTTGGATCACAACTCAAGGGCACGGCTCGGCCGGACAGCGATATCGATTTGCTGGTGGAGTTTGAGCCTAATCACACACCGGGACTGCTGGGAGTGGTAGATGTGGAGATGGCTTTGTCTGACTTGCTGGGCGGACAGAAAGTGGATTTGCGCACACCTGCCGATTTGTCGCGTCATTTCCGCGATGAGGTGATCCGTACTGCGCAGGTGCAATATGCAAGCTGAAGAAGGCTTAACGTGAAAGAATGGCATTGTCATTGCAAATATCGACCGTCATTGCGAACGCAGTGAAGCAATCCATGACTCCGGAATGCATAGACTGCCGCGCTGCGCTCGCAGTGACGACACACTTTCATCATCCGGGGCGTCGGCTTACATTCATGACAGTTAGTGCAGCGCCCGGTAAATTTCTTCGGCCAGTTCGTTTGAGATGCCTTCCACTGACGCGATGTCCGCCGCAGACGCCAGTGCCACCCCGCGCACGCCGCCAAAGCGCTGTAGCAACCGCGCACGTCGCTTGGGGCCAATGCCGGGGATTTCTTCAAGCTTGCCGCCGTCCATACGGACCTTGGCGCGCGCGGCACGCATACCGGTGATGGCAAAACGGTGTGCCTCGTCGCGAATCTGCGCCACCAGCATCAGCGCGGCAGAGTCCTTGCCCAGATAGACCTTGTCGCGGCCATCGGCAAACACCAGTTCTTCCAGCCCAATGCGCCGGCCCTCGCCTTTTTCCACACCCACAATCAAGGCGAGGTCCAACCCCAGTTGTTCAAACACCTCACGCGCCATGCTGACCTGCCCTTTGCCACCGTCGACCAGCACCAAATCCGGCAAACGACCTGTGCCTGGTGGGGTTTCACCGCTGCGCTTGGCTTCATTCAACACCTCGGCCAGCTTGCCGTAGCGGCGCAGCAGCACCTGGCGCATGGCGGCGTAATCGTCACCCGGCGTGATGTCGGCGATCTTGTAGCGGCGGTATTCGGCGTTTTGCATCTTGTGGTGGTGAAACACCACGCACGACGCCTGCGTCGATTCACCGGCGGTGTGCGAGATGTCAAAACACTCGACACGCAGCTCGTCCAAATTGTCCAGCCCCAAATCGAGCGCCTCGTAAAGCGCTCGCGTGCGCGCCTGCTGCGAGCCTTCTTCGGACAGCAGCCGCGCCAGTTGCAAGTTTGCGTTGGTCTGCGCCATTTCCAGCCAGACGCGCCGTTGCCCGCGCGGGTTGGCTTCAGCGCTGACCTTGACACCGCTTTGCTCTGACAGCGCCTGCAGCAGCGCTTTGTCCACCGGGTGGCTGACCACCAGCGACGGCGGCACTGGAACGTTCAGGTAATGCTGGGCGATAAAGGCGTCCAGAATCTGCGATTCGACCGAGCGCTGGGCCTGGCCATCCTCTCCCACCTCCAACCCCGCGCCATCCTGCACCTGCACCGGAAAATACGGCCTATCACCCAGATGGCGTCCGCCGCGCACCATGGCCAGGTTCACGCAGGCACGCCCGCCCTGCACTTTGACGGCCAGAATGTCCACGTCGCGGTCGCTCACGTTGTCCACACTTTGCTGGTGCAGCACGTTGGAGAGTGCCGCCACCTGGTTGCGCAGTTCGGCGGCCTGCTCAAATTCCAGCTTGTCGGCGTGCGCCATCATGCGCGCCTCCAGCGCTTTCATCACATCCTGCGCGTCGCCGTGCAAAAAGCGCTCGGCATCCGCCACGTCTTGTGCATAAGCCTCAGACGAGATGTGCCCCACACAGGGGCCGCTGCAGCGCTTGATCTGGTACAGCAGGCAGGGCCGTGTGCGGTTGGCAAAAATACTGTCTTCACAGGTGCGCAGTTTGAAGACTTTTTGCATCAGCAAAATAGCCTCTTTCACCGCCCAGGCGCTCGGGTAGGGGCCAAAGTAATGGTGTTTTTTCTCGACCGCGCCACGGTAATACGACACACGCGGGAACCCTGCCGTGGCGCTGATCTTCAGGTACGGGTAGCTCTTGTCGTCCCGAAACAGGATGTTGTACTTGGGGTTGAGCGTCTTGATCAGGTTGTTTTCCAGCAGCAGCGCCTCGGCCTCGGAGCGCACCACGGTGGTTTCAAGCCGCGCGATCTTGCTCACCATGTGGCCAATGCGCGTGCCCCCGTGGTTTTTGCTGAAGTAGCTCGACACGCGCTTCTTTAAATTGATCGCTTTGCCGACATACAGCACCTGACCGTGCGCGTCAAAGTAGCGATAGACACCGGGCAGCGCGGGCAGCGCAGCCACGTCACTCAACACCTGCGCGTTATGGGTCGACTCGGCTTGGACTGCTGGATCAGCGGTGGGGGGCGGTACGGAGGGGGTGTCTGACATAGGTGCGTATTGTGGACAATCCGGCCATGTCTTGCGCCCCGCCCTGCCCCAGCCTGAAATGGAATATTTTTTGCCGCGTCATCGACAACTATGGCGACCTTGGCGTGTGTTGGCGGCTGGCCGTCAACCTAGCGCGGCGCGGCCAAGCAGTGCGGCTGTGGGTGGACGATGCGAGCGCGCTGGGCTGGATGGCCCCCACGGGCGCTCCTGGTGTTGAGGTGTTGCCATGGCACGCACCGTTAGACATGGATGGCGTTGTACCCGGCGACGTGCTGATGGAAGCCTTTGGCTGCGAGATTGATCCTGAATTCATAGCTTCTTACGCAAGCAGAATAAGGGCTAAAGGCCTTAAATGTTTATGGATCAATCTGGAGTATCTGAGCGCCGAAACCTATGCGGCCCGTTGCCACGGTCTGCCATCATCGGTGATGAGCGGCCCGGGACGGGGCCTGACCAAGCACTTTTTCTACCCCGGCTTCACGCCAGACACGGGGGGTCTGCTGCGCGAACCCGACCTGCTGGCGCGCCAAGCCGCATTTGACCGCCGCGCGTGGCTGGCCCGGTTGGGCATCGACTGGCAGGGCGAGCGTCTGGTGTCGCTGTTTTGCTATGAACCGGTGGGCTTGCCAGCGCTGCTGCAACAGTGCACGCAAGCCGCGCAGCCCACCCGTCTGTTGGTCACCGCCGGGCGCGCCAGCGCCGCCGTGCAGCTCTGGGTTGATGAACAAAACACGCTACAGCCCCCATGGAACAAGAACAAAAAGCTCTTGATTTCATATCTACCCACCTTCACGCAAACAGATTTTGACCACCTGCTGTGGGCCTGCAACCTGAATCTGGTGCGTGGTGAAGACTCCCTGGTGCGCGCGCTATGGGCCGGCAAACCGTTGGTCTGGCACATCTACCCGCAAGACGACAACGCGCACCACGCCAAACTTGATGCTTTTTTGACCTGGCTGAAAGCACCCGCGTCTATGCGGCTGGCGCATGCACGCTGGAACGGCCTCGAACCGGCCGCGCCCATGCCCGCTTTACTGCAAGACGACACGCTCGATGCCTGGCAGGCATGTGTTACACAGGCCCGCACCAAATTGCTGGCACAAGACGACTTAACCACACGCCTGCTGGCCTATGTGCAACGTCTGGATAGCGACTAGCCACAGCCTACCTCGCGATGCGCCGCGCATGACTAGGGAACAATGTGATTCGCTATTTCTTCGTCGTTTGGGACTTTCATCCGTTGCTCCTTGCCGATCTCCCTGCGCACACCCGGCCCGATCACCACGCCTCACCCGTGTACGGCTTTACTGCCTTTTAAATAAAGCGGGCTGTAGCCCATATCCATAAGCGCTGACAGCTACAAAAATTGATGACAATCGACGCATTTGGGGTTTTTCGTGCAGTTTCGGATCGCCTTGAGGCGTGCTGTGTCCGTGCTGGTCACTCAAACTACCCGGGGCAGCTCGCTGCAATTGCCCCTGCTCCCGGTAGGCGCTTGCCATGCCGTCCCTGGGCTTTGGGCACTTTTTAAAACAAGCCGGGTGTCGGCTGGGTTAGTCACTGTCTGATCACATCCGCCCCTTTGGGTGGCTTGAATTCAAACAGGCTGGACGCCAGTGGCGCATTGATCTGCACGTTCTCAAAAGTCAGTACCGAACGCTGACCGAAATTGTCCAAGATTTCAAGTACTTTCACCACAGCGCCTGCGTTGGCTTGCGCCAAAAACCCCAGCTGTACTGACTGCAATTGACCATCGTTGGCGCGCGGTGTGGCCAGCACCCACTGCAAGCCATCACGATCAGAAGCGTCGGTAAGCACAAAATCGGCACTCAGGGCTTTGAGGTTGGTCGCCGTGGCAATCAGCGCTGCCGGGGTGGAGCCCAATGCGCTAGCCTGGCGGCGCGCTGTGACCTGGTTCAGGTCGGCGTCGTACACCCACAGCGTCTGCCCGTCGGCAACGATGATCTGCGCAAAGGGTTTGAGGTAATTGAAGCGGAAACGGTCGGGGCGGATAAATTCAAACGTGCCGCTGGATTTTTTTACCCGGGACGCTTGCCCGTTTTTACCCGCAGACGTCACTACCTGGGTAAATTGGGCTTTCCCGGTGTTGGCCGAATGCATGAAATCTTCCAGGCTTCTCAGCCCTGTCGCCCACGTATTGCTTGCGCAAAAAGCTATTACAAAAAGAACGATTAAAGATTTTTTCACGAGCTGTCTATGGCCTTATTCATTGCGCGGCGGCACCAAGATGTCGCGCTGGCCGCTGCCGCTCATGCTGCTCACCAGCCCGGCTTTTTCCATGTCTTCCACCAGGCGCGCGGCGCGGTTATAACCAATTTTCAGGTGGCGCTGCACCAGCGAAATGCTGGCGCGGCGATTTTTCAGCACCACCTCCACCGCCTGGTCATACAGCGGGTCTTTTTCGCCACCGCCGTTGCCCTCAAGGCCTGCGGCACCGTCGTCGCCGTCCACCGTGCCCCCCTCAAGGATGCCATCGATGTAATTGGGCTCACCCTGGCTCTTGAGGTAGGTCACCACACGGTGCACCTCTTCGTCGCTCACAAACGCGCCGTGCACCCGAATGGGAAGTCCGGTACCGCTGGCCATGTACAGCATATCGCCCATGCCCAGCAGCGCCTCAGCGCCCATCTGGTCGAGGATGGTGCGGCTGTCGATCTTGCTGCTGACCTGAAACGCAATGCGCGTGGGGATGTTCGCCTTGATCAGCCCCGTGATCACATCGACGCTGGGGCGCTGCGTGGCCAAAATCAGGTGGATGCCGGCGGCGCGCGCCTTTTGCGCCAGCCGCGCAATCAGCTCTTCAATCTTCTTGCCCACCACCATCATCAGGTCGGCCAGTTCGTCGATCACCACCACAATGTGTGGCAGCCGGTCCACCGGCTCAGGGGCCTCGGGCGTCAGGCTGAACGGGTTGTAAATAAATTCGCCGCGCGCCTTGGCCTCGTCCCACTTGGTGTTGAACCCAGCCAGGTTGCGCACGCCCATCTTGCTCATCAGTTTGTAGCGCCGCTCCATCTCGGCCACGCACCAGGTGAGCGCGTTGGCGGCCTGCTTCATGTCGGTGACCACCGGGCACAGCAGGTGCGGAATGCCCTCATAGACCGACATTTCAAGCATCTTGGGGTCGATCATGACCAGCCGCACGTCGTGCGCCTCAGCCTTGTAGAGCATGCTCAGAATCATCGCGTTGATGCCCACCGACTTGCCCGAGCCGGTGGTGCCCGCCACCAGCACGTGCGGCATCTTGGCAAGATCTGCCAGCACCGGGTTGCCCACAATGTCCTTGCCCAGCCCCATCGTCAGCAGCGATTTGGCCTGGTGGTAGGCCTGCGAGCCCAGAATTTCGGCCAGTCGGATGGTTTGGCGCTTGGCGTTGGGCAGTTCCAGCGCCATGGTGGTCTTGCCGGGGATGGTTTCCACCACGCGGATCGACACCAGGCTCAAACTGCGCGCCAGGTCCTTGGCCAGCCCGACGATCTGCGAGCCCTTGACGCCTGTGGCCGGCTCGATCTCATAGCGGGTAATCACCGGCCCTGGCTGCGCCAGTACCACCTGAACTTCCACACCAAAGTCCTTGAGCTTTTTCTCGATCATGCGGCTGGTCATTTCCAGCGTTTCGGCGGCCACGCTCTCCTGACGCACCTGGGCTGCATCGAGCAAGTCCACCTGCGGCAGCTTGGTGTCGGGCAAGTCCTGGAACAAGGGCTTTTGGCGCTCTTTTTGCACGCGATCACTCTTGGGCAGTTCCGCTGGCGCGGGTTCCACCACCACCGTGGGTTTGACGTGGGTAGAAACCACCTCTTGGCGCTCCTGCACCAGCACCTGCTCACGCGCTTGCGCCGCCTGCTGGCCCAGCGCCAGGTCTTCTTGCACCTCCAGCTTTTCGCGCCGCGACTCGATCTGCGCAAACAGCCAGCCCCCCAGGCGCTCAGCCCATTGCAGCCAAGAGAATCCAAACACCCAGGCCATACCCAGCACCAACACAGAAATGGCCAGCAAACCCGACCCGTTAAACCCCAGCCACTGCATGCCCAGCGGCCCCAACAGATAACCCAACACGCCCCCACTGTGCCCGGGCAACTGCGCTTCATGACTGTAAAAGCGCGTCCACTCCAGCGTGGCACTGGCAACCAGCAGCAGCAGCAAGCCCAGCCAGAAGCGCAACCGGGGCCAGGATAAGGTTTGGGCTGGCTCGGGCTCCCGGTTGGCAGGCATTGGTTCGTCTCGTTGGCGCAACCAGCACGCCAGCGCACCCAGCCAGACGCGCGCACCTGCGGCAACACACCACCAAACTGAAAAGCCCAGCAAAAAATAACTGGCATCGGCCAACCAGGCCCCCACCACCCCCAGTCGGTTCACCGTGGGCACGCCAGTGCCCGAGGTGGACCAAGCCGTATCTGACAAAGAAAAACTCACCAGCGCCAGCAGCCAGAGCACCCACAGCAGCCCACCCGCGAGCAAAGACAGTTCAACTGAAAAACGTCGCCATCCCACGCGCTCATGCGTTTGCGCGGGTGGTTGTTGGAGGTGGCGAAGAAGATAGGTCATGGGCAGGAAAATGCAGCGCTGATTTTGCATGAACAAGTTGAGCATTGTCGCTGCTGGCCGCCTGATGGTCTGCAAATGTGCTCGGGGGCGCTCACACCGCTTGTCTGCGCTTGCAATAATGCGGGTCGCCTCCAAATTCAAACAGCATTCCATCCACAAGGTTCATTTATGTCCACCACCCGTCACGCCAAAGTTCTGATTCTGGGCTCCGGCCCGGCCGGCTATACCGCCGCCATTTACGCCGCGCGCGCCAACCTGAAGCCCTTGCTGATCACCGGCATCGCACAGGGCGGCCAGCTCATGACCACCACCGAGGTGGACAACTGGCCCGCCGATGTGGATGGCGTGCAGGGCCCCGACCTGATGCAGCGCTTTCTGGCGCACGCCGAGCGCTTTGCCACCGACATTGTTTTTGACCACGTCAACAAAGTCGATTTTTCCAAGCGCCCCTTCACCCTGACCGGCGACAGCGGCACCTATACCTGCGACGCGCTGATTCTGGCCACTGGCGCCTCTGCCAAGTACCTGGGGCTGCCCAGCGAAGAGGTCTTTATGGGTCGCGGCGTTTCGGGATGCGCAACCTGCGACGGCTTTTTTTACCGAGACCAGGTCTGCTGCGTGGTGGGGGGTGGCAACACAGCGGTTGAGGAAGCGCTGTACCTGGCCAACATTGCCAGCAAGGTGTATCTGATCCACCGCCGCGACAAGTTCCGCGCCGAACCGATCATGATCGATAAGCTGATGGCCAAGGTGGCTGAGGGCAAGATTGAACTGCGCACGTTTTGCACGCTGGACGAAGTGCTCGGCGACGCCAGCGGCGTGACCGGTGTGCGCGTCAAAAACGTGACGACCGACGCCACCGAAGACCTTGCGCTACAGGGCTGCTTTATCGCCATCGGCCACGCGCCCAACACCGAAATATTTCAGGGCCAGCTGGACATGGCCGGGGGCTACATCGTGACCCATGGTGGCCAACAGGGGTTTGCCACCCAGACCAGCGTGCCCGGCATCTTTGCCGCCGGCGATGTGCAAGACCACATTTACCGCCAGGCCATCACCAGCGCCGGCACCGGCTGCATGGCGGCGCTGGATGCGCAGCGCTTTCTGGAGCAGCACGAGTAGAGCCTCAGTTCAAGCACCCGCTGCATCGGGTGTAATTCAAAATGGTGTGCCAATTCCCAAGACCTCGACGCACGGCGCGGCGACTGGGTCAGGCGCACGCGGTCTTGGGAGCAAATGCGTGCGACTGAGGAGCTAGCGTACTTGAGCCTTCCATTTCGCGCCTGCTTTCGCATCAATACCGCATGCGCCTGACCCAGTTGCCCGGCCGTGCGTTGACACGATTCGTTCTCTTTTTGCATTGACTCCCCATAAATTCACGACCAAAAATCGTATGTCTTGTGCAGACACCAACATTGGTCATTAGCACCGCACTTTGCCTCGCACCCTTACTTTATCAATTCAAGGCAGCGTCCGATTCTTTGCCCACCAGGTATCAATAGCCCAGTTTTCACCACCGGCGTAGGGCGGCATGGTGGCGGGTTGGTCCAGGCGCCACGCGTTGAACACCATCCGATGCGTGGGGGCTGACCATTGGGGGATGAGTACATGGCTGTGGCTGATGACCCGCTCCAGCGCGCGGCAGGCGGGCAACAAATCGGCCTTGCTTTTGGCCGCGGTCATGCGGGCGATCAGCGCATCCACCGCCGGGCTTTGCATGCCCGACATGTTGCCGGAATCCTCTTGGTCAGCGGCCTTGCTGCCAAACAGATCGGCGTACTCTTGGCCCGGGTTGTGCGTGCCGCCGTAGGCCAGCGAGGTGATGTCGAACTCAAACTTTTGCAGCCTTTGCTGGTACAGGGCAAAGTCCACCGGACGAAATGTGAGCGTGATGCCCAGCTTTTCCAGGTTACGTGCCCAGGGGGTAACCACGCGCGCGCTGCCCTCGTTGCTGTCAAGGTATTCCAGCTCAAAAGCCTGGCCCTGCGCGTTGCGCAACTGGCCCGCCTGCACCGTCCAGCCCGCTTGCGCCAGTAGATCGCGCGCCTGCAGCAGGTTGGTGCGCAGACTGGAGGGCGCATCAGTGCGCGGGGGCACGGTCATTGGCCCGAACACCGCCGCAGGCAACTGCGCGCGCCAAGGAGCCAATAACGCCAATTCAGTCGCCGACGGCAGACCGGATGCTTGGCAATCGGTGTTGCCAAAGAGCCCGTTCACGCGCTGGTAGGCGTTGTAAAACAGCTGCCGGTTCATCCATTCGTAATCCAGCGCCAAGCCCAGCGCCTGACGCACGCGCACGTCTTGCAACAGCTCGCGACGTGTGTTGAGCACATAGCTCTGAAAGCCAGTGGGCAAACGATGCCGGTATTCGCGCTTGACCAGCTCGCCCGTGTCAAAGCGCTTGCCGTTGACACGCCGCGCCCAGTCTCCAGCCGAAAAAAAGCGCATCAGATCAAATTCGCCCGCTTTGAGTGCCTCCAGCCGCGCCGTGCCATCTTTGTAGATTTTGACCGTGATGCGGTCAAAGTTAGCGCTGCCGCGGCGCACCGGCAGGTCGCGCGCCCAATAGTTGGGGTCGCGCACATAGGTGATGTCCTTGCCAAAGCGCACCGGGCCTATTTTGTAAGGACCGCTGCCAATGGGTATGTCGGTCACGATCTGGTCAAACGGTTTGGACTTGCCCTGGTCTGCACCCCAGGCGCGGCTGAACACGGGCAGGCCACCCACTGTCAGCGGCAGTTCGCGGTTGGGCTTTTTGAAGCGGTAGCGCACAGTGCGCTCGTCCACCACGTCCAGCCCGGCCACGTCATCGAGCAGGGTTTTGTACCCGGGAGAGGTAAACGGCCCCGTCAGGATATCAAAGCTGTACTTCACGTCGGCCGCCAGTACCGCGTCGCCGTTGTGAAAACGCGCCTCGGGGCGCAGGCGGAACGTGGCGCTCAGCCCGTCTGCCACCACGGCAACGTCTTCGGCCAGCAGTCCATAGCCCGACCCGGTTTCGTCCAGCGCACCGGCAAGCAGGCTGTCAAACATCAAGTCGGCCAGGTAGGCCGGGGCCGAGCCCTTGATGGTGAACGGGTTGTACTTATCAAAGGTGGAAACCCGCAAATTGCTCACCAGCCGCAGTTCCCCGCCCTTGGGGGCATCGGGGTTGACGTAATCAAAATGGCGGAATCCAGCGGGATATTTCAAGTCCCCCCACAGGGCGTAACCATGCGCGCCCCAAGCCTGTGGCAGACACAACCAAATGAAACAAAAAAATAGGCGGCGCATGCGACAATTCTGCATCAATTGCCAGCGCTGTTGGCTTGGCGCCAGGTCAATTCAGCACGGGCTGCAAAGTCGTTCCAAACATGAGAGGTTGCTATGGGTTTTCTGACAGGCAAAAAATTTCTGATCACCGGGGTGTTGTCCAACCGCTCCATCGCTTACGGCATTGCCAAAGCCTGCCACGACCAAGGGGCTGAGTTGGCCTTCAGCTACGTGGGCGAGCGCTTCAAAGACCGCATTACCGAATTCGCTGCCGATTTCAACTCAAAGCTAATTTTTGATTGCGACGTCGGCGACGATGCGCAGATTGACGCCTTGTTTAAGGGTTTGTCCGCGCACTGGCCTACGTTCGATGGCTTTGTGCACAGTATCGGCTATGCCCCGCGTGAGGCCATTGCAGGCAATTTTCTGGATGGCTTAACGCGTGAAAACTTCCGCATCGCGCACGACATCAGCGCTTACAGCTTTCCGGCCATGGCCAAGGTCGCCCTGCCCTACCTGACCCCGACCGCCTCGCTGCTAACGCTAACTTATCTGGGCGGCGTGCGTGTGGTGCCCAGTTACAACACCATGGGCTTGGCCAAGGCGTCGTTGGAGTCTTCCGTGCGCTACCTCGCTGATGCAGTCGGCGGCAAAGGCATTCGTGTCAACGGCATCAGCGCGGGCGCCATCAAGACGCTGGCAGCAAGTGGCATCAAGGACTTTGGCAAGCTGTTGGGTATTTCGGCGGCGGCCTCCCCGCTCAAGCGCAACGTGACGATTGACGAGGTGGGCAACGTGGCAGCTTTCCTGCTCAGCGACCTGGCTTCGGGCATGACCGGGCAGATTACCTATGTGGATGCGGGGGTTAGCCAGACCGCCGTGGCGGTTGTGGAAACCGCGGCGTAAGAAAAAGACCAGGTGCATTTTTTCGATGGCCGCAGCATCGCACCGGTGATGCTTTGACCCCAATTCTGCGGGGTGTACAAAATACGCCTGAAACACGCGTCAGAATTGCATACGCCGCTATTAAATCAGGGGACTTTTGCACCGAATTTTTCCGCCTAATCAAAGCACGGGATTCAGGGTTGCATAACTGAGCTGGCAGATTTGGGGATTACCAACGGATTCCCCTTTTTGATACCGTTATCCGATCACCGCAATGAATTTGATATTGAATGCCACCCAGTATTGAGGCCCTTGGTCTGATTTAAGATGCGCCTTCCATGAAACCACTTTTCGCAACCCGCGTACTACCATCACTGCGTTTATCGGACTGCTTGCGGTGCTGGAACAAAACCCGGGCGCGCAGTGGCAGGAACTGCTGCACCAAACCAAGCTTGAGCCAGACAAAGCTGATGATGCGTTTGCCGAGCCGAGTAATGAATTGACAGAATTGAGGCTGTAGGCCGCCATGAATCTGATGGATTGCATTCAACAAGGTGAAAGCAAAACGCTGGAGCTGAAATCGCGGCTACCCCAACACGACCAAATTGCCAGAACCATGGTGGCGTTTGCCAATACCAGTGGTGGCAAACTGGTCGTGGGGGTGGATGATCAGCGTCATGTTGTCGGCATTTCTGAAGACGATATCTTCACATTGCAAGCCCAGATCACTTCGCTTGTTTTTGACCGTTGCCAGCCAACCATCTTGCCGGAGATTTACTCAGCCAACCTGGAGGGCAAATTGGTGCTGGTGGTGGAAGTATTTCGCGGCAACCTGCTGCCCTACTACCTCAAGGCAGCAGGAAAAAACAACGGCACTTATTTACGCATTGGTGCCAGTAACCGCAAGGCGGACTTTGAACACATCCTGGAACTGGAACGGCAAAAACGCAATCTGAGTTTTGATGAAGAAACCTGCCGCGAACAAGCTTTGCAAACGCTGAACCTGACCCCATTGCAGCAACGGTTTTCTTCATTCGGCAAACCGTTGAATGAGGAAAAACTAAAAAATCTCAAACTCATTGCATGGGAGCAAGGCACAGTTTGGCCTACCTACGGGTTGATGATTTTGCTTGGATTGTTGCCGCACGTCCGTACCAAATGCGCCCGGTTCAAAGGGACTGACATGAGCATTTTTCTGGACCAAAAAGAGTACGGAGGCGACCTGTTCACGCAGTTGGAGCAAACTGAAACCTTCATCAAAAACCATATCCATTTGCGTGGCGAGATACGGGGCTTGCAGCGCACCGACACGTATGAAATCCCGATGAGTGCGTTGCGGGAAGCGCTGATCAATGCCTGCATTCACCGCGACTACATCAATCAGGGGCGCGACATCAAGGTCGGTGTTTATGACGATATTGTCAACATCGTGTCGCCTGGCGGTTTACCCAATAGCCTGACCGAGGAAGCATTGATGGAAGGGCGATCGGAAATTCGCAACCGCGTCATAGCGCGGGTGTTCAAAGAACTGGGCTACATCGAGCAATGGGGCAGCGGCATTGTCCGCATCAAAAGCGCCTGCAAGGCCCACGGGTTGACAGAGCCCCGAATCCGCGAGAAAGGTGATTTTGTTGATGTAAAGTTTTACCGACCAGTGCCGGATGCCAACGAAAGTGTGCCGGATACTGTCCCAAAAGTGCCGGATACTGGCGAAAGTGTGCCGGATACTGCCCAAAAAGTGCCGGATACTACTGGAAATGTGCCGGATACTGGCAAAAAACAACCGGTATCTGTATCGACCAGATTGCGCACCATCCTTGAGCACATTGAACAGCATGGTCCTATTTCCGCGCCAGACGTAGCGAAGCTGTTGTCTGTCAAAGAGCGGCGCGCCAGAGCCGTACTGAAATACATGCTGGATTATGGCCTGCTTGTGAAACGTGGCAGTGCACGGCAGACGGTTTATGTGAGGCTCAAAGCATGAATTGCTGTGTTCTGCACAGCCGCCACAAATGATGAAATTGACCCGCCTTTCCCGCGCAGGCCGGAATGACGGGTTTGCTAGGATGCTGGATTCCCACCTGCGCGGGAAAGGCAAAGCTTGACGTTTTTCACGTTAATTTGAAACAGCTGACAGCCAGATTTTGAGTGTCAACATCAAGCTGACAACTCATTCTACGACTGTACCGGTTACCACTTGGGGCTTGTTCACCCAGAACCCAGCGCCTGCTTCCAGTTTCCTGGCGTTCGTCGAGAAGTCGAGATAACCTTTACTGGTGATGTAGTCAGTCAACGCCGTGCCACCCTGGCCTTCGAGATTTGGAGCATAAAAGTACCATTTTCCCAGTGGGTTGTCCCAGGCCCATAAGGTCGTCAGGTTTAATGGAATGACACCAGCCGAGGCAGGGAATGCACTCAAATCTCCATTGAAGCCACTCGGCGTCCTTGGGTTGCCAATGGCCAGCAAGCTCCAGCCTGGTTTAAGTGCACCTGGCTTGCCGTCCTGAAAAGAGATTGACGAGACCAATGTTCCCACTGGCAACGGTACATTCAATTTCAAGTTTGAATTGACCCAAAAACCTTCACCAGGGTTGATGACACTCAAAACACCATAACCCTTGCTGGTGGCGTAGGTTTGAAGCGCTGCTGCATCCATAGAGGGCGCATAAAACTGCCAACTGGAGTTGCTGTTGTCCCACTTCCAGACGGTGGTTACTGCGACTGGATCACCGAACAAAGAACCAACCGAAAGAATTTGATCCACCGCATTACCAACCAGATTCCAACCCTGCTCCAGAGCAATAGCGACACTTGAAGATGGCAGCGTGGTGGTGGTCGTCGTCACAACGGTGGTGGTCGTTCCAGGAGCTGACGTTGACGTTGAAGTGCTGGTGCTAGTTGACGTTGACGAGCTAGTGGTGGTCGTGCTGGTAGTTGATGTCGTGGTGGTCGTTGTTGTTACTGGGCTTGGGGTAGCCGCACGGTCAATCTTGAAGACCGAGCCTCCGACAACGCCATACAGTTCGCCATTGAGCCAGTAACGCTTTTGAAGACCAGAGCCCAATTCGACCAGCGTTCCGCCGACTTCATACACGTAGAGTTTTCCGCCATTGGTGAGCGTGACAGCACCCGTGTCGGAGATCGTGTCAATTTGGCTGCCCGCTGAGAAAAATGTGAGCTGTTCCAGCGTGCCGCTGGGCAAACGCCGCCAAACTTGCAACTGGCCGGAGGTGCCGGGTTTGGTGAAGGCAACGTAGCCGTTGGCGATGGCATAGCTTCCTGACGAATTTATGGTTCCCATATCAGCAAGGACAGTCACACCGACACCATTCCAAAACATTGTCTTGAAAGTTTGGTTACTGCAACATGGTGTTTCCTGAGTGAACGCTATATTTGTACCGTCGGTGAAAGGACCGATGCTCCAAAGCCCTCCTCCATTTGTCACCTGTGATGAAGATCCATTCTTCCACGAGAATATCTCATAGTTGTAAGCAAACTGACAGCTGACACAAGTGGTGGCTATTTGTTTAATATATACAACCGTACCGTCGGCCGCCAAACCGTTGTAGTCGACACTCGCCCCTTTTGCATTGACTATTAGTTGATCTGTGCCCGTTACCAAATCACGCAAAAAGTACTCGTAGTTTCCGGTTGTATCGTTGATCCGCCGGCCTGACCAAACTGCATATTTACCTTTTACCAAAATATTACTCAATGGCCAGAGCCATTGACTAGCTGGCGCAACATCAACTAACGATCCATTTCGCCAGTCATAAATGCGAGTCGTCAAAACGTTACCTGGTTGTGCAATGAACAACACACCATTCGGATGAAGATAACCCTTTTGAGGATTTCCGCCTGCAACGGAATAAATCGTCGTATCTGCACCCGAAGCTCGATTTCTGATTTTTAGCAGTTGCGGGTCCACGGTGTCATCCAGATAAAGAATCCTGTCAGCTGCAACATCAAAAATGCGCCCAGGCACGCTGGCTTGAAGCGCTAGTCTGGCGGTATCGACAACTGGCACGCTCAAGGTTTTTGTTGCAATTTGGCCGACTGAATCTGTGGCAGTCACAGTCAGCGAGACGGTCTGACCGATATAAGCGGTGAGATCAACCGTACCTGCTGCTGTGCCAGTACCAGTTAATACCGCAGCGCCAGTCGCACCGTACATGGATGTACCGGCTCGAACTGAAATACCGCAACCGGTGTCGTCATCTACGCACCCAATGTCAAGGTTAATTGAGGGTGTGGCAACGGCATAGGGTACAGGCTTGCGAATCTCAATTTTTGGCTTGGCATCCAGGGTAACGGATCGGGTGGCACTGGCCGTTGCGCCCATTGCATCCACCGCAGTGACCACTAACTGATATGTGCCGCGTGTCACGCCGGTCAGGTCAACGCTCGCCATCCAACCGGGAGTGCCACCGTATCGGTTTGAAATGGCTGTCTGCGAAAACGTGAAAGCTACGGTTTTACCTGCAATCGTGCCGGTTACCGATGCAATTTCATAGGTTGCCTGCATCGTGGCAGTAACAGGCATGATGGTGTCAACCTTGGCCGCATCCAACGGCGCAACAATCGTCACAGTAATCGCCGCTGACACTGAAAATGACAAGCCCAACAAAAAAACAAGCGCCAGCAACCGAACTGAAAAACGTTGCAGTGGACGAAAAATGTGTGCAGTGCGATTCATGACAGCCCCTATTGGATGGTTGCCGCTTATACGGTCTTGTTTTGCGTAATCCTACTCTTTTTGCGGCGCTCGAAATTATTTTTTGCCCGTCTGGATGCGTAACCTGATGTGTCATAGCAAAGTAATTGCGTGTGCCCAGTCGTCCAGACGTGCATCGATGTCTTACGGATTCTCACAGCCCCCCACTTTGCATCGCACCCGCATAACCCCAAACCTTGAGCCACCCGTCAACTGGATCAAACAAATAGTCAACGCACCAGGTGTCATTCACCAACCATCGCCAAGGCATCGGCAATCAACTTGTCACCCAAAAAATAGCCTGATGCGGTGAGTTGATCCAGCAAAGGCTTGATGTTTGGAAGCAATTTTTTCTGCTTGGCCAGTACCAGCACGCCGACGGTACCGATACGCGCCACGCAGAAATTTTTGGCCATGCGCCGACCCGCTTTGTCGTCCATCAGCACACCACAGCCCCACTCAGCCGCCGCCGCTATGGCGCTGGCTTCACCCGCATCAACGTGCAAAGCCAATTCAAAATGCACCAAGGGTGCGGTGCAGCGTTGAATAACCTGGTTTTGGGCGGCTTGCAGAATAGGCTTGGCTTCAGCGTCATCAGACCGACAAGTGCATTCAGCAAAAACCTCTTCGGTCACCAACACTTGCGCAAACACCTGTGTCAGCAGTTCAAGCTGCCCCAGCCTGGCAAATGCGATCAGTGGCCCCGCATCTGCAATAACAACCTTACGCAAAGGCCGCCACTTCCTGCGCCAACTCGTCGGCCCCGTAACGCGCCAGCGGGATTTTCAAGGCACCCAGATGATGGATGAATTCGCTTTGCGACACGCCAGCCAGTTTGGCAGCCTTGCCCAAACCAAGAGCCTCTTCATCAAACAACTTGACGGCCAACGCCACACGCACCCCTGAGCGCAGCATGGCTTCGTCAAACGGCATGGCGACAAAGACGCCTTGCCCGTGCTTGGTAACGATTGAGAGCTTGCCTGCTTCTGCATCCCGCACCAGCTCGCCTGTGCGCTCGCGTAAATCACGAATGGTGAAAGTTTCCATGAGGCCGATCCAATCAAATTTATGCTATCAAATGCTAGCACATTCCAAAATTAATCTGTGCGGCACAGTTTGATGCTGTGCCAGTAATCATGCAGCACTAGCGAGCCACGCAATCGGCGTAGTAGTGCACCTTGCCGTCATCGCCCTGCTCTTCCACCAGACCGTGGATGTCGCTCTCAAACCCTGGGCACTGGGTGTTGAATTCGCGTGAAAACTTCAGGTAATCGACAATTTTTTTGTTGAACACCTCACCCGGGATCAGCAGCGGTATGCCAGGTGGGTACGGCGTGACAAGCCCCACGGTGATGCGTCCCACCAGGTCATCAATTTCCACCCGCTCGGTCTTGCGCTGCGCAATGTGCGCGTAGGCGTCGCTCGGCTTCATGGCCGGGGTCAGGTCGCTCAGGTACATGTCGGTGGTGAGCCGCGCGATGTCATATTTGGCGTACAACTGATGCACGTGCTGGCACAGGTCGGCCAGTCCCAGGTTTTCATAGCCCGGGTGCTTCTGGCAAAACTCGGGCAGCACGCGCCACATCGGCTGGTTTTTGTCGTAATCGTCCTTAAACTGCTGCAAGGCAGTGAGCATGCTGTTCCAGCGGCCCTTGGTGATGCCGATGGTGAACATGATGAAAAAACTGTAGAGACCGGTTTTTTCCACCACCACGCCGTGTTCGGCCAAAAACTTGGTCACCACCGACGCAGGAATGCCGGTTTTGGCAAACTTGCCGTTCAGGTCCATGCCCGGCGTGACAATGGTCGATTTGATCGGGTCGAGCATATTGAAGCCGCTGGCCATGCGGCCAAAGCCATGCCAATGCACGCCTTCTTTTTTGCTGCGCAGTTCGCCCTTGATGATCCAGTCGTCGGCAACGCCGATGCCTTCTTCGGCCAACTTGTCCGGTCCCCAGACCTTGAACCACCAGTCGTTGCCGTATTCGTCGTCCACCTTGCGCATGGCACGGCGAAAGTCCAGCGCCTCGGCAATGCTTTCTTCCACCAGTGCGGTCCCACCGGGAGGCTCCATCATGGCGGCAGCCACGTCGCAGCTGGCGATGATGCTGTACTGCGGGCTGGTGCTGGTGTGCATCATGAACGCCTCATTGAACAAGTGCTTGTCCAGCTTGACGGTTTGCGAGTCTTGCACCAGCACATGGCTGGCCTGGCTGATACCGGCTAACAATTTGTGGATGGACTGCGTGGCATACACCACAGCTTGCTTGGGCCGTGGCCGGTTTTTACCCATGGCGTGGTAGGAACCGTAAAACGGATGAAAAGCCGCGTGCGGCAACCAGGCTTCGTCAAAGTGGATGTTCTCCACATAGCCGTCGAGCATGGTCTTGACGGTTTGCGTGTTGTACAGCACACCGTCGTAGGTGGACTGCGTGAGTGTGAGCACGCGCGGCTTGATGCGGTTTACATCGATGTCAGGCAGGTGCTGTTTGACCAGAGGGTTCGCCTTGATCTTGGCCTTGATGGAGGTCGGTTCAAATTCGCTCTTTGGAATGGGCCCAATGATGCCAAACTGGTTGCGTGTGGGCTTCAAAAACACCGGAATGGCACCCGTCATGATGATCGAGTGCAAGATGGACTTGTGGCAATTGCGGTCCACCACCACCACGTCGTTGGGGGCTACCGTGTGGTGCCAGACCATCTTGTTACTGGTACTGGTGCCGTTGGTGACAAAAAAGCAATGATCTGCGTTGAAAATGCGCGCGGCGTTACGCTCACTCTTGCCAATGGCGCCGTCGTGGTCCAGCAACTGGCCCAATTCTTCCACCGCATTGCATACGTCGGCGCGCAGCATGTTTTCACCATAAAACTGGTGATACATCTGCCCCACCGGGCTCTTCAGAAATGCCACCCCACCCGAATGTCCCGGGCAATGCCATGAGTACGAGCCGTCTTCAGCGTAGTCCAGCAGCGCCTTGAAAAACGGTGGCTGCAGACCTTCCAGGTAGCTCTTGGCCTCACGAATGATGTGGCGTGCGACAAACTCGGGCGTGTCCTCAAACATGTGGATAAACCCGTGCAGCTCGCGCAGGATGTCGTTGGGCAGGTGACGACTGGTCTTGGTTTCGCCATAAACATAGATCGGCACGTCGGGGTTTTTGCGGCGCACCTCTTCAATAAAGTGGCGCAGGTTCACCACGGCGGGGTCCAGGTCGGGCCCTTGCGTAAATTCTTCGTCGTCGATCGACAAGATGAAGGTGCTGGCCCGGCTTTGCTGCTGCGCAAACTGGCTCAAATCGCCGTAGCTGGTAACACCCAGCACCTCGGAGCCTTCCGACTCGATGGCCTGCGCCAGCGCACGAATGCCCAGGCCCGAAGTGTTCTCAGAGCGAAAATCTTCGTCGATGATGACAATGGGAAAGCGAAATTTCATGAACAACTCCGGCGCGGGAAATCCGACAAATCGGCGCGAAGTGTAAGGACTAAATCGAAATTTTTGGCTTATCCGCTTCGCTTTGGCCTGAAAATGGCCGTGAAGCAACAGCGCAGGAACTGCACAATGGCAAATTCAACTTTTTGGTGGCTGGCGGCCGGCGGGCTGATTGCCGTCGAGCTGGTCACCGGCACGTTTTATCTGCTCATGATTTCCACCGGACTGGTCGCGGCGGCATTGGCAGCGCACGCCCAACTGGACGTGCTGTGGCAGTGGGTGATTGCGGCGCTGGTGGGCGGTGGTTCGGTGCTGGTCTGGCGCAGGTACAAAAAGTCGCAGCCTGCTATTGCGCCAGCCAACGCCAACCCGGATGTCAATATGGACGTGGGCGAAGTCGTGCATGTGGCCAGTTTCCGCGCCGACGGGTCTTGCAGCGTCAAATACAGGGGCACGCATTGGGACGCCGCCCTGGCACCAGGCGAACAACCTGTGCCGGGCCACTTCACCATCGCAGAAGTGGTGGGGAGCCGTTTGATGCTGAAGAAGACACCTGTTGCAACGACCGAATAACTCTGGAGCCTGTCATGGAAATCGCCATCGTCCTGTTTGTCATTGCCGTTATTTTTGTTACCCAATCGGTCAAGGTGGTGCCGCAGCAGCACGCTTGGGTGGTCGAACGCCTGGGCAAATACAACGGCACGCTCACGCCGGGGCTCAATTTTTTGATGCCCTTCATCGACAAGGTGGCGTACAAGCATGTGCTGAAAGAAATTCCGCTCGATATCCCCAGCCAGGTCTGCATCACCCGCGACAACACGCAGTTGCAGGTGGACGGCATTCTGTACTTTCAGGTGACCGACGCGATGCGCGCGAGCTACGGCAGCAGCAACTACATCGTGGCCATTTCGCAGTTGGCGCAAACCACGCTGCGCAGTGTGGTTGGTAAGCTGGAGCTGGACAAAACCTTTGAAGAGCGCGACATCATCAACGCGCAGGTGGTGCAAGCCATTGATGAGGCGGCGCTGAATTGGGGCGTGAAGGTTCTGCGTTATGAGATCAAGGACCTGACACCGCCGAAAGAAATTTTGCACGCGATGCAACAGCAGATTACCGCCGAGCGTGAAAAGCGCGCGTTGATCGCTGCCTCTGAAGGTCGCCGCCAAGAGCAGATCAACATCGCCACCGGCGAGCGCGAAGCGTTCATCGCCCGCTCAGAAGGTGAAAAGCAGGCCGCTATCAACAACGCCCAGGGCGAGGCAGCATCTATTTTGGCGGTCGCGCAAGCCACCGCGCAAGCCATTGAACAGGTGGCCGCGGCGATTCGTCAGCCCGGTGGTAGCGAAGCGGTGCAGCTCAAGGTGGCAGAAAAGGCGGTCGAGGCCTATGGCAAGCTCGCCAGCGAAGCCACCACCACGCTGGTGGTGCCCAGCAACATGACCGAGGTGGCCACGCTGATCAGTTCGGCCATGAAGATGATCCAGACGCAAAAATAAACCCACCGGGCCAGACCTAAGTTGCGCCTCTGATCTGGCAAGACGCGGTGGGTACACTGCACGACACGGATTCAGTCGGTCTCAAACTACGCATCGTTCTTGCCCTTGAAAGGCGCGTAAAAAGCCTTGATGGTTGCCATGTCGGCCTCTAGATCATCGCCCGGGTACAACATGGGCCCCAGGCCACTGATCTTGCGGCTGTAGTCCATGTAGGCCATGACAATCGGCACCTTGGCAGCCTTGGCAATGTAGTAGAAGCCTGTGCGCCAATAGTGGGTTTTGGCACGTGTGCCTTCGGGTGACACGATCAACTGTAGCGCTATGGGCGACGCTGCAATGACCTGCGCAGAAGCGGCCACCAAATCATTGGTATGGGTCCGATCCACCGCAATACCCCCCAACCAGCGCATCAGGCCGCCAAAGGGAAAGCGAAAAATACCGGCCTTGCCCATCCAGTGAATGTTCAGACGCAGCGCAAATGCCACCATCAGCGTGTAGGGCAAGTCCCAGTTGCTGGTGTGCGGTGCGGCAATGAAAACGCTTTTGTGCGCCTGCGCGGGCAACGCGCCCTGCACTTTCCAGCCCGCAAGCCGGAGATACAGCAGCGAGAAGGCCCGAAACAGCGGCGCTACAACGGGTGTCGTAAAAATGGTGCGCTGAGCGGCAACCGCGCTCATGCGTTGCGCGCCTGGATGCCCCACTTGGCCAGCGCCGCGTCGTCACTCACCCGCGCATCGACCCACTTGGCACCATTGGGCGTTTGCTCTTTTTTCCAGAACGGGGCCTGGGTTTTGAGGTAGTCCATCAAAAACTCGCACGCCTGGAAACTCTCGCCCCGGTGCGCGCTGGTCACCACCACCAGCACGATCTGATCCAGCGGCTGCAACAGACCCACGCGGTGAATCACGCGCGCAGCGTAGATGTCAAAGCGCTTGAAGGCTTCGTCGATCATGGCCTCGATACTGGCTTCGGTCATGCCGGGGTAGTGTTCCAGCTCCATGCTGCTGATCTGGCCGCGCTCGCCTGCGGTGTGGTCGCGCACCGTGCCGATAAAGCTGCACACCGCGCCCACGCGTGAATCTTGGGCGCGCAGAGCGGCGATCTCATCAGCGACGTTGAAGTCGTCGGTTTGAACCGAAACGCGGGGCAATTTTTGCATAAGAAAAAAGCCTTTATCCCTTATGAATCAATCATGGGTAGCTATTTATTTTGAATGAAGTGGTTGGCACAACACGGTGCACTTGGCTAACCCATCAGCCCCCCGTCACGGGCGGGAAAAACGCCACTTCGGCGCCATCGGTCAAAGCCGCTGCCTCGTCGCTCATGACCTGATTCAGCGCCAGGCGCACCGCCTTGCCGCGTGCCAGCGCATCCGAGTAAGCGCCGCCCCGCGCGATCAGTTCGTCACGCAACTGACCCAGCGTAGCGGTCTTCGTGTCGCGCTGCTCTTGCGCGCAGCCAAGGGCCTCGCGGATGCCGGCGAAATACTTCACAGTGACCTTCATGCCAGCAACTCCGCAAAAGAAATAAAACACACCGTGTCGCCCGGCGCGATGGTTTGCCCTGGCGGGTTGTCCACCAGGCCGTCGCCCCACACCGCCGAGGTCAATACGCCCGAGCTCTGGTTGGGAAACAGCGCCAGGCTGCCGTCGGGCTGGCGTTTGACGCGCAAAAATTCACGCCTTTTATCGGCTCTGGCCCAGGTAAAACCTGCACTGACAGCTATTGTTTTTGGTGCAACTTCGGTCACCCCTTGCAAGCGCAGCAGAAACGGCCGCACCAGCAACAAAAAGGTCACAAAACTCGACACCGGGTTGCCCGGCAGGCCGATGAAGTGCGCGCCCTGCGCTGCGTCTGCATCGACCCAGCCGTAAGCAAACGGTTTTCCAGGCTTGATGGCGATTTGCCACAAGTCCAGATGCCCGAGGCGCTGCACGGCGGGCTTGATGTGGTCTTCTTCCCCCACCGACACGCCTCCGCTGGTCAATATCAGATCATGGCTTTGGGCTGCACCGCGCAGCGCTTCCATGGTGGCGGCCCTGTTGTCGGGCACGATGCCCAGGTCGCTGACCTCACAGCCCAGACGGGTCAGCAAGGCTTTCAGAAAAAACCGGTTGCTGTTGTAGATGGCACCCGGCGGCATGTCCTGCGGGGCCACGCTGCCGGGCATGATCAACTCGTCCCCGGTGGAAAACAGCGCCACTTTGGGGCGGCGCGCAACGGTCAAAACATGCATGCCAATGCTGGCCGCCAGACCAAGCGCAGCGGGCGTAAGGCGCCGCCCTTTTGAGAGCACCACAGCCCCGCGTGCGACGTCTTCACCGGCGCTGCGAATCCACTGCCCAGGCTGGGGCGCAGACTGAATCAGCACGCTGCCGTCCGGCTGCACGGCACAGTCTTCCTGCATCACCACCGCGTCAGCGCCGACGGGAATGGGCGCGCCGGTAAAGATGCGCGCCACCGTGCCAGCGGTCAGAGAGGCACCAGACTGCCCGGCCGGGATGCGCTGCGACACCGGTAAAGCCACGCCTGTAGCCACATCGGCGCAACGCAGCGCGTAGCCGTCCATGGAGCTGTTGTCTTGCGGCGGCACCTGCAAGCCCGAGACCACGTCTTGCGCCAGCACCCGGCCGTCGGCGTCAAACGTGCTGACTTGCTCGGTGCCCGCCAGCGGCTGAGCGTGCGACAGTAGCTCGGCCAGCGCACCGTCCAGCGCGCGCAGAGGTGGACGGGATGTGGCAGGGGCTGCTGAAAGTGCGGTAGCGGTCATGGGGTCGCTCGGTGGGTAGGGCAAAAAAATCAGGCGTAATTTTCAGCGCGGTAATCAAAACGTGTGCCCTGCGACAGCAGCCAGGCGACCACCGCCTCAGGGTCGTTCAGATCCAGTACTGGCAGGCCGGTGGGTGTGGGCAACTGGGTGGGCGAATCGGTGGCCACGGCGCAGATAAAGTCGTCGTCTGCGTAGCGCGCCGGCTTGTCTGCGCTGGCGCGCCACACCTCGACCTTGAGCAGGTCCGAGTCCTTGAAGCCTTCCACCAGCACCCAATCAACACCGTCGTAGAGCTCGGCCAATAACTGATGTACGGTGGGGCGGCGCGTCACCTCAAACTCACGCATTAGCGCCAGTCGCTGCGTGGAAGCGACCACCACCTCAAAAGCGCCCGCCTCACGATGGCGAAACGTGTCTTTGCCGGGGTGGTCAATGTCAAAGCGGTGGTGGGCATGCTTGACCACCGACACGCGCAGGCCGTGGGCCTTGAGCGCCGGTATCAGCCGCTCGACCAGCGTTGTTTTGCCCGAGCCGGAAAAACCGGCAAAACCGACAACTTTCATTTGTTTACTTCGTTCTATAAAGCTTTTAGCCCTTGATTTATACAAGCTAGAAACCGAATTTATGCACAATGCTGGACGATGAAATCCTTGATAGCCGCAGCATCTGCGGCCATGCTGACCACGCGTTTAGGCAGGTCTTCGATGCCGACAAACTTGGCCGGGCGGTCGGGCTCACGCCCGGTGGCTTCGACAATCGTGGCGGCAAATTTGATCGGTAAGGCGGTCTCCAGCACAATCATCGGCACGCCGGGCTTGACGTGCTCACGCGCCACTTTGACCGCATCGGCGGTGTGCGTGTCGATCATCATGGCGTGGCGTTCCCAACAGTCCTTGATGGTGGCCAGGCGGTCGGCATGGGTGCTTTTGCCGCTGGCAAAACCGTATTTGCCGGCAGCCTGACTGAAAGCGGGGTGCGCTTCCAGGTCGAAGAAGCCAACGCGGCTCAGTGCGTCGCCAAAATAGGCCTTGGTGCGCGCCGCGTCGCGCCCGAGCAGGTCAAACACAAAACGCTCGAAGTTGGAGGCCTTGGAAATGTCCATCGACGGGCTGGAGGTCTCGAACGTATCCGCGCTACCGCGCACGCGATAGACGCCGGTTTTGAAGAATTCGTCCAGCACGTCGTTCTCGTTGGTGGCCACCACCAGCCGTGCAATCGGCAAGCCCATGCAGCGCGCCACATGACCCGCGCAGACGTTGCCAAAGTTGCCGCTGGGCACGGCGAAGCTGACCTTTTGCGTTACCCCGCCCTCACCCCCGCCCTCTCCCAGGGGGAGAGGGAGTGAAGAGTCTTGGATTTCAACCCCCTCGCCCTTTGGGAGAGGGTTGGGGTGAGGGCTTGTCGCTTGGAAGTAACCCGCAAAATAATAAACCACCTGCGCCAGCAGGCGTGCCCAGTTGATGCTGTTGACCGTGCCAATCTTGTACTTGCGCTTGAAGTCCAGGTCGTTGCTGACGGCCTTGACCATGTCCTGGCAGTCGTCAAACACGCCGTCTACCGCAATGTTGAAGATGTTCTCATCCATCAGGCTGAACATTTGCGCCTGCTGGAACGGGCTCATGCGCCCGGCCGGGCTGGTCATGAAGACGCGCACGCCTTGTTTGCCGCGCATGGCGTATTCGGCCGCGCTGCCAGTGTCACCGCTGGTGGCGCCCAGAATGTTGAGCTGTTCGCCACGGCGCGCCAGTTCGTATTCAAACAGGTTACCCAGCAACTGCATCGCCATGTCCTTGAAAGCCAGCGTCGGGCCGTTGGACAGGGCCTCTAACCAAATGCCGTTTTCAAGGTGGCGCAGCGGCACGATCTCGCCCGTGCCAAACACCTCAGCGGTGTACGTTTTGGCGCACAGCGCTCTTAAATCGGCAGCAGGAATGTCATCAATGTAGAGCGACAGCACCTCAAAAGCCAGTTCAGCGTAGCCCTGCTTGTGATAGACCTCGCGCCAGCGTGCCAGCGTGGCCGTGTCCACTTTGGGGTAGCTTGCGGGTAGATACAGGCCGCCGTCGGGAGCCAGGCCTTCGAGCAGGATGTCGCAAAAGTGTTTCGGGCTGGTGTCGCCGCGGGTGGAGAGGTAGAGCATGGCTTTGGATCGTTAAGGATAGGTCTCTGGTGTGATCAGTTTCACCGCTGGAAAGTAGGTTTTGTAACGCGCTTTGTCACGCGTCAGAATCGGCCAAGCTTGCGTTTGGGCATGCGCGCCGATAAAAAAGTCGGGTAGTGTCGTCAATTTGGAGCCTTTGTTCTGCCGGTACAACGCAAACGCCTGTGCAGCGACAAAAGCGCTGGCCTGCGACAGGGGGGCGTACACCAGATGCACCAAGTCCAGTGCGCGTTGCATGCTTTGCGGGCCGTCAAACGAAGGCGCAATTTCAGCACAGATCAGCGCATTAACGGCCATCCCTTGGGCATGATGCGCTTGCAACGCATCCAGCGACCATTGCTGCCATTGGGGGTCGGCATCGAACACATCGATCAGCACGCAACTGTCCACCAAAATCATCGGTTCCAGTCCTCGCCGCGGGTTTCGCGCATGATCTCGTCCGTGGGGCGCTGGCGCAACCCAACACCGAGCAACTGCTTGAATGGATTGCCAGGGACGGCTTCACGTCGCACCGGAAAGATCACCACCCGACCATCTGACAACGCTTCATAGTCAATTTCCTGACCCGGCGACACACCCAAAAAATCGCGGATGGCTTTGGGCACGGTGACTTGGCCTTTGACGGTGAGGGCGTAACCCATAGAATTCTCCCGAAGTATTACAAGTTTTGGTATTACTTTACGTCAATTCCAGGGCGTAGGCCAGCCGTCAGGCCAATTCTTCCTTGCGGATGCGGGTAATGGGCTGCAACACGCTGGGCAGCGCCTGCATCTGCGCTATTGCCGTGTTCATCTTGGCCTCCTGGCAGTCGTGGGTGAGGATGATCACGTCAGTCTGCGCCACCTTGGCCCCGGCTGACACTTCGTCGGCTTCGCGCTGCAGTACCGCGTCGATGCTGATGCCCGCCTCGGCCAGGATGCCGGTCACACGTGCCAGCACGCCAGTCTCGTCGGCCACGCGCAAGCGCAGGTAGTAGCTGGTGACCACCTCGCCCATCGGCAGCACTTTGATGTCGCTCATGGCGTTGGGTTGAAAAGCCAGATGCGGCACACGGTGCAATGGGTCGGCACTTTGCAGGCGCGTGATATCGACCAGGTCGGCAATCACCGCGCTGGCCGTGGGCTCGGAGCCCGCGCCCTTGCCGTAGTACAGCGTCGTACCCACAGCATCGCCCTGCACCACCACGGCGTTCATGGCACCTTCCACATTGGCAATCAAGCGCTTGACCGGGATCAGACACGGGTGCACACGCAGCTCAATGCCGTCTGGCTGGCCCTTGGTCGCGTCGCCCTGGCGACGCTTCGTTATCCCCAGCAACTTGATGCGGTAGCCCAGTTGCTCGGCGTACTTGATATCGGCCGCGCCCAGCTTGGTGATGCCTTCGATATAAGCTTTGTCAAACTGCACCGGCACGCCAAAGGCAATGGCGCTCATCAACGTGGCCTTATGGGCGGCATCCACACCTTCAATGTCAAACGTGGGGTCGGCCTCGGCATAGCCCAAGCGTTGTGCTTCCTTCAAAACCACATCAAAGTCCAGACCCTTGTCGCGCATCTCGCTCAGAATAAAGTTGGTGGTGCCGTTGATGATGCCGGCAATCCACTGGATACGGTTGGCCGTGAGCCCCTCGCGCAGCGCCTTGATGATCGGGATGCCCCCGGCCACTGCGGCTTCAAACGCCACCATCACGCCTTTGGCCGATGCTGCGGCAAAAATCTCGGTACCGTGCACGGCCAACAGCGCCTTGTTGGCGGTGACGACGTGTTTGCCAGCGGCAATGGCCTCCAGCACCAACGTTTTGGCGATACCGTAGCCACCGATGAGCTCGATGACAATGTCGATGTCGGGGTTGGCAATCACGGCGCGCGCGTCGTTCACCACCTGTACGTCGGGCCCAACCAAGCTGCGCGCGCGCTCAACATTGAGGTCGGCCACCATGGTGATTTCGATACCGCGACCGGCGCGACGTTTGATTTCTTGCTGGTTGCGAGCCAGCACGTTGAACGTGCCCGAACCCACCACCCCAATGCCCAACAGGCCCACTTGAACAGGTTTCATCATTCGATCAGTCTTATAAGTAAAAAAGGGCTCTAGACGTTGTGGAATAAGCGTGAGAAGCTATTGAAAATGTAATAAATTCAATTGCTGTGGCGCTTGCGGTAACTCTCCAGAAACTTCGCCACACGGCCAATGGCTTCACGCAGATCGTCTTCATGCGGCAAAAACACCATGCGAAAATGGTCCGGCGCGGGCCAATTGAAGCCCGTGCCCTGCACCAGCATGACCTTGGTTTCTTGCAGCAGTTCCAGAAAGAATTGCTGGTCGTCTTCAATCGGGTACATCGCCGGATCCAGACGTGGGAACATGTACAACGCAGCCTGCGGCTTGACACAGGTCACCCCTGGAATGGCGGTCAACAATTCATACGCCAGATCACGCTGGCGGCGCAGGCGACCGCCCTCACACACCAGGTCGTTGATGCTCTGGTAACCGCCCAGCGCGGTCTGGATGGCGTATTGCCCCGGCACGTTGGAACACAGCCGCATGTTGGAGAGCATGTTCAGGCCTTCGATGTAGTCGCGCGCCGGTTTCTTGTCGCCCGAAACAATCATCCACCCGGCGCGGTAACCGCACGAGCGGTAACTTTTGGAAAGCGAGTTGAAGGTGAGCGTCAGGACGTCTTCGCTCAACGAGCCAATCGCCGTGTGCTGCGCACCGTCGTACAACACCTTGTCATAGACCTCGTCGGCAAAAATCACCAGATTGAACTCGCGTGCAATCGCCACCAGTTCTTGCAGCAGATCGTCCGAGTACAACGCGCCCGTCGGGTTGTTGGGGTTGATCACCACCAGCCCTTTGGTGCGTGGTGTGATCTTGGCGCGGATGTCGGCGAGGTCGGGCATCCAGCCGTTGGCCTCGTCACACAGGTAGTGCACGGGTGTGCCGCCCGACAGGCTGGCCGCCGCCGTCCACAGCGGATAGTCGGGGGCAGGCAGCAAAATTTCGTCACCGTCGTCCAGCAAACCGTTGGTGGCCATCACAATCAGTTCGCTAGCACCGTTGCCCAGATAAATGTCGTCCAGCGTGACGCCCTTGATGCCCTGTTTTTGGGTTTCGTGCATGACGGCTTTGCGCGCTGCAAAAATGCCTTTACTGTCGGAGTAGCCGGCCGAGTTGGGCAGGTTGCGGATCATGTCCTGCTGAATTTCTTCTGGCGAATCGAACCCAAACACCGCCAGGTTACCAATATTGAGCTTGATGATCTTGTGACCATCTTCTTCCATCTGGCGCGCAGCGTCCATGATCGGCCCGCGAATGTCGTAGCACACGTTGGCCAGTTTGGCTGATTTGTGAATGGTTTTCAAAGTCCCTCCGGAAGCAGTCTGCACACGGGTGAAACCTATAATTTGAACACAAGTTTTTCGATCAACCATGAAATTTCATCCCGACATCGCCAGCAACAACACCATTCACGGCTATGGGTCGGACTGGATCCAGGTAGGCGACGAAAAAATAACACATAGTGTGGTGCTGAGCTCTCGCGGTGAACACTTCGCTTGGCACTGCGAACGCTTTGAAGACCTGACAGCAGCGCACTTTGAGCAATTGGCGCGGCTGCAAACCGAGCTGGTGATTTTTGGCAGTGGCGACAAGTTGCGCTTTGTCAGCCCGGCACTCACCCAGGCATTGATCATCCAGCAGATCGGACTGGAAACCATGGATACACCGGCCGCCTGCCGCACTTACAATGTGCTGGCTAACGAGGGGCGCATCGTCGCCTGCGCTCTGCTGATGCGTTAAAATGCGGCTTTGCAGGTCGAGGGCGCAATAGCGCTATCGAAAAGGATAGTGTCCACGACCAGAGAGTTCGGCGCATCCTGTCACACGAGATTGAAGAACCATGGCGATTGTTGTCAATAAACCCATTCCAGAATTCGAATCCATGGCCACCGGTGGCGTGCGGGTCACCAACACCTCTCACTTAGGACACGTGGTTGTTCTGTACTTTTATCCCAAAGATAATACACCCGGCTGCACCACTGAAGCGATGCAGTTCCGCGACCGCTACCGCGATTTTGTGAAGGCCGGCGCGACCGTGTTTGGCGTGTCGCGTGACAACATGCGTTCGCACGAAGACTTCAAACTCAAGCTGGAACTGCCCTTTGAATTGATTGCAGACACGGAGGAAAAAATGTGCCACATGTTCGGCGTGGTCAAAAACAAGATCATGTACGGCAAAAAAGTCAAAGGCATCGAACGCAGTACCTTCCTGATTGGCGCAGACGGGTGCCTCAAAGAAGAGTGGCGCGGGCTGAAGGTGCCCGGCCACGTTGACGAGGTGCTGCACGCTGTAAAAGCGCTGAAAAAGACCGCTATTGCAGCCTGAGGTTTTTCTGCGACCGCGCCTTCATGCAATGGGTCGTGCATAATCGTTTGCATGCCGTTGAACGTTGTATTGGTTCTGTTTGAAGCAGCCGCCGTGGCGACACGGCGGCTGTTCTGTTTTTGACTCGACGCCTTGCTGCGTCCACTGAAAGCCCTCATGCCACTGCCCCCTGCCCCTTCCAAGCGTGCTGCCTTGCTCTCGGTCAAAGACTACGAAGCCGTGCCACAAAAGCGCCCCAAGCTTGCAGACTCCAATGCGCTGCTGCCCCCGGCCATTCCACCAGCGCAGGCACAGGCCGTCAAGATTGCTCTTACGCCTGCGGTGACCGTTGCGCCCGATGTTTCCAGCGTCGCAAAATCGGTGCAACCAGACAAGGCGACCATTGCCAAGACGGTGGCACAGCGCAAAACCAAATCTCGGCGCATATTGGGTAACGCACGGCTGTTTGTGCTCGACACCAATGTGTTGTTGCACGACCCCAGTTGTCTGTTCCGTTTTGAAGAACACGATATCTTCCTGCCCATGATCGTGCTCGAAGAACTCGATGCACACAAAAAAGGCATGACCGAAGTGGCCCGTAACGGCCGTCAGGTGAGCCGTTCGCTGGACGCACTGGCTGAAAACCAGAAAGCCGACATTACCCAGGGCTTGCCGCTGGCCAGTACGGGCCACATTGAAGCGGGCGGGCGGCTGTTTTTTCAAACCCAGTTGCTGCAATACGCCCTGCCCGCCAGCTTGCCACAAGGCAAGGCAGACAACCAGATTCTGGGTGTGGTCGAAGCGCTGAGCAAACAAATGGCATCGCGCGAGGTGGTGCTGGTGTCCAAAGACATCAACATGCGCGTCAAGGCGCGCGCCATGGGCTTGTCCACCGATGATTACCAGAACGACAAAACGCTGGAAGACGGTGACTTGCTGTATTCGGGTTCTTTTGCCCTGCCCGCTGATTTCTGGAGCACGCACGGCAACGCGGTGGAAAGCTGGCAGCAAGGCGCACACACGTTTTACCGCGTCAGCGGACCCGTGGTGCCGCAGTTGCTGGTGAACCAGTTTGTCTATTTCGAGGCACCGGGCGAGCCCAGTCTGTACGCTCGCGTGACCGAAATCCGGGGCAAGGTGGCCGTGCTGAAGACGCTGCGCGACTTTACCCACCTGAAAAATGCTGTTTGGGGCATTACCACGCGCAACCGCGAACAAAACTTTGCCATGAACCTGCTGATGGACCCCGAGGTGGACTTTGTCACACTGACCGGCCAGGCTGGTACCGGCAAAACGCTGTTGGCGCTGGCATCCGGTCTGACCCAGGTGCTGGATGAACGGCGCTACACCGAAATCATCGTGACCCGCGCCACCGTCAGCGTGGGCGAAGACATCGGCTTTTTGCCCGGCTCTGAAGAAGAAAAAATGGGACCCTGGATGGGTGCCCTGGACGACAACCTGGAGGTGCTGGGCAAGACCGATACGGCTGCGGGCGAGTGGGGACGCGCGGCGACCAACGAGCTGATCCGCAGCCGCATCAAGATCAAGAGCATGAACTTCATGCGCGGACGCACCTTTTTGAACAAGTACGTCATCATTGACGAGGCACAGAACCTGACACCCAAACAGATGAAAACGCTGATTACCCGCGCCGGCCCGGGTACCAAGATCATCTGCATGGGCAACATCGCCCAGATTGACACACCGTACTTGACCGAGGGCTCGTCGGGCCTGACCTACGCGGTGGACAAATTCAAGGGCTGGGCACACAGCGGTCACATCACGCTGGCGCGTGGTGAACGATCGCGGCTGGCGGATTTTGCGAGCGAAGTCCTCTAATTAGTTGGGGGCAGAGCACGTCGCTCGCGCGAGTGGTCTGACCCTCAAGGTATCAAAAGTCTCCACTGGCACCGGTGGCAAGCGACTCAAACTTGGTGATCTTGTTCAAGAAAGCCAACTTGACGACGCCGGTCGGGCCATTACGTTGCTTGGCAATGATGACTTCAGCCACACCGGGTTCCTTGCACGCGTCTTTTGTGTAGTACTCGTCACGGTAGATGAACATGATGATATCGGCGTCCTGCTCAATGGCACCAGACTCACGCAAGTCGCTCATCATCGGGCGCTTGTCCGGACGGGTCTCAACGCTACGGTTGAGCTGGGACAGCGCAATCACCGGACACTTCAGCTCTTTGGCCAGCATCTTTAATCCGCGTGAAATTTCGCCCAGTTCGGTAGCACGGTTTTCACCATCACTGCTGTCAGAGCCGCTCATCAGCTGTAGGTAATCCACCACGATCAAGCCGAGCTGACCACACTGGCGCGCCAGGCGCCTGGCGTTGGCGCGCAGTTCGCTGGAGTTCAGCCCTGCGGTTTCGTCGATGTGCAAGGAGATGGTGCGTAGTTTTTCAATCGCTTCTGTCAGACGCGGCCATTCGTCGGTGGTGAGCTTGCCGGTGCGCAAATGTCCCTGGTCAATGCGACCGATCGAACCCACAATGCGCACCGCCAGTTGCGCTGCACCCATTTCCATCGAGAACACCGCAACCGGGAGGCCTTCATTCAAAGCAACATGCTCTGCGATGTTGATTGCCAGCGCCGTCTTGCCCATGGACGGGCGCGCCGCCAACACCACCAGATCACCCGCCTGAAGGCCCGCCGTCAAACGATCCAGGTCATAAAACCCGGTGGGTACGCCGGTCACGTCGTTGGGGTTATCGGCCATTTGCTGAACACGGTCAAGCAATTCCACCACCAACGTGTCCATGGTCTGAAAACCTTGTTTGGTGCGCGCACCTTCTTCACCAATATTGAAGATTTTTTGCTCGGCTTCATCCAAAATGGACGCCACCGGCCGCCCCTTGGGGTTGAAGGCATTGGCCGAAATTTCTTCGCTCGTGGTCACCAGCTTGCGCAGAATGGATCGGTCACGCACGATCTCTGCGTAACGGCGAATGTTGCCGGTGCTGGGAACGTACTGCGCCAGCGCATTGAGGTAACCCAAGCCACCCATTTCCTCGGCCTTACCCAGGCTTTGCAAGTGCTCATTGACCGTGATCACGTCCGCCGGTTTGGACGCATTGATCAGCGTACTCATGGCGGCAAAAACGGCGCGGTGCTCGTAGCGGTAAAAATCGTTTTCGGTCAACACGTCGCTGACCCGGTCCCACGCCGAGTTGTCTAGCAACAGGCCCCCCAGCACACTCGATTCAGCCTCCAGCGAATGCGGTGGGATACGCAGCTGCGCCACCTGGCGATCAGCCGGGAAACTGTCTTGCAGGAGTGAAAATTCAGAGAGGTCGGCAGACATGAGTGGACTCTTTCAGCTCTGCATCGTACGGGTTTGGCTGACAGGTGTCGAGTGACAAGCTGGGGACAAGTTGGACGAAGTCGGTGCACAAGCTGTGCAAATCCGACCTATTTTTAAAATTCCAACAAAAAAGCCGCCGGGGCTTGCACCGAGGCGGCCGGTTAAAGTGGAAAAAATCAGGCAGATTCGCCGTACACCGACACGGTGATGTCGACCACTACATCAGTGTGCAAAACCACGCTGATGGTGCTGTCACCCACCACTTTGATATGACCATTGGGCATACGGATTTGCGCTTTGGCAACCGGGAAGCCGGCCTTGGTCAACTCTTCGGCGATGTCAGCATTTGTGACAGAACCAAACAGGCGACCATCGACACCGGCTTTTTGCGTCAGCTTGCACACGGTGCCAGCCAATTTTTCACCGACCGCCTGAGACTCAGCCAGCTTCGCAGCAGCGGCTTTTTCAAGCTCAGCGCGGCGCACTTCGAATTCCTTTTTTGCAGCTTCTGTGGCGCGGCGGGCACGACCCGACGGAATCAGAAAGTTGCGCGCGTAACCGTCCTTGACACGAACGATTTCACCGAGAGTTCCAAGGTTCACCACCTTGTCGAGCAGAATGATTTGCATGGCGTTGATTCCTTAAATCTTGTGCTGGTCGCTGTAGGGCAGCAGAGCCAGAAAACGTGCGCGCTTGATAGCGGTGTTGAGCTGGCGCTGGAAAATAGCGCGCGTGCCGGTCAGGCGTGCCGGAATAATCTTGCCATTTTCAGCGATGAAATCACGCAAAGTGTCGATGTCTTTGTAGTCAATTTCTTCAACGCCTGTCACCGTGAAGCGACAGAAGCGCTTGCGCTTGAACAGCAGATTTTGCGCGGGGCGCTTGGGGCGCTTGTCTTTGTTATTAAAACGTTTTGGTCCGGCCATGATGGACTCCTTCAAATAGGGATAAATGCTTTACTTTTGAACAAATTCTTGAATGTGAAACACCACATGCTTTGCGCCACGCGGCGTTGCCACAAAGCCCTTGAAATTCCAGTTGCTGCCAATGTTTTGCCTGGCCAGTTGCTCTGCCACCGACCCAAAAGCAACCGACTTGACGATGGCTTTCACTTGCCTGACTTGCCCCACCTCGGGTATCTGCGAATCGTGCTCCAGACGTGCGTTGACGGCTGGAAGGCCCGAGGGCGTATAACGCAACGCGTCGATTTCGAGAATGCTGGCAGTCAGTTCAAGCTGGTTAACAGGGCTCACTGTTTGCTGGAACGCTGGGGCTTCAAGCTTGGTATTCGGCTTGCTGGGTCTTGCGGGCGTCTTCACGCTCCACCGTCTTCATCATCGACGAAGGACCGGTATCCGCTTTTTTCTTGAGCACGGTCAGGTGACGTAACACGGCGTCATTGAACTTGAAGGCGTGCTCCAGATCAGCCATGACCGTCTGATCGGCTTCAATGTTGATGCACAGGTAATGAGACTTGGCCAGCTTGTTGATCATATACACCATCTGGCGACGACCCCAGTCTTCAACTCGGTGCACTTTGCCGCCGCCGGCAACGATCATGCCCTTGTAGCGTTCCAGCATGGCCGGAACTTGTTCGCTCTGATCCGGGTGGATCATGAGAATGATTTCATAATGACGCATCGATACTCCTTCTGGACAAACCTCTGTCGAGGCAAAAAGCCACCCCCAGCGTCGACATGGGGTGTGGCAAGGTGAGCCGATGATTATAGCCAAAGCGCCACCGTCAGCCGCTCTGGCAAGAAAAGGGCTATTCGGTGCGATTGGGCGATCGCGTTAAAAAACTCAAAACCAAGGTGACCACGACACCTGCAAAGACACCAAACACACCCGCTGAAATGGGCTCAATGTCGAACCAGAGGCCGGAGCCCTTCAAACCAAAAAACGCCCGCACCGCAGCCATGTTGATCAACATGTAATAAAGCGTCAAACCCAGTCCGCTGAGCATGCCTGCCACAGCGGCCACGCGGGTCACGCCTTGCCAGAAAATCCCCATCACCATCACCGGCACAAATGCAGCACCTGCCAGCGAAAAAGAGGCCGAAACCAGAAACAGAATGTCTGCCGGGCGTTGTGCCGCAACATAGGCCGCCACCAAAGCCACCAGTAGCAGAGCAAACTTGGACAGCATCACGCGACGTACTGCGCCAGCACGGTCGCTATCACCCCGATAAAACAGATCGTGCGCGAGGGCATTGCCGATGGTCAGCAACAGTCCGTCGGCGGTGGACAACGCCGCCGCCAGGCCACCTGCGGCTACCAACCCCGAAATCACATAGGGCAAACCACCAATTTCGGGGGTGGCCAGCATCACAATATCTGCCCCCAGATGCAGCTCTGCGAACTGCAAAATCTGGTCGGCGTTGACGTCACTCACAGAAATTAGTGCCGGGTCCAGCCGCGACCACTGAGCGATCCAGGCCGGCAATGCATCGAAACGCTGCCCCACCAGCTGGCCCATGATTTCGAATTTGACCAACACGGCCAGAGCAGGTGCTGCCAGGTACAGTAGCGCAATGAATACAAGCGACCAAGTGACTGAATTTCTGGTCTCGGTCACGCTGCGGGTTGTGTAAAACCGTGTCAGAACGTGTGGCAACCCGGCCGTCCCCACCATCAGGCAAAACATCAAAGCCAGAAAATTGCGCCTAGATGCCTCAAACAGGTTCTTCTCACCTGCCGTTCCGTTGGGGTCTCCGGCAAAAGGCTGAGTGTGCGTCGGCATGCCCGCCAGCGGTCGGGCGCGGTCCAGATTCTCCTGCATGGCACGCGTCCAGACCTCGCGCGCGCTTTCCTCGTCGCGCGGCAAGGCAGCCAACGCTCTGCGCGCTGCAACAATCACCGCCTCATCCGCTTGGGACTGTGTCAGGCGCGCGACTTCTTTCGCCTGCTTCTTGCGTTCCAGCGCCAGCGATTCGGTGACGTTCTCCAGCATCTGTGCATAGCGGCTGGCACGACGGCTGTATTCTCGGATCACCTCTTGTTCTGCAGGTGACTCCGAGAGTTGCCGTTCCATGGTGGCAATTTTTGGCAGTTGTTGGCCATAAACAGCTGGCGCAAAGGGGTTACCCAACTGCTTGTAGGCCAACCATGAAACAGGGATCAGGAACGCCAGAATCAGCACAACATATTGCGTCACCTGTGTCCATGTCACCGCGCGCATGCCCCCTAAAAAGGAACACACTAGAACGCCGCCCAAACCCAGCAGGATACCGATCTCAAACTGGACTCCCGTCAGGCGCGAAGTAATCAAGCCAACACCGTAAATCTGCGCCACCACGTAAGTGAACGAACACAGCACCGCCGACCAGGCGGCAATGATGCGTGGCCAGCGACCCCCGAAACGAGCGCCAAAAAAGTCAGGCACGGTGTAGAGGTTCATCTTGCGCAGATACGGAGCTACCAAAATCGCCACCAGGCAGAATCCGCCGGTCCAACCCAGTACATAAACCAGTCCACCAGGCTGCACCCCTACACCAGTAAAACCTTGCAGGTACAGGCCACCGGCCATGCTGATGAATGACGCCGCACTCATCCAGTCGGCAGCCACGGCCATGCCGTTGTAAACTGCGGGAATACGCCGACCCGCCACATAGTACTCAGACGCTTTGGAGGTGCGATCGTAAATGCCGATCAGGGCGTACAGAAAAACGGTTGCAAAAAGAAAAATGGCGCCAACCCAGATTTTGCGCAAGCCTGCGCTCTCGGCCACAGCCAGCGCACCGATGAACAGCAAAAACACCAGCACAAAAGTCCAAAACTGTCGGTGGATGCGCTTGTCGTGCACGTCAACGGTGTCGGCAGCCTGATCCGCCGCTGTGTCTTGCCGGTTTGAAACCCAGGCAAATACGGCCAGAATGGCAATAAACACCAGCACGCTACCCTGCGCCGAAAACCAGTACGACACCGGCCAACCCGCCACCACTTGCAGCAGGTCATGCGCAAAAAAAACGACACCAAACGACGCCGCAAACCAAGCTGCCAACAACCCGCCGTGCCAACGCGAAAACGTTGCCATCGGCTGGTCGTCAGTGGGATCAGGCTTCACCATCGGCCCGATGATGGCACCCGATGCTGCCTCACGCTATAGGTGTTTGCTATTGGCTGGCCAGGTTTTGCCAGGTCGCGACCACCGTGTCAGGATTGAGCGAGATCGACGAAATACCCTCTTGCATCAGCCACTTGGCAAAATCCGGGTGATCGCTGGGACCTTGCCCACAAATGCCAATGTATTTACCCTGCCCCCGACACGCTTTGATGGCCTGCGAAATCAGCGTCGTGACCGCTGGGTCGCGCTCATCAAAATCCTTGGCCAACAATTCAAGGCCGGAATCGCGATCGAGCCCCAGCGTCAGCTGCGTCAAATCATTGGACCCGATGGAAAAGCCGTCAAAGTATTCCAGATAACGGTCGGCCAAAATGGCGTTGCTCGGGATCTCGCACATCATGATCAGTTTGAGCTCGTTTTCACCGCGCTTGAGACCATGTGCCGCCAGCAGTTCGGTCACTTTTTTGGCTTGTGCCAGCGTACGCACAAACGGCACCATCACCTGCACATTGACCAAACCCATGTCTTCACGCACGCGCTTGAGCGCTTCACACTCCATGGCAAAGGCCTCGCCAAACTCTTCACTGACGTAACGCGCCGCCCCACGAAAACCCAGCATCGGGTTTTCTTCTTCGGGCTCATAGCGGCTGCCACCGATGAGCTTGCGGTACTCGTTGCTCTTGAAGTCTGACAAGCGCACGATCACCGGCTTGGGCCAGAACGCCGCAGCGATAGTTGCCACGCCTTCGGCTACACGATCCACGTAAAAAGCGCGCGGTGACGCGTGGCCACGCGCCACGGATTCCACGGCTTTTTTCAGATCGGCATCAATATTGGGGTAGTCAAGAATGGCTTTGGGATGCACGCCGATGTTGTTGTTGATGATGAACTCCAACCGTGCCAAACCCACGCCCGCGTTGGGCAACTGGCAAAAGTCAAACGCCAGCTGCGGGTTGCCCACGTTCATCATGATTTTGACGGGCAACTCGGGCATGGCACCCCGGCGCACTTCGGTCACTTCGGTTTCAAGCAGGCCGTCGTAAATAAAACCGGTATCGCCTTCGGCACAACTGACGGTCACCAGCATACCGTCCTTGAGAACTTGGTCCGCATTGCCACAGCCCACCACCGCCGGAATGCCCAGCTCGCGCGCGATGATCGCGGCATGGCAGGTGCGCCCGCCCCGGTTGGTCACAATTGCCGACGCACGTTTCATGACCGGTTCCCAATTGGGATCCGTCATGTCGGTCACCAGAATATCGCCCGCCTGCACGCGATCCATCTCGGTGATGCTGTGCACCACCTTCACTGGACCGGTGCCAATTTTTTGGCCAATCGCACGGCCATGTACCAGCACCGCGCCTTTGCCTTTGAGCTTGTAACGCTGCTCCACCCGGCCCGCCGCCTGACTTTTCACCGTTTCAGGCCGCGCTTGCAGGATGTAAAGCTCGCCATCGACACCGTCTTTGCCCCATTCGATGTCCATCGGCCGACCGTAGTGCTTTTCAATGACCAGTGCGTAGCCGGCCAAGCGTTGCACGTCGGCATCCGTCAGCGAATAACGGTTGCGCATTTCGGTGGGAACGTCCGTGGTTTTGACCAATTGTCCGGTCTTGGCTTTTTCTTCAGCGCTGGTAAATTGCATCTGGATCAGTTTGGAGCCCAGGTTGCGCCGAATCAATGCCTGCTTGCCAGCGCGCAGCATCGGCTTGTGAACATAAAACTCATCCGGGTTGACGGCGCCTTGCACCACCGTCTCACCCAGTCCGTAACTTGAAGTAATGAACACCACGTCTTCAAAACCGGATTCGGTATCCAACGTGAACATGACACCTGCCGCGCCCAGGTCAGACCGTACCATGCGCTGCACCCCGGCGCTCAAGGCGACGTGCTCGTGCGCAAACCCTTTGTGCACCCGGTAGCTGATGGCCCGGTCGTTGTAGAGCGACGCAAAAACCTCGCGAATCTTGTGCAGCACGGCATCAATGCCCGTGACATTCAAAAAGGTTTCTTGCTGGCCAGCAAAGGATGCGTCGGGCAAGTCCTCAGCCGTAGCCGACGATCGAACCGCAAAAGAAGCTTGTGCGTTACTACCACACAATGTGGCAAACGCAGCTCTGATTTCCTTCTCAAAATCTGCGGGGAAGGGCTGGTTTTCGACCATGGCACGAATTTCTGCACCGGCCTGCGCGAGTGCATTTACGTCTTCGGTATCCAACTTGACCAGACGCTCATTGATCTTCTGATTCAGGTTGCCAAACTTCAAAAATTCCCGAAATGCATGAGCAGTTGTTGCAAACCCGGTAGGCACTTTCACGCCTGTGGGTAAGTTGGAGATCATCTCTCCCAAGCTGGCATTTTTGCCACCCACCGAATCCACATCGGTCATCCTCAACTTTTCAAATGGCACCACCAGATCGGTGGGTGCAAACAGTGCAGTCATCAAATACTCCAGAAGTTAAAAAACCGGTGGACCAGGAACCGTTCTTGGTGTCGTTGTAGTGTTCGAAACGGCCTGCGTCTGTCAATGAATGAATGATAATAATTGTAGGGCTGAACAAAACTGGCACGCTTCGCCGCAATGTGCCATGGAACAGCCTTGGCTTTAGCCCCTTTGAAGCACTTTACTGCACCCCTACCATGCCCAACCGAACCGTTTTTTTTGTCTCAGATGGCACCGGCATTACCGCCGAGACGTTTGGCAATGCCATTCTGAATCAGTTTGAAGCCAATCTGCACCGCGTGCGTCTGCCGTTCGTCGACAACGTGGACAAGGCGCACAACACGGTGCGACAGATCAACCACGCTGGCGTGATCGACAACAAACGTCCGATTGTCTTTTTGACGCTCGCCAATTCCGAGGTACTTCAGGTGATCGAAGAAAACTGTCAGGGCCTGTTGATGGACATGTTCAGCACCTTTGTACATCCGCTGGAAAAGGAACTGGACATCAAGTCCAACCATCGCATTGGACGTTTCAGCGATTCCAGCAAAAGCGAGCAATACCAGTCGCGCATTGAAGCGATCAATTTTTCACTCGAGCACGACGACGGCCAATCCAACCGCGATCTGGAGAACTCGGACGTGATTCTGGTTGGCGTCAGCCGCAGCGGCAAGACGCCAACCTCCCTCTACCTTGCCATGCAGTATGGACTAAAAGCCTCTAATTACCCGCTGATTCCAGAAGATTTTGAACGTCAGGACTTGCCTCCTGCGCTCAAGACACAACGCAAAAAACTGTTTGGTTTGAGCATCCAGCCAGAACGCCTGAGCGAGATTCGCAACGAACGCCGCCCAAATTCCAGATACGCTTCGCTTGAAAATTGCCGCTACGAGGTGCGTGAGGCCGAAGCAATGATGAGACGCAGCGGCATCCGCTGGTTGTCAACCACCACCAAGTCAATCGAAGAAATCTCGACCACCATCCTGCAAGAGCTGCGCCCGGAGCGACTGAAATACTGAGAGGAGAGCGAAAATAACCGGGCTGACACATGAGACTGCTCGCGCTGGGAATAGCTGTGTTGCTGACGCACCTGGCTTTTTTGGGGTGGTTGCAATGCCAGCCGCGCGCCACCAGCGTACGACTGGAACCGCAACCACCTCTGTTGGTGCACTTCAGACCAGCCCAAGCACCACAGCAAAAAGCCTTATCTCAGCCGATTCAGGTACACCCGCATGGCACCAAACCGTCCAAAATCACAGCGCCAGCACCCGGTCGCCCGTCCACCCCGGTCATTCATCCCTTAAGCAATGAGCACGAACAGGCAAAAGACAAGTCGCCACACACCTCCACAGAACCAACTTTGGAGCCTACGGCAGAAGCAAAAGATAAAACGGCACACGGTGTTGCAACAGACTTTTCGACCTCAACATCGGCACTGCCCCAAAATTCTGCGTCCATGGCAGGGACAACCCCTGCCACGGTAACAGCCAAGGCCACCACCCTGCCCTCTGTGGACGCACACTACCTAGATAACCCTGCGCCCGTCTATCCACCCTTGAGTTTGCGCCGTGGTGAACAAGGCACGGTACAGATACGGGTGCTGATTTCGAGTCAAGGCCGGGCGCTGAGCGGTGAAGTAGCGCAGTCCAGCGGTTTCGATCAGCTTGACCGGGCTGCCCTGCGAGCCGTCTTGCAATGGCGTTACGTGGCTGCCCAAGCCGACGGTGTCGCGATTGACAAGTGGTTTACCGTTCCAGTGCGGTTCCGGCTAGACGAAAAGTAAGCGCGCCAAGTGCGCCCAGAGATAAGGAGCGCACCCCAGTAGCCTCACAAACTGTAGGAGCACAGCGCAAAATATGCTTGATTCAGACACACTCACCCTAAAATACGATTGCAGTGTGTTCAACCATTGACCGCCAGGAGGCCTTATATGTCAGACCAAGTTCAATCCATCGATCCCGGCTATGCTTACGGCGTCGGCTCGCAGCAACGCAACAAGGTGCTACGCAACACCTACTGGCTGCTCGCACTCAGTCTGATCCCCACCGTGCTGGGCGCTTGGCTGGGTGTGGCCACCGGCATGACAAGTTCACTCAGCGGTGGCCTGGGCCTGATCGTTTTCCTGGGGGGTGCGTTTGGCTTCATGTATGCCATTGAAAAAACCAAAAATTCTGCTGCGGGTGTACCTGTTTTGTTGGGCTTCACATTCTTCATGGGGCTGATGCTCTCGCGCATGATTGCCATGGTATTGGGGTTTAAAAATGGCTCCGAACTGATCATGACGGCATTCGGTGGCACAGCTGGCGTGTTTTTTGTCATGGCCAGTTTGTCAAGCGTCATCAAACGCGACCTCTCTGGCATGGGCAAGTGGTTGTTTGTGGGTGCGCTAGCGATCATGTTGGGGGGCATCATCAATGTGTTTGTGGGCTCCACGGCGGGCATGATGGTCATATCCGTGATGGCGATTGGCGTGTTCAGCGCTTACATGCTCTATGACCTCAAACGCATCGTGGATGGTGGTGAAACCAATTACATCAGTGCCACGCTGGCCTTGTATCTTGACGTTATCAATGTGTTCCAGAGTTTGCTTGCCTTGCTGGGCATCATGGGTGGTGAACGCGACTGACAAGCTTATGGCTCCAAACAAAAGGCCCTTTGGGGCCTTTTTGTTCTTCTCTGCTGTGCAAGAACGTGTTTCAATCTACTTTATTTACCGCCTATCCATTCCCGTCATGTCCAGACGTTTGCTGATTGTTCTGACCGCCGTAGCTTTAACAGCCTGCGACATGCTTGGCTTGGGGCCTGACCCCAGAATTGCCCAGCGTGAAGCCGAGGCCAAGGCCATTGGTGCAGCTTGCCGCTATGGACTGCGCAGCATCGAAGACTGCTATGCGTTAAACAAAGGCATCAACAAGGCCTTCATTTACAGCGGTTGGCTCGAAATGGATGGCTACATGCGTGAAAACAAAATTGAAGGTCTGCGATCCGAAATGGCTGCACCAGCCCTCGCTGAAAAACCAGCTGCACCCAAAGAAGAGATCATGACCGAACCGGCGAGCAAGGCTGCGGGGACGACACGCTAGTTTTCTGATTCATCGCGGTCAAACACAGCAATGCTTTCCACATGGGCAGTGTGGGGAAACATATTCACCACACCAGCCGCTAGCAAGCGATACCCTGCCTGGTGCACCAGCAAGCCAGCGTCGCGCGCCAAAGTGGCAGGGTTGCAGCTGACATACAGAATGCGCTTTGGCGGCGTCCAGCCACAGTTTTCCAACGCGGCACTTTCTGTATGCCCTGCGCAGCGCCGCTGGTGCAAATCAGTCAAGGCACGCACCAAAGAAAAGGCACCTTCGCGCGGCGGATCCATCAGCCAGCGGTCGGCCACGCCGTCGTCCAGCAACATCTGCGGCGTCATTTCAAACAGGTTTCTTGCTACAAATATCGTATCGCACAGCGCGCTTTTTGCAAGGTCTTGAGCCTTGTTTCTTTCATAATTTTGCTGCGCCCGAGCGACCAATGTCGCACTACCTTCCACGCCCAGCACCTGTGACGCCTGCGTTGCCAGCGGCAGGGTGAAATTACCCAGACCACAAAACCAGTCAATCACACGATCACCCGCTTGAATCGCCAGCAAGCGCAGCGCGCGCGTCACCAGCACATGATTGATGGAAGGGTTGACCTGTGTAAAGTCGGTCGGCTTGAACGGCATCACAAGGCCAAATTCGGGCAGCGCATAGTTCAGCTCAGGAACACCTTCGTCGAGCAAGGCAACCGTCTCGGGCCCTTTGGGCTGCAGCCACCACTGCACGTCTGAATGCTCGCTGGCAAAGCTGCGCAACAAGCCCAGGTCGTGCTGGCTCAGTGGCTCCAAATGGCGTAGTACCAAGGCGATGACAGTGTCGCCGCAAGCCAATTCAATTTGTGGGCAGGTTTCTCGCGCGTCAAGCGACAACATCAGCGAGCGCAGCGGCATCAACAAATCACTGACGCGTTGCGGCAGCACTGGGCAAACACCCATATCGGCCACATAACTACTCTTGCGTTCATGAAAGCCAACCAATACCGTCGATTTTTTTCGAACATGGCGCACCGACAGCCTGGCGCGATGGCGGTAACCCCATGTCGGCCCCTCGATCGGGCGTAACACCTGATCCGGTCGCACTTTGGCCAAATGCCACAGGTTGTCTTCCAGCACCCGCTGCTTGACCGCTACCTGCGCTGCGCTATGCATGTGCTGCAACTTGCAGCCGCCGCAAGCGCCCTGGTGTAGCCCGAAATGCGGACATAGTGGTTCCACGCGCTGCGAAGATGTCGTGTGCAATTGCGTCAGCGTGCCCTGTTCCCAATTGTTTTTGTGCCGATGAACCTGGACGCTCACGTACTCAAATGGCAGCGCACCCTCTACAAAAACCACCTTGCCGTCGGGTCGGTGCGCCACGCCCTGCCCGTCGCTGTCAAGCGACTCGATCCAGAGCCAGTCCGCCGCAACGCCCGGGGACGCGTCTGCACCAGACGCTGATATCGGATCGCTCATGGCCTCGGTCTCCACCCGGTTCAGCGCGGCGGCAGATATTTGACAGGATCGACCGGCTTACCCTGGCGTCGCACCTCAAAATGGAGCTTCACACGATCCGTATCGCTGTTGCCCATTTCCGCAATTTTCTGCCCCTTGAGTACCGACTGATCTTCTTTCACTAATAACGTCCGGTTGTGCGCGTAAGCCGTCAAATAAACGTTGTCGTGCTTGAGAATAATCAGGTTGCCATAGCCGCGAAGGCCAGCGCCCACATATACAACGCGACCGTCTGCAACGGCCAGCACCGCATCGCCGGCTTTGCCAGCAAAATCAATGCCTTTGTTTTTGACTTCGTCAAATTCGGCAACGACGACACCATTGACGGGCCAAATCCAATGGGTTGTGCCCGCCTCGGCAGTGGGGGCAGTTGCAGACGCAGGGGTGGATGCGGGTGCAACCGCAGTCGTTGTCACGACGGCATGGGCTGGTGCTGGTGCACTTGCCGGGCTGGCAGTTGCCGCAGCTTTGGGTACAGGTTTCACAACCACCTCGTTACCCAGCGGGGGAATCACGCGCAACACTTGTCCGACTTCAATTCGATTTGGGTTCTCAAGCTGGTTCCAACTGGCAAGGTCACGAAACGGCTGCCCGTTTTCCAGCGCAATTTTGAGCAGCGTATCGCCCGGTTTGACCGTGTAGTAACCCGCTTTGCCCGCGTTCTCAACACCTGCAGACTGCTTAACTCTTGGACTGTCAATGACAGCGCCCGAAGTTGCGGACGTAGGATCTTTTTTGTAACGGTCTTCCACAGGCGCACGATTCAGGCTGACCGAGCTGCACGCTGCAAGCAGGCACCCGAGCGCCACCAGCCAAACCCAAATTACCCCACGAGAGCCCCAATATTTCATAATCACCCTTGTCATGCGACGCCAGATTTTAAGGGGACAAAAAGTACCCCCTCGAGCAGGCATTGCCTGATGCCATCAGATGTCTTGTCCACCACCAGCAAGGCCTGCTGCGTCCCGACCGACACTACCGGCGCTACCAGACGCCCACCTACCGCGAGTTGGTCCAGCCAGCAGTCGGGGATCCGCTGCCCTCCCGCAGCGGCGATGATGCCAGCGTAAGGAGCACCTTTGGCGTAACCCAGCATGCCATCGCCCAACAACAGGTGCACATTGGCCAGTCGCAGCGGGCGCAAATTGTCGCGGGCTTTCTCGTGCAGACCGCGCAGCCGTTCCATGGAGTAGACCTCGGTGCAGACTTGGGCAAGCAAAGCTGCCTGATAGCCGCAGCCAGTGCCAATTTCCAGCACCCGCCCCAAGTGTGCACTGCCTGACTCCAGCAACAACGAGAGCATGCGCGCCACCACCGACGGCTTGGAGATCGTCTGCCCGAGCCCGATCGGCAGACTGGTGTCTTCATACCCCTGGTTCACCAACGCAGAATCGACAAACCGGTGACGTTCCACCGTGGCCAGGGCCGCCTGTACGCGAGCGTCCGTCAAGCCTTGCTGTACCAACTTGGCGACCATGCGTTGACGCACCGCGCCTGAATCCAGCCCGACGCCGACAGGGACATCCCGCGCTACACCGCCCGCCACCGATAGCGTATTTTTTTGGTGCGGTACAGGTGTGACACTGTCAAGCCGCGCCGGGAAACGCGGGCGCTCGCGAGACCGGTCCGACGGGTAACCCGGCATCAGCGGCCCACTGCCTGCGATAGGCGCGACATGGTCTGTGCCCAATACCCCAGATGGTCGTGGTCGGTCAGATCTACCTGCAAGGGGGTCACGGCCACATGCCCATTGATCGTCGCGTGAAAGTCGGTCCCATCGACATCGTCTTTGGCCGCGCCCGCTGCGCCAATCCAGTACATCGTCTCACCGCGTGGACTTTGCTGGGTAATCACCGACTCCGCTGAATGACGGCGCCCCAAGCGGCACAACTTGAAACCCTTCAATTGATCGGCGGGCAAATTGGGAACGTTGACGTTGAGCAGCCAGGCGTTGCCAGCGACCAGATTTTGCGCAAACAGGCTTTGCACAAGTTCGCGGACCCGATCGGCCGCAGCGTCCAGATGCGACCAGTCGCGCTCTACCTGCGAAAAAGCAATCGACGGTATCCCGAACAGATAGCCTTCCATGGCGGCACCCACAGTGCCTGAATAAATCGTGTCGTCGCCCATATTGGCGCCGTTGTTGATGCCCGACACCACCAGGTCTGGCCGGTAATCGAGCAGGCCCGTGAGCGCAACGTGAACACAGTCGGCAGGCGTGCCGTTGACATAACGAAAGCCATTGCTAGCGCAGTTAACGTAGAGCGGCGAATGCACCGAAAGCGCGTTCGATTTGGCGCTGTTGTTGTGCTCCGGGGCCACCACTTCTACCTCGGCAACGTCCTTGAGAGCCGCATACAGCGCCTCAATGCCAGGTGCCCGGTAGCCGTCGTCGTTTGAAATCAGGATTCTCATGCGCTTACCTCGTAGAGCGGCGAATTGTAGGAGCCAGCCTTGCGAGGCAGTGCACTTTCATCACTTGGGAATCACGAACTTTGATTCTTCTCGCAACCTTCCTGGACTGTCGAGTGATTCAATTTCAAAATGAATCTCGTGCGAGCCTGGCGCAGCCGCTTCAAACGGTGCCTGCACCCGTACCGGCAGGGTGCGCGCCTCGGTTGACTTCACCAAAATGGTGTCCTCGGACGTCACCGTCAGGCCTGGCAGACCTGTCACGGTCACCCGGTAGTGCTGATCCGATTCGGTCGCATTCATGATCTGAAGCCGATAGACGTTTTCGGTCTTGCCCGCTTCCACCACGCGCGCCATCACGCCACGGTCGCGTACCACGTCCACCTTGAACGGTGTGCGTGTTGCCAAGGTCACCACAATCGCCGTCACGATCCCCATCAAGATGGTGGTATAGACCAGCACCCGCGGGCGAAACACATGTTTTTTAACCTGCTGTTGCGTCCAGCGGTTGGCAATGGCGTTTTCCGTGGAATATTTGATCAGGCCACGTGGATAACCCACCTTGTCCATCACCGTGTCACACACATCCACGCAGGCACCGCAGCCAATGCACTGGTATTGCAGGCCATTGCGGATATCAATACCGGTGGGGCACACCTGAACGCACAAGCTGCAATCAACACATGACCCCAGGTTCAGCTTGGAAAGGTCGGCTTTTTTGGAGCGTGCGCCGCGCGGCTCGCCACGTTGGGTGTCATACGTCACGATCAAGGTGTCACGGTCAAACATGGCGCTTTGAAAACGTGCATACGGGCACATATGGATACAAATGCTTTCACGCATGAAACCAGCGTTGCCGTAGGTGGCAAAGCCGTAAAAGATGGTCCAGAAAATTTCCCACGAACCCAGGTCGAGCGCCAGCACCTCCTGCCCCAGCACCCGGATCGGCGTGAAGTAACCGACAAAGGTGTAGCCGGTCCAGATGGCCATGGCCAACCAGATGAAATGTTTGGCAAATTTGCGCCCGAATTTTCCCGCCGACATGGCTGCATCGTCACGACGCATATGCGCCGAGCGATCGCCTTCGACCATTTTTTCGACCCACAGAAAAATCTCGGTATAAACGGTTTGTGGGCAGGCGTAACCACACCACAGGCGCCCCGCCACGGCGGTGAATAAAAACAGCGACAACGCGGCCATGATCAGCATGCCCGTCAGGTAAATCAGATCCTGCGGATAAAGCACCAACCCAAACAGGTAAAAACGGCGCACTGTCAGGTCAAACAAAACCGCCTGGCGCTGCCCCCATTCGACCCAGGGCAAGCCATAAAAAATGATCTGCGTGACCCAGACCATGGCCCAACGCCAGTTGGCAAAAAAACCCTTCACACTGCGCGGATAGATCTTTTGGCCGGCCATATGCATCGAGGTATCACCTTGATCAGGTACGGCGGCGGCGATCGGTATGACTTTTTTGGCTGAATGATCCTTGCTACTCATCTTTCTTTCCTATCAAACAAATACGGCTCTATTGTCGTCCTGTAGCGCTGCGGCTCGCGCCAGGAACTCGTCGCGTGTCACACCCGCAAAATACGGGTGCCAGCGCCGCTGTTGCAACACGGTGCTGACCGCCTGAAGACTCTCCGAATGTCCGCAGAACAACAATGTTTCATCTGGCTGCGTAAGCACCCGTTGCGTCGCACTGTCCCAGAGCGCCTCTGGCGAGGCCGGTTGTCGCTGCTGCGGGCAACCGTTCACCGAAAGAACGTCACCACAAAACAGGCGATCGCGCCAGGCAAAGCTCAAACAGCTTAACGTGTGCCCAGGCGTTACCAGCACGCGAATGATCTCGTCGCCAAATGGAAAAATAGCACCATCCTTGATACGCCCACCAAGAGCATCCTCGTCACCTTGCACCAAGGGGGCTCCCAAGACTTCGAGTTTTGCCCGAGAACTCTGGCTATCGTGATGATGGGTGCTCAGCACCCAACACAGATTCAAGTCGTGTTCAGAAAGCAAAGCCCGTAAAACAGGTAAATCGCCGACCTGAGGATCAATCAAAACGGCCTGTCTTGTCCCCGAATCCGCCAACAAGTAAGTAAACGCGTGGCACACCGGGTCGTTCAGAATTCGAAAATACATGATCGACAACTCATTGAAAGCGCGGCAAATCCAGTTTCGGCAAAGACAGACAACAACGGGTAGTACTGGTTGCGGGCATCACCAGATTTCAGGCCAGTCGTATGACACATGCCAGCAACAAGGCCATCAAGCAGGCCCAGCCTGAAAAAATCCAGCGCCATAACAGCCAACGTGGGACAAAGCCGACGCCGTTGACCAGCCCAGCGCTCATGGCCCAAAAAATCAGCATGGCAAACGTGTGGTCCGCACTCCCGTCAGCCTTGGCAAAGGCAAACGGGTAGATGCTGCCGCCAATCATGATCAGCAGTGCCACGGCGAGGCTCAGTGGCCGGATTTTGGGCGGACTGATCTGCACTGGAGATGAATTCATTGCCTGAATCATTGTTTTTGATGGTCGGCTTCTTCACGAGCCAGCTCGTTCTCGCCCCACATCGCATTCAAAATGGCCAGCAAAACTGCAAAACCAATACCCAGAACCCAAGCGAAGTACCACATATTATTCCCCATGATAATGTTCAAACCGAGTTAAAACCAAGATGCCACAAGCACGTTGCTTGCAGCGTGCGACATTTCAATATGCGGCATGGTCGTTTTCACGGATGTACGCTGCAGTCACCTTGCCACGCATCACGCTGTAGGCCCAAGAGGTGTAAAAAATGATCAGCGGCATGAAAATCAGCGTGACCCAGAACATCAACCCCAGCGTCATGTGGCTTGACACACTGTCCCACACTGTCAGACTGGAAGCCAGGCTGGTGCTCGAAGGCATGACAAACGGGAACATCGATGCACCCGCGGTACCAATCACACCCACAATGGTCAGCGATGAAGCGACAAACGCGCTCAGGGTATGGCGCATCGCCAGCAGCACCGCCGTGAGCACTGCGCCCAGGATGCCAAGCGCGGGCAGCAGCCACATCAGCGGTTGCTTGGCGTAGTTGCTCATCCAGGCACCCGCTTCGCGCACCACGGTTTTGGACAGTGGGTCGGGCATGCTTGATGCATTCACCACCGAGGTGATGCGATAGCCGTCAATGGATTGCAGCCAGAAGCCTGCGGCAACGAACGCGACGATCATCACCACAGCCGCGCCGATGGTGGCCCGCACGGTGCGCGCCTGGATGTTGCCCTCAGTGCGGTGTGCCAGATAGCTGCCACCCTGCATGGTGATCATGGCGGTGCTGACCACGCCGCTCAGCAAGGCAAACGGGTTGAGCAGTTGCCAAAAGCTGCCGGTGTAGGTGGAGACCAGATACGCATCAAACTGAAACGGCACGCCCTGCAACAGGTTGCCGAAGGCCACGCCAAAGATCAGCGGCGGCACGGCGCCCCCCACAAACAGGCCCCAGTCCCACACACTGCGCCAGGTGGGGTTGTCGATCTTGCTGCGGTAATCAAAGCCCACCGGCCGGAAGAACAGCGCCCACAGCACCACCAGCATGGCCCAGTAAAAGCCGCTGAAAGCCGTGGCATAGACCAGCGGCCAAGCAGCAAAAATAGCGCCGCCCCCAGTGATGAACCAGACCTGGTTGCCGTCCCAATGCGGCCCCACGGTGTTGATGACCACGCGGCGCTCCACGTCGCTGCGGCCCACAAACGGCAGCAGCGTACCTACGCCCATGTCGTGCCCGTCCATGATGGCAAAACCCACCAGCAGCACACCCACCAGCAGCCACCAGATGATCTTCAGCGTTGAATAGTCAAACATGATGTTTCTTTCCTTCAGGCGTGCACCGTAACCGCATGCATTTGAAACTCGTTTTGATAGCGTCCTGTGCCCAGACTACCGGGGCCCAGGCGGGCAAACTTGATCATCAGGAACATCTCCACCACCAGCAGAACAGTATAAAAACCGATGAAGCCTGCGAGCGAGCCGTACAGGCTGGCCACACTGAGCGTTGACACCGACATGTGCGTGGGCAACACGCCGTAAATGGTCCAGGGTTGACGCCCATACTCGGCCACAAACCAGCCCAGCTCGCAGGCCAGCCAGGGCACGGGCAGCATCCAAAGCGCCGACTTGAGCAGCCAGGGCTTTTGCTCGAACGTGTTCTTGAGCGTGTTGTAGAAAGCCAGACCAAAAAGCAGCAGCATGGCAAAACCCATGCCCACCATCAGGCGAAAGCCCCAGAACATGGGCACCACGCGCGGCACTGTGTCGTTGACGGCTTGCTCAATGATCTCGGGGGTGGCCTGGTTCACGTCCAGCACGTATTTGCGCAGCAGCAGCCCAAAACCGAGGTCGTTCTTGTATTTTTCGAATTTTTCCTTGGCTGCAACATCGCCCCGATCGGCGCGCAAGGCCTCCAAAGCACCCACAGCCTGAATGCCACTCACAATGCGTTCCCGATTTTTCGCCTTGATCTCGTGGATGCCGGGAATTTCCTTGGTCAGCGAACGCGTGCCGATGATGCCCATAACCCAAGGCACTTCCACTTCCCAGTCGTTCTTCTGCTCGGCCTCGTTGATCCCCGCCAGCAGCGTCAGCCCGGCGGGTGCGGGTTTGGTCTCCCACATGGCTTCCATGGCGGCCAGCTTGGTCTGCTGCGCTTCACCCACGGTGTAGCCAGACTCGTCGCCCAGCACAATCACTGAGCAGACACTGGCCAACCCAAAGGCGGCCGCCACCCGGAAACTGCGCTTGGCGAACTCGATATCACGCCCCTTCAGGAGGTACCAGCTCGAAATCGACAAAACAAACATCGCACCAGTCACGTACCCGGCTGAAACCGTATGGACAAATTTGGCTTGCGCATCGGGGTTGAAGAGCACGGCCCAGAAGTCGGTCATTTCCATGCGCATGGTCTGGTAGCTGAATTCCGAGCCCACCGGGTTTTGCATCCAGCCGTTGGCAATCAAAATCCACAGCGCTGACAGATTGGTGCCCAGCGCCATCAGCATGGTCACCATCAGGTGCTGGCGTTTGGACAGCCGGTCCCAGCCGAAGAAAAACAGGCCAATCATGGTGGATTCCAGAAAAAACGCCATCAGCCCTTCAATGGCCAGCGGTGCGCCAAAGATGTCACCCACGTAATGTGAGTAATAGGCCCAGTTGGTGCCAAACTGGAACTCCATGGTGATGCCGGTCGTCACCCCCAGGGCGAAGTTGATGCCGAACAACTTGCCCCAGAAGCGGGTCATGTCTTTCCAGACCACGTTGCCGGTCATCACATAGACGCTCTCCATGATGACCAGCATCCACACCATACCAATGGTGAGTGGCACAAAAAGAAAGTGATACAGCGCTGTGGCAGCGAACTGCAAGCGCGACAAATCCACCAATTCATTGGAAATCAAGGCTGTTCTCCTTTGTTGCCCGAGGTACCGCTTGTCGAAAGAAACTGGTCTGACACCAGATTGGCATCCACTGCCACGCGCTGATCATGAAAAAACGCCCACCACAAGCCGGTCAATACGACGAGCTTGACCAGCAGCACCCAGGCCAGCTTGTGGATGAGATTTTTTTGTGGCAGCGTCATGGCAGTTAAGTGTTTTACACGACCCTATAGTCAATAAGCGTGCCACTTTCCATGGGTTGAAATATCTTCATATTTTTCAATAAGTTATGATTTTTTAAGATTCATTAAGAAAACCATGACTCACCATGTTTATGTCATTTATGACATAGTGGCAGTCAGTCTTCTGGCATACTGACAGCATAAAAATGACCCGAAATCCCTGCAATTCACCATGAAGCTTTTGCCCGAACTCACCTCTTTTCTGGAGGGGTTGGTTGAACCTCACATCCTGCTGGATACCAACTACCGCGTACTGGCCGCCAATCTGGCCTACCGCAGCCAGTTCAGTCCCCAGCACAGCGTGGTTGGGCGCACGTGTTTCGAGGTCTCGCACCATTTCACCGTGCCCTGCGACCAGGCTGGTGAATCCTGCCCACTGGTCAAGGCGCGTGAATCAAGACAGCGCGAGCGCGTGATGCACCTGCACCACACGGCACGCGGAGAGGAATACGTTGACATTGAACTGGCGCCCGTGCTCAACGCGCAAGGTGAGCAGGCCTACTTCATCGAAAAGATGCAAAAGCTCAGGGTTGAGCAAAGTCAGGCGGACGTCCACGGTCTGATCGGTCGCGCCCCCGCTTTTCAGGACATGCTGGCGCTGGTGTCGCGCGTGGCACCGTCCAACGCCACGGTGCTGCTGCTGGGCGAGTCGGGCACAGGCAAGGAACTGGTCGCCCGCGCGGTGCATGCGGCCAGCACACGCGCCAACCATGCGCTGGTGCCAGTGGATTGTTCCAGCCTGAGCGATAACCTGTTCGAATCCGAATTGTTCGGGCACGAGCGCGGCGCGTTCACCGGAGCCACCAGCAGCAAAGCCGCTCTGGTGGAAGCCGCCAGCGGCGGCACGCTTTTTCTGGACGAAGTGGGCGACATCCCACTCACGATGCAGGTCAAATTACTGCGCTTGCTTGAAACCGGCACCTACCGGCGGGTTGGCAGCACCGAACTGCGCCACGCGGACATCCGCGTCGTGTCGGCGACCCATCGTGATCTGGTTCAGATGGTGAGCCAGGGGCGGTTCCGTGAGGACCTGTACTACCGCCTGAGCACCTTCCCGATCCGGCTGCCGGCCCTGCGCGAACGCCTGTCCGACTTGGCCCCACTGGCCCAGGCGCTACTGGAGCGCGTGGCCCCCCAGCGCCGCCTGCAACTCAGCGACGCGGCGCTGGCACGTCTTGAACAGTACGACTACCCCGGTAACGTGCGCGAACTGCGCAATCTGCTGGAACGATCTGCCTTGTTGTGCGACGGCGATACGCTGCAGCCCAGTCACATCGACCAGGCACTGCGCTTTGGTGGCGGCCCGCAACGCGCTGACGCATTCAATCACGGGCATGCACCAACACCCGTCAGCCAAACGCTCAGATCGCACGCGCACGCGACCCTGCAGGCGCTGCTTGATCAGCACACCGGCAGCCGCGCCGAACTGGCGGCAAAACTCGGGATCAGTGAGCGCTCGCTGTACAGAAAACTGCGCGCTTTGCAGGCGGGCGAGACTCAGGGCGCAATCAGCTCGGCATAGTCGTACAGCGCACCCAGCAGTGCTTCGCCGCGCTCGTCGGTGCTTTCCGCCAGTTTGTCCATCCGGTCAAAAAGCACAGGCAAAGTCAATGCGCCACCCTCGCCCGCCAGCAGCTTCGCGCTGCGGTGCGCGCGCCAGCGCGCCTGCTCCTCGGCAGACAAGGTGTGCGCAAAATTGCGCGCCCGGTAGCGCCACCACAACTCGGGCAGACGCGCATCGTCAAACGCCGGCCGCGCTGCGGCCATGTCTTGCGGCGGCAGCTGGCGCAACTCGTTGAGTCGGCGCCTGTCCGCGTTACCCACAAAACCACCGTACAAGTCTTCGTCCACATCCACCGGGGCACTTTCGTCACGCTTGAACACCTCAGCCCAGATCGCGCTCATGTCGGGCAAATCGCGGGCCACTGCCGCGTGCGCCAGTTGCGCGCTCAGGTCGATCCCCCAGCGCTGCGCCATCGTCGCATCCAGCACCTTCAGGTTGCTCATCACCATGGGCGACTTGTTCAGATGCACCGACTTGATGGGCAAACGGGTCACACCCTCGGGCAATTCGCTGGCGCGGGTAAACAGGCGCTGGCGGATGCGCGCCGCGTCCAGATCGGCCAGCTCGGCGGGGTGCTGCGCCAGGTCCCAGGCCAGCAACTCGTTTTTATTGCCAGGGTGCATCGCCAGCGGCCACATCAGTGCCAGGCAACCCCGCTCGGGGGCAAACATGCCAGAAATATGCCAAAACGGCCTCGCACTGGCCTGCGTGGCAGGCAGCCCCAACTCGGCCAGCACACGGTCTTTTTTGTGCAGGCCAAAACAGAAATCAAACAGCCGGGGCTGCGCTGTTTTGACCAGGCGCGCCAGCGCAATGGTGGCGCGCACGTCGCTTAAAGCGTCGTGCGCTGATTCGTGTGCCAGACCATTGGCCGCGGTCAGGTCGGTCAGCTTGAAACTGGGCCGCCCCTCGGCGTTGCGCGGCCACTCGATGCCCTGCGGGCGCAGCGCATACGCCGTGCGCACCACGTCGAGCAGGTCCCAGCGGCCGCATTCGTTTTGCCACTCGCGCGCATACGGGTCGATCAAATTGCGCCAGAACATAAAGCGCGTGATCTCGTCGTCAAAGCGGATCGTGTTGTAGCCCACACCCACCGTGCCTGGCCAGGCCAGCAGTTGCTCGATCTGCGCCGCAAACTGGTACTCAGGTATGCCTTTTTGCAGACATTCCTGCGGCGTGATGCCGGTGATCAGGCACGCTTCGGGTTCCGGCAAAAAGTCGTTGGCGGGCTGGCAATACAGCATCACCGGGTCGCCCAGCTCGTTCAGATCAGCGTCGGTGCGAATGGCCGCAAACTGTGCCGGGCGGCTGCTGCGCGTGTTGGCGCCAAAGGTTTCGTAGTCGTGCCAGAGAAAGGTGTGCATGAAAGGGCGACTTAATTGATACAACAATAATAGCTGCTAGCCCTTTTATCATAAGGGCTAGAGCACATTTTTACTTGCGACGCGCGGTGCGCACCCCGGGCAGTTCCTGCACCAGTGCCAATACCTTGTGCAGCCCTGCGGCATCCGTCACCTCAACCGTGAACGTCATCCAGGCAATGCCCTTGATCGATTGCGTCTGCACCCCGGTCACATTCATCTTTTCTTTGGTAAACACCTCTGAAATGTCGCGCAACAGCCCCTGGCGGTCTTGCGCGGTAATGGCCACGTCCACCGGATAGACCGAACTACCGGCGGCCTGCCCCAGGCCCCATTCGACGTCGATCAGGCGCTCGCCATTTTTGGCCACCATTTCAGCCAGGTTGGGACAGTCCTTGCGGTGCACGCTGACACCCTTGCCGCGCGTGACAAAGCCCACAATGGCGTCGGGCGGGGCCGGTTTGCAGCAGCGCGCCATTTGCGTCATGAGCGAATCAACGCCTACCACCAGCAAGCCGCCCTTGGCGGGGTTCTCCGCAGCACGGGACTTGCGCAGCACGGGTGCGTCTGTGTCGAACTGCGGGGCTTCGGCCGGGCGCAAGACCTGTTCGATTTGACGCAGCGAAAACTCGTCCTTACCCACGTCTTCAAACAGCGCGTTGGCGTTGTCAAACCCCAGTTGCAGCGCCAGGTCGTCGAGCTTCACCGAGGTCTTGCCTTCGCGTTGCAGCAACTTTTCAACCGCCTCACGCCCTTTGGCGATGGTTTCGGACAAGGCCTGCGCGTTGAACCAGGCGCGCACCTTGGTTCTGGCACGGTGGCTGGCCAGATAGCCCAGCTCCGTATTGAGCCAGTCGCGCGACGGCCCGCCCTCTTTGACGGCATTGACTTCCACCGTCTGGCCGTTTTTCAGGGCCGTGTTGAGCGGCACCATGACGCCATCGACGCGTGCGCCACGACAGCGGTGGCCCAGGTCGGTGTGCAACGTGTAGGCAAAGTCCACCGGCGTGGCACCCTGGGGCAATTCCACAATCGACGCGTCGGGTGTGAGCACATAAATGCGGTCGTCCAGCAGTTGCTGCTGTGTCTGCACGCCCGACAGGTCGCGCTCCCACGCCAGCAACTGGCGCAACACCGCAATCTTGGCGTCATAAGCACCGGTGGCGGACACCCCGGCGTAGCCCTTGGTGCCGGCTTCCTTGTAGGCCCAGTGAGCCGCCACGCCGGTTTCGGCGTGTTCGTGCATCGCCTGCGTGCGAATCTGGATCTCGGTCGGTTTGCCAGCCGCGTCGCGCACCACGGTGTGCAAGGACTGGTAGCCGTTGACCTTGGGCTTGGCAATGTAGTCGTCAAATTCTTCCGCCAGCGGCGTGAAATGGTTGTGTACCCAACTCAGGGCCGCATAGCACTCGGGCACGCTGGCCACCACCACACGCAGCGCGCGGATGTCATACACCTGGTCAAAATCGAGCGACTTGCCGCGCATTTTCTTGACGATGCTGTAGATGTGTTTGGGACGGCCGCTGACGCTGGCGTCGATCCCGTTGGCGCGCAGATCCAGTTCCAGTTGCTCGCGCATCTGCTGCACCTGCGCCTCGCGTGCCAGGCGCGTGTCGTCCAGCAGCCGCGCCACCTGACGGTAGGTGGCAGGCTCCAGAAACCTGAACGCCAGGTCTTCCATCTCCCACTTGATCTGCCAAATGCCCAGCCGGTTGGCCAACGGCGCAAACACCTGCAAGGCTTCAGCGGCCAAGCCATCAGGCACCGGCGTTTTAACGGCGGCAAAGTAGCGCAACGTTTGCAGGCGCGAGGCCAGGCGCAGCATCACCACCCGCAGGTCGCGCGAAAAAGCCAGCAGCATCTTGCGCACGTTTTCGGTTTGCAGCGCGGCGGCCTGTTGCGTTACGGGCGTTTCAGCCCGGGCGGCCGGCTTGGCCAGTCGCGCCTGACGCTGCACCCGCACCAGCTTGGTTGTTTCCATGGCCAACGCGGCAAAGTTGTCGCCAAACGCCTTGGCGATCACCTCCTGGGGCTTGTTCAGGTGATCACACGCATAAACCAGGTAACTGGCGGCCTGCATGGCCTGCGAACCACCAATGCCACGCAAGATGGCAGCGACCGCATCCGCGTGCGCCAGGATGTTTTCACCCGTGTCGAGCGTTTCGCACGCCAGCAAGGGCTCGGCAAAAGCGCGCGCGCGCGCCAACGCCTGTGCCTGATCGGGCAAGCCCTGCCCGGTGGCCTGCATCACAGGCAGAGCATGGCCTTCAGGCGGCGCCGGGGCGTCGGTTTTCAAGCGGCTTTTCATTCAACCCAGATTCAACGCAATAAAAAAGACAACACCGCTTGTACCTGGCCTGGCGCGACAAAGGTCGGGGCATGGCCGACACCGGCAAATTCCAACAATCGCGCCCTGGGGCCACGACGCGTCATCGCATGGGCGGTCTGCAGCGACAAGAGGTCTGACTGCGCGCCACGCACCAGCAGCGTCTGCGCGCTGATCTGATCATACGCTTGCCAAAGCATCACCTCCCCCTGCGCCGCCGACTCGGGGGTGACCGCCTTGAACGGCTCGGCCAGCGCCGGGTCATAGCGCAGCGTGAAACGGCCCGACCCGTCGCCCAGCGGCTTGATCTGCGGGCGCGTCAACTCCAGCCATTGCTGCGGCGTGTGCGGCCCAAAGCTGCTGGCAATGGCCCACAGCGCGTCGGCGGCCTGCTGCTCGGTCGCAAACACGCCCACCTTGCCAAGATACTGGCCGATGCGCTGCAAGGCCTGCCACTGGATGCTTGGCCCCACGTCATTGAGCACCAGGCGCCGCACCCGGGCATCCGCCGGCAAACCGGGCTGCCCCGCCAGCGCCAAACCGATCAGCCCGCCCATGCTGGTTCCCAGCCAATCCAGCGTGAACGGCCGCAAGTGGGCCAACAGCACCAGCATGTCGGCCGCATAGAAAGGTATCTGATAGCCCTGCGGGTCTTTCAGCCAGTCGCTCTGACCGCGCCCGACCACATCCGGGCAGACCACCTGCATTGGATGATCGGCCGCCTCCAGTACAACCCGCGCCAGCGTGTCAAAGTCGCGCCCCTGTCGCGTCAGCCCGTGCACGCACAACAGCACGTGGCGCGCCTGCGCATCGCCCCACTGCCAGTACGCCATGCGGTGCCCACCCTGTGCATCGGGGCAGTGAATGAATTGAAGTGTTGGCTCGATCATGATGCAAGGGGGTGTAAAACAATCCCGGATAATGACCACATCGTAAATCAAACCATTGGGTCGTCCGGGCATAACACCGGCACGACCTTTCATTTCATTGGAGAACGCAGCATGCTCAAAGATAAAACAGCCTTGGTGACCGGATCGACCAGCGGTATTGGTCTGGGGATTGCCAAGGCGCTGGCCGCGCAAGGCGCCAATATCGTCATGAACGGCTTTGGTGATGTAGCTGGGCCACGTGCCGAAGTGGCAGCGTTGGGCGTGCAAACCGCCTACCACCCGGCCGACATGAGCAAGCCCGACGACATTGCCGCCATGATGGCTTACGCGGCTGAGCAATTTGGCCGGGTGGACATCCTGGTCAACAACGCGGGTATCCAGCACGTGGCGCGGGTGGAAAACTTCTCCGTGGAGCGCTGGGACGCCATCGTGGCCATCAACCTGAGCAGCGCTTTTCACACCGCGCGCCTGGCGCTGCCCGCCATGCAGGCGGCGGGCTGGGGCCGCATCATCAACGTCGCTTCGGTGCACGGGCTGGTCGCTTCAGTGGAAAAAGCTGCGTACATTGCCGCCAAGCACGGCATTGTGGGCCTCACCAAGGTGATTGCGCTGGAAAACGCCACCAGTGGCGTCACCTGCAATGCCATTTGTCCGGGCTGGGTACTCACGCCGCTGGTACAAAAACAGGTGGACGCCAAGGCCGCCGCGCTGGGCCTGTCCAACCAAGACGCCACCAAACTGCTGCTGGGTGAAAAAGAGCCATCGCTACAGTTCACCACACCCGAAGAACTGGGCGCACTGGCCGTGTTTTTCTGCTCGCCTGCGGGCAACAACGTGCGCGGCGTAGCCTGGAACATGGACGGTGGCTGGGCGGCCCAGTAGCGCTTCAATTATAGTAGCTGCTCAGGCAGACCAGAAGAGGGATGGAGCCTAAAAAAGTATATCAATTCAACTGGACTGCTTGAACGCCATGATGGCCTGATTGCGCAGCGTGCGCAGCATAGACAGCTGCTTTTCGTCAATGGTCAGCTCACCTTTGACCAACATATCCGCGTAAATCATACCCACGGTCTGGCCCTTGATGATCAAAGGCAAAATCATGAACCCGGGCGCGTTGAAGTCACGCAGATACCAGGAGGGTAGGCGCGCCACAATGCGCGGGTCACTGGTGTCGCTGATCAGCGTGTCGGCTGCCTTGCCACAGATCGTCGCAAACAGGTCGGGGATGTCGTCGCTGTTTAGCGGCACGCAAAAATTCTTCACAATTTTTTCCACGCCCGGTCCCAGACCAAAACGACCTGTCAGGAGGTTGGTTTTGGGGTCGCGCATACAAAAAACAATGCGATGAAAGCCAAGCGCCCGAAACATGGTTTCCAGAATCATGCGCAGTACATCACCCAATTTGAAATCTTCCACCATCACATTGGTAATGTCCTGGATGCCACCTGCGAGCGTCTGCGTGGACAGATCTGTACCAGCCGTGGCATGACTCACCTGGTTGCGCACCGTGTCCTCTGGGGATAGGGCAGATACAGGTGTCGCGTGCAGCGCACTACTGTCAACAGCTGACGCCACCGCACTCTGTGAAGCATCGCCAACTGGCTGTTGTACGGCGACGGTGGCCAGTTTCAGCAGCCGCGCCGCAGGCGAATGTATCGGCACCCTGATTTCCATGGCGTCTGCCAATTCGTTCAGCTTGACACGCGCCAATGTCGTCACAGCTTTCAACTGTTCCGGCGCCATCGCCATTGATTTGGCGTAACTTTTGGACAGCGTGGCCAGTTGCCGGTCGACCTCTTCAGGGTCCGCGTGCAGCATGGCGTCAGCCATATCATTGGCCGCCTTGGCACTCCAGCGCAAATGGCTTTTGGGGTCGGGTGACGCCACGGTTGGCGGAGTTCCTGTAGGTCGCACAATGCATTGCTGGATGCTGTCGGGCAAGCCCCAGGCTTTGGATACGCCCAAACCCAGCTGCTCATAAGTCAGGCCAAGAACTCGCAACGCTGCACTTTCTTCACTGACGGGATGAGATGCGTCACCGACCAACTGGCGAATCGTTGTGGCCTCTTCCGGAAAGTAAAACTGCGCCAGCATCCGCCCCAAATTCTGAAACATGGCACCGATAAACGCTTCTTCACTCTCCAGTTGCGAAGATCCCAGCTCTGCCGCAATCGTGCCCGCCATGAGTGCACGCAAGAATTCTTCTTTCAGCAACTGGGCGTTGCCTTTGTCTTGCATGTGTTCCAGCAAAGCCAGACTCAGCGTCAGATTGCGAATGCCATTGAAACCCACCAAACTGACCGCGCGCGAAACCGTTCCGACGCTGTCGCTGCGCGCGTAGTGTGCGCTATTGACCAAACGCAACAACTTGTTAGTCAGCGCCACATCTTTCAAAATTTCATTGGTAACGCTGTTGATGCTTTCCTTATCAGATGTCGCTAGACTCTGAATGCGGGTGATCGAATCGGATAGCGCCGGGAAGTCGCTTTTGTTACGCATTCGGCGCAACAAAAATTCCAGCGTGCTGCTATGGCCCTGAACACCGTCTGAATTGACTGTAGCGACAGAATCAGAAAAACCATCAGGATTGACAGCGTCCAACGTCACACCTACTGCAACTTGACAGAACCAGACACGCTCACGCTCACGCTCGTGGTACCGGCTTCCAGCGGGACATTTGCAGCGTCATTCGCAGCGCGGGCCAGCATCATCGGGGATCTGGGCGGCATCGATGCGTCGTCATAACCGATGTTCACATCGTCTACTACGTAACCGGAGGCAGCAAAACCCTTGGCGACTTCAGAGGCGCGCTGGCGAAACAACGCAATCGCCTGCGTTTGTGCCTTGGCTTGGGCTAGTTGAAGTTGCGCTGTAGAAACGCCAAACGCAATCTGACTGACCTGCATACCTTGCACTCGGCCCGCCGACCGGGAGATGCGTGCGGTATCGGTCCCTTCAAGTATCCATTCGGCGCGACCCTGCCAGGCCGTAATCCGGCCGTCGCGGTCATAGCGCGGCGACACGCCAAAGGCTCCGCTACGTGCCTCCATCAAACCCGAAGAGGTATCTTTTTGGAGTGTTGACAATGCGGTATCAAGTACCGACTTAAGGTGATTTTGTACGCTAGCCGCATCATTGCCCTGGTGCGTTATCTGCAAAGTCAAGGTCAGGGTGTCCTGTAGAACCATCACCTGCGATCGGGCTGACAAGGATACGCGCCGGGCCGGTTCTATAACCGCTAATGTTTGCGCAAAAAGGCTATTAGCCCAGATTAACAAGCCACCAAGCGCTAACCATTTGCAATTTTTCATCCCATGTCTCCGAATTGATTTTTTTGTTTACAACATTATCAGGGAAAAAAATTTGTAACAAGTCGTGAACAAGCAGAAAAAACTCCAGGTTCAATGCGCCAAACCACGCAAAATCAGGCTTGTTACAAATGCAAGCGAGCTCAGCATGGTGATCAGCACACAACACAAAGACAAGATTTTGGTCGTTGACGACGACAGCCGCATCCGCGACCTGCTGCGTCGCTATCTCACGCAAGAGGGCTTCGACGTGCTCCAGGCCGAAGACGGCAAGGCCCTGACGCGGGTGCTGTTGCGCGAACCCGTCGATCTGATCGTGCTTGACCTGATGATGCCGGGGGAAGACGGCCTGTCGGTGTGCCGGCGGCTGCGCGCTGCCAACAACATCACTCCCATCATCATGCTCACGGCCAAAGGTGAAGACGTGGACCGCATTGTCGGGCTCGAAGTGGGCGCCGACGACTATTTGGCCAAGCCGTTCAACCCGAGGGAATTGCTGGCACGGGTCAACGCCGTGCTCCGGCGTCGGCCTCCCACAGAAGCGCCCGGGTCGCCGTCCAACGACAAAGCTGTGGCGCGCTTTGGACAATTTGTGTTTGACATGGGTGCGCGCACGCTGCACAAAGGTAGCGAAGAGTTGACCTTGACCACCGGCGAGTTTTCCATGCTCAAGACGCTGGTACGCCACCCCAGACAGCCACTGTCACGTGAAAAACTGGCGCAACTGGCGCGCGGACGCGACTTTGAACCGTTTGACCGCAGCCTGGACGTGCAGGTGTCACGCCTGCGCAAGCTGATCGAAGTCGATGCAGCGGCACCGCGCTACATCCAGACCGTGTGGGGCGTGGGTTACGTTTTTGTTCCTGATGACAACGAATAACGCACAGCCTTCTGATCTGGGTTGGTTCGACCAGGATATCTTTCCCGCCTACAGGGCGGGTGTGAGCCTTTTCTGGCGCACTTTTTTTCTGCTGGCTTTATTGCTGGTGGGCAGCGTCTTCGCTTGGACACAAACGCTGCGTGAACTGGAGTTCGAACCACGGGCTATTCAGACCGCCAACCAGATCGCGTCGGTGGTCAACCTCAGCCGTGCTGCCGTCAAGCACGCCGACGCCATCGCGCGCGTGTCGCTGTTCAAGACCATGAAGGATCAGGAGCACGTCACGATCCGCCCGCGTGAGCCACACGACACCTTTGAGCCGTTCGACGACGACTACCTGAGTCAACACATCGAAGGCCAGATCATGTCGCGTCTGGGCCCGGGCACGGTGGTGGCCAACAAGGTCAACAACGTGGACGGTTTGTGGGTGGGTTTTGCGATCGAAAAAGACCAGTACTGGCTACAAACCGACCGCAACCGCTTTGACGAACCCGCCGGTCGCACCTGGTTGATCTGGTTGCTGACAGCCGCTGCGCTATCGCTGACCGGAGCGGCGTTCATAGCGCGGTTGATCAACCGCCCGTTGAAGGATTTGTCTTTTGCCGCCAGCCGGGTGCGCGACGGAGACTTTGAGGCCAGCTCACTTGATGAGACGGTCAACACGCGCGAAATTCGCGCCGTCAACGTTGGCTTCAACCGAATGACCCAAAAACTGGCCAAGATCGAACAAGACCGTGCCGTCATGCTGGCGGGTATCTCGCACGACCTGCGCACGCCGCTGGCACGTTTGCGGCTCGAAACCGAACTCAGCGTGGCAGATTCCCAAGCCCAGCAGGACATGATCAACGACATCGCACAGCTCGACGCCATCGTGGGAAAATTCCTGGACTATGCACGCCCCGGCAATCTGGGCTTGACCGCAGTGTCATTGAACGAAGCGATTGAAAACTGTCTGACACCTTTTCGCAAACGACCCGACATCCAGTTCAAGGTGGCATTGCAAGCACACCTGATCGTGCTGGCCGACCCCATTGAGTTGCAGCGCGTGCTGGGCAATTTACTGGAAAACGCCGCGCGTTATGGCAAAGGTGTGGATACAGGTATTGCCGAAGTGGACATCTCGGCACGCTACCTTGACGACAAGGTGCTGTTGCGGGTACGAGACCATGGCTTGGGCGTGCCAACGGAGCAACTCAAACAGCTCACCACACCTTTTTTCCGGGGCGAAGCAGCACGCACCGAAGCCAACAGCACCGGACTGGGCTTGGCCATTGTGGAGCAGACCATCACCCGTATGGGCGGCAGCTTCGAGCTGAGCCTGGCCAACAGCGGTGGCCTGTGCGCCAACATCTTGCTGCCACGCGCCAACGCGGCGTCATAAGCCCACGCCACGCACGATCAGCGTGGCCGGTGATTGTTGAAATTTTTGGTGGGCTTGGTTTTTACCACGCCTGTCGCGCGAGGCGGTAAACCGGTGTGTTGCGTCAGCAGTTGGCCCGGGCGAGCACTGACACCAGATCGTAAGGGCTTCAGAGGCACTGACGTTGAATTTTTGCGCCGCGCACTTTGATAGCTGCCGTCCGTTGCGGGCTGAAAGGTCGGAATCAGGTGGTGTTTGCCATTGCCTATCAGATCAGCGCGCCCCATCGCCTTGAGCGCATCGCGCAACAGGGGCCAGTTATTCGGGTCGTGGTAGCGCAAAAAAGCCTTGTGCAAACGGCGGCGCCTGTCGCCACGCACAACGTCCACCCGCTCGGTGCGATCATCGCGGTGAATGCCTTTAAGTGGATTTAGGTCGGTGTGGTACATGGCCGTGGCGGTGGCCATGGGACTGGGGTAAAAGGTTTGCACCTGGTCGGCACGAAAACCGTTTTTCTTGAGCCACAGCGCCAGGTTCATCATGTCTTCGTCGCTGGTACCCGGGTGGGCGGCAATAAAGTACGGAATCAGAAACTGCTTTTTACCGGCCTCTTCGGTGAACTTATCAAACAGCGTCTTGAATTTGTCGTAAGTGCCGATGCCGGGCTTCATCATTTTGGACAGTGGCCCACTTTCGGTGTGCTCGGGCGCAATCTTCAGATAGCCGCCCACATGGTGCTGCACCAATTCCTTGACATATTCGGGGCTTTGCACGGCCAAGTCGTAACGCACGCCCGAGCCGATCAGGATTTTTTTGATGCCTTTCAAGCTGCGGCCGCGCTTGTAGATGGCGATCAAGGGGTCGTGGTTGGTGTTCAGGTTTTGGCAAATGCCGGGATAGACACAACTGGGCTTGCGACACGCTGCCTCAATGTCGGGGCTCTTACAACCCAGCCGGTACATGTTGGCCGTGGGGCCGCCCAGGTCAGAGATGGTGCCGGTGAAACCTTTAACCTTGTCGCGGATGTCTTCGATTTCCTTGATGATGGAGTCTTCAGAGCGGCTCTGGATGATGCGACCCTCGTGCTCGGTGATGCTACAAAACGTACAGCCGCCAAAGCAGCCGCGCATGATGTTGACGCTGAAACGAATCATCTCCCAGGCTGGGATTTTGGTGGCATGGTCGTGACTGCCGTTTTCATCAGCATAGGCCGGGTGCGGCGCTCGGGCATAAGGCAGGTCAAACACATGATCCATCTCGGCGGTGGTCAGGGGAATGGGCGGTGGGTTGAGCCACACGTCTCTGGCCGTGACCCCTGTCCCATGCGCCTGCACCAGCGCGCGCGCGTTGCCGGGGTTGGTTTCCAGGTGCAGCACCCGGTTGGCATGGGCGTACAACACCGGGTCAGCCTTGACCTGCTCGTAGCTGGGCAAACGGATCACAGTGCGGTCACGCACAGGTACTTTTTGTTTGCCCTTACCCGTGGGCAAAGCCGGGTTGACAAAAAAATTGATCGGCCGCACATCGGGTTTTGCCTGTGCCGCAAAATTTATATCAAATTGGACTGTAGCCCTTACGGATAAAGCGGTATCAGCTATTTTTTTTGATACACCCGTAGCATCCATCGAATCAGCATTTGCCGGCGTATTTGTCGATGCATCTGCCTGAACACAACTGCCGCCCTGCCCCGCAGCTTGCTCGCTGGTGGTTTGATAAGGGTTGACGTGGGATTCCACCGCACCGGGAACATCCACCTCGGTGGAATCGATTTCAAACCAGCCCAATCGGGCGTCGTCATCGGCGCGGCGCACAAAGGCCGTGCCGCGCACATCGGTGATGTGCTCCACCGGTTCCCGGCGCGCCAGACGGTGCGCAATCTCGACAATCGCGCGCTCGGCGTTGCCATACAGCAGCAAGTCGCATTTAGCGTCCACCACGATGCTGCGGCGCACTTTGTCGCTCCAATAATCGTAATGGGCGATGCGCCGCAAGCTGCCTTCGATACCACCCAAAACGATGGGCACGTCCTTGAACGCCTCGCGGCAGCGCTGGCTATAGACAATCGCGGCACGGTCGGGGCGCTTGCCCGCCACATCACCGGGGGTGTAGGCGTCGTCGGTGCGGATTTTGCGGTCTGCCGTGTAGCGGTTGATCATGCTGTCCATGTTGCCCGCCGTCACACCCCAGAACAGGTTGGGTTGGCCTAGGGTGCGGAATGCCTCGGCGCTGGTCCAGTCGGGTTGGGCGATGATGCCCACGCGAAAACCCTGGTGCTCCAGCATGCGCCCGATCACCGCCATGCCAAAACTGGGGTGGTCCACATACGCGTCGCCGGTGACGATGATGATGTCGCAACTGTCCCATCCCATTTGCTCCATCTCGGCACGGCTCATGGGCAAAAAAGGGGCCGTGCCAAAGCGCGCAGCCCAGAACTTGCGGTAACTGGCGAGCGGCTTGGCCGCACGCGGGAAAAAAGACACATCCATAGGGTCGTTCATGTTCAAAGTCTATCCGCTGACTCGCCCGGCCTCGATGGTGATGCTGCGTTCACAACGCGCCGCCAGCGCCTTGTCGTGCGTGACCAGCACCAGCGTGGTACCCCGCTCGCGGTTCAAGTCCAGCATCAGAGCCATCACCGTCTCACCGGTGGCAAAGTCCAGGCTGCCTGTGGGTTCATCGGCCAGCAACAGCGCCGGTTGCACGACAAAAGCGCGCGCCAGTGCCACACGTTGCTGCTCGCCCCCCGAGAGCACCTTGGGGTAATGTCCGAGCCGCTGCGCCAAACCCACCCGCGCCAGCATGTCGGTAGCGGCTGAGCGGGCATCACGCCGACCGGCCAGCTCCAGCGGAAGCATCACGTTTTCGAGCGCTGTCAAATTGCCCAGCAGCTGAAAGCTCTGAAACACAAAACCAATTTTTTGAGCGCGCAGCGCGGCGCGCGCGTCTTCGTCCATGGCAAACAGGTCCTGACCGGCCAGGCGCACCGTACCGCGCGTGGGCACGTCCAGCCCGGCAATGATCGACAACAACGTACTTTTGCCCGAGCCCGAGGCACCGACAATGGCGACTGTTTCGCTCTGGTTCAGGCGGATATCGATATCACGCAAAATGTCGAGCGTTCCGGTCGAATCGGTGACCGATTTAAAAACGCGCTCGACCGAGATAATGCAATCAGACATGGGTTTTTCTTTGAATTTAACAACTTTCAACCGGCGTCACTGTATCGTGTTGGCTACAGGGCAACTTGTTTTGGGGATTCTTCCCTTGGTCGGTGCATCCGCACTGGCTGTAGCGCCCAAGCACCGTATTCTGGTCGTGGGCGATTCACTCAGTGCCGAATACGGTCTGCGCCGCGGCACAGGCTGGGTCGCGCTGCTGGAAAAGAAGCTGGCCGCCGAAAAAGTCGCCGCCAGCGTGGTCAACGCCAGCATCAGTGGCGACACCACCTCGGGCGGACGTGCCCGGCTGCCTGCGCTGTTGCAGACCCATCGCCCCAATCTGGTGGTGATCGAACTGGGTGCTAACGACGCCTTGCGTGGCTTGCCGCTGGCACTGACACAAGAAAATTTAGCCGCCATGACCCGGGCGGCACAACAAGTGGATGCCCGGGTGGTTCTGCTAGGCATGCAGGTGCCGCCGAATTACGGACGTCAGTACGCCGAGCGGTTTGCCCGCGTCTTTGCCGATGTTGCTACAGCGCATAGGGCTGCGATGGTGCCTTTTTTGCTGAAAGGCGTGGCCGATGCACCTGATAGCCTGAAATGGTTTCAGGCCGACCGCATTCACCCGCTGGAAGCAGCGCACCCCCGGATGCTGGCCAACGTCTGGCCCACGCTAAAGAAAGCATTGCGATGAGTCTGAACACCCTGGCCGCTACCGACGTCATCGTTCGACTGCACGAATTCGACACGGTGATTGACGCCCGCAGCGAAGATGAATATGCGCTGGATCATGTGCCCGGCGCGGTGAACTGGCCCACGCTCAACAATGCAGAGCGCATCGAGATCGGCACGCTCTACAAGCGGGTGAACCCGTTTGAGGCACGCAAGCGCGGCGCGGCCATCGCCGCACGCAACATTGCCGCGCACATCGAGCGCGCCGTGCTGGACAAGCCCAAAGACTGGAAACCGCTGTGTTACTGCTGGCGGGGCGGCCAGCGCAGCGGTGCGCTGTCGCTCATTCTCAGCCAGATCGGGTTTAGGGTGACGCTGGTGGAAGGCGGCTACAAGGCGTTTCGGGCGGCTGTGGTGCAAGACCTGGCCGGGCTGGCAGCGTCACTGCAGTTTCAGGTCGTGTGTGGTCCGACCGGATCGGGCAAAACCCGTTTGCTGCAAGCGCTGGCTACGCTAGGTGCTCAGGTGCTGGACCTGGAGGCGCTGGCCCGCCACCGAAGTTCAGTGCTGGGTGCCATGCCGGGGCTGGAACAACCGTGCCAGAAGCACTTTGACACGCTGATCTGGGACGGTTTGCGCCGCATGGACCCAGCAAAGCCGGTATTTATCGAAAGCGAAAGCAAAAAAGTAGGCGACCTGTCGGTGCCTGCCGCGCTGGTGGAGGCCATGCGCACCAGCGCCTGCCTGAAATTGGCACTGCCCGACGATGAACGCGTGGCACTGCTGCTGGAAGACTACGACTACCTGGTGCGCGACGTGGACTATTTTTGCGATCGACTGGGGGTGCTGACGGCACTCAAAGGCCGCGCCATAGTGCAGCGTTGGCAAGAACTGGCGCGCGCTGGTCAATTTGCACCGGTGGTGCAAGACTTACTGGTGAACCACTACGACCCGGCCTACTTTGAATCGATGCAGCGTAATTTTGTGCAGTTTGAAAACGCAAAATCAATAGCTCCTACCGACCATTCCATAAAGGCCATGGCTGAATTAGCGCAACAATTGCTGAACGGCTGAGAGGTCGACAGAGGTCCCGGAACGTCAGGCCGCCGGGCCCGTGCTCTGCGGTGTATTGTCATCCGGCTCGCTGCGCACGGGCGAGCCATCACCCGCTTTGCGCAGGGCTTTTTCCTTGAGCTTTTCTTCTTTTTTCTTCTTCTTTGCCAGTTCTTTCTGACGCTTTTCGTAGCCGTAGTTAGGTGTTGCCAAGGTGATCTTTCTAAAGGTGGATGGCCAATTTTACCCGTCGGTTTGCAGGGCAGCGGCCAAGGCTTGCTGCAAGTCCGTCTGCAAATCTGCCACCGACTCCAGCCCGACCGAAAAACGTACCAGAATGCCATGTTTCAGATGCGACGGCCACGCCTGGCGCATGGTTTTCAGTTCGTAGGGCATCACCAGACTGATCGGGCCGCCCCAGCTGTAGCCAATCTTGAACAGCTTGAGCGCATTGCAAAACGCATCCACCTGAGGCTGGCCTATGTTGTCCTGGAAAATCACACTGAACAGACCCGCAGCGCGCCCTATTGCTTCGCCGCACAGCGAGAGCCAGTGGGCATGCCCGGGTGATTCGGCAAGAGCTGGATGCAAAACTTGGGCAAATTCTGGGCGGCTCAGACACCAATGCGCCAGGGCGCGGGTAGATTCGTCGTGCGCGCGGTAACGCAACGCCAAGCTGGGCAGGCTACGCAGCAGCAATTCGGCGTCGTTGGCACCCACGCCCAACCCCAGGCGCATGTGGCACAGCTTGAGCTTCATGTGCAAGGCTTCGTCGGTCGTGATGACGCTGCCCATGAGCACGTCACCCCCACCGCTGGGGTATTTGGTGAGCGCATGAATCGAGATATCCACCGCCAAGGCAGGTTGTTGCGTCGGCTTTAGATCAAAAGGATGAAACGCCAGGCCCGCACCCCAGGTGTTGTCCAGCGCGCACAACACGCCAGCCGCCTTGCAAATGCGCACCTGTTCGCACAGATCCGGAAACTCCAGCGTGACCGAGCCCGCCGCCTCCAGCCACACCAATTTGGTGTGCGTGTTGATCTTGCCGGCCAGGTCGTGCGGCTGCAGGGGATCATAAAACCGGTGCCCAATACCCCAGTGACGCAATTCACCTTCGGCCAAGGTTTTGTTCGGCCCGTAAGCGTTATCGGGGATCAAGACCTCATCACCGGCATGCAGCAGGGCCAGACAGACAGTTGCGATCGCCGCCAGCCCGCTGGGTACCAGCAGACACTGGATACCACCTTCCAGGGTGCACAAGCGCTCTTCCAGCGTGTACGTGGTCGGTGTGCCATGCAAACCGTAGGTGTAGGCGGTCTTGTCTTTCCAATCGAAGCTGCGCATGGCCGCCACATTGGGGAAAAACACGGTGGAGGCCTTGAAGACGCCGGGCTGCGGCGCACCAAAACCCGTCGGCGGTGTGTAGGGATGGTGGATTAACCCGGTGAGCGCGCTGGCCATGGGTCTCAAACGCTCCACTTTTTGAGCAGTTGCTCCGGCTTCATCCGGTCGTAGTTTTCAAACGGCTGATGAATCCAGGGGTTGGTCGGAAGAAACTCCACGCAATAGTCTGGCGTAAAAGCAGACACCGCCTTGGTCCAGAGGACGGCACTGCGAAGTTCGGTAATGGGCTTGTAGTTGTTCCTGAGCTGGTCGATCACCGCCTGTAGCGTTTGGCCCGAGTCAGCCAGATCATCCACCAACAAGACGCGCCCGGCAATGCGCCCTTTGGGCGTGGTGATGTAGTGGGCAATGTCGAGCTGCCCCTGCACGGTACCTGCCTCTGACCGATAAGAGCTGGTGGACATGATCGCCAACGGCTTGTCAAACACCCGCGACAGGATATCGCCGGGGCGCATGCCCCCGCGTGCCAGACACAGGATGGTGTCAAACTGCCAGCCTGATTGATGCACCTTGATGGCGAGTTTTTCAATCAGCCCGTTGTATTCGTCGTAGCTGACGTACAGGTGTTTGCCGTCTTCGGTCAACATGGAGTGACTCCCGACTTAATCGGCCAAAAATGGATGACGGATCAGGATCGTGTGCGCGCGGTCCGGGCTGGTGGACACAATGTGAACCGGCACGCCGGTGACCTGTTCAATGCGTTGCAGGTACAACCGCGCGTTGGTGGGCAATTGATCGTACTGGGTCACGCCCACCGTGCTGTCGCTCCAGCCAGGGATGGTTTCATAGACCGGCTTGCAACGCGAAATATCGTCCGCGCCCATGGGCAAAATATCGGTGAAAGCACCGTCGAGTTCATAACCGGTGCACAATTTCAGCTCCGGAAGGCCGTCAAGCACATCGAGCTTGGTGATGCACAAGCCACTGAGGCCATTCACCTGCGCCGAACGCTTGAGCAGCGCCGCGTCAAACCAGCCACAGCGTCTGCTGCGCCCCGTGGTGACCCCTTTTTCGGCACCGACGGTGCTCATGTGGTAGCCCGGCGTGCCTTCTATTTCCCACTCCAGCTCGGTCGGGAACGGCCCCCCGCCAACACGGGTGCAATAGGCCTTGGCAATGCCCAGGATGTAATGCAACATGCCCGGGCCCACACCGGCGCCCGCAGCGGCGTTACCCGCCACACAGTTGCTGGAGGTTACAAACGGGTAGGTGCCATGATCCACATCCAACAACGTGCCCTGCGCGCCCTCAAAGAGCAGGTTTTCGCCGCGCAGGTGAGCGTCGTTGAGTTCGCGCGACACATCTGCCATCATCGGCTTGAGCAGTTCGGCATGGCGCATGGCTTCGTCAAACACGGGCTGGAACAACACCTGGCCGTCTTTCATGTACGGTGCCAGCGTGGGGCCAAAATCGAAGTCGCGCGAGTTCAGAAAAGTAGTCAGCACGTGGTTGTGCAAGTCCAGCAGCACACGCAACTTGGCGGCAAAGCGCTCGGGGAACTTCATGTCTTGCACGCGTAGCGCACGCCGGGCCACCTTGTCTTCATAGGCCGGGCCAATGCCACGCCCGGTGGTGCCGATCTTTTCGCTGCCCCCCTGCTCGCGCGCGGCTTCACGCGCCACGTCCAGCGCCGCGTGGAACGGCAGGATCAACGGACAGGCTTCGCTCACGCGCAGCCGCGAGCGCAGCTCGACGCCCATTTTTTCCAGATTCGCCATCTCGTCAAACAATTTGGCGGTGGACAACACCACGCCGTTGCCGATATAGCACTTGACGCCCGGGCGCATGATGCCGCTGGGGATCAGGTGCAAGGCGGTCTTGACGCCGTTGATCACCAGCGTGTGGCCGGCGTTGTGCCCGCCCTGAAAGCGCACCACCCCTTGCGCACTTTCGGTCAGCCAGTCCACCAGCTTGCCTTTACCTTCGTCGCCCCATTGGGACCCCACCACCACCACGTTGCGACCTTTAATTGCAGTCATTTGTGTCTCACTTGAAGTTCAATCAGATTGTTTGTACCTGCCATTGCCCGTCGACCAGGCGCAATGCGCGGTCGCAGTCAAATTCGTCCACCTCGTTGTCATGACCGGGTAGCGCGCACACCACCACCTCGCCTTGCGCGCGCAGTGCTGCAATGGCCGCGGCCAGCGCGGGTTCGTCACGCCATGGTGCCCGGATGGCAGCATGCAGTGGACGCGGCGCAACCGCCGCCACCAGCGCTTTCAAATCAAGGCTGAAGCCGGCCGCTGGGCGTTGGCGACCAAATACAGCCCCAACGCGGTCATACCGCCCCCCGCGCACCAGCGCCGCACTGGCCGATGGCGCATAAATGCTGAAACGAGCGCCCGTGTAATACGCATAACCCTGCATGTCGGCCAGATCAAAAGTCACGTTGAAAGCCACCAGATGGTCTGCCAGATACTTCAAATGTTGAAGCGCTTCACGCACGCCCTGTATGGGCGGAAGGCATTTTTCAGCCTCAATCAACACCGCCTTGTCGCCGTACAGTTGTGCCAGGTTCAGCAAGCCTTGTCGCACTGGTTGCGGCATAGCCTGGGTCAGCTCGGCGAGCTCGGTGCAGTCTTTTTCCGCCAACGCGGCGTAAATACCGGCCAGCTGACCGGGCGGCAATTGCACATCGGCCAGAATGGCCTTGACCAGTCGTGCGTCGGCCAGATCCACACTGGCGCCTTCGACCCGAGCTGCCCGCAGGCAATCCAAGGCCAGGTTCAGCACCTCTATGTCGGCTTCCAGACCGGCGTGACCGTATATTTCGGCGCCCAGCTGCAAGGGTTCCCGCGTGGCGTGCGGCGCGCCGGGGCGGGCGTGCAACACCGGGCCACAGTAGCACAGCCGAGCTACGCCAGCGCGGTTGAGCAGGTGCGCGTCGATGCGCGCCACTTGCGGTGTACTGTCCGCGCGCAAACCCAGCATGCGCCCGGAAAGTTGATCAACCAGCTTGAAAGTTTGCAGATCGAGCGCGCCCCCAGCCCCACTGAGCAAGGATTCAAGATGCTCCAGCAGCGGCGGAATGACCAGCTCGTAGCCATAGCAACGCGCTGTATCGAGCAGTTCGCGACGCAATTCTTCGATGTGCCGCGCCTCGGAAGGCAGGATATCGGCAATATGATCCGGCAGGACCCAAGCGGACATGTGTTTGGCGGTGCTGTTAAAAGCTGGATTTTACCGGGCGAATCGAACCGAATTCTTCAGCCCAACCACCAAATCAACGCCAAACCCAGCAACAGGCTGCACAGCCCAAAGAAACGCAACTGTCCATCGCTCAGGCGCAGGATTTGCTCAAACGTTTTGCGCCAGGTAGCGGGTGACACAAAGGGCATGAAGCCCTCGACCAGTAGCACCAGCGCCATGGCCAACCAGAACGTGGGGGTGTCCAGAGCACGCTCCCGGCTTATTTTTTGGTGCCTACGGCAGGCCCGGCCTGACCACGCAAGGTCTTGAAAAAGTCCGAGCTGGATGGGTCCACCACCATGACATCGCTCTTTTTGGAAAAACTCGCTTTGTAGGCGTCCAGACTCCGGTAGAACTGGGCAAATTGCGCGTCGCGTCCAAACGCCTCGGAATAAATCCGGGCCGCCTCGGCGTCGCCCTGGCCCTTGATCTTCTGGGCGTCACGGTAAGCGTTGGCGATGGTCACCTCACGTTGACGGTCGGCGTCTGCGCGGATTTTTTCGCCCTCGGCCGCACCCGTAGAGCGCAACTCATTGGCCACGCGCTTACGTTCGGCTTCCATGCGGCGATAGACCGACTCGGTGATGGCATCGACATAGTCCACCCGAGTAATGCGTACATCGATCACATCGACACCCCAAGGCTTGGCACCACGCACCTGAGCCAGCACTTCGGATTTAACGTCTTCCATCAGCGCTTCGCGCTTGAGTGACAACAATTCCTTGACGGTGCGCTTGTTCACCTCTTCCTGAAACGCATTGCGCACCACTCGGTTGAGCTGACTGGCACCGGCGGCCTCATTGGTGCCCACATTGCGGATGTACTGAGTAGGCTCAGAAATACGCCAACGCACATACCAATCGATCACAACGCGTTGTTTTTCGGCCGTCAAAACGGGTTCGTTGTCGGTGCTGTCAAGGGTCAGCAAACGCTTGTCGATGTAAGACACATTTTGAAACGGCGGAGGCAATTTGAAGTTCAGTCCCGGCTCGGTGATCACCTCTTTGATCTGACCCAGGGCATACACCACGCCAAATTGCCGCTGATCCACCACAAACAGTGTTGAACTGGCCAGCGCCAACAAAACCAGCAGCGTCGAAAAAATAAAACCCAAACGATTCATGAATAACTCCTAGCGGGATTCGCGGCTACGGCTGCGCGCTGCGTCACGGGCGCGCGCGTCAGCGGCCGGGTCTGCCGTTGAAGAGGCAGGTGGCAGCGCCACCGCAGCGGGCACGCTCACAGCAACGTCAGACGTGCCAGGGGCTGTCGCCTGCATGAGCTTGTCCAGCGGCAGGTAGAGCAAGTTTGAACCTTGCCTGGAATCGACCAAGACCTTGGTGACATTGCTGTACATCTGCTGCATCGCATCGATGTACATGCGGTCACGCGTAACCTGGGGCGCGCGCTGGTACTCCGCCAGCACGGCCTTGAAGCGCTGCGCATCGCCCTGCGCCTGCGCCGCAATACGCGCCTTGTAGGCATCAGACTCTTCTTTCAGACGCGAAGCAGCGCCTACCGCCCTGGGCACGACATCGTTGGCATAAGCCTGAGCCTCGTTTTTGGCGCGCTCACGCTCCTGCCCGGCCTTGAGCACATCGTCAAACGCCGCCTGAACCTGCTCGGGCGGACGCACACCGCTTTGCTGCAGGTTGATGCCCACAATCTCAATGCCCACCTTGTAGCGGTCCAAAATGTTTTGCATCAGTGCACGAACCCGTGGCGCAATCTGGTCGCGCTCTTCAGCCAGTGCCGAATCCATCTTCATTTTGCCCACGACCTCACGCACAGATGTTTCAGCGGCCTGAACCACCGCGTCAGTCGGGTTGCGGCTCTCAAACAGGAAAGCACGCGCGTCGTTCAACCGATATTGCACGGCAAACTTGATTTCGACGATGTTTTCGTCTTCCGTCAGCATGGCCGATTCACGCAGACCGGTGGCCTTGATGATCACGTCACGACCGACGTCCACAGAGCGAATCTGCGTCACAAAAACCAGCTCGTGGCGCTGGATCGGATACGGCAGACGCCAATTGAAACCGGCGCCCACGGTGGAGTGGTACTTGCCAAACTGCGTGATCACCGCTTGCTGACCTTCTTGCACGATGAAAAAACCGGTACCCAGCCAGATCAGCACGATCACCCCGAGGATCAACCCGGCGCCAATGCCGGCGTTTTTCATGTCGGGCTGGAAACCACCCAAACCACCGCCTCCACTGCGGCCCGATCCACCACCGGGTGCACCCCCGCGCGCCCCAGGGCGCGCATTGCCAAACAGGCCGCCTAGCTTGCGGTTGAAATCGCGCCAGAGCTCGTCCAAATCCGGTGGACCCTGGTTGGTGCCACCGCGTGGGCGCCGGTCTTCATTGCTACGGGGTGGCTCTGGCTCATTGACGGGGGGCTGCGATCCAGGCTCGTTGCCCGGGGGAGCTGCGCCATCTACAGGCTTTTCATCTCCCCGGCCCCAGCGCGGATCATTCAAATTGAACACACCCAGAGGCCGATGCGGTCGCAGCGACAAACGTGAAAAAAGTCGTGAAAGTTTCATCAGGGCAACTCTTGTCTTACAGGTCGATATTGTGCCGAATCAGGCGCCAGCCTCATGGCTTTGAGGGAAATAGGGGCTGTCCGCCGCTGGCTGGGCACGGCTCGCCTGCTGCGACAGTACCTGGCGCAGGGTGTCAAGCCCCAGGCCCTGGCGTGCGCTGATAAAGACACGCGGCGTCAACGTGCCGTCCAGCTCGAAGCTGTCCTGGGGTTGCGGTGGACGATCTTCAGCGGAGATGTCGTCCAACTTGTTGAACACCAGGATTTGCGGTATCTGGTCAGCTCCGATTTCATGCAAAACACGTTGCACCTCGGCCATCTGCTCAAGGTAGTCGGGGCTGGAAAAATCTACCACGTGCAGCAGCAGGTCGGCATCGACGGCCTCTTGTAAAGTAGCCCGAAACGCATCGACCAGACCATGCGGCAGGTCGCGAATGAAACCAACGGTATCCGACAGCGACACCGTACGGGCGACGTCGCCAAGGTAAAGTTGTCGCGTCGTGGTATCGAGCGTGGCAAATAACTGGTCGGCCGCATAAGCGCGCGCCTTGACCAACGCGTTGAACAAGGTGGACTTGCCGGCATTGGTGTAGCCCACCAAAGAGATCGCAAAGGCCTGGCGCCGCTCGCGTTGCCGACGTTGCGTTGATCGTTGTTTGACGACCTTGCGCAAGCGTTCCTTGATGCGCTTGATGCTGTCGCCGATCATGCGCCGGTCTAGTTCAATCTGCGTTTCACCTGGCCCGCCACGCATGCCAATGCCACCGCTTTGACGCTCCAGGTGCGACCAGCGTCGGACCAAGCGGGTGCTGAGGTACTGCAATCGGGCCAGTTCCACCTGCAATTTGCCCTCGTGACTGCGCGCACGCTGGCTGAAGATCTCCAGAATCAGGTAGGTGCGATCATTCACCGGCAGCTCAAGGTGCCGCTCCAGATTACGCTGCTGGGCCGGACTGATGCTTTGATCAAACAAAATCTCCTGGGCACCGGTTTGCGTGGCAAGCAGCTTGATTTCGTCGGCTTTGCCACTGCCAACAAACAATGCAGCGTCGGGCGCGCGCCGCCTGCAAACGATTTTGCCAACCGGCGTCAGGCCAGCGGTCTGCGCAAGCAGACCGAGCTCTTGCAGCTCGGCGTCAAAGTGGGGAAGTCCGAAATCAACACCCACCAGCAAGGTGGGGACAAGACGGGGATCAGGCGCTGGCAGGCTGCTCACCCTCGGTCACTGAAAAATTGACCGCACGCCCGGGAACAATGGTGGAAATAGCGTGCTTGTAAACCATTTGGGTCACGGTATTGCGCAGCAACACCACATATTGGTCAAACGACTCGATCTGGCCTTGGAGTTTGATACCGTTCACCAAGTAGATAGACACCGGAACGTGTTCCCGGCGCAAGGTATTGAGAAACGGATCTTGTAAAAGTTGGCCTTTATTGCTCACGATATTCTCCGTGTTCGGATAAGTTGGAAAGGTTGGCACGATACCACAGGCAGCCAAGGTTTCAGCCCGCCCCAGCCAAATGCCCAGGATTTTTTTGCCGACCGACCAAAAAAAGCTCAGGCGTCAGCGTTCTGGGTGTACGGATTGACCGACGTTTTCATCTCGATGCGCAAAGGTGTCCCCACCAAATCAAATTCCCGGCGAAAACGGCCCTCTAGATACCGCTTGTAGGCATCTGTGACGTGTTCGAGCGAATTCCCATGAATCACGATCACCGGCGGATTCATGCCACCTTGGTGGGCGTAACGCATTTTGGGGCGAAACATGCCGGCGCGCTTGGGGCTTTGGAACTGGACGCTTTCGAGCAACAAACGCGTCAACACCGGGGTGGACATCTTGCAGTTGGCCGCACGGTAGGCCTGTGCAATGGAGGCCCACAAGGGACCAAGACCCTGGCGCTTTTGCGCCGAAATCAGATGCAGATTGGCAAACTTCAAAAAACCGAGTCGGGTTTCGATGGAGCGCTTGACCAACTCACGCTGGTAATCATCGACCGCATCCCACTTGTTGATGGCCAGCACCACAGCGCGACCGTTTTCAAGGATGTAACCCGCAATGTGGGCGTCCTGATCGGTCACGCCTTGCGTTGCGTCGATCAGTAGCAGCACCACATGCGCTGACTCGATGGCCTGTAGCGTCTTGACCACAGAAAACTTTTCAATCGCCTCGAACACCTTGCCACGACGACGCAGGCCTGCGGTATCGATCAGCTCAAATTTTTGCCCGTTGCGCTCGAACGGCACGCTAATCGCGTCACGTGTGGTGCCCGGCAGATCGAACGCCACCAGTCGCTCTTCCCCCAACCAGACATTGATCAACGTTGACTTACCCACATTGGGACGCCCGGCAACCGCCAACTTGATGACGCCTGCCTGTTCCTCTGTGTCTTCATCTTCACGTGACTGATCAAGAGGTTCCAGCGCCAGCTCCACCAGGGGGCGTATCCCCTGACCATGGGCGGCGGACACCGGGTGAACCTCTCCCAGCCCCAACTCATAGAACTCGACCAGTTGAGCGCCTTCGAGCAGGCCTTCGGCCTTGTTCGCCACCAGCAAACAGGGCTTGCCCAAACGGCGCAGATAGTTGGCTATGTCGTGGTCCTGCGCCGACACGCCTTGGCGCGCATCCACCACAAAAACCACTACATCGGCTTCTGCCACTGCCTGACGCGTCTGGTTGGCCATCTCCTTGTAGATGCCACTGGCGGCGTCGGGTTCAAAGCCGCCCGTGTCCACCACAATGAACTCACGACGACCTTGTCTGGCGTTGCCATAGTGCCGGTCGCGCGTGAGACCGGCATAGTCTGCAACGATCGCGTCGCGCGACTTGGTGAGCCGGTTGAACAGCGTTGACTTACCCACATTAGGTCGCCCCACCAGGGCCATGACGGGTTTACGCATGCGGATCGATCCGGCTCATGCAGTTTATTCAGGCCGAAACCCGAAAATACCGCCGTTGCGTGTCACAACAACCAAAGTTTGACCCGCGACCACCGGGGTCGTCACAATGGGTGAGCCATCGGTGGACAAGCGAGTCAAGACCGAACCATCTGTCCTAGACAGAAAGTGCAATCGACCAGCGTCATCACCAACAATGACAGATCGGCCCAGCGCCAACGGCGCGCTCAACTGTCGGTAACGCAAGGCGTCAGACGCCCATTGCTGTTGCCCCGTGGTTTGTTGCCAGGCAAGCACCCGGCCGTCGCCCTCGACTCCAAATACTGTTTGGCCATCGCCATGCAGGCCAACGAATCCGCTGGCCGTCTGGCGCCATCCCAGCCGTCCTTGTGCAACGTCCACACATCCCACTGCGGCTTGAAACGCCCGCACACATACCGTATTGCCGTTACGCGCCACGCCCGCCACCAAGTCCACCAACCTTTCAACGTCGTTGGTACCGCGCGGACGGGCAATCGCCACCGACCAGAGGGTCTGCCCCCCGTTGGGATCGAGTCCTGTCAGCGTGCCGCCCAATCCGACAACCAACGTATTACCGACAGCCGTCAGAACGCCGGCCTGACGCAACAACAAGTTGTCGCCCGGGTGTTGATCGCTCCAGAGTTTGTGCCCCGTGCGGGCATCAAAAGCCGCCACACTGCGGTCACCCGCCAACACAAACACGCGCCCCCCAGCCACCAGCGGCGCGGTCAGCACCTGTGATGCAAGCCGGATACGCCAACTCTCCTTACCGTTTTCAAGCGTGACCAATGCATTGTCTTGCGTCACCAACGCGGCATAGTGCCCATCACTACCCACCCCCGCTGACACAGCGACGCCCAGCTGTACTTGCCACAACACCGCGCCGGTGGCGGCATTGACGGCGCTGACCTTGCCGTCTGGGCCACCAGCAAGAACAACCGTGTTGTCTGTCACTACAACAGACAGCGGGAAGTCAACACGGCCAGTCTGCGCGGCCCACACTTGTTTGACACCCAACAGGGCCGGACTGGGGCCCAACTCTACCGGCTGCGGTACGCCGGGTTGACTCGAGCACGCCACAAGCCAGAAGCTGATGCACAGACTAAGCCAAAGCATCAAAGATCGACCCAAAAAATTTGCCATGAACATGGGCTATTTCCCCTGAACGTCACTGCCCAGCGCGTTGAGTTTGACCAGCACCACTGAACGATATTCACTGCCCACCGAAAACCCCTGATAGGCCTTTTGATACAAGGCAACCGCCTGGACCTTGTCACCCTGCAATGCGAGTACGTCCCCTTTTCGGTCGGCCACCAACGCCTCAAAACTCGCCGGAAATTCACCACTCAGCCACTTCAGCGCTTCGTCATATTTCTTGGTCTCCAGCAACAAACCTGCCAGGCGCAACTTGGCCACGGCCTGGTAGCCCGCATCGGTGGACTGGCCAGCGACCCAGGTCAGGACGGCTTGCGCTGCGTCGAACTTACCCGACGCAGCAAGTTGTTTGGTCACCAGTAAACCGGCCTGCTGGGCATAGGCTGTGGAAGGAAATCTGTCTTTCATCTCCGCAAACACACGTTCCACACGCCCGGCGTCAGAGCCCTGCAACGAACGCTCTACCTCATCAAACAAGGCGGCCGCCTGCGCTGCCTGACTGCGCTGCCAGTATTGGTAAAAATTCCAGCTGGCAAACGAGGCCAAGACAACGATCAAGGCCCAGGTGATGGCATTGCCGTATTGGCTCCAGAAATGCTTGATCTGATCAAGCTGTTCTTGTTCTTCAAGGTCGAGTTGATTGGCCATAGAGAGGTCTTGCTAAAGGGGAGATTGTAGGGTGCCAGCCCAAGCTGCCAGATCTGCCAGCGCCCGCGTAAACTGGGATTCTGCTGCGTTGCGCAATGGCTTGATGGTGACCTGTCCTGCGGCCACTTCGTCTGCGCCAAAGATCAATGCAAAACGTGCTCCACTGGCATCGGCGCGTTTGAATTGACTCTTCATGCTGCCCATTTCACCTTGCGTGCTGGCATGCGTTTGAATGCACAAGCCCAGACCACGCAACTGCTGCAAAACGGGAAGCACATGCGGCAACGAAGCTATATCGGTCACGATCGCATAAGCATCGAGCACCGGCAATTCAATGGGCGCAGAGCTGGCCTTGACCAGTTCAAGAACACGGTCTACACCCAGCGCCCACCCCACGGCGGGTGACGGTTTGCCCCCAAGCTGCTCAAACAAATAGTCATATCGGCCGCCAGCGCAGACGGTGCCCTGAGCACCCAAGCGATCGGTGACAAACTCAAACACGGTCAGGTTGTAATAGTCCATGCCTCGCACCAACCGTGGGTTGATGGCGTAGCCCACACCACCGGCACGCAGAATCGCTTGCAGGCTCTCAAAATGCGCCAGTGACGCCTCACCCAGAAAATCCAGTAACTTGGGTGCAGCGTTCACAATGGGCTGCATCACCGGATTCTTGCTGTCCAGAATACGCAGCGGATTGCTGTACAAACGCCGCCGTGCATCCTCGTCCAGCGCGTCCTGATGCGCTTCAAAGTGGGCAATCAGCGCTTGCCGGTGCGCCAGGCGCTCGCCGGGTTGCCCCAGACTGTTGATCTCCAGCCGCACATCGCTCAAGCCAATTTCAGCCCACAAGGCGCTGGCCATCAGGATCAACTCAGCATCCACATCGGCGCCGCCAAAGCCCAGAGCCTCAGCCCCGATCTGGTCAAACTGGCGGTAACGCCCTTTTTGCGGGCGCTCATGGCGAAACATCGGCCCGATGTAATACAGGCGCTTGCCACCGTCATACAACAGATTGTGCTCGATCGCGGCGCGAACCACCCCGGCCGTAGCCTCTGGTCGCAGGGTCAGCGGGTCGCCATTGAGGCGATCCTCAAAACAATACATTTCTTTTTCAACGATGTCGGTCACCTCGCCCAACCCGCGCACAAACAAGGGGGTTTTCTCGACGATCGGTGTGCGAATGTTGCGGTACGCATAGCGCGCCATGAGCTGGCGCACTTTTTCTTCAAGCCATTGCACGGTAGCCGAGTCAGGCGGTAGCACGTCGTTCATGCCTTTAACGGCGCTGAGTTTGCCCCCAACCGGGGCATTGATTTTGTCAGTCATGATGTCAAACTAGAGTTTGCGATGTCCTTCTGCCCTGTGCCAAAGCGGTTCTTGATGTAGTTTTCGACGATGGCCTGGAATTCTTGCGCAATGGCCTCGCCGCGCAACGTCATGCGCTTTTCACCGTCGATGAAGACCGGGGCCGCAGGCGCTTCGCCAGTACCTGGCAGGCTGATGCCAATGTCTGCCTGTTTGCTTTCACCCGGGCCATTCACAATGCAACCCATGACGGCCACTTTGAGGCCTTCAACACCTGGGTAGCGCTCGCGCCACACCGGCATCTGCTCGCGCAGAAAACTTTCAATTTGTTGCGTCAATTCCTGAAAAGTGGTGCTGGTAGTACGACCACACCCCGGGCAAGCGGTCACGCTGGGCACAAACGAACGCAGCTCCAGCGCCTGCAAAATTTCTGTGGCGATAACCACCTCTTGGGTACGCGACTCGCCCGGTTGAGGCGTCAGTGACACGCGAATCGTGTCGCCAATGCCCTCTTGCAACAACACTGACAAACCCGCAGCCGAAGCAACGGCACCCTTGGTTCCCATGCCCGCCTCTGTCAAGCCCAGGTGCAGAGCGTAATTGCAGCGACGAGACAGGTCACGGTACACCGCTATCAAGTCCTGCACCCCACTGACCTTGCACGACAGGATGATCTGGTTGGGGTCCATACCCAAAGCAACGGCCTGGGTGGCTGAATCCAGTGCCGAACTGATCAGCGCCTCAACCAGGACAGACTTGGCACCCCATGGCGTAGCACGCCTGCTGTTTTCATCCATCAGCGCAGCCAGCAACTCTTGATCAAGACTGCCCCAATTCACGCCAATGCGTACCGGTTTGTTCCAGCGCATGGCGGCCTCGATCATCAGACCAAACTGACGGTCATGCTTGTCACCCTTGCCCACGTTGCCCGGATTGATCCGGTATTTGGACAGGGCCTGGGCACACTCAGGGTGATCAAACAACAGCCGATGACCGTTGTAATGAAAGTCTCCGATCAAGGGCACATCGATGCCCATACGGTCGAGTTGTTCCCTGATGGAGGCCACCGCCTGCGCCGCCTCTGGCGTATTCACTGTCAGCCGCACCAGCTCAGAGCCAGCCAGTGCCAGGTCTTTCACCTGGATCGCCGTACCAATGACATCCACCGTGTCGGTATTGGTCATCGACTGCACGCGCACCGGCGCACCGCCACCCACCGTCACGACGCGACTACCCCAAACCACTTTGGCCTGCCGTGTTTTTGCTGCTTGGGCAGACTGCGCCAGCACCGGTTGTTGACTGGACATTACTTCACCTCAAATCGGGCCACGTTGTCGCGCACGGTGCCAGCCAGATCCAAGGGCTGACCACGCACCAGTACATCCACTTGATCTGCGCGCCCTAGCACAACCGACAAAGGCAATTTACCGGAAACTTGCAGGGTTTCGCCCGCAACGGTGAGTCGGTGCACGCGTGAAGCGCCGTCAGCGTCTGTCACCTCCACCCACGACACACCTTTGGCCTTGATCTCCAACGGCACTGAGACGGCAGGCTTTACGGCAAGCGTTGCCACCCCAGGATCTTCACCTGTTACCTGAATATTTTCGGACATGCTCAGCGCACCAGTAGCCATAACAGTAGAGGCTGGTTGCATGGGCATTTCTGCAATGGGTACAGCCACAGACACCCCCGCATCCGCTGCCGCACGAGGTGAATGGACAGGGCTTGATGCAACCACCACTTCATCTTCAGGGACCCGCCAAGCCAACACCACGAGAATCGCCACCAAGAGCGCAATCACACCCATCCCCATCGGACTCAAGAGTTGGTTGCGCCAGGTACTTTGAGTTGACAGCGTCACGTCGCGAAAACGGGTATTGAGACCGCCATCCATCAATTGAAGCTTTTTGCCAGACACATCGGGCAACAAGGCCAACACTGGTTCAGGATGGGTCTTTAGCACACGGCAAATGCTCATGGCCATCGAGCGCACGAATACCATATCAGGCAATTCCTGAAAACGATCGGCCTCAAGCGCTTCAATTTTTTTAACAGGCACTTTCAGAGACACGGCTAACGCAGCAATATGCAAACCTTGCGCTTCCCGGGCTGCGCGCAGCAATGCCCCCGCAGTGACAGGCACGACCGACGCAGAGACCTCTACCGCCTCGCCCCCTGAAACATCACTCATCAAAAGCACCTCGCTGGTAAAACGCCGTCTGTTTTGACTCAGGAAAACGTTTGATCAACTGGCTACCCAGTTGCGACATGGAAGCCTGGTCACCCAAACGACGTTCAATCTTGATGCCAAGCCACAACGTTTCCGCATTCGCCAAAGCAGAGTTGTTAATGCGTCGTATATAAAAACGTGCACGGGAATCCTGGTTTTTTTGATACAACAAGTTCGCCAGGTTATAGCCAGTGACCGGATTGCCAGCGTCATATTCGTAAGACTTCATCAAAGCTGCTTCTGCCTGCGGCAGGTTACCCGCCCGAACCTGGCACAGGCCCAGCGCCATATAAGTTTTGGCACGTTCAGCGTACAGCGGATCCGACAAGGCCTGTTCAAAAAAAACAACCGATTGCGGATACTGTGTCACCTGGCATTTCAGCCAACCCAGGTTGTGCAACACATTGCTGTCGCGTGGATTGAGCGCGAGCGCCCGCTTGAAACTGTCCTCTGCAATGGCGTATTCGTTGAGCCGCATGTAAATCAACCCACGCAAACTGAACGCTTCGGAAAATGTCGGATCAGTGGCAATGGCCTGCTTGATTTCATCCAACGCGATGGTGGTTTTGCCTTGCTCAAAATAGCCCAGCGCCAACTCCACCCTGATGCGGGCCCGTTTGCGTTCCGGCGATTCGTCAGATTCGGTCATCCTATCGGCACTTACGCCAGCGCTCGCACCTGCCTGCGGGTTGTTTGCGCATGCACCGACAAGCAACGCCAGGCAAGCACTCAGTGCGGTCAACAATACCGTTAAAAATTTCATGCCCTGTGCTCCCGTGATGGACTCAATGTACGCATACGGTACCGGGAGACGTGGTAGCAGCCGCTGCTTTCAGGTCAACATCGCGTTGGCGGGCAATGCGTATTGCCACCCGCGTGCGATCCACGACGTCACCAGCAAGCTGACCGCACGCTGCGTCAATGTCGTCACCGCGTGTCTTGCGCACGGTCGTGACCATGCCAGCGTCAAGCAGAACTTGGGCGAACCGTTGAATTTGCTGCGCTTGCGACCGCTTGAGCCCTGAGCCGGGAAATGGGTTGAACGGAATCAGGTTGAACTTGCCTCGCAAACCCGAAACCGCCCGGCTTTTCATCAGTCGCACCAGCTCGTGTGCCTGTTCCACACTGTCGTTGACGCCCTCAAGCATGCAATATTCAAAAGTAATGAAATCACGCGGTGCATGCGCCAGGTAACTGGTACATGCACCCAGCAACTCATCCAATGAATGCTTGGTGTTGAGCGGTACCAATTTGTCACGCAAGGGATCATTAGACGCGTGCAGCGACACCGCCAGCGCCACCGGACAGTCTTGCGCCAATTGATGGATCTTGGGAACCACGCCTGATGTCGATACGGTGACGCGCCTGCGCGACAAACCGTATCCATGATCGTCAAGCATGGTGCGCAGTGCAGGGATCAGCGCAGAGTAGTTCTGTAGCGGCTCACCCATGCCCATCATGACCACATTGGTGATGACACGCTCCTGACGCTGCAAGTGGTGGCGCAAGAAATGCTCAGCGTGCCACAACTGACCCACCATCTCACCGGTGGTGAGATTGCGGCTGAAACCCTGGTGCCCGGTGGAACAGAAGCGGCATGACATGGCACACCCGGCTTGCGAAGAAATACACAGCGTGCCACGATCTTCTTCCGGGATGAAAACGGTCTCGATGGCATTGCCACTGCCCACATCGAACAACCATTTGATGGTTCCATCGCCAGAAATGTGCTGTGAGACAACATTTTGTGCTGACACCTGCGCCACCGTGCTGAGCTTGTCGCGCAATGACTTGGCTAGATCGGTCATAGCGTCAAAATTGGCGCAACCCCTTTGATGGATCCAGCGAAACAGCTGGACGGCACGAAACCGCTTTTCACCCAGCTGCTCACAAAAAACAGCCAAATTGTCAAGATCAAAATCAAGCAAATTGACCGTCATGGCGGGCACTGGCTCAGCGTGAAAAGACACCCATGCCGGGGAAGAAGAAGGACACTTCCACAGCAGCTGTTTCCGGGGCATCCGAGCCATGCACGGCGTTGGCGTCGATGCTGTCGGCAAAATCAGCGCGAATAGTGCCCGGTGCCGCCTTCTTAGGATCGGTAGCGCCCATCAGATCACGATTTTTCTGAATGGCATTGTCACCTTCGAGCACCTGGATCATGACCGGACCAGAGATCATGAATTCGACCAAGTCCTTGAAAAACGGGCGGCCTTGGTGAACCGCGTAAAACGCCTCGGCCTCGCGTCGCGACAAATGCGCCATCTTGGCGGCAGCGATCTTCAGCCCAGCCGCTTCAAAACGCGCATAAATCTGGCCGATCACATTTTTTGCAACGGCATCGGGCTTGATGATGGAAAGGGTGCGTTCAGTCGTCATGGTTTTACCTGCTTAATAAATATCAATACAAAATCAAAGTTGGCGATCTTACCGCGAAGCGTCAGCGCTGGCGCCCACCATAACGTTGGTTGGGCCTTTTGCCTACCTGCTGGCGCTGGCGCGTCAGGCTGTCGGCACCGATGTAACCAAGCGATGTTTTAAGCGGGTCGGGTTGTTTTGCCGAAGAGAGTTCAGAACGCGATCCAAACGCATCATTGCGTGGAGGATTCGTCTTGCGACGCAGCGTCCTGCTGCGACCGATTTTGTTGCCGGGCTTGCGTGGGGCCACGTCAGCAATGCGAACCGCGCCGTCAGGCAGTGCCGCCTGGGTCAACATACGAATATCGGCATCATCGAGCTCCAGCCAAGCACCGCGCTTGAGGCCACGTGGCAAGACCATGGAGCCATAGCGAATGCGAATCAGCCGACTCACCGCATGGCCTATCGATTCAAGCATGCGACGTACCTCGCGGTTGCGCCCCTCAGAGATCGTCACCCGGTACCAGCAATTGGAGCCTTCCCCGCCGCCCTCTTCAATCGAACCAAACTGGGCCATGCCATCGTCCAGGCGCACGCCGTCAAGCAATTTCTGCTTTTCCTCGGGGCTGAGCGCTCCAAGCACCCGCACCGCGTATTCGCGCTCCAGCCCAAAACGCGGGTGCATCAGGCGATTGGCCAACTCGCCAGAGCTGGTCAGCAACAACAAGCCTTCTGTGTTCAGGTCCAACCGCCCAACCGATTGCCACTTGCCCTGCACCAGACGCGGCAATTTGCGAAAAACCGTGGGGCGGTTTTGTGGATCGTCATGGCTAACCACCTCACCGGCGGGCTTGTGGTAGGCGATCACCCGGGGCGGTGGGGGAGCCACCTTGAAACGGATCGGTTTGCCGTTGACCTTGACATGATCGCCAAACTGCACCCGCTGACCAATGTGCGCTGGTTCGTTGTTGACCGTGATGCGGCCTTCCATGATCAGCTGCTCCATCTCCAGACGCGAACCCATGCCGGCCTGCGCCAACACCTTGTGCAATTTGGGTGATTCGGGTTGTGGTGGCAGCACGCGCTTGAGCGGCGCAGCTTGTACCTGCGCCTCATCCTGGTCGAAGCGACCGGATACGACATCCTCGAAGCGAATGAAGTTGGCCACGACACCGTTCGAACCATCGTCTGCTGGCGCGTCGGTCGGTTGTTCTGTCATGACATGTCCTTTGGTGACATTTCCGTTGAAGAGGAAGTGGGCGGTTGCCCGGCAAGCACAGGCGCTGGAGGCGACGCATCATCCAGAGGCAAGTCTGGCTCGCGAACTGCGTTCAAACCCGCAAACGCCTGCATCGACGCATCGATCGCAGGCAATTGATCCAGCGACTGCAAGCCCAGATCGTCCAGAAAATGGCGGGTGGTGGCAAACAGCGCGGGACGACCTACGCTATCGCGGTGGCCAATGACCTCGATCCAGCCACGCTCTTCCAATTGCTTGAGCGTGAGTGAATTCACTGCCACACCGCGGATGTCTTCAATATCGCCACGTGTCACCGGTTGGCGATAAGCGATGATAGCCAATGTTTCGAGCGTGGCACGCGCATAACGCGGTGGTTTCTCAGGGTGCAGTCGGTCCAGCACGTCACGCAGCTGCGGCCTGCTCTGAAAACGCCACCCTGTGGCTAGACAGACCAGTTCTACACCGCGATCAGACCATTCCTGCTGCAACTGCGTCAGCATTTGTCCGATCGTCTGTGCCTCCAGGTCTTGCCCCAGGAGCGTGCGCATGTCGCGTTCAGACATGGGTTGTGGGGCACACAACAGCGCGGTTTCAAGGACGCGTTTGGCATCCAGCATCATCATGATTGAAGGGTTCCGGTCAAACCCCTGGCAGGGGCACTGAACAAACTAACGAGGTAATGGGTGCGTTCAAAACCAACGGGCAATTCGGCTGCACGCAAGACCAGCAGCTTTGCTGGCTATCGATGCGCGCCATTGTATGCGAGTCCCCACTGCGCAAGCGCCTGGGCAAAGTCTGGCGGTGGCGGACTCTCGAAGCAAAGGTCAATCCCGGTCACGGGATGCACAAAACTCAATCGCGTAGCGTGCAAGGCCTGGCGCTGCATCGCTGCCACGGGCGCACCCCCATACAAAGTATCGGCTACCAGGGGATGTCCGATGGACGCCAAATGCACGCGAATTTGGTGCGTGCGCCCGGTGTGCAATCGGCACCAGACCAGACAACCCTGCGCCGCGTTCATGAGACATTCAAAGTCAGTTTGCGCCGTCTTGCCCGGATGCACCGCCAGATCAACCACCGCCATACGCAGCCGATGAACGGGGTCGCGTCCGATAGGGGCATCCACATGCCGCTGGCGCGCGCCCAGCCAAGGACGATGCGCCAGCGCCAGATAGTGGCGCTTGACGCTGCGCTGTGCAATGGCGTGCACCAGCGCGTCCATGCTGCTACGCGTGCGTGCCACCACCATCAAGCCACTGGTATCCTTGTCCAGACGGTGCACGATGCCCGCGCGCGGCAGGTTGAATGCCTGCTCGTCCAGGCCCAGCAGTCGATTCATCAGCGTACCGCTCCAATTGCCAGGTGCCGGGTGCACCACCAGACCTGCCGGTTTGTTGATGACCAGCAGATGCTCGTCCTGGTAAACAATGTCCAGGTCGGGCGCTTCCGCCTTAAAAGCCTGACACTGCGGGGTGGGCCGCAACTCGATTGCGCCTTGATCCGACACCTTGACACGCGTCGCGGCCTTGGTGACCACCTGTTCATTGAGCGTAACACCTCCGCCGGCGATGATTTGCTGCAAGTAACTGCGTGAAAATTCTGGCACCAACGCCACCACCGCCCGGTCCAGACGCATGCCATGCAATGACGCGTCCACGCGAAGACAGCGCAGCTCAACGTCTGCGGCGCTGTCAACGTCTGACACCACAGCGGAAACCAAAGGGTCGACCGATATAATCTTTTCACTGATTTTCAAAAAAGCGGTCCTTCATGCCTGATGTCAAATTATCTGCTGCGCGAACCGGATGGGTGCTGGGGCTGGCACTGCTGCTGGGGGCTTGCTCTTCGACACCCACCGATCCTACGGCGACCTGGAGCCCAAACAAGATTTACGCCGAGGCCAAAGACGAACTCAGCACCGGTGCCTACGACAAAGCCGTGCCACTCTTTGAAAAACTCGAAGGCCGCGCCGCCGGAACGCCCTTGGCGCAGCAAGCCCAATTGGACAAAGCCTACGCCCATTTCAAAAATGGTGAACCCGCCCTGGCCATTGCCACATTGGACCGTTTTTTAAAGCTGCATCCGGCCAGTCCGGCCATCGACTATGCGCTTTATCTGAAAGGCATCGTCAATTTCAACGACGATCTGGGGCTTTTTTCGTCCATTACGCGGCAGGATTTGTCGGAGCGCGATCAGAAAGCGGCCAAAGAGTCTTTTGAAGCGTTCAAGGAACTCGTGGCACGCTTTCCGGATTCCCGTTATGCGCATGATGCGACCGATCGCATGAGCTACATCGTCAATTCGCTGGCTCAGTCTGAGGTGCACGTAGCCCGCTATTATTTCCGGCGTGGTGCCTATCTGGCAGCGATCAACCGGGCGCAATTGGCAGTGAGCGATTACCAAGGCGTTCCAGCGTTGGAAGAAGCCCTGTTCATCATGGTGCAGTCGTATGACGCGCTGAACATGCCGCAGTTGCGCGATGACACCAAGCGGGTACTTGAAAAGAATTTTCCCCAAACTCCTTACCTCACACAAGGATTCAAGACCACGCCACAGCCTTGGTGGAAACTTTGGTAAACCCATGACCACCGGCCGCTACAAGCTGGTTGGCGCCACCGGTATCCACAAAGGGGATCGCGACTATCAGCAAGACCAAGTGTGCCTGATGGCGCATCCCCGGGTCAAAGGTTGTGTCATGGCAGTAGTGGCCGACGGTATGGGCGGTCGTAGCGGTGGCCGCAAAGCGTCCGATCAGGTCATCATGACCACCAAACAACTCTTTGACCGCTTTGCGCCTGCGGTTGATGACGCTGAAGTTACCCTGCGGCAGATGATTCAAGAAGCGCACATGGTCATCAAACTGACCGCCATTTCATCTGAAGAAGAACCGCATAGCACGCTTGCAGCGTATTTGATCAAACCGGACGGCAGTTGTCATTGGGCGCACACGGGTGACTCACGCGTCTATCACTTTCATGACAAACAGTTGATCAATCGCACCCAAGATCACTCCTATGTTCAGTCCTTGGTTGATCGGGGCGAGCTGACTCAAGAGCAGGCACAAGTACATCCCCAATCCAACGTATTGATGGGATGCCTGGGTGCCGACAAAGATCCGCCCATTGCGACGCATCACATCGCCAAATTGGCAGTGGGCGACTGCCTGATGTCTTGCAGTGACGGGTTGTGGCACTACTTCAGCGAGACCGAACTGGGTTCCGTGCTGGCAACTTTAGCCCCGCGTGAGGCCAGTGAATTTTTGATTGATAAAGCCCGTTCCAGGGCGCGTGGTGGCGGCGACAACCTGTCATTGACCATCATCAAAGTCGAAAAACCCTGAGAACCCCCGCTGATCCAATGAATCAGCGTGCAGCGGTGATCCATCAACGCTGGGTCGATGATGCGGGTGATTCGGAGGCAATATTTTGCTGAATTCTTTTGAGTGCCTGTGCGCCGCTCGTCTTACGCTCAAGGTCATTCAACACAATTTCTTGTCGGCGCAAGTCATCCAATCCGGCTCTGCGCACTTGGCGCGCTTCGCGCAAACAATCAGACACCGCGAAACGACGATAACAATCGCGTTCGGCTTGCGCAAACGTCGCTTCGTACTGATTGCGCTCAGTGGCGATACGCAAGCGCTCTGCCTTGACGTCCAGCGGATTGGACGGCTGTGCAAAAGCAGCCAGGCACGTCATCAGACCCAAGCCGGCAAAGCGATGCGCTTTTAAAATGAGTTTAAGCAGGTTCATTGGGTCAAACGGGTGTCAACACTGCGCCGCTCCAACGCAAGATAAGCGGCACTTTGCATTTCGCTGAGCCGGGACACGGTGCGGGTAAATTCATGCGCCAATTGTCCCTCGGTATAGAGCTGTTCAGCGCAAACTTCTGCAGACAGGATCAACTTGACGTGCCGATCGTAGAGCACATCCACCAGCCAGGTAAAGCGGCGTGCCTCGGATGCCATGCGTGGCGACATCTGCGGCACGTCGCTGAGCAACACGGTGTGAAACTGTGTGGCCAGTTCCAGATAGTCGTTTTGTGAGCGCGGGCCACCGCACAGTGTCTTGAAGTCGAACCAGACCACGCCACCCGCGCGACGCCGCGTATCAATCTTTCTGGCTTCGATCTGCAACACCGGGTCGTCGTCCTTGCGCTCGGCCAATCGCTCAAACGCATTCAACAGCGCGGCTTCAGACGCTTCCCCCAAAGGATGGTGGTAGAGCTTAAGCTGCTCCAGCGCCTGCACCCGGTAGTCGGTTCCATGGTCCACATTAATCACCAACATCCGCTGGTTGATCATGGCGATGGCGGGCAGCAGCCGGTCACGGTTCAGTCCATGCGGGTACAAATCGTCGGGCTTGAAGTTGGACGTGCTCACCAACCCCACGCCGTTGTCAAACAAGGCTTTGAGCAGGCGATGCAGGATCATGGCGTCGGTGATGTCCGACACATGAAACTCGTCAAAACAAATCAACCGGAATTTTTGGGCAATGCTCTTGGCCAGCACGTCCAGTGGATTGGCGGTACCTCTGAGTGCGGCCAGTTCGCGGTGCACCTCGCGCATGAATTCATGAAAATGCAGCCGCGTCTTGCGCTTGAGCGGCACCGCGCTGTAAAAGCAATCCATCAGAAAGCTCTTGCCCCGCCCCACCCCTCCGTACATGTAAATGCCCTTGGGGATGGGCGGGTGGTTAATCAGCTTCTTGAGTGGGTTGGATCGCTTTTCGCGAAACCGCCCCCATTCGCGTGCGCATGACTCCAGCGTCTGAATAGCGCGCAGCTGCGCCGGGTCCGCACGGTAGCCGCGCGCTGCCAATTCTGCCTGATAGGTGGTGCGGACCGTCACCGTGTTTTACTCTACAAAAAATAGCTGCTCGCCCTTGATTATCAAGGGATAGAGCACTATTTCTTCTAAATTTAGAAGTTCAGTGTACGCTTGTCCACCGCCAGCGCCGCCTCTTTGGTTGATTCGCTCAAGCTGGGGTGGGCGTGGCAAATGCGCGCGATGTCTTCAGCACTGGCTTTGAACGCCATCGCCATCACACATTCGGCAATCAGCTCGCTAGCCATGGGGCCCACGATGTGCGCACCCAGCACTTCGTCAGTTTTAGCGTCGGCCAGAATCTTGACCAGCCCGGTGGTGTCGCCCAGCGCACGCGCGCGCCCGTTGGCCAAAAACGGGAAACTGCCCGCCTTGTAAGCCACACCGTCGGCCTTGAGCTGCTGCTCGGTACGACCCACCCAGGCAATCTCAGGGCTGGTGTAGATCACCCACGGGATCAGGTTGAAGTCCACGTGTCCGTGCTGACCCGCAATGCGCTCGGCCACGGCCACGCCCTCTTCTTCGGCCTTGTGCGCCAGCATCGGGCCGCGCACCACGTCGCCCACCGCCCACACGCCCGGCAGATTGGTCTTGCATTCGGCATCGACCACAATGGCACCGCGCTCGTCCAGTTGCAAACCTACGGCTTGTGCGTTCAGTCCATCGATATTGGGCACACGCCCAATGCTGACGATGAGCTTGTCCACCGCCAGCGTTTGCGCTTCGCCCTTGGCGTTGGTGTAAGCGACGGTCACGCCTTTTTTGGCCACCTTGACTTCACCGACCTTGACGCCGAGTTCAATCTTCAGCCCCTGCTTGTCAAACGCTTTCTTGGCTTCCTTGGCAATTTGTTCATCGACCGCGCCCAAAAAGGTCGGCAAACCTTCAAGCACCGTCACTTCGGCCCCCAAACGGCGCCAGACCGAACCCATCTCCAGCCCGATTACGCCCGAACCGATCAGCCCCAGTTTCTTGGGCACTTCGGTCAGCGCCAGCGCACCGGTGTTGGACAGAATCTGCTGCTCGTCGAACGCCGCACCGGGCAAAGCGCGTGGATTAGAGCCGGTAGCCACAATGATTTGCGCACCAACCAGGGTGGCTGGTGCCTTGCCCGCTACGGCGATCTCATAACCGCCCTGAGCACCGGAGGTCGCACCTGGCGCGACGGCCTTGACGAACGACGCGGTACCGTGAAAGAACGTGACCTTGTTCTTTTTAAACAGGTACAGGATGCCATCGTTGTTCTGCTTGACCACGGCGTCCTTGCGCGCCACCATTTTTGCGGCGTCGATGGCCAGCCCCTTGACGCTAATACCATGGTCGGCAAACGCATGACCTGCATGCTCAAAGTGCTCTGATGATTGCAGCAGCGCCTTGCTCGGGATGCAACCTACGTTGGTGCAGGTGCCCCCCGGTGCGGCGCCGCCAGCAGCGTTGCTCCAGGCGTCGATGCACGCCACGTTTTTGCCCAGTTGGGCGGCGCGGATGGCGGCGATATAGCCCCCGGGGCCAGCGCCGATCACGATCACGTCAAATTGATTGCTCATATATTCTTCTTTCAAAACAGGAGGACTGGAACTCCAAAGGCCAATGCACCACCACAATTTAAACCCGCAGCGCGCGCTGGGTATCCGACTCCGCGAATGTCCCCCGGCTTGGGGCGAGCCCCAAGCCTCCTCCTTTATTTCGCTGCGTCAGATACCCAACACACGCTGCTGGTCGCCATCATCTCGCTGGCATTCATCGCCCTGGTTCCAGATGAAGAGTTACAAAAAAACCAAAAATGGTCAGCAGGGTGTGAACTTGGCTTCAGATATCAAACAGCAAGCGCGCCGGATCTTCCAGCGCCTCTTTCATCGCCACCACACCCAACACCGCCTCACGACCGTCAATGATGCGGTGGTCGTAACTGAGCGCAAAGTAGTTCATCGGACGCACCACCACCTGGCCGTTTTCAACCACGGCGCGGTCTTTGGTGGCGTGGATGCCCAAAATGGCGCTTTGCGGCGGGTTAATGATGGGGGTGGACATCATGGAGCCAAAGGTTCCGCCGTTGCTGATGGAGAACGTGCCACCGGTCATTTCTTCGATACCCAGCTTGCCGTCACGCGCCTTGTTGCCAAATTCGGCGATCTTCTTTTCGATGTCGGCAAAGCTCATCTGGTCGGCGTTGCGCAGAATCGGCACCACCAGACCGCGCGGGCTGCCCACGGCGATGCCAATGTCAAAGTAGCCGTGGTAAACGATGTCGTTGCCATCCACCGAGGCGTTAAGCACCGGGAACTTCTTCAAGGCGTGCACCGCCGCCTTAACGAAAAAGCTCATAAAGCCCAGCTTGACGCCGTGTTCTTTCTCAAAGCGCTCTTGCATGCGCTTGCGCATGTCCATCACCGGGGCCATGTTGATCTCGTTGAACGTGGTCAGGATGGCGTTGCTGGATTGCGACTGCAGCAGGCGCTCGGCCACACGCGCACGCAGGCGGGTCATGGGCACGCGCTGTTCTGGGCGCCCTGCCAGTTGCTCGACCAGGCTACTGGCAGGTGCTGCCACTTGAGGCAATAAGGGGGCTGCAGCCCTTGCTGGTACTGCGGAAGCAGCTACTATTTTGGGTGCAGCTACGGCGGCCAGCACATCGCCCTTGGTCACGCGACCGTCTTTGCCTGTACCCGCTACAGAGCCCGCAGCCAGGTTGTTGTCTGCCATCAGTTTGGCAGCGGCTGGCATGGCTACGCCCGCCTTGGCTTGACTGGCGGCAGGCGCAGCGGCGGCCACTGCGGCCGACGATGCTGATGGCGCAGCAGCAGCGGCCATGGCTGCCACCACTGGCGGGACTGGGGCTACGGCACCGGCCACGGCTTCGGTGTCAATGCGCGCAATCAACTGCTCGGCAGCCACCGTGCTGCCGTCGGGTTGCACAATTTCAACCAGCACGCCAGCCGAAGGTGCAGGCACTTCCAGCACTACCTTGTCGGTTTCCACGTCGATCAGGATTTCATCCACGGCGACAGCGTCGCCCACTTTTTTCTTCCACTGCAACAGGGTGGCTTCGGCCACGGATTCAGACAGCTGCGGGACTTTGACTTCTACGATTGCCATAACAATGCTTTCAAAAATGTTCTTGAGGTTCGCGCTGGGTTCAAAACAACTCAGGCGCGCTTATTTGGTCAGGACAAAGCCCTTGAGCTTGCCGAAAGCGCCTTCCACCAGCGCTTTTTGTTGCTCCTGGTGCAGGTGCGCATACCCAACGGCGGGCGATGCAGAAGCGGCGCGCCCAGAGTAGCCGAGCTTTTGACCCTCAAGCATGTTTTCGTGAATGTAGTGCTGCACAAAGAACCAGGCACCCTGGTTTTGCGGCTCGTCCTGCGTCCACACCACTTCTGTGGCATGGGGATACTTTTTGAGCTCGGCGGCGAAAGCCTTGTGCGGAAACGGATAGAGCTGCTCCACGCGCAAGATGGCCACGTCATCACGCCCGGTCTCTTCGCGCTTTTTGGCCAAGTCGTAATAGACCTTTCCAGAGCACACCACCACGCGCTTGACCTTGTCGGCCTTGAGCGCCTTGTGCTCGGGGATGATGGTCTGAAAACAGCCTTTGGTGAACTCAGACAAGGGTGAGGCGGCATCCTTGTGACGCAACAATGACTTGGGCGTAAAGATCACCAGCGGTTTGCGCAGGTTGCGCACCATCTGACGGCGCAGCACATGAAAGATCTGGCTCGCCGTGGTCGGTTGCACAAGTTGCATGTTGGTGTCGGCGGCCAGTTGCATGAAACGCTCGATGCGCGCGGACGAGTGCTCCGGCCCCTGCCCTTCGTAGCCGTGCGGCATCAGCATGGCCAGACCGTTGACGCGGCCCCATTTGACCTCGCCCGAGGCGATGAACTGGTCGATGACCACCTGCGCGCCGTTGGCAAAGTCGCCAAACTGGGCCTCCCAGATCACCAGCGTGTTGGGGTCGTTGGACGCGTAGCCGTACTCAAAGCCCAACACGGCTTCTTCGGACAAGATCGAGTCGATGACGGTGAACGGAGCCTGGTTGTCGGCCACGTTTTGCAGCGGAACATAGGTGCCCACGTCCCACTTTTCGCGGCTCTGGTCGTGAACGACCGCGTGTCGGTGGGTAAAGGTACCGCGCCCGCAATCTTCACCGCTCAAGCGTACCGGGTAACCGCTGGCCACCAAGGAAGCAAACGCCATGTGCTCGCCCATGCCCCAATCCACCGGAATATCGCCACGCCCCATGGCCGCACGGTCGTCATAGACCTTCTTGACCAGGGGGTGCGGTGTCACAGAAGCTGGCAGGGTGGTGATTTTTTCTGCCAGACGTTTCCATTCGGACATGGGGATGGCGGTGTCGCCCGCGTCGGTCCACTTCTTGCCCAGAAAGGGCGACCAATCCACCGCGTATTTGCTCTTGAAGTTGGTCAGCACCGGGTCCATGGTGTGCTTGCCCGCGTCCATGGCCGCACGAAAGGCTTTCACCATGTCGTCGCCCAGTGACTCTCCCAACCCTTGTGCGGCCAGCTTGTCAGCATACAGCTTGCGGGTGCCAGGGTGCTGGGCGATCTTCTTGTACATCAGCGGCTGCGTCAGCGCTGGGGTGTCTTGCTCATTGTGGCCAAGCTTGCGGAAACAGATGATGTCCAGCACCACGTCTTTGTGGAACTCCATACGGTAGTCCAGCGCCCATTGCGTGGCCATGACCACGGCTTCGGGATCGTCACCGTTAACGTGCATCACCGGCGCCTCCACGCCCTTGACGATGTCGGTGCAATACAGTGTGGAGCGCATGTCGCGCGGGTCAGACGTGGTGAAACCGATCTGGTTATTGATGATGATGTGCACCGTACCGGCCGTGGTGTAGCCGCGCGTTTGCGCCAGCGCCAGGGTTTCCTGATTCACGCCCTGGCCGGCAAAAGCCGCGTCGCCATGTACCAGCACCGGCAACACTTGTTTGCCTTGCGCATCCGCGCGACGATCCATGCGCGCGCGCACCGACCCTTCAACCACCGGATTGACAATTTCAAGGTGCGACGGGTTGAAAGCCAGGCTCAGGTGCACCGGGCCGCCGGGGCTGGTCACGTCAGAGCTGAAACCCTGGTGGTATTTCACGTCGCCCGACGGCAAGTACTCGGGTGCCGTGTGGTCAAACTCGGCAAACAGATCGGCGGGCATTTTGCCCAGCGTATTGACCAGCACATTCAAACGCCCACGGTGCGCCATGCCGATCACAATCTCTTGCACGCCGCGGGCGCCAGCTTGTTGAATCAACTCGTCCATGGCGGCGATGAAGCTATCGCCACCTTCCAGAGAAAAACGCTTTTGGCCCACGTATTTGGTGTGCAAAAAGCGCTCAAGACCCTCAGCGGCGGTCAGCCGGTCGAGGATGTGTTTTTTCTGGGACACATCAAAGTTGGGCTTGCTACGCACGCTCTCCAGCTTTTGCTGCCACCAGCGCTTTTGTGTCTGGTCGGTCAGGTACTGGTATTCGGCGCCGATAGAGCTGCAATAGGTTTCACGCAGCGCGTTGAGCAACTCGCGCAGCGTCATTTTGTCTTTGCCAAAAAACGTATTGCTGGTGTCAAACACGGTCTCGAAATCGGCGTCCTTGAAGCCGTAAAACGCCGGGTCCAGCTCCGGAATGTCGGGGCGCTCGGTGCGCTTGAGCGGATCCAGGTCGGCCCAGCGGGCACCCACATTGCGGTAGGCGGCAATGAGCTGCTGCGCCGCCGTGCGCTTGCGGCCGATGTCGGCGTCTTCATTAGCCATCACCACCCGGGTGCCGCCGGCCTTGGCGCGCTGGGCAAAGGCATCGATCACGGGCTGATGGGGTACATCCTTGGCGTTGGAGCCATCCACCGCTGGGACGTGTTGCAAGGCGTCAAAATAATCACGCCAAGAGTCGGGCACGCTACCTGGGTTGGCCAGATAGTTTTCGTACATCTCCTCGACATACGGTGCGTTTCCGCCAAACAGGTAGGTATTGGCCTGATAGGCCTGGTAAACCGAGAGGGTTTCACTCATGTTGCGCTGACTTTCATTTCCCTGAGGGAAATTGAGCTGGTTAAAGCTGTGGGTTGATTAACCTTCCGCTGCACGGCTTTACCGTTTGGCGGATGCGACTGTGGCGTTGGAAGGGCCGGTTGCGGCGGCGATGATACCGTCGAAAACCGACCCTTTGCTGACCGGGGCGAATACCCCTAAAGATCACTTGGCAGCGACCAGATCCTTGATCTGTTGCAGCGCGGCCGGGTCGTCCATGGTGGTCAGATCGCCCGGGTCACGGCCTTCGCACACGGCCGTGATGGCGCGACGCAGACATTTGCCGCTGCGGGTTTTGGGCAGCAGGGTGACAAAGCGCACCCGTGCCGGCCGCGCCACCGCGCCTAAATCTTTGTCCACAATTTTCATGATCTCACCCTCGAGCGCGAGCTTGGAGGCATCGTCAGGAATCTTGGACGCATCCTTGACTACCGCAAATGCCATCGCCACCTGCCCTTTGAGCTGGTCAGCGACACCCACCACGGCCACTTCGGCCACGTTCGGGTGGGCCGAGATGCTTTCTTCGATCTCGCGCGTGCCCAGGCGGTGACCGGCCACGTTGATCACATCGTCGGTGCGACCCAAAATGAAGTAATAGCCGTCCTCGTCGCGAATACCCCAGTCGAAGGTGCTGTAAATCATCCGGCCCGGGATGGTGGTCCAATAGGTACTGACAAAACGCGCGTCGTCGCCCCACACCGTTTGCAGGCAGCCCGGTGGCAGCGGCCCTTCGATGGCCACCACGCCTTTCTGATTGGCACCGGTCAGTTCTTCCCCGGTGCTTTCGTCGAGCAATTTGACGTTGTAACCATACACCGCCTTGCCCGGCGAACCAAATTTGGTAGGCGCATCGTCCACCCCCTTGGAGATGGCCAAAATCGGCCAGCCGGTTTCGGTCTGCCAGTAGTTATCGACAATGGGACGCCCCAAGCCTTCACTGATCCACTGGGCGGTGGGTTGATCCAACGGTTCGCCCGCCAGAAACAGCGCTTTCAAAGACGACAGGTCGTATTTTTTCAGCAACGCCGGGTCTTGCTTTTTCAGTACCCGAATCGCCGTGGGCGCGCTGAACATGACCGTGACCTTGTATTTTTCGATCAAGCTCCACCAGATGCCGCCGTCGGGGCGAATCGGCAGGCCTTCGTACATGATGGTGGCCATGCCGGCGATCAGCGGGCCGTAGATGATGTAGCTGTGGCCCACCACCCAGCCGATGTCGCTGGTTGAAAAATACGTTTCACCCGCTTCGCCGCAGTAAATGTGCTTCATGCTGGCGGCCAGCGCCACGGCGTAGCCGCCGGTGTCGCGCTGCACGCCCTTGGGCTTGCCGGTGGTGCCGCTGGTGTAGAGGGTGTAGCTGGGGTGCGTGGCATCGACCCATTCGCACGGCACCACCACGTTCATGTTTTTTTCGCGCAGCGGTGCCCACAGTTTGTCACGCCCGGCGACCATCTCCATCGGGGCCATGCCGCGGTCCACCAGCAACACCGATTCGGGCTTGAATTTGGACAAGCGCAAGGCTTCGTCCAACAGCGGCTTGTACGCCACCGCCTTGCCCCCGCGTGAACCGGCGTCGGCGCTGACCACCACTTTGGGCGCCGCGTCTTCGATGCGCGAAGCCAGCGAGCCCGACGCAAAACCGCCGAACACCACCGAGTGAATGGCGCCGATGCGGGTGCACGCCAGCATGGCAAAAGCCGCCTCCGGAATCATCGGCATGTAGATCAGCACGCGGTCGCCCTTGCCGACACCCAGCTCTTTCAGCGTGGCGGCCATACGCTGCACTTCAGCGTGCAATTCCCTGAATGAATAGACCTTTTCCTGATTGGTTTCAGTTGACACAAAAATCAGCGCTGCCTGATCCGGGCGAGTGACCAGATGCCGATCCACCGCGTTGTGGCACAGGTTGGTGACACCTCCGACAAACCACTTGGCAAACGGTGGATTGCTGTAGTCGCACACCTGCGTAGGTTGCACTTTCCAATCGACCAATTTGGCTTGTTCGCCCCAAAAACCGTCGCGATCGGTGAGGGAACGCTGATGAAATTCGGCATACGTCGTCATAGAGAGTCTCCGCTTGTTGTGAAATAAACTGAATTCATAATTATGGGCAATCAGCTTGCACAATGCTGACTGCCAGGCCGCTCGCCAATTTGCCGACTATTTGATCAGCGCCTGAACCGTCTTGAACAGGGGGTGTTCAGCCGACCTGAGCCATTCAAACAGCACCATTTCAGTCGTCACCAGTTCAGCGCCCGCCCCGGCAAGCCGATCAAACGCCGCGTCGCGGTTGCGCTCGGTGCGCGAACTGCACGCATCAGTCACCACCCACACGTCAAATTCGTCTTCGAGCAGCTGCAACGCCGTCTGCAACAAGCAAACGTGCGTCTCACAGCCGGCCAGCACGATGCTGCTGCGTTGCTGCGCCGCTTGCATCTGTTTTTGCAGATGTTTGGGCAAGCTGCGCGCGTTACCAGCTGGTGGTTTTTCAGGCGGGCGCAACCATTCGCTCAAGCCCTCTTCGACCGCGCTAAATTGCATTTTGGCCAGCGTACGCTGGCACAGCGCTTTGATGTCGGGTGGGTTTTCTCCCAGTCTGGATGGATTTTGCTCGGTGCCAAAAACCGGCACCTGCAAATGCCTGGCCGCCTGCGCCAGCCGCAACGCGTTGGCCAACACCTGCGGCGCCTCATGAATGGCCGCCATCAGCCGCGCCTGGTAGTCCACCAGCACCAGTTGGGAGAGTTCAGCTTGCAGCAGCATGGTTATGTCCATCAAAAAAGCAACGACTACAGCATAGCGCAAAGCGCCACCTCAGCAACGTGCCAGGTCCGCCACCCATTCCCCCAGAGCCAACGCGCTGGTCAACCCGGGCGACTCGATGCCAAACAGGTTGATCAGCCCATCCACACCGTGCTCTTGCGGCGTCTGGATCATGAAATCAGCCGCAGGTGCGCCAGGCCCACTGATTTTGGGCCGAATACCCGCGTAACCGGGCTGCAACGCACCGTCTGGCAACGCGGGCCAGTAGCGACGCACTTGCGCATAAAAACCATCACCACGCGCCGGGTCCACCGACAGATCATCTGCATCATCCACCCACTGCACATCGGGCCCAAACTTGGCCTGCCCGCCCAGATCGAGCGTCAGGTGTACGCCCAGTCCGGCTTGCTCTGGCACCGGGTAAATCAGATGCGTAAAGGGTGCGCGCCCGCTGAAAGTGAAGTAATTGCCTTTGGCATAAAAAGCCCGGGGCAGGTACTGTGGGTTTAGCCCATTGCAACGCCGCGCCAGCGACAGCGCCCCCAGCCCAGCCGCGTTGACCACCAGATGTGCGCGAAGCCAGGTGCCGTCTTGCATACCAATTTCAATAGCATCTTGCGCTTGATTCATAAGGGCTACAGGCGAATTAAATGCAATCACGCCACCCATATCCTCCAGCTCGCCTTGCAGCGACAGCATCAGTGCATGGCTATCAACGATCCCCGTGGACACCGACAGTAAAGCGGCCTCACATTGCAGGCTGGGCTCCAGCGCCTGTGCCTGTGCACGGCTGAGCAGGCGAAGTTCTTCCACGCCATTGCCGCGGGCTTTTTGCTGGATGCTTTGCAATTGATCGACCTGTTCACCAGACGTGGCCACGATCAACTTGCCGCAACGCCTGTGGTCGATCCCACGGCGCGCGCAATAGTCGTACAGCATGGCGTTACCCTGCACGCACAGACGCGCCTTGAGCGACCCGGCGGCGTAATAGATACCGGCGTGAATCACCTCGCTGTTGCGCGAGCTGGTGCCTGTGCCGATGGTGTGGGCCGCCTCCAGCACCAACACATCGCGCCCGCGCAAAGCCAGCGAGCGCGCCACCGCCAGCCCCACCACGCCGGCACCCACCACCACTGCATCGACTGTATCCATCGCCATTGACCGCCATTGCTTGCGTTTGCACCGAGCCCCAAAAGACACGGTACGGACGAAAAAAAAGGACTCAACACGACGCTGAATCCTTTGCATAACCTGGTGGGCGGTGGAGGCTTCGAACCTCCGACCCCAGCAGTGTGAATGCTGTGCTCTACCCCTGAGCTAACCGCCCTCTTCCATCGCTGGAAAGCGGCGGATTATGCCATAGATTGTTTTTGCTTCTGCCAACCTGAAGCGCGCCCAAATATGTCCGGCAAGTGTCGCGCAAAATTCTTGAAATTCATTGCTGATCATCCAGAAACGACGAATTTTTAATTTAGAATGCGCGGCTTATTCCTCGATAGCTCAGTTGGTAGAGCGCCGGACTGTTAATCCGTAGGTCCCTGGTTCGAGCCCAGGTCGAGGAGCCAATAAACATGCGGGGTTGGAGGCATCCAACCCTCATTCACCCCAGCTCATGGGGCACTTTTGGGGCACTACCCAAAACGTGCGTGGCTCGCAGCGAACAAATCATAACGATTTCGTTTGGCTGCCGAGAATTTCTCACCACCATTTTCTGCAGCCACCGGCCTACTCGGCGCAGTTGCGCCTGTGGCCAGCTTTCTATCAACACACATTGGCCTGTGCCGACAGATAGGGACGAGCATCTTCCCCATTGGGAATAGCGCGAAAAGTACCTTCTGCCACCGCTACCAGTCGAGCGCATAATTTACCCTGCCACCCGGGGAGGCAGCGCCTGCGCCGACTGCACAAACACACCATTACAACAAGATGACCGCCAACGCATTCCACAACATCACCCAAGTAGAGAACAGCCTGTGGGAAGCCGCCGACCAGCTTCGCGCCAACTCCAACCTCACCGCCACTGAATATTCCATGCCGGTGCTGGGTGTGATCTTTCTACGCCACGCCACTAACCGCTACCAGACTGCACTGCAAGCCATTCAAGCCGACCAGGCCGCAGGCATCATGCCCAAGCGCCCCTTGGGCAAGGCAGACTTCATCAAGCGCCGAGCCTTGCTGTTGCCTGAGGCCGCGCGCTACGACACGCTGATGCGTTTGCCCTCGGGTGCCAGCCTGGGCGCTGCGCTGGTAGCCGCCATGAACGCCATCGAGGCCGACTTTCCGCCGCTTGCCGGCAGCCTGCCCAAAGACTACGACCGCTTTGACAACAAGCTGTTAGAGAACCTGATGCGCTGCTTCGACAGCCAGGCGCTGCGCAAGGCCACGGGTGACGTGTTTGGCCGTATTTACGAATACTTTTTGATGAAGTTCGCCATGGCGGGCGCGCAGGACAACGGCGAGTTTTTTACGCCGCCGTCGCTGGTGCAAACCTTGGTCAATGTGATCGAACCCAGTCACGGTGTGGTGACCGATCTGGCTTGTGGCTCGGGTGGCATGTTTGTGCAAAGCAGCCACTTCATCGAGCAGACCGGCTTTGAGACCATGAAGCGCGTCACCTTCTATGGTCAGGAGAAAACCCCCACCACCATCCGCCTGGCCAAGATGAACCTGGCCGTGCATGGCCTGGAGGGCGACATTCAAGAGACCAACACCTTCTACGAAGACAAGCACCGCCTGCAAGACGGCCGCCCGCTGTGGGGCAACGTCGATTTCATGATGGCGAATCCGCCGTTCAATGTCGATAAGGTGGATGCTGAATCCATCAAGACCGACCGCCGCCTGCCCTTTGGCCTGCCCGGTGTCAACAAAGACAAACATGTCTCCAACGGCAACTACCTGTGGATTTCGTACTTTCACAGCTACCTGTCCCCCACCGGCCGGGCGGGGTTTGTCATGTCGTCGCAGGCCAGCAGCGCCGGCCATGGCGAAAAGGAAGTGCGCCGCAAGCTGGTCGAAACCGGCGATGTGGACGTGATGATCGCCATCCGCTCCAACTTCTTCTACACCCGCACCGTGCCCTGCGAGTTGTGGCACTTTGACCGGGCCAAGCCCGCCGAGCGTAAAGACCAGGTGCTGATGCTGGACGCCCGCAATGTGTACCGCAAAGTCACGCGCAAGATTTACGACTTTTCCCCCGAGCAGCAAGCCAACCTGGCCGCCATTGTGTGGCTGTACCGGGGCCAGCTAGACCGCTTTTTGGGCTTGGTGCAAAGCTACATCACCCGCCTGGGCAACGAAGCTGCCGCCGTCGATGCCGCGCTCACGGCCTTTGAAGCCCTGCTCGCCGCCAGCCGCACCCCATTGGCCGCGTTCGTGGACAGTGTGAAAGGCGTCAAAGCCCTGCCGCAAGACAAGCGCCAAGGCTTGGTGGATGCCATGGCCGAGTGGACCAGTGCCGCCACCGCCTATACCGCCGACCGCGCCATCTTGGTCACCGGGCTGGCCGCATTCTGCAAGACAGTAGCCAAGCCGCCGCAGACCAACCCAGCCCAGCACACCGCCCGCCAAGCTTTTGACCCCCTGGCCGAATCTTCCCGTGGGCTGGTCAAGCAGATCGACCTGCTCTACAAGCTCGCCGCCCGCGCCGAGCAACTGGCGCAAGACGTGGCTTTACTCCCTCTCCCCTTGGGAGAGGGCCGGGGTGAGGGCTGGCCCCTTGACCGCCGTGCAGTTAGCAAGCTCACCAAGCAGCTCGACGAAGAACGCAAGTCCGCCGTCGACCAGCTTAAAGACTGCGCCTACCTGCACCGCCAAATCGCATGGCTGCAAGACCGCTTCCCCAAGGCTGAAATGGCCGACGTGCCAGGCCTGTGCAAAGTCGTCACCCGCGCCGACATCGAAGCCGCCGACTGGAGCCTGACCCCCGGCCGTTTTGTCGGCGTGGTCCCGGCGGAGGTGGATGAAGATTTCGACTTCGAACAAACCCTGCGCGACATCCACCTGGAGCTGGCAGATTTGAACCGCGAGTCAGTGGACTTGGCCCTGAAGATTCAGAGCAACTTCGAGGAGTTGGGGGTATGAGGGGTGCTATTTGCTATTTTTTGGATAGCTACTTGCGCACGTTCTATAAGGGCTACAGGCTGTTTCTTTACTCAAAATACTCTGCGGGGGCGTGGCAGCCATGAGCTGGACGCCCAAACGCCTCGATGAGCTTGGATCTGTTTCCCGTGGCCGCTCCCGCCATAGACCCCGGGATGCAGCTCACTTGTACGGCGGCCCGCATCCGTTCATTCAGACTGGGGATGTGAAGCATGCGGGGCTGTACATCACCGGTTTCTCGCAAACCTACACGGAAGCGGGCCTGCAACAGAGCAGGCTCTGGCCAATAGGTACGCTATGCATCACGATTGCAGCTAATATCGCTGACACGGCTATTCTTGGCATTGATGCTTGCTTTCCCGATAGCGTTATTGGCTTCATCGCTGACCCCACTCAGTCAGATGCCCGATTCGTAAAGTATCTATTTGATGCCACCATCAAAGTCCGTGCCCAGCAATTCTCGCAAGGGGCCACTCAGGACAACCTGAGTCGGGTGCGATTCAAACTGATGTGGTGAATTGATCATCTACGCTGCTTGAAATTTTTTGCCAATAGCTATGCCACTGATGGTTTGCCCGATTGAGCCGCAAGGCCAGCATATGTTCGGCGTTATGCACT
>Ga0210046_1000017_pt1 | contig 254257 bp, 228 predicted proteins | sample CryGeyCG2114_250_FD_185461 | JGI IMG/M metagenome (GOLD analysis project Ga0210046, IMG submission 185461) | Groundwater microbial communities from aquifer - Crystal Geyser CG18_big_fil_WC_8/21/14_2.50 (SPAdes) (version 2) | ecosystem: Environmental > Aquatic > Deep subsurface > Groundwater ...
GTTTTGCGGGGCTTGGTAGCTGGGTTGCCTGAACTGGTTTTGCGGGGCTTGGTAGCTGGGTTGCCTGAACTGAGTCTGTGGGGCCTGGTAGGTAGGTTGCCTGAACTGGGTTTGCGGGGCTTGGTAGCTGGGTTGCCTGAACTGAGTCTGTGGGGCCTGGTAGCTGGGTTGCCTGAACTGAGTCTGTGGGGCCTGGTAGCTGGGTTGCCTGAACTGAGTCTGTGGGGCCTGGTAGCTGGGTTGCCTGAACTGAGTCTGCGGAGTCTGATAACTGGGCTGCCTGAACTGGGTTTGGGGGGGGTGGGTGCGGTTATTTTTGCTGTTCAGAATATTTTGGGGGCCGTTTTCGGCTCTTCTCAGGGCTTCAAGTGCGTCCCGCTGACGTGCGGCGTTGACGCGGTCTTGCTTTTCTGGCGGGGCATAGGGAACCTGCATCAGGCCCACCAACAGAAAAAGAACGCTCCACAGCGTGATAAATTTCAGGCGATCCAGCAGCGGAACCCCCGTTTTGAGCGGGCTGAGGGTTCGAGTGAAATGGCTTTGGGGGGGCCGATAATAGTCAGCAATTTCTGAAAGTATTGTTCCCAATCTTTGTGCTTCATCTGGCTGAAGCCAGAGCAAAGGACTGAGAGAGGTGCTTTGCGCCTGATGGGTTTTCAGTTCCAGTTGCCAGGGGCCTGGGCTTTGCGCTTCAGTGAGGGGTTGAAGTGTGATTTCTTTGAGATCTGCCCAGGCGCATTCTTTTTCTTTGTAAAGCAGAGGTTTGCGTACCTGTCGCTTTTTTTGATCCGCTTTCCATTCTGTTGCTTTGGCCTGACAGGCTCTGTCTTCTGCGAGATTTTTGACAGGGGTTTCAAAGGCCCGCAAAAGCAGTCTTTCTGAATTGAATTCCAGGCTCAAAGGCATCGGTTTATAGCGCTTGGGGCGTAAGTTGCCCGGCAGCTGGAGCCAGTGGGTTTGGAGTTTTTCGAGCAAAACAGGCAAGAGACTGTACCAGGCCAGGGCCTTGAAAAAATTGAGCGGGCCAAGGGGTAAAAACAGCAGCAAACCTGCCCCACAGCTTGCCCATTTGAGCCCTTGAAAGGCATACAGACCCAGATCCTGCTTCAGTTTGAGCTGGGGAAGGGGGTGGTTGGAAATAAAAAGGGAAAATCCTGAGGGGCTTTCGGCGTATTCAAGTTCTTTAAACAGAATCTTGCAAATCTCACCAGGGGGGGTGCCAGGGCGGATTTTGGGTAGCTGTGTGTTCAGGCGCGGGTCGGCATTTGAGACTGGAAGCGAGGCTTTGTTGCGGGCATATTGAAAAGCCAGACGGGCTTCCTGCGCTGATTCATAGCGCAGATGGGGGTCGGGTTCCAAGAGTTTGCCCAGCCATTGCTGCATGCTTTGATTGCAATGGGTCACGGCTTCAAATTGAATTTTAAAATCCTGCTGAGGCAGTTCAGCGGGCGGTAAGCCACTGAGCAAATGCACCAGCGTGGCTCCCAGGGCATAGAGATCGCTTTGCAGCAGGGCTTTGCCAGCAAATTGCTCAGGGGCCATATAGCCAGCGGTTCCAATCAGGGTGGAGCCACTGCCGCCCTGGCTGCGAAAGCGCTGATTCACGGCGCCGAAATCGATCAGCCAGAGTTTCTGATCCGGGTCGAGCACCAGATTGGAGGGTTTGATATCGCGGTGGACAATCGCTGGAGAAAGACTTTGTAAATACACCAGAATTTCGAGCAGTTGATCGGCCAGATTCCAAACCTCAAGACTCTCGGGTCGCCAGCCTTTGGCAAGTTTTTCACTCAGACTTTCTCCTTGCACTTTTTCTGAGAGCAGGTAAAGGCGCAGATCGGCATCTTGGGATTCTTCAATAAATTCCAGTAATTTTGGAATCTGGGGGTGTTTGAGTTGCCGCAAAGCGTCGGCTTCTCTGCGAAAGAGTTCAAGCTCTTTCCAGACGTGTACCTGCTTTAAACTCAAGACCTTGAGAATGACTTCCTGAGGGGGCTGAAGCCTTTGGGCCAGATAGACCTGGCTGCGTGTTCCTCTGTTCAGCAGGGTGCCCACCTGGTATTTTCCAAACAGGAGCTGACCTGGCTGCAAGCTGGCTGGCTTTTCTGTTTTTTCAGCCCTTGGCTGGGGCCGGGGCATCTGCACAGCTGGCAGGGTTTTGGGGGGCGCAGGGGTGTGTTTGGGGGGGGCCAGACCGGGATACAGGCGGTTCAGGGTATCAAAGGCCGTTTGCGCATCTGGAAAGCGTTCGAGCGGATCGGGGCAGAGCAGATAATCGAGCCATTCCAAAAAGGGAAGTGAGCATTGCGTAAACCCCCGGTATTGCAGTTTTCCCTGTTTGCGGGGCAATTCCAGTGGGTTGCGCCCCGTCAAGAGGTGAACCAGGCTGGTTCCCAGACCGTAGAGATCACTTTGGGGCAGAGCCCGGCCTGTAAATTGTTCAGGGGCGGCATAGCCTGGGGTGCCGATCAGTGTGAATTCTTCTTCGCCCGTGGGTCTGAGTAATTCCTGAACGGCCCCAAAATCGATTAAAAAGATTTTATTTTCTGGATTTTGAATCAGATTTGAAGGTTTCAGATCACGGTGAATTACAGGGGGGTTGAGATTTTGCAGATAGATCAGAATCTCCAGAATTTGCAGGGCGATTTCAACCGCTTCTGTTTCACGGGGCAGCCAATGGCTTTTTAAACGGGTAGCCAGGGTTTGCCCTGCAATCCATTCAGAGACCAGATAAAAACAGACTTCTCCTTCCGTATCCTGACTGAAATAGTCGAGCAGGGCAGGAATTTGGGGATGGTTGAGATGGGCCAGTAAACGGGCTTCGCGTTCGAATAAACTCAGGGTTTTCCAATCACTCAAATGCCCCAGGCGCAGTTCTTTGAGAATGACCGGGCTGCTGCGCTCTGTGCTATAGGCTTGAAAAGTACTCAAATCCTGACTTTCTGTCAGGCCTTTGATTTGGGTATAACGGCGCTGGTTTTCGCCTCTTAATTGTGTTTCCATGGCTTTTCCGACTGCTTGGGCTGCTGTTATGATCATAGCACAGGGGTGTAAACCCTTCTGTGTATGCTTGAAGCGTGTGCCGTGTTACTGTTTTCAGCTGAAAAATCATGCGATAATAGGGCGCATGAGCAGCATTGAAAATAATCACTCCCGTTGGTGGGAAGGTGGCACGCTTCACGATAAAACGATTCACGACTGGCTGAATGCCAGCGAACAGAACCGTTTGGCGACCACTGTGGATATTGTCTTTGCGCTGAAAGAGGATTTGGGCGCGCCGATTGAATTTTCTTCAGGTGAAGATTTAATGGCCTATGTCATGCAGCTCATGGCCTGTATTACAGGGGCCACTCAAGAATACCCCGATACCCATATGCTGAAGATTGCCGATGTGGCTTTGGCCAGTGCCCAGTCTTTGGGTTTTCTGCCCGTTTCAGAAGACAGCCCCCCTGTCCTTCAATAACTTGAGACAATTCATTTGCAGTTTCTATTTCAATCGATTTTGAAACAGGTTTGAAATTGGGCATAGTCGAATCTGGCTTGGGAAAGCCAGTTGCCTGTTTGGGGATCGAGATGGGTGAAGAGCCAGAGTGCCATTGGCATTTTATAGGGGGTATGCACTTGAATTTCACTGAGCTGCCGGCGCCAAAGATCAGCATCTACCAATCGATGGGTTGAGCCTTCCATTTTAAGAATTTGCTCGTGCTCTGGCCAGTCTTTTTCACAGGTATAGGGCTGTTTTCCGAAATATTGGCTGGCCCCAAAAAGCCGACAGGTCAGGGGCCTGTCCTTGTATATTTGACAGTGTCCGTTGGTTTGATTCAGAAAAAAACAGGGCACAGTGTGTTTGTGCTTTTGGATTAAATCCAACTGTAGGCTTGAGAACTCGGCAGTGGCGAGTGATGTCTGGTTTTGATCAAAAAGTTGAAAGAGCGCTTGCAGCAATAAAAACTCAGATTTAGCCCAACGGATCAAGCTGTCTGCGAGATTTTTCTGTTGGTCTTCAGGCCAGGTTTTTATTTCCAGCCACATAACCCACCATTCGCCTGGATAAAGTGATATCAAAAGCGGTGTGTCTTTTTTACAGCAATCAGAACAACCAGAAGTGCAGCTTAGAGGATAGGTCTGATAGGCCAGGTGGGTGAAGTGTTCAAGCTTTTCGTAGAGATGGTAAATTTGGAAGGCAGATTCTGTTGGCGTGGGAATTTGCGTCAGTTTTTCTTTCCAATCCCGAAAGGTGGTCTTCAGAAAAACACCATTCATCATTTCTGCCAATTCTGTGGCGGGTTGTGTTTCCCTCCACTCCAACGCTCTTAGATCGTGAAAACGCTGAAGCGCAAGGGGAAATTCCTGTAAAAGATCTTGAGGGGGTGCAATGCGCAGATCCAGTGCCTTATTTTCTAAACTTTGGGAATAATCAAACGCATTCAATTGAGTCCAGGCACGCTCAGGCTGAGAGTCTACTATCAAAAGACGTTGCGGCTCATTATCCAATAGTTTTGTCAGCTCTTGGGGGTGAGGGAGTCCAAATACAACAGCATTTGCTTGCTGGGATAATTTTTCTTCTGGCTGGTAGGGCCAGATTCGATTGAGAAATTCGAGTCCCTGATCAACGGCCTGGAAGGGACTGTCGATCAGGTTCTCGAGCTGGTTGAAGGTATCAGGGTGAAAAGCTTTGAGCGCCTTTCGATTTTGAATGCGCATCTCCTCTTAAGAGAGTGTATTCAGAACGCCGCTGAACAGAATAGAATGTGCCGTCTGATCATAAATCAGATAGACAAAGGGATGGTCTGCGACAAAGGAAAAGGGCTCCTGGGGCAATTGCACGCTGGTTGCACCGACAGTCACGGTGGTGACAGCGGCGGCCTCGGTGCCTTCTTCATTGACTTCCACGAAACTGTTCTGTTTTACCTGTGAAATAAAGGCCTTTTCACTGCTGATCAAATCAGAAAAATCGGCGCGGGATTCATCAAAGGCCATTTCCATGCCCATATTTTTGAGCACCTGATTCAAGCCCACTTCGTATTCCAGTTTGAAACGGGGCAATACGACCTCGCCATCCTGACTGCGAAAGCGGCTCAACCAATCTTCCAATTGGGAGGCTGTCAGTTTGTTCAGGAATTCAGAGCTCTTGCTTTCGGGATCCGGCAAAAAGACGACCATATTGACGCTTTTGTCCTGGCCATAGGGCAGGGCCACAGCTTGAAACTGCTGGCCACTGTCGCGCAGGTAGCGAAATTTGCCGTAGCGGCGCATCATCGCGGTTTGGCTGGTTTTGCCCGTGGCGTCTTTGAAAGCACGGTCTTGGGTTTGGCTTTTCTCAAAGGGGGTATTCCAACTGCCTTTGAAATAAATTGCATTCATCAGCAGCATCAGGGTTTGGGCGTCGATCTTGTCGATCACCTTGGGGATTTTTCCTTGGGTATTGTCGCTGGCCCAAGCATTGATGGTCTGAACCGAAAGCGGGTCGGCAAAGTCCAGAGCCGTGGTGCGGGCATTGAAAAAATCCTGATTGGTTTTGAGAAAATTGGGGTTAAATTCTGTGCCTTTGCGGGCCCAGATCGCGTTGGCGAGATCGATACGCACGCCACTGCCTTGGTTCATCAGGCGTTTGCGCAGGGTGAGCTGGGCCTGGTTGAGCTTGGCGAGATCCATGCCCTCAATCTGCAAGGTTTTTGCCATTTCCTGGCGGGTAGTGCCTGTTGCACCGTTATAGACCATGCCCAGGGCGATGGCTACACTGAGCGGAGAAATAAAATGGTTTTGATTGGGCTTTTCTGCGACCACCTGGCGAAACAGATCCAAGCCAAAACGGGTTTGGGCTTGGGCCAGACCACTGTCTTGAACCGCTTGAAGTTCAGCGCTGGTAGGGGCTTGCAGGGTTTTGATCGAAGTATTGCTAGATGGTGAGCTGGGGGTGCCAGAATTGGCAGAACCTGTGCAGGCTGCCAGCAAGAGACTGCCGGCCAGTAAAGAGATCAGAAGAGGGCGCATGGCATCATTCCTTTCCGGTACGAATTCTCCCCTATCTTATCACAGGTTGTGGCTGGGCTTTCCAGCAGATTTTTGCCGATGGTGGGGGCTTTGTTGTGTCGGTGGGAGAGGAACCCTGTCTGATTGAAAGAAATGAAAAATTTGCGCGATATGCTATGATCTTTGTGAAATAACCTGCGAGGGAACTCTAATATGGTAAATTCCGTGAATCCTCAACTTCAGACTTTTTCTGCCGGTGAAATTCTCTTTCGAGAGGGAGAAGCCGGTGACCGGGTTTTTTTTATTATGCAGGGCCGTGTCAAAGTACATCAGACCCACAGTGAGGGCCATGAACAGGAATTGGCCCAACTGGCAGATGGCGATATTGTGGGTGAAATGGCGGTTTTGGACGACCGTCCACGTTCAGCCACCGTGACGGCGCTTGAAGAAACCGATGTGATGGTGGTTTTAAAGGAGAATTTCCTGGCGAGCATGGAACAGCAACCCCAGCTGGCGATTCGGTTTCTCAAATTGCTCTCCGATCGCATTCACCGCTTAAACGATAAATTCAGAGATGCGCTTGCCACCCCCAGTTAAACGCCTTCAAGCTGTTTAAAGTAAAATCCCCTTTTGATTGGGCACCAGCGGAGGCGGCAGATCGGTTTCGCCGATGAGTTCCAGCAGATTGCTTTCAATGGTGCGACAGATGGCCTCCAGGGGCAGATCATTGGGGGCGATATCGAAGGGGTTTTCAATCGAATCCCCAATCGCATCCAGCCCCAGAAAGGCGTAAGAAATGACCGCCACGAGCAGGGGGGCTTGCCAATGTTCGCCCAGACCAAAGGGCAGGGCAAAGCAATAGAGAACCACCAATTGGTGCATCAGTCCGATATAGGCGAAGGGAATCGGTGTTTTGAGAATCCGTTCACAGCCCCCTTGCAAAATGCTCAGTTCATGCACGCGTTCTTCGAGCAAAGGCAGGTGCAGGGGGTTCAGCCAGTCCTTTTGGCAGGCCAGGGCCAGACGGTCGCTGATTTCCTGCATCAGATAGACAGGGACGTTGTTGGATTGTCTGACGGCTTCCGCTTGCTGGGGGCTGAGCCAGGGGCTGAGCCCTTCCATGTTCTGCTGGCGCAGATGCAGACGCAGGGCATGGGCATAGGCAATCTGCAGGCGAATGATCTCTTCCTGCAAACTGCGCAGGGCAGGTTTTTCGCTTTCGCTTTTGAAATAGCTCAGGCACTGGCGGGCCAGGCTGCGACTGGTATTGACCAATTGCCCCCAAAGTTTGCGGCCTTCCCAGAAGCGATCATAGCTGGTGCTGTTGCGAAAGCCCAGGAAAATACTCAAGGCAAGCCCCAAAACCGTGAAAGGCAAGGGCGTCAGGCTGATTTGAAACCAACCATAACGGGCATGTAACCAGGTCAGCAGGATGGCGAAGAGGGTGGTTGCCAAGACTCTGCGCCAGATCATCGGCAGAACCGTGCCCCGGATCTGAAACAGAACCCGCAGCCAACTCCATTTTTTAGACGGTACAATCATGGGGCTTTCTCGCAAGGGAGCAAAAATTTTTCTCAGTATAGCATTGCAAAGGTCGGATAGCTGACAAACAAATGCTTGCGATTTCGCTTAAGATAAGTTGAACCTTTTAGAATTTTCATGTGAAATACAGGAGCCTCAGGTCATGGTGGATACCTTTCAGCAATTGCTTGGCAGTCTTGAAAAAAACTATACGATTGAAAAAGAAGTGGGCCGTGGCGGCATGGGTGTGGTCTATAAGGGACTCGACAAGCGTCTTGAGCGCCCGGTAGCCATCAAGGTGCTCAATCTGGGGGGTGGGGGAGAAAGTGCCAGTGCTCAAAAATTACACAGTGAGGCGGTTGAGCGGTTTCGCCGTGAGGCCAAGGTGGTGGCGAGGCTTTCACATCCCAATATTGTCAGTATTTATGATATCGGCGAAGAGAACAACCAGTACTATATGATCATGGAGTTTGCCGAGGGCAAACCGCTCTCCAGTCTGGCTGGTGAAGGCCGTTCGATTCCTGCTCCGGTGGCTGCCAGTGTGGGGGCGCAGGTTTGCAGCGCTTTGGCCTATGCCCATGAAAACCAGATTATTCACCGTGATATCAAACCGGCGAATATGATTCTTTCGCCCAAGGGGGTTGCCAAACTGATGGATTTTGGCATTGCCCAACTGCATACCGAGGGGGCCAAACTGACCCAGGCAGGTTCGGTGATGGGCAGTATTCTCTATACCTCGCCTGAGCAATTGCAGGATGCCTCACGGGTAGATCCCCGTACTGATCTCTATGCCTTGGGGGTGACGCTGTATGAACTTCTGACAGGAAAAACCCCTTACCAGTCGGAAAGCATCAGCCAGTTGATTCTTGAGATCTTGACCTCCTCTCAAGCCCCGCCTTCGATTCGAGCCTTGAACCCCCAGGTGCCTGAAATTTTGGAGCTGATTGTGCAGCGGGCGCTGAAAAAATCTCCCGATGAGCGCTATGCCAGTGCCAGAGAAATGGGCAAAGACCTTTCGCGTTTATTGGATACGGGAGAGTTTAATGCTTCGGCCCATTTCAGTCTGAGTTTCAATCAGGGGGAAGGGGAAAGCCCCACCCGCAGCAGTGGCCCCCGCCTCAAAGATTCAACCTTGATGCGCAAAACCACCATCGACAGAGAACTGATTTCAGCCTTGAAGCAGCGGCGTGAATGGGTGCCTTCGCTGATCAAAGACTGGAAGCGTGAAAACTTATCCCATCTCAGCCTGGAACAGGTGCTGCGAAGATTGATGGAGCCCGCTTTGGTCGGCCCTGCTTTGAGTGGCGTTTTGCTTCTGAATTCGCAGATTCATCTCTTTTTGACCCAGGGCCAGTTTGTCGGGGCCCTGGATCTCGAAAACGGCAGATTGAACCAGGCAGTTTTTGCCCAATTGCCTGCCCAACCCGCTCAAATAGAATTGTGTCTGCCCCCCGAAAATCTTCAGGCTGTGCCCGCTTTACTGGGGCAGATTCTGGCTGAAGCTGGTCAGCCCCTGCAAAAAAATCTGGATTCCTCTTTGATGGATTTGGTGCCTTTGATCGAAAATCTTTCCAGCCCAGAGGAGCCCTTTACGGGCTATGTGGTTTGCCAGGCCCGCCAGAACCTCTATTATTATGGCTATGAAGCCGGTCAACAACTGTTCGCTGTGCCCTCGCACAGCGAAGCGCTGGTTACAGATACCTGGCAGGATCTCAAAGCCCTGGCAGATGAAGAGGGGGTGTTGCTGGATATTTACAAACCCCAACTGCAACTCTTTGGGCCCAGCCTGGAAGCTGTTCTGCAAAAGAGCAAATTGAATTTGGTCTATGCCGACCCTGCCAAAACAAGCTTGCAGACGCTTGTCGATCAAGGCACAGAAGAAATTCCCATTCACCTGATTCAAGAAGCCAAACAGAATAGCCGCTTTGAGTTGGAACAAGCGGCTTTGCCCCGTTTTGAAATTCTGGGGCAGCGCCTTGATCCCCGTGAATTGGTTGAAGCCTCTCTGCATCGGCAATTGGCAGATTGGATGATTCGCGAGTATTTCTACCTGCTCAATTCCAGCGGGAATATCAACAGCCTGAAGTATATTTACAGCTGGATTCCCGCGATTGAAAGCCTGGCCTGTGAAGAGGATCTCTTGGGAGAGGATGGCAAAACGCATCGCTTTCAACTGGTGGCCCATGGGCAGGTCAAAGGTGAAAATTACAAAAAAATATTGAGCCTGATCGGCTTTGGCTCGGGAACGGAATCGGAGCTGAATGCCTTTATCGACAAGGTGATCAGTGTTAAAAAGCAGCTGATTAAAACGGGAGATATTGGCGGGGCACTCTATGTCTCCGCGCAGCCCTATGCCACAGAAGCCCTCAAGCTTTTTTATGCCCGCACGGTGGAACCCCGCAAAGGGTTTGGCTTGGGCTCACTGGACAAACTGACCAAATACAAAGGGTTTGTGCGGATTGGCATGAACCGGGGCTTTCATCTCAATCTGATTGAAACCGATCCTGAGCGCAAGGGCTTTGAAGTAATTGCGCCTTTGCTGAAATAGAAAGGAAAACACAGTGGAAACCTATTTACTCAATGCCCAAAAGCCTGCCAGTGATCAAAGCCCTGAGCAGGTCGCTCAGCACTTAAAACAGGCCATCAATGCCCTCAAAGGAGAGTTTTTTGACCTTGAGACTGGGGGCGTGAACTATGCTGCCATGAAAGGCTCAGAAGGCTATGCCCGCTACCAGCAATCGGCAGCGCTGCTTCAACATTTTGATCTGAGACTGCTTACCACCCAGGCGGCCCGTCTGGCTTTTTGGATCAACCTCTACAATGCGCTGACAGTGCATGGCATTATTGCCCTGGATATTAAAAATTCAGTCCGTGAAGTGCCCCATTTTTTTGAAGGGGTGGCGTATCAAATTGGTGCAGAAAGCTACAGTTTGGATCAGATTGAACATGGCATTCTGCGTGGCAATCTCAAAAAACATCTCTTTGCTCGGAAACCCTTTGGCGCGGGAGATCCCCGTCTGGCACATGTTCTGGCGCAACTGGAACCCCGGATTCATTTTACCCTGGTCTGTGGTTCAAAATCCTGCCCTCCGATTGGCACCTACCAGGAAGAAAAAATCGAGGAGCAGCTCAAACTGGCAGCCAGCAGTTTTGTGAACAGTGAGAATGTCGTGTTGGATCGACCTCGAAATCGCCTCAAGCTCTCGAAAATTTTGGATTGGTATGGCAAAGATTTTGGCTCAAAGGCTGACCTGATCCACTTTTTGGCAGAATACCGTCAGAGTCCTGAAGAAAAGGCTTTCCTGCTGGAACAGGGAGCCCGGCTTGCGGTATCATATCAGGAGTATGATTGGAGTCTCAATCACTAGGGGGCTCCGCAGGAGAATTCACTGTGCGCAATGCCTGGTATATTGTTGCTGAATCCCATGAGCTGAAAGCAGGCAAACCCTTGGCCCGCCGTTTACATGGCGAAGGCGTGGTTTTGTTTCGTTCCCCTGAGGGCAAAGCCACAGCTTTGCCTGACCGCTGCCCCCACCGCAATGTTCAGCTTTCTCGCGGCAAATTGCGCAAAGGCTGTCTGCAATGCCCCTATCATGGCTGGGAGTTTGATGCCCGTGGGCGCTGTGTGTATATCCCCTCTTTGAATCAAGAAGATAAAATTCCCCCAGGGGCCCATCTCTCGCCGCTGCCGCTGCGTGAGCAGCAGGGCTATCTGTGGCTCTGGCTGGGCGATCGCGCTCCCCGCGAGGCAGAAACGCCCTTTGTTTTTCCCCATTTTGAAGAAGCGGGTTGGGGCTGGGGCCGACTACAAGCCGATGTGCCCAATTCGGTTGCCAATGTGGTCGAGAACTTTATCGACTGTGCCCATACCGGCTATATTCATGGCGGTCTCTTTCGCACGCCTGCCAGCCATGAAGCGCGTACCCGTGTGCAGGCCCAAACCACAGGTGTTGTGATTGATATTGACGAAGAAGAAGACAAAAGCAGTGTTTTGGGCCGCTTATTGGTCAAGGACAAAATCGTACACCAGGACAGCTTTATTCTGCCTTCGATTGTTCAGGTGGCCTATGGCTTGGGGGCCGGGCGCCAAATGACGGGCTGGCAGGTTTGTGTGCCTCTGGATACGCTTGAAACCCGTGTATTTGTGCACGTAACCTGGAAAATGGGATTTTTGAACCCTTGGGTGGGGCTTTTTTACCCTTGGGTGGGCAAGCTGATCCTGAAACAGGATCTCTGGATTTTGGCGAACCAGGGCGAGGTGATTCGCCGCCATGGCGAACAATTTACTTCGGTACCTGCGGATACTGCCAATCTTTGGATTCGCGCCTGTCGCAGCCGGGCTGAAAAAGAGGAACCCCCCCCCAGTGAGCGTGAAAAAGAAGTGCGTTTTCGGCTTTAGAAAAATGCGATTAGATACAGAGGGTGAGATTTTTCCGCTTTGATGGCCCACTTGGATTGGAGAGCTGATGACGCTTCATTTACGTACCATTCCCCATCTTTTTGATCCCGAAAAGATTCAGAAGGTTCAGAAAGCTGCTGCCAAAACAGTAGAGAAGTTGATCTTGATTTTAGACGAAACAGATCCTGAAGCTTCGTTGGCGCAGGGGCTGGATTTGGCCTGTGCTGCTTTTCAGGCGGGCCTTGTGTTGGAATGGTTGTTTTTAGTACCCGCTGAGCCTGAGCGTTTGAATCAGCTTCAGCGGCATTTTCTTGAACAAGGCAGAGCAGGCCTTCCTGCGGTGAGCTTCCAAACCTATGAGCTGACCCATTTGCCGCTTCTGCTGCTGCAAGCCAGAGCTTGTCTTTCCCTGAGCCAAGCGCCTGAGACCTGTCTGCGTCAGGCTGTTCAGGCGCTGGCGATGGAGATTCCGTTTGCGTCTCAGCGCTTTGAAACCTCAGAAAGCTTGTGGGCTGAGTTGCCGGTTCAGTTGTGGGAAGGTGATCCGCTTGAAGTTTTAAAAAAGCAACTCCATGCTCCTCCGCTGGGTCTGCGTACTGCCTTGCTCAAGGCTTTGGGGCTTGAGCAGGTCAAGCAGAAAGAGGAGCTACTCAAGACAGAGATGGTGATTCTACTCTTCTGGGGGCGCAGTGGCAGTGTCTTTCTTCAGAGTTTGCTCGATGGGCACCCTGAAATTCTGACCACACCGGCGACGGTACTGATGACCTTTTATGAGGTCTGGCCGCGCATGCTCCAGGCCTTGGTGCAGAAGTCGCAATCATTTACGCTGCCCGATTTGCTGGATAGCTTTGCGGAATTTTTTCCCTCTCTTTTTTATGCAGATCCAGACACCACGGGCTGTCATTTGAATCAGTTGGGGCCCGATCAGCAAACCGTTTTGGCGGTTAGTAGCTCAGATTTTAAACAGGCCTTTCAGTTGTTGGTGCATAGCTTTTTTGCCGATGCCTTTGAGCTGAGCACGCAACAGTTTCTGCTGCTGCTGCATTATGCCTATGAAATGGCGCAGGGGCGGGATATTTCTGAGAAACACCTGATTGCTTACCAGCTACACAGGCCCTTTATGAATATCTGTACTGAAACTATTTTCAAAGATTTTCCTGAAACCCGCGTTTTGGGCATGGTGCGTGAACCGATGCGGGGCTTGTTTTCGCATTTGCGCATGTTCGTGGAAGATCAGCGCGAGGGGCGCTATGGCAAGCTCGTGCCTGACTATACCTATGAAGATGCGGTTTTTGAGGGCATGTTTTTGAACTATTATTCGCACCAGCTGATGGGTTGGAAAGTCTTGCGCAAACGCTACCAGCCTGCGATTTATGAACAGCAACTCGAAGCCTTGCATGTGCAGCCAGAGGCAGAAATGCGCCGTTTGGCAGCTTGGTTGGGCGTGGCCTGGCATGAAAGTTTGCTTGAGAGTACTTTTAATGGCCTGCAATATTGGGGCGATAAACGCGCCCATCAGAAAATTCAAGGGTTTTCAGCGGCGCACCCCCTGTCTGAAACCTGGCAGGACTATTTCAGTACGGTGGACAAGGAAATTCTCTACGCTCTTTTGGCGAAAGAACTGAAACGACAGGGATATGAGGCCCCCTTTTCTTTTGTCAGCATGATGCTGCCTCTTTTGATTTTCTGGCCCACCCGCTTAGAACAACAAGCCCTGAATCTTGCGATTCAGCGCCGTGATTCAGCAGCCTGTGAACTCTGGTTTTTGCGTTTGCTTGAGCGCTGGCGGGTTTGCTTTGGGGTGTTTTTTGAACGCGAAACCTAAAGCCCGTCCCTTGAAATTTGGCCGCTGAGCAGGATTTTCAAAACGGAGAAGACCTTTCATTTTTTGAAAACAAAAAGAGGGCAGCATACGCTGCCCCCGGACCAAATTCCCGGAGTATTTAGGAGACCATTGGCAAATCTACGGGAGAACCGCTTAAAACGGGCAAAGGCTGGCGTCGCGCGATCGCCAGAATAATATTGTCAGAAAGATAGTGCGCATGGGATTGGGCTACTTCAGACCAATCTTCAAGATCGCCATTTACGAAAGCAACATCGATCCGGGTTTGTCCTTCGCACTCCATGGTCCACAAGAGGGATCCAAAACGATCGTTGCGATCACAAAAACGAAGGGTTCCACAGAAACTATAATCAGGATTGCTGCGTTCGATCTCAATGCCCAGAATATGCATTATTTTTCCCCGTTATCTGTAATTGTCAGTATTTATAATTTTACTCTATCCTAGACTATAATGCTTCAGCAGCTTTTGTACTGTGACTGCACTCACGCCCGAGCCACGGTATAATAGCCTGACAGGAGCGGAGCATGACGCAGCATAATGGGATGATTGCCAATCGTTATCAGGATTTGGGGCTTTTAGGGGAAGGTGGAATGGGCCTGGTTTACCGGGTGCGCGATTCACTTTCTCAACGTGAATCTGCCCTGAAAATTTTGTCGCGCAAAATTGCCTCAGAAGACGCTTTTTTACAGTTCAAACAAGAATTCTGGTATATGAGCCGTCTGAATCATCCGCATATTATTCATGTCTATGAATATGGCATGCTTGAAGATCAGTCCCCCTATTTCACAATGGAACTGGTACCTGGGCAAGAGCTTTCTGAACTGAGTAGAATCGACGCGATTTTGGCCTACAAGGTTTTGATTCAGGCCGCAAAAGCATTGGGCTTTATCCATTCCCGACTTTTGGTTCACAGCGATATCAAACCTGAAAATCTGCGCATCAAGCCCGATGGCACGCTGAAATTGATGGATTTTGGCCTGATGCAGCCTTTGGGGAACCGCAGCAACGGCCAGTTGACAGGCACTGTCGCCTATATGCCCCCCGAAGTGCCCCAATGCGGGGTGATCAACGAAAGTTCAGATATCTATTCGCTGGGCGTAGTGGCCTATGAGCTTTTGGCGGGCGTGCAACCCTTTATTGGCACCACCATTCTGGAAGTGCTCAAGGCGCATATTCATTCCGAACCTGCCCCGCTGAAAACCTTCCGTCCTGATTTGCCCGACGAACTCTTGCGGATCGTGACGCGTATGATGGCGCGTGAGCAGGAAGACCGCTATCGCAATACCGCTGAATTATTGGCGGATCTGGCAGCGGCCAGTGGCCTGCCAGAGGCCCGTGAAAGTGAAGAAGAGCGTAGCTCGTATCTCAGCAGCCATGTACTGGTTGGTCGCGATCAGGAATTGGCAAGCTTGAAGCAGGCCCAGGAAAAAGTCAATCAGGGGCTGAGTCAGGCGGTTTTTGTTTCGGCCCCTGCTGGGGTGGGTAAATCACGCTTAATTGAAGAGTTTAAGATTCATTCTCAATTGGCGGAGATTCCCTTTGTACAGGGCATTTGTAATGAACAGGGCATGAGCGCCTATGAGCCTGTGGTGCATGCCCTCGAACAGATTTTACCCCATACCCCGCCTGTCAGTTTGGCGCGCTATGGCCCGATTCTTGCTCATTTGCTGCCCCGCCTGGTAGAGCAGGGCATGCCGCCCATGCCCGATTTTGATCCCCGCAACCAAAAAATCACGCTGTTTGAAACGGTGGTGGCCTGGTTGTCTGAGGTGGCTGCCCAGAAAAAATTAAAGTCACTTGTGCTGTTTATCGATGATTTGCACTGGTCAGATTTGGCTTCGATTGATCTGCTCAACTTTTTAATCCGTGAATTGGGCGAAAGCCGGGTTATGGTTTTGGGGTCTTTCCGAGATGATGAGCTGCCCCCCAACAGCCCACTCTGGCAGACGATTGAGGAACAGGCTGCTCAGCAATTGGTGCTTTCGAGCTTTACGCCCACCCATGTGGCCGAGCTGATTGAAAAAATGCTGCGCGATGTCAAATACCAGCCCGATTTTATTCCCTATTTCTATGGCGCGACCTCGGGCAATGCCTTTTTTATTCGGGAAATGCTGCGCTATTTGCTCGAAGAAAATCTGATCTTCCGTGAAAAAGCCGCTTGGGTGATTCCTGACAGCTATACCGAATGGCGCTTGCCCGCTTCGATTGGCGATACGATTCAGCACCGTTTGAAACGTTTGAGCCCTGATGCCGTTACGCTGATTGAAATGATCGCTGTGGTGGGCAAACGCATTGAATTGAATCTGTTGGAGCATTTGAGTGGCGTGACCACCGAGGAGCTTTTCCCGCTGCTTGAGGAATTGATTGAACGTCAATTTTTGCTGCGTGAAGGCGATTTGTTTTTCTTTCCCCATGACCGGGTGCGTGAAACCCTTTACAACAGTTTGGACGACAGCCGCCGCCGTCCTGTACACCAACAGGTTGGGCAATGGCTTGAAACCCGTGGCGAAGCGGTTTCTGTTCTGGCCTACCATTTCAAAAATGGCACCGATAAGGTCAAGGCTTCGCGCTATCTGATTGAAGCGGGTGAGGCCGCACCCGTGCGCATGGAAGCAACTTTGCTGATGCACGAAGGGATTCAGATCCTTGAAAAGCTGATAGGTTTACCCGACCAGCGTGAACGTCTTGAAACCCATCGCCGCAGATTGGCCTGGATCAGCTATATGATTCAGCCTTTTATCTGCGCTGAAACCTGTGAGAAATTGATTGCCAGTCTTGAGGCCAAAGGGGAGTCGCTTGAAAACCAGATTGAGTTTGAAAGCATCCTGATCTCCAGCTATACCATGATTGGTCAAAACGAAAAGGCGCTCGAAAAGGCCCAGATGCTTCAGGCCCAGCTTAAGCCAGGCACTGTGCCCTATGGTTTGATTCTGTTTGGGCGTCTGAATGCGCTCTTGACCCGGGGTGAGTTCCGTCAGTTGGTGCGCGAAATGGAAGAAGCAGCCACGATTCTCAAGCAAAATTTTGACAGTCTTCACCGCTCGTTGATTTGGGCCTATGCCTTCTGTTGTTTTATTCGCGAAGACGCGATCGCCTGGCTGGGTGAGCCGGTGGGCAAAGACCACTACGCGGCCATTCCGCTTGAAATTGGCCAGAACTATGATTTTCTTGATTTGGTTTTTTGGTCCTATTATCCTGAGGTTGTACGCAACAGTCTGACCGGGCGCTACCCTGCGATTCGCACCTTGAGTGACGAGATTTTTGCCCTGATTAAGAAAATGGGGCGTCCGATTCAGCACGAGAACCGGTTTCAGATTTGCCTGGCCTTTGCCGCGATTGAATATGGCGATTTGGCGGAAGGCGAACGCTATGCCCAAAAGGTAGTCACCCTGGGGGAAAAAATGAAAAACCCCCATCAACAGGCCAGTGGCAAAATTCTTCAGGGCATGATCGCCGAGCACCGTCACCATCTTGAAGATGCTGAAGCTTTTTTTGCTGAAGCCGTGGCGCTCAGCCGCAGCAGTAAAACTGATCAACTGCTGCCAGGGCTTTACCGTCTGGTGGATATTTATTTGCAGAAAAAAGAGTGGACCCAGGCTGAAGCATTGCTCGATGAGGCCCATGAACTGGCCTGTGGGGATCGGCTTGAAAATCCCTACCATCAAATGCATACCTGGCGTCTTAAAGCCCGACTGGAAATGATCAAAAATCCAGGCTCTTTGCGAATTCCTGAATGGTTTGGCCAAAGCATTGCCTTGGCCGAAGCCACGGATAACTCCCTTCAGAATGCAATCAGCCAGGCAGCCCTGGGCAATTGGTATCTGGATTCTGCTGATTTTGAAAAGGCCGAAGAACATCTGGAAGCTGCAGCCAAAGCCTGGCGCAGTTTGCATTTGCCCCAGCGTCAGGTGGAAGAACGTTTGCGTTGGGTCAAACAGCAGCGTCGCGATCAGAAACCCGCTGGATTTGTGCCTTCTGAACCGATGCGCTCTGTTTTGCAGCCTGAAACCGCACAGGAATTGGGCTACCGTATGGTGGAGCTTTTAAAAACCCTGCAATTGCCAGCTTTTAGCCTGGGCGGTGGCTCTGAAAGCGTTTCGAGTCTTTCGCAACGACTCGAAAAAATGGAACGTGTCAATCAGTTCAGCCAAATCATTATGAGCAGTTTGAGCCTGAAAAATGTGCTCAATGATATTCTGGCCTATGTGGTGGATATTTCCCAGGCCGATCGTGGCCTCTTGATGCTCAAGGATGACAATGGCAATGTGGTGCCGCAGGTCGTGCGTAACCGCGATGAGTTATATGATGAGGGAGAGTCTGAAAAGCCTTCAGACAAAAACCGGCTCTTGGGTTTCAGCCGCTCCTTTACAAAAAAAGTGATTGAGACTGGGGAATCACTTTGGATTCAGGATGCCCAATCGGATTCTGAGTTTTCTCAGCAGGCCAGTATTATGGCTTTGGATTTGCGCACGATTATCTGTGTGCCCCTGAAACGCGAAGAAGAAGTGATTGGCTTGCTTTATCTCGATCGGCAGGCGATTAACCAGACTTTCAGCCAGCAGGATTTAGAATTGGTAGAGTCGATGGCGACCTTTGCCACGATCTCGCTGATCAATGCCCATTTACACAATCAATTGCAGGAACGCACCGAGCGGCTCTCGATGCTGAATGAATTGAGCCGGGCGCTGGCGACGACGATTGATTTTCAGGAATTGCTGGTAATGGTGCTGGAGTTTTGTCTCAAGATTTCCAAAGCCGAAATAGGCTATATGTTTATTAGCAAAGATTTTGATAAGGAACCTGACAGTTTTGCCGAGCTGGAGTGCCAAGCCAGCCGCGATGGCAGTGGCAAGCCGCTGGATGCCGTCAAAGTCAGTCAGAGCATTATTCAGAAGGTCTTGAGTGAGAAGCAGGGCATTGATATCGTGGATATGCAGGAAGACTCGCTGATGGCCTCTCAAAAGAGCATTATGGCCCTCGATCTCAAGAGCGTGATTTGTGTACCTGTCTTTGGCAAGGACGAAACCCTGCGGGGCGTAGTTTATGTCAGCAGTCAGGCGGTGAATCATACTTTCAGCCCCCGTGACCGTGAGCTGATTGAGTCGATTGTGCTGCAGGTGGGGCTGGATATTGAAAACCGCAACCTGATGGAAATTCGCAAAAAACAGGAATTGCTCGATCAGGAGCTTTCTTTTGCCCGCAATATTCAAAGCTCCATGCTGCCTGATTATATTCCCGATATTCCCAGCTTGGATATTATTGGCTATTCCCAGTCGGCCGCAGCCGTGGGCGGAGATTATTACGACTATTTCAAGATCAGTGATTTTGAATTTGGTCTGGCGATTGGCGATGTGAATGGCCATGGGGTTTCTGCCGGGCTTTTGATGTCGATGGCCAAAAGTTGTCTGTTTGTGCAAGGCAAAATTGATCCAGGGGTTTTGGCCATGATGGAAGCTTTGAACGGCATGATTTTTGGCGGTACCAAAGAACGTCTGTTCATGACCTTTATCTATTCGATTTTTCATTTGCAGAACCAAACAGTGACACTTTCCAGCGCAGGGCACCATTTGCCCTATCTCTATCGCGCCGCAACAGGAGAAATGGAGCCGATTCAGGTCAAGCCGACCTATCCCTTGGGGGTGCGTGATAAAGTGCGTTTTAACGAGGTGACGGTTCAGCTCGCTCCCCATGATATTTTGGTTTACTATACCGATGGCATTATTGAGGCCCATACCCCTGAGGGCGAAGAGTTTGGTTTTGAGCGGCTTGAACAGATAATTATCGAACACCGCCAACAAGGGGCTGCAGAGATCAAAGAGGCCCTTTTAAAGGCTTACCATGATTGGGTAGCTGGCCAGGAGCCCGAGGACGATATGACCCTCGTGGTGGTCAAATCACGCCCTGTCGAACCTGATGTTTTCGAAGAACCGGTCAAAAAACAAAAATTGAAAACCGGGTTTTTAACCCTGATCAACCGTTAAGCTTTAACCCTGATCTCAAACCTGTTCATTGCTCTGTTTTGTGGATTTCAATGCAAAGATTTTTACCTGCTTTGAAAAATTTTTTTCATTTTTCAATTTTTTCAAAGAAGCTCAATTTCGAGATGATTTAATTAAATTATCAAGAACGAAATCTAAGAGGAGTTTCTTATGAGAAATAAAAACAAATATTTATCGCTGATTATGCCTGTATCTTTTTCATTAATCGTAACTTTGAGTGGATGTGGACAAATTCAATCTGCAAATCAAAGTTTGGGGCAAAGCTATACCAATATACTCAATGCGACAGGAACTCCGCTTGCGGCAGGCAATCTGCAAATCAACTGGAAAAACAGCAGCGCAGGTTTTTCTATCAAAGCCGTGGCCTCAGATATTCACACCCTGCGCCTGAGCCTCAGTGGCACGCCGATTGATAAAATTAACAATGGACAGGCCATGGTTCTGAATATTCCCTTTGGCCAGGGAGGACATCTTTTGCGGGATATTCCCCAGGGGGTGCTGCAAGTTTTAGCTGAAGCCCTGGATGCCAAGGGTGAAATTTTGGGCACAGCCTTGGCCAATAATGTGCAAATTACGGCTGGGACGGCTGCTCAGGTCAGTTTGGCGATTCAGTTGGGAGATTCAACCGTGACTCAGCAGGTAACCAATACAGGTGATTTGGGGGTTTCAGTCGCGATTCAGGATGGCGCAACGGTGATTCAAACTGAAGAGATCACGCCTGAAGGTGGCTATGTTCAACTCGGGGGTACACAGCCTCCGCCCCCTCCTCCTGGTGATGGAACGCAACCTCCGCCCCCTCCTCCTGGTGATGGAACGCAACCTCCGCCCCCTCCTCCTGGTGATGGCATGCAACCTCCGCCCCCTCCTCCTGGTGATGGCACACAACCTCCGCCCCCTCCTCCTGGTGACGGCACGCAACCTCCGCCCCCTCCTCCTGGTGATGGCACGCAGCCCCCGCCCGCAGGTTCCTACGAAACGTGTGCAAAGCCCCCGCTGCCTCCTCCCGATATAATGAACCGGATCGAAGCTGAAAATCCAGCTTTGGCACAGGAACTGCGTGATTTGCAGAACGAGAGTTTTCTGACGATTCACAACCGCATGGTTGAGCTCTCTCAAGCGTATCCTCAATATTTCATGCCACCCCCTCCCCTGCCTGCGGATGGTTCCTGCCCGCCACCCCCTCCTGGTAGTGGCACACAGCCTCCACCTCCTCCTGCTCCTTAGTTGAATGCTTGAGTGATTTTTCCCTGGACCAGCTTTTGCTGGTCTTTTTTTTTAGATAGAAATGGTTGGGGGCATACTGCGAAACGTTTCGGACGCTAGATGGGGGTCTATAACGCCCGTCAAACAGACTAGACAAAGCGAGTAATGTTTTTCTCAGCACCAAACTGGGGCCGATGTATGCCAAAAATAAAAGCGTTGAGCGCTCTAAAGAATAGTTCCCATACAATACTTTAAAGGTCTAAACAAAGTGTGGGCAGCATCATTCACTTGAATTCAAAATAAAGAGAAAAAAAAGTGAACCCTGAAATCAGGATTCACCCTTGAATTGAATAGTGAGCGGAAGCAGAACTGAATCATTAATGGATTCAATTTACCTGTTAAACAATTGTTTACAGGATTTTATGGGAATGTGGCTCGAAAAACACACCAGAATCATTTGATTAAGGCATTTTTCTTATGCGGTGTTTCTAACCATCACTCTTATACATTAGTATACGGATTGTATCTGATTCTGTCAAGAGAATTTTGAGAAGGTCTATATAATCGTGGAAATATTTGACTTTCCTGTATTCTTATGCTTATTATGGTATACATAGATGTATGTGCATCTGCCACAGAATTCAGATCTGTAGGTACACAGTCAGAAAAACAGGACAGGAGGGTATACGTGATCGTATACACAAACTCACCATGAGTAATACCCAGATGAATGACCGCGAATTAGAAGCGTTTCGTGAGATTCGCAATTCCTTGATTAAGCGGGGACGCCCGCCCTCAGTGCGAGAATTGATGATTGATTTAGGCTATCGCTCACCGCGTTCTGCCGCTGTTTTGATCGATCGCTTGATTGAAAAGGGCTTGCTGCGCCGCAAGGCCGATGGTGGGCTGCAGCTTTTAGCTGAGCCTGAGTTGAATCAGGACCACGCCCAAACGGTCAATGTGCCTTTGGTGGGTACCGTGGCCTGTGGTTCACCGATTTTGGCGGATGAAAATATTGAAGCCGTGATTCCGGTTTCCACGAAAATGGCCAAGCCTCCGCACCAGTATTTTCTGCTCAAGGTCAATGGCGATTCGATGAATGAATGTCAGATCTATGACCATGATTTGGTTTTGATTCGTCAGCAGACCACTGCCGACAATGGCGACTTGGTGGTGGCCTTGATTGATACCGAAGCCACAGTCAAAGAGTTCCATCGCAGCCGCAATACCATTATTCTCAAGCCACGTTCTTCCAACCGTGGTCACCAACCCATTGTGCTTACTGAAGATTTTCAAATTCAGGGGATCGTGGTTGCGACTTTGCCAAAAGAAGTATTGAACTGATCTCCGTTTTTTAGCCCTCTTTCACCCAAGCGTAACAGGTTTTGCCTGTCGCGCTTGGGTCCTGTTTTTTTCGTAGGAAGATCTTGAAGAGGGTTTGCGTTTTTCAGAGGCTGTGGTTCAGGTTCGCCCCTGCGGTATAGTAGTAAACAGTCTGACCGTGAAGGGATCGATTCAAGATGTCATTACCCAAACGTGTGTTTGTTTCCGGAGGCAGTAAAGGCATTGGTTTGGCCATTGCCCAACGTTTTCTGGCTGAAGGCTTTCAAGTTGCTGTGTCTGCCAGCAGTTCTTCCAGTTTGGAGGCTTTGAAGGCTCAATCGCCCGAAATGAAAACCTATCTTTGTGATATGTCCTCAAAAGAAGCTGTGCTGGATTTGGCAGAGCGTCTCAATCAAGAGTGGGGGCCTCTGGATGTTTTGGTCAATAATGTGGGGCGGTTTATGCCCGGTCAAATGCATAGCGAAGAAGATCAGATCTTTGAATACCAAATGCAGTTGAACCTCAACAGTATTTATTACCTGACCAAGCGCGTACTTCCCCCTATGATTGCCCAGCGCAGCGGAACGATTTTTAATATCTGCAGTACGGCCAGTATTACCGCTTATCCCAATGGAGGCTCCTATTGCATCTCAAAATTCGCCTTATTGGGTTTTTCAAAGATTTTGCGCGAAGAAATGAAAGCGCATCAAATTCGCGTGATCTCAGTTTTGCCAGGAGCGACCTTAACCGCTTCTTGGGAGGGCGTGGATTTACCTCCCGAACGCTTTATTCCCGCTGAGGATATTGCCACCGTGGTTTGGGAAACCTATGGTCTCAGCCCCCGCACCGTGGTTGAAGAAATTCTGGTGCGTCCGCTTGAAGGAGATTTGGGTTAATGCGCACAGTGACCCTTGAATTGTTCAAAGAAAACATGAAGTTTTCGGCGGGTCATTTTACGATTTTTTCGGCCCAGGAACGTGAAAATTTGCACGGCCACAATTTCACGGTGCATGTCACGATTGAGGCCTGTATTCTCGAAAATGGCATGTGTTTTGATTATGCTCTGTACAAGCGAAGGATTGAAGGGCTTTGCCGGGAGTGGAACGAGGTCGTTCTTCTGCCGAGCCAATCGCCCTATCTCAGAATAGAAGAAACAGACGACTTGATTTTCGCGCATTTTGATACGGAGCGGATTCCCTTTCTGCGCAGAGATGTTTTGCTCCTGCCGATTGAAAACGCGACAGTTGAAGAGTTTTCGCGCCTCTTTCTTGAGAAATTGATTGCCAATCCCCAGGAATTAAGCGATTGGGGGCTTGAGGCGATTAGCGTAAAAATTTTTTCGGGGCCCGGTCAGTGTGCTGCCAGTTCCTGGAAAAAACCGGAGGCCCATGCAGAGCCTTGACGCTTTTCAGGATTGGTTAAAAACCTACCGTCAAGTTCCTCTTTTGCTGGAACAGGAACGCTGGAAAGACGCCTTGGAAACCATCGCGCAACTTCAAACTCTCTTGCCAGTGCAGCCCTCTCTTGCTGAGACTTTGCCTTGGCAGGATTTAAATTTGGCTCTGCATCAGATACTTTCGGCCCAGGCGGAAATTTTCTGGGAGATTCACCCGGAAATTCAGCTGGCTGCCTGGCAGGCCCAAGCCTATTTTCATTTAAAACAAGCCCATCAAGCCATTCAGGTTTTGCAGAAACTGATTGCGAACCATTCTGTTTCTGCGGCTGTTTACCACCAACTCAGCCGCTATCTTTGGGCCGAAGGCCGGGTCGAGGAAGGGCTTTTGCCCTTGTATCAGGCGCTGGAAAAAGAGCCCGCCTATCTGCCTGCGTATATTGACCTCGTCTTTCTAGCCAATGGGCAAAAAGCCTTTGAGCGGGTGTATCAGCTGGCCCGAATGGGATTTAGAGAAGGTTTTAGTTTGCGTCTGCTTGAAGAAGTGGCTTTGGCTGCTGCCCAACGAGAAGCCTTTGATTTGCGCTTTTTATTATTGGAACTCTGTGTGCAGAATATCCAGCCAGAGAGTCGGGATGTTTTGGTCGATCTTGCCAAAAGCCTTTACCTGCAGGGGGATTATAAAAACTGCGAGTATCTGAGTTACCATCTGATGCAGGTTTTTTCTGAAGATGCTGAAATTTTTGATTTGCATCTTTTGGCGGTCATGCAGCTTGAACACTGGGTGCCCGCGATTCGGCTCTTAAAGCGAAGTTTGGCGGCGCAGGCCGAAAATCCTGGCCATTGGTTCCGTTTGGGTATTGCTTACAGCCGTTGGCAAATGCCCCTGCTTGCGCGTTATGCCTTGGGGCAGGCCTTGGCTTTAAACCCTGAAACAGAGCTGCAATTGGAATGTCAGGCTTTGCTTGAACAATTGCCCCAGAGCCGAAGTTTAGAGGCCTCTGTTGCTGAGCTTTTGCGGGAGAGTCTTTTGACGCCTGGTTTCTCAGAAAAAATTCGCAATCAATGCCCAGAAACACTGGCTGAGTTGGGGATTGCCTGGAATGATGAGCTGGGTGAAGCCTTGCAGGAGATCCTGATTTGATCGTGTATAATGAAGCATTATCTGGAGACAGAGGCAGGGATCATGATAAAGAAACTTCTGTTTATGGGATTGAGTGGTTTATTGCTGATAGGGTGTTCTGGTGACCCTGTTGTCAAAGATTTGAGCCAATATGTTCAACAGGATCTGTTTAATCTCGAAACCAATCGCCGTGCAGCTCAAAGCCAGTATCTGTCCGTCAAGGGCGATACCGAAAAAAAACAGGTTTCGATTATCAAAAGCAAAGTGACCCTGCAATTGGAAAAATACCTCAAGGGTTTGAAAGATACCAAACCCAAAACAACGCAGGTTCAAGAACTGAACAAAGAAGGCATTCAGCGGGTTGAAAAAGCCCTGGACCTGGTCAATGCCTACCGTAAAACGCTGATGAAACGGGATTCTCATCAGGTGCCGATCGCGCGTTCAGAGCTGGATACGGCTTTTCGTGAGATTGAAGAATGGAAAAACGAGGTCTATTTGCTGGCCCGTGAAAAGAATATTTCCATTCCCAGCGAACGCGTCAAATAAGGGCTGAATAAATAAACTTTTTCTGAGGGGTTTTGCATGTCTTCCGAAGCGGATGACGTTCCTCCTGGTTTTATCATTGAAGACGAGGAGATAATCGCGGATTTTATCGTTGAGGCAGGAGAGTTTCTGCAGCAATTGGATCAGGATCTGATTGCGCTGGAACAGGCGCCTGATGATTTGGAATTGCTGAACCGAATTTTTCGCGCGGCACACACGATCAAAGGCAATGCCTCTTTTTTAGGCTTCGCAAAATTGACGCGTTTTACCCACCAAACTGAAAATGTCTTGGATAAGTTGCGCAGTGGTGAAATGACCATGAATCCAGAGATCATGGATTTGATCTTGGAATCTGTCGATATTATGAAAGCCTTGATGGACAATCTGCGCGATGAATCCGTTGTGGATATTGAGACCACGCTGCAAAAATTGGAAAAATGCCTCAAAGGGGAGCTTTCTGCGCCTGCTCCTGCACCTGAGGCTCCCCCGCCTCCCCCGGCTGGCAACGATGATATGGATGAAATCATCGAAGACTTTATTGTGGAGTCAGGCGAGCTGATCGAAGCTTTGGATCAGGATTTATTGAATCTCGAACAAACCCCAGACAATCTGGATTTACTCAATCAGATTTTTAGGCCTGTTCACACGATTAAGGGCAATGCTTCGTTTTTGGGCTTTGATAAACTCATGCGTTTTACTCACCAGCTTGAAAACCTTCTGGACAAGCTGCGCAGTGGCGATAAGCGGGCGACCCCTGAAGTGATTGATGTGATTCTTGAATCCGTTGATTTGATGAAAAACCTGATGAAGCATTTGCAGAACGAAGCCCTTGTGGATATTGAACCGATGGTGGCACGGCTTCAACTGCATTTGACGGGGGAATCGGTTGCCCCCGCTGCTCCTGTCACGCCCGTGCTTGAAACCAAGCCCGAACCCGTCGCGGCCCCTGCGCCGCCCCCTGTTCCGGCCAAGGCTGAGACTCCGGCCCCAGCTGCCCCCAAACCCAAAGCGCCCGCTCCGGCGGCCCCTCCTGCCAAGAAAAAAGATCCCGAAGAGTCGACGATTCGTGTCGATGTTGAACGCCTGGATGCCTTGATGAACCTGGCCGGTGAGCTGGTGATTGCCAAAAATCGTCTGCAACAGTTTTCCAGTTTGTTTGAAGAGCGCTTTTCAGAAAACGAATTGACTGAATCTCTGATGCTGACCACCAGTTTGATCAGTTTTATTACCGGTCAGTTTCAGGAAGCGGTCATGAAGACCCGCATGTTGCCGATTCGCAAGGTATTCAGCCGCGTGCCCCGTATGGTGCGAGACTTGGCCCGTGATACCAAAAAACAGGTCAATCTGGTGATGGAGGGTGAAGATACGGAATTGGATAAATCCGTAATCGAACATATTGGCGATCCGCTGGTGCATATTATTCGCAATGCAGTGGATCATGGCCTGGAAACCCCTGATGAGCGCCGCAAAGCGGGAAAAGATCCTGAAGGAAGAGTCTTTTTGTCTGCCTATTCTGAAGGCAACTATATCGTGATTGAGATCAAAGATGACGGCAAGGGCATGGACCCGCATAAAATCTTTAAGAAAGCTGTTGAAAAGGGCCTTGCCAACTCAGAGGACAGTCTGCGCCTGAGCGAATCGGAAATGCTTGATTTTATTTTTGCCCCCGGTTTTAGTACCGCTGAAACCATTTCAAATATTTCAGGCCGTGGCGTGGGCATGAATGTGGTCAAAGAAAATATTATGAAGCTCGATGGCTTGATTGAAATCGACAGCCGGGTGGGCGAGGGCAGCACCTTTCGGATTCAATTGCCTCTGACGATGGCGATTGTGCCGGCCCTGCTGGTCAAGGTTCAACATTTTACCTATGCCATTCCCCTCAATAATGTGGTGGAAACCCTGGTGGTTCAACCCTCTGAGATTTTCAATATTGATCAGAAACAGGTCATTCACCTGCGCGATCGCTTTGTTTCCCTGGTGCCCCTCAATCAAATTCTGGGCTATCCCGATCTGCCCAATACCGGGCAAAAACGATATGTGATTATTGTGGGCGTGGGCGAACAACGCATGGGCCTGCTGGTGGATCAACTTTTGGGACAAGAAGAAGTCGTGATCAAATCTTTGGGCGAGTTTTTCGACGAGGTGGATTTGATTGCGGGGGCGACGATTATGGGCGATGGCAGTGTGGTGCTGATTCTGGATATTGGCCATATTCTGCTGCGGCTTTCCCGCAAGACGCTTTACGTCAATTAGCCCATGGGTCATCCTGCTGCATTGGTCACTGGGGCTGCCCGCCGTCTGGGCAAAGCCATTGCTTTGCACTTGGCTTCTCAAGGGTATGATGTGATTCTGCACTGTCACCATTCCCGTGCTGAAGCCGAAGCGCTTTTACCTGTGATTGAAAGCTTTGCCCGTCGGGGGTGGGTGCTTCAGGCCGATCTCAGCGATACTCAGCAAGCGCTGTCGATGTTTGCAAAAGCGCAGGCTGAATTTCCAGACTTAAATCTGCTCGTGAACAGTGCTTCTGTTTATTATCCCCTGGATTTTTTAGCGACCCGCCCTGAACAATTTGAACAATTCTATGCCCTGCATGTTAAAACACCTTTTTTTCTGACCCAGGCTTTTGCCCAAACCTGTGGCACGGGGTTGGTGGTGAATATGACCGATGCCCAGGCGCCCCGCCCGGATTATTTCGCCTACAGCCTTTCCAAACAAAATCTTTCAGATTTTACCCAATTGGCAGCCCGTGCTTTGGGGCCCGCTATACGTGTCAACGCGATTGCACCGGGTTATATCCTGCCCCCTGTGGAAGGAAATCCCGACAATGCGGCGAGCCTGCGCTCTCAAATTCCGCTGGAGCGAACCGGCTCTGTTTCAGAGATTACCCAAGCCTTACAAGTTTTGATCGATCATCCTTATCTGACAGGCCAAACCCTCTATGTCGATGGTGGTTTGCACCTCGTGTGACACGCTTCTAAACATGATCTCGCCTTTCAAAAGTCTATCTAAAAACTTCTAAAAAAATAAAATGAATCATCGTTTACAAGCTAAAAATTAATAATAAATGAATATTTATTTATATTATTTATACAAAATCTCAGATTTGCAAAACACAAATTGCTTGGTTATCTTTATGTAACTTCAACGCTTTTTTGTTGAGGCATGTTTTACAATAGAGGGGTCAGCCCAGGAGGTTTCATGGCTAAACTTCAGACTCGCCAGATACTTGATGATTTTGTCAGTGCCTCTGAGCAAGCGGGGGCTTTGCCCGTTTCGCTGAACAGTTTTGCGCAGGCGCAAGGCTATGCCCCTGAAGCTTTGAAAGCTAAGTTTGCTTCTGTGCTTGAAATTGAAGCTGCGATTTATCACTTCTTTTTTGAAGAAACACTGCGCCTCTTGGCTGAGGATGCGGCCTATGCCGAGTATGGCACGCAAGAGCGTGTGCTGGCGTTTTACTATACTCTGTTTGAACTTCTGAGTGCCAACCGTGATTATGTTTTGCTTAGTCTGCAAAAGGGATGGAGCCCACTTCAGAATATTCCGAAACTGAAGCCTTTCCGGCAGGCTTTTCTCAGCCATTTTGCTGAGCTTTTGAGTGACCTTTTGTTCTTGCCTGAGCCCTTCAAAAACATGCAGGCACAGGTGCTGAGCGAATCCGCCTGGCTTCAGTTTCTGAGTATCTTGGGTTTTTGGCTCTATGATCGCTCTTCAGAAAAAGAGCGAACCGATGTTTTAATCGAGAAAACTGTAGCTGCAGATTTTGAGGTTCTGAACCATTTAAATTGGCGTCATACCCCAGATTTACTCCGTTTCTGGCTTGAAGAACTGACCCCTGAAAGGCGCAAGCAATGAAGTCGATTGACAAAATTCCGACCGGAAAAATTCAGCGAGCCTCGAAATTGGTGGGCACGGGCGTGAAAGTGGGGGGGAATTATCTCAAGCATTATGGCGAAAAACTACTCAATCCCGATCTCGATCGCAGCAGTCTGGATCAGGCCAATGCCGAAGAAATCTTCAAGAGCCTTAAAAGCTTGAAAGGCAGCGCGCTCAAAGCGGCTCAACTTTTGAGCATGGAAAAAAATCTGCTGCCCCAGGCCTATATCGACACTTTTTCCTTGGCCCAGTTTCAGGTTCCCCCGCTTTCGGCTCCCCTGGTGCGCAAAACTTTCCGTCAATATCTGGGGTGCCCCCCAGAAGAAATCTTTGCCCATTTTGAGGCCGAGTCAGTGGCTGCTGCCAGTATTGGTCAGGTGCACAAGGCCCGCAGCAAAGAAGGGCGGGATTTGGCTGTTAAATTACAGTACCCCGGTGTGGCTGAGAGTATCTCATCTGATCTGGCGATCGTGAAACCCATTGCGCTGCGAATGTTTAATCTCAACGCTGAAGATGTCGAGCATTATTTTCAAGAGGTACGCTCCAAACTTTTAGAAGAAACAGATTATACGCTCGAGTTGCGCCAGAGCCAACAAATGGCAAAGGATTGCGCTCACCTTCCGGGTTTGCGCTTTCCCGCCTATTATCCCGAATATTCCAGCCCTCGGATTCTGACCATGGACTGGATCGAAGGAGAACCTCTTTCGCGTTTTGCCGAACGAAGCCCCGCCTTAGCAGAACGCACCCAGGTGGCGCAGACGCTTTGGGATTGGTATCTCTATCAGGTGCATCAGCTGCGCTATATGCATGCTGATCCGCACCCAGGCAATTTTTTGGTGGCGCAGGGAGATTTGGTTGCGATTGATTTTGGCTGTATCAAACAGATTCCTGAAGCTTTTTATCTTCCCTATTTTGAATTGTCTTCCCCCGAATCCCTGGCTGATCCCGCACGTATGCAAGCCTGCCTTGAGCGTTTGGAGCTTTTGCGACCCACTGACAGCCAGGATGACAGAAATTATTTGACAGCTGCTTTCAGAGAGTTGGCCGAATTGATTGCCCGCCCCTTTCATCAGGAACGGTTTGATTTCAGCAATGCTGAATTTTTTGCCACGATCAATGCCTTGGGGGAACGTTTTGCAAGGGATTCTCGCCTGCGCAAACTTACAGGGGGAAGGGGCTCTCAGCACTTTTTATACGCCAACCGTACTTTTTTTGGGCTGTTTATGCTTCAACATGCTCTGGGGGTTGAAATAGAGACCCAACAATATCGCCGTTGGCTGAAGGCTTAAGTCATTCGAGCCTGCGCGTGAAATTTAAAATCGCACGGATAAACTCCTGCGGTCGGGTCAAATGGCTCATATGCTCGGTTTGCATGGCGAGGTATTGAAACGGCACCTTCAGGGCTTGGCGGGTACGTTGCACATCCTCTGCGTTCATGGCACCGACCAAGCCCCATTGGGGGTGTTCAAACCAATGGGCGTGCAGCAGCAGAACGGGGCATTGGATTTGGGCAAGGGTTTGCGCATGGTCAAAATTGCGACAGGCCTGGCCCTCTAAAAAAGCCGCGCTGAAGGCCGGATCATATTCAGACAGCCCTTTGACAAAGACCTGAAGGGTGGCGGGAAAAAACGCGGGAAGTTCGATCGCTTGGTGAGGGTGACGGGCCTGTAAGAACTGAAGCATTTTCACCAACATGAAACTGAGGGCCGGTGGCAATTTGAGAGGGGTTATGCGGCCTTGAACCGGAACTTCCAGCCCTGCAAAAAAACCGGCAAGGTCGCGGTTTTGTGTGTCTTTCAGGTAGTGATGGCAGCGTTCAAAGATTGAATAGACGAAACAACTGTCGCGTAAGCGGGGCCATTCAGCACTGAACAACGGGGGGTCTTCAGGAATCACTCCCAAAACCCAGTCGGGTTCATGGGCCGCGAGCCAAAGTGCGATCAATCCGCCCGAAGAGTTGCCTGTCAGAAAAGCTGGGCGGCCCACCCGCTCACGCAGAAATGCAGCCATATCCTGGCCAATACTGTTGAAATCATAGCGTTCGGGATTCCAAGAAGTTTGTCCATGCCCATGCACATCGAGGGCAAAGACTTGAAAATGCTTTGCCAATCCGGGTAAAACCCGCTGATAGGATTCCCAAGAGACACTTTGCCCTGGAAAAAGCAAAAGGGGAGGGTGTGAGGATTCAGAAAAGACATAATGCAGACGTACGGGGCCGGTCTGAAAGAAGGCTTCCTTCAGACCGGCCTTGCGTAAACTTGCTTTCATTTCAAGCCGTGGCTATTCGCCTTTGTTTTTGTTGTAAGCGTAATAGCCTACACCACCAGCTACGGCCAGAGCGCCGAGTGTGACGCCAGGATGTTTGACGGCGAATTCAAAGACGGGTTTGATGGCTTTATCGCTTACAAATTCAGCGGTTTTTACCACGCCAGTTTTGGTGCCATTCAGAACTTTCATGCCTGCGTTTTCAAGCACGGGGATTCCCAGCACATTGCCGGTGACAGCCACAGCGCCAGCCCCTGTCAGTACGGTAGCGGTGGCTGCGCCAGCGGTGATCAGGCCTCTGCCCAGGCCGGGCTTTTCAAGCATTTGATCGGCCTGTTCGAGGGTCAGTTCACCCAATTTATAGGCGGTGGCACCCAAGCCCACTGCTGCAACAGGTTTCCAGCCTTTGTCGAAGGCTTTATCCAGCATGGGCACGCCCAGTTTATCGGCGATCAGTTGGGTGCCTCCCATGGCGGTAAGAGCAGCAGCCGTGCCGGTTGCCACGTGGGTGATTTCAAATCCATTGGCTTTGATATCTTCTGCGGTATATTTGCCCAAGGCGGCAGAGGTGGCGATCAGAGCGGTTCCACCCAGAATGGGAAGATTTTCAGGGAAGGCTTTGATTAGTTTTTCATTTTGAGTGGCCAAGCCAATCAGTGAAGCGCCCCCGGTTGCACCCGCTACGCCAGCGGTGACTTCGGCAACACCTACCGCGTCATTGATAATTCCTTTTTGGGTGGTCAAACGGCGTACACCGTCAGCACCTGCGGCCAAGCCACTGGCTGCCACTGCGCCCCCTGAGACGATAATGCCGCCTTTGGAGGTAAACAGGGCTTTGGCGGTACCGGTCAGGGCTTCTTTCATGACGGGAATATTGTATTGGCGGCCAATCAGTTCTGCGCCTCCCAGGGTGCCCACGACACCCCCAGCAATTTCAGCGCCGCCCTGAAGCTTTTTACCTTCGCTCAGGTCTTTTGCGCCTTTGACAAGGGCTGCTGCACCGCCCGTAACGGCTGCTGCGCCGGTGACGGCTTTTACATTTTTACCGACCCATTCAGCAGGGGTGGAAAGGGCCTCTTTCATGACAGGAATATTGTAGCGACGGCCGACCAATTCGGCGCTTCCCAAAACGGCCAGAGAGCCACCGGTCAATTCAATGCCGCCCATGACAGAATTGCCATCTTTGAGATTTTCAACGCCATCTTTCAGCAGCAGAGCGCCCCCGGTGGCAATCGCAGCACCGGCAATGGCTTCTTTGTGGGCATAGGCTTTTTCAAGTGGAGTAGAAAGGGCCTGTTTCATGACGGGAATATTGTACTGACGGCCTACGAGTTCGGCTCCACCCAAACCTGTGACCAGAGCGCCAGCAGCTTCGGCTGCTGCTTTGCCATGGGAACCTTCTTGAAAGCTGGCGACAGCATCTTCGCCGAGCAGGGCGGCTGTGCCCAGGCTGGCAGCGCCGCCGACCAAGAGGCCGTTTTTAACAAAGGTGAATTCGAGGGCTTTTTCTACCGCAGGAAATTTATCTGCGAGTTTGACGGCTCCTGAGATCGTGGCGGCTCCACCTACCAGGGTGCCAGCACCCACAAGGGCCATATTGTCGCCAATAAAGGTGCCTTCTTTGGTGTTTTCATGAACGGTATCTACAATTTTGTCGAGATGGGTCTGTTTGGGAGCACTGACTTGGGGCTGTACGGGAAGATTGGGTTGACCTTGAATCGCTGGCATTTTTCTCTACGTCCTTACACTTGGGATTTGATACTTTAACTATCCCCTCAAGCAGCATGAAGATTGCCTGTTTTATCCATGATTTAACTGTACTTTATGGTTATCTATGTTTTCTCTTAACTTGTTAACCCTTCAGAAGTGAAGATGGGTTCAGTGAGGTCTGACTAAAGTGCTGGTTTTGCTTGTTTTCAAAGGTTTTCTCTTGGAAGTCTGCTAAAATGAAAGGCGAAGAAACGGAGTTTGAAAATGCCAAAATTTTCGTTTAAAAAAGGGAAGCGCATTTTAGGGTTGGGAGCCTTGTTTTTGGCTTTGACGTCCTGTTGGGCGCGTCAGGGGCTGCCCGTTGAAAAAATTTCAGAGCCCGCTTTGCTTGAACAGGCCAAGGTGCTTCCTGTTTCTGGTTTCTTTGCCCTGCGCATGGAAAATCGGCCCCGCAAGGCCTTGGTCGGTCAGTGGTTGATTCTGCATGAAGATGCCCAGTTCGTTTATTTGGGCTATCCCCGTTTTGACGGTATTTTAAGTGATTCTCGTTCTGTTTCTGAGTTTTATAAAACGCAAAAGTCTGAGCTTCTGTCTGAATTCCCAGGCTATCGCAGCATTGGGGGCAATGATGTGCGGCTTGCTGCCCAGTCGGCACTTCAGCAAAAGACCCAGACATCTGTGGCCCTGCCCTGGGAGAAATGGCAGGCCAAGCTGAATCAGCGGGTGATTCAGGTCAGTGCAGAAGTGGCCTTGGCAGAGCAGGTTCAGAAATACACTGTGGAATTGGATGCTTCAGACTTGAAGCTGATCAGCGTTCGCTCAATTGCGGATTGAGCACCACAACCCGGCGTTTCTCAAAGCGAATCAAGCCTTTGTTTTCAAGCTTTTTTAATAACTCAGTGACGGTAGGGCGGGCGATATTGGTTAACTCGCCCAACTCCTGATGGGTCAGCGTGAGATTGATTAGCATTCCGTCTTTGACTGGTTTGGGGTATTCCTGACTGAGTCTCTGCAAAAGCTCCAATAAACGCTGTTCTGCGCTTTTAAATACCAGGGCATCCATTTGATTGGTGATCTGGCGCAAGCGCAGGCCCATCCATTTGGTCACCCTTAAATTCAGATCTGGATGCATGGCCAGAAAATTTTCAAAATCTTCTTTGCGTACCAGGCAAAGCAAACTGTCTTCCATTGCTTCAGCAATACTGTCCTGTTCGCCAGCTTCTTCGATCAGGGCCAATTCTCCAAAGATATCGCCAGGTTCGAGGATTGAAAGAATAATCTGTTTGCCTTCTTCTGACAAGCGAGAGATGCGAATCCTCCCTTTTTTGAGCAGGTAAATGGATGTCGCCGGGTCGCCGGGCAGATAAACAGGTTCATTCTTGGGGGTTGTACACATTTGGGTCATCTCTTCCATCTGCTTCATTTCGTCTTGTTCCATGGCAGAGAAGAGATTGATTTGTGAGAGATACCAAAGCTTGCTAATGGTGTCAGAGGTTCCCATATGGATGCATTACATTCTTTTTCTGTATAAATTTTCAACTACCCGCGTTCAGTTTAACAGTAAAAGGTATTATTTTAACAGTAAAAGGTATTATTAAACCTTTGAATATCAGCTAGCTGACATTATTTTTTGATGACGGCCTTTAAAATAGTATTTATTTCGTACTAAAGGATGAATTTCTTATGCTAGAGGCGGTTGCTATTTGTGATGCGCTCTGTTTGAGCAAGACAGCTTTGAATCGGCAGCTTGAATCGCTTCAGAGCACCTGCCCTGATTTTCGTTTTCGTTGGGCTTCAGGAGCTGAATCACGTCTTTTGATGAAAAAACGTCATGTAAAAATCTTACCTTGCCTTGTGATTGGTGAAATTGTACTCTATGGGGTGCCCGCCCAAGAAGAAATTCTGCAGACCTGGCAATTACAATGATGAGATCTCTGTGGCTTGTTGTTTTTCTGTTGTTGAGTGCTTGTCAGTATTCCACTGTTATTGAGCCTCAGCCTCACTTGCCTGCTGAGGCCACCAATAACGCTGCACCTTCTCAAAAACTTGATTCATTTGCTTTGTTGGAGCGTCATCATCTGGTACAGGTTTTGCAAGATATTCCAGCACGGATACTCCACTTAAAACAAGCAGATGGGGGTATTCTTTTCTGGATTATTTCAGAACAAGGTCATTTAGAAGTTTTTCAGCTTAAAAATGGGAATATTGTTTTAGGTTCTGTTCCTGAAAATCTGCCAGTTTTGCCGCCTGAGAGCAGTGCCTGGCCCCTTTTGATGCGCTCTGTGGATTTTCAAGTTCAAAAAGGCTTTCTCTATTTACCTTGGGAATCAGGGGGGATCGCTCTGGAGCCCCATACCGGTTATTTACAGCGATTTCCTCAGCGCCAGAGCTATTTTTTGAGCAAGGAGAGTTTGCCGGATGCCGAGCTGACTCTTTTCGAAGAAAATCTATTGCTCTTAGAAGCTCCAACAGAACGCTATGGGCATGGTATTTTGGGGGATCGCCTGGAAGCCTCAGGATTGGGGATGTATTCTCTTGAAAATGGAAAGAAGCAGGCCGAGATTGTTTTGCCCGAAACAGAGGTTTTTGAAACGCTACGCCCCCTAAGAGCAGAGTTGGTTTCTGAATCTGATAGGGCTGAAATAATAATGACAGTCAGCGATAAGAACAAGGGCTCCTTCCTGCGTATCTACAGTGCAAATGGAGCTGAATTGGCTGTCGGTGCAGAAATCGGAAGCGCTTTTCGTTGGCTTCATCTTTTGGGGGTCGCTCATTTTGCGCCTGATTTAGCTGCTGAAATAGCAGTGATCAAAACTCCGCATATTGGCGGTGTTTTAGAGCTGTATAAGTTAAGTCAGGGAAAGTTGGTAAAAACAGTTTCTTTAAAGGGCTATTCAACGCATCGTATTGGGTCGCGAAATCTCGATATGTTTGTAATGTTTGATCTCAATGGAGATCACTTCCCTGAGCTGATTCTGCCGCACCAGGAGATGCGCAGTTTGGGTGTTCTCCAGCGCAATTCTCAAGGTTTTAAAGAGCAACTTCAACTTAACTTGGGCAGTCCTTTAAGTACCAATCTGGCAGGATTTTCTGAGTCAGATCAATGGCTTTTGGCAGCCGGAACGCAAAAAAAAGAACTTCATCTTTGGTTCAGATAATTTGTCAACCAGCTGACAGAATTTTGCGAAAAAGTCTTTTATGCTCAAACGAAGATTTACCATCAAACGAAGGACTTATTTTGTGTTGAAAACCAGTGTGATTGCTCCATTTTTATTCTTTTCCCTTGTTTCGGCGGTCTTTGCAACCAGTTTGCCCAGTCGTCAAGTTTTACAGCAGGGGTCTCATTGTGTTGCTTGGCGAACCACGAAAACTTTGGCTTTGGTTTCTCAGCATGAGGTGGTCGGCGTCTCATGTCAGGTCTCTGTAACCGCCAAATCCGCAGCAGGAGAGAAATACTCGGCCACGGTCTCAATTCCCATCAACTCATTTAACAGTCAGGAGGCCGATCGTGACAAAGAAGTCCTGAAAATTTTAAAGGCCTCCGTCCAGCCCAATCTGCTCTTTACGACCCAAGCTTTTTCCAAAGCTCAGTGGGAAGCTCTCTTGGCAAAGGGTCAAGGCACTGTAAAAGGCCGACTGGCTGTGGGAGGACGCTCGTTTCCTCTCGCTGCGATTGTAAAAATCCGTAAAAATGGCGGTTCCATTGAGGTCTACGGCACGATTCGTACTCGTTTTACCGCGTTTGGAATTCAGCCGCCCGAAGTGGGCCCCGGCGGGGCAATTGCCAAGGTTCCAGATTATTTGGAGTTACATTTTAATTTAACTTCAGACAAAGTTCAGAATTATGGCATTGTCAAATAAACTTATTCCATTTAAATCACAAGGAGAATTTCATGAAACTATTTTCGACCCTGTTGGCAGCCAGTGTTTTGCTCTATACTGTTGTGGCCTGTACAGCCCCCAGCACACCTTCAGTGCCCAACACTCCCAGCAAGAATGCCCCAGCAACACAACCTGTGGAGCCAAGTGATGCCGACCTCAAGGCTCTGGCCAAGAGTTATGCCTCTTTTGCCGCGCTCAATACAGATTTGAAAGTGAGTCCAACGCACCAGGGGATGCTGGTCAGAACTCATCTGGATGCGGCAGCAACCCAGGCTTATAACAGCAAATCGTACCCTTTTCCCGATGGGGCAACGGCTGTGAAAGAGGCCCATAAGTCAGCAGAATCACCGACAGAAGCGCTTTTCGTCATGAAAAAAATCAAAGGCTATGATACGGCCAACGGGGATTGGTATTACGCGATGACAGCCCCTGATGGAACTGCCATGCAAAAGGGCAAGGTTCAGATGTGTATTTCATGCCATTCTCAAGCCAAAGCCAAGGATTATATCTACGGATTTAATCAATAAACAGACCCTGAAACATAGCTGGGGAGGTCGTTGAGGGCCTCCTTTTTTTAGAGTTTTAAGAGGATAAACGTCGAGCAACTCTTTCAAATCTGGTGAAAGTGGCAAAGGGGAGGATCGTGACCGTATTTTCTCAGACAAAGCCCTTGCTTGCTTCGGAGCTAGAGGCACATTTAAGGCGTCTTCGGCCTGGATTTGAGCCTGTATCTGCGCCTGTGGCCTTAAAGGGCGGGTACCTGAACTATGTCTGGCGATTGCAAGGGGAATCGGAAAGCTGGATAGCCAAACAGGCGCTGCCTTTTTTTGCAGCATTTCCTGAACAGGCTTTGTCTCCTACCCGTTTGTGGTTTGAAGTTCGGGCCCTTGAGGTCTTGGGGCCCATGGGGGCATTGGTTGAATTGCGCACAGAAACTGTTCGGGCTCCACAATTATTGGCTTTTGAACCTGAATATTCTCTGCTTTGGATGGAAGATATTGGCTCTGGCCCGGATTTATATCATTGGTTGATGCAGATTCCCTGTCTGGAAAGGATTGCACATCGGGCACAAGAATTGGCTCTATTTTTGGCGGATCTTCATGCTTACAGTTCTTCCCATAGACGCTTGGCCGAGGATTTTTACAATTTTGAGGTTCAAGCAACCCGTCTGAGAGTTCAGTATGATTTGGCCGCCTGGCTGCCACAAAACCTGTATGAAGATCGCGTTTATACAGAATTGCGGCAAGCTGTTTATGCTTTGGGAGAGCAGTTATTAAAACCTGGAAAATGCCTGATCATGGGTGATCTCTGGCCCGCTTCAATCTGTATGACTGAACAGGGGATTCGTCTGCTTGATTGGGAATTTGTGCATTGGGGCCAACCGGCTCAAGATCTGGGGCATTTTATGGCCCATTGCTGGCTGATTTCTGAGGCGCATGCGGGTACGGCGATTCAGGTTTGTATCGATCATTTCTGGCAGGTATTTTCTATGCATTACTGGAAGCGCATTGAAACAACCTGTCCTCAGCTTTGGCAGGAAAATGACTATGAAGCCAAGCGTATTCATGCCGGGGCTGAAATTTTAATTCGTACTGTGGGCATCTTTCAAAAATGCGGCTATTTTGCAGGCATTCCAGCACAGGATCCTCAGGTTTTGAAGGCTTTGGCTTTGGCTCAAACGCTGATTCTGGACTTTCAATCATGAGATTTTTTCTCTTTGTTATTTTGAAGGCAGTCTGATTGAATTCGTAGGAGTTGGTTTTATTCTGGACAGGTTTTTAGGTTCTAATTTTTTGTACTGAGGTTGAAAAATGAAAAAAATATTATTGGCCCGCCCTCACCCCTTTCTTGTTCAAGAAATGAGTCAATTTCTTTTAGAAGAAGGATACTTTATTGAGCCCTTGAGGTCTTTTAGCGAATTATCTATTCAGGTCGAGAATAGTTCTGCAGTGATTATCTCTACTGCAGTCTCTGCGACTATTCAAGAAAGTGCCAGGGAGGTTTTTGCGGGCTTATATAAATACGCAATTCCTACAATCTTCGCTGGTTTATTGGGTGTGGCTCAAGCTCGTTCATTGATTCAAGAAGCTGTCCAGGATTTTTATTCAGAACCCCTGATTGTGAGTGCAGAGAGTCAAGAGCGGGAACTCATTGATGCTCGTCGGCCTTTTTTATTTATCTGTCGGGATGATTTAAAACATCTGGATTCACGGGCAAAAATAGCAAGATTATTATTGCGATTTATGGGGTAATTGTGAGCTTCAGATGGTTGATGGTGACTATTCATACCAAAATTCTTATCAATTCTCTTAAAATTGCCTTGGTGGTGGGTTTTGTCTTGAATCTGATCAATCAAGGGCCAGCCATATTTGCCGGTCAGACCGTTTCTTGGTGGCATATTTTATTGAATTTTTGTGTGCCTTTTTGTGTGGCAACTTACAGTGCAGCTAAAAATCAAATGGATTCGGAACAATCTTCACTCAAGTCACGTGATTGAACGACAGGAGCTTAAATCTGAGCCGATTGCGCTTGGCTTTGCTGCCTTACGCTTTTTTTTCATGATAGGAGTTAAAAACAGTCTGCAGATACTGAATAATCTCTTTGGATTCTAGCATCGGCTGGCCATCAACCAGCAGGCAGGGGACTTGGGTTTTTCCGGTGAGTTCAATCAGTTTTTGTCGATACTGGGGATTCTCACGGGTATCTCGGTAGACCACGGGCCATTGATGTTCTTCAATCACGGCCATGACACGGCGGCAAAAAGGGCAGGCATCAAACTTGTACAAAACCAGTTCATCAGGTTTGAGATTCAGTACTTGCTCGGTTTTGGCGGGCTGTTTAAAAAAGGCCTGAGAGAAAAATTTTTTGGCAAACATGTTATTACTCCAAGAGAAGTGTTAATTTGAGTATAGGTGTAGCCCTGATTGCTATTCTGTCATTCAGTTGACATTTGTTTCTTCGCGGTCTCGCAGTTGCACCACAAAAATACAGGCTAGAAAAAACTTTGATGCTTGATCCTATTGCCCTCAAACAAAAATTTCAGACACTCAAACAATTTGAAGGTCTCAATCATGCGTTGATTGAGCGTCTTGAGGCTCTTTTGCCTCAGTTGGATGCTTGGGATTTGCACCGTTTAAATCCTCTGGAGCTGGCAAAAAATCACGATTTTGAATTATTGGCACTGCTGGATATTCTGATTTACGCCGTAAAAATTGGGATCTTTGATTTTTTCTGGACTCCGATTTGCCCTGGTTGTGGCGGTATTGAATATACCTCAGACAGCCTCAATGCCTTAAAAAAAGGCAGTATCCAATGCACAACCTGTGTCATGGAAATTGAATTGGATCTGGCCCAGCATATCGAAGTGGCTTTTCACTTGAATTCGGCCATGGGGGATTTCAGCCAAGAGACTTCACCTTTTTCAAGTTTTGAAAATTACCTGCGCTATTATTTTTCGGCCTATTTGCAGCGCTCTGAAGTTCTCCAAGATTATATTCAAAGGCATTTTAAGGGCTTCCGCGTTTTAGAGCCTGATCAGCAATTGGAATTACAATTGGAAACCCAGCCACAAACCCAGTGGCGTTTGATCAATTTGCAGTCACACTCACAGCTTGTCTTGCGAGTAGCTGATGCAGATAGCCCGACCCCTTCTCTCTCAGCGCTTCAGAGTGATTTGGTTGCCAGCGGTTTCTCTCCTTCAGAACAAATTCTTTCTGCCGGGCATACTCATTTTTGGATTAAGAACCATGAATCCGTGGCGCGGGTGCTCACGCTTTGGACTGCAGATTTTGAGAAATTTCATCAGATTTTGAGTGAACATCCCAATGCTTATCGGCCTTTTTTGACCGCGCAAATGCTGCTCAATACCCAGTCATTTCGTGATTTGTTTAAAATTCAGGCTTTGGATCCTGATTTGCATTTGAAAATTGGCAGTCAAACCGTTCTTTTTAGCGACCTCAAAGGCTCTACTGCGATGTACGAACAAAAAGGCGACTATCAGGCTTATCAGTGGGTGCAGCGACATTTTCATGCTCTGACGGAGAGCACGCGTCAGCATGCGGGTTCAGTGGTCAAAACCATGGGAGATGCGATCATGGCCACGTTTTCGCGGCCTCAGGACGGTATTTTAGCTGCCCTTGAGATGTTGGCTCGGATTCAGTCCTTGCAGCACGAAAATTCGCCAGAGGGCATGACCTTGGGTTTAAAACTGGGCTTGCATCAAGGGCCTGTACTGGCTGTCAATGCCAATGACCGTCTGGATTATTTTGGCCAAACGGTCAATCTCGCGGCACGGGTTCAGGGCTTGGCAGAAGCCGGGGAGCTGTGGCTCAGTGAGAGCATGATAGACCTTGCAAAACCTTTGCTGCAACAGGCTCATTTTCAATGGGAACGGCGTGAGGCCAATCTCAAAGGCATTACCGAGAAAACGGTGGTGTATCGCTGCTGGCCGGTCGAACCTTTAACGATTTCCAGACAGGCCAGCGTTCGATTTTGAGATCCGGATAGGGTTTGATTCGCTGTTGTCTTTCCAGGGCTTGTTCTAAATCTTCAATCATGCGGGGCAAAGGCAAGAACCGAACTGCCCAGCCTGGGGATCTGCGCTGTCAGCCTCTTGCTTTTGCAGATTTGGCGGGTCGTCTGGTTGAGCTTGGTGGCGGCGTGTCTGGGGTGGATGTGGTGTCGCTAATACAAGCAGGCATCCAACAGGGCTAAGACTTCGTTTAAAACCGCAAGCGGGGCACGTTTAATTCGTTTCGCCTCACGTATTTTGTAATCAACAGATTTGACTTGTTCGACCATAATATATCCTGTCAGCCCTGTATCGGCAGGAATAGCCACATGAAAGGGAAAATTCCGAAAAGTGTTGGTAATGGGGCAAACCAAGGCCAGGCCTGTGTGCTTGTTAAACAAGGTATTGCTGACGACCAGAGCCGGACGTCGTCCCCTTTGCTCATGGCCCGCTTGAGGATCAAAGGTCAGATAAATAAAATCGCCTTTTTGCGGGATATCAGCCATTACCAGACCTCTTTCCCTGCTGCTTGCCCCCAATTTTCTTCCTGAACCTGGTAATTGGCGGGAATTTCCCGCACCAGTGCCTTTAAACTGTATTTGCCCCGAATCTGCGTTACAGGTTCAATCACAATCCGTCCTTGTTCAACTGAAACTTCGACTTCATCTCCCACATCCAAGTGCAGGCTGGATAAGATTTCTTTGGAAAGACGCAGCCCTTGACTGTTTCCCCATTTCTGCAATTTGGTCAGCATAAAACACCGCTTTCAAAGTATATCCAAAGTATATACTTTACTTGGGATTGGATCAAGCCTTAAATCGGATAGAGCCTTGTAGACCTATTGAGGCAAAAAAAAGCGCTGCCGAAGGGAGAGGCAGCGCCGATCAAGTGAATACAGAGCGAGAACTATTTTTTTAAGGTGTGAATATACGCCACCACATCCTGAAGCTGGGTTGGGTTTAGGGTTCCTTCCCAGGCTGGCATTGGAGATTTTCCTTTTTTAATAAAAGCAATCAACTCAGCGTCATTTTTGGCATATAAAAATTTGCCGATACTGAAATCACGGGGTTTGGGAGTGAGTGCTTTGCCCACGGGCCCATCGGCTTTACCGGTATTGCCATGACAGGTGGCGCAGCGTTGCATGTAGACCTTTTTTCCGGCTTTGGCATTGCCTGCTGCGGCTTCAGCCTGTGGTGCTGAGCCATTGAACAACATCAGGCCTCCCGTCAAAACTGCCATTCCCAAACTGACCTGTAAAGTTTTTTTCCAAAACATTTTCATAGGTTTACTTCCTTTCCTTAATTAAGAGCGACTGTAATACTTTGGGCGGTAACGGGAGCCGTGCCAAACATACCCCCAGCAAACATGGGGTTGGGGGTTCCGTCTTCATCGCTGTCCCGCATCCCGATTATCATTTCCATGCGTTTCTCTTCGGGCATGCGCATCAACTGACTCATTTGAACAGTCATTTTGACCATTTCAAATTCATCTTCAGGCATCATCTCACCGGTTTCGCCCATCTCAGCCAATTGCAGACCTTGACCATCTTCGCGTTTGACACTGTGTTCAAAGAACTTACTCATATATGCCACAAGTTCTTTGCGGGTTGTGCCGTCACTTTGTAAGGCCAGTTCACGCAGCGCACCCAAGGTTGCGGCGATGCTTTGAGCGTTGAGCGTGGTTTCGTCCTTGTCGGAATCCAGAGCTTTAAAGATCTGAGCATCTTCGGCCCAGAAATATTTTTTGAGGGCCTCGTAACCTCTTTGGGCTGCCAATTGGTATACCTTTTTGCCTGTTGCTTGGTGAGCCAAAGTTAGGGCTTTGATGGCAAAGCCTTGGGCCTCCAGCGTAAATGCACCACTTTCAGGTCTTTGTTGTCCCAAATGAAAAGCTGTATAAAAGCGCCCATCGGGGGTTTGCAGTTTGTTTATGAGAAAATCTGCCTGGGCAGTTAAAAACTGGGTGCCCATTTGCTTGAGCATGGGATCGTCATGAAAGGCTTTGATACTGTTTTCCAAGGCTGAAATCAACATGCCAGAACTGGCGGTTGAAACCCGGCTGTCTTGGTGACCGGGGCTGGCCTGATCTACAAAAACCATGTTTTTGCTGTCTTGGTGCATGGCCATCAGATTTTTTAAGAGTACTGCAGAAACCCCTTTTGCAAGCATATGGGGCATGGTCGGGAAGAGGGCTCCCTGAGCTTCTTCGCCAAAGACCGAATCAAAACTGTCTTTGACGAGCGGATCTGAGTAAAAATAAAATTCACTGGCAGCCCAGAGCAATGAGGCCTGATCAAAGAGCCGAGAATGGGCATCTCTGACTTTAAATCCCGTCAACATCGCGGGCATGCCCGGCATACTGCTCTGCAGCTGGGGCTCTACGGCGTGAGGGAAGTAGCGCAGGCCTTTCATGGGATCATAGTTCATTGGGTCAACAGGGGTAAATTTGCGGCCATCAAAGGCCAATTGATCTTTTAAAGACATCAGGGCGTTTAAACTGGCAGCAGTCAAAACCCCCCCCCGAAAACCATCCATTTCTGTTCGTCCGAGTTGATTGCCCCGGTGGGCACTGAAAAAATCTTCCGACCACAGAATCTGTTTCATGACCGTCTGTCCCAGGGCATCCATTTTGATCTGGGTATCAAAACTCTGAGGGTTCCAACGCAGGGTTTCGGCATCAAAGGGGTTGATACTGTGGGTGAACTGAGGTGTGCCGCCTGCAAAAGGTAAATAGGTGGGATACATATTCTTGGGCATGTCTTTGAGACCTGAACGCATCATGAACTGTTTGACCTTCGATACCATAAAGTCTTTGGGGGTGGGAAACAGGGCTTTGTTTTGATTCGATATCATCACACCCACGGGCCCATTGACCAGATGCACCCCCATGCCCGACATCATTGACAGATTGCCCAGATTGTAAAGTGAATACCAGTAGGAATCGGTATCAATTGCTGAACCCAGTGATTTATACGGCAGGCCACAGGAAAAAACTTTGATCTCTTCATTGGCCAGATACATGGCTTGGGCTGTGTCAAAATGTTCGTTTCTTTCGGCATGGGCCGCCTGTGTCAAAACCGGGGTCTGAAGCAGAACAGAAGCTGCCATGATCGAAAATAAACTTTGTTTAATTCCTTTAAATTTCATCTTTATTTCTTCCTTTTTAGCAAAATAATTGATTTATACTGCTATTATCACCTTGCTTAAATTAAAAATCTGTCAAGTAAGTGACAATGGTAAGAAATTGAAGAATTATTTTGTGTAAAAACGAATTTCCCGCGCCCCGGTATTTCCGCCACTGCTGCTCACTGTCTCAATTTTGATACTTGTGATATTGAGACTGGAATTTAAAGCAAACAGATAAGTTTGGCTGGGGTCTGGGCTTAAAAAAGGCCCCAAAACCTGTTCTCCCTCATTTAAAATCAACCGAGTGGCTCAGCCTTTGGGGCTGTTTAAAACGCAGGCTGACAAAGGCTTTGTTACCGTCTCCCTGACTTGACCATTCCGTGGCCATGCTGTCATCAAAGGCCTTGTGGATACCGAAAGTTCCATTAAAATCATCCCCACCAAAAATTGGCTGATGGCTGAGAAACAGGCAATTGGCAGGCCGAGAGCGTCAGGACTCCTGATAAAAGGCCACCCATCAGTAGCGGTTTATACATGTCATGAATCCTTTGGGTTTAAAATACGATGCTGTTTTAGAATGTTGAGAAAAACCTGAGGTTCGGGCCGAACCCGGTAATTATCAGCAATTTCCACAAATTGTACAATTCCAGCGGCATCAAGAATGATCAGGGTTGGCAAGACAGTGTCTTTATCATAACCCAGGGTTTGCATGCCTGTGGGAAGGCCCCAGGCATGAAAAATATCCAGTTTTTGGGCCATCGCCCCCTGGGGGTCTGACAAAAACTGCATGGGCACTGAAAATTTCTCTGCCAAAGCTTGGCTGTGGGCCTGATCTTGCGGGCTGATCAGCACGATTTGAACACCCCATTCGCTCAATTCCCGATATTGTTTAGCTACCTCCCGAATTTGGGCCATACACAGCGGGCACCAATTGCCCCGGTAAAACAAAATCAAAGTGGGTTTTCCCAACCAGTCTGAAGATTTTACAGGCTGTGCCTGCAAATCTGTAAAAACCATCTCAGGCAGGGGTTGACCGATCTTTAAGGGGGTATTTTCAGGCTTTTGCAGCCGAGAATACCAATAGACATACAAAAACCAGCTTCCCCCTACCAGTCCTAATCCGAGCAAAGGTCCGAGCAATTGAATCTCTTCGAACCCCCAAGCCCACGTACCCAAGCCAAGAGCAAGCAGCTCGAAAAGGCTCCAACTGCTTAAATTGGGTTGGGTGCGGGCGCGCTTGAAGACAAACAGTGAGCCAATAAAGAGGAACCCCAGCGTTGTCGCACTGAACAAACTCCACCAGAATACAGAGCGAAACCCTGACTGAAAAAGCTCAGCCGTGCTGTCATACAGAAAAAAAGCCAGTGCCGTCATCCAGACAGGAATAAACAAAGATTTGAGCATATTCATCACTCCAGGGGTTATTTTTCGAATTTCAGGACTTGTAAAATACTGTCTGGTTCCATGCGCTGGGTATAATCCGCTTGAATATGAGCCAGAATGACTTTGCCTGAACGATTCACCACATAAGTGGCGGGAATTGGCAATTCGGCTTGTGTGCTGCCATTGTGTTGGTTTAAATTAAGCTTTAAAAGCCCTCTGTAGACAGCCTGTAAATCTGGATTGACTGCAAAAACAAGCCCCAGAGAACGGGCATAGGCATTTTCTCTGTCGGTGAGCACTTCAAATTCCAAGGCCAGTTTTTCTTTTAAGTCGAGGCTGTGATCGGGTAATTCAGGTGAAATGGCGACCAATTGTGCCCCCAGCGCTTGAAGTTCTGGCAAGATGGCCTGTTGGGCTCGCAATTCCAAATTACAATAGGGGCACCAACTGCCCCTGTAAAAACTGATCACCAGAGGTCCCTGGGCATAGAGATCCTGGATTGACAAGCTTTGCCCAAAGGCATTGGGCAGCACTGCCTCGGGAATTTTCTGTCCCACCTGGAGTGCTTTTTCGGCCAGCCCACTGGCCCATAATTCTCTTAAACCTTTTTGTAAAATTGCTTTGGCTGTGGGGGGCATTTTTGCCAGTCCCTGGGTGTTTAAAGCTTGCAAAGCCTGATTTAATGACATCGTTATTCGCCTTATCTTTTTTAGTGTGGGGTTCATGTGATTGACCCCCCACACAAGAAAAATAAACTATAGGGGGTGAGGTATTCTGTCAGGAGCCTGACAATTGATAAATTAAACTATTAGGTTTGAATGGGCCTGCTCAGTGCTCTCAAATTGTGGGTTTAAGATAGCAGGGAGCCCGTCTTTTTCGGGCACCCCTGCTTCCAATTCATTTAATCTTTGTTTTTTGCGTGTCTGTCATTGAGTGATTGAGGGGCTCCTGATTGAGTGGATAAACCGATGAAAATGGCCAGGGTAGTTGTTTGGCTTCATTTTCATCGGGGGTCTCAATTCGAAAATTGAAGACTTGCTTATATTAGATTTTGTTGATGCAAACAGGCTGTCAGGTAGCTGACAAATATTTTCCAGATCTTTGTCAACCATCTGACATATTTTTTGATTTCAACCCTGTAGATTGAAGAACAGGAAAGCTGAATCTCAGCTGTTTCCAATTAAAAATTGAATCCAGGAGTTTTGAAATCTCAAGATGTTTAAACCCGTTATTTTATCTCTATTTGCTCTGTTACTGAGTGCTGGTTCCCTTACCCTGCCCGCAATGGCTGAAAAGGCACCTGCTTCTCAAACCCAGACCCAACCTGCCAAAGCCCAAGTGAAGCCGATTGTTGCTGTTGTCAAAGCCGATTGGTGCCCGGCCTGTCAAAAGATTTCTCCCACCCTCATGGGGTTGATGAAAGACTATATGAACAAAGCCGATTGGGTGGTTCTGGATGTAACAAACCCCAAAACCACTGCCGAGGCTGAGAAAAAAGCCAAACAGCTGGGGCTTGAAAAATTCTATGCTGAATTTGGTGCAAAGACTTCTACCGTGGCGATTATTGACCCCCAGACTAAAAAAGTCTTGAAAATGTTTATGGCAGAAGGCAAGCGTGAAAAATATGTTCTGGCGCTGAATCAAGCCCTGGCTGCCCATCAGGAGTAAGTAAAATGGCTATCCGTTCTGAGCAAAAGCAGCAGAAAATTTCCTGGCAGGTTTTGGGAGTGGGTTTGTTTTTAACCTGCTTTCTTCTACTGGGACTGACAGCTCTTTTTCGTCCGCTTTTGCTGGAGCGGGTACTCAGCTTTTCTGAAGGCTGGTTTTCTGAGTTGCTTGAAAAACAAAGTGCTGGTTTGCCTTTTCCAGCACTTTTGGGATTGGCCTTTGCCGGGGGCCTTTTGGGCAGTATTTCGCCCTGTATTTTGGCGATGTTGCCCATGAATTTGGGCTATATTGGCACACTCAAGATTGAAAGCCGTTGGGATGCCCTGCGCAAATCAGGGGCTTTTGTTTTGGGCGTTGTTTTGATTACCAGTCTGTTTGGCTTGGCCTCAGGATTTGCCCAGGCTGTGATGGTAACCTATAAGGGCTGGCTGTATAGCGTGGTTGCTTTAATTGTGCTGGTGATGGCTGCGGCCATGCTGGAGTGGATTCACTTGCCCCTGCCCCAGGTGGTGAAACGAATGCCGAGTGCTGGCCCCTTTGTCGTCGGGGTGGCCTTTGCCCTGATCAGTTCACCCTGTGCCAGTCCTGTACTGTTTGGTGTCTTGGCCCTGGCGGCCACTTCGGGAAATCCTTTGCTTTCGATTGCAACCATGGCTGCCTATGGTTTGGGGTATACGCTTCTGATTTTTCTTGCCAGCCTGTTTACGGGCCTGAGCAAACAGGTCGGGATTCTCAAATACCATGGTGCTCTGATTAATCGGATCTCGGCTTCCCTTTTGATTTTGGCAGGGATTTGGGCTTTGGTGGAAGGGGCGCGCTGGTTTCTGGCCTAGAGTTGTTGCCTGATTCTCAGGGCTTCAATGGCTGTGAGGAATAGCCAGAACCGCTTCGTGAATGCCGTGCTGACCAATATTCAGCTCGCGTGAAACCGTTTGAAACGGGTTTTCAACTCGGGGGGCATTCTGAGGGCAGGCCCTGAGCCAGAGGCTGAAGGCTTCCTGTTCTTCGCTGGGGGGCAAGCCCAGTGATTCCAGCAAGGGCAATACTTGTTCCTGAAAGGGTTTGAAGCTGGCCTGGCCAAAACGCAGAAATTCGCTTTCATGCACCACCAGTTCCTGGCTTTCCAGCAGGCTTTTCAGGCCTTGGGGGCTGAAAAACCGGCAAGCGCCCTGTTCCTGAACAGAAAAGGGGGTGAGTTGCCAGCTGCCGCGCAGCAGGTGGTAGAGCACGGAGAGGTGGCGAACATTGTAAGAGATGGCGATGATTTCTCCTCCCTCCGCCAGGTGTTTGTTTCTCAGGGTTTGCAGGCAGGTAACGGGGTCTCTGAGTTTTTCCAGGGCATGCAGCAAAACAATCCGCTCATAGCGGGTCTCGCCCAGGCTCTCTAGATCAGTGGTTCCATCTGCAACCGGAAGAAAATCAAGCTGTTCTTCTTCAAAATGGTCCCAGGTGCCCAGGTTCTGGGCGCTGAGCAGCAAGACCGAGGCCACTCCGACCTGGGCTTTGATCCGTCCATAGAGATATTGGTAATAGGCCCGCTTGATATGCATGTCTGTAAAGGCCTGGCGATCATTTTCGGGCTGGGATTGAAAATGGCGGAAATGTTCATAAACAGGCACAAAGCTGCGGGCGTCAATATGTTGATTGAGATAAACGGTTTCGCCGGGTTCCAGGCTTAAATCGAGGGCGTTCCAACGCTGAAAGTTTTCATCGACCAATTTGCGCTCTTGGGCTTCATGCCAGAATTCAGTCCCTGGATAGGGCGTGGAGATCAGCACTGAAAGTTTCCAGATTCGATCGCGGTTATTGCGAATAAACCACCAGGTGCGGGCCAAGTCTTCCCAGGTTTCATCGGGAGAGCCCACCATATAGCTGCCGACCACGGCAATGCCATAGCGCTCACAGAGTTGGAGGGCCCGCAGGGCTTCGCGGGCTGTGGTTTTGCCCTTGAGCTGTTTGAGGATCTTATCACTGGCAGATTCAAAGCCAAAACCAATAATCTGCCCATTCATGGCGGCAATCAGCTCAACAATTTCGGTATCAAAGACATTGGCGCGGGTATTCAGGGTAAAGCCCACCTTGCGGTGCAGGCCTTTGGCGCGAATGGCTTCGACGACGGTACGCAGACGTTTGCGGTTGAGGGGAAAGAGATCATCGTTGATTGCGATCAGGGTTTGTTGGGGGTAATCGCGGACAATGTCTTCAATTTCTTCAATAATACGGGGGATAGAATGGTAGCGTGTGCGCTGCCAGAAACGGGTAGAGGCGCAATAGGTGCACTGATACGGACAGCCTCGGGCGGTAAACAGGGGCTGTTGCCAGAGTTGATCCGGGCGATGGATCAAGGCCCTGTCGGGTTTGGGCAATTCGTCAAGCTCCATCATCCAGGGGCGGGGCGGGGTTTGTACCCGTTTGCCCTCGTGCCAGAAGACAATCCCCTGCACCTTTTCAAGGTTTTCGGGGGTGGCCTGTTTGTTCAAGTAGAGTTCCATCAGCTCGCGCAGGGTGATTTCACCTTCGCCGATCACGCCAATATCTACTTCTTCAGGCAAGCTTTCGGGCGCAGCAGAAATATGTTCACCCCCGACAATAATCGGAATTTCAGGGGCCATGCGTTTCAGCCAGCGGGCGTGGCGCATGACATGCTCAAAGGTCTCTGTAAACGAGGTCATGCCGATAATATCCGGCCCGTGACGCAGCAGACGTTCTGGGTCATCGACCTCCAGCACAATGTCTTCATCTTTGAAATGCAAATCGCGTTTCAGGATGGCTGAGAGATAGCTCAGGCCGAGAGGGCCGATGGTGGAACCACTGCCTCCGCCTTTGCCCTGAAAATACAGCAAGCCTAAACGCATGTAAAATTCCTCATTTGCAGGGATAAGATTCCCTTATGCTAGCAAAAGCCGGCACTTAATTCAATATGGGTGGGAGATTTCAATTTTTCTTTTTGAAGGTAGGCTTGCCAGCAGCGGGTATAAGCGGCCTCGACGGTTTTGACAAAGTTTTCGCTTTGGCAGAGAGGGGATGTGAGTAGATCATTGCGCAGGCTCTGGTGATAACTTTGCAAGCGGGAGCGATCGTGGAGCAAATCCAATGCCTTTTGCTGGTAGTCTTCAACGCTTTGGGCAATCAGTTCAGGATGCCCCAGTGCGGTCAGGATACTGCTGCCAGAACTCATGGGGCCTGCCAGACTGAGCACCGGGCGAGACATCCACAGCGCTTCAAGGGTGGAGACGCCTCCCTGATAGGGGAAGGGATCCAAGACCAAATCCAGCTCCTGATAAAAAGCCAAATGTTCTTCGTGGGAGCTGGGGCCCAAAAGTTCTACCTGCTGGGCGAGAGCACCCCAGGCTTTAATTTTTTGAAGAAAGCGCTCACGTGTGCCTGCATCTCCCAGGGCTGTGGCTTTGATTCTGAGCCGGGCTCCAGGCAGGGCCTGTAAAATTTCATGCCAGCATTGCAGCACCTGCTGATTCAGCTTAAACAGACTGTTGCCTGTGCCCAGCACCAGCGGGGCTGCTTTTGCGCGTGGTACCAAGGAGGGCGCTGTATCAGGGGGCGTCCAATGCATGAATTCGGGAAGATAAAGCACGGTTTCACTGAACTCAGAAACACTGCTGCGGGGGGTGATCTGGGCATCGGAAAAGAAATAGTCCATGCCGGGCAATCCCGTAGCATCTCCATAGCCCAGTCCTGTGAACTGCAGGGGAGCCGGATGCTGTAAAAATACTTTCAGGCGGTGTCCTTTGGTCTGCCCATTCATGTCGACCAACAGATCGATCTGGTCTTCACGTATTTGTTCGACCACTTCGGCATCGCTGAGATAGGCAATATTGCGCCAATGACTGTCTCTTTCCCCTTCGGGCAACAGACTTTTTAAACGCAGGGTTTCACTGTCGGGTGTGAACACATTGGCGTAAACAAAAATTTCGAATTTTTCCAGATTGTGGTGGCGCAGCAGCATTTCACTGGTCATGGCGGCTGAGTGCTGACGTAGATCGGCAGAAACATAGCCGATACGCAGGCGTTCTGAGCTTGAATTTTTTGCTGGCCGTGCTGGAGATGCCTGAAGCAGGGGCCAGCTTTTTTTCTGAAGAGCCCGTCGCTCTTGCTGGCTGACAGTGGGCAGGCAACGCAGGCAAAAATCGAGGTGAATCAAAATTTCATCCTGGCCTTCAAGGCTTTGCGCATAGGCTGATTCAAGCCATTCGCGTGCAGACTCTGCTTCTCCCTGCATCAACGCGATTTGACCGAAATAGGCCATAAAGCGGGGGTTTTGCGGGTCTAAACGCAAGGCCTCTTGCAGACATTGGCGGGCGGCTTCGTATTCGCCGACCTGGTTCAAAACCTGCCCCAATTGGGCATAGGCTTCGGCTTGGCTGCTTTCGCGTTTCAACGCTTCCTGGCAGGCTTTAAAGGCCTGGGCCCCTTGTTCATGCTCAAAAAAAACCTGGGCGATGCTGAGATAAATGGAGGCAGCGTCTGGTTTGAGCAGCAGGGCCTGTTCCATTTGCCGCAATGCGGCTGGCAGCCTGCCTGTTTTGCTGAGCAGAAGCCCCAGATTTTGGTGAGCTTCAGCCAGTTTGGGCTCTAAAAAAAGCGCCTGCTCACAGGCTTCTATTGCTTCCTTGCGCTTGCCCAAACGTTCAAGCACTTCTGAAAGACTGACAAATATTTCAGCCTGGAGAGGCGCTTTGCCCAAGGCCTGAAGATAATATTCGGCTGCTTTTTGCCATTGGCCCTGGCGGTGAAAAAGCAGGCCCAGATTTTGCAGAATTTCAGCCTGATCCGGCAGGCATGCCAAGGCTTCTTCCAAACAGGGCTGAGCTTCAGAATAGGCTTTGAGATCGATCAAAACCAAGCCCAAACCATTGAGGTTTTCGGGGCTGCGGGAAAGTTCAAGCGCTTTTTGATAAGCTGCTCTTGCGCGCTTCAGATCGCCTTTGCGATAGGCCTTTTCACCCTCTAAACTCCACGGGGTAGCTTGGGGGGCATCAGGGGCTGGTTCGTGCGGGCACATCTTTTGCAAAAATCCTTCCGGCCTGGGCTGCTTGAATCGCTTCAAGATCGGCGGGTGTCAGCAGGCCCTGATTCAGCAGAATTTGAGCGGCCTCTACCGCGTCACGGGTCAGATAGGTGCCTTGAAAACGGGGATCCTGGGCTTGAGCCTGCGTGACATTGTTAATAAAAATACCTTTGACGCGCCCTGGAAATTCCTGGGCAATCTGGCGGTAGATTTCAGGATCTTTTTCACCGCTGTCTCCGAAAAAAAGAAAACTTTTCTGGGGATAGGTGGCGAATAACTGGCGCAGACGTGAGAGTTTAAAGGCGTATTGTTCCAAGGGGCTGTCATCGGTTTTGCCAAAGCCCCATTTTTTCAGTTCAATTGCGCCGGTAGGAAAGGTGCGAAAGTCCATAAAACGGTAAATATACGGCGAGAGGTTAAAGGGGCTGCCGCTGATATACGTGATATCGCCATCGGCTTGGCCGTCGCGGTTTTCAAGGCGTTGGTAGAGCATGGCGGTGCCGGGAATGGGTTCTGAACTGTAGGAATTGCTGAAGAGCAGCCGGCGCAGGGCATTGAGCTTTTGGGTGACATTGCTGAGTTTAATCGTATCGTCGATATCTGAAACAATGCCGATATCCTGGCTGTTCAGGCTTTGGATCACGATTTTTTCCGAGCTGGGTGGGGCTGTTGCTTTCTGACCGGGTGCCAACTCGGCCTGCAAAGTATAAAGGCCTGCTGACAGGGGGCCAAAAGCACCGATTGGCGCTTGAATCATGCCTTCTTTATCGCTGATCAGGGTGATCTGTTTGCCATTTAGGCTGAAGATCACCTGTATGCCGGGCACTTCTTTGACGCTCAGCGAGGTGAGATTGCGCCAGAAATTAACCAGTGAAGAATCATGGGGGCTTTCAGGTTTTTGATTCTCGGCTTGAATGACGCGGGCCTTGAGCCAAACCTGACTTTCGTTGCCATAACTGCGAAAAAGGCGGATATCAAGTTTTTTTGCGCTTCTCTGTGCTTCCAACTGAGCGGAGCCAAGTGCGGTGGTTTGCACCATCTGGAGGGGGTAACTGCTGCAGGAACACAGCAGCAGGAGGCTGAAGAGTAATTGTTTTTTCATGGTGAGCTTTCAACTAAACGCCTGGATAAAGATAATCTCTATTATAGTATATTCTCGGCTTGTTTATTTTTCAGGTCTGTATTTCAGGGTCTGGGGGGCAAACCCCTAGAGAAGAGGTGAACCGGCCGTGATATAATACACCCCATGCGTAAAACACCGATTCATCTGGCTTTTCTGGTTTTATTTTCACTCAGCCTTTTGGTTTGCTTGGCCTCTGCCTTTGCAGAAGACAATAAACCCAAGGTCGCCGTGGTGCAGTTTGAAAGCATTGGCGTTGAACCCTCCTTGGGCGCTGCGGCCAGTGAGATTCTCTCTACCCATCTGGCGAGCCGGGAACAGGCGTTTCGGGTGGTTGAACGCACCCAATTGCAGAAAGCTATGAAGGAATTGGGCTATCAGAATACTGCGCTGGTTGATCCCGATTCGGCAGTGCAGATTGGTAAGCACTTGGGGGCCCGTTATATTGTGGTGGGCAGTGTGACCCGTTTTGGTAAAAGTTATTCACTCAATGCCCGGATTGTCGAAGTGGAGACTGCCGAGGCCCGTTCGGTTGAACCTTTAATGGCTCCTGAGTTAAACCCTGCCACGGTGGTCCAATTGGGGCAACAAATCACCACCCGTCTCAATTTGCTGATCTCGCCCGTGGCTTTGCCTTCTTCTTTGCCCACTGTTCCGCCAACGCGTCCCCTTCAGCCCCTGGCTTCCCCCATGACCTCTCAATTGAGTCAGTTTGGGGCGTTGGTTTCGATCCCCGCAGGCCCTTTTTTACGTGGAGATCAACTCAATGAGGGGCAGGACGACGAGCGCCCGGCCCGCACGATTTATATCGACTCTTTTTCAATCATGGAGCATGAAGTAACCCAGTCTCAATACATGCGTTATCTTTTGGCGACAGGCCACAAGCCCCCCTTGCACTGTGATTATGGCAAACCCGTCTGGGACCCTGAAAAAAAAGCCAATTATCCCGTGATTTGCGTGAACTGGCAGGAAGCCCATGACTATTGTGCTTGGGCCGGTTTGCGTCTGCCCACAGAAGCTGAATGGGAAAAAGCTGCACGTGGTCCGCAGGGCCTGCGTTTTGCCTGGGGAAATGAAGCGCCAAACTGCGATAAAACAACCTTTTCAGGTTGTAAGGGAAGTTTGGGCGGATTGCATGCCGTCGGTGAGAAACCTTTGGGCAACAGTCCCTATGGTTTGCGTGATATGACAGGCAATGTTTGGGAATGGGTCAGCGATTGGTATGATGATCATTATTACAGAAACAGCCCTGATCGCAACCCGCCTGGGCCGGGGGGGAAAGGCCAGAAGAGTACCAAAGTTCTGCGGGGAGGAAGTTTTGCCCATGATGAATTTGCGAACCGCGCCAGTAACCGCAGTGATTTACCCCCTGATTTTCGCAATTCCATGACGGGTTTTCGTTGCGCGCGTTAAAGACTTTCTCTTGCTTCTGTTTTTCATTCTGATCAAAGATCACAGGATCTTTTTGCTGCCTGTGCTAAAGTAAGCGTGAAAACAGTGTATTCAAGTTAAACAAGAGGATGGGTTAAACACATGTATCAGGATTTAGAGTGTTTGATTTCAGCGCCTGTGATTACCTCCGACGATATAGAGCGTTTGGTGGGTAGTTTGGAATGCGAAGGGTAGCAATGCTTGAGTCTTCCCTGAGCCCCGAAGCCCAGGCCCGCCTGATGGCGATTGCGCGCCAGATTCGTGATGAAGTCTCTGACTTACCCGATAGTCCGGATAAGCAGGCGAAAATTCAAGCCCGAATCCGTGAACTATATCAAGCGCAATTCCCTGAGGATTACGAGCGCATTAAACATTTGCTGCAGGGTTCCTAGTTTTACAGGCCTATCTGAGGTCTGAATGGCCTCAATCTATTTCCCACTAAGCTTTATCATCGATTAATGTTTTTTTTCTTGCACAAAAATTTTTTGAGTCTGCATTCCAATGCTTATTTTTAAGGATTGGATTGTGTGCCTGAGATCCTAAAAGCAAACCCCCTGGGTGAGAGCCCAGGGGGTAAAACAATTTTATGCGGTTTATTTGCGTGAAGCAGTCATCGCGCCAGCCAGACCTCCGGCCGCTCCGGTTACGCCCCCGACAACTGCACCAAGAACGCCTACGGCTACTGCGTCTTTGATATTGCCGCTGGAGAGATTTTTACCTGCCAAAGCCAGGCCTCCAACCAGTGCGCCTACACCCGCACCTACAGCTGCGCCTTTGAGTTTGCTTTCTGTCGTATTGGCGGCAACGCCACCGGCTAAGCCGCCTGTCACAGCTCCTCCCATGGCACCAGCCAGAGCGAAGAGTTGTGCCCAGCCCTTGCCTTCACCATGAGAACCCAAGGCCATCAGGGCCAAGGGGACACCAGCAGCCATCGCACCTCCGAGAGCGCCTGCGCCGGCACCTTTTAAGGTGGGAACCATGCCGCGTTTAAGTTCTGTGATATCGTTGCTGTCTTTGAGCAGGGCTTTGTTTTCTGTTACCGGAGCCGTTTGTTGAGGGGCGGCTTTGGGGGCTTGGACAGGGGTGTTTAAAAGGGGTGTGTTGGATACAGCAGTAATCGTTGACATGGTTCACTCTTTTCTTCACTTGAATTAAATTTTATTTATAAACTAGATATAGATTGGTTAAATTTAATTTTGCTGAAAAAGATAAAGATAAGGTTAAGATTAGAAAAAATAATATTTAAAATTAAATTATTTAATATTTAATCTTTTGCGCGGAAGTGCTTGCTTCCAAGGTGTTTCCTTGATTTTTGATTTCTTTTTAAAGACTGTGAGTATCAAAAAGCATGGATTTTCTCTCGCTTCGCTCAGAACGGTGATTCGGTGGGTAAAGCGTGGGCTGTTTTCATGGCTTGAATCTCTGCAGCCTGATTCTGAATCCAGCTTAAAAAGTTTCCGAGCGTATTGATCTCTTCACTGCTGACGGCCATACCCGTGGGCAATACCATTACTTTCTCTGCAATGGCCTCTGTGACGGGCAGTTGCTTGCCTGCTTCAGGATAAAGCTGAAGATAGGGTTTGAGGCGGTGACAGCCCGGATAAAAATAGCGACGGGCAATTACATTTTCGGCATGGAGCAGCTCAACGACACTGTCCCGATGAAGCCCAAAACCTGCAGGATCGAGTTCCAAGACCAAATATTGAAAATTGCTGGTTTCAGGCAAGGGAAGCAGTTTCAAGCCTGGGATTCCTTGGGTTGCCTGTTTCAGGGCTTGGTAATTGCGTCGGTTTTGGGCGATAAAAGTCTGGGCATATCGCAACGAGCTGCGTCCTACGGTGGCACAGATTTCATTCATTTTGGCATTGATACCCAGCTCAACCACCTGATCATAATCGACAAAGCCAAAATTGCGCATCAAACGCAAGCGCTCTGCCAGGGCGGAATCTTGGGTGGTGATGATTCCCCCTTCGAGGCTGTTGACGAACTTAGTTGCATGCAGACTGAAGACTTCGGCTTGGCCCAAGCCGCCGATCATGCGCCCCTTGTATTGGCAACCCAAGGCATGGGCTGCATCGAAGATCAATTTGAGCTGGTATTTCTTTGCAAGGGCTTCTAGGGCTTCTACTTCGCAGGCCTGGCCCCAAAGATGCACGCCCAGAATCGCAGAGGTTTGGGGGGTAATCAAGCGCTCCACCGCCTGGGGATCGAGGGTATGGGTTTCAGGTAGAATATCGCAAAAGACAGGCTGAATTCCCAACCACTGCAGGGCATGTACTGTGGCGACAAAGGTAAACGAGGGAACAATCACCTCGCCGTGCAGATCCAAAGCCTTAAAGAGCAGCTCCAGGCCCAGGGTTGCGTTGCTGACGGCTAAACAATGCTTGACCCCCAGGGTATCTGCCAGTTCGGCTTCGAAAGCCTTGAGCTGGGGGCCGTCATTGGAGAGCCAGCGGCTTTCCAATACGGTTCGAATTTCGGCCAGAATCTCTTCACTGGGAGCCAGATTGGGCCGTCCCACAAAGCGCTTTTCGTGGAACAGGGGGTCGCCTCCAAAAAGGGCAAGGTCGGACAGGGATTGCTTGAACATAGCTGCCTTTCTTGAACTTCAGGCCTCTAGCATAGCCTTAAGCCCTGCTGATTTCAAGTACCTGAAGGCTTGCCTTGCGCGTGCTTTTGAGAAAGTTTTTCAAACCCCAGCTAAGAACAGGGAGAGCAAGCGTTTCCGGCCTGAATTCTACATGCTATGCTAAATGCGAAGCATTGCTGAGAAAGGGTTTTTCATGCGCAGATTTCAAACTGTTTTTTCAAGCCCCAAACCGATTATTGGCATGATCCATCTTTTGCCCCTGTTGGGAACGCCCGCCTACCAGAACAACCGCGAGCAGATTTTAGAAACGGCTCTGCAGGAGACCGAAACCTATCTCAAGGCAGGTATTGATGCTTTGATGATCGAAAATATGCATGATTTGCCCTATCTGAACCGTACTGTGGGGCCTGAAATCGTGGCCATGATGGGAGTGATTGCCTACGAAATCAAAAAAAGGTCGGCCTTGCCCTGTGGGATTCAAATTCTAGCAGGGGCCAATCAGGCCGCGTTGGGCGTGGCTGCTGCTGCCGGTTTGGATTTTATTCGGGCTGAGGGTTTTGTTTTTTCACATATTGCTGATGAGGGCCAGATGGATGCCTGTGCCGGTGAACTCTTGCGTTACCGCAGACAGATAGAGGCCCAGCAGATATTGGTTTTTACAGATATTAAAAAAAAGCACAGTTCACATGCCCTGACCCAGGATGTGGATATTGTCGAAACAGCCCAAGCCGCTGAATTTTTTCGCAGTGATGGGTTGATCATTACGGGTTCGGCCACGGGCAAACAGGCCAGTTTAAAAGAACTTGAAGCCGTAAAAGCTGCAGTACAATTGCCTGTCATGGTAGGCTCTGGCGTTGAACTCGACAATCTCGAAGCCTATTTGGCGATTGCGGATGCTTTGATCATTGGTTCGTATTTTAAAGCGGGCGGAGCCTGGCAAAACCCTGTGAGCTATGAGCGTACGGCCGCATTGATGGAAAAGGCTAGGCGCTATCGTTCTGCCTGACCCGATGGATCTGTTCTTTGAAAGGCAGGTTTGGCAAAAATGACAAGTGCGATCTGTTATCAAAATAACCAGGTTTGGGGCAGCAATGGCTGTATTGAAGATATTTTGATCAAATTGATCAAATACAGCCCTGAAAACTCGCTGCTCTTGCAATGGTCATTGGAGCATTACCGTCTCTTTTTTTCTGGGATCTGTTGTGATTTGAGTGAGATTTTAACCGATGCTGCCTCGATTTTAGAGTGGCAGGAAACGATTCAGCAGGCGCTTGACGATCTCAAGACCTCATCAGGTTGGACTGCCTTGGGCCTGCTCTGGATTGATGAAAACCGGGAAGCACTCTGTCGCATTGCAGAAGCCCCACCAACTTGAGTTTGCTTGGATTAAAAGCTCAATTGCACAAGGGTTTGTTTTGATGCTTGAATCAGTTTGTATTTAGAATATCCAGATTCTAATTTGATAATACAATTTCTGATTGATTTGTTGCTGAAATTGAATGCGGGTAGAAATTCAAGCAGTGATTTTTCCTGGCTCATCTGAAAAAGTTTGAGATCATCCTTGGCTGTGAATTTTCTCAGGCGGATACGGGGCTGCGTGTTCTGCTTGCTCTTGGTCATGGCTTTTGAGGGCTGGGTTTGAGGGCGTGAAGCGTACAGTGTGAGGCGGGTTCAGAAGGAACTTCCCGGCTGGAGAGGACTTCAAATCCAGCGCTGAGCAACTCGTTCTCAAGGGCTGTCTTGGAGACGATCTGGCGATAGGGATGGCCTGCCCGCATCTGGATTTCTTTCTCTGTATCGCCGCAATGGCACAAACTGCTGACAAAAAAGAGGCAGTGCGGTTTCAGGGCCTGCAAAACATTTGCCAGAAAAACAGCGCGATCCTCGTCAATGATACAGTGCAGACAATTGCCATCGACAATCAAATCATAGCTTTGCTCGGGCAAAACCCCTGCTTGCGAGAGATCTGCGACAGAATACTCAATCTTGAAACCTTCCGCCAAGGCTTTGGCTTGGGCCCATTCAATTGCACGCGCCGAGACATCTACCCCATGCACCTGATAGCCTCTTTGGCTCAACAAACGGCTGAAATGGCCTTCGCCACAGCCCAATTCAAGTACCCGCCCCGTTTGGGGAACCTGGGAATGGCTGAAAAGGCGTTCGAGCCAAAGATATTCCTTTGCCAGACGTTGTGCGCCTCCCCAGCCAGCTTGCCCTGTGGCAATGGTTTCAGCGTAGAGAGGATCGTAAATGGAATAATCGCCTTTCATGACTTGGTTTTGCGCTGAGTTGGTTTCTTGGGTTTGGGGGCAGGCAGTTCTTGGGTTGTGATCTGAATCAGTTGTCTGAGCCAAGCCGGATCTTTGAGTGGCTCTTGAATCAGAAAACAGGGTTTGGCACCGGGGTAGGGTGAACGTTCAATCGGGGTTTGAATAAAGGCGCGGCCTGCTTCTGTGGGCTTGACGAAAAGCTGGTTGTCGGCAAGCAGGGCCACAATTTTCGCTTGGGCATAAAGGGCGTATTCCCCAAACATGGCTTTGGCTGAGAGTTCTGCTTGAAGGTCCAACTGTTTGAGCAGGGTTTCGAGCCAGGCTTTATCGGTGGGCATGTGCTTGCTCTTTTCAGGTTGATTTGCTCTTGCTATTCTAATCGAGACTGTGCAATTGGGCAATTCTTTGACGCTTACGTTATGCTGTGCAAAGCTTTGAGGAGTGCTTTCGGGGCAGGAGAGTGGAAAGGGGGGGCTGGGTGAAAAATCTGCATTATCGAAATTGCCATCTCTGTGAGGCGATGTGCGGTCTTGAAATTGAATATGAAGGCGAGCGGGTACTCTCCATTCGCGGAGATCAGGCGGATCCCTTCAGTCAGGGACATCTTTGCCCCAAGGCGGTGGCTATCCAGGATATTCATACCGATTCGGATCGTGTGCGCGCCCCCCAGAAGAAAATCAAGGGGGCCTGGGTTGAGATCAGTTGGGATGAGGCTTTGGATACGGTGGCTACAAAACTCTCTCAGCTTCAAGAACGCTATGGTCCCGATTCTGTTGCGATTTATATGGGAAATCCGATGGCTCACAATTTTGGTGGGGTTTTGTATCTCAGCGCCTTGCATGAAGCCCTCAAAACCCGCAACAAATACTCGGCGACCTCTGTCGACCAGCTCCCGCATATGCTGGCGGGGTTCTTGATGTTTGGCCACCAGCTGCTCATGCCGGTGCCCGATCTGGATCGCACAGATTTTTTTCTGAATATTGGGGGCAATCCCCTGGCTTCAAATGGCAGTATCATGACCGCACCCAATATTCGTAAACGTTTCAAAGCCTTGAAAGCACGCGGCGGCAAACTGGTTGTGATTGATCCCCGGCGAACAGAAACCAGTCAAATTGCCGATCAGCATCTGTTTATTTCGCCTGGGCGGGATGCGTTTCTGCTCTTGGCCATGCTCCATACTCTTTTTGCCGAAAATCTCGTCAAAAAAGAGTCTCCCCATGCCACTTCCCTGTTCGGGGGAGGTGAAATGCCGGGCTGGGTAGCTGATTTTCCCCCCGAGGCTGTGGCTGGGGTGACGGGGATTTCTGCTGAAGACATAAAAACCTTGGCACGGGATTTCTGCGCGGCCCGCTCTGCTGTCTGTTATGTTCGCTTTGGGGCCTGCACCCAGGCCTTTGGGGCTCTTGTGGTTTGGCTCAGCTATGTCTTGAATGGCATGACAGGGAATTTTGACCGGGCGGGTGGTTTGATGTTTACTTCACCGGCTGCCGATTTGGTGGGTGTTTCCAAACGTTTAGGAAAAGCAGGCAGCTTTGGCCGCTATTTTTCCCGCGTGCGCCACCTGCCTGAATTTGGGGGGGAGTTTCCTGTTTCCACCTTGGCTGACGAGATGGAGACACCGGGTCAAGCTCAGATTCGGGGGCTTTTGACCCTGGCGGGGAACCCTGTTTTATCAAGCCCCAATGGGGGGCGTCTGGAAAAAGCTTTGGAGCAGCTTGAGTTTATGGCTTCAATTGATCTCTATTGCAATGAAACCTCCTGCAAGGCAGATATTTTGCTGCCAGCCAGTTTTGCGCTTGAAGAGGATCATTTTGATTTGATTTTTAATCTGCTCTCGGTAAGAAATACCCTGAAGTATTCCCCCGCCCTGTTTGAGCGGGTGGGAAATACCAAACCCGATTGGGAAATTATTTTTGAATTGGCCCAACGTCTGCAAATCAAAAAAGGAGGCCTGGATTCCCTGTTCGCGCAGGCCATGCAGTTCTTGGGCAAAGGCCTCAAACCTGCGGCACTGGTAGACACAATGATCCGTTTCGGGCGCTATGGGGATTGGTTTTTGCCTTTTTCGCAGGGGTTGAATCTTGCAAAACTCAAAGCGCATCCGCATGGACTGGATTTGGGAGCGCTTCAGCCTGCTTTGCCCGAGATTCTCTGCACGCCAGATCAAAAAATCAACTGGGCCCCCCGGGAATATCTTGCTGATCTCTCGCGGCTCAAACAGGATTTGAAGCGACCCGCTCCTGAATTTCTGTTGATTGGACGCAGACAGTTAAGAAGCAATAATTCCTGGATGCATAACAGTTTGAGACTGGTAAGGGGAAAAAATCCCTGTACGCTGCTGATGCATGCCCAGAATGCAGCAAATTTGGAGCTTGTTTCAGGGGATTGGGTCGAGGTCTGTTCTGCGACTGGGGCCCTTCAGGTTTCGGTTGAGGTGACGGATGCGATCATGCCTGGGGTGGTCAGTTTACCGCATGGCTGGGGACATGATCGCCAGGGCGTCCAATTGAAAATTGCCCGCGAGCATGCCGGGGTTAGCCTCAACGATATAACCGAGCATTTGAGCATTGACGCGCTTTCTGGCAATGCCGCCCTCAATGGGGTGTCGGTCAAAATTCGCAAAATTGAGCCCGCTCAGCAAGATTCCTGAGTTTGCGGTGAACTTTTATTTCAATGCTTGAGCTTTGCCCCTCAAAATCGCTATGATAATCGCAGGAGGAAGCCCCCATGTCTGAACCCTCATCTCTGACCATCACGCAAAAGCTGCGCCCTGGTTTGTTGCTGCCCTTTTCTTTGCTTGGGCTTTTCAGTGTGGCTTTGCTTTTTTTTAGAATTCGCTATACCGGCACCCCTTATTTTTCATTTTTGGTTTGGAATCTCTTTTTGGCCTTGATTCCCCTGGCGGTCAGTACGATCTTTCGCCTGGGAGAAAACCGCTTTCAGGGGCTGCCCTGGCTTGTTGCTGGCTTGGCGCTTTGGCTGCCTTTTTTTCCAAACGCGCCGTATATTATTACCGATCTGATTCATCTGCGCTATCGCATGAATATGCCGGTCTGGTTTGATGCCTTGCTGATTCTTTCTTTTGCGCTCTGTGGGCTTTTGGCGGGTTTTCTCTCGCTTTGGGATTTTGAGCAGGCGATTGCCCGGCGTTGGGGGGCTTGGGCAGGGGTTGGCTTTTCAGGTCTGACCCTGTTTCTGGCTGGCGTGGGTATTTATCTTGGGCGTTTTCTGCGCTGGAACAGTTGGGATTTGCTTCACCATCCCCGCGCGGTGCTGACAGATACCCTGCAGCCCTTTTTTCAGCCGGGTGCGTTTTTGCCTGTTTTGGGCGTGATTGGTTTTATCTTCATGTTTCAAGCCTGTGTTTATCTCTGCTTCCGCCAGATGCTGCGTTTGCCCCACGAAACCATTTAAGCTGTTTCAGACCATCGGCACTCATGCAATGGGTGCCGATTTTTTATTGCGATTTTCGATTCAGAGCCGTGGGGCTCTGTTAAAATCGAAAAAGAGTAAATCGCCAGGAGCCACCATGAGCAATCTGCAAATTTTTGGCACGCGCAAATGTTCTGAAACCCGCAAGGCTGAGCGCTTTTTCAAGGAACGGGGACAGAAGTTTCAGTTTATTGATCTCAAAGAGACGAAAATCAGCAAGGGAGAATTGAACAGTATCCGCAAATCTGTGCCTTTAAAGGATCTGATCAATACCCAGGGCGCAGAGTACCAGAAGCGCAACCTCAAATATATTGTGCATGATATCGAGACTGAGCTTTTAGAGCATCCCCTGCTCCTCATGACCCCGATTGTGCGCCAGGGCCCCAAAGCAACCGTGGGTTTTCAGCCTGAAATCTGGAAAACCTGGTTGGCTTAAACGCCCACCAAAAAAGCCCCCAGACGGGGGCTTTTGGAATTGAAAAATTTACTCTTTATCCTGGCTCAAGAGGGCGGCACCCAGACCAATCAGGAGCAACCCCCCGACTACAGCGCCTGCAGCTGCATCAGCAGCATCGCTGGGGTAGCTGTTGTGGTAGGGCTCATGGCGCACGGGATCACGGAAGGGATCATTGTGATAGGGGGCAGGTTCATGAAAAGGATTGTGATCATAGGCATCATGATGAGAAGGCTCATGGAAAGGATTTTGGCCTACCTGGCGGCTTTCACCAATGGTCAGCGAGCCTGAAGACAAGGCATTTGCAAATTCACGGGTGCTGATGCGGTTGTCACCATTGCGATCGATCCGGTCTTTGACGTCATAGGGCAGTTCCAAATCATCCTTGGAAATCCAAGCGTCACTGACCCACTGAGAGACCGGACGATCAAAATTTTCATTGCGTTTAGAAAAATAAGCTGCAATTTTATCTGCGGTTTCGGGGTTGATATTGTTCAGATAAACATCGCCCTCTGCCAGGGAGTTTGCCAGTTCACGGGTGCCGGCAACCCCATTTGAATTGCCAATATTGCGGTGGGCATTGTAGGAGATCGTCGCTTCATTGCGGTCAATGCGGTTGTTGCGATTGGAATCCATGGCGCGGGTAACGGCCATATAGTCTTGAGAAGATAATTTTAAATTTCCCATGGTTCAATTTCCTCTTTTGCACACTTGAATATATAAATTGGAAGGAATCAGGTTTTTTTGCCTGAATCTGATAGGTTTTTTATCGGCGCATGGGGTGCAATTTATTCTTATGATAGAGTTAAGCCTTGGCGTATTTTTGTTTAAATAAAAATTATTACTTATTTAATCTTTGGACTGTGCGTGTGCGGGCATAAGTCTTGTTCTCAGAAGGGGGGGTAAAAAAGATACTCTATGATACAATAAATATACAAGCTTAACCTGGAGCTACCTGACCCGCTGAGGCGCTTGGGCAGTGTATAATCGGGTAAGCATACCACCACAACACTTTAACAGGAAAAGCCATGTCCCAGAAAACCACCCCCGTGGCCTATGATGAAAACGCAATCAAGACCCTCAGTTCCCTCGACCATATCCGCCTGCGTCCGGGCATGTATATCGGGCGTTTGGGCAATGGAAATCACCGCGATGATGGGATTTATGTCCTGGTCAAAGAGGTGGTTGATAACGCCATCGATGAATTTATTATGGGCCACGGTTCCCGTGTTGAAATTCGTTTAGAGGGAGATCTGGTCACTGTGCGTGACTTTGGCCGTGGGATTCCGCTCGGCAAGGTCGTGGATTGCGTTTCGACCATCAATACGGGTGCCAAATACAATGACGATGTCTTTCAGTTCAGTGTTGGGCTGAATGGGGTGGGCACCAAAGCTGTGAATGCCCTTTCTGCCAGTTTTACCGTGCGCAGCTACCGTGAGGGCCGCTACAAAGAAGCCCGATTTGAGCAGGGTGCACTCGTGCATGAAGAAGAAGGCCCCAGCAAAGAGCGCAACGGCACGCTGGTTCAGTTTGTGGCAGATACCGAGGTCTTTGGCCCTTTCCACTATAATTTGGAGTTCCTCAACCGTCGCTTTGCCTATTATGCCTATCTCAACGCTGGTCTGAGCCTTGATTTTAATGGTGAAATCTTTTATTCCGATCAGGGCCTTTATGATCTGCTGCAACATGAGGTGGAAAGCGAAAAACTCTACGATCCGATCTATTTCAAGGGGCACCGGATTGAATTTGCCCTGACCCATACCCAAGCCTATGGCGACGACTATCTTTCTTTTGTCAATGGGCAATATACCTCTGATGGCGGCACCCATCTCTCGGCCTTTAAAGAGGGCGTACTCAAGGGCGTAAATGAGTTTGCCAAACGCAGTTTTCAGGCCGATGACGTACGTGAAGGGCTGGCGGGTGCGATTGCAATCAAGATCAAAGACCCGGTTTTTGAATCCCAGACCAAAAACAAGCTTGGCAATACCGATGTTAAAACCTGGATCGTGCAAGAGGTCAAGCGCGAGGTTGAAGACTATCTGTATAAAAATCCTGAAGTGGCGCAGATTATTCTCGACAAGGTCAGTCTGAATGAGCGCATTCGCAAGGAATTGCAAGGCATTAAAAAGCTGGTCAAAGAAAAGGCGAAAAAAGTCGCAGTTAAGGTGCCCAAGCTCAAGGATTGTAAGTTTCATCTCAACGCCAAGCAGCCTCGGGGTGAAGAATCGATGATCTTCATTACCGAAGGCCAGTCGGCCAGTGGTTCGATTGTCATGAGCCGTGACGTGATGACCCAGGCCGTTTTTCCACTCAAGGGAAAACCCGTCAATGTCTATGGGGCCAAACGCAATCTGCTCTACGAAAACGAGGAGCTTTACAATATTGTGCAGGCCCTGGGCATTGAAGACAATGTTGATAATTTGCGCTATAACAAAGTTATTCTTGCCACCGATGCCGATGTGGACGGCATGCATATCCGCAATCTGCTGCTGACGATTTTTCTCCATTTCTTTGAGGCGCTGGTGCTGCGCGGGCATGTCTATATTCTCGAAACCCCGCTTTTCCGCGTGCGCAACCCCAAACAGACCCTTTACTGTTATTCTGAGCAGGAAAAAGAGAGTGCGCTGAAAAAGCTCGGTAAAGGGGCTGAAATTACCCGATTTAAAGGTTTAGGCGAAATTTCACCGCAGGAATTTGGTCAGTTTATTGGCAAAGATATGCGCCTGTTGCCTGTCAGCGTACGTGAAAAACATGAGATTCCCCGCCTGCTGACCTTTTATATGGGCAAAAATACCCAGGAGCGCAAGCAATATATTATGGAAAATCTGGTCTGATGAGTTCGGCTGAAAAAAAACCTTTTTCAATTGAAGAAGAAACGCCGCTTGCCTATTTTGAGAAACTGGTGGAGTTTATTTACGACCCCTGGTATGCCCGTTTTCTGCGTCGGATCAGCGCGCGCTATGAGCGTGCCAAAATTCCTGAAGAAATTGAACTGATGCCTTTCTTTGTTGACAGCCTGATCTTTGAAACCTTTATTGATCGCAAAACGCCTCTGGATCGCTTTATTGAGCATTACCAGGCCCAGTTAAAACCCCGCCAGCTTAAAATTTACCAACGCTTTAAGACCTCGGCCCTGGGCTGTTATGAAATTCTTGAGCGCCACAAGCCCGATCGTCTTCTTCTGCGTGATTTGCTGGATGACAGTCCGGTGGAGGTCCACGATGGGGAAGCCTGGCGCTATATGATGCCGGGTTTTTATGCGATCTGCCGCTTGCTGCCCTATGAGGATAGCCTGGTCTTGACCGGATCCTGTGCGGTGCTCAATTATAAAACCCGTGAAGAAGTTCTGGCTTTGGCCCGTGAATTCAAGCATCCTCCGCTCTTTGTCGAGGGCGAAAGCCGACCCGCGAGCCCCTGATGCCCTGGTTCCAAAAAACCTTTCAGCTCAGGCCCTATCCCCGTGGTTTTCATTTGATCACCCCTGAAGTGGAAGCGGCTTTGCCTGCATTGCGCCAGCTTCAGATTGGGCTGGCCCATCTTTTTATTCAGCATACCTCTGCCAGTTTAACCCTGAATGAAAATGCAGATCCCACTGTGCGCAGTGATTTTGAGCGCCATTTCAATCTTTTGGCCCCTGAAAATGCGCCCTATTACCAACATGTCTTTGAAGGGCCGGATGATATGCCAGCCCATCTCAAGGCTTCCCTGCTGGGGGCTTCGCTGACGGTGCCGATTCGGGATGGACATTTCTTGCTGGGCACCTGGCAGGGGATTTATCTCTGTGAACACCGCGACCAGGGCGGTCGCCGTACCCTGACGCTGACCCTGCAAGGGGAGTAGCGTGGTAAGTTTTGATGAAGACAAAGGGAGAGAGAATATGCAAGCGAGTCTGATCAAACATCTCAATAATCGTTTTATTTCTTATCATGATTGGATTAGGGGCCTATCCTCAGAGGATTTAAAGGCTAAACTGCCGGTGAAAAAAAACAAATCTCTGGGTGAGCACTTCTGGTGTCTGATTGGTGCGCGGGAGTCCTATACCCGTGCGCTGCAGGCAGGGGTTTGGGTGGGTTTTGACTGCTCCTTGGAATCGATAGAGAGCCCTGAAAAGATCCAAGCCAAGCTTGAAAGCTCAGCTCAGACCTTTCATCAGGTACTTGCTGCTGTCGACGACTGGAGTGAAGCACGGCAGGAGATTCTCTTGCAGTTGCTGGAGCACGAAACCATGCATGAAGGTCAAATGATTCGTCAAATGTTGGCCTTGGAACTGAAGCTTCCTAAATCAGTAAAATGGGCTTAGTCGGTCGGCCAGATCATGAATCAACACCTCATCAGAGCGGGACTGCTGCTGGGGCTTTGGCTGGGAAGCAGTGCTTGGGCAGAAGGCGGTCCGGTAGATTCTCCAGGATTTAAGCAGCGAGCAAAGCCTCAATCTGGCTGATTACCCGCTCGTCTTTGGCGGTGATATCTGGAAAAAACCGGGCCACAATCTGGCCTTCGGCATTGAGCAGGAATTTTTCAAAATTCCAGTGAATTTCATGGGGCTCGCCCGTGATCAGGCCCTTGCTGCTGAGCAGGGTTTCAAACTGACCGTTTTCATTTTTAATTGCTTCGGGCTGACCTTCTGTCAGGGCTTTGTAAAGCGGGTGTTGGCCTTCGCCCTTAACCACGATTTTTTGATGGATGGGAAAGCCCACACCATAGTTCAGGCTGCAGAAGCTCTGAATTTCTTCATTGCTGCCAGGTTCCTGAGCGAGAAATTCATTGGCGGGAAACCCCATAATTTCAAGCCCTTGGGCATGGTATTTTTCATACAGCGCTTGGAGCCCTGTGTATTGAGGCGTTAATCCACATTTCGAGGCCACGTTGACAACCAGGGTGGCCTTGGCCTGAAAATCTTTCAGGGTTTTTTCTTCGCCCTGTTTGTCTTTGAAGGGAATGGTTTGCAGATTGCTCATCTTGAAACTCCTGTGTAAATGGGTTAAAAATTATTTTGTGTACAAACTAATTATACGATAAACTATTTTGTATGCAAAGTATTTGCGTTAAAATGAAAAAGGAGAACGCCATGCACGAAGACAGCCTCAAACTTGAAAATCAATTGTGTCACCGCCTGTACACGGCTTCAAATGCCATGACACGGGCCTATCGTCCGCTCTTGAGCGAATTGGATCTGACGTATCCGCAATATTTGGTCATGCTCGCCCTTTGGCAAAAAGATCAAATCCAGGTCAATCGTTTGATTGAGTTGACTTTGATTGATGGGGGATCCTTGACGCAAATTCTGGCCAAGCTGCAGGAAAAAGAGTTGCTGAAAAGTCGCACCGCCTCTGATGACCGCCGCAAGCGTCTGCTGTGTCTCACGCCCAAGGGGCAGGCTTTGAAACAGGCCGCTTTAAAAATTCCCGGACTGATGCTCTGCAAACTCAAATCGCTTTCACTGAAAGAGTTTCAGACCCTGATTGAGCTGATAGATAAACTCAATCAGGATCTTGAGATTTGAGATCTGCTATTTCAGCATGCCGAACAGGGCCTGATCGTAGATTCTGTCGCCAAAAATCTTGCGCAGCAGGATCATCGGGCGAGCCATTTTGCCTGCCACATAGCGCGTTTTCGGGCGTTTGGCCTGAATGGCCTGGGCAATCGTTTCTGCGATCAAGTGGGCAGGTGAAGCTGCATTGGGCTTTTGATAGGATTCCTGTGTCATTTTCGCCATGGTCTTTGCCATTTTGGCATAGGGCCCCTGGCCTGAGCGCTCCAACAGGGGTTCTGACATGACCTCACCAAATTCTGTGGCAATCACTCCGGGTTCAATAATCACCACGTCAATGCCAAAGGGTTTTAACTCAATCCGCAGGCAATCGCTCCAGCCTTCAAGGGCATGTTTGCTGGCGTGGTACCAGGCTCCCAGGGGGAAATAGATTTTTCCCCCCATCGAGGAGATATTGATAATTCTACCTGCGCCCTGTTTGCGCATGTGTGGGATCACGGCTTGGGTCAAACGGGCAAGGCCAAAATTATTCACTTCAAACTGGCGCTTGGCCTCTTCTATGCTGGTCTCTTCGACCGAGCCATAGCTGCCATAGCCCGCATTGTTGATCAGTACGTCAATCCGTCCTTCTTGGGCCATGATCTGTTCAACAGCGGCTTTGACCTGGTCTGCATCGGTCACGTCCATTTTGAGCGGATGCCCCCCCGCTTGCTCTAATTCCTGCATCAGTTCAACACGACGGGCTGCGCCATAGACGGTATAGCCTGCCTGCAGCAGGTGCAGGGCGGTGACTTTGCCCATGCCTGAGGAGGCTCCGGTAATCAAAACAACTTTCTTTGACATCTTGTAGACCTTTTTATTTTTTTTCGCGTTCGCGTTTGTGAACCTGATCCAGTACCTGGGGCTTTAAAAGCTTGCCCAAACCCAGTTTCTCCATTTTTAAAACCAACTGATCGTGAGAAATATTCAGCGCTTTGGCAGTTTTTTCCAAATGCCAGAGCTGGGCATCCAATTGTTCGAGTAGCCAGGCCTGCTCGCTCTGCTGCCGCGAAAGCCTGCAGGTTTTGAGATAGGCCAAACGGCCCTGGCTGTCACAGATAAACTCCCCCAAATGGGTCTGATCGCCAAAGGGGGGGCTCAGCTCTGAGATAAAACGGTGGAGATGATAGGGGCCTACTCCCTGAACCTCTTGGCTGCGAATGGGTGTTTCCAGCAGTCCGTTGGCCATCCAGGTTTGAAATGCGCTGATCTCGCCTCGCAAGCTTTGAAGTTCAACCCGCAGATCTTCAAAGCTCTGGGCCTGGCTGTCACCTTCGGCCTGCAATTCGGGGAGTTTGCCAGGGAAGCGGCTATAGTACCAGAAGATCTCGCCATAGAGATCCTCTAAAAAACTGCTGTGCAAGGCCTGGTAATCCTGGGCTGAAGGGCAAACCTGAATCGCGGCCAGCAGGTCTCCCACGAAAAGCATCATGCCAATTTGCTGGGGGTAGCGTTCAAACAGCCGCAGGGCATCGCGAAAACCGTCGATTCCCCAGCCACTCAGCATCCAGGTGCTGCGGGGCAAGAGGCCTTTGGAAATGGCTGAACGGCTGTAAGTGTCGCGCCAGTCGATTTTGGGGACATTGAAAAACTGGTGAAGATAGCTTTCGATGCCCAGGTGCTGGGGCAAAAAACGCAATTGGCGGGTGCCCCGTTTTTTCGCCATGCGTTCAAATTGCGCGACAGGTGCATGTTTCCAGCGCTTGCCATCCTGATTTTTTTTGCGGATCTGTGTGCCACTTACGCAATCGGGAACGCCGTCGGGGCGCCAGTGCAGCACGTAACTGTGGGGGATATAGGAGAAATAATTGAGATCATCGTCTACCTCGACCACACTCAGATCCGCGCTGTTGCGCTCTCGAAACAGGCGTAAATCCTCAATCGGCTTTTCACGCAAGAGGGGCACAAGCCGGATACCGTTCCAAATTTGCCCAGGTGCGCAGGAAATACCACTGAGATTAAAGTGTTGCGCCAGTTGTGTCTGATTCCACTGTGGCATGGGCGGCCCTCCTGAGGTAGATTTTAAAATCGGCAAGCGAAATTTGCCCCGTGGCAAAACGTCCCATGATCCAGAGCAGGGCGATCTGCTCCCCGCTGTGCAGGCCCAGCATGGGCAGTTCCGGGCTGAGCGCTGAGGGGCCAAAATCTTCGGGGTTCAGTGTGGGGTTAAAATGCAGCATAAAGGGCCGTTTGCCTGCCCATGGGGCTTGGCTGAGCTGGGTGAGCAACCAGTGAACTCCGCCTGCCGGGTCATTTTCGGCCCCATCCGAGATCAGCACTACTTCTTGGGGTTGCCAGGCCAAGGCCTCCAACAGGGGAGAAGCCAGAGATGTCTGACCTTTGGCTTCAACCAGGAGTGGGTGCTCGGGGGGGTGAATCCAAAACAGGCGGTAGTTTTCGCTCAAGCCTGCGAGCAGATAATGGGCACTCAGCCCGGCAATCAGGGGGCGCAGCCAGGATTCCCGACTGCCCCGACTGGATTGACTGTTGTCGAGAACCAATGCCAGTTTGGGCAGACGCAGCCAACTGGGGATAAAGCGTTGCCGACAGCGATCCACGAGGCTTTCTAATTCTGACAGACGGGCCTTGCGCTCATGCAGGGGCAGCGAGAGAATATATGCCAGCAGGCGGGTCAAACTGAGTTTTTCAGGGTTCAGCTCCAGCTTGAGCTTTTCTTGGTGGGCCTGGGTCTGCAGGCGCAGTTTTTCCTGGGCCGTCATTTGGGGAGCCAGGCGTTCGAGCAGTTGGGCCCGGCTGAGATTAAAGCGGGGAGCAAGCCCTTCGGCGACTGTCAGGGGCAACAGACTCAGAGCCTGTGCGCTGTAATGGGCCTGGCGAAAGTTTTCGAGCAGGGGGGTCTCAAACTTTTTCAATTGCCAGTGGCGATCCTGTAAAAAAATATGTTCTTCGGCAGGCAGCGGCAGGTGCCAGTGGCGGCTGATGATCCGCAGCAGACGGCGGTATTTTACGCAGTCAAAAACCCAGTTATTCCGCCAGGCCAGCCAGGCTTTGAGCGTGGCACGGCTGCGGCGATTGTTGACGCGGGCTTCGGCCAAGCCGGCAAAGAGCTTATACACCCGATGTACGGGCATTTTGCGCAGGGCCCGCTGAATTTGAGCCTGTTCAAACGCTTGTTGGGCGCGATTCGGTGTGGGGTGAGCCAAAAGCATGTGAATAATGCGTTGTTGGTTGTGGTGGTTGATTTCCTGGGCCAGGGCCGAGGCGTAGAGATCGCGATAATTGGCGCAGATATACACATGCAGAAAATCAAGCGCTGCTTTTTGTGCGCTGGCGCTGGAATAGTATACATTTTGGCTGGTTCCGCTCAGACAGGCACTGAGAAAGAGCAGAATATCTGCTGCTTCGACCTGGGCCGTATATTGCGCCATGCCCTACTCTCCACTCTCATTGAATAGGCCCGGGACAAATGCACAAGGAGACAGACAGTGGTCGTTACAAAGCGAGTTGCGGAAGTCCCCCTGAAGTTCCACGGGCCTGAACAGAATTGTAGCATTCTGACAGAATTTCTTGTCTTTGGGTCTGAGAATGTCTGTATTTCTGGTTCAATTCAGGCGAATTTACTTTCTGTGCCGAAGCCATTATACTGAAAACATGATCGCTTCAAACAATCCTCTCCAACCTGGTTCTTTTCCTGTGCCCGCTGCCCCCAAGCCCGCTGTAAAACAGGCTTTGTTGGCTGCTGAGCAAACGCAGGCTCCTGCTTCTGTGCCTGATACGCTTCAGACCCGCCCGTTGGCGCAATCGGCCCAGAAAATGCCCACCCTTTCACTGGTGGAAACCGCTGGACCCAAGCTGGGGTTGAAAGCTTCTGAACCCCAACACAGCAAGAACCCTTGGAAAATTACCTCGATGCATGTCAATGCGGGGTATATTGTCAAAAATGATATCCTGCACACTGGGCCGATGCAGATTCAGAATCCGGGCACAGGCACCGATCTCACCATCACCGGTCTGGAGCAGAAAGAGCGCACCAGCTTTGAATATCTGCAAATCAAAAAAGGTCAGCGTTTTGCCCCCGATGAGCCCCAGTTTAATCTGGGCGTGAATCTGGGCTTTGAGAATAAGTTCGGCTTGGAACTCGACCTCAAGCACAATAAAATCACGGCGGCAGGCTATGATCAGGTGGTGCATTTTGAAGGCCAGATGAACGGCGAAGAAGTCAACACCGATGCCCCGCTCAATACCTATCTGCGTCAGCATGAGCAGACCTTTGGCAATATGGAAATTTCGCTGCTGGGCACCCGCAGTTTCGACCTTCCCGCCCCAGCCAACCACCGTTTCTCTTTTATTACCAAGGCCGGCCCCAGCCTGCAAACCAGCACCACCCGAACGGCTTTGCTCAATCCCCAAGGGGAATTTGAGCAGACGACTTCTCCCCTGGGGGTTGCCGGTTATGGCTTTGAGCTTGAAAATGCCCTGCGCTATGAACTGGGCCCCAAAGCAGGGCGTTTGGGCCTTGAAGTGGGCCATGCCTTTTCCTATCTGAATTATGCCCGTTATTCGACCGTGGGGGGCGGCACCGGCAGTCATGATGCGCTGGCCAGCCAATGGACCGTCAAATTAACCAAGACCATTCCCTTCAAGAAATAACCCCTGAAACAGCTCCGATTGCGGTGATTGGCTTTTCGCATGCGGCTTTTCATACGGTCTGCCGTTTGGCCGAACAAGGACAACGCGTTCAGTTTTTGGTCAACCAGTCGGAATTGCACCAGGTGCCCACCCTGCCCGCAGGGGTTGAGCTTTCACCCCGACCGCATTTGCATCCCGCTGAATTGCCTGAGGATTTACGCAATTGTGAGCGGGCTGTGGTGGCCAGTGACAACGAACAGTTTAATCTGCATACCACCATGATGCTCAATGCCCGTTACCCCCAGATGCGGATTGTCACCCGTCTGTTTAATCTGGCTTTGGGTCAGGAGATTGAAAGTCGTTTTCCCCATGTGCGTGTCTTGAGTGTTTCTGAATTGGCCGCCCCCTATTTTGTCGCTGCGGCCTTTGTCGATCATGTTCAGGAGGCCTGGCACGATCAGGAGCATCTGATGGCCCGTGTGGGTGCAGACAGCAGTGAAAAGACTCTTTGTATTCAGGTTGAAGATTTTCCGGCTCCCCAAAGCCTGGCCTCGATGGGGGCTGCTGCTGTGCGTCACAAACCGGATCTTCTTTTTTGGGCCGTTCTGGTGGGTTTGCTGGGCGTGATTGCGAGTGGCACCCTGTTTTTTTCCCTGCGTCATGGCATGCCCCTGGGGGATGCCCTCTATTTTGTGGTCACTACCCTGACCACCACGGGCTATGGGGATTACAGTCTGCGTGATTACCCCTTTTCTGCCAAACTGGCGGGCATGTCGCTGATGCTGGCAGGGGCCAGTCTTTTTGCGATTCTCTATGCCCTGCTCACGGATAAACTCTTCAGCCTGCGCCTGGATGCCCTGATGGGACGGCGGCAGGTCAAAGCTTCGGGCCATGTGATTGTCTGTGGGGCTGGGGATGTGGGGGTGCGTTTGGTCGAATGTCTGCGTTTGACCCAGGCCGAAACTGTGGTGGTAGAGCACAATTCAGAAGGCCGTTTCAACCAGCGGATTCGCGATTTGCATTATCCGCTCTTGATTGCCGATGCCACACTTGAAGAAACCCTGATTCGGGCTGGGGTGAAAAGGGCGCGCACTTTGATTTGTGCAACCCATCAGGATTTGGTCAATATTGAAATTGCCCTCAATGCCCGTGCCCTCAACCCTGCGATTCGGATTGTGGTGCGGATTTATGAGCGCGATTTTGCCGAACATATGCGCGAGCATTTTGGTATTGACGTGGCGCTCAGTTCTTCGGCGCTGGCCTCGCATGCCTTTGCCCGTGAGGCCATGAAAGATATCGAAATATGAATTTGAATGCACTTTTACCTGAACTGGGCTTGCAATTGGAAACTTCTCTCTGTGTGATTCTTGAAGCCCCTCCTGGAACCGGCAAAACCACCACAGTACCCCCCGCGCTTTTAAACGCGCCCTGGTTGGCTGGGCAGAAAATTCTGATGCTCGAACCGCGCCGCTTGGCTGCCAAATCTGCTGCCCGTTATATGGCCCAGCAAAGATCTGAGCAGGTGGGGCAAAGTGTGGGCTACCGTGTACGCATGGAAACCCGGGTCAGCGCCCAGACCCGGATTGAAGTCGTCACCGAGGGGGTTTTGACCCGCATGCTCCAATCCGACCCCGCTTTAGAGGGGGTTGGGCTGGTGATCTTTGATGAGTTTCACGAGCGCAGCTTGCAGGCCGACTTGGGCCTTGCTCTCTGCCGTGAGAGCCAGCAGGTGCTGCGGGAGGACTTGCGTCTTTTGATTATGTCGGCCACCCTGCCCGAGCGTTTGGCGGGTCTTTTGGGCGATGTGCCCGTTTTGCGGGCCGGGGGTGTGACCCATCCTGTCAGTTTGCGCTATGCTCCCCCCCCTTTGGGAGGCGATGAGCTGGCCCATGCTGCTGGGGTGATACGTCAGGCCCTGCGTGAAGAAGCGGGAAGTCTTCTGGTTTTTTTGCCGGGTTCAGGCGAAATCCGACGCCTGGCTGAACGTTTGGGTGATTTGCCTGCCAACTGCCAGGTGACACCGCTCTATGGTGATTTAGCGCCTATAGAGCAGGACCGTGCGATTCAACCCGCTCCTGCTGGGCAGCGAAAAATCGTACTGGCGACCAATATTGCTGAGACCAGTCTGACGATTGAAGGCATTCGGGGCGTGATCGATCTGGGCCAAGAGCGCACGCCTGTCTTTGATCCCATCAGTGGCATGACCCGTTTAACCACCCGTCGGATTTCACGGGCATCAGCCCTTCAGCGCCAGGGCCGGGCAGGGCGACTGGAACCCGGTTTTTGTATTCGGCTTTGGCAGGAATCGGATACAGCACGTCTCTTGCCCGAGATTGAACCTGAAATTCTCAGTGCCGATTTGGCTCCCTTGGTGTTGGAACTGGCGCAGTGGGGCTGTTCGGATCCCTTTCAACTGGCCTGGCTGGATCCCCCACCGTCTGTGCCTTGGGAACAGGCCCAAAGTCTGCTTCAGGCCTTGGGGGCACTGGATGCCAAAGGCCTGATGACCTCCCATGGCAAAGCGCTTGTTGGTCTGCCCCTGCACCCCCGTTTGGGGCATATGGTGCTGAAAGCCCGTGAACAGAATTTAGGCGGTTTGGCCTGTACCCTGGCCGCTCTGCTCTCAGAACGCGATATTTTCAAGGGGGCAGCCAGTCGTGATGCAGATTTGGGCTCCCGTTTGCAAGCCTTGAGCCGGGGGCGGGCAGGCCGTCAGGAGGCGATTCAAAAAGCTGCAGCCCAGGTGGGTGAAAAATTGGGGCTCAAGCCAGCATTTCACCCGATTGAAGAACTGGGACTGCTGATTGGTCTGGCTTATCCCGAGCGTCTGGCACAAAGACGGGGCGAAAGCGCACGTTATCGTCTGGCCAACGGTCGGGGGGCTGTTTTACCTGAAGGTGATTTTCTGGCCCGTGAACCCCTGCTGGCGATTGCCCAGCTCGATGGTCATCCGCGCGAAGCCAAAATCTTTCTGGCGGCGGCCCTCAGCCCCGAACAGCTTGAGCTTTTAAGTGAAGCTCAAACGGAAACCGGCCTGGAAGTCAGTTTTAATCAGCAGACAGGTTCAGTTCAGGCTTGGCGGGTCACCCGCTATGGGGCCTTGGTGCTTAAAAAAGAGCGGATTCAGAACCCCGATGCCGATACCTTGGCTTTGGCTTTGTTGGAAGGCGTGCGTCAAAAGGGAATCGCCAAACTGCCTTGGAGCGAGAACCAGTTGGAACTGCGCGAGCGGGTGGCTTTTTTGCATCGCCACCAACCTCAGGACTGGCCAGATCTGAGCGATGATGCACTGAAGTCTGCTTTGAAGGATTGGCTTTTGCCTTTTCTCACGGGCTTGAAACGCCTGGAGGCGATTACCCCAGCGCTTTTGCAGCAGGCTTTGGAATACTATTTGGGCTATGAAAAGCTCGCGCTTTTGGATTCCTGGGCTCCCAGTCATTGGCCTGTACCCAGTGGTTCGCGTATCCGGCTGGATTACTCTGGAGAAGAGCCTGTCTTGGCTGCGCGCTTGCAGGAGCTTTTTGGTATGCTGGATACCCCCAAAATTTTAGGTGGCAGGGCGCCTCTATTAATTCATCTGCTTTCACCGGCCCGCCGCCCAGTGCAGGTCACGCGTGATCTTGCCAGTTTCTGGCGGGAGACCTATCCTGAGGTTAAAAAAGAACTCAAGGGCCGTTATCCCAAGCATTACTGGCCCGAGGATCCGCTTCAGGCCGAGGCTGTGCGAGGAATTAAGCGTAAGCCCGAGCCAAAGGCCTGATTCGCGCTTGAAAATCTCGGCTATACACGCTGAGAGCCCCTTCCCGCAATGCTGTTTCAGTTTAGTCTGCTTGGGGGCCGGGGGCAATGGGGCTGTAGGAGGGGTATTATTGAGGTCTTTAATTTGTAAACTCTTTCGAATATTCGAATCTTCTAATATACTTAAGCCATGTTCTTGATTTAGGAGTTTCCTATGACCATCACGCAAATGCGCATTTTTAAAGCCGAATTTTTCAAAGCTTTGGCCAATCCTGTGCGCAAAAGATCGAGAATCGAAATGCGCACAGGCGAGAAAAGCGTCAATGATCTGGCGGCTTCGATTCAGATTGAACAGGCGGGTGTGTCTCAGCATCTTGCTATTTTAAGGGCCAAACACCTGGTCAAAAACCGCAAAAAAGGCAACAGTGTCTATTATTCGATTGCCGATCCCGCGATTTTCGTGCTTTTGGATGATGCTGCCCGAATTTTTAAAAACAACCTGATCGATTTACAGGGGCTGGTCAGCCCTGCTGAAAATCCCTCAATGATGCCTGCTCCGAATGAATGAAACAGTCAGGGGTCTGTGCTCAGGTCTCTGCTGAAAGAAGGAAAGTATAACAGTGGAAGTTCAAATTGTATCAAAAGCTTTGCATGAAGCTGAAACCGAAATTTTGGTTCTGACGATTTTCCAGGATACCCTGCGCAATTTGGGGTATTTGAGTGAACTGGATCAGAAATTGAACGGCAAGCTCAGCCGCATGATTGAAAGCAAAGAAATTCAAGGGAAGTACCGCGAGTTTACGATTCTGCATCTGGATGGGCCAGGCCCCAAACGGCTTTTGGTAATGGGCTTGGGCCAGCAAAAAGACTTTTCAATTGACAGAGTTCGTTCGATTGCTGCCAATTCAGCCCGCTATGCCCGCCGGATCCGGGTCTCTGAAATTGCCATTCATGATTTTTCAGAATATGCAGTTTCCCCCCATGACTGTGCTTCGGCTTTGATTGAGGGCGTCTTGATGGGCATGTACCGTTTTGATAAATACAAAACTCAAAAGAAAAATTCAGAGAAAAAATTAAAGAAGATCAAAATTATCGCGAGTGAAGGCGCACAGATTGAAGCTCTGCGTGTGGGGGCTGAAAAAGGTAAAAACCTGGCTGAAAGCACCAATTTTGTGCGCGATTTGGTCAATGAGCCCGCCAATTATCTAACCCCTGTGCGCTTTGCTGAATATGCGCAGGAAGTGGCTGAGGCCGAAGGGCTTGAAATTCAGATTCTGGGGCCCGAAGAGCTGGAGCGTGAAGGCATGGGTGCTTTTCTGGCTGTGGCCCGTGGTTCTGAAGAACCTCCACGTATGGTTGTCATGCGTTATCAGGGCAATCCAGGCGGCAAGACCCTGGGCCTGGTCGGCAAAGGCGTAACCTTTGATTCTGGCGGCTATGATATCAAACCCTCTCCTTCGATGCTGCGCATGCACGGCGATATGGCGGGTGCTGCTGCGACCTTGGGAGCCGTTCGGGCGATTGCCCATGAAAAATTGGCGCTGAATCTGGTGGCGGTCATGCCTTTGGCCGAAAATCTGATCAATGGCAGAGCCTATAAACCTTCTGATATTCTCACTTCGATGTCAGGCAAGACGATTGAAATGCTCAATACCGATGCCGAAGGCCGACTTCTGCTCTGTGATGCCCTGACCTATATTCAAAAATACCACCAACCCGATGTTTTGATTGATATCGCGACCTTGACCGGAGCCGCGATAGTCGCGCTGGGCAGAACCGTTTCGGCGGTTTTGAGCAATGATGACACACTCTATACTGACCTTTTCAAGGCAGGAGAGTATACCGGAGAACGCGTCTGGCGCTTGCCGCTCTATGAAGAGTATCGTTCGCAGCTGATTTCAGATGTGGCAGATATTGAAAGTGTGGGCGGGCGTTCTGCGGGAACGATTACGGCGGCGATGTTTTTGAAAGAATTTATTGATCCCGACCGGGCTTGGTTGCATTTGGATATTGCAGGAACCGCTGTGATGGAAGAAGAAATCGCACGTTATGTCAAAACCCCTTATATCCCCAAAGAAGGCGGCACGGGTACCGGCACACGCCTGCTATATACCTTTGCTGAAAACTTTGCCAGAAAGGCCTAAACGGGAACTTCAGCCATGCGTGATCTACCTCAAAAGACAGAATCTCCAGGTCTTTTGCCGCGCTTAAAAGTCGTGGGCCGTTGTTTAAGTTTGGCCTGTCCGCGTTGCGGTTGGCGTCCGATCGCGGGTTTGTTTTCCTTTCAAACCCGCTGTCCGGGTTGCGATTTGTTGATCGACAAGGGCAATGGCTTTTTATTGGGGGCTTTGCCAATTTCCTATGTGGTGTTTATCTTTGTCTGGCTTTTGCCGGTTTCGGCAGCCTGGATTATGAAAGCACTGACCTATCCTGTCGCTTTTGGGCTGATTGGGGTGGGAGCGGTGGTGATTCCTTTGCTGATTTACAATTATTGCAAACTGATTTCTCTTGCCCTCTATTATTTTTTCATGGTGGCGGAGTTGACTGAAACGTCTGAGAATGGCTGAATCTGTGAGCTTTGAGCTGGATTTAGACTGGGTAAGTCGTTATTTGCCCCATCAGGGTGCTTTGCAGCATTTTGTACACCATAATCCGCTGGCAGCATTTGAATCTCTGCCCTTTGAGGTGGCTTGCCAGCAAGCGCGTGAGCTCTACGGGGGATATTGTTTTTTAGAACAAAAACGCTATTTGGAATATCTTCAGCAGGGAAAGATCGCCTTGTCTGTTTTAGCGTCTGAATTAAGGGCTTGGTATTCTGAGCAGGAATCTCTTTCTGAGCAAGAATTACAGGCGCTTTTGCAGGTTTTTCTGAATCCCCCCCGTTTGAGCTTGAAAAATACGATTGAAAAAAAACTGTTACAGGAACCTCGCCAAGCGCTTCTCAGCGAGCTTAAAAGCCTGATCGCTGAAGTTGCAATTGCTGAGCCAATTTCTTCGACATTGACTTACCCCACCTATCGTGAGGTCATTCTTGCGCAAAAAGGGGTCGATATTGATACCCAGATCAATCCTTTGATGGCAAAATTTTTCAGTGCCTATGCTGATCCGGGCTGTGCTTATTGGAAAGTGGAGTATAAGCGAGAGGGTCTTTGGGCCTGTTTCCTTGAAAATTATCGCTCGCCTTATTTACTCGAAAATACCTTTGCCCGTATGCTTCACTTGGAATTGTTTCACTCTTCGGTTCAAGATCTTAATCCAGATCAGGCTTTGCTTTACTATCTTGAAGCCCTTCAGCTTCAACCTGAAAACTACAAAAAATACCTCTTGGCAATGGGGTTGCGTTTGCGCGGTTGGGCGGGTCTATTCAATCAGATGGAGCACGAGCCTGAGCAGCGTTTGGATGGTACTTCTTTTGTTTTGAAGGAGTTTCTCCTGGTCAAACTGGTGTTTGAGTATGTGGCCTGCAAGGCCTATCTTCCCCGTTTTGAAGAAAAAGTGCTTTTGTACCACCAGCTTGAACGGGCCAAGCAAAAGCAAGACGATCTGCAAGCCGAATGGCTTTATTTGAGTCTTCACTTTTTTGATTTGCATCTGGGGCCGGGCGAATGGCAGGCCTCTCCTACTGAGAAGAAAAGATGGCTGCATCTGTTGCGTGTTTTGCTTAAGGAACAGCGTAAATTAATTTACCAACGCGCCCTTGAGAAGACCTATGCCCTTGAGGTTCTTTCGGTTTTTAAGCAGGTGAAACAGCTTGAACAAACGGTTTCATCCCCTCCCGCTTTTCAATATATTACCTGTATCGATGATCGTGAAGAATCGTTGCGTCGTTATATTGAAGCCCAGGTGCCAGATTGTGAAACCTTTGGTGTGGCGGGTTATTTTGAAATGAATATGTATTTTCAAGCCCATAATGAAGTTCGTTCACGCAAACTCTGCCCGGGTGTGATTCAAGAAACTTTTCAGGTTCAACAGGTGAAAAAGAGCAAGGCTCAAGTTTCGCTCAGTCAAACCTATGCCAGAGTCTTCCGTAGCTATTCAACGCATTCCAAAATTTCATTTTTTGCTTATCTGATTACTGTGGTGACTGGTTTTCTCAGCGCGATTCCCTTTTTTATCAAGGTATTTTTGCCCTATTTAGATCTGGTTTTACGCCAATCGATACGTGCTTATTTTCTGCCAGAACAAGAGCTTGAAGATTTGATCTTTCATGAACAGGGCCAGGTATTGGGTTTGTCTTATGCTCAGGCCGCTGAAAAGGTTTATCAATTGCTGAAAACGATTGATTTACTTGAAAATTTCAGTGAATTTATCTATGTGGTGGGGCATGGCTCTTCAAGTATCAACAACCCCCATGAATATGCCTATAACTGTGGCGCCTGTGGCGGGGGAGAAGGACGGGCCAATGCCCGTGTTTTTGCGACACTTGCCAATACCCCTGAAGTACGAACTCTGCTCAAAGCCAATCATGCACTTGAGCTTCCCGAAACAACGATTTTTATCGCAGGGTATCATGATACCTGCCAGGACAGTTTGCTCTGGTCTGAACCGTCTTTAACCGCGCAGCAAAAGCAGCGCCACGCGCATTATGTCGCGAAAATGAATCGGGCCTTGAAATACAACGCTGCTGAGCGGGCACGTAAATTTTTTAATATTTCCAAGCGTCTGGGCATTTTAAGTGCGTTTAAACAGGTCTTCAAGCGTTCGAATGATTTGGCCGAGGCCCGACCGGAATACAACCATGCAACCCAGGCGCTTTGCGTGATTGGGCGGCGCAGCCTCAATCAACATATCTTTTTTGATCGCAGAGCTTTTCTCTGTTCCTATAATCCCGATTCGGATGATGGTTCTGTGCTTGCCAAAAGCATGGCAGCGGTCATGCCCGTCTGTGCGGGCATCAGTTTGGAATACTATTTCAGCAGTATGGATCCCGAAGTCTATGGCTGTGGCTCGAAACTGAGCCACAATATTACCTGTGATTATGCCGTGATGAGTGGCTTTGCCAGTGATCTTCGCTTGGGGCTTTCAAAACAGATGGTTGAAATTCACGACCCACGCAGAATTCTCTTTGTGATAGAAAGCGAACCCGAAATTGTACACGCAATTTTGTTGGAGAATCCACAACTCGAAAATCTTGTGAAAAACAGGTGGGTTTCTTTGCTTGTTTACCATGCGCGTACTGAAACCTTCTTTGGTTTTCAAAATCAGGGTTTTGTGCCGCTTGAAATTCCTGAAGCCGAATATTTGAGCTATGTTTGTTCAGAAAATATTCCCACTGATGCCAGCAACCTGATCCCCGTTGCTTTGTTGGAGAGACAACTATGCCCGTGAGCTATGCCCCTCTGTTTGGTGTTCCTCTGATTGTTTTGCCGCTTTTGATGTTTCTTTATGCCATTCTCGTGCGGGTTGTGAAGGTACGGAATTATTCCCGCTCGCTCAGCTTTTTGGCGATCTTGACCCAAATCTTGCTCTTTGCGTGTGCCTTGGGCACTTCGGCTTTTGTCGCCAGGCATGGAAACTATGACTTTTTACTTTTTAGCTGGATGCAAGATGCCAAACCTGTCTATCATCTGCAAATTCACCTTGAGCTTTCAACTTGTGTTTTCTTGCTCTTGGCGAGTTTTCTAAGTGGTGTGATCGGGCGTTTTTCGATCAGCTATTTGGCCTACGAAGAAGGCTATTACAAGTTTTTTATCAATTTCTATTTAATGCAATTGGCGCTCTATACGCTGATCTTAAGCGCTAATTTCTACTTTGTTTTGATTGCTTGGGAATTGCTTGGCTTGGCCTCAATCTTCCTGATCTCCTTTTATCAAGGCAGTCAAAAAACAGTAGACAATGCACTATTTGTATTGGGAATTTATAAATTTTGTGATTTGTTTTTAATTTTGGCGCTATTACTCTTTCAGCACGAACAACATGGCTTTATTCTTTCAAAAACTTCTCACCAGGCTTCCGTCTTTTTCCTTTGCGTGCTCTGTCTTGCCTCGATGGGAAAATCTGCTCTTTTTCCCTTTTCAAAATGGGTGCCTCGGGCCATGGAAGGGCCGACAACCTCCAGCGCGATCTTTTATGGGGCCTTGTCGATTCATGCTGGGGTGATTCTATTGGTCAAGTTTCGCGTCTTTTTTGAAGCCCATGTCTGGATTCATTTTCTGCTGTTTTGGATGGGCTTGCTTTCGGCTGTCTACGCCAGTTTGAAAAGCCGGATTCAAACCGATGTTAAATCGACATTGGCCTATGCCACGGTGGTGCAGGTCGGCCTGATCTATATGGAGTTTGCCTTGGGTTGGTATGAACTTGTTTTATTGCATACCGTTTCCAATGCGCTTTTGAAAACCTACCAATTTATTCGCACACCTTCCAATATTCACCATTTTCACCATCTTGAAAAAATGAATTACCATTTATTTGACCCCCATGGGTTGCATTTTGAAATGTTTTTGCCCCGTTCGACACGCATTTGGAGTTATAAACTGGTTTACCATAATTTTGGGCTGACCCTGGCTTGGCAGACGCTTTTAAAACCTCTGAAGCAGTTTCAGACTTTTCTGAACCACAAGCTGGAAGCGCTCACTGAGCGGTTGGTTCAAGTGCCGATTTTTCGCTCTCAAGCCCTGGTTTTGCTGATTGGGGGGAGTGGCGTATTGGGGTTGATCTGGCTGGAACGCCATGCCTTTATTCAGCAGTTGTATCTTTCCGGTGGTCTGCTTTTGGGGGCTTTGTTTTTTTCATTCTTGAGTTTGAAACACACAACCATTGAGCATTATCTTATCAAAATAAAATCCAGTTATTTTTGCGTTTCTGCAAGTGCGATCTTATTTTTTGGTAATCTAGAGCACTACAATGCGCTTTACTATTTTGGTCTCAACTTGATCTCTTTGTTCATTCTCGATTTCTTTATCAAGTATTTGTCCCGGCGTTTGGATCTTGACAGTCTTCAGGCCTATTTGGGTATTGGCAATCGCTATAAATATATCAGCATGATCGCGATTTCGATTCTGTTGATGCTGACGTTTACACCTGGATTTGCTTCTTTTATTGTTTTTGATGCTGTTTTAGAAGAAATATCTGAAAAATCAAAATTTATTATGATTTTCTTTTTGGCTGTCAATATATTGAATATGTATTCGTTTTTTAAGTTTATGTTTAAACTATTATTTGGTGAAACCCAGCAACATCTCAGTGAATACCCTGACTTTACGCCTTTTGAGCGTTTGAAGCTGGCGTTGTTGATCTTGCCCATGATTGCGGCGGGTTTATTGCCTTTTTTATAAGAAAGATCAAAAATACCATCGACGCGATAATAATCAAGGCTCTCAAGCGAAAGCAATGGTTATAGGCATATTTAACCCGTGTGAAAGAACTCAAACCTTGAGTGAAACTTCGCTCAAGGGGCCGGTTTTGACATTGACCTGAATCAGTCCCTCTGCTTTTTTGACCAGCTCACGGCATTCCTGACTGAGGTGGTAAAGATGCAGCTCTTTGCCCTGTTTCAGATATTTCTCGGTTAAGCTGTGTACCGCTTCAAGCCCTGAATGATCCATGATTCTTGAAGCTTCAAAGTCGATATAAATGGCCAGGGGATCGGCTTTGACATCAAAGGCTTCTAAAAAGTTTTGCACCGAAGCAAAAAACAGATAGCCTTTGATCTGGTAATGTTTGCCCCCCTCAGCGTCAAGAGAGGACTCGACCTGAATATATTCTGCTTTTTTCCAACTGAAGACCAGCGCCGAAACCACGATGCCTGCCAGAACCGCAGTAGCAAGATCCGTCAAAACAGTCACCCCAGAGACCAAAATCAAGACAAAGGCATCACTTTTGGGGATTTTGCCCAGAATGCGCAAACTTGACCATTCAAAGGTACCGATCACGACCATGAACATTACACCGACCAGTGCTGCCAGCGGGATTCGTGTCATCAGGGGGGCGGCAAACAAGATACAAGTTAAAAGTCCCAGCCCGGCGACGATACAAGCCAGTCGCCCCCGGCCTCCGGATTGAATATTGATCATGCTTTGACCAATCATGGCACACCCGCCCATGCCGCCAAAAAATCCTGTGATGATATTTGCGGTTCCCTGGGCCAGGCATTCGCGGTTGGTTTGGCCACGGGTTTCAGTAATTTCATCGATCAGGGCCAAGGTCATCAAAGATTCGATCAAACCAATAAAAGCCAGAATCAGAGAATAGGGCAGGATAATTTTCAGGGTCTCAAACGTCAATGGCACGGCTGGAATCTGAAATGCGGGCAGGGCAGCGTGTAAACTTTGTCCTTTGAGCATATCTGCGACCGTGGGGGTTTGGAGTTGAAAGAGGCCTACCCCCAGGCTGATCAGAACAATTGCGGCAAGAGAAGAGGGCACCGCGCGGGTCAGTTTGGGTAAAAAATGGGTAATGGCCATGGTCAGGGCAATCAGTGCCAGCATGGGGACTAAGATCTGGGGGGGGAGCCATTCCCCGTGCAGCCAACCCCAGTGACCTTCAGGGGTTTGGGTTTGCATTTGCGGAATTTGAGCCAACATAATCACGATGGCCAGACCATTGACAAACCCGAGCATGACCGGGTGGGGAATCATGCGCGAAAATTTACCCAGCTTGAAGAGGCCTGCCAGGATTTGGATTAGTCCCATCAGCACCACAGCGGCGAATAAATACTGTACGCCATGCGAAACCACCAGAGAAACCATGACCACGGCCAAGGCCCCGGTGGCGCCCGAAATCATACCCGGGCGGCCACTGAGCAGGCCCGCAATTAGGCTGACCATGAACGCCGCATAGAGACCCACCATGGGGTCTACCTTGGCGACAAAGGCAAAGGCAATTGCTTCGGGAATCAGGGCCAGTGCAACGGTTAAACCAGATAAGAGATCGGGTTTGAAATTTTGGGGGGAAAGATAAGCGCTTATTTTTTGCAACATTACGAGGTTAAACTTTCTTTTCATCAATAGAGGTATCAGACAGCTTTTTCAATCCATTTGGTTCAAAATAGGAGAATAATAAAAATCAATAATATTGCCTAAAATGAATGAAAACAGTAAATATTTAGATTAAAACATGCTTTGATTTAATCTTTTTTTGAATAGGTTTGAAATGGGGTGTGGGGAATCTTTTTTTTCATTGGAGCTCTCAGGTTAGCACAGCTCAGGCTGCGTTCGTAAGCCTTTCCAGCTTTTGCATCCGCTCGGCAACTAAAAATGTTTTTTGAGGGGGCGACGAAAGAATTGACGGAGGCCCTCTGTGATATTATATAATTCGATATATAGCGAAATATAAAAATGAGGCTCTCCGATGAAAAACCATCTCAGTTTGTATGTTTCCAATCTTGTGGCTTCGGCAGATTTTTACACCCGATTTTTAGGTGTGGAACCGGTTAAAATCAAAGCCGATTATGCCAAATTTGAGCTGCTCGACTCGGGCTTGGTACTTTCTCTGGTGCAGAACCCTGAGCGTGTCAACGCGGGATTTGGGCATGTCGGGTTTGTGGTCGAGAGTGCTGATGCTGTTCAGGCTTGGCAAACCCAAGCCGAGCAAAGGGGGGTTCAAATTGCCCTGATTGAGCAGCAGACCCGTTGCTGTTATGCCCTGCAAGACAAATTTTGGGTACATGACCCCGATGGGGTGCAATGGGAAGTGTATGCCTTCCATGAAGACAGCGAGTGGAATGATCCAGAATTCAGCTCTCAAGTGGTCAAGGAGCAGGCGCATGCCGTTTGCTGCTCCCAATAATCTTTTACAAAACACTCCCCTACAGAATCTTGAGTTTTTAACAAAAGCGCTGGCAGATCAAACCCGTCTGCGGATTTTGGCGCTGCTGAACAGCAGGGAACTTTGTGCCTGTCAGATTGTTGCCGTTTTTGAACTCGCAAATTCCACAATATCTAAGCATTTGGCGATTTTAAAACAGGCGGGATTGATTCAATCCCGTAAACAGGGCCGCTGGATCTATTTTTTTCTGCCCTCCCAACCTCGATCTGAAATTGCTGCGACCTTCCTCTGGTTGACGCAATTTTGGCAGAATGATCTCAGTTTAGAAGCTGATCAAATCAAGATTCAACAGATTTTGGAGCTGGATCCGGTTGCCCTCTGTCGTATTCAAAACGGAAAGGACTGTTGTTAGAAAGGTTTTTATGAAAAGTATTCTCTTTCTCTGTGTCGCCAATTCGGCCCGTAGCCAAATGGCCGAGGGCTTGGCCCGCCAAATCTTGGGGTCCGAGTACACGATTCAAAGCGCAGGCTCAAAGCCTTCATCTGTACATCCGCTGGCGATTCAGGCTATGTCTGAGTTGGGCATAGACACTGCTGTTCAGCGTTCAAAATCGGTTCAGGAGATCGACCTGAGCCAGGTCGATCTGGTCATTACCCTCTGCGCGGAAGAGGTCTGCCCGGTGGTTTCGGGGCCTTTGCAGCGCTTGCATTGGCCTTTGTCTGACCCGGCAGCCCCGGCGGAGAGCGAAGCTGCTCAATTGGCAAATTTTCGTATCATTCGCGAGCAGATCGCCGGGCGGCTGGCATTGCTGAAAGCCAGTCTGGAAGTCAAAGCGTTTCTTCAACCTGAAGAGTTTCATCTCAGTATTCGCAGCACAGATTTACCTGCCAGTGTGGCTTTTTACACGTCGTTGTTGGGGGCTCCCCCCAAAGAGTGGACACACCGTTATGCGATTTTCTACCGACCAGAACTCCAGGTTAATTTTGTGATTTTGGTGAATGATGGGCAGGAATTGCACCACGATACGCTGTATCATCTGGGGGTGGGAGTCCAAGACCGGCAGGCGGTCATTGAGGCTGAAGCATTGGCTGAACGTCAAAATTGGCTGATTCATCAACCGGCGCGTACCACCTGGCGGGGCACACCCTTGCATGAGCTTTGGCTCAAAGATCCTGATGGTAATTTAATTGAAATCTATGCCCGCCTGACTCCTGAAGAATTGGCGCAAATGCCAGAAGATCAAGCGCCGCTTTTTTTGACAAAAGGAGGCGCAGCATGAGCACAAAAGATCAAACTGTGGGCAAGTTGGCTTTTTTTGAGCGTTACCTTTCCCTTTGGGTAGGGCTTTGTATTGTTGGCGGCATTGGCTTGGGGCAGCTCTTGGGGCCTTCCATTCAAGTGCTCAGTAAATGGGAGATTTACAATGTCAATTTGCCCGTGGCGGTCTTGGTTTGGTTGATGATTTATCCGATGATGCTCAAGATCGACTTTGCCTCACTCAAAAACTGGAGTCAGCATGGCAAAGGTCTGGTGGTGACGCTCTCGGTCAATTGGCTGATTAAGCCGTTTAGCATGGCTCTCTTGGCCATGGTTTTTTTCAAGCATCTTTTGAGCCCCTGGATTTCACCGGACTTGGCCCAGGCCTATCTGGCTGGTGCGATTTTATTGGGGGCTGCGCCCTGTACTGCCATGGTCTTTGTTTGGTCGTATCTTACCGAGGGAGATGCCAATTTTACCCTGGTGCAGGTGGCGATCAATGACCTGATTTTATTGGTCGCTTTCATTCCGATTGTGGGATTTTTACTGGGGGTCAGCAATATTCAGATTCCCTATGGAACACTTTTTACTTCTGTGCTGGTCTTTGTGGTGATTCCGCTTGTGGCGGGTTGGTTGACGCATAAAATTCTTTGGGCCCGCAAGGGCCAAGTTTGGTTTGAACAGGTTTTCTTGCCCAAACTCAAGCCTGTTTCGATTCTGGCCCTGCTCAGTACCTTGGTCTTGCTCTTTGCCTTTCAAGGACAGCAGATTCTCAGCAATCCCTTGCATATTTTTTTAATTGCCCTGCCGCTGACTTTGCAAACCTATCTGATCTTTTTTCTGGCCTGGTTGCTGGGGCGAAAACTAGACTTACCCCACGCGATCTGTTCTCCTGCAGCGATGATTGGTGCCAGCAACTTCTTTGAACTGGCAGTGGCTGTGGCGATTGCGCTCTTTGGCCTGACTTCGGGGGCGGCCCTTGCGACCGTGGTGGGGGTTTTGATTGAAGTACCCGTCATGCTCTCACTGGTAGCACTCTCAAACCGTTGGAGATATTAAAATGCTCAAGATTTTTACCTGGCTGGCGGATGGGTTGGTCTTTTCGCTGTTGGGGCTCAGCCCCCAGAGTAAATGGGGCGATGCCCTGCATTTTTTTATCGAAGATACCACTAAAATCTATTTTCTTTTGGCGGTCATGATCTACGGCATCGCCTTGCTGCGGGCTTCGCTCAAGGTGGAGTGGGTACGTGATTTTTTGGCGCGACGTCATCGCCTGACAGGGTATGTGATGGGGGCGGTTCTGGGCGCAGTGACTCCTTTTTGCTCCTGCTCCAGCATTCCGCTTTTTTTGGGGTTTTGCTCAGCGGGAATTCCGCTGGGGGTGACCCTGGCTTTCTTACTGACCTCGCCCCTGATCAATGAAGTCGCGGTGATCATGCTTTTGGAGCTTTTGGGTTGGAAACTGACCCTTGCTTATATCTTCGTGGGCTTGATGACCGGTATGTTGGGTGGGGCTTTGCTTGACCTGCTCAAGGCTGAGCGTTGGCTGGTGCCAGAAGTGGCCAAGGTCTATGCCGCTGCTGCCCAAGCCCAGTCCAAAACCACTGAGCCAACGCTCAATACACGCTTAAGCTGGCGTGAACGGCATGAATTCGCCAAATCTGAACTGTTTGAAATTTTTGAACGGGTTTGGAAATGGGTTTTGATTGGGGTTGGTTTGGGCGCTGGCCTGCATGGTTTTGTTCCTGCTGGATTTTTTGAAGACTATTTGGGGGCTGGACAGTGGTGGAGTGTTCCTGCCGCTGTGGTACTGGGGATTCCGCTTTATTCCAATGCCACGGGTGTGATTCCGGTCATGAAGAGTTTATTGCTCAAGGGCATGCCGATTGGCACGACTTTGGCTTTCTGCATGAGCACAGTGGCGGCCAGTTTTCCTGAGTTTATTCTGCTCAAACAGGTCATGCAGTTTAAATTGCTGGCTTGGGTTTTTGGTTTTCTTTTGTTAGCATTCAGCCTGATTGGCTGGATTTTGAATCTTTGGGGCCCTGTTTTATTAAAATAAGTGAGGTATTGCAATGAAAACAATTTATGTTTTGGGTTCGGGATGTGCAAAGTGTCAGAAAACGGCAGAAATGATCGCCTCAGAAATCAAAAACCTGGGGGTTGAGGCGGTGGTTGAAAAAGATACTTCCATGGACAGTTTGCTGAAATACCAGGTCATGAGCACCCCTGCGGTGGTGATCGATGGGAAATTGGTGCACAGTGGGGGCTTGCCCCGTCGCGAACAGATTCTGGACTGGTTGAAGGCTTGAAAAACAATCGTTCTCAGGCTATGCTGAAGCCGTTTTAAATCGATTCTGCGCAGAGAAGAGGTTGAAATGCCAGAGACTTTCCCTTGCCCCCAATGTGGTTATGAGAATTCTGTGGCCGCTTTGAGCTGTTCGATGTGCAGCCTTGTCTTGCGGCGTTCTGCTTCCGCCAGTGTGACAGAGGTAGAAGGGGTTCGCCAGCCCTCTGCTTTTGAGGAACCCTTGCTTGAAACGCCGTCCGAACCTGAACACAAGTCTTGGATGGAACCTGTTTTTAAGACCAAATCCGCCAAACATCACTTGGGGGTGGGGCTGGTTCTGGCGGGTATTTTTTCGCTGCCTTTTTTTCTGTTTAAAAGCATTGGCTGGGTCTTTGAATCCGTGGTGCATGAAATGGGGCATACGCTGATGGCGTATTTTATGGGCAGTATTGCCCTGCCGGCCATTCGCCTGGATGGGCACGCCGTAACGGTTCATTTGGAACCTTCGTTTTGGTTGCAGTTGCTGGTCTGGTGGCTTTTGATTCTCACAACGGTCTGGTTTGGCTTCAGTAAACGCAAACCTTTGCTGATCAGTACCGGGCTGATGGCCGTGTGCTATCCCTTTTTTGCTTTCAGTGAAGCCAAAGAGTGGCTTTTTTTACTGGCTGGGCATGGGGGTGAAATGGCGATTGCCACGATTTTTCTCTGGCGCAGTATGGTTCCTACCTATAAGGTTCAAGAGGAAGAGCGCACGCTTTACGCAGCTTTGGGCTGGTATCTCTGGTTCCAGAACCTGATTATGAATTGGAACCTGGTCTATTCAGAGGAAAGCCGGGCCTGGTACACCGAAAATGGTTCCTTTGGCTTGGAAAATGATTTTGTCAGATTGGCCGATCATTTTGGTTGGTCGCTGCCGTTTTTGGCGGGGGTTATGTTTTTTTGTTTTCTGCTGGTGCCTCCCGCCGGTATTTTATGGGCCCGCTGGTCAGAGTTTGGGCGCTCGATCGTTGATTAATCCTGGGCCCCAGTTGGATACTTAGATTCAGTCGGGTTTTTTCTGGGCTGCTTCTTTCTGTTTGCGCACCGCTGAAAGTGAAACGACTTTGTTTTGACTGGCGACATGTTCATGCATGGCGGCCATCAGTTCGTGTTTGAGAGAGCCCAACATGCTATCCAAAAGGCTTTCCCATTGGCGGGGGTGGGTTTCCTGCATCAAGGATTCCATTGCCGCTGCCAGGGATTGAATCGTCATTTCAGAAAGCAGACTGCTTTCTGACGCCGCAGGTTGTTGCAGCAGTTCACGGTGCATCCAGCCAACTTCTTGCATGCGCTCCCAGAGTTCTTCTTGCAAAGCACTTTCTTGGGAGAGGGTGTCTTTGACCAATTCAAAGGTTTGAGGCGCAGCAGGGCTTTGCAGATGCTCATGGCTCAGACGCAAATGCACGTTTTCTGCGTTGAAGGAGAGTTCCAGGGTGGCCAGGTGGGTCTGGCTGCGGGCATGCTGGATCAAAAGGTAAATGACCGAAGGATCATCCAATGCAGAGGGGTAAAGATCAAAGATCAGGTAGTCTCCTGCGGGCAGAGAATACGCATTGTTTTTTTTCAAACGCCGACGCCTGCACCAGGCTTCGCGGCTGTGGTCAGGAAAAATCCGTTGAAAGGGTTGATGCATAAACACCTCATTTTAGGCTGCCTGTATACCTTACCATGATGGAGATTTGCTGACCAGTACGGGGTATAATGCTTTTATTTTGAGAGCAGAGGATCGTTTCATGTCAGAAAATTCTACGCCTGTTATCTTAGCCGGAGCGGCTGGACGCATGGGATTAGAGGCTGTTCGTGCCATTGTGGCCTCGCCCCAGACCCGTTTGGCAGGAGCCTTGACCCGTCAGGCTGGATTGGGTCAGGATATTGGCATTTTGGCGGGAATAGAACCCACAGGGCTTGAATTGACCAATCAATTGGCTTCTGTCTTGACCCATGCGCCCGCAGGGACTGTCTGGGTAGACCTGACCCGGGGTGAATCGGCTTATGTTCATGCCTGTCAGGCTTTAGCGGCTGCCTTGCCCGTCGTGATCGGTGCGACAGGGCTGACCCCCGCACAGATTGAAGATCTTCGTCAACGGGCTCAAAAGCAGCAATTGGGGGTTTTGTTGGCACCCAATTTTTCGATCGGGGCTTTGCTTTTGATGCGCTTTGCCCAGCAAGCCCGTGTTTATTTTGACTGGGTTGAGTTGATTGAATTGCACCACGAAAAAAAATTAGATGCGCCTTCTGGAACGGCTTTGAAAACTGCTGAACTGATTCATGCTGTGAAGCCTGTTGAGCATGCGGGAGAAGCCCATCCTGCCCGCGGTCAGCAGGTGCATGGCATACCGGTTCACAGTGTGCGTCTGCCAGGGCTGCTGGCCCATCAGGAAGTCATTTTCGGAGCCGAGGGCCAGACTTTGACCGTCCGGCATGACAGTACCCATCGCAGTTCCTTTATGCCAGGGCTTTTGCTGGCGATTGAAAAGGTCAAAGGCCTGAAAGAACTGGTCTATGGTCTGGAAAGCCTGATCTGAACCAGTTCATTCTTTCTGACGAGATATGTTAAGATATATTTAAGAGCTTGCGGATCGCCACAGCAGCGATTCCTGAATTTTTGCGTCATGTCTCTTTTTTTCTATACTTTTGACGCGCTGACTTTTTTAACAAAAGGATCGTAAAACCATGCAGATTACAGTTGATAATGCTTTTGAAGTGCTCGAACAGCATATTTTGCGCGATGGCATGAATTTTATTCTGGACTTTGACAAAAGTCATGGAAATTATCTTCATGATGCCAAAACAGGTACTGAATTTTTAGATTTCTTCTCATTCTTTGCCAGTTTGCCCATCGGCTTTAACCACCCCAAAATGAAAGATGCGGCTTATCAGGAAAAACTTCTGAAAGTTGCTCAGATCAAGCCCAGCAATTCAGATATTTATACCCTTGAAATGGCTGAGTTTATTGAAACCTTTGGTCGTTTGGCCGGAGATGATGAATTCAAGCATTTCTTCTTTATTTCAGGCGGCGCACTTGCCGTTGAAAATGCCCTGAAAGCTGCTTTTGACTGGAAAGTACGCAAAAATTTGGCCCAGGGCAAGGGTGAAAAGGGCACGCAAATCATGCATTTTCGTGAAGCTTTTCATGGCCGCAGTGGTTATACCATGTCATTGACCAATACAGATCCCAATAAGATTATGTATTTTCCCAAATTTGATTGGCCCCGGATCAGCAACCCCAAATGCATTTATCCCATGAATGAAGCCAATACTGCCAGGGTGATTGCCTCTGAAGAGCAGGCTTTGGCTGAAATTCATGCTGCGATCGCTCAGAATCCCGATGATATCGCTGCGATGATTATTGAACCGATTCAATCAGAAGGGGGCGATAACCACTTTCGACCCGAATTTTTGAAGGCCTTGCGTCAGATTTGTGATGAACATGAAATTATCCTGATTTTTGATGAAGTGCAGACAGGTTTTGGGCTGACCGGTAAAATGTGGGCCTACGAACATTACCCCGAAGCCCACCCAGACATTGTGGTTTTTGGTAAGAAATTCCAAATCTGCGGCATTATGGCCAATGAGCGTCTCAATGAAGTGGATTCAGTGTTTAAGGTTTCCAGTCGGATTAACTCCACTTTTGGAGGCAATTTGGTTGATATGGTGCGTTGTGCCCGCTATCTTGAAGTTGTGGCTGAAGAGCATCTGATTGAAAATGCCGCTGAAGTGGGTGACTATATTCTGGGCCAATTGCAAGGTTTGCAAAACGAATTTGCCTCGATGACCAATGCCCGTGGTCGTGGTTTGCTTCTGGCCTTTGACTGCCCGAGCAAAGCCTATCGCAATCAGCTGATTGATGTACTCTTTGAGCACCAGATGCTGGCGCTTTCTTCCGGTGAACAGAGTGTGCGTTTCCGTCCGGGTCTGGCCATGAACAAGAGCGATGCCGACAAGGGTCTTGAAATCCTTGCCAGCTGCATCAAGCAGATGGAAAAACAGGCTGTAACGGTCTGAGCAAAGCGATAAAACAAAGCCCCTGGTTCAACCAGGGGCTTTGTTTAAGCATATCAGAACAACAGTTTCCTTTGGGCCTGAAAAGAGCCTGTTTGGCTCTTTTCTTCGGCGATTTGTTCAGGGGGGGGCCGAGGCGCCAGCACTCAGGGGCTGTCCTTCATAGACCAGTTCAGCCTGGCTGACGAGCCAGCGCAAGGTCCGCTCCAATAGCAATCGATCTGCCAGCAGAGAAAGTTCTCCGCTTTGGCGTAGTTCGGCAGCCATTTCAGAGCCTTGGTGCCCAAAGCTACCAGCCAGTTCATCCAAGCTTTCCTGCCATTCTGCAGAACTCAGACTGAAACCTTCTTGAATTGCGACAGCACGTAAAACCAGTGCTCCAGCTGTGCGCCAGTAAGCTTCCTCACGCAGGTTTCGAAACTTCATCCAGGTGGTTTTGGCCTGTTCAATCAGTGATTCTTCAAGCCCCTGCTCTCGCAGAGCCGGATGGTCCAATCTTTCCCAATCTGAGAGCTGTTCTGCCTGAATTAAGTCCTCAGGCAGTTCAAACTCACAGGCAGGAACCAGTTTTGCCATCAGAAGTTCAGCAACGGTATCCTGCCAGTATAATTGGTTTTCTGCCAGCATTTCGTCATAAATTGTCTGCATCATGGTATCGGAATCTGAACCCTTGCCCACCAGAGCTGGAAAATGCTCATCCAGTGGGGGCAATTGTAAGCTGCAAACTCGGCGGATAAAAACATTGTAGATTGCTTCCCTACCACGCCAGGCTGGGTATTCATAGTCCATGGGCAGATGAGTCGTGATATCCACTGCATCTTCTGTTTTGTGGCCGATCAGGGCTTCGGCAAATCCCGGAAAAAAAAGTTCCGGTTCAATCAGAACTGGAAAATTGACCCGTGCACTCAGGGGGACAGGTTGTTGACCGACGGTCACAACAAGGTCGAGATAGACCCGGTCTCCCCAGGAAATTTCACGCGCCACAGTCTCTTCTTTTGCTGCCCCCAGTTGTAGATTAGAAACCCGCTCCAGTAAATCTTCCTGATCGGGAACGGGTACAGGGGGCACTTCCACTCGAATTCCGCAGTATTCAGGCAGGGCGACTTTGGGTAAAAGCTGTAAAGCCGCCCGAAATTCCAATCCCTGTTCAGTGAGCTGCAGCTCAGACAGATGAGGTGCGGCCCAGAGAGCATAGTGCCGTTCTTGTAAGTAAGCGAGCAGAACAGACTGCGTCAGAGCAAGCTCAAGGGCTGAGCCATTTAACCCTTGAGCCAAGCACTCATCATATTGAGGTTGAAGCTCGGGCAGGGGAATTTCAAATTGAAGGGTCTGATGCCCCGGCACCTGCTCCAAAATTTCAAAAGCCATCAGTTGCTCCAGAACAGATCCCGAACCAGGCCTGTGGCTGCGGAAACACCTGCCCCAATCTGACTCACCACGGGTATATTGCTGGCAGCGACAATTGAACCTGCCGCTGTGACTCCGCTCAGAACGGCACGGCCTACTGAACCATTGCCATTCACGGCATTGTAAATATCTACTCCAGCCTGAGCTGTATCAGCAGCAGCAACCACGACATTCAGCCCGGGAACAAAGCGGCCTCCCGCTCTTCCGGCTGCTCCTGCTGCGGCATGAGCGGCCGTGGGAACGGCACGGGTGGCAACCCTGGCTGTGGTAGAAATACCACTGCGGGCTGCGGTTCGAGCTGCTGCGGTTGTGGCATTGGCAACAGCCCGTGAACCGCCGGTTGCAGCTGCCTGAGCTGCTGAACGGGCAATTTCTGGTGCTGCGGCACGGACTGCCGTAGCGGCTGCCCTGTTGCCTGAGCGGGCTGCTAGGTTTTGAACTGCGCGGGTGGCTGCTCTTTCTCCCGCAGCTGCGGCCCGAGCTTGTGCGACACCACTGGCGGCAGTAGCTGTTGCACCCACCGCGCCGATAATATTGCTGGCATTGGGATCATTCACAGCATTGTAAATGCCTACTCCTGCAGCAGCAACGCCCAAACGGGGCGCAGCGGCTCCTATTACTGAACCTGCCCGGCCTCCTGTTGCGCCTGAGCCAGTAACCCGCTGGGCGGCCTCAACAAAATTGGCGCCAGCATTTGCGCCCCGTTCAACGCGTTGGGTGGCTGTTGCGATGGTGCTCAGGGTGCTGTTGACATTTGAATTTCCAGAGGATGATGTGTTTTGCCGGGGACGGGCGGCGTTATATGCTTCTGGGTTGGCTGGGCCGATGCTGGGGGCCGATGTGTTTCTTGGTTGGGGCAGCGCAGAAGGGGGAGCCGGTGTAAACGGAGCGGTTGGGGTAACTCTTCTTTCTATAGACGCCATATCAAATTCTCCAGATTAGATTTCAATGGGGAAGCCCTTTCCATTATCTTACCCAAAGGTCTCAAAAAATAAACAAAATAATAGAAAAATGTATATTTAATCCACGCACAGACCATCAAGATTGGGATCTTCAAAGAGTTTGACCCGGCTGATTTCGCTCACTTCACCCGCACTGCTGACGCGATAGCTGACCGCATAGTGGGGGTGGGGGCCACAGCCAAACTGTTGGAAGTCAAAGAGATTGACGCGGTAATTTTCGCCTTCTTTGACCACGGTGGTGGGTACGAAAGACGTGCTGAAATAGCGGAACTCAGGGCGCAGATCAATCATGCCAAAGTCCCGGCTGCTCATGGCGCGTTTGTCAAACTCATAGAGCGGGGTGGCTGTGGTCAGCGCTGTGGCAAAGGCCAGTGCTTCTTCTGTCGATTCAACCGGCGCAAAGATTTTACGGAAGGCCTCTGGGGTATTGATCTGAACGGTTTTACCGCCCTGTTCAGTGAGTAGAATCTTACAAAAACCGCCAAGGCCCCCTATCATCGCGAGGCCATTGCCAGATTCGCATTGAAATTTCTGGCCCTGGGCCAAAGCCAGTGCAGGTTTTAAGCCGCCCAAGGATTCAGGGGGGGTACGCAGGCCTGTCAGCCCCCATTCTTTTTGCAGACTTTCAAACTTGGCTTCATCGATGGCCTGGGGCGGTAGGGGGCGTACGCGGGGATCTGCGGCGGGGCAATTGACCGGCTCTGCGGGGCAGGTTTTATCACCTGCTACCACGGTATATTCGCCATGACAGGCAGGGCAAAGCTTCACATTGCTGAGCATACCTGCTGCACTGGCCGAGGGGCTGGGTTGAACCGCCGTCGCCGAAGCTGAGGGGGGCTCAGAAGGACTGGCGGCAGGTTGTGATGGTTGACAACTGACACTGAAAAAAATCAAAATAACAGCAGTTCCCAAAAGGGTGACTGCGGTGCGTTTCTGATACATACGCACACCTTTCTCGCTCACATCTTGCTTTATAATAGCCCATAACAGGCAAACTGCGAAGGAAATATCTCACAAACCAGAGGGGAGGCAGTTACAATAGGAAGGTGACATTTTTTACCCCCTCACGCTTTACACTTTACGGTTCACAGCTGCTGGATCAGCATATCCAGCGGGATTTGCGCATGATTGTGCAATCTTTGCGTGAACGCTGGCCCGAACATACGATTGAAGCCATTGTGCTCAGTGGTGGCTATGGGCGCGGAGAAGGGGGAGTACTTCGTAAAAATGGTCAGGAATATCCCTTTGATGATTATGATCTGCTGGTGGTGTTCCGGCAGATACGTTCTGCCGACTTGCAGGCCTACAATACCTCTCTGCACAATGCTGCCCAGGCTTTAAGCCAACGAACTGCTTTCAAGGTTGATATTGCCCCGGCCTGTGATATTGAAAGTTTGCGCAAAGCTCCCTTTAATCTTTTTTGGTATGAATTGCGCCATGGGCACAAGGTGATTTGGGGCCGCCCCGAGGTCATGGAAAATCTGCCTGATTTTCCAGATGCTGAATTGCCAGCCAGTGAAGCCTTTAAGCTTTTGCTCAATCGGGGCGTGGAGCTGTGGCGGGTGATTGAAGCCGGTATTCCCCTGCGTGAAACCTGGTTAGATATACGTTGGGAGCCTTTGTTGATGGCTTTGCACAATGCGGTGATCAGTATCGGCGACAGTCTCTTGATTCTCAATCAGCAGTACCATTGGTCATATCAGGAGCGGGTTCAGATTCTGAAACGTTATTTTCAGCAGGGCCACGGGTTACCTGAGGCCTCTATGTTGACTTTTCTTTACCCAGAGGCCATTCAGTATAAGCTTTCACCCTCCGATTACCGGGATTTACCTGTGGAATGGGTGGTGGGCAAGCTCGAAGTTGTGCGCAAACTGTTTTTAAACTATTTTTATTTCAGTTTGCAGCATCTCGGCATGCCGGTTCAAAATGTCCAAACGGCCTATCCTGAGGCGGTAAAGGCCCATTTATACCACCGGCCAGGTTTGCGCCAACGCTGGCAGAATTTTCAGCAGAACCGCACATATTTTAAAAGCTGGGATTGGGCTTCTGCTTGGAACTGGCACCCTCCCCACCTGCGCTTTTTAGCGGCCTTGCCCTATCTACTTGAAAATGGAGCGCTTGAACCAGGCCCTGAACTGGCAGGCCTCTTTCCCGGCTGTGGCGCTCAGCCCGATTTGGACACGCTCAGGCAGTTTTTTGAGCGTGAATGGAAGATGATTCTTTAGCAGTAAATCGGCTGATAAACCTGGGCGGCGGAGACTTGAAACAGTTCATCTTTTTCAAGCAGATAGCCCGTCAGTTTCTTGCCGTAGACGCAGCCTGTATCCAGGCCGATCAGAAAAGGTTGGTTGTTCCGGCGGATATAGACCAGTCCCTGGCGGGCATCATGCCCGAAAATGACCCCTCGCTGACCGGTATAGACCTCATGCCAATGCGGGGCACTGAGATTGCCCATGGGCCAATGGCGCATCAGCAATGCCATTTCGGAAGTTGTTTTTTCGACCTCCCCGCTGGGATGCAGGCCGGCATGCACGACAATAAACGGGTCCAAATCTAAAAAGAGCGGCAACTTTCGCAACCAGCTCTCCCAGCCTGGGGCGCGCTGATCAAGACAATCGACAATCCGTTCATGTTTGGGGCGAGGTTCTACTTCGCCATCGCGAATTTTCAAGAGCCAGGCATCGTGATTGCCCAAGACAGCCTGCATGCGGTATTGCTGAATCAGCTCCCAAACGCCTGAAGGGTCGGGGCCTTTGGTGAATAAATCCCCGACCAGAATCACCCGGGTGGGCTGAACGTTTTCAAGCAGTTTTTGAAGCTCACGGGCACAGCCGTGAATATCTCCGATCACCAGGGTTCGATTTTCACTCATGCCTGTGCCTCCAGCAGGGCTTGAACCAAACCTTCGGCACTGGCGTTTTCGGCCAGAATATCTACCCTGCCGAGGGCCTGCTTGGCTGCTTGTGCTGTGATCGGGCCGATGACCGCTATTTTGCAGTGTGCTGCTGCTTTCAGCCAAAGCGCGGCAGGAACGATTTCAGCAAAATGGGCCACCGCAGAGGGGCTTGCAAAGGTCAGAATATCCACTTCTTCTTTTTCGAGCCAGCTGAGCAGGGCTTGGGTTTCCTCAGGTTGGGGTGTCAGGGTTTGGTAGATGGGCAGAGCGCTGAGCAGGGCCCCTGCTGCGCTGAGACGTTCTGCCACAAGTTCTCGGGCATGCAGCGCATGCAGATAAAGCACGCGCTGACCGCTGAGATTGTGTTGGCAGAGCATTTCGGCTAAATCTTCAGCTTGATGATGGGCTGGGTAAAGTACGTTCTTTCCGCTCAGTTTTTGAAGTTCGGCTGCGCTGCGGGCCCCCACACAGGCCAATTTGAGTTGGCCAAGGGTGGACTCTGGGTTAAGATGCAAAGCGTGCAGACGCTGGGCCAAAATCTCTACGCTCTTGCGGCTGGTGAGCACCAGCCAATCAAAGTTTTGAATATTCAGCAGGGCCTGATCGAGGGCCGTTGTATCGCTGAGGGGCTCGGTCTGAATCAAGGGGCAAATCAGGGGCTGTGCACCGTAAAGGTACAGCAGGCTTTCCAGCTCCTGGGTTTGAGAGCGGGGGCGGCTGACCAGAACGCGTTGACCGGATAAATGCGATTGAGCGGTACTGAGCATAATCCCTCAGAGGTATTTTCTTCCTTTTTTCAGTATAAGGGAAAAGCCGGGTATTCTGCGATCCCTTTTATGCAATGCGGGTTTGAGAGTTTGAGATTAAGGCTGCTTTAACTGAATTTAAGAGGATCATACCGTCAGATCAGATGGATTTTGGGCGAAGATAGACTTAATACCCGATGGGAGTTGCACGATGTCTATTGGCGAGAACATGAATTTTTATTTGGATAAGGCCATGAAATGGGCGCGGAATAACGAGGGCCAGGCTTCATTTCTGGAAGAAACCGACACAAATCACGATGGTCAACTCACTGTACAGGAACTGAAACAGAGCTTTGATGGCAACCATGACGGCTATTTGGATGCCCAGGAACTCGAACAGTTGGCGATCAAAGCGGGGGGCGCTGATTTTGATAAAACCACGATTAAATCGCTGGGAGCAGCGCTGGCCACAGCCCAATCCGAATTGCCTCTTTTCAGTAAAAACGATGCTGGAGAATGGAACAGCAGTGCTGAGTTGAAATCCTTCCAAACCCAAGCCGTGACGGTTTTGCCCTTTTCTGATCGTACTTTGGCTTCCCGGGATTTAAAATCTGTGGCCCAGGCCCGTCAGGGCTTGTTTCGCGTTCAGGAGCAGGTCGGAAACTCCTGTGGAACCACTTCACTTTCCATGCTATTAAAATATTTTCAAGGCCATACCCTCGAAAACAGCGTGCCCACGATCGACAAATACATCCGTGCCAAGGGAACCCTTGAATTTGTCTTGCCCACGGGTAAAATCAAGTCTGTTGAATTGGATGGCTATACGGCCCCCCGCGATATTGTCAAATATGCCAATCAACGGGGCATGCGCGCAGGCTTGAAAAACAACAGCTCCCTGGCAGATCTCAAGGGAATGCTTGAAAAAGGGGTGCCCTGTCTGTGTTTAACCGATTGGAATTTCTCAGAAAATGGCAGCCATCCTAGCCAAGCTGAGCCTGATGCCCAGTCTTTGCATTGGGTAAATGTGATCGGTTATGAGTATAAAAAAACAGGTTCAAGCCGGGCACGGCCTGAACTCTATTTTAAAATTGCCAATCCCCATGGCATTGTCCAGACGGTTTCAGCCAAAGATTTTGACAAGGTCTGGGCGGGCACCGGGCCCGGTCTTGAGCAGAAAGTCACGGGCAATCAGCGCATCAATACCGGCATGCAACGCCTGTTTGTGGCCATGGTGCCCCGTGATGAAGAGGCGCTTGTGATTGCCCCCGATGGAACCCGCCACAAGGCAGGCGCTATTTCTGTGCCCACGGGTAGCGATGGCATTCGTGGCAGGCTTGCGCAGGTGGGCTCAGAACTGATGCAGAAAGCCGGTGAGTTTCAGGAAAACCTGGCCCAGAGAGGGGGGCAACTGATTCAGGAAGCCCAGAGCGGCTGGGCCAAAGACGGGGTTTGGGGGGCTCTCAGCCATCTCTGGAGCGGTGATGCCAGTCAGGTTGAGGCCATTCGCAAACGGGCTAAAACAGCTACTGTTGAACAACGGGCAGAAATCGTCAATCATTTGCTCAGTGCGGGGATCAACCGCAGCCATATTCAGGATTTGGTCTATAATATCCTCAAAGATACCTCCTGGGAACAATTCCCCGAGCTGATCGGCCAAATCGACATGCGTAAATTGGCCTCCCGCCTTGAAAATGATACCCAGGCCGGGCAGGTTTTGGCTTGGATTGCCAAAACAGAAGTTAAGAATGGCAAAACGGGGCCTAAATTTGACGCTTTTGCGGTGTGTTTGGCTCAAAACCACCGTGAAGCCGCGATTGAAGCTTTTCTTAACAGTCATTTTACCCGTGAGGGTCAATTGCTTCACAAGGTGCCTGCTGCTGCCGTGCGTCTGATGGTTGAAAAATTGATGGAGGGTGTCACCGACAGTGCTGAAGAGACGGCGATCTACCATCTGCTTCAGGGGACTTCCTGGGAGCAGTTTGATCAGGTGCTTTCTCGCCTGAATATGGGCGGGGTGGCCTCTGAACTTGAGAATGCCCAGGAGCTTGGCAATTTAACGGCCTGGGTGACTGAATTGGGCATGAAAACCCAACATTGGAGTGGCTTGTCGGAAATTTTGACCCAATTGGAGAGTACCTTGGAATATACCCGCGCCGATGATGTCTTGGGCACTGCTTTGACTGCCACTTCGGTCAAGGGCCAATTGAATCAGATTCCAGCTCATTTGCGCAAACGCATGATTGATTTACTCGATGACCGTACCCGTTGGCGTTCTGATGCGGCCATTCAAGCTTTGAATGCCCTGCAAAAAATAAAATAGAGGCCAGGACTCACGAAAGTGAGTTTTAGATGAAATACTTCATTTTGAGTGGTGTTCTTCTGGGCGGAATGGCGGCCTTTCCCGCCCAGGCGGGTGAAACGGGCCTGCTTGAAAAAGCACAACGCGCAGCGCATCAATGGTTGCAATTCACCTCCTTTTTTCATGTTTGACAGCTCGGATTGAATGGCCCATGTTTCAAGATTTGCCTGAGAGTCTCGCTGAACTTTCCCAAAAAAATTTTCAGAAGAGAGCCTCACCTCAGCCCTCTATCCGCTATTCTGATTCAGTTTTCATGTGAACAGGGGGTTGAGACTTTTGGGGGGATGAAGTATAGAATAGAAGATGACCTGAGATTGAGAAAGTGCATCTGCAATGAAACCTGTTTTACTGAGCTTGGCTTGTTTTGGTTTGTTGAATTTCTTGCCTGCCCAGGCCGCTGCGCCCGATGGGGTTGAAAAAGCCAAGCTTGCCGCCCAGCACTGGCTGGCTTTGACCGATCGGCAGCAATATGCCCAGAGCTGGCAGCAGGCAGCCGGCTTTTTTAAAGCCTCAATCCCGCAAAGTACCTGGGTCAAAGCCTTGAAGACCAACCGTGCCCCTTTGGGACGGCTCAAATCCCGCCAACTGAAGTTTTCGGCTTTTACCAAAACCTTGCCCAAAGCTCCCAAGGGAAATTACGTGCTGCTGCACTACCGTTCGGTTTTTGAGCGTCAAGCCAATGTTACAGAAACGGTGACCACACTTTTAGACAAAGGTGGGGTCTGGAGAGTGGCGGGCTATTCAATTCAAAGATAAACGCCCACCCAGCAGGGCTGAGCGGGCGTTTTGAATTTTGGGTTTAGACGCCGCGGCGTTGGGGGGGGCGATTGCCACCGGCCTGGGAACGGCCCCGGTCTTTATAGCTGGCGCTGGCTAAACCTTTGTGGGCGGGTTCAGCGCGTTTTTCACCCCAGTTTTTACCTCGTGAGCTGGGTTTGGCTGTACCGGCAGGTGCAGCCCCCCGGCTGGGGGCTTTGAAACCATGTTGTGCGGGCAGGGGGGGCGCTGCTTTGAGAATGGGCAAATCGCTGGGCACCTTGCTGACAGGTACGGGCTTGCCGATCAGTTTTTCAATGCTGCGCAGATATTTTTCTTCTTCAAGGCTGGTAAAGGTCATGGCGTCGCCTGTTGCGGCGGCCCGACCCGTGCGGCCAATGCGGTGCACATAATCTTCAGCATGCACGGGGGTATCGTAGTTGATCACGTGGGTGACATTTTCAATATCCAGGCCACGGGCCGCGATATCTGTGGCGACCAGTACCTGACAGGCTCCACTGCGGAAGTTTTCCAGGGCACTCAGGCGTTGGGCCTGGCTGCGGTCGGCGTGAATCCGGGCGGCTTCAATGCCTTGGCGAATCAGTTGCTTGGCAATCCGGTCTGCTCCGTGGCGGGTACGGCTGAAGACAATCGTCGAACCGGTTTCAGCGTGGCGCAGCACATGTACCAGCAGACGAAGTTTCTCGGGGCGTTCAACCCGGTAAACGGCCTGGCGTACGCTGCTGGCGGTGGTATTGCGTGAACCCGCGACGATCAGCTCGGCATTGCGGGTAAATGTGCGGCCCAGTTTTTCAATTTCGGGGGGCATGGTGGCTGAATAAAGCAGGGTTTGGCGAGCTGCCGGCACTTGGGATACAATCCGCTTGATATCTGGCATAAAGCCCATATCCAGCATGCGGTCGGCTTCATCGAGCACCAAAAAGCGAATGTTTTTCAGGCTGAGCACGCCATTGCGCAGATGGTCGAGCAGACGGCCTGGGGTGGCCACAACGATGTCGAGCCCTCTTCTCAGTTGAGATTCTTGGGGGCCGGCTTTCACACCGCCATAGATAGCTGCGCTGCGTACGCGCATAAAGCGACTGTAATCTTTAATTGCCACATCGATTTGTTCTGCCAGTTCGCGGGTGGGGGTAATGATCAGGGCTTGCGGCAGTTTTTGGCCGGGCTCCAACTGGTGCAGAATGGGCAGGGCGAAGGCGGCGGTTTTACCCGTGCCTGTTTGGGCACAGCCAATCACGTCTTTTTTTTGCAGGAGCAGGGGAATGGTTTTTTCCTGAATGGGGGTGGGGGTTTCATAGCCCATGGCCTTCAGGCCCTTGAGCAGTTCAGGATGAAATTCAAATTGGTTAAAACTCATGGAGATCTTTCTTATCATCAGATTGGGGCTGGGAATTATCCGAAGGAAACGGCTGCGGCGGGGTGCCGGAAGAAGGCTTGCTGCGGGAGAATTCGGGCGCTGACAGCAGGCGGCGTGTATTTCCGCATTTGAAATGGCTTTCAGCCCAAACTTCACCTTAGCACAGATAGCGCCTTGCTGTCGATGAAATGGAGGGCTCGGTGGATCTTGCTTCCCATAGCCGCTTGGGTCTGAATCAGGTACGCTGATAGCAGAATCTGAATGAAATGGCCCATTTTCCATGAAACTTGAAGACGAAGTTAAACGTCGCCGCACCGTGGCGATTATTTCCCACCCCGACGCGGGTAAAACGACCCTGACTGAAAAATTTCTGCTCTACGGCGGTGCCGTACAGGAAGCGGGGGCTGTGCGTGCGCGCAAAAACCAGCGTTCGGCCACCTCCGACTGGATGGAAATGGAACGCAAGCGCGGCATTTCGGTCACTTCGACCGTGCTGCAGTTCCCCTATGGCGAGTATATGATGAACCTGCTCGATACCCCCGGTCACCAGGATTTTTCTGAAGATACCTACCGTATTCTGACGGCAGTGGATTCGGTGATCATGGTGATTGACGCGGCCAAGGGGATTGAAACCCAGACCCTCAAACTTTTTGAGGTTTGCCGCAAGCGTATGATTCCGATCTTTACGTTTATCAACAAGATGGATCGCCCCACCCGTGAACCCCTGGATTTGCTCGATGAAATTGAAAAAGTACTGAATATCGGGGTGTATCCGATCAATTGGCCCTTGGGCACCGGCTTTGATTTTAAAGGCGTGTTTGACCGCCTGGCGGGCCAGGTGCATTTGTTTGAACGGACAATTGGCGGGGCCTATAAGGCACCCGTGGCCGTGGGCCAGATCAGCGACCCCTTTGTGGAAGAAACCCTCGAACCTGAGGCCTATGCCCAGGTGGTAGAAGAGCTTGAAATGCTCGATATCGCCGGGGAGAGTTTTGACCACAGCCAGGTGCTTTCGGGGGCGATTACGCCAGTTTTCTTTGGCTCGGCCATGAACAATTTTGGCGTGCAGCTGCTGCTCGATAATATTTTCAAATACGCCCCTCCGCCCGGCCCCTATCCCAGTTCGCTGGGTGAGGTTTCACCCACCCGCGAAGATTTTTCGGGCTTTGTGTTTAAAATTCAGGCCAATATGGACCCCAAACACCGTGACCGGATTGCCTTTGTGCGCATCTGCACGGGCAAATACAGCAAGAACCTCTCGGTTTACCATTCCCGCACCGGGCGCAAGGTCAAACTCTCCAATGCCCATGCCCTGTTTGGGCAGGAGCGTGAAACCGTAGAAGAAGCCTATGCCGGTGATATTGTCGGTCTGATCAGCTCGGATCGCTTTGGCATTGGCGATACCCTCAGTGAGACTTCGGGTCTGACCTATGCGGGGATTCCCTATTTCGCACCCGAGCATTTTGTCTTTCTCAACAATCCCAATCCCTCCAATTACAAGCGCTACCGCGATGGGCTGGATCAGCTCCTGCAAGAGGGCGTGATTCAGGGCTTTGAACTGAATACCCACTCGCAGAACAACTATGTGCTGGGGGCGGTCGGCCCTTTGCAGTTTGACGTGGTGCAATACCGGCTTGAAAACGAGTACAAGGCCGAAACCGAGAAAGTTCCCGCCAATTGGAGTGTGCTGCGATGGGTGGATCCTGAAGTCGATCCCAACCGTCTCGACCGCTCAATTCTGCCTGTGGGCGCCATTTCAGGCAAAGACCGTGATGGCCATGCCGTGATTCTGTTCAGCAATGAATGGTCGCTGCGCCTGTTTCAGGACAAGCAGCCCGAGATAAAACTGGCAGACACGCCTTTTCGCGCGGGCCTGGTCGGGCAAAGTCACTAAATTTTCCGCCCTTTGTTACAAGCGCCTGGCACAAAGCCAGGCGCTTTTCCGTTTTAAATGAATTTCTAATCAAAATATTCAATGTAATTTGAGTCTGAAACCCAGCTCCAGGCTTATATATTATTAAAATATAAGCATAAATATATTTTTTGTGATATATTAAGAAGTATGAACATTTCAGAATTTAACTTAAACTATGGCCTGATCGGCAATTGCCAGATCAGTGCGCTGGTCTCTCAACAGGGCAGTATTGATTGGTTGTGTTTGCCCCGTTTAGACAGTCCCAGTAGCTTTGCCCGTATTCTCGATCCTGATCAGGGCGGGCATTTTGCTGTCATCGCGCAGCAGCCGGCTCAAATTTCACAGCGCTATCTGCCCAATACCAATATTCTTGAAACGCTCTATACCTGTGCTGATTATGCTTTCAAGGTCGTTGATTTTATTCCCCGTTACAGCCATCGGGGGCAAATTCAGCGCCCGATTGAGCTGCATCGTCAAGTCATTCCCCTTCGAGGATCGGCCTCGCTTAAAATCGAGTTTAATCCCCAGCCCAATTATGCACGCGAAAAGGCCAGAATAGGGCATTATGCCCGCAGTTTGCGGGTAGAGAGTCAAGACCAGACCCTGTATCTGCACACCAACCTCAGTCTTGAAATCATTCTCGCCCAGGGATGGCATTTGCTCCAGAAACCCGCATATTTTGTACTGACCTGTGATTTTCCCTTGGAGCAAGAACTGAAGAGTTACAGTCATTTTGCACTTGAAGAAACGACCCGTTATTGGCAGACCTGGTCCAAGCACTGTGCGATTCCGCCCCAGTATCAGGCCGAGGTGATTCGCTCTGCCTTGACCTTGAAAATGCATTTGTTTGAGGATACGGGAGCGACCATTGCAGCCACCACCACCTCGATTCCAGAAATTGCCGGATCGGAGCGTTGTTGGGATTACCGTTTCTGCTGGATTCGTGACAGCTATTTTGTGATTGATGCTTTCAGTGGTTTGGCCCAGTTTGAAGAAATGGAAAAATTTATTCTCTTTCTCAAACAGCTTTGCAGTCAGGGCATTGAGTCGTTGCAACCGGTTTACAGTATTTTGGGCGAATCGCACCTTGAAGAACAGTGTCTTACCCATTTGGCAGGGGCTGCGGGCACTGGCCTGGTAAGGGTCGGCAATGCCGCTTATACCCACCAGCAATACGATATCTATGGCGAAATGATTCTCTCAATGTATCCCCTTTTCTTTGATCAACGCCTGAACTATGGTGAAACCCATTCCCTGCAGGAAGAATGGCATTTGGTTCAGGAATTGGTGGAGGCTGCAGAAAAGGCCTTTGACAAAACTGACAGTGGGATTTGGGAGTTTCGCAATGAATTCAGGCACCATACCTTCAGCAAGCTGATGATCTGGGTGGCGCTGGATCGGGGCGCAAAAATTGCCGTGCAGATGGGCGATCCGGCTCAGGCCAGAGATTGGAAAACACGTGCGGATCAGATGCAAGCGGTGATTCTTTCACGGGCCTGGAATCAGGACTTGGGCATGTTCGCTATGTCCTTTGAAGGGGCCGATGCCGATGCCAGTATTCTCTTGATGCCCATTATGGGCTTGATAGCTTCTCATGACCCTCGCTTTGTCTCTACCGTAAAAGCCTATCAGCAGCGTCTGATGTGCAATGGGCATGTCTTTCGCTATATTGCTGCCGATGATTTTGGTCAGCCTGAATGCGCCTTTAATTTCTGTACCTTTTGGATGATTCACGCCCTTTATCTGATTGGAGAAGAAACCCAGGCCCGTGAGCTTTTTGAAAATATTCTGACTGCAGGGAATCATCTGGGACTGTTTTCAGAGGATACCCATCCTCAAACCGGGAAAATGTTTGGCAATTTTCCCCAGACCTATACCCATGTGGGCATTATTCAGACCGCAAAACTACTGACAGGAAACCGATCAACCTATGCGTTGGATTATCGTTAGCAACCGACTGCCCCTCTCTATCACTGCCGAAGGCCAGCTGAGCCGGGCCTCAGGGGGGCTGGTCACCGCTTTGTCAGGCGTTCACAATGATGCGGATCAGCTGTGGGTGGGGCTTGCTCCAGGCGATATGACCCCTGAGCAGTGGGCTGAGCTTGAGCCTGCTTCTACCCAGGGCTATTTCCCTGTGTTTATTGAAGCTGAGCTCTACGATCGCTCTTATAATGGCATCGCCAACGATGTCTTTTGGCCCCTGTTCCACTATGAGGCCAGTCTGATTAAATATGATCCTGAAAATTGGGCGGCCTACCGTGAGGTCAATCAAACTTTGGCGCAAACTGTGGCAGAAATAGCCCAACCCGGTGATTTGGTCTGGATTCACGATTTTCATCTTTTTCTTTTGCCGCAAATGCTGCGTCAGCTTCAGCCAGACTTAAAAACAGGATTTTTTCTGCATATTCCCTTTCCCAGTTCTGAACTCTTTCGTCAATTACCGGTTCGGCATGAGGTTTTGGAAGGCATTCTCGGGGCTGATCTGATTGGTTTTCATGATTATTCCTATCTGCGCCATTTTTGCAGCGCCTTGAAATCTGTTTTTGACCTCGATTCCAATCTGATGAACCTGATCTGGGAGCGTCGCAATCTGCAATTGGGGGTTTACCCGGTCAGCATTGATACCCCCGCCCTGCTGGCTGCGGCAGAGTCCTTAGAGACAAATCAGGTTTTGGAACGATATCGCGAAGACAAAAGCTATCGTTATCTGATTTTAGGGGTCGACCGTTTGGATTATAGCAAGGGACTTTTACTTAAACTTCAAATTTTTCGCAATTTGCTTGAAAACTGCCCAGAACTTCAAGGGGAAGTTACCCTGCTTCAGATCGCAATACCCACCCGTCAAGACGTCGAAGAATACCAAAAACTCAGGGCCCAGATGGAGCAGTTGGTCGGGGAGATCAACGGTAAATTTTCACGCCCCAATTATGTGCCGGTGCAATACATGTACACTTCGATTGGTTTTCATGAGCTGTTGGCCCTTTACCGGCTGGCAGATGTTTTGCTGGTGACCAGCCAACGGGATGGCATGAATTTGGTTGCCATGGAGTATTTGGTAAGTCAGAATGCCGAAAACCCAGGCAGTATTGTTTTAAGCGAGTTTACTGGAGCCAGTTCGGTGCTGAGTGGGGCCTTGGTGATCAATCCCTGGGATACGCAGAAGGCCTCACGCAGTTTGGAAAAGGCCTTGGCTTTGCCCCTTGAGCAGCGTCAGCAGAGACATCGCTCCATGTTGAAATTTTTAAGTGGCTATACAGCCTCTGATTGGGCGGCCGGTTTTATGGAAACCCTGGCCCAGGCGGGTGAAATGGCGCCCTCTTTACGCCAACGCAGTCTGAAATCACGTGAAGAAATGCAGAAAGAACTCGCCCCTTATTTTGAACAGCCTTTGCTGCTTTTTCTGGATTATGATGGCACCCTGGTGCCGATTGAGGACCGACCTGAGAAGGCTGTTTTAAGCACCATGACCTTTGGTTTGCTGGCCCATCTGGCTCAAAATCGAAAGGTTGAAGTGGTGATTGTGAGTGGGCGGCCAGCAGAATTTTTAAACAGCCAGTTTCAGGATTTACCGATTGCGCTGGCAGCAGAGCATGGAGCCGCCTTTTATCACCCCATTGAGAAAGTTTGGGAATCCCAGGTCTGGAGCGATAAGGATTCCTGGTATGCCAGTGCAGAGCAACATATGGCTGATTATGCCCTTCGGGTTCCTGAAAGTTTTCTTGAAAGAAAGGCTTTTTCTTTGGCCTGGCATTACCGTCTTTCTCCCCCCGCTTTTGCGCAATACCAAGCCCGCAAATTGAAAGAAGAACTTGAAAGTGGTTTTTCCAATTTGCCAGTGACGGTCCTGGCCGGGAAAAAGGTGGTCGAAGTCAGGGTGGTTGAAGCCAATAAGGGCTATTTTGTGCGCAATTATCTTGCCCAGCATGGTGCTGAGGAGCAGGATTACCAGATCCTTGCGATTGGAGATGATACCACCGATGAAGAAATGATGGCCGCTTTGCCAGATTCGGCTTTGACATTTCGGGTGGGAGAAGGAGAAAGCCGGGCCCGTTACCGGCTTCGGAACCAGGATGCTGTTTTGACCCTGCTTGAATTATTGGGGCAGAAATCTTAGCGGAAGATTTTTAAGCCGCTCCTTTCCGGGGCGTGGCCCAGATGGCCAGAACCCAGGGGCAGACCCACAATGTACAAACCTGGAACCTAATAGCTAAACTCAAGGATATTCGCTGAGATAGCTTGCAAATGTTATACCCAAAGGGGTATATTGGTGGGTAGAATCTACCACCAGGAGTATGCCATGAAACCGATTTTGATTCTGATGCTCAGCCTGAGCTTTTTGGGAGCCTGTGCCCCACAGCAGAAACAGGAGACCCCTTCTGAGCAGAGTCAGACCTCTTCAGGGATTCACCAGACCATTCCCGTGACCCAGGCCGCTCAATTGATTCAAAGCACTCCCAATTTGTATATCCTGGATGTGCGTACCGCTGATGAATTTAAGTCAGGGCATCTCGACAAGGCTCAGCAACTGGATTATTATGCGCCTGATTTTGAATCCAAAGTGAAACAACTCGATAAAAAAAAGACCTATCTGCTCTACTGTCATTCTGGCCGCCGCAGTGGCAGCACCCTTGAAATCATGAAAACTGCGGGTTTTGAAAAAGTCTATGACCTGGAAGGGGGTTTTACCCAATGGCAGGGTTCAGGGCAAAAAGTCGTTAAGCCTTAGCGGGATAAAGCTCCAGAATCCTGATTTCATGCGATTCAGGAGGCTCCGTGCTAGAATAATAAAAAGACGGAGCGAGCATGCGCAAAGACGAATTCCTTTCACACGAAGAGCTGACTGTGGCGGCCGCAGGTTATCTGCCGCCCTTTTGGGCTGTTCTGCTCTTGTTTAAGCGCTGGCGGCTCAATTATTTCACCCGGTATCACCTGATTCATGCCGCTCTGCTCTCGCTGGCCAATTTGCTGATTCTTCTGCTGACAGGGCTGTTCAGCCTCTTGATGGCCAAGATGACAGGTTTCAGCTTTATTCTGACAATGATTACCGGAAATTTAATTGCGCTTTCGCTTTTGGTCACGGCAGGTTTTATTGCCTATTGCGCACTCAATGCCACGCGGGGTCGCTATACTGTGATTCCTGGCCTGAGCCAGCTTTACTATGCTGTGTTTTCACAGCGCCCCGACAGTTCTCCAGATGCCCTGATCCGGCATCATCAGCAACACCGGGCCTCACGTCAGACTTCATTCCGTAAAACAGAACGCAAGGAGAAACCCTGAACCGTGCCCTTTAAGCAGTTACTGCGCCCCAGTTATATCTTTGACCGTGTTGAAGCGATTGATTTAAAGGCCTGGTGGGCTGCGGGTTTGCGGGGCATGATTCTCGATGTGGACGATACCCTGACCCTGAAAAACAGTGCGGTGGTCGCACCTGCCGTTCAAGCCTGGCTGAAAGAAGCCCGTGAAATCGGGTTTCACTGTTATATTGTTTCAAATAACCGCTACCCTGAACATATTGAAAAGCTTTCTGAAGCGTTGGAAATGAAGGCCTTGGCCCGTGCACGCAAGCCCTTTCCGCCGGGGTTTCAACTGGCCCTTCAGGCCATGCAGCTTGCGCCTGAACAGGTGGTTGTGATTGGCGATCGGCTTTTAACAGATATTCTGGGGGGAAGCTGGATGGGTATGCAAACCTGTCTGGTGGCTCCTGTTACGCCCGAGCCCCGAGGTTTCAAGCGCCTGATTTATGATTTTGAAAATTCCCTGCGGCAGGTAGCCAGCAAAGAGTGAGCTGATACGAAACCTTGATCCAGGTCAAGCTTGGTTTTGTTTCATATCATGCTGATGCAACCCCGTTTCACACTAGAATGTTACAAGAGAACCGGGCCCAGGCCCTTGAATTGAGGTATTCATCATGTCAACTGTACAACTTGCTGTTACAAGTGCAAAAGATCTTATGACCCCCGCGCCTATTTCGGTCAGGGCGTTTGTAACCGTAAAGGAAGCAGCAGCCTTGATGGTCGATATGGGGATTGGGGCCTTGGCGGTTGTAGACGGAGAAAATCACCCCCTGGGTGTGATCAGCCAAACCGATATCGTGCGCTATGACCGCGAAAAAACAGATTATCCTTTTTCTGTTTCTGAGTTTTACGAGCGCGTCGTGCTCGACAGCAGCGACAAAATGCTGGGTGAACTGCATATGGAAAATGTAGACGCCACCCCCGTGACCGATATCATGACCCCCGTGGTCTATTCTGTAACACCGAATATTTCAGCCGGAGACGTGATTCGAAAAATGCTCGAGAAACGGGTTCACCGCCTGTTTGTGGTGGATGATATGGGGGTTTTAATTGGTGTGATCAGCACCTTCGATATTCTGCGCCATCTGGAAGAGGTGGGCGTTTAATCCTTCTCAATTTTCTCACTTGTAGAGACCAGCGGACTGATTCAGTCCGCTTTTTTTTATTTTTTTACGCACCGTGCAATAAAACTGCTTGCATTTTTACGCACCGTGTTATAGACTAGAATCATGAAGGCATTAATAACCGCTAGTTCGTTTTTTAAAGGAGATTTAACCATGGATATTTTAAAGAAAGCTTCTCTTCTGACCGCTGAATTCATTTCCCTCTCTGCCGATAAGGTTCAGGAAGTCGCTGATGAGTTTGTCAAAAAAGGCACCCTGCACGACAACGAAGCCAAGAAATTCGTCTCTGAAGTTCGCAGCAACCTCGAAGGCCGTGAAAAAGAATTCACTGAGCGTTGGGAACAGGTTGTCAACAGCGTTCAACAGATTGGTACCACGCTGGGTATTACCAAAGTAGAAAAAGACAATCTCGATGAGCGTATTGATGAACTTGAGCGCCATATCGATGAACTCAAATCCCGTCGTGACCTGCTCAACAAAGAGCTGGGCAAAGACGGCGGTGCTTCCAAGGCCAAAGCAGCTTCTGCCGCTTCTGCCAAATAAGAGCCCTTGACACAGACCTTCAGTCTGTTGCCCCTGACCTGGAGAGGTCAGGGGCTTTTTGCTGAGCATAAAGCAGCCAAAAAAAAATGGCCGGTAGAGACCGGCCAACTCAAGTGTTATAAAGAGGGAGGAAAGATACAAATTTTTACTTTTGGTAAGCTCCCAGAATCCGGGCGGATTGCTGTTCGACCGGGCTGACCCGGCTTTGGATACTGCGCAGATTATTGGTGCTGACGCGGGCATTGTCCAAATCATGGTGCTCACGGGCTTCCAAGATGGTGTTATAGGTATTTTGGGTTTCGTTCAGCAGCTTGCCTTTTTCAGCTTCGGGATTATAGCTGCGGACTTCACCTGAAAGCTTGCGCAAATCATCGGCTGCGCCAATATATTTCATATCAATGCTGTGGCCAATCAGGGCGCCAATGCCTGCTGAAGCAGCCAGACCTACACCGGCACCAATACCTGCGGATTTGATATTTTTACCCCCGGCGAAATAACCAATCGCAGCGCCGGCTACCGCCCCAATGCCTGCGCCCACTCCAGCGAAGGGGGTGGTACGGCCTGTGGCTTGGGCCTGCTGTTCATCGGCCAGGCGATCCAGTTTGCTGCCCACATCTTGGGCGCTGACGGTGGCTTTTTCAATCGCGCTGATATTGTTGAAAGCTTTGGCAATCGAGCCATCGGTGGCTTTCATCGCACTTTGCACATCGGGCAAATCTTTGGTCTGTTCGGCAATCGAACGCAGGGTGGTATTCAGGGTTTCAAAGGCTGCCTGAAAATTGGTATTTGCCATTTCCATCTGACGCACGGTGCCTTCATCGGAGCTGTTGCCCATGGAGAGCAAATCTTGAAAGGTGCCGGTCCAGGTACGCCAGCTGGCACTGTTGAGAGCGGTGCTGGCTTGAATATTCAGGGCACGGGAGGTGGCATCGCTGGCATGGGCGGTCATATCGCGCACCGAGCGCAGAGCGCTTTCCTGACGGCTGATGGCCGAAGTATAGGCGCGGTTGCTGTCTACGAGTTTATTGTAGCGCTCAGGCAGGGTATCGTCTTGAAAGAAGGTGGGGGTAAACACATGGCCCCAGGAATTGGTGGCGGTGGCATGGACATTTTTCAGGGTTTCGAGCCCGTTGGTAAAAATCTGCATGCCTTTGCTTTCGGTGATCGTGCCCTGGCTGATTTCAACGGCATCATTCTGCAGGGCAGAAGTCAATTCGCTGCGGCTGATCTGGCCGTCTTTGTCGGTATCGACCTTGTCTTTGACACGGGGGTCGACCTTGAGTTCGTCCATGATATTGTTATTGTTTTTATCGAGTGCGCGGGTCAACCATTGTTGGTTTGAAAACTGAATACTTCCTGCCATGAATCTATTCCTCTTTAATTTTTTTTCACTTGAGCTTTATAAGTTCATTATCGTGAAGCGGTGCGCCAAACATTCTTATAATTGAGGTAAGTAAAAATTAATAAATAGTTAATTCCTGTTTGTCTTTATTGTGGGCTGTTTTGATTAAATTGGGCTTAAATTAAGAATCAGTCAGCTTTTGTATAACTTAACCTGTCTACCTGATCCTGGCCTTGCTTCCCCCTGGTACACTGAAATTATGCATGCAAGCCCACCCGTTCTCTATGCCGATGTTTTGATTGAAGATCTGCCCGCCCATGTGGAGCGGGAAATCTATACCTACAGTGTGCCCGAAACCCTGCGGCCAGAAATCGGTCTGGGACAACAGGCCACGGTTCCTTTCGGCTCCCGTCTGCGTTTGGGCTATATTGTGCGTTTGCATCAATCCCCCCCGCCCGTGAAAACCCGCCCGCTGCAGACAATTTCTGAACAACAATTGCTGGAGCCGGCCTTTCTCAAGTGGTTACACTGGATTTCAGCCTATTATCTCTGTTCGCTCAGTCAGGTATTGTCTACGGCTCTGCCCCGTCAATTGACGGGGTCTGTCAGACGTTTGCTGGCTCCCCTGGGATCGGTGGCGGAGTTTGTGGCTCAGCTTGAACGCCGCTATCTGCTGCAGCCTGACCTGGTTGATTTTGGCAAATACCTGATTTCTTCAGCCCCCAGCTGGAAAACCTGGCAAGGCTGCAAACGCAAATTCGGAGGTCGTTTTCAGGGCTGGGTGGACACCCTGCGCCAGGAGGGTCTGATTGAGGTCTTTGACCAGATTCAGCCCAAAGTACAGCCCCTGACCCGCCTGTTTGTGACCTATCTGCGTGAACCTACCGGGCTGACGCCGCGCCAGGCCGGTGTGCTGCGAACCCTGCGCCAGGCAGGGGGCTATCTCAGTCTGGCTGAATTGCTGGATCAGTCTGAAACCAATGCGGGTTTGGTGAATAAACTCGAAGAAAAAGGGGCGGTTGAAATTTCCAATGCCCGCATGCGCCGCGTGCCCCTGGCTTCACTTTCCAGCAAGATTCAGAGTGAACGCCCCCCACTGACCGAAACCCAGGAGCAGGTGCTGGCCAAACTGCTGCTTTTGCTTGAAAGCCCTCCCCAACCTGAACCCCTGGCGCTTTTGCATGGGGTGACAGGCAGCGGCAAAACCGAGGTCTATATGCATACCATGGCCCGTGTGGTGGAGCAGGGCGGCAGCTGTATTTTTTTATTGCCAGAAATTGCCCTGACGCCTATGATGTTGCAAAGGCTGCGCGGTTTTTTTGGAGAACAGGTGGCGATTCTTCACAGTGGCCTGGGAGAAGGGGAATACCTCGATGAATGGGAGCGCATCCGCGATGGGGATGCACCGATTGTCGTGGGGGCACGTTCGGCAGTTTTTGCGCCGGTTCAGAAGCTGCGCCTGATTGTGATTGATGAAGAGCATGAATCGAGTTATAAACAGGACAATGGGTTGCGCTATGATGCCCGCACCCTTGCGATGGGAAGGGTGTGGCTGACGGGTGGGCTGGTGCTCTTGGGCAGTGCCACCCCCCGGCTTGAAACCTGGCAGCGGGCCCAATCCGGTGAGATTCCCTATCTTGAAATGCCCCAGCGGATTCATGCCCAACCCCTGCCGCCTGTCAGCGTGGTGGATATGCGAACGGTTTTTAATGGCAGCAAGGCTTCAGCTTTCAGCCCGCCTTTGCGGCTGGCAATTGAAGCTGCACTTCAACGCGATGAACAGGTGATTCTACTTTTGAACCGGCGGGGCTATGCGGCCAGTGTGCTCTGTCGCAGTTGTGGAGAAACCCTGCACTGTCCACTTTGTGCGGTGAGTTTGACCTACCACCGCAGTGAAGAGCGCTTGAAATGTCATTATTGTGATTACCATTGCCCCATGCCTGAGCGCTGTGCCAAGTGTAAAAGTGTGGCGATTCATACCTTTGGTTTGGGCACTCAGAAGCTTGAAGAAATGACTCGCAAGCTTTTTCCTCAGGCTCGCACGATTCGCATGGACCGTGATACCACAGCCAATAAAAACGCCCATTTGGAATTGCTTGAAAGTTTTGGCTCGGGTCAGTCCAACGTTTTGATTGGCACCCAGATGGTCGCCAAAGGCCTGGATTTTCCGAAGGTGACAGTGGTGGGGCTGATGGTGGCCGATCTGGCCTTGAATCTTCCCGATTTTCGTGCTGCCGAACGTACCTTTCAGCTCTTGACCCAAGCTGCAGGCCGAGGTGGGCGGGGAGATCTGCCTGCACGTGTTTTTTTACAGACCTATGCCCCTGAGCATATGGCGATTCGCCATGCCATCCGCCACGATTTTTCTGCCTTTGCGCAGGAAGAACTGAGCTTGCGCAAAGACTTGCTTTACCCGCCCTTTGGCAGCCTGGTGCGTTTGGTCTTTGTGCACCCTCGCCAGGAGCAGGCCCAGCAGGTGGCTGAACACTTTGCGCAAGCGCTGCGGCAGGAGAATTTGCCAGATTTACAGATTTTGGGCCCGACGCCTGCGCCGATTGCCCGGATACGCAGTTTGTTTCTGGTGCAGATGATGCTCAAAATTCCCAATCTTCAGCATGTGCGCCCTGCTTTGCGCAAATTGGCGCGCAGTCATGCTGCTGAGGTTCAACGTCTGATTGTGGATATTGACCCCTATACCATGTTATGAGTGTTGGGCTTGAATTTGCTGGAATTTCGCAACTTTACCAATTGACAAGTTACTTCATATTACTTAATAATTAAAGGGAGCCAGCGAACTGCAAATTGAAGGGAAATACCGAATGAGCCTGATGATCTCTGATAAGACCTTGAATACCCTGGGCATGAGTGAAGAGGAAATGGCGCTTGAAATTACCCTGATGCTCTATCGCCAGAAACGTTTGAATCTGGGGCAGGTTTTGCGCATGACCCAACTCACGCCTTTTCAGTTGCAGTGTTTGTTTTCCCAAAGGCAGATCCCTCTGCGGGCCGAGCCTGAAGTCTTGGAAGCTTCGCTTTAACCGTTGCGCAGCATTTCAATACCGCGTTGGAATTCAACCATTTCCATTAATTTTTGCAGGGTCTCGCGGGTGACTTCCGCAGAGGGCAGGTAGCGCCCGCCATCACCTGAAATAGATTGAATAAAGCGCTGATTGCGCAGCATATCCTTGAATTCATCGGGGAATTGATACCAGCCTTCCGGAAAAGCTGCGGCAGGATCTGCTTCCAAGGTACGAAAAAATTGCAGGGCGGGTGCAATTTTGCGGTCTTCAGGATTGACCATTTCACTGCTCAGGCCGCGCAGCAGATTGTAACTTTGGGTCAGAGCCTGTTTGCTGAGCAGGGCAGAGGGTTGTTTCAGCGCCGTGCTGAAATAGTCTTTGGCATCCTGATAACTTTGCTGGTCTTGCATATCAATGCTTTTGCCCTGGTTGATGACAGAGGCATAACCCCCAATTTTACCCAAGGCCAGCATCATCGACGCAAAGGCCGGATCTTTCAGATTTTCACGCATGGTGGCTGAGGCTTTGGGAAAGCGTCTTTCAATTTCATTGGGGTTGGTAAAGCCATAGAAAAAGTCTTTGGCTTCTTTGTCGCTGCCATGGGATTTGATCAGGTTCAGCGTTTGCTCGTGTATCTGGCGCAAGACGGTATAATCAGCATCTCCCTTGCCCCGGATCTTTTCTGTGGAGATATAGGGCATATTCACGGCTTTGAGCAGATCCTGATGGGTATCGACAATCGCCAGTACGGTTTCGGCAGAAAGATTCAAGGGGCGTGGTGAAGCACCTGTGCCAATCATATTTTCAAAATGTTGGCGAATAAAACCATCGACTTGGGCTTGGGTCGGGTTGGTGCGGTATTGATTGCGCAGGGCTGCGCGAGCATATTCGATCACTGCGCTGTTTTGGTAATGCGTTTTTTCCTGTGCTCCACTGCCCATTTTGCGGCTTTGAATCGTGGGCAGGGCATTGATAAAAAAGAATTTTTCAGGTGAGCTTTCCATCAGTTGTACGGGATTGAGCACATAGGTTTTATACGATTCAGCAAAATCCTCCATGGGATCGGTGGAGGCGTATTCTGTTACAAAGACTTGGCTGCGTTCCTGGGGGGTCAGCTTCAGGCCATAATGGCCCTCATCCAGACGGGTGCCAGAAGCCAGTTGGTTATACACATCGACCATGTCCTCTGAGGTGCTGGAGCCCTGAATATAGCCATCGGCGGCTTCGCCTGTTGCGCGTTCCACCCAGCTGGAGAGTTTGCCAAACTCTGCAATATATTCGTTCTCATTTGAAAGCCCCAGTTGCAGATGGTGGCCCATCTCATGAATCATGACCTCTTCGGTGCGTGAAACCTGGGGGTTGGCGCGAAAAGCGTCAGAAACGTCGCGCAGCAAAAATTGCAGGGAGGCTTCACCAAACTGGCTTTTGGCAAGCTCTTGCAGTAGTTTTTGAACATGGGGTTCGGAGATTTTATCGAGGTTTTTCATGCGGTCCTTCAGGTTGACGACACGGGTAATCATGCCAAATTGAGGCGAGGCAGCCAAGTCTTGCAATTGCTGCAGTTCCTGTTTTTGAGCTAAAGACAGGGGGACATTGGCGTTGAGATATTTTTCAAGTAATTGGGCCTGTACAGTACGAATGCCCTGTTCGGTTTGAGCCGACCAGACCCCATCTTCTGAAATACTGGGCCGACCCCTGCCAATTAAATAGGGGTTCAGCATGCTTTGCAGGTTGCGGATTTCTGTCGGCTTGGCCTGCGGGCTGGCTGAACGGAGCGATTTTTGCAGTTCAGGATCCAGTTGTTGAGGCTCACAATTATTACAGGAGCAGTTTGAGAGCGCGCGCATGCTTTGCTCCATTTCGCTGTCCAGGTTGGGAAAGCTGTCCTGAACGCCCCGATCATAGAGAATTACAGAGCGGCTCTTCAGATCGTAATGGCCGGCTACCATTTTGTTTGCCATTTTCTCCATCAGGTCGGGGGCATGATCCTTATAGCCAAAGGCGGGTTCACTGTCTCTGACAAAATTGACGCCGTCGAGTTGTTTGCGGTGGGCCAGGGGCAATTGCTGAATCGCGTTGGTCAGATCGAGTAGGTTGCGCACGCTCCATTGGCGTTGATTCTGCTCTGAAAACTGAATATTTGCGCCTTTGCTTAAATCTTGAATCACGGACTTGATATTGGCGCGCAATTGGTTTTGGATTTGGCTGCTTCCTTTGGCTGCACTGACATTCAGGATTTTGATTTGGTAATAATTGGGCAAGCGAGCCAGTTGTTTCAGTTCATCAGGGGCAAGGTATTTAGAGGCGGGAATTGAGCGACCATCGCGGGTTTTAAGTGTCATGGCGGCATTGGATTGAGTTTGCTCTAGGTTGTAAAATGAATCAAAGAGCGCCTGATCGACTGCGGCTGTTTTCGGGGTCATTTGGTTCAAAACCTGGGTTTTAGAGACCTCAGGCAGGTGGATAGCGCCCATTTCTACCTTGGGCAGTGAGAGCGAAGAGCGAAAAATAGGAGACGCAGCGGAAATTGAAAAGCCACTGCCCAGGCGCTTGATGTCTCCCATGGTTGCTTGTTCCATCCTCCCGATCTTGTCTTCATTGCTATTATAGGCTCTGAGGAGCTGAATTTTGCTAGCCTTTACCGAGTTTTAAAGATCAAAAGGAGTTTACGCGGGTTCAAACTCCATCAGCACGCCTCCGGCTTGAACCTTGTCTCCAGCTGCAATCGCCACGTTTTTAAGGGTGCCACTGCGGGGAGAGAGGATATCATTTTCCATTTTCATGGATTCGATAATGCAGAGCAATTGACCGCTTTCGACGGTTTGACCGGCCTGAACCGCAACTTTGACAACGGTTCCTGCCATGGGGGCGGGGATTTGGGCCTGATTGCTGTCTTTGCGGTTGGATTTCGCACCGGCAGGGCGTGCCGTCTGGCCAGAGGGGGTGGCTGTGACTGTTTTCGCTCCTGCTTCAGGCAAATACAGCGCCACTTGAAAATAGCGGCCATTGACTTCGACATCCACCACTTCGCGCTGGCGGGCAGGGGGTTCTTCGGGGGCGGCGCTGGGAGCGGCTTCGGGCAGAAGCCCAGGCTCAAAATAGCTGGGCACAAAGCTGGTATCGTAATGGCCTTCGGCAAAGGCGGGCATATTCAAAGCCCATTGAAAGAAGGGGATCAGGGTGGTGACGCCTTCAATCCGATACTCTTTCAGAGCGCGTTGCATGCGCGCCAGGGCTTCTTCACGGCTGGGGGCCCAAGTGACCAATTTGGCGAGCAGGGAATCATAACTGCGGGGAATATCGTAGCCACTGTAGGGCATGCTGTCTACACGCACACCAAAACCAGCGGGTTCTTCATAAAGCGAGATCAAGCCGGGAACGGGTCTGAAATTTTGGCGGGAATCTTCAACGGTGATGCGGCATTCAATCGCGTGGCCTTCAAAATGAATTTGATCCTGGCTGTAACTCAGGGGCAAGCCCGAAGCAATCCGCAATTGTTCTTTGACCAAATCCACGCGGGTAACCATCTCCGTAATCGGGTGTTCGACCTGCAGGCGGGTATTGACTTCCATGAAATAGGCGTCCTGGCTGTTTTGAACCACAAATTCAAAGGTGCCAGCACCGGTATAACCAATGGCTTTAGCCCCTGCCACGGCGGCATTGAGAACCACCTGACGCACCTCTGCAGGCAGATGGGGGGCGGGGGTTTCTTCGATCAGTTTTTGATTGCGGCGCTGTACCGAGCAGTCGCGTTCCCCCAGATGAATCACATGGCCGTGGGTATCGGCCAGAATCTGTACTTCAATATGGCGGGGGCGGGTCACCAGTTTTTCAAGATAAACCGTATCATCGGCGAAATAGCTCTTGCTTTCACGCATGGCGGCGGCATAGGCTTCAGGCAGTTCTTCGGCGTTCATGACCCGTTTCATGCCCCGGCCCCCACCACCAGCACTGGCTTTGAGCAGCAAAGGATAGCCGATTTTTTCAGCCCAGTGCTGGGCTTCTTCGAGGGTGCTCAGGCGGGGGCTGCCGGGGGTAATCGGCACGCCCGCATTTTGCATCCGTTCACGGGCCAGCAGTTTGCTGCCCATGGCCTCGATCACTTCAGGGGAGGGGCCAATAAAGACGATGCCATTTTCACGACAGGCCTGGGAAAAGGCTGCATTTTCAGATAAAAAGCCATAGCCAGGGTGAATGCCTTCTGCACCTGATTTTTTCGCAATTTCAACCAAGGCAGGGATATTCAGATAGGTTTCGCTGAGTTGGCTGCCGGGCAGAAGATAGGCTTCATCAGCCAGACGTACATGTTTGCTCTGGCGGTCGTCTTCGGCATAAACAGCCACAGTGGCTATGCCCATTTCCTGGCAGGCACGGAGAATTCGGATCGCAATTTCGCCTCGGTTGGCGACGAGAACTTTTCGCAGCATGGTTCGTTTCCTGTCGGTGAGTGTGCATGCATTGTAGCAAATCTGGGCGATTCATGCCTTTGCTTTGTGAGTGCTTTTAAAGCAAGCTCAAAACCATTAAGAGCAGCATACCTGCCGAGAGCAGCGGCAGGGCCAAAGCGAGCAGGTTTTTGAATGGCTGGGTACTTTGAAACAGACCCTGCTCACGGAGCAGTTTTCCGGGAATGGCATCTACCAGATAGGCATTGGCTGGGTTTTCAGGCAGATAGAGAATTTCTTCAAGAGACTGATCGGTAATCGCTTCGATTTCATGGGTTTTGAGGGCTGTTTCAAAACTTTTACCATGCACTTCATAGCCAAAAATCAGCTGATAGATAGGGGCTTCTGTGCTCCCCGTTTTAACCACCGCTCCAGTCTCTTTCTGTGAGATCAGGCGGGCCGTGGTCAGTTTTCCGTTTTTGAGCAATTTCAGAATTTTCAAGCCCCGTTTGAAACCCGCCCCCCATACAAGCAGACCGGCAATGGGGAAAAACAGCACAGGATAGGCAACCCAGCTATGAAAGGTGGTTGCACGGAATCCGGCTTGGGTCATCCGGGCGGTTTCTGGGTTTTCAGGATTGAATTCGATTGAAACAGGCGTTTTCAGGGGCAATTCCTGACCTGTGGCATAGGAAACGGCTGTATAGTTTTTGCCCTGATACTGAAAGGCAAATTCATGGGCGTAAACTTTGACTTTGTTTTCTTTGGCTGAGGCGTATCTGACCTCAATGATCCGGGCTTGGGCCGTTTGCAGTGGATGATTGAACCTGAGCTGTGTCGAGAGCGTTTCGAGACTGAAAATCCAAACGAAAATCAAGGAGAAAGCGAAGAAAGCCCAGCCAAACTGGTTGATAAAACCGCCGAAAAGTGCGCCTGTTCTTACTGCAAAACCAACTTTGCGGGGAGCGGGTTGAAGTGAGTCAGACATAAGTGCTTAACAACCTTCTCTTGTTTGAAAGAATTATTCCATTTGAAAGTGACTCAGTCTAGCCTGGATTTACAAGCTGAACAAGCAAAGAGCAGCCAAGAGCTTATTCTTGCTGTTTGTTTTGGATTTGCTCATAGTTCTCTTTGCATTTTTCAATTCCCGTGATGAATCTCATGCCGGTATTGACTGCATAGCGAGACTTCATTCCCACTTTATAATTGGGTTTTGCCAGACTTTTATCATAATAATCATAGAGTTTGATGAGACTTAAACGCGGTACATCAAGACAAGGGCTGACTTTGAGGCGAAGCACAGATTTTTGATCCTGTTTGAGCTCCTTGCGAGTTTTTTGACGCGCTGATGGGGCTTTGAGTTCTTCTTTGGCCATGTAGCGGTTGAGATTTTGATAGTTTTGCTCCAGGCGATGCAGGCCTTCAAGCTCTTCAGGTTCATGAAAATAGTATTGCAGACCCACATAGACGGCTGTTGCCAAGAGCGCTATCCAAATAAGCGAGGACAGATGGAGGGTGGTTCCCTTTTTCTTGCCCTTATAGCGTGAGAGCTCTGCGTTTGAGACCATGCGAAAAGAAGGGGTGCGTGTATTTTCTTCTTCATCATCTCGGCTGATGGTTTCTTGGCCAGTATAACCACACAAAGAACAGGTTTTGCGCTTTGCGCCAGGCAAGATGGTAAGGGTCATATTGTCACACTGTGGACATTGTTCTGGTTTGGATTCAGCTTTTGAAGACACTGTTTGTTTACCTGAATATGAAATAAATGAGAATGGGAGATGCCTTATCGGGTGCAGGATTTATTGCAGGTTAAAAGATTATACAGGCTTATTCTGATGCTGAGAAGAGAAGCTTTTAAAAACAGACAGATAAATAGTTGTTGTTTTTGACTCTGAGTGAATGAATATATTAAGTTTTTTACTCGGTTTTGTTATTCCTGAAAAGGGTATTTTTTAAGCCGGGGTCGCTCAGGTCTTAGACGGAACAGTCTAGGAAACGGGTAAGGTAAACCAAAAAGTAGAGCCTTTGCCATGTTCACTTTCAACCCCAATGCGGCCCCCATGCAGTTCAACGAATTTTTGTACCAGTGAGAGCCCAATGCCTGCTCCGTCAAAAGCCTCTGCGTCAACAGCCCGTTGAAAACGCTGAAAAATAAGCGCATGATCTTCTTTGCGCAGACCCACACCCGTATCCCGAATCCAAATGAGGATTTCATTTTCTTCAAGCCGAGCGGCCACTTGAATATGGCCTTTTTCGGGAGTGAATTTAAGGGCGTTGGTCAATAAATTGAGCAAGACCTGGGTAATTCGCAGCGGATCCATTTCAGCAATCAGATCCGTTTCAGGCAGATCCAGTTCCAGGATTTGTTTTTTCTCGTTGGCTTTTTCAATCAGCATTTCAACGGCGTTGCGAATCACTTCACTCAGATTTTCAGCCCGGATATCCAGACGCATTTGTCCGGCCTCGATTTTACTCAGATCCATCAGATCCTCTACCAGGGCATAGACCAATTGCCCTTCTTTTTCAATTGCCTGGGCGGCCTGATAGACCCTGTCGGGCAGGCCGGGATAGTCAATCAGGATTTCGGGCCAACCCAAAATAGCGGTCAGGGGGGTGCGGATTTCATGCGAGAGATTGGCGATCAGCTCACTTTTGCGTTGGCTGAGGTTTTGCAGGCGTTGGTTATCGGCCTGGAGTTGCTGTTCTTCGGTCAGTGGGAGCAAAGCCAGACAGAGATATTCTTTTAGTACGCTCGGATAAACCATGATTTGCAGGTTTCCCTGCGCTGTGCGCAGGAGACTTTGAAAGGGATTCTGAAAGTCCAGATCGGCATGAATATCTGGTAAACACTGATTTGGACTGAGATTGAAGATCTCTGCTGAAGGCAGCCCGAGCAGGCGGGCTGCCGCTTGATTGAGATCCAAAAAATGGCTGAAGGCCCTGTCTGTCAGCATCAGGGGCATCAGTATCTGGCTGAAAAGCACCTGATACAGCTGTGCAGGCAAAGGGCCTTCTTGCATTATGCAGACTCCTTTAAAAGGAGTCTGCGGGTGTAATTCTTAACGACGACGATCTCCACCACGGTCTCCGCCACGGTCACGGTCTCCGCCTCGGTCGCCGCCTCGGTCGCCGCGATAGCCGCCACCACTGCGAGGGGGGCGAGGGCCACGGTCGCGATCTCCGCCACGATCCCGGTCACCACCCCGTTCACCGCGATCACGATCCCCACGGGGAGCGCCGCTGCGGACAGGTTCGGGATGTTCGCTTTCGCGGATTTCCACTTCCTGTTCCAGGCTGAGGTTGATACGGCCTTGGGCATCAATTTCGGCTACGCGGACACGTACGGTTTCGCCTACCGAGAAGACGTCTTCAATATGACGGGGACGGCCCGGCACTTTGGAGATATGCAGCAGACCATCCTGACCAGCGAGAACTTCGATAAAGGCACCAAAGGTAGTTAAACGCACCACTTTGCCTTCGTAGATCTTGCCAATTTCGGCTTCTTCGGTCAAACGCAGAATCCAGTTGCGGGCTGCATCGGCAGATTCCTGGTCAGGCGTTACGATAAAGACAATGCCGCTGTCTTCGATATCGATCTTGACGCCGGTTTCTTCGACGATCTGTTTGATCATCTTGCCGCCAGGCCCAATCACTGCCCCAATTTTTTCGGGGTTGATTTGCATGGTCAGAATCCGTGGCGCGTAAGCTGAAAGCTCAGGACGGGGTTTGTCGAGGGCTTCACGCATTTTGCCAAGGATATGCAAACGGGCGACACGCGCCTGTTCCAGGGCGGTTTTGAGGATATTCATATCCAAACCGTCGATTTTGATATCCATTTGCAGAGCCGTAATTCCCTGTTCGGTACCTGTCACTTTGAAGTCCATATCGCCGAGGTGATCTTCGACGCCCTGAATATCAGTCAGAACGGCATAGCGATCGCCTTCTTTGATCAGCCCCATGGCGACGCCACCGACCATGTCTTTGATGGGCACACCGGCATCCATCAAGGTCAGGGTGCTTGCGCAGGTACTGGCCATTGAGGTTGAACCATTGGAACTCAGAATTTCAGACACGACGCGAATGGCGTAGGGGAATTCATCTTCCTTGGGCAGAATAGGCAGAATTGCGCGCTCAGCCAGGTTGCCGTGGCCAATTTCGCGGCGGCCGGGGCCACGCAGAAATTTGGGTTCGCCCACGGAATAGCCGGGGAAATTATAGTGGTGCAGATAACGCTTGCTGGTTTCAGGATCTGTACCATCCAGCATTTGGGCATCACTGAGTGAGCCCAAGGTGGTCAAGGACAGTGCCTGGGTGGTTCCACGCATAAATATGGCCGAACCATGGGTGCGGGGAACCATGCCCACCATACAGTGAATCGGGCGGATATCTGCTGGCTGGCGGCCATCGATACGGACACCCTTATCGAGGATCGCTGCGCGCATCATGGCTTTTTCAATTTTGTAGAAGGCGTTGCCGATATCTTTGCCGCGTTCGGCAATCAACGCTTTGATTTCACTCTCATCAGAGAGCTCTGCCACGTGGGCTTCAAAGGCTTTGCGAATCACTTTGATCTGCTCACTGCGGGCTTTGTTGTCCACTATCTGCATGGCTTCCAGCATGGGCCCTTGAACCTGTTCACGCACATAGGCCAGGATGCGTTCATCCACGCTATAGAGCGGGGGAGCCATTTTGGCTTTGCCCAAGCGCTCAGCGAAGGCTTTGATCTGGGCGACAATATGGCGAATTTCTTGATGGGCGATGGTAATCGCTTCAAGCATCAGATCTTCGTTGACCATCTGGGCACCGGCTTCCACCATATTGATGGAATCATCGGTTCCAGCGACAATCAGATCGAGTTCGCTGTCTTCCATTTGCGGGAAGGTGGGGTTGATGACCCATTCTCCATCGATACGGCCAATCCGCACGGCGGCGGTGGGGCCATCGAAGGGAATATTGGAAATGCTCAGGGCTGCAGAGGCACCAATACAAGAGAGAATATCTGGCTGAACCACTTGGTCGCTGGAGAGCAGTTGAGAAACCACTTGCACTTCGTTGCGGAAACCATCGGGGAAAAGCGGACGAATCTGACGGTCAATCAGACGGGCGCTCAAAGTGGCGCTTTCTGGGGGACGGCCTTCACGGCGGATAAAACCACCGGGGAAACGGCCTACCGCATACATCTTGCTTTCGTAGTCAACAGTAAGGGGCATGAAGTCGATATCTTTGGGTTCGGCTGTAGCGACAGCAGCGACAAAGACCATGGATTCGCCAGAACGGACGATCACGGCAGCATTGGCCAGGGGAGACAAAACCCCTGTTTCAATGCGAATAACTTCTCCCCCCACCTCAAATTCAGTGAATTCGGGGGTTATATTCATTCAATCATTACCTGTACTTTCGCGGTTAATAGTTAACCAGCTTATTTTTTGAGTCCGAGACGTTCTACCAACTGGGCATGACGCTCAGGGGCATTGTTTAACAGGTAACGCAGCAATTTACGGCGGCGGCCCACCATTTTGATCAGACCACGGCGGGTTGCGAAATCTTTTTTATGCTTGTTCAGGTGCTCGGTCAGATATTTGATACGTGCGCTCAGAATAGCGACTTGAACTTCAGGTGAACCCGTGTCGGTGGGGTGAACATGATTGGCAACAATCAATTCGTTTTTATCAGTTTTCGTGAAAGACATAAACTAATCCTAATACCTCATTCTTTTATTGCGACCGGTGACTGGATTTTGATGTCCCGGCCTGTTCGGCTTGTGCGTGTATCACCTGCTATGGGGCTCATGAAACAGAGTCACGATGCATGCCGGCTGGGATCTCAGGGGACTCCCCCTGTACACACAGAATTCCATTTTATCCCTGTCATTGTAGCAACTCGGCGGTCAGCTAACAAGCAAACCGAAGCAGACAAGTGCAGATTTTAACGCAGATCAGCCCGTTTTTTAAACTCTGCGGCGATACAGCATGCGCACGCCGAGCCAACTTGTAATCGGCAAAGCCAGCGCAAACCCCATCAGCATAAAAAACAAAGAAACCAATTCGGCTAAAACGGGTTCCATTTGCATTAAACCAGGGGTTTCATTTTGGCCGTAGGTAGAGGTTAATACCTGGGCAATAAAGATCAGCAGATAGATGGAGCTTACCACTTCTACTGCTCCTCTGCTGGCCACCAGGGATTTTTTCAACAGTTCTGAAGGGTTGAGCGTGGGATCGTTGCGATAGTTTAAATGCACGGAATTGACGGTGGTGATCACCACATAGGCCAGACCGGCAGACATCTGCAGCAGAGCGCTGCCCGCCAGTAAGGCGCTGGGATCGACCAGGGAAAACCAACTGCCGATCCAGATCAGCACCAGCGTGGCTCCCAGGCTGAGGCTGGCTGCGCTCAGGGCGACGCTTAAACGGCGGGTTGCACCGAAGCTGAGCAGCCCGGCTGCGGTCAGGGTCACTGCCAAGGTGACCAGACTCAGCAAAAGCCAGGGCAGATGCAAGAGGTGGCAGACGAAAAAGCTGGCGACCATGCTGCCTGTGGTAAGCAGCGGTTTCAAGCCATACCAACGGGCAATTCCCAGCAGGATCAGAGCCGTGAGAACCATTGTCAGGGCGAGATGGTCGGAGCGTTGAACATCCACCAGGGTATAGTTCCGGCTGCCATCGACGAGCTGATCTTGAAAAAAGATGTATTTTTTGCCTTTGGCTGGCATGAGTTCCGTGGGGGTTTCAGGAGTATAGGCTTGCTCTACGATCACCGTTTCAGCCGGTTGGCCCTGTTTGCTTGGGAAACGAACCTTGAAACGGAATTTTTTTTCCTGGTGCCCAAAAGCCTCATCCACGATGGTTTTTTCGGAGAGGATTTCCTCTACCTGACCCGTGACATAATCCGGGCCATCAGTGGTTTTTGCTGCCTGGGTCTGCGCCGAAGACGGCGAACTGAAAAAAAGACAGAGGATCATCAAGGACCAGATCCAAACAGAGCGTAGATAAGCGAGCTTCAAGTGATTTCCTTTCCTGAACAAGGGCTACCGTGGAGGGAGGCTCCGCATTGTATTGTAACCGAGAGCAGGATCGGCGCAAAGAAAATCTTTTCGAAAAGTTAAGCTGAGGTTTAGGAGAATATTAACCCTATGATAAGAAAGCCGCTGTCTATTTTTGAGGATAAGTAAGCTAAGAACTTGGATGCTATTGATGAAGTGAAGCGTTTTTCTCAAATGAAAAGCATTTATTGCTTCGTTTAATTGCTTTTTATTTTTATTTTTTATTGTTAATTCAAAAATATGATTCAATTGGGTGGTTTTGTGGTCTATTCTGCTGCCGATTTTTCAAGAATGATGGACCCCCGTCTGCTTCAGCAGATGGCCCGGCGCAATGCGTTGCCCACACCCCTTGCCGCTCCGATTTCGGTGGCTCCTCCCCGTTTGAGTCTTGTCTCAGATCTGCTCAGGCAACAGGACCAGTTTCAGAGGGCTTTGCCACGTCAAACAACCTCTGTTGCTGTGCTTCGCCCTCTTTTTGGAACGAACCAGGCTGTTTCAGGCAATGCTTTGCTCAGTCAGAAACTTCAGCAGTCCGCACAGGCCGGTCTGGCGGAATGGCGCAAAGGGGTGCGTGAGACCGGTCGGAATACCAGTCCCCGGATCGACGCTTATGCCCGCAATGCGAAATTTGACCCGGGTTATGAATGGTGCGGGTTTTTTACAGCCTTTGCCCAAACCCAGGCGGGCTTTAAATACCCTGAACACTATGCTTCTTACCAAAAGGCCCGTGATTTTTTTATGTACCGCAGTTATACCAACCGCAGTGCCAGCATGAACCAGCAATTGGATCAATTGCGTGCTCAGCAGACCGCACAGGGCAGTACCCGTCAGTATTTTATGCTCGAGGAATCCCCCAATCGCCAATACGTGCGTGAACAGGGCAAAGTTTTCAGTCATTACAACCCGGATGCCCATACGTTTCGTTGGCAGAATCTGCCGGTTCAGGCCGGAGATGTTGCGCTTTTTCACCACGGGCATGTGGGCTTGGTCGTGAACTATAACCCGGCCACAGGCCAGTTGACCACCGTGGAAGGCAATACCTCGGGCAAGGGGCCCGATGGCAAACAATGGAGCCAGGCTGTGGTCATGAAAACCTATGATTTAACCCAAGCTTCAGACCGGGCCCGTTTCGATGGTTTTGGACGACCGGCCCTGGGGGATTTTAACTAGTCTGAAACGCTTTCTGTGGAGGGCTCCACAGCTTTCGCAGCGGCATCACGGGCCTTGCGAATCAGGTTTTCCAATTCGAGTTTTTCTTCACTCCAAATGGCCAGTTTTTCGCCGGTTTCCATCAGCAGCTGCCAGGTGGGGGTAAGGCTGATCTGGTACATCCAGAAACGAAAATCTTCACCGCCCTTTTGAATTTCTTTGATTTGGTTGAGCGGAATTTCTTTCTCACGCAGACGGTGGTGGGGAAAACGGGCAAAAAGCAGATCCAGGTTGCGTTTATAGCCCAGGGTCAGCCCCGTGCTGGAAAGTTTGAGTTTCAGGGGGAAATGCTGGTGCAGGCGGCGCAATGCGAAAATGCCCATGAAGTAGAAGGCTATCCCGGCACCCAGACCTGCAGACACCACGACCCGCTGTTGTGAGGCGTCTTTGACAAAGAAAAGATATTGCACGACCAGAATAATTGCCAGACCGATATACATGCGGTTGATCGCGGCATGGAGTTCGCGGGCCAGGGCTTCGTAGGAAATATCCAGTTCGAAAGGCAGGGTAAAAGCCGGCTGTTTCTTTTTCACGCAGGGCCTCCGCTTTTTACACGTTCATTGGCATTATAGCAGGTGTGACTCAGGGGCGCTGAGGCATTGTGACCTGCCGCTTGAATGCCGGGTGCCATGTTGACTCTACCTCTGCCTGTTTTTGAATTTCCTGAGTCTGCGATGGCCCCGATCAGGTCTTTTTGAAGCCTTTTTCTGTTGTCTCTCCTTGATTTTATGGCTCCCCAGACCCTATAAGACTCTGAAACTAGACCTCTCTTTTCCAGCGTGAGCATTCACTTTTCGGGGGGGAGTGACGATTTGCTCTAATGCCTCAGCGACGCGAATCAGCTCAAGATCGTGAAATCTTCGCCCCACGAGCTGAATACCGATAGGAGCGCCTTTTTTGTCGTGACCGATAGGCAGTGTTATGACAGGGCTTTCAGTCAGTGAAAATAAGGTCGTATAGGATTGTGTTGCCACGTAATAGGGGATGTTTTCAGCATTTACCTTCATCGGAGCATCATAGACTGAAAAGTTTCCAAAAGTTCGCGTTGACTTGAAATGAGGGAAGGCTGTGACTGAGGCGACAGGGACGATGAAAACATCATAGGGCTCTGTAAAGCGCTCTAAAATGTCAATACACTGATCTTGAATTTCCATTGCCTGCATGTATCCGGGCACAGAGATGGGGCCCACGATCTTCCTCTGCATCGGCGTATTTGCGACCGTTGCTTTTGTAAAAAAATCTCCAAGGCTGCGCATAAAATTGGATTGCTCATAACCCCCCTGTAATCCGACAAAGGCTCCCCAGGTTTCCCAGGCTTTTTCATAGGGGAAATCAGGGGGGCTACCTTTCTGAACCGATACGCCTGCGTTTGCCAATTGCTCGATATAAGTGGCCATCGCGTTTTGAATCTCAGTTTCGACCGGTATTCCCCCCAAGTTGTCGGCCCAGACCACTTTGAGTGGCCGCTGGGACAAAGGTGCCTTTTTTGTATCCTGGAGTGGTTTTACACGGTAGTCACCGGGCCCCGGCCCGGCAACAATCCTGAGTAGAAATTCTAAATCTGCCAGAGTGTGCGTAATCGGCCCTGCAACGGCCATTCGCCTGATTCCATTTAGTTCAGTGGGAAGCGGGGGGATATGCCCTCTCATGGAAACCAGTCCGTGACTTGGCCGCAGCCCGTAGACCCCGTTAAAGGCGGCTGGTAGCCTGATCGAACCCGCCAGGTCAGAACCAAACTCAAAGGGCGTCATTCTGAGCGCTACAGCGACAGAAGCACCGCCACTGCTTCCTCCTGCTGACCAGTCGGGATTCACACTGTTTCCTGTCACCCCAAAAATCGGGTTGGTGGTTTGCATGTCCATGGCCAGCGTGGGGGTATTTGTCTTTCCAAGCAGAATGGCCCCGGCGTCTAAGAGGCGCTGAACCACAACCGCATTTTCTTCGGGAATAAAATCTTTAAGTGGCGGGTATCCTGCGCTTGTGCGGACCCCTGCTGTTTGATAGGTATCCTTGATGGTGAATGGAACCCCGTGGAGGGGGCCCCATCTGATGCCTGAACGCAGCGCTTGATCTGCTTCCCGTGCCCGGGCCAGAGCCGACTCGGCATTTAAAGTCACGATTGCGTTATAAGCCGGATTGAGCGTTATAATCCGTTCAAGAAAAGAGACAACAACTTCCTCACTGCTCAGGGCGCCACTTTGAATTTCTGAGGCCAATTCTTGTGTGGATTTATTGATGATTTTTGAAGCTTCAGTTTGCCATGTGAGGGCTCTTGGTTCTTTGCTGATGGCAAATAGCATTTTTTTGAGTTCCATATTCAATTTTTCCATGCTGGGCTCGCCTCTTTTCTCCTGTGCTGCGTTGCGTGATGCGCAAGAACTGATCAGTATTGATAAACTCAGCATCAGGATCCAAACTCTGTTCATAATGAACTTCACGGAGCCTTTATAATGGATTGCTGAATCAGGCGAATGCCATTTTCAAGAAATTCAGTCCGGCTGATTTGATACTGGGCAAGCATGGAGTGCTCCAAAAGCAGACAGAATTGGATGAGTCCACTGGTTTGAGCCCATAAGGAGAGAGCGACGGAGAGAGGATCTCCCAGGTCTGAGCGAATCGAACCCTCTTTGATCCCACGCGATAGTTCGTCTGCAATCAAGACGTTAATCTGGTGACTCAGGTGATTGAGGCCCTGAAGTTCCGCTTTGAATTGCTGATCAAGCGCTGATTCTGTAGGGCTGTTTAGAGAAAGCCCTTCTCTGCTGAATCCTTGAAAATCCTGAATAGATTGATACTGTTCTGGATGTTGAAAAGCAAATTCTATATAGGTTCGCCCCAAGGCAGAAACCCCTTCCACCCCTGAGCCAGAAGCAGAGGCCTTCAGCGTTTCTTGGAAGGATTCATGCAAAAGGCTCAGTGCGTTAAATGCTGCGGAACAGAGAATGTGGTTGAGGTCTTTAAAATAGGTATAGATCAGGCTACGACTCAATCGAAGCGAATCAGCCACTTGCCCGATGGTTACATTCCTGACGCCATGGTTGTAGAAGAGTTCTTGGGCCGTCGCAAGGATCGCGCTTCGCCGCTCTTCTCTTTCTTCTTGTCTTCGCTGTTCTAATTTGTTCATAATTAAGATTATGCAATGTTTCTGACAATGTGTCAATATATGACATATTGTCAGAAACTTAAAAGATTTCGAAGTGGCTTCTCAATAAATCAGATCCGCTGATACGAGTATTTTCTGAGATAAAGCCCTTGATTTCTTTGCCTTTCGATTTGTATGATGGTCTGAAGCCGGGCAGTATTTTCTCCAGGGCCAGCGTATGGAGGTTGGTATACGATGCAAAAAAACTTTGTTTATTTAGAAAATCCCAACGGCAGCCCGGTCAAAGCCTGGGTCAAAGGCGTTCCTTTTGATCCGGGAACAGAACAGCAACTGCGCCAGGTGGCGAGTATGCCCTTTATTCACCACCATGTGGCAGCCATGCCCGATTGCCATTTGGGCAAAGGCAGTACGGTGGGCTGTGTTTTGCCGACCCGTGGCGCGATTATTCCGGCGGCGGTAGGGGTGGATATTGGCTGTGGTATGGTCGCTGTGCGCACCAGCCTCAAAGCCCATGAATTGCCTGATGATCTCAAGCCCCTGCGCGACTGGATCGAATCAGTCGTGCCTGTGGGCAGCAATGACTGGGGCCATTCCCCCTTTCAAAAAATGCAGGTCACCCGTTTCCGGCGGCGTGCCGAACGGGAATGGAAGCCCCTTGAAAAAGGCTATCTGGCACTTCTGGAGCAATATCCCAGGGTGGCGCCGCCTAAAAACCACCCTGTCCATCAGGTGGGCAGTCTGGGCGGTGGCAATCATTTTATTGAAATCTGTCTCGATGAAGCCGATCGGGTCTGGGTGATGTTGCACAGTGGCTCACGTGGGATTGGCAACCGCATTGGCAGTTTCTTTATTGAAGCGGCCCGCCATGAAATGGAGCGTCTGTTTATTCATTTGCCGGATCGTGATCTGGCCTATCTGGCAGAAGGTTCTGATCTTTTCGACGACTATGTACAAGCTGTGGAATGGGCGCAGCACTATGCCTACAGTAACCGTGAAGTCATGCTTGAAAACGTCTTGGCAGCACTTGAAGATTCCGGGCTCTTGCCCCCCTTTGAATCTGAAACTGAGGTGGTCAATTGTCACCACAACTATATTGCCCGAGAACACCATTTCAACGCCAATATCTGGGTCACCCGCAAAGGAGCCATTCGGGCCCGTGCCGGAGATTTGGGTATTATTCCCGGCAGCATGGGGGCGCGTTCGTTTATTGTGCGGGGCAAGGGCGAGCCTGAAAGTTTTGACAGTTGTAGCCATGGGGCAGGGCGCACCATGTCACGGGCCCAGGCCAAAAAGCGCTTCAGTCTCGAAGATCATCTCAAAGCAACCCAGGGGGTCGAGTGCCGCAAGGATTTGGGCGTGCTGGATGAAACCCCGGCAGCTTACAAGGATATTGATGCGGTGATGCAGGCTCAGAGCGATCTGGTTGAGATCGTGCATACGCTCAAACAGGTCGTCTGCGTCAAAGGCTAAAGTTTATTTCTGCTTGGTAAACCAGCGGGTCTTGCCGTCTTCATGAATGATGGCAAGACGCCGTTCGCGTTTGAGGTGGTTCAGAAACGAAACAATTGTAGATGAGAGCATATAAAAATTGGGAATGGTCTGTTCAATGCCAAAGGTTGCAAAAATCAGGGCCACCAGTTCTTCGCGTGTACGGGGCATTTGCAGATGCAGCAGAATCGCGTCTTCAATCATTTCGATCTGGCGCTTGTGAAAAAGCACCTCTGAATTGATGCTGAACTCCAGGGGTTTGCCGTGGGTGGGCACGAAATTGGAGTAGGCAGTGGCGAGCAGATAGTCCAGGGTTTTTTTGAAGGCTTCAACGCTTTCAAGATAGGGAATTGGTTTTTCTGCCAGTTCATCGAAGGTATACAGGGCGTCGCCGATAAAAAAGACATCATCGGGGGTGACGACCCCGCACATCCCCATCACGTGCCCTGACAGTTCGACAATCTGAAATTGTTTGCCTGTAGACATTGAAAAAGGTTTTTTGGGGTCGAGGGTTCCGTCTACCTGGCAGGGTTTGGGTTTGATAATGGAGCGCTTGTGTTCGCCTTCTAAAAATTCGACAACGGGTTCTGTACCCAAATCGTCTGATGCTAAGCTTTCTGTTTCGGGAGGGACTTCGGCCGAAGCCCCTTCTTCAGGGGGGGCTTCCTGTTTCTGATTTTCTGCCTTGAGTTGGGCCCTGCGCAATTGTTTTTCGGTTTCTTCGCGTTCTTTATCGACCACGGCCTGTACCATGGCCAAATAATTGGAGCGGGAAGGGTTTTCTAAAAAGGGGCGTTGGGTTGCTGTGGCGTAAATCTTACAGCCCATTCGCTTTTTTAAATAGGAGCTGCCCCCGCTGTTATCGGGGTGCGCATGGGTATTGAGAATTGCTTCAAGGCGAATGCCTTCGCTTTCGAGCAGTTCGGCGATCCAGTTTGCGTCTTCTTCAGTATAGCCGGAATCAATCAGGACGCCTTTTTTCTTGTGCACATAGAGCCCCAGATTGGAGTGCTCAAGTGCCATGAAGGATGTGGTTCCTTTGATGCGGCGAAATTTAGGCAGATGTTCTGTGTTCATTGTTTGTTTACCGTCCTCTCTTTATACCCTGATTAGAACCTGATTATCAAGCGCTATGATTTCTTGCTTGGGAAGGCCTTCATGATGCACTTTGTGCTTACCACGTATTCGGCTTCAGACAGGCAGCATAAATTGGGGAGCAAGCGGGTATAAACTAAAAAGAAGCCCAGAATAAAATCAGGACAGGATCTTTTGCCATGCAAGTCAATCCCGCCAGTCGTCAGGAATTTCTCAGTCAGGTCAATAGCACTATTTCTGATCGCCAGGTCACGCCTCAAGAAATGGAAAGCTTAAAAAAAACGCTGGCCGAGAGTCCGCTTTCTGCTGAAGATAAACAGGCTGTGGGCCAGTTGCTGGATAAATTGGGGGAGTTTACCCAAAAAGAAGGTGATTATTATTTGTCTGAACCTGAATTGAAATCGATTCAAACCATGGCTGAGCGCCTGAATTCTCCGGCTGCTTCGCGTTTCAGTGAAGAAATTGCCTCCCGCAATACCCCGGCTGCATCAGACAGTCCTGCCACGCCCGGAGTGAGCAGTGCCGAATCGACAGGCAAGGCAGGCAAAAGCCGCAACTTTTTTCAAGTGATTTGGGATGCGCTCAAAAGTGTCTTTAACTGGATTGCCGGCTTGTTTGGTGGGGGCGATAAAAACGACACCAAAAGCCATGCCCAGGCAGGTTTTGATCCGGCTTCAACCACACTGGGACCTGGCAATAACCCCCCACCCCTGAGCGATGATTATTATTCCGACTATGCCCGCCCGCAGGTTTCTGAGAGCAACCCTGATTTCGACAGCTATCTGGGCGATACCGCAGCCACGGAGGGCAGCACCTTGCCTCCGACCACAGCGATGGGCTCCGGGCGCATGTACCAACGTTCGCCCTACCATGACGCTACAAAATTCGTGCCCCGTTTTCCGATGGCAGCCTTTCACGAATCGGGGGTCTATCGCAAAGCCAATGATCCTTATGCGGTTGGGGCGATTTCGCGTCCACGCAAGAGCGACGATTTGGGCGGAAAAACCTACGGCACCTATCAGTTTGAATCTTCGGTCTATACCGATGGCTCCTCTCGTGACAATCGGGGCGGTGCGGGCAGTACGCTTTCCCGTTTTATGAATGACCCTGAAAATCCCTTTGGGTCACAACTGAAAGCCGCAGCGACGCAATATGGTTTGGCCAGTCCCCAGTTTGACGCGCTTTGGGCCCAGTTGTCGAATCAAAACAACAAAGAATTTGGGCAGGCCCAAGAGGCCTTTGCGCTCAAAGACAAGGGCCAGAATATTCAAAACTTTATGGACAAAGCGCAGCTCAGCCCTGAGGTGCGCTCAGACCCCCGCATTCAGGATTTGATTATGGGCACCACCAACCATGTTGGCAACCTGGCTGACAGTGCGGCTGAGCATATCGCCACACTGCAGCGTCAATTGGGCCGACCCATGACCGCCAACGAGGTGGGCAAGGCGATTGCTGAATTTAAAGAATCGAGAATTTCATCCTGGTTCCGCTCCTCACCCGGAGCCCAGGCAGGGATTGCCCAGCGTTTCCAGGATGAAGCTACTGCTTTTGCCTAAGCGGATGATTGCGTGCTCTGCGCCCTGAATGGGTTTTGCGCTGCAAAATAGAAGCATGTCAGTGCTTATTTTTGTCTATACTTATGAAGAGTAAGGTGCCCAGTAAATGGATAGGAAACGCGCATGCAAGTAAATTCAACCCGCCAGGATCTGCTTCAACAGGTGAATACGGCGATTTCTGATCGCAGGATTACGCCTCAGGAAATGCAGTCTTTGCAAGGGCTTTTGGCTTCAAGCAATTTGAATGCTGGTGACAAGCAGGCTGTTGGCCAGATTTTGAATAAATTAGGCGAATTCAGTCAAAGCGCAAGTGACCGTTTGCTTTCTGTTTCTGAAATCCAAACCATTCAAACCATGGCTGCACAATTGGATTCTCCTGCGGCAACGCAATTTACTCAGGAATTGGAAACTCAGGCTGCACAGCCCCCTCAGCGTTCTGCTCCACGGATTCATATGGTCAAAGCGCCTTCAGAGGGCGGAGAGACAGAAGCCAGTGCGCCGAAAAAACACCGTAACTTTTTTCAGATGATCTGGGATGCTTTAAAAAGTCTGTTTAACTGGATTGCCAGCCTATTTGGTGGGGGAGATAAAAACCATGTCAAAGGGCCTGGGCCCGCAGGTTCTGCTGCCAGTGCTGTTTCTTTTGACGAACAGCCCCCTGTTGCCGCGCCCCCTGAACTGGCATCTTTTGATGCTTCGCAGGATTATTCCGCCACTGAGTTTAAAGAGAGTGAATACCTGAACGAATACCGTCAGCCTGAGGTTCCGATTAATTTAGAGAGTTTTAACCAGTATCTGGCGGTACCTTCGCGCTTAACGCGTGAAGATGCAGGGGACACCACACCTCCTGGGGTAGATCCAGCCGATCCCAGTGCCGCCCCCACTGCAGCACCAGACAAGCCGACCTCTGCCCCCTCTTCTACACCTTCTGGCCCGATGTATCAGCGTTCTCGTTACCACGATGCTACAAAATTCGTGCCCCGTTTTCCAATGGCAGCCTTTCACGAATCAGGGGTCTATCGCAAAGAGGGAGATCCTTACGCTGTGGGTGCCATTTCAAAACCCAAAAAGAGTGATGATTTGGGAGGCAAAACCTACGGCACTTACCAATTTGAATCTTCAGTTTATCTGGATGGCAGCTCGCGTGGGAATCGCGGTGGCGCAGGCAGCACGCTTTCTGCTTTTATTAACGACCCCGCCAATCCTTTTGGCCCGCATTTAAAAGCTGCTGCCCAAAAATATGGCTTGGCAAGCAAACCCTTTGATGCGCTTTGGACCAAGTTTTCACGCGAATACAATCAGGAATTTGGCCAAGCCCAGGAAGCTTTTGTGCTCAAAGACAAGGGCGATAATGTGCAGCGTTTTATGGACAAAGCCCAGCTCAGCCCTGAAGTGCGCCAGGATTCACGCATTGTCGACCTGATCATGGGCACCACCAACCATGTGGGCGATTTGGCTGACAGTGCCGCCACCTATATTGCCAACCGTCAGCGCCAGTTGGGGCGGCCCATGACCGCCAATGAAGTGGGCAAAGCGATTGCTGAGTATAAAGAAACCAAGATTACTTCTTGGTTCCGCTCTTCTCCGGGAGCCCATGCCGGTATTGAAAATCGTTTTGAGGCTGAGGCCCGCGCGTTTAGTTAGGGTTTAATTTTAGTAAAGGATATTGCTTCAATGAAATTATTAAAAACAGTCGCTGTATTTGTTTTGGGACTCAGCTTTTTCTCCTTTGGTTTTTCAGCTCAAGCTGAGGAAATTGTGCAAACTTATCTGAAAATAGTCAAGTTGGAGAAGGGGCAAGAAAAATTGGTCTCTGCTCCAAAAATTGAATCTGAATTAAATCGAGAAGCCCAGTTATCCATTCACGCTTCTCAGGATTGTCCTGCTATTCTTGTTAAAATTCAAGTGAAGAAAAATGACAGTGGTTTTTATGATTTTTTGAGTGTATTTGAAGTGGATGGTAAAAAAGGGCAGTTTTTGATCTCGCATCTTGAAAAGATGGATACCCAGGCCAGCATGCTTTTGGAAACACAAAAGGGCACTTACCGAATTGGTGTTCAGTCACACCTCAAGAATTGATTTTTTTCCCTAAAGTTTGTTGTTTTTAAACCACTTTCTTCAGTCGTCTGAAGAAAGTGGTTTTGTGTTCTGGGCGGGGCAGAGGGGGAGATTCTCTCCGGCTTGAACAAAAATCAGGGATAATGGTGGAGAGATTATTTCAAGGAGCCCCTCTATGTCAGCCCATTCTTCCCCCGATTTGCAAACCCCTACCTGGGAAATGGAAAGTGAATATTCTGGCTTGGATGCCCTGCAATTGGCAGAAGAGCAGGATCAGATCCGCAAAGCTGTTCAGCAAATGGAAAGCCATGCTGAAGATTTTCGTGCGGCATTGAATCAAATGGAAGCTCTCTCAGAAGAAGCTCTCCAGGTGCTTGCTGAAAAAGCCTGGAAGATGATGGGGCTTGAGCATGAGGCGGAGCTTCTGCTCGATAACCAGCTCAGCTATGCCTATATGGTTTGGAGTACCAATGCCCGTGATCAAGATGCCAAAACCCTCTTGGAAAAACTCAAACGTCTGCGGGCCTGTTTAACCCAGGCTGGTCAACCTGTAGACCTGTTTTTATTGCATGCTCCCGATGCGGTCTTTGATTATTTTTTAAGTGGAGAAGCCGTGCAAAACAGCCAGTTTCTGCTGCGTTACCGCCGCCGTCTGAGCAAACGTTTGCTCAGCTTGCCCGAGGAAAACCTGATCACCTCACTCAGTCTCGATGGCCCCAATGCCTGGGGCAATCTTTATAGCAATATTACTGGTTCTGTCAGCTATGAAATTGAAAATGAGCAGGGCATCAAAGAGCAGGTGGGAATTGCCCGACTGCAGTCCCTTTTGGGTGAAAACAGTGAGCCCATGCGCAAAAAAGCCTATCAGGGTCTGGAAACGGTTTTTAGCCAGCATGAGGAAAGCTGTGCCGCCATTCTGAATGCCCTGGCCGGTTGGCGCCTGGAAACCTGCAAACGCCGCTCGCATACAGAACCTGTCAGCTTTTTGGATGAACCCCTGCACCACAACCGTATTTCCCGTCAGACCCTCGATACCATGATGCAGGTGGTTAAAGAGCATCGGGCCTTTGGGCAAAAGTCCTTTCATTTGATGGCAAGCTTGATCGACAAGCCCCGCCTGGACCCCTGGGACGTCAATGCTTCTGCGCCGCCCTTCGGCCATGCCCGTCGCCATATTCGTTTCCCTGAGGCGATTGATTTGATTGAAGAAGCTTTTGGCAAGGTGAATCCTGAAATGGGAGCTTTTGTGCGCATGATGGCGGATAAATGCTGGATTGATGCCGCTCCGGCCTCTAATAAAACCCCAGGAGCTTATTGCTCGGGTTTTCCCCGTTCGCGCAATCCCCGCGTTTTTATGACCTATCTGGGCAGCTATGTGGATTTGATTGTTTTGGCCCATGAATTGGGCCATGCCTTTCACTCTTGGGTGATGCGTGAAATGCCGATTGAGCAGACCCATTACCCCATGACCCTGGCGGAAACTGCCAGCACCTTTGGCGAAACGGTGGTGCGTGATTTTCTGATTCAGCGTTGCCAGACCCCGCAGGAAAAACTTGAAATTCTCTGGCAGGAAATCAGTTCCATTCCCCGTTTTACTTTGAATATTCCCACCCGCTATGAATTTGAAAAGCGTTTTTATGAGCAGCGTGCTGAACGCAGTTTTTCACCCCAGAATTTCAGTGAGCTGATGAGCACGGTTTGGCAGGAATGGCATGGGGATAGCACCTCTGCTGCAGATGCGATGTTTTGGGCCACCAAACTGCATTTTTATATCGTTGAACCCAGTTTTTATAATTTTCCCTATACCTTTGGCTATCTCTTTTCACAGGGAATTTATGCTGAAAAAGAAGCTCGCGGGGCTGATTTCTACCCCTTTTATGTTGAGCTTCTGCGCGATACCGGTCGCATGACGGCAGAAGAACTGGTGCAAAAGCATTTTGGGCTGGATTTGCGTGAGCCTGAGTTTTGGCTGCGTTGTATGCGTCCGCTGGAGCGCAATCTCACGACCTTTGATCAGGCAGTGAAGGCTTGGCTTGATTAAGTTCTACGTCTTGCCCTTTGGCAAAAAGCTGTGTCAAAGGGCAAACTGACTAAATGCTTCATACATTAAAAATTTGGATTGACTTGGCCCACCGCTGGCTCGGGTTGCTGGTACTGCTGCAGGTGCTCTTTTGGAGTGCCGGGGGGCTTGTGATTTATTTTCTTGATTTTTCAGATCTTTACCGTGAACCTCCGGCTCAGGCTCTGAATTTGGGAACCTCTGCCCTGAGTTTTCAGGCCCTTGAACAGAAACTCAGGCAAGCCGGTGTTTCGCAGAAGCTCACGGGCTTTAAGTTGGTACAACGAGGAGGAAGTACTTGGTTTCAGGTGCAGCCCCAAGGAGGAACCTCTCTCTTGCTGACTCCTCAGGGAGATAAGATCAGTCCTTTGCAGGCCGGGCAGATCGCTGATTTTGCCAAAGGCTACTATACCGGCCAGGGAAGCCTGCAAACAGTTGAAAAACTGGCTTCTTTGCGTGGCAATTATTATTCGGATGCTCCGCTCTGGCGGGTACGCTTTGCTGATTCAGTGGGCACAGAAATCTATCTTGAGCCTCAGACGGGCGAGCTTTTGGCCCGGCGCAAGGCGATTTGGGGATTGTATAACTGGATGTGGGAATTACACCTTACCAAGTACACGCCTTGGCCTGCTTTTAACAAGGCTTTGCTGGCGTTTTTGGCAGTGCTGAATATGATGGTGGCTTTAACAGGATTGTTTAAGTTTTTTCGCTGGGGGCGCAAACGGATGCCTCCCGTTCAGATTGTCTAAAAGGGAAGGGCTGCTCCCAAACCCAACCCAAGCGGGCTGACCTCTACCCCATAGACCAGAACCTCGAGACCTGCCAGACGGGCTTTTTGCAAGCCCTCAGCATAGGTCGGATCAATTTCATGTGCAGCACGAAAACTGTATCCGTCGCTGCGCTGAACTGCAAAAAGCAGCACCGCCCGTGCGCCTTGGGCCTGCATGGCCAGCAGTTCGTTTAGGTGTTTGAGTCCCCTTGAGGTAACGGCGTCTGGAAAGGCATAGTCTTTTTCCAGCAAAAGACTGACGTGTTTGATTTCAAGATAGCAATCGGGCAAGCCAGGCTGGGTCAATAAAAAATCGACCCGGCTGTTTTCGCCATAGCGTACTTCAGGCTTGACGCTGTGATAAGCCACCAGTTCCGCGATTTGTTTCTGCTGCAGCGCTTCGGCGATCAGGGCGTTGGTGCGCAGGGTATTCACACCAATCCAACAGCTGCCGTTGTACAGCATTTCAAGGGTATAGGCCAATTTGCGCTTGGGGCTGGGGTTGTGGCTCAGGCAGACAGGCCATCCTGGTTCCTGGCAGGAGCGCATGCTGCCAGGATTGGGGCAATGGGCGGTAATGATTTCACCCGTTTCAAGCTCTACGTCTGCCAAAAATCGTTTATAGCGTTTGACAAGCGTGCCTTTTACCAGCGGTGGCTCAAAATGCATCAGAGCTTGCGGTGGCTGCCATCGCAGAAAGGCTTGTTCTCGGAATGTTTGCAGCCGCACCATGCCACTTTTTTGGCTTCTTCAATTTCGGTTTTGAGCGGACGAAAGCCACTGCCAGCATGAGAACCATCACAATAGGGTTGATTCTTTGATTTACCGCAGGCACACCAGAAATAAATACCAGGCTCTACCTCCAAAACATAGGGGGATTTCTGTGGAATTTCAGGCTGGCTCATGCAGGGCTCCTTGTGTCTGTCATCTAAGATCTTCTTTTTCATTATAACAGTTGATGCAGGTGATATTTCCACGCTGAGGCTGGTATTCAGGGGCTTCCTCTGGCCGAAACCCGCTGCCAGGCGTTAAACTTGGGCATTGACCTTTTCCTGCAGGAGCTTGCGATGACCGTTCAGATTGCCACTTTTTACCGTTTTTTCTCGTTTCCGGATTACCAAGCGTGGCAACCCCGTCTGATTGCGTTCTGTCGGGCCCAGGCGCTGAAAGGTACGATTCTGCTGGCTGCAGAAGGACTCAATGCAACCTTGGCAGGCTCTCGCGAAGAGCTGGAAACCCTTTTGGCCTATCTGGGAGAAGATTCTCGGCTACTGGATCTTGAGCCCAAATGGTCAGAAGCCGCAAACATGCCTTTTCAGCGTCTTAAGGTGAGGCTGAAAAAAGAAATCGTCAGTCTGGGAGTGCCGGTGGATCCGGTGCGCAAGGTGGGTGCGTATGTGTCGCCCGAAAATTGGAATGCCCTGATCTCGGATCCAGAAGTGCTCTTACTGGATACCCGCAATCACTATGAAGTTCGGATTGGTACCTTTGCAGGCGCAGTTGATCCCCATACTGACAGTTTTCGCGAGTTTCCAGACTATGTGCGCAAAAACCTTGACCCACAAACCCATCGCAAGGTCGCCATGTTCTGCACAGGCGGCATTCGCTGTGAAAAGGCAACTTCCTATCTGCTTGAACAGGGGTTTGATCAGGTTTACCACCTCGAAGGCGGCATTCTCAAATATCTAGAAACCGTGCCTGCTGAAGAAAGCCGTTGGCAGGGGGAGTGTTTTGTCTTTGATCAACGCGTTGCTGTTGAACAGGGAGTCTCTGAGGGCCACTATGTGATGTGTCTGGCCTGTGGCGAGCCTGTCAGCCAATCAGATTTGGCTTCACCTGATTTTGAAGCGGGTGTCGCCTGTCCTGCCTGTGTGGCCACGCACAGCGCAGAGCAGAAAGCAAGGGCGCGCGAAAAACAACGTCAGAAAGTCTTGGCTGAGGCTGCTGCGAAAAAGCGGGCTTCCAGCGTTTCATCCCAGACCTGAAACCCCAGCTGCCATTGCTGGGTAAAAGCCTGGGTCAGTGTATCGATCAGATCTTGGGCGCATAGCTGGGGGTTGATTTCAGCGAGTGAGATCTGCTCTCTCAGTCCTTTTTCTGGAAAGAGCGACAGCCACAGGCTCGGGTCGGGGGCGATAAGTGGCAAACTGCTCTGTTGCAGAAAGGCGCGGCGGTTGCGCATTTGAGCTGAACCCACCAGCTTTTTACCCTGAATTTCAAGATCTGCAGGCGTTAAGCTGCCAAAGCAGGAGACTTGGCGTCGATAGGGATCTTCTGTGCTGGGAAAGACAGCGTTAATCTCCAACCGCTGCAGTGCTGCGATGACAGCCTGGGCAATCAGATGGTAGCTTTCGAGCAGGTTTTTTCCCAAAAATCCTTGGCTTGAGCTGACTATGCTCCAGCACAGATCCTGTCCGTGCAGAATGGCTTGGCCTCCAGTGGGGCGGCGTACCGTGGGGCACTTTAAGGCCTGAGCTTGGGCCTCAAGTTCTGGGGCGTTCTGAAAGCGTCCCAGTGAAACAGTGGCTTCTGACCATTGAAAAAAACGCAAAACCCCTTCGGCAGGCAAGGCTTCAAAATTTTGATAGAGCAGGCGATCGCGCTGCATATTCAGATCTCCGCTCAGGGGGGGATCGATGATCAAGAGCCAATTAGGCATGCCAAAGGGGCTTACATATCTCTGAAATGGTCAGGGCGATATTCGATTATTTCAATTACGGTGGGCAGTTCACAGAGGGTTTTACTTTGCACCTCAATGGCGCGGATACTCATTTGCAAACCTTCGTGAAGAATCTGGCTACTGGGAGTGATCACCTCATAATAACGGTGTTGATCATCCATAAAGACCCAACAGGTTTCTCCCAGGTGTTGGATCTTGGTCATTTTGCCATGCAATTGCATGGCTCTATCGCCCCCACAGCTCATCAGAGCCAGGGTGCCGACCAGAATCGCCAGACTGCGTTGAAACTTTTTCATGATGGCTATTATACTAGGCAAGCGGCTGGAGCGCCAAATATTTTTCTGAATAAAAGGGGTTTATGAAGCAGATCTTTTTAGCAGGACAGGGAGTACTCGGTTTTATCCTGATTTTGTTTTGTTTGAAATGGCTTTGGGGGGCTTGGCATTTTTTTGATGGCCGGAGCCCTTGTGTATTTGCCGAAGAAACAGGCCTCTTCAGATTTTAAATCGCAGAGAGGCTCTCTGATCCAGGCTTTGATTCCGGTTGTTTTGTTGGCGGGTTTGTGGAGTTTTAACTTTGATGAATTGAATATTGAGCCATTTTGGGCTTGTTTGTGGTTGTATGGAGGGCAGGCGCTGGTTCTAAGTGGTGGGCCTGGATTTTGGCAAGGAAGGTATAAAAGATGAAGAAAACAGGTCTGTATCTGGGAAATGCAGAGATTCAAATGCGTTTGCCGGGTCTGCGTCAGTGCTTGAAGGCTGAAGGGATTCAATCCGGTCAACGGGTTGCATTGCTGGGGCCTCCCAGCCCTTTTTATGGGCTCTTGTTTTGGGGGCTTTGGTCGCTGGGGGCCATCACTTGTCCTCTGAATCCAGCTTTTCCTGCCATTTTACGCCAAGGTTTGAGCGCAGACTGTGACAGGGTGATTTCTGTCCAACCCGAGGGATTGAGTCTTGAGCGCTGGCTGGACTGGAATGCATTGGCTGAGTCTGTTTCTGATTCTTCTGAGGGCCTCTCTGCCTTGCCTTGGCAGACCTTGAATCCGGAACAGCCGATCTGTCAGATTCTTACTTCGGGCAGTAGCGGTGCCCCCAAGGCAGCACTGCACAGTTGGGGCAATTATCGCTCCAGTGCCGAAGGCTCTGCGCACGTCTTTCCTCTGGGGGTTGAGGACCGCTGGTTAGTGGCGCTTCCGCTCTTTCATGTGGGAGGACTGGCGATTCTGGTGCGTACGGCATTGGCTGGTGCGACTGCAGTTTTTCCTGAGCCAGGACAGTCTCTGGCAGAGGCTTTGCAAAGTTTGAAACCGACACATCTCTCCCTGGTGCCCACACAGCTGTATCGCCTGTTGGATCAGCCACTGGCCCATGAGAGCTTGCGTGCCTGTCGGGCGATTCTCTTGGGCGGCAGTGCCATTCCCTCCGCTCTGATTCAGCGTGGAGTGGACTTGGGCCTGAAATTATATACCAGCTATGGTTCAACTGAAATGAGTTCGCAAATTTGCACCACTGCAGCCGGGGCTTCTTTTGAGGAATTGCAGACTTCTGGCAGGCTGTTGCCGGGCAGGGAGTTAAGCTTTTCTCCCCAGGGGGAATTGTTGGTGCGGGGTTTAACCCGTTTTCTCGGCTATTGGAAAGAGGGAGATTTGGAGCAACCCTTTGACACAGAGGGCTGGTTTGCAACTGGAGATCTGGGGGAATTTACCTCTGAGGGTTGGCTGCGTGTGCTGGGGCGCAAAGATCACCGTTTTATTTCTGGAGGTGAAAATATTCAACCCGAAGTCATTGAACGGGTATTGCTGACCTATGAAGGGGTTTATCAAGCCCTTGTGGTACCTCTTGCTGACCCTGAGTTTGGACAGCGGCCTGTGGCCATTTTAGAGGCTGATCCTTGGCCTGAACGGTGGGCTCTGCGTAATTTTCTGAAGCAGTTTTTGCCCGGTTTTATGCTACCCGACCATTTTTTGCCCTGGCCTCAGGTGGCGGAGAGGGGATTGAAACCCAATCGTCAAAATTTTCAGGCCTATGCGCAAAAAATTTTAGCTCAGGGTTGAGTTTAAGTGACTCGATCTGGAAGCTTGATCTGATCAGGGTTTGAGATCTTTGAGCGGGCTGATCATGGCGTGAACTGTGACGAATGGTCCATTTTTCTTCCAACATCTGACACAGACGTTGATCGGGGGGACGGGTAAATTGAAAAGAACAAACTACCCTCACCCTTTAGAAAGCGGAACGATTAACAGCCATGAGTCGTGTTCAAAACCTTGCCGTACTTCGGCGGGAACCCCTCTCAGATACCCAGCATCCCAAACCCTTTCTCAAGTGGGCAGGGGGCAAACGTCAGTTGGTCCCAGTCCTGCGCGAGCATTTACCCCCAGCCTTCAAGGGCTATTATGAGCCTTTTGTCGGAGCCGGTGCCCTGCTTTTTGAATTACAGCCCCGTCAGGCCGTGATCAATGATCTTAACCATGATTTGATTACCTGCTACCGTGTGCTCAAAAAGAATCCCCAGGCTTTGATTGAAAAACTGCGCGAGCACCGCAACGAAAAAGATCATTTCTATGAAACCCGTGCGCTGGATCGCCACCCTGAGTTTTCTCAATTTTGTGAAATTCAGCGCGCGGCCCGCATGATCTACCTGAATAAAACCTGTTTCAATGGCCTCTTTCGGGTCAATCGCAAAGGGCATTTTAACGCGCCCTTTGGCAATTATCGCAACCCAAATATTGTCAATGAAGAGGGCCTGATGGCGGTTCATCGGTATATCAGCCGCAGCGCACTGCAGGTTTTCAATACTGATTTTGAAGAAGCCGTTCAAACCGCACGTCGGGGCGACTTTATCTATTTTGATCCCCCCTATGATCCGGTTTCTGAAACCGCTTCTTTTACCGGTTATCAATCGGGGGGCTTTGGGCGCTTGGAACAGTACCGCCTGATGTGCGTGGTGACTGAGCTGACCCGCCGGGGTTGCCGGGTGATGCTCAGCAATTCGGCCACTGAATATATCCGCTCACTGTATAAGGATTTTAAAATTGTACGCGTGGCAGCCCATCGCATGATCAATTCTGTGGGCAGTCGGCGCGGCAAAATTGACGAATTCCTGATCACCAATTATGATCCCGAAACCGGCGCACTGTTGGGCCAAAAAGCCCGGCGCAGTTATTCGAATCTGATTCTTTGACTTTGCTTGATTTGAGCTTTGGGCAACCCTTGATTTTCAGGGGCTGCCCAAATTTTTTTACCGGAGATGCCGTAAAGCCCCTTCCTTATCTATGCTGTCCTGATCTGTAGCGTTCACTCGCGTTCACGAACAGCTCAAGGCTAGGTGGGGGAGTTCTGCCCGTATGGGTATATAAGGCATACCCAGCGTAGCTGGGTCATAAAACCATTCAGCCACCATTATTTTATACTGTACTATTTGGCGTAACATGTTGTATAATATCCTTATGTTGGTGTATGAATTCAAACTCAAAGGCAAGCCTCATCAATACCAAGCGATAGATGAGGCGATTCGTGTTGTGCAGTTCATTAGAAACAAAGCTGTACGGCATTGGATGGATAATCGAGGCTCAGGCAAGAATGACCTCTACTTCCGTTTAGCCCGCTAAGTGCCTGCGCTCTGCCTCTGATCTATGCTAAGCTGGAGCGGATGTTTACCTACAGGCATGCCGTTATCCGGCAAGATTTAAGCATCCATGCTGATTATGCCCGTCAAGGAGTCCGCCCTATGAAAATCCTCGTCAGTGGAGCCAGTGGCCTGATTGGTTCAGCCCTGATTCCTAACCTGACAGCTGGGGGACATGAGGTTTTACGCCTGGTGCGCCGCCGCAGTGAAAATCCCAGCACGGTTTACTGGAACCCTGTCAAGGGTGAAATCGACCAAGAAGCTTTGGAAGGTCTCGATGCCGTGATTCATTTGGCGGGTGAGAGCATTGCCGACGGACGTTGGAGTGAGGCCAAAAAGCAAAGCATTTTAAAAAGCCGTGTAGAAGGCACCCTTTTGGTGGCCGAGGCTCTGGCCCGTTTGAAAAAGCCCCCGGAATGTATGATCAGTGCTTCTGCGATCGGTTATTATGGCGACAGGGGCGAAGAAGAATTGTGCGAAGACAGTCCACCCGGTGATGATTTTCTTGCTGAGGTCTGTCAAAAATGGGAAGACTCCTGTGAGCCCGCCCGCCAGGCAGGGATTCGGGTGGTCAATCCCCGGATTGGCATTGTCCTTAGCTGCAAGGGGGGAGCACTTGAAAAAATGCTCATGCCCTTTCAACTTGGTTTGGGGGGCGTTTTGGGCAATGGACATCAATACCTCAGTTGGGTTGCGATTGACGATGTCTTGGCTGCGTTTCTGCATATCCTGGCAACTCCCAGTATCCAGGGGCCGATTAATCTGGTGGCCCCAGAGCCCCTGACCAATTCTGAATTTACACGCACCCTGGGGAAAATTCTTTTGCGCCCCACGATTTTGCCTGTGCCGGCTTTTTCATTGCGGGCTTTGATGGGGGAAATGGCAGATTCACTTTTGCTTTCCAGTGCTTTTGTCAGTTCTGAAGCGTTGATGAATACAGGTTTTCGTTTTCAATATCCAGATATTGTCTCTGCTTTGCGCCATGTCTTAGGGGCCAAACGCAAGTAGGTTATCTAAAGTTTAATTTTTGACAGATCTTCATTTAAGACTGACAAGTTCTTCTTCCCTACACGCCACAATTAACTTATCTCAAGCGTGTAGAAGAGGTTGATTGTATGCAGGTTCGTTTTCTCAAACTAAATTTTGCACTTCTGCTTTTGTCTGTAAGTTTGACTGCCTGTGGAAGATCGACCTCGCCTGTTCAAACTGTGGCCAATACCTATACAGGGCTTCCGCAAACAGCGACAGGTCAAACAGCTAACCGATCTACCTATGCAACGATGCAGCCCGCGAATACCAGTGCCCAGCCAATTCAAGGGGGGCGTGCTGTCGCTACGGCCAATGGCTATGCCTACCAGGCCGATCCTGCCAGTACCCAGGCAAACCCCTATGCGGGCATGAACTTTCCCAGCGGCAGTTATGGCTCCAACTATGGCATGAATAGCAGTACTCCAACCTATACAGGGGCCACAGGCACTGCTGGCTATGGTTCTGCCTATGGTACTGGGGCCGCTTACGGAACAAGCTATGCGACCGCTCCCAATGCAGCAGCCTATGGCACCGGCACCTATGGAGCTGGTACGGCCTACGGAACAGGCTATGCGACCGCTCCCAATACCACAGCAAGCTATGGCACCGGCACCTATGGAGCTGGTACGGCCTATGGAACAGGCTATGCGACTGCTCCCAATACCACAGCAAGCTATGGCTCCTATGCTGCTCCCAATCGGGCGCAAGGCTCAGGCTATATTCAATACAACGTGGCCCAGGCGCAGCAAAACCAGGCCAAACGTTAAACAAGATTTTCTTTAATTCTCTACGCTATCGGGCGGGATTTGATTCCCGCCTTTTTTCTTGCCTGAATTCAAGCTTTCAGCCAGTCTTCCAATCCCTTCAACAGACTGCCCTCAGCGAGCAGTTTGCTGGCTTTTTCGAGATCTGGGGCCAGATAACGATCGGCTTCGAGCATGGGAATTTGGGTTCTGACCTGGGCCAAGACCTGCGCGGCAATCGGTGAGGGTTGGATGGGGGCGCGCAGATCAAGCGCCTGACAGGCGCAGAGCAGCTCGATGGCCAGCACCTGACGGGTTTGCTCTAAAATTTGTAAGGCTTTGCGGGCTGCGATCGTGCCCATGCTAACATGGTCTTCCTGGCTGGCTGAGGTGGGAATCGAATCCACAGAGGCTGGGTGGGCCAATACCTTATTTTCAGAAACCAAGGAGGCTGCTGTATATTGGGCAATCATAAACCCAGAATGCAGGCCTTCGCGCGGGGTTAAAAAGGCGGGAAGGCCCTGATTGAGTTGGGGGTTGACCAGGCGCTCAATCCGGCGTTCAGAAATATTGGCGAGTTCGGCCAGGGCGATTGCGGCAAAGTCCATCACCAGGGCGATGGGTTGGCCATGGAAATGCCCGCAGCTGATAATTTCGTTGCTTTCAGGCAGAATCAAGGGATTGTCAGTCACCGAATTGATTTCTCGCTCCACGACCTGGCGGATATGGTTCCAACTGTCACGGCTGGCACCATGCACCTGGGGAGCGCAGCGAAATGAATAGGCATCTTGTACACGGTCGCAATCGGCGTGAGAGTTGACGATATCACTGTTTTGCATGGCTTTCCAGATCCGTTCGGCGCTCAATAATTGGCCTGGGTGGGGGCGCAGTTGGTGCAATTCCTTGCGAAAGGCTTGAAAAGACCCCAAAGCCCCTTGAATACTCAGTGCTGCAATCAGATCGGCCTGATCGAGCAGCTTTTCCATGCCAGAAACCACTGCGCAGGCCACCGCTGACATGGGCTGCGTGCCATTGATCAGGGCCAGGCCTTCCTTGGCTTCGAGTACCAGCGGCTCAATGCCTGCTTCTGCCAGGGCCTGAGCTGCCGGCCAGAGGGTTCCTCTGAATTCGACCTGACCTTCGCCCAGCAGCGCCAAAACCAGATGTGAAAGGGGGGCTAAATCGCCACTGGCTCCTACCGAACCCTGACTGGGTACTTGGGGGTGAATGCCGACATTGAGGCAGGCCAAGAGGGTTTCTACAACAATGGGGCGTACGCCTGAATGCCCTTGTATCAAAGTATTGGCCCGCAGCAACATCATGGCCCTGACCTGTTCCCGAGCGAAGGGTTGACCCACACCACAGGCGTGGCTGAGAATCAGATTGCGTTGCAGGCTGCGGATATCTTCAGCTGGTATTTGGGTATTTTTTAAATAGCCAAAGCCGGTATTCACGCCATAGACGATCTCTCCTGAAGAAAGGGCGTTTTCAACCACCGCACGGGCTTTTTCAAGGGGTTCCTTTACGCTGGCTGCCAGAGTCACCTTGCGGCCGGTCTGGGCGACTTCCTGTACAGCCTGAAGGGTCAGGCTGTGTCCATCAATGGTCAAAGCAGTTTTCATGGGGGTCTCCATCGGCATTAAATACAGAATTTGTGTGCCCAGAAAAGCTGATAGCGGTTTCGATCAGGTGTTTTTAACCGTACCAGGTTTGGGTTTGGTATTTGGGATCATTGTTTTGTTTTTGCTCATCGGCTGCCAGCCAACTGTAACGGGCTGGAAACATGCAAACTTCCAGAACCAGACTGACCACATTTGCATACTCCTGAATTTGAACCAATTTAATCGCCTGGGTGCGTTTTTTTTGGAGCTGAGCGAGATCATTCAGAACTTCTTGCAATCTTTGTTTTAGTTGCGCGATTTTTTGCTGACGTTTAGAGCCACCAAAGATGCCTTCAAACATACCTCTTTTGGTTTCGGTTTGAGAAATTTCGTTGCGCAGGCGTTGCTCTTCCTGTTCCAGTTCCTGGATTTGTTTTTCCATTTTCTGACGCCAGCTGTTGATATTTGGGTATTTCGAGCGTTGAAGATCGCCGCCTGCTTCATGGAAGAGTTTGTTCAGACCAAAGAGCATGGTACGGGCCAGGTGCAAGCCAGGCAAGTGGCGAGGCTCATTCTCAAATACGTTGATCAGGTTAAAAATAGCGGCTTCCGTATCGCGGATGCTTAAATCACGCAGTGCCGCATTATACGACTGTTGCGTAGAGACCAGCTGGGTTTTGCGTTCTTTGACATAACGCTTGTATTGCTGGGGGGTTAGGTAGTGCTCAAGCACCTTGATGAGCGAAACACGTAAAGCACTCATCTTTAAATATCATCCTCCGCAGAAAGCTCGCCCGTTACATAGGGACGCAGGTCAAGTTGACCCGTCACATAATTCTGATCGATCGGAATATCGCTGTTGCGCGAGAAAAACTGTTTCAGCACAGGATTTTCGGAGTCTTGAATCTCCTGGCAGGTACCCGAGGCGATCACCTTGCTTTTATACAGCATAATAATATGGTCGGCGATCTGAAACGTACCTGGGATATCGTGGCTGATGACAATAAAGGTAGATTTTGTGCGCTCTTTGGTGCGGATAATCAGTTTGTCAATGGCGTCAGACATGACGGGGTCAAGACCTGAATTGGGTTCATCGAAGAGAATAATTTCAGGATTTAAGGCCATGGCGCGGGCCAATCCGACACGTTTGCGCATGCCGCCACTCAGCTCAGAGGGGAGTTTATACTCTATCCCAGGCAAACCCACCTGTTCCAATTTATCTGCGACGATTTTCATGATTTCCTTGTTCTTCAGACGGGTATGACGTCTCAATGGGAAGGCGATATTTTCAGCGACATCCAGTGAATCAAATAATGCACCATCCTGAAACAGCATACCGAACTTTTTTCGAACTTCAAAGAGATCCTTTTTTTTCAGGCGGGTAATATCTACTCCATCGACCAGGATCGATCCTGAATCGGGTTTGAGCAGACCCACCAGCAATTTCAAGAAAACACTTTTGCCTGTGCCACTGGGGCCCACAATCACGGTGGTTTTTCCGCGCTCAATTTTGCAGGAAACGCCATTTAAAACAACCTGTTTGCCAAAGGCTTTGTATACGTTTTGAAATTCAACGGAAAAATCAGCCATAGATTGCCGCCGTCAGAAAAAAATTAAAGATCACAATAAAACTGGCAATGGTGACCACCGACAGATTGATCGCCCGACTGACCCCCTTGGGGCCAGGTTGTGAATAAAAACCAAAGAAACAGGAAAGCAGGCAACCGACCACCGCAAAGAGCGAGCCTTTCAACATGCCATTGAAAATATCTGAAAGCAGCACGTAGTTTTTGACGTCATTGATAAACTGTCCCGAATTTTGGTGAAGCTGAAAAACTGCCACCAGATAGCCCGCTGCTACAGAGAAAAATGAGCCAAACAAAACCAGCAGGGGAGCTGCAAAAATAAAGGCAATCAGGCGCGGTACGATCAAGAATTGAAAAGGATCGACAGACATCACTTCCAGGGCATCAATCTGTTCTTTCACACGCATGGTGGCAATCGTGGCTGAAATATCTGTTCCTGGCTTTGCTGCCATCATGGCGCCGGTTAGGATGGGGGCCAGTTCGCGTACACAGCTTAGGCCGACATAGGCTCCCAGAAATTCCTGTCCGCCAAAACTCTTGAAAATATGAAAACCCACCAGGGCGATATTGGTGCCCACAAAGATGCAGACGGCGATCAAAACAGGCAGGGTTTCCACTCCAATTTTATACATGTGCAGAATGACCAGCGAAAGATCCGGCCAACCTGAAAAAAGGGACCTGAACATGCGGCCTGCGAAAAAGCCCAGTTCTCCAAGGCTTACAAGCACTTTTTCAAGCTGTGTCATGGGGATGCTTCCTGTCTGCTGCCGGAACGAGGTTTAAAGGGGGAACATTACTGCATAAATCTGCATTTCGAAGTATAACAGAAACGTCCAGAATACGTCTATCTCTGCCACACAGCCTCTATCTTGAGAATTTTCAAGCAGAGGGGTGAGGTTTGTATTTTGCCAACCGTGTTTCCAAATCACGGGCGATTTGAAGTCTGCAAGCGCCTTTTTCTTCGGTATTAAAGTTCTGAAGGTATTCGGCAATCTCTACGATTTCAAAACAGATTTGCAATTTTTTAAACAGTTTTACTTTTTTTTGACCCGGAATATTGACATGGTGAAGTCCGCCACTGTAGCCCAGCATCATTTTTCCATGGCCTATTTTCTGTAGAATATCCGCAATGCCTCCCCGCACGCTCATGGGTTTGCCTTCTGAATCCAGTCCATTGGCCCGCATCATGCGCCCTTCGGGTGCTAAAGCCACCATAACCTCTGGGGTGATACCCTCCAGGAATAAATCCCAGGATTCATCGCGTTTACGTGAGATCGAAATCGTTTGGGGGGAGAAAAATTTATAAAACCTGCCAACAATGGGGCGGTTCATGGTCTTGTCTGCGCCTGGAACGCGGGTTCGCGAGGCTGCATCCCAGAGAAAAGAGGGCGGAAAGGCCCCCAGAAAGAGCGGTTCTAATAAACTGGTATGGTTCAAAAATGCGAAAACACGGATATTTTTCCAAACATTTGCAGGAGGTGTTTTGACCCAGCTGACTTCAAAGCGGTAAAAAATTCGACTGAAACACCACAGGCTGAGTGCGAGCAGACGGCTGATCAGGATATGCAGGATCATGGTTAGAACGCTTCACTTTTAGTGTTTTGGGTTTGTTTAGGCTTTTTAATTATGCGCCAAAAACAAGCTTGCTGTGCAGTTTTATTTGGCTTTGAAGCATGAATTATTAATTTTTTGTTATAATTTTATTAAGCCATTTTTCTGGGGAAGTTTTTTTAATGTCATCATTCATCAAAAAATCAGTGCCATTCTTTTTTCTACTGACGGCCTGTCAGGCACAGCCTTTGATTTCTTCAAGTCCCAGCAAGGCAATGCTTCGTGCTGCTTCCTTGCATGCACTGCCGCGTACCCTTTTTCCTGAGGTGCCTGTTCCGCCCGGCAATCCGATCACCCAGGCCAAAGTGGAGTTGGGGTTCCGTTTGTTTTTTGAACCTCTGCTGTCTGCCAATAATAAAATGTCCTGTGCTTCCTGTCATCAGCCTCAACGTGGCTTTTCCAATGGTCAGGCCAACGCTGCCGGTGTCAATGGTCAGCGCGGGAATCGCAATGTGCCCTCTATTTATGCCAATGCCTTTTACAGTTCACTTTTTTGGGATGGCCGTTCTCCCAGTCTTGAAGATCAGGCTTTGGGACCGATTCAAAACCCGATAGAAATGAATGAATCGCTTGAAAATGTCGTCAAGAAACTGTCTGGGCACCCTTATTACCGGGCCAAATTTCAGCAAACCTTTGGCACCCCTGTAACGCCTCAAGGCATCGGCATGGCGCTTGCAAGTTTTGAGCGGGCCTTAAATCTGCAACCTTCGGTCTATGATCGTTATCTGCAGGGCGATATTGATGCCCTAAGCCCTGCTCAAGAGCGGGGCATGGTCCTTTTTGGCCGTCAGGCCCATTGTGCCACCTGTCATAAGGGGGTACAGACCAGCGATAATAAATTTCACAATCTGGGGGTGGGCATGAATTTGCCGCAGCCAGATCTGGGGCGTTTTAACGTGACCCACAACTCTGAAGACAGAGGCGCATTCCGTACCCCTTCCCTGCGCAATATTACCCGTACGGGCCCGTATATGCACGATGGCTCCCTGCGCAGCCTGGAAGAGGTGATTGATTTCTATGACAAGGGGGGCATTCCGAATCCCACCCTTTCGAATGAAATGAACCCGCTCAATCTGGCGCCTGAAGACAAGGCCGATCTTTTGGCCTTTTTAGAGGCCTTGACCTCTGAGGACAATCTCAGAGAAATTGCGGCTTTGCCAGGGATTCAAATGCCAGCTGAACGTCTGCCGGAAACCATCGCGCGCCTGCGTTGATCTGTCTGGCGGCTTCTCGGATCAGGAAAGCAAGCACGGGGCTTCTGAATTATTTTTTTTAGGGTCTTTTCTGCTCTTTTCTTGGATCTGATGATAAAACAGGTATAATAATAAGCACGCTGTATGACTCATTTTTGCAAGCTTTTCTTGTGAAGGGTTCTTTTGACACATTCATTTCTTGGGAATTCTGGCAAAATAGTGAGACAAATGTTTAATTTAAATTTTGATACAGGCAGAGGTGCGCTTTGAAAGTCAGGTTCTGGGGTGTTCGTGGGTCTATCCCTACCCCGTGGAAAGAGGCCATGGAAGTAGGCGGAAATACCTCCTGTGTTCAGGTCTTGCCTTCTACTGAGACCTTGATTATTCTTGACGCAGGCACGGGTATCCGTCTTTTGGGCAATGAAATGATCCGCAATCAAAAGGCCCAAAATTTGATGGGGCATGTTTTCCTGTCGCATACCCATTGGGATCATATTCAGGGTTTCCCCTTCTTTTCCCCTGCCTTTATCGCCAGCAACCACTTTAAAGTCTATGGTGCAGGAAAAGCTGAAGAGCGCCTTGAAGATGTGCTCAAGGGTCAGATGAATTACCAATATTTTCCCGTCCAATTGGATCAGATGGGGGCGCGGATTGAATTCGTTGAACTTCAGGAAGAAACCATAGAAATTGAACCGGGTTTGAAAATTTCGAGCCGCTCTTTTAACCATCCTGGGGGGGTTTACGGCTTTCGCATTGAACATGAAGGCTGCAGTCTGATTTATGCGACCGATATGGAATATACGCTTGAAACACTCGATCCCCGACTGGTGGAGTTTGCCAAAGGGGCTGATTTGTTTATTTACGACTCCCAATACACCCCAGAAGAACTTCAAACCAAAACTGGGTGGGGGCACAGTACCCATACTGCAGCAGCCCATATTGCACAAATGGCAGGAGTGAAGCGTTTGATGCTTTATCACCATGACCCGATGCATTCTGATCAGCAATTGGCGCTGATGGAAGCGCAGGCGCGGGAAGTTTTTCCCGAGTCGTATCTGGCCCGTGAATCTTTGGAAATTGATTTGAAAGCCCTTTAGTTGGCTTGATACCTGCTCGGGTTTTGGTTATGATTGAACCTGAGTTTGAATGGAGAGGAATACAATGCATAGACTGACACGTTTTCTGGTTGCACTTTTTGCCCTGGCTGCGGTGGTGTCGCCCTTGCTTCCCATGCCTGTTCAGGCTGAACCCTCAAAACCTTTGGGCAAGCGTGGAATTTATGGCCACGATTCTTTAAACGCGCCAGAAGAGGAGTCCAGTGCTCCTGCAGAAGAAACTGCAGAAGAAACCCCTGAAGAAGCTGAAGCCCGTAAAAAATTAGAGGCCAAATATCCGCTTTCAATTACCTCTCAGACCAAAACCAGTCAGGCGGCACATGAGGCTTTTCTGGCAGGTTTGAAGAATTATTATGTTTCCAAATCCATTTTTGAAGCTGCGAATGAGATCAAAAGTAAATATGATGATAAGAACTATATTCTGAAGGTTGAGCAAAAAGGGGTGATTCAATCCAAACTGATGCCCCAGGATATTCTCTCCTATGGTCCAAGTTATGCCCATATTCCTTTGCGTGTTCGGGCCCTGGGGGAAGCGCAAAAAGAAATCAGTTCTGCGATCACCCATTTTTCAAAAGCTGCTTCTTTGTCTCCCAAAAGCAAGCCGATCAAAGAGTGGTTGCGTATCTCCAAAGATACCCTCAAGGTTTTTAAATACCATGTGCGTTTTTATCAAATTACGCTTCAGAATATTAAGCGGGGAATGACAGATGATCAGCTGAAACTGCTGGCCTCCCGCTGGAACAGTGGCAATCCACCTGATATGAAACCCAGCGATTCACTGACAACCCGGGTCATGTTGGGGCCTATGGCCTCTCTATTGGAAAAACAATTTCAAGCCAAGGGTGAAACCAAGGGTGAAAGTAAAAAGATGAATCTCGATAGTCTTCAGAATTATCTGCCCACGATGGAATTTAAAGTCAATAAACTTTAATTTATCTGATTATCTGATTTCTAAGCCCCTCAAGCCCTGCTTGGGGGGCTTGTTTATTCCTGATAGAGGTTGGCGTAAACCCAGGAATGTGTGAGCACTTGCTTGACGTAACGACGGGTTTCATCATAGGGAATCTGCTCAATAAAGAGATCCGCTTCAAGTTCTCCGAAACTTCTTTTCCAGCGGCTGACTGCTCCTGGCCCAGCGTTATACGAGGCGATGGTGGGGATCAGATCGCCCTGCCAGCGATTGAGCTGCTCGCGCAGATAAAAACTTCCCAACTGAATATTGATTTCAGGTTGAGTCAATTGTGTCTGTTTAAATCCTTTGAGTCCGGCTTTGGCGGCGGTTTCCCGCGCGGTAGCGGGCATGAGTTGCATTAGGCCGACAGCTCCTGCTCTTGAACGGATATCCGCCTTGTACATACTCTCCTGCCAGGTCAGACCGGCCACCAGCGCCTGAGGAAGTGCATATTTCTGTGAAAACTTCTGCATTTCACGTTCATAAAGCAAAGGATACATCAGGCTCAAAACTTCAGGATCCCGACTGGGTACCAGCCAAAGGGTGCGAATTGAGCGAAAATAATGCTTGTTTTTAAGATAGGCATAGGCTTTGAGCAGCGGCTCTTGTTTAGGGGCTACGCTTAAAAAGGGAGCAATCACTTCCAATATCTCGTGTTGGGCATCTTCGGCGATTTCTTTGAGCAGGGGATTGGCTTCTAGAAAATCCAGACTGACAGGTTTGTTTTTGAGGGGGGGGTAAGCGCGCTGATAACAGGATTGATGGTTTAAATGGCATTGCCCCAGGTGCGTATAGTATTGATTCAGTGGGCCCTGTGCCAGTTTCTGATAGAGTTTTTGTGTTTCCTGCGAGGGGCCGCTTTGCGTTTCAAGGGAGCGTGCCAACCAGTAACGTGCAGCGGGGGCTTCGTCTGCATTGGGATGGTATTTGAGCAGGATGCGGGCCAAGGGAATGATTTGATTGGGTTGGAAGGGCCTCAGGGCTTCTTGCAATAAAATCCACAAGGCTTCAGGGGTTCGAACATGTTGGGGATAGTTTTGGCTGAGTTGATTGAGAATTTGGCTTGCTTGATGGCCTTGACGCTGAGTCACCCGTGCTTTTTGCCAGAGCATTTCAGGGTAGTTTTCCTGATCTTGAGGGGAAAGCTGTTGCCACCAGAAATCGGCATTTTTGCTATTTTTCATGCGCGCCTGACAGAGTCCGGCCTGTACCAGTGCCTGTTGATGCCATTGCCTTTCCTGGGCTGTTTTGGCAGGTTGTTTTAAGAGCTTGGAGAGCAGGGGATAGGCGTGCGCATCGTCCTGGTTTTGGATGAAAACCTGGGCACTCTCAAATAAGGCTTCGTTGCTCTGTGGATTTTTGAGCAGGCGAGGAATGAGCCAGTAAAAACGATTTTCTTTAAGCCATTGGGCTAGATTTAGGCGTTGAGATTCGGGCAGGCCCGCTGAACAATGCAAGCGTTCCTGAATTTGACGTGAATCAGTAAGTGTCGGTTTGACTGAGGTTGTGGGCAGTAAGCGGGATAGAATTTGCCAATCCTGACTACAGAATTTGGCAGGTGTTTTCAGGGCTCTCCAGGCATAATACGCGGCACTGAGCGATCTTTGATTGTGTAGATAATTGCGGGGGTCATCCTGACTGGGGCGCAAGCCTGCCAAAAGGTAGAACCAATAGGGGCGCAGCACGGAGTCTTCTTCCTTGCGTAAAAGATTAAACAGGGCGGTTTCGGCCTGACTTGTCTGCTTGGCTTTGATTTGGGCTTCAATCCGGTGGGTTTCGGCCAGTTCGGCTGTATTCGCCTTGGCCCAGACACCGGGCGTGGGATAGAGTGCAGCCAAGAGCAAAGCACACAACCCGACTTTTTTCATGCTCAACTTTTGCCCTTGGGGGGCACAGGATGGGCTTTGGGGCGGGCGAAACTCATGCCGATCAGGCGTTTGCTTTTCTTCAACGAAGCAATCAACTCGGGAAAGGGTGTATCGACCACTTGTTTGGGACTGAGTGAGGTGGCATTGCGCAGAAAGACCTGATTGCCCTTGCGTATCACCAAGCCAGTATGGGCAGCAAAGATCCCAGGCAGATCCTGAATTAAAACCCCAATATCTCCTGTTTTGAGCAGGGGCAGTACTTTTTCAAGTTGGTCGTCGGGAATATAGGCCTGCTTCAGTCTGCGATCGGGCTGTCTGACCTGAATGCCTTTAAACCCTTGATTTGCAAAAAGTGTTTTGTGGCTGATCGTGCGTTCCAGAGGTTTTGAACCCGGTAAGCGCGCTGTAATATCTTCTACCAACCAGCTGTTATGCGGAATCCAGTCTGCCATAAAATAATGGTTGCGGCATTCCATTTTGATTTCGCCCTGGTCATAGCGAATTTTTTGTAGAGTCGCTACGGCTTGTTGATAATTGCTGCTGAGGGCCAGGGCCAGGCTTTGCTCGCAAAAAGTAACACAATCCACCTGTTTCAGGTTGATCAGCGGCTTGCTGTCATAGGGGCCTCTTGGGCCTTCACCCAAGGGGCCCAGCAGATAGGGGGTGCCGAGTGCTCTTTCTGAAACCGCCTCCAGACGTTCCAGAAAGGGCTTTGTGCTCAGGCTTTTCAACCAGCTTGAGATTTCGCTTTCGGAAAGCTGATTTAAAGGGCGCGTTTGTGTCTGTACGGCAGCCACAGAACTGGGGTGCGTTTGCAAGACAAAGGGTACTGCCAGTACGAGGGGGGCCAGGCTGCCGATCAGGAATTTTCTCATATCACCAGCGTGACCTTCAAACTGTCGAGAAAATGCCCTTGTTGATTGGCTTCAAGCACTTTTTTTGCTGCTGCGTCATCGAGCAGAATATCGGTATTGGCTGGGTTGCCCTGAGCGGCTTTGGCTTCAATCACCAGGGGGTTGGCGCCAATGCGATCATTGTCTGATTTGGCCTCATCAATATCTTCGACATAGTGAACAGGGCCCTGCTGCACGATCAGATTGGGATCCATGCCGATCGCGTTATTGGGGTGAATGCGTTTGGCTGCGCCAATAATAAACGGACCCATGGCAGGCTCTGCGCCCAAGCCACTGGCATCGATGATCAGACCTGTATAGCCTGCTCCCTGTGCCTGTTGCCAACGCTTTCCGCGTTCAGGCTGAGGTTTCTTTGGGGGGGGGGCTAGGCGCAGCAGGGGGCCTATAAAGGCCAGACGGCCATCGAGCATGCTATAGGGTTTGCTCATCTCTTTTTGCAGGCTCTTGCCGAAATCAAGCCCTTGGGCCAGACTGTCGGAACCAAAGACGGGCATTTCAATATCGACTTCCACTGAACCATCAGAGAGATAACGGGTTTGCCCTACCACGCGCGCGCCTTTAATCACCGCCTGTACCTGTAAACGAATCACATCGCTTTCAGTCACGAAATTTTTAACCGTGGTTTCAGAAAAAACCCTTACGCCATTGACGGCCTCTGCCAGTTGGCGATAGCCATCGGTAATCGCTGCCCGTTTGGCCATCAGGCGTTTTTGCGGTGCACTGCCTTTGGCCGGAGGAGCGCCTGAACCGGTGACGCGAATCATTGAAGTGCTCCAATTGACCGTGCCGCTGCCCAAGGGGCGTGTCACGCCTTTGCCGGCACTGCGTGCTGATGGGCTCCATGAAAGGCTGAAGAGTGGCAAAAGGGTTGCCAGGGCAAGTATTTTGAGATGGGTTTTTTTGTGAAACATGGCATACTCCTTGGAAATGCGGGTTAGTTATAAAGTTGCTTTTTGTCTTGATTTTGTTCCTTGAAATTAACTGCCCCGCAGCATCTTGCGTTGGGTGGTGATGCGAATCGATTGGATGTCTTCCCAGAGGTAATATTCCTCTTCGTTGGGAGAAATACGGTAAATGATAAAATCATCGGTGGTGGAAAAATCATGTTCCAGACAAATCGATTGAATCGAGTTAATATCTGTGGTAGCTGGCGGAAAATAGAGGTAAACCCTGATATCTGAGGGCAAATGAATTTGATTCTGTTTGAGCCAGCCTTTTTCTGCGAAAAGGTTTTTCCAGGCTTCGGAACGGTTTTCAGAGGCAGTCATAGATTGTTTCCTGTTTGCGTTCTATCTCAAGTATACCGGATTGGGAACCTTGATACAGTTTTCTAAATAGTGAATAATGAAGGCAGAGTCATGAATAAACGAGGAAATCTATTGTGAAAAGAGTGACTGGCAGTATTCTGTTCTGGGTGGTAATGCTCGGGGCTTTGGCCTATGGAATCTATGCTTTTTATAACCGTCCCCCCAATCCTGAAGAAGTAACGCCCTTACCCCAAAAAGTTCAAACTCAGCGCCAAGAGCAAAGTGCGCCTCCCATGAAAGCATTTGAAAAACAAATGGAAGAACGCGTTGAGCGTTCCAAGGATCGTGGCGTCGATTTAACCAAGCCCAAAGAAAAACACTGAAATCAGGTGAGTTTTTATTTCATTTTCTGAATCGCTGAAGGTCAGGGGAGATGCTGCTCAGGAAGCGGCCAATGCGGTTCGTTTCTTTGCTGCTCAGGGGGCGTTTCAAGAGGCTTGGTATTATTTGCTGGATTTGCCGGAAGTGGGCAAGGCCTATTGGTTCCGCCATACTTTAAGCCGGAATCTGCAGGGAGTAGCCCAGGCTGAACTGTGGGCGCTCTGTTTTCAGGAGGGGAAGCCTCCCCTCCTCTTGTCTGAAAGTTTTGAGATTGAGGCTGTACGCAGTTCTGAGCGTTTCTTTTTTTTACAGACCGGCAAATCTTGGCTGCGTTCCCAGGGCGCTTTGGGCTATCTTCAGTCAGCAGATCAAGCCTTGCACTGGGAGCTTGAATTTGAAGCGCTGGCCCCTCCCTTGCAGATGCTTCCTGCCTGGTTAGGGCGCAGGGCTGACTTTTGCAGTCCCCAACCCAATTTGCTCTGCTCAGGGCGAATCCTGAGCCAGGGGCAGGAGATCCGTCTAGATCGCGAACCGGGTATGCAGGGGCATATTTGGGGCTCCCGGCCTGCACGTGAATGGTTTTGGGCCCATTGCAATACCTTTCTCGAAGATGAAAATACCTGGCTGGAACTGCTTTCTACGCGCCATCCACGCTTTCATTTCCCAGCTCTGTTTCTGCACCTTCGTTACCGAGGCGAAGATTTTCGCTGGCTGCCCTGGCAGCGCTTGCGTCTGCAAAAGGGCCAAGCGCCTTGGACAGTTCAATTTCAAGCAGAAAAGCAGGGGCTGCGCTTTCGCTGTACTTTGTCTGCGCCTGAAACCGCTTTGGCCCATGCTCCCTGGCAGGTGGTTTCGGGCCGGCCTGGGCATTGGAGCAGCACGAAACAGGGCAATGCCCGTTTAGAGGTTTGGAAACAGCAAGGCGGCGCTTGGGTTTTGTATGAATCCCTCTCAGCTTTTGAAACGTCTTCGCTGGAATGGGTAAGCCTCCAGGAGCCGAAAACATGAATCTTGAAAGTTTGATCCGTTTGGGCAGTTTTGTAGGTGTTTTTGCCTTCATGACACTTTGGGAGCTTTGGAAACCCTGTCGTCAGGGATTACTGTTTCAGCGTCGCTGGTGGAGTAATTTGGGTTTGGTGGTCTTCAATACCCTGCTTTTGCGCTTTAGTTTAGGGGCTTTGGCCTATCAGACTGCGGTTTTTACCCAGGCCCAGGGGTGGGGGGTGCTCAATCTTGTCAATGCGCCCGTGACTTTGGAATTGCTTTTCAGTGTGGCGGTTCTGGATCTCGCCATTTATTTGCAACATGTGCTCTTTCATGCCCTGCCCCTGTTTTGGCGCTTGCACCGTGTCCACCATGCAGATTCAGGGTTTGATGCAACTACCGGCCTGCGCTTTCACCCGCTTGAAATTTTGCTTTCAATGCTTTACAAAACGGTGCTTGTTTTGGCTTTGGGCCCTTCCCCCGGTGCGGTTTTGCTCTTTGAGCTGCTTTTGAATGCCAGTGCTGTTTTTAACCATGGCAATATTCGTTTGCCGGGTGGGCTGGAGAAAATTTTACGTCTGCTGATCGTGACACCTGATTTTCACAGGGTACACCACTCTCAAGCAGAAGACGAAACCAACAGCAACTATGGTTTTTTTCTTTCCTGTTGGGATCACCTGGGGGGAACCTACCGGGCAGAACCCCGTCAGGGACATGCAGAGATGCAGATTGGGCTTGCAAATTTTCAGGGAGCCGAATGCGATCGACTCCCTGAAATGCTCCTCTTGCCCTTGCGTTCCTTGAAAAAGGATTAGAGCACGAAAATAACGTGGGCCAGGCTGAGTACTTTTGCCTTGGCTTCGAGTCCCAGCACCTGTTGGGTTTCTTTTTCTGGCAAAACAGCATCTGCTTTGAAATTGCCACTGGCGGCGACGGCTTTGACAATCAGGGGGGAATTGCCGGCCCGTTCATGGCGGCGGGCTTCATTCAGCGAGGTGCTATAGGCCACGATTCCTCTGTTGATCACGAAATCTGGATCGATCGGCAAATGGCCGACATAGATTTCGCCGCCACTTTGGTTGAGCAAGGCCGGGCTCATGGCGGGTTTCAGACCCAATCCCCGGCAGTCAATAATCAGGCCGGTATAGTCCCCTGGGTTGGGATCGGGTTTGACAGTATCGGGTACAGGGGGAGGGGGGGCCGCATTTTTCTGGGGTTGCAGAATGCCGCTGAGGCCCTGTTGGCTATAGAGTTTGACGGCCATATCCACTTCAATCGAACCATCTGAAAGAAAACGACGGTCAATCTTCTGGGCACCTCGAATTAAGGCACTGACCTGCAGGCGAATCGTATCGCTTTCGGTGACATAATCTTTGACCACGGTTTCAGCATTGACGCGTACCCCATTGATGGCTTCTGCCAATTGACGATAAGCATCTGCGATGGCTGCCCGCTCGGCCATTAAACGTCTTTGTGAGGCGCTGCCGCGATCGGGCGGCGCACCTGTTCCCGTAACACGCACAATGCCTTCGCTCCAGTCAATCGTCACATTGCCAACATTTTCGCGAACACTTTGAATGATCTGGGGATCGCTACTCTGGGCATGTCCTGGCAGGGGAGAGAAACTGGCGAGCAAAAGGGCTGAGGCCAGAAAGAGGATAAGGGATGAAGGACGCTTGATCATAGAGGGGTTCCTTTCGTGCAGAACTGGCAGGATAAAAGCATTGAAAGATGCTATACAGTTGTATCATACTCCTGGCCTCAGATGGAAATCCGAGCAGGCTCTTCTTTGCCTTTACAGACCCGTGCGGGAGTGAATTTGTTCCTGGCCTTGCCTGATTCATGTGCTTCGTTTCGATTTGAGGTTATGTCATAATGTGGTTATGACTCAAAATCCACCCTTTCAAAAAATATTAATTGCCAACCGTGGCGAAATTGCCGTGCGGGTGATCCGCTCCTGTCGCGAATTGGGAATTTCTCCTGTTGCGATTTATTCAGAGGCCGATGCCTCGGCCTTGCATGTGCAATTGGCAGATCAGGCTTTTTGCGTGGGGCCTGCGCCCGCCCTTGAAAGTTATTTGAATATTCCCCGAATTCTGGAAGTGGCCCGTGAAGCAGGGGTGGATGCGGTGCATCCAGGTTATGGTTTCTTGAGTGAAAATACAGCGTTTGTTGAAGCCTGTCAGGCAGCTGGGATTGTTTTTATTGGGCCTTCAACCGAAGCCATGGAGTTGATGGGCAGTAAAATTGCCTCCAAGCGCTGTATGGATCAGGCGGGTGTGCCTACGGTTCCTGGCTATTACGGCGATGACCAATCCCTTGAGCGTTTGCAGAGCGAGGCGCTGAAAGTGGGCTTTCCGCTTTTGGTTAAAGCCTCGGCTGGAGGGGGCGGAAAGGGTATGCGGGTGGTTGAAAAGATTGAAGATCTTCCCGCAGCGTTGGCCAGTGCCAAGCGTGAAGCCTTAAACGCTTTTGGCGATGATGCTGTATTTTTAGAGCGTTATTTTACCTCGGTTCGCCATATTGAATTTCAGATTCTGGCAGATACCCAGGGCCAGGTTTTGCATCTCTGTGAACGTGAGTGTTCAATTCAGCGCAGGCATCAAAAAATTGTAGAAGAAGCGCTTTCTCCGGCCCTCAGTGAAGATTTACGGGCACAGATGGCAGCGGCGGCTGTTCAAGCGGCCAAAGCTGTTCATTATGTCAATGCGGGTACAATTGAAATGCTGCTCGATGCCGAAAACAGATTCTATTTTCTTGAAATGAATACCCGTCTGCAGGTAGAACACCCGGTGACAGAACAGGTTTTGGGCTTAGACTTGGTCAAAGCCCAGATTCAGGTCGCAGCAGGACAGCCCTTGCCCTTTTCCCAAAACGATATTTCTGCGCGGGGACACGCGATTGAGGTGCGGGTCTATGCCGAAGATCCTGCCCGTCAGTTTATGCCCACCACGGGGCATATTTTGGCGCTCAAACTTCCCCAGGGGCCAGGCATTCGTGTGGATTCTGGCTTGTACCGCACCCAGGAGATTACACCCTATTATGACCCCATGCTGGCCAAATTGGTGGCCTGGGGCCCTGACCGCGAAAGTGCCCGTCTGCGTTTGATTCAGGCCTTGAAAGATTTTGTGATTTTGGGGGTAACCACCAATATCGCCTATCTGATTCGTGTCTTGGAACATCCCCAGTTTCAAGCAGGGCACTTTGATACCCATTTTGTGGAGCATTATGCAGCTGATTTACAGCTTGCTGCTGAGCTGCCTCTATCCGTTCAGGCCGTGGCTGCCCTTTTGGGCAAGCAAATGCAGGGGGGGCAGCGTTCAGTTCAAAACTTTGCCCAAGGGCAGGATGCTCATAATCCCTGGCTGCGTACCGATCTCAAACTGCTTTAGTTTTCTTGCTTAAAAAAATCTTGCGATTGTCTTGTTCCCCTGGGACAAGCGTGCCACAATGAGTGCGCGTTTTTGCACATTTTTGTGTATTTTGGTTTGAGAGAAAGGTACTGTTCCATGATGATCAGCAAAGAAGAAGCTCTGGATTATCATTCCCAGGGCAAACCCGGAAAAGTTGCGATTCGTTCGACCAAGCCCTGCTATACCCAGCGAGATTTGGCTTTGGCCTATACGCCCGGCGTTGCCGAGCCCTGTTTAGAGATCGCTAAAAACGAAGATGACTCTTACACCTATACCTCGCGTGGCAACCTGGTGGCTGTGGTTACCAATGGAACTGCCGTTTTGGGCTTGGGCAATATTGGCCCCTATGCCGCCAAGCCGGTTATGGAAGGCAAGGGGGTACTGTTTAAACGCTTTGCGGATATTGATGTCTTTGATATTGAACTCAATGCCAAAGATCCTGACGCGGTGATTGCGGCTGTACAGGCTATGGAGCCTACCTTTGGGGGCATTAATCTTGAAGATATCAAAGCCCCTGAATGCTTTTATATCGAAGAAAAACTGCGTGAAACCATGCAAATTCCCGTCTTTCATGATGATCAACATGGCACTGCCGTGATTGTTGCTGCGGGTTTGATCAATGCACTGGAATTGGCTGGCAAGAAGATTGAAGACTGCCGTTTTGTCTTCAGCGGCGCTGGCGCTGCGGCTGTGGCCTGTGCCAAGCTGGCTATCAGCCTGGGAGCCGATCGTGGCAAGATCATGATGGTGGATTCCAAGGGGGTGATTTATAAGGGGCGGACAGAAGGCATGAACGCTTTTAAAGAATCCTTTGCCCAGGAAACACCGCTGCGCACTTTGGCTGAGGCTTTAGAGGGGGCCGATGTATTTATTGGCGTCTCTGGCAAAGGGCTGATGTCTCAGGCCATGGTCGCCAGTATGGCCGCGCATCCGATTGTCTTTGCCTTGGCCAATCCTGATCCTGAAATTACCTATCCTGATGCGGTGGCTGTGCGTGAAGATCTTTTGATGGCCACAGGCCGTTCAGATTATCCCAACCAGGTCAACAATGTTTTGGGCTTTCCCTATATTTTTAGAGGAGCTTTGGATGTGCGGGCCCGCACGGTCAATGAAGAGATGTTGCTGGCTGCAGCCCATGCTTTAGCCGCCTTGACCAAAGAAGAGGTTCCTGCCAGTGTCTGTCAGGCCTATAACCTCGAAAATATCGCCTTTGGCCCTGAGTATCTGATTCCCAAGCCCTTTGACCCCCGGATTTTGGTCTGGGTGGCTTCAGCCGTTGCAGAAGCAGCCATGCGCAGTGGGGTGGCCCGCCTGCAGATTGACCTCAAAGAATACCGTCAGGAATTGGAACGTCGCTATGGCGTTTCGCGAGAGTTGATGCGTTTGATCAGCAATAAGGCGCGCACTTCACCCAAGCGGATTGTCTTTGTGGAAGGTGAAAACGAGAAAATCGTTCAAGCGGCCCGAATTTTGGTGGATGATGGGATTGCACACCCTGTTTTGCTGGGCTATGAAGAAACCATCGCCAAAATTGCCGCTGATTTAGGCGTGACGCTCAAGGGGATCGAGATCATTGCGCCCCGGCTTTCTCCCCGTCTTGAGCACTATGGCCAGAAGTATTATCAAAAGCGTCAGCGCAAAGGCATGATTTTGGCCGAAGCCCAGCAATGGGTGCATAACTATAATTATTTTGCGGCCATGATGGTCGATTGTGGCGATGCTGATGGCTTTATTGCCGGTTTGACCCAGCACTATCCAGATACCTTGCGTCCTGCTTTGCAGTGTCTGCCCCTCAAAGAGGATTTTTACAAGGTGGCGGGTTTGTATGTGCTGATGTTTGAAAACAAGCTGTATTTCCTCTGTGATGCCACCGTCAATATAGATCCTTCCGCTGAAGAACTCTGCGGCATTGCCCTGTCTGCAGCTGATGTGGCCCGGCGTTTTGATATCGAGCCCAAGGTGGCGATGCTTTCTTTTTCCAATTTTGGCAGTGTACGCAACAATCCCCAGGTGGAGAAGGTGCGTAAGGCGACTCAATTGGTCAAAGAAAAAGCTCCTGACTTGGTGGTGGATGGTGAAATGCAGGCCGATACAGCCGTTTCGGCGACCCGTTCACGGGTTTTTCCCTTCAGCGGGATCAAGGGCGATGCCAATATTCTGGTTTTCCCTGATCTGCAATCCTGCAATATTGCCTATAAGCTCTTGATTGAGCTGGGGGGCGCAGAGTCGCTGGGCCCGATTCTGATGGGCATGGCCAAACCTGTGCATGTGCTTCAGCAGGGGGCTTCTGTCAGTGAAATCGTCAATATGGCTGCCCTGGCCGTGGTGGATGCCCAGGAGCTGAACGCTTGACTTTTTAAAGCTTGTATTTAGCGTTTTTCGCGGCTTGACTCGCAAGAGGATAAGCCGCGATTTACTTTGTTTTGTGGGTGTTTTATTGTTTGAATTTGTGCAAAGAGAAAGGCAAACTGCCAGGCAAATTTGGGGTGCTTGAAGCTCTGAATTATGCTCTGTTCCTTCGCTTGTGTTTTCTCTTCTTTTAGCGTATGATCAGGGAAAATCCAGATTTTCAGGAGGCCTCGGCATTTATGGCAGGTGGCGTAAATTTTTCAAACCAGGAGTGGCTGGTCCGCTCTTTTGACAGCAATAATAACAAAGTGATGGACGAACTCAAGGTCGACCCCCGTGTTAAAGACAAGGTCGACACCGACAAAGACGGCCAGATCAGTAGCGGTGAATTGGTCTCTGCCTTAAAAGCCGATGCGGTTGAAATCAGCCAGGGCACGATCACCGAAAGCAAAGGCATGCAGCTTTTCACCAATGGGCTCGAAACCCTGAAAAATGTTCATGCCACTGCCACCAATTCCTGGGGCCATGTGTTTACCCCTACCTTCTTTCAAGACGATACCCTGCCCGAGCGCTACAATAAACTCGTAGACAGCAACCGCGCCTATACCTCAGCCATCAGCCGCCAGGAAAGCGCCCTGCGCTCTGTGCGTGACATGACGGCCAACGCCAGCGACGCCACCTCCCGTGCCCTGAATATTCAGGCCAGCACCGCTCTCAACAGTGCCAGCTGGCGTACCTGGACTGGTACCTTTCAGGATTTGCTCTCCATGGGCAACAGCTCCGATGAAGGCACCGTGCGTCAGATGGAAATGGCAAATACCAATTTTCAGGCAGCCTTTGAAACCCTGAATACCACCCTGCGTTCAATTGCCGAACAGACCAAAGATTTGCCCGATGTGCAAAGCGCTTTAAAAGCCACTGATGGTTCGATTTCCCGTGCTTTTTCAAATATTGAGTCGGTTCAGAATTTTTCAGTATCGGCCCAGGATATCGGCAGCAAGCTCAACCGCATTGCCGATAATAAACAGGCCCAGGCCACAGGGCGGGCCATGCCCTATGGCGGCATTGGCAGTGGCATTGGCGCCGTAGCTGGTGCCGCAATTGGTTTCTTTGCCGGAGGTAAAAATATCAAATCCGCAGCCATTGGTGCGGGTGTGGGCATGGCCGCCTCTTTTGGCGTGGGAGCCTTGATTGGCCACAGCATTGATAAAAAATACCTGGGTGAAGCAGAAGGCTTGCGTCAGCTTTCCAATGAGGTCAAGAGCTATAACCCCGAAGCTGAAAAAGGCAAATTGATGAGTGAAACGCAAAAAACCTATGGGGTTTTACTTGAGGCCCGTGAACACCATGACCTGGACAATGCACGGGTCAGTACCAATGAGTTGAATGCTGTTCAGGGCCGGGTCAAACCGGTTGAAGCACAATCGGCTCGCATTCTCAATGCCTATCAGATGAAAGAATAAGATTTGATTGAATTCCAGAAAGCCGGATAAATTCCGGCTTTGCTGGTTTTTTGTGAGCCAGCACTCTGGCCCGTTCGCTAAAACTTTGCTTTAATGAATGCACGGCCTATCTACCCAAACGATGAACGAGGAGAGCCTCTCATGGCGCCAACCCCTAATCTCAAGCCTATTGCAGCACTGACTCTGACCTTGCTGGCAACTGCCTGTACCCCTTTTAAGCCTTCTGGAGATTTCAGCGATATCCGTGGACGGATTGTGTCTCAATACTACAATGCCCCTTTGGCCAATGCGACAGTTTCGATTCCCGGCTTATCGACTTCAGTAAAAACCAATGACAAGGGTGAGTTTTATCTCAATGGTTTGCCCACCACCTGGATGGATGCCGAAATTACCCATCCTTCACATTTGCCTTTGAAGCGTCAGATCCATGTGGAGCCCTATGGTACAAAATATCTTGAGATCTGGATGGATACGGTCGGTTCCAAACCCCAAGAAGTGCTTTTTGAACGTGAGTTTGACATCTGGAAAACCGATCTCTATGGTCAGAATCAAGTCAATCTGACCGGTTCACAAAACCGCAGACTTTACCGTACTTACCCGGTTTGGGCGCCTAAAAAAGATAAAATTGGCTATATCGCCTTTGATTCTTCAACCCGTCTGACGGTTCAGGACGGCGTATGGACCATGCGCGCGGATGGTGCCATGCCCCGTCAAATGACTTCAGTCAATGAATCGGGTCGTGTGTATAATCTGGATTGGACGGCAGACGGCAATCAATTCGCCTTTATGCTCCAGGATCGCATTTATGTTTACAATCAACAGTTGGGAACCCTGCGGGGATTGAATAATTTAATGGCAAGGGCTGCTACGTTTGGCACCTTTAACATGACGCCTTCCTGGACGCCAGATGGCAAACAGTTGGTTTTTTCAAACCATACTTCCAGTATTTCGGCTAATTTTCGTTTTGATCCCAATCAGCGTCAGGTCTTTATTATGGACAGCCAGGGCGGAAATCAGCGTCCTTTAACCCGTGATGGGGACAATTATGGGGCTGTGGTTTCTCACGATGGTCGCAAAATTGCATATATCTCTACCGTGAGTGGTCAACCTGAAATTTGGATCATGGACATCGACGGAACCAATCCCCGTCAGATATCGTATCTGCGTTCGCAACGCCTTGAGGCCTTGCATTGGAGCCAGGATGATCAACGGATTCTTTTCAATTCAGATTATATGCAGCACTATAAATCCCGTCAGCCCCAAGAGCTTTGGGTGATTGAAACGGATGGGCGGAATTTGCATATGATCAGCAATGATGCCTTGCATGGGGACAACTGACCCCAGTCTCTTGCATAAAATATTGTAAAAGCCCCAAACTGAACGTATTGGGGCTTTTACAATAGGCAGTATTTGGAGCAAAGTCTTCCTCCTAAGTCTTTGCTGTTTGCGCAAGAATGCTTAGGGCGTATTTTCAAATGCTTTTTGAAATTTTTCCTGCATCAGATGGGGGTCTTCTACCACGATATGGGTATGGGCCAAGGTGGCCATGAAGCCGTGTTCATTGCGGTAGCGGGGAACAATATGCATATGCAGGTGGGCAATGCTGCCGCCACCAATTTCACCCAGATTATAGCCCAGGTTAAAACCGCCGGCAGGATAAATCTGGCGAATAATTTTCAGACATTTTTTTTGCAGATGATGCAAATGCAAAGCTTCTTGATCGGTCAGCTCATCAGGCCATTCTACATGGCGTAAAGGCACAATCATCAGGTGACCGGGGTTATAGGGGTAGAGATTGAGTGAGATTAAAAAATCTTGGTCACGGTAAACTTCGAGATTTGCAACCTCTGGGTTGCGATCTCTGACCGCACAAAGGATACAAGGCACATCTGGGCGTTTGCCGCGCACATAATCCAGTTTATTCGAGGCGAAAAGATGGTTGCGTTCGATCATGGGCTCATTTTAGCACAGCCTTGTTTTTCAAAAAAGCAGACCCTGAGATTGCATAAAAAGAGATCGCTTTTGGGTATATACAAAACAGTGCGTGTTTTTCTCATGGTTTTTTGACTCAAATTTTTGATTTTGTACTAAAGAACTGTTAAGTGTTTGTTTAGTCTGGTACAAAACAAGCTGTTTGAACCGATATACGACGTGGGAAAAACTATATTGATGCCACTTTCTGATGGAAAGAACTGAACGGAGGATTTTCTAGAAAATGAGTTTTATGTCCTTTGATTATGCAATGCGTGCCTCGGATGCTGCCCTTCAGATGCAGCAAGGAATGTCCCAGAATATCCGTGACTCAAATTCAAAGGTGGCGGATGTAGGCAAACGCAATGCCACCAGTAAAGATCAGCTCGTTCGTCAGAAGATTCAGGCTGAATATGATATGAGCAGTGCCAATATCAAAGCCTGGAAAGCCGGTAAGCTGCACCAACTGGCTGAGGAACGCCAGAAATTTGCCTCAGCGGCAGCCGCTTTGGTGGGCATTGGCCATTTGGCCGGTGGCATGATTGATGGCATCAAAGATTTGAGCGAGCATTTCAAGAATGATGGCGCCAAGGTGCCCCAGGCTCCTGAGTCTGAACAGATGACTGTGGGCGCAGATGCCGTTGCCAATGGGCAGGTGAGCGCCTTTAAAATTGCCTCTGGAGATGGCCCCAGCGAACAGGGAGCTGTGGTTGCTTTCGATGCGAAAAAAGGCAATTTCAGTGCCTTCAGAATGAATACCACCACAGGCGCTGTAGACAAGTTTCAGAATATGAACATGTCTGAAATGGCGACTTTGATTCGCGACCGCACCAAGGATTCTGCAGACCCCAAGGATAAGGCTTTGGCTGGCATGATTCAGGATGGCCCCCCTGTCATGTTTAAACCCGAGTTTCTCGAGAAGAAAGAAGACGGGCACTATGAATTGGGTGGAGAATTGCAGGCTGCTTTGTTTGGTGCAACCGAAAAGACGGGGCATCCAGAATATGGTCAGGGCTTCTTTGCCAAAGACAATGGCGAAGCTGCGATTGGGGGAGTCTTAGAGCGGGGAGCCGCTATTTCACCTGGTTATCAGGCTACTTCCCGTTCTGTTATGGAAGTTTTGGGCACGGAAAAAGTTCAAGGTGCTTTGGGCATTAATTCTGAAACCGTTGGAAAAACCCAGGCAGGCATGGAAAAGTCTGGCTTGTTGACCGGTGGTTTTATGAGTGGTGCCGGAGCCGTGTTTTCAAAAGCGATTTTCAAACCACTCAGCACCTCTTTGGGGCCCTTCATGGCCATGGCCAAGGTCGCCAAAGAGTATGAAGAAGAAGCCAAGGCCAAAAAAGTAGAATATGAATCGGCCAAACAACAGGCCGCCGCAGCGATGAAGCGTCTCAAGCAGATCGAAGCAGAACTTGCTGCCGGCTATTAAGTTTTTAGAGTCATTGGATTACCAATCAGAGGGAAGGATTGAGACCTTATGAATATCCGTATGTATACCGCTGCCCGGGAGGCTACGACCAAAGCCCGGAACGTGGCCAGCGCAATTCAGCAGGCCCAGCGTCAGGTCAATGACGACAACAAAGATATTTCTGCCAAGATTGATAAAAATCAGCAGTCTCGTGATAAGAAAAAAGCTGAGCAGGAATTGAAGTCTGCTGCCATTCAAAAATCTTTGGCTCAAAAACAGCTGAACCTGACACAATTACAAGCCGCTGTTTCTACAATCGTGGCTGTGGCCAATATTGTAGGCGCGGCCGTGAATATGGTGCAAAAAATCAACGGAACCCAAAAGCCAGAACCTAAAGATGGCGAAGGCGGCAAGCCTGAAAAGGGTGGCAAACCTGAAAAGGGTGGCAAACCTGAAAAGGGTGGCAAACCTGAAAAGGGTGGCAAACCTGAAAAGGGTGGCAAGCCTGAAAAGGGTGGCAAGCCTGAAAAGGGCGGCAAGCCTGAAAAGGGCGGCAAGCCTGAAAAAACGGGTACCAACGCGGGCAATGATAAAAATGTTGGTAATTCCGATAATACCAACAAAGGCAATACAAAGGTTGAAGACCCCAAAACGGATCCCAAAACGGACCCCAAAACTACGACAAATGTGGGCAATGTAGGCTCTACGACTCCTGGAACAGAAGGCAAGCCTGCTGACCTGAAAGATCTAAAAGGCCTTGAAAAAGGGGCTGGTTTCAAGAATGAGTTTGGCGGTGGCCAAGAAGGAAAATCAGCAAACGTTGAAAAATTACAAGGCACCCTGAATCAAGTTGGCGCCAAAGATGGCGATGGCAAAGCTTTGGCTGTCGATGGCAAATTCGGAGATAAAACTGAAGCGGCTGTTAAAGATTTCCAACAAAAAAATGGTTTGATTGATGACAAAGGCAAAGCCTTGGTTGAAGGTGTTCAAGCTGGGAAACTCGATGATGTAACTCTGGGTAAGCTGGAAGAAGCTGCCGGAACCAAGAGTACCAAAGGTAGCGAAGAAACCGGTAAAAAGGGTGGTACCGAAGAAACCGGTAAAAAGGGCAGTACCGAAGAAACGGGTAAAAAAGACGGTACTGAAGAAACCGGTAAAAAGGGCGGTACCGAAGAAACGGGTAAAAAAGACGGTACTGAAGAAACCGGTAAAAAGGGTGGTACCGAAGAAACAGGCAAAAAAGAGGGCAATCCTGAAGTTGCTAAGCCTGAGGGTGAGAAAAAAGGTGGCATTCTTGGCAAGCTGAAAGAATATTTTGGTGTGGGCTTGAATGACGATCAAAAATCCGCTCGTGCAGATAAAAAGGCGCAGATGGCCGAATTGCGCAAAATGATAGAAGCACTGATGGAAGCTTTGGGCTTCCAAAAAGCGACAGGTGGCATGTTGGCCAAGATTGGTGGACAGCTCAAATCTTTGGGCGAGCTGGTGACCACAGGTGAATACAATATGCGCGATGAAAATGGCAAAGTCATGAAAGACGAGAATGGCAAAGTCATGCGCGGAGAAGCCAATGGGATTGGTAAAGCCATTCAGAAGAGTGTTGGTGAACCCTTGGCTAAGGCCGGTAAATTAGCCACCCAGGCTGTTGCTGGGGCGGTTGGAACGGTGGTAACAGGGGCTGCCCTTGTGGCAACTAGCGCGGTGGCTGCTGCTGGCACTGCTATTGGTGGTGGGATTTTGGCTGCTTCAGAAAAAGGAGCTAATGCCTTGGGGGCTGATGGTAAAGAGACCGCCGGAGACGCTACAAGCTCTTCCTTTAATCAAATTGGGAGTGCTTTTAAAGGTTTTGTCGGGGGAGGAGATAAGACCTCTGGGGATTCTTCTCAAGGAACTCCATCAGGCGGAAACCCTGAGGCTTTGAACAAAGCCGTGGCAGATTTGCCCCAAGGAGGGAATTTTACTGAGGCCGATGCTCAAAAATTCCAGCAGGCAGCTCAGAAATCGTTTGAAGGCGCGACGATTACCGGCCAAAATGGAGAAACACGTCAACTGAGTAGTCAAGAGATTGGACAGCGAGCCAATTCGATTTTAGCGGGTTCAGCTCTTAAAAGCCTTGATGGAGCACAGGTCTCGGCGAATGAAGATGGCTCTTTGAAAGTTACAGTTGGCGATAAGTCTTTGAATCTCAGCCAGGATTTGGTCAATGAACTGGCAAAAGGTGGAGCCGCCACGCAAAATGCCTTGGCTACGGTTCAAAATGCTTTGGGCAATGTTGCCTCCACTACAGGTACAACACCTGCTCCTACCGCCAGTTTGGGCTTAGAGGGCGGGCAAGCTGTTTTGAGCCAGGGAGACAAGAAGCAGAATGTTTCTTTGGGCAGTGGCGGATTGATTCCTGTTTCTGATCCGAAAACTGTGACAGGTGGTCAAGCAGTTGAATCCGGAAATGATACGGGCAAACAGATTGCTGCTCTTAAAGCGGCTGGCCTGGATGTCAAACAAGAAGGTGGAAAAATTACCCTCGGTGGCAAGGAGATTTCTTCTGCCCAGGTGGGTGCTCTTGCCGGCTTGGCGGCTCAAGGGGTTGACCTGAGCAAAGCAAACCTGTCGGTAGGTGACAATGGCTCACTTTCAGCTGATCTGAAAGCTTTGACGCTGAATGTGGGCGCTGATGGCGGATTGACGGCGAAAATAGGCGACAAATCAGGAGCTGTTACAGCCAATCAAATTGGTGCGCTTGCCAAGCTTCAAGGGGAAGGGGCCAGCCTGAATGGTCTTTCTATTGGTGAAAATGGCGCACTGAATTTGAATCTGGGCCAAGGCAAAACGGCTTCATTGGATAAAGATGGCAATGCGACCATTGGCGGTGAGAAAGTTAATGGCGCGCAGATTGGCGCAGTTCAAAAACTTGCGGCTTCAGGTGTTGATATCTCCAGCGTGAAGGGCGCCACATTGAGTGTGGGGGGAATAAGCGCTTCGATTGATGAAAAGGGCAAGGTTTCTGTTGGCGGCGCTGAGGCTCAGAGTGTTGAAAAAGCTGCAGGTCAATTGAGTGCTTTGGGTTCTGTCAAATCGACAGACGGTGCGAAAGCAAATGATGCCCAACTGAAGGTCTTGGGCGCCTTGGGCGATGCCGGTAAAGAGGCGACCATTGGCAAAGATGGTTCGATTACCCTCAAAAATGGTGCCAAATTAGGCGCTGAGGCTGTCAATGCTTTGGCGGGTGGTATTGATGCCAATGGCAAGGGCTTGGGAACTGCCAAGGCTGTCTTGGGACTGGTGGCCAATCAAGGCGTCAGTATCGACAAGCTTGACCTGGGTACGCTTAAAAATGCAGGTGAATCTGGCAGCAATATCAGCCTGGTCACCAATAACCCGGATGGAACCAGCAATTCAATCAATCTGGACGCTGCATCTGTTAAGGCCTTGGGTGAAGGCGGCGCGCGTGGTGGGTCTGTTGCTGAGGCTGTTAAAGCAGCTTCTGTTCTTTCCTCTGCTTTCAAAGGCGCAACAGGAACCGATACCGGCAACCGTTCAGCCAATATTTCCTTTGATGCTTCTCAGGCTTCTGCAGGCAATAATGGTATCAACCTCTCCTTTGCCGGGCAAAATGTTGATAACGCAGCCGTCAAAGGGCTGGCCAATGGCGGCCAGGGAGCTTTTGCCGCTGTGGCAGGTTTGGCCAGTGCGCTCAGTTCTGGCGAAAACCCCGTACTCAAGGGAGATCAGGCGAAAAACTTTACTGCACTTGCGCTGGTAACGGCAGCGGGTCTTGAAAATGCCAAGGTGAACAGCGATGGGGGTATTTCAGGAACCGTTGGCGGACAAGATGTAACGCTTGATGCTGATGCGGTCAAGAATCTTACCAATACGGCTGCCCTGGGCTTTCTCAAAGGCGTTGGCGCGGCTGGACAAGTGGGTGCCAGTACGCTGGGTACGCTGGGCAATATTGCCGCAAATATTTTGACTTTGGGGCAGGCCGATCTCACGTCAGGGGGCGCTCAAGGTTCTGTTGATGACCGTTCTGTTTTCAATACGGTCAGAGACAATGCCAATACCCCTGCCAATCAGATTTTGGCAAATCTTAGCAATGTTAAAGGTCAACAGGAATCAGGCCGGAATGTTGCGGGTACCCATGTCGGCGTGAATGGCATCAGCAATCAAGGGGGCAATGGTACGCCTGCGCCCACGGTTGCAAACAGTCTTGCCAGTTTGGGCACCGGTGGTGTGAATTTTGCTGCGACCTCAGATAATGGCAAACCCAAGAGTGTTTTGGGTGGATTGTTCGGGGGAGTTAGCGGTACGGCCAAAGATCTGGCTGGTAGCGTCTCCGGTGGTGTCAACCCCTTGGTTGGGCTCTTTACTGGGGATAACCGCAATGCTTCAGATGCCAAAAATGTCCCCAATTCTTTGGCTGAACGTGCGACGGACGCGATCGTCAAAGATATTAAGGGCAATAAAGGCTTGCAAGAAGCCTTGGCCAGTGGTGATAAAACCAAAGCGGTTTCTGCTTTGGTGGGATTAGGGATCAGCACTGAAGACGCGAATAAAATCGTAACTTCCTCACAAAGTGGAGATGGCGATACGCCTACTTTGTCTCTGAATAGCCGTGCTTTAAACAAAGCGGTTTCTGCTCAGGTTTCAGTGACTTCCAGCGTCGGGCCTCAAGGCACGACATTTGCTGCACAGCGGACCGATGCCAAAGGCGTTACCAGTAGCAATCTGTCTAATGGAAATGCCATAGGCAATGTAACCGTGGGGGGTAACAATGGCTCTGGCAATCTGCAAGCTTCGGGTGCTGGTCAAGGCATTGCCAGTGGCGGTGATAATAATCGCCGCGAAGCCGTGGCTGATGCTCTGAACAGTGTCTTACGTAACTCCGAAACCAGTCGTGGTTCCTCGAAAATTGGACCCCGTGTCAGCTCTGGCGATATTCAGTTAGATGGCAGTGGCAATATTGCCAGTATTAAGGTCGGGGGAAAATCGTTGACCCTGGATCAATTCGCACAGCAATATGGTCAGGGTCGTAGTTTATCGCAGGCTCAGGTCACCGATCTTGCCAAGAGTTTGAAAGGTGCAGGTAACCAGGCGATTCAGCAGGCCAACGCCGAGTTTGCTGGTGGTGGTAAAGACAATAAAATTGGCAAAGCTGCCCAGCAGGCGCTTGCAAGTTTTGCTGCTGCTGGAGTAGATACCAAGAACGCCCAGGTCTCTTATGGGGCTGATGGCAATGCGACGATTACTTTGGCTGACGGCAAGTCCATTGGCGTGAACCAAAACGGTGAGCTCTTTGGGGTCAATACCGGCTCAAATGGTCAAGCCACGGGCATCAATCCCAATCAACAACTGACCAATACCTCCGGAGGAAAATCAGGAATTGTCACTGGAAAACAGAGTGATTTACTGTCCTTCTTTGGCGGTGATCAGGCCAAATTGGATAAATTCTCTGCCAATCAGGACAAAGCCAATGAATTGAAAGGTCAGTTAGACAGTGCCTTTAACCAGAGCCTTTTCAGTGGCAGAAAAGGTGGCGATGCCTTTGGTGCCGCACTGTTTGGAATTCTCACGCTGGGCTTGGGCGAAGCGGCTTTGCGTTTAGGAGCCAATCAAAAAGCTTCGAATGTCAGTTTCAGTTACGATGAGCAGGGCAATATCAGTGGCGCTCAGGTTGATTTTGATAAAGGCAGCAAGCTGAGTTTGGGCTATAACGCCCAAACGGGTCAATACAATGTACAGAGTTACCAGGCTGGCGGTGCAGATAACAGTCGCGGCTTGGTTAATTTCCTGAACAACCAGCGCGATGCGAAAATTCAATCTACCTTGGGCAATCTGCCGGGTGTCACCATTCGCAGTATTGAAAACAAGGACAATCCCAATTTGCCCCTGTCGGATCCCCGCCAGGGCAGTCCCCGACCTGATAAAAATGCCTATAACGATGGCTTTGCTCAAGAGTCGAATGTCAATCTGACGGTGGATGGCCAAGACTTCAGAATTCAGGTGGATTACGATCGCAATGGCGGTACGTTTGTCAATCTGGATGGTTTGAATGATAGCCAGAAGGCAGCATTAACAGGCGCGGTTCTTAAGGGCGCTTCTCAAACCTTGAATGGAGATGCTGAATTCAACGCCGCTCTGGCCAAGGGCGATACCAATGCAGCAGCAGCACGGATAAACCAGGTGCTTCAGGCTCAAGGTTTACAGAGTGCTGATGGCAAAGGAGTGGCGGTCAAGCCTGAAGATTTTGCCGATCAAGGGGGTCAACTCAAGGTTGCCTTGGAATTAGCGGATCCCAGAATTGCCAGTGTAACCAAAGCGCTGACTTCAGACAATGACCTGCAAGCCATGGTCAAAAATGGAGATGCCAAAGGAGCCCAGGCAAAGGTCAATCAAATTTTGCAGGCCCAGGGTTTGCAGAATGACAAAGGTGAGGGTTTCCAACTGGATGCCAATAAACTGATTGCGGGGGCAGATACTGCCGCCAATAGCCCTTTGAGTGATACACAAGTCTCTGCTCTGTTGAAGACTGAGCGTCAAACAGCTATAAACGAAGCTGTTTATGCGAACGTTGACACAGAAACTGCACTCAACACGGTGCGTGAGAGTCTGGGTGGCAAGCAGGCACAGATCACTGAAGGCCAGCAGCTTCAGGCCGAACAGGACGTGATTAACTCTTTCAAAGACAGTGGTTATGAAAATGTTCGTTTTGCCACGGATAAGATTCAGAAACTGGCTGACAGCGATCAATTTAAGGCGCTCAACGAGGGAACCCTTAAAGTAGACGATGCCGTTAAACTCCGCCAAGAGCTGAATCTGGGCAGTGACGCGTCGCAAAAAGATATTGCCAGAGCACTCTTGCGCCGGGCGGAGCAGCAAAGTGGTTTGAATCAAGGGGTGTTCCGACTGGAAGATGTGGCTGGAAAAACAGGAGATCAGCTGAAAGAACAGTTTGGCTCTGTTTCGGTCACTGCAGGCTATGATGGCCGTTCAGCCCGAATTGAAGCCAATAATATTACAGCCCTGGGTACTAACGGCAACTTCCAAGAAAACCGTGTCAAAGAAGATAAAATTGCACAAAACTTGGATACGCTGCTTGCAGATCAGGATTTCCAGACCTTGGCAAATGCCAAGGAAGGGGACTCCATTGACCAGGCTGTGATGGAGCGTGCCAAGAAAAAGCTGAGTGATGCAGGTGTCACTGTCGCGCCCAATGCTTCTGCGGGAACGATTGCACAGGCCTTGCTTGATCATTCGATTAAGTCTGCTGGTGGCAGCCCGATCAACAGTGAAGGCAAGTCGGTACTTGATGTTGCTTCACTGTTGAATACAGCTTCTGGTCAACAGGGGCTGAAAGGCTCTGCGGGTGTCAAGGCGCTGGTTGAGAGATCAGGTTTGATTGGTGGCAATGGCACGACTGTCAAAAATATCACCATCAGCCAAGACTCCAATGGCCGCCGTTCGATCAGTACCGATGCAAGTGGCAATTTGCGTAAAAATATTGACAAGCGTTTCCCTGCAAACGAAGGGCCTTCTACGCTGAAAAATATCTTGAGTGGTGCGACCAAAGGTTTGGGTGAATCTTTGCCTGAACTGATGAAAGCACTTCAGGCGCTGAAAAAAGCCATGGAAGATCTTCAGGAAGCACAGTTGAAACTGGCGGCAGCCAAAAAGCAGCTCGCAGCTGCGATGAAATATGCCGCTGAAATGGGCGTTACAGCCAATACTGGCAGTGCCGGCGGTGCTGGAGACGGTGGTGAGGGTGCTGGTGGCGCGGGTGGTGTGGGCCAAATGGGAATGGCAGAAGGGGTGAAAGCCGCTGCTCCTCAGCAAAATGCCCAGAATCAGGCCGACGCCAAAGAGAAATCTTCTGGCAAAGATGCCAATGGCAATCCCACAACCCCCGGAAAAGTTGCTTCAGAGCTTCTTTCTCAGGTTGCGAGCGATGCCAATTTCGCCAATATCTCTGTTTTACTGGGCTTGCAGCCAGGTTTGCTGATAGCCCAGGCCCAACAGGCGGATATGATCGATAAATTGGGAGACGTCATTACACAGCTGCAAAGCCCCTTTGGCGACCCCATTCAGCAAATGCAGCAATTTCTGGATGAACTCAAACAGCGTTCAGGAATTGAAGCCACGCCTCCCAGCGATATGATTCCCTTGGGTGGTTAGAAACCTGTTTCAGGTGGGTATATAGATCAAAGTAGAGAAATATTGAGAAGCGAGGATAACCCCTATGGGTAACATAGGCTCAACAATGCAACCCAGCATGCTGGATCGTTACAATTCTGTAGCCGGTTTGAATACCACGCAGGGCGCGCAATATCGCGTTACGCCTGAAAATTATCGTCAGGTATTGGGTGATAATGCCGATGTGGTACTCAGTCCCAAAGACATGAAGGACATGTATGAGAAGGGGTATCTGGATGTTCAGCGGCAGTTTACGCAGCAGGAATCAAATGAAGGGATCTTGACGATTGCAACCAAGGCTGTAGCGGCTTTGATTGGCCCCTCCAAGAGTATTGGTGCGATTCAGATTGATCCCAAGTTTCTCGATATGATCAAAGATCCCAATGCCGATGTCGGTTTTGGGTATACCCGCCTGAAACAGGAAAGCCTCAAGGCTTTGCCCTATCCCAATGACCCGCCGAAGCCTGAGCGGCCGGCACGTCCCACTGAACCTTCTTTGCAGCAAACACATTTTGAGGTAAAAACCCCCACCCAGGTCACTGAACAGCACCGTGATCAGTTGGTCAAGTTCCGCAAGGAGCAGGAACAACGTCTTCAAACACCTGACAGTCGCTATATGGTGGAAATTAATTCCAGTCAAAATAATAAGAATGTAAAATGGGATCCCAGTTCGGTGCGTAGCACCGAAGAGTATTCACATACGATCAAAAAGTATGAAAATGAGGGGGCGCCTTCTCTTTGGAACGGTGAGTATGTCGCCGATGCGACCTGGCACGTTGCCTATTCAGAAGCTTTGCTTCAGGATCGTGATATGGCGGTTCGGCATCAGTTTGCCGAACGTGGTTCGATTGATATGAACACAGCCATCAAAGATTTAAAAGATGGCAAAACCGGTACGACAGCGGTTCAGCGTACCCAACAGATGTTGGATTTTATTAATAAGAAAAATGGCTCACACTTGACCCTGGAGGATGTAAAAAAACATCCTGCTCAAGTCAAAGATGGCATTGCAAAAGCCTTCGGCTTTGAAAATTTTGCATCAGTTCAAGCCATTACCAAGCATTCAGTTGATTTCCGTGCAATTGGCTATATCAGCACCGAAAATCCCAAGGTTGCCACAGAGTCTGTGGGGCAGATTCCAAAAGATCGCGCCAATAAAATTCTCAATACTCAACTCTTAGGGCACAGCACCAAAACGGATGGTACAGAAAATTACTACGACACTACCCAATTGCTGGAGTCACGTAGCATAGATCCAACGACAAATAAAAATGGCAAGGTTGATCCTGGCTACCCTGAGCTCAAAGCTGCATACCCTGAAGCGAAAACGCTCGCCGATGTCTACCGTGTTCAGACTGAGACTTTGCCCATCCCTGAAAATGCGATGAATGAATACGCAGCGATCTACAGCCGTGTAAGTGGCACACCCATGACGGAAGATCAAATGAAAGCGTTGAATCCTGCACCAACACTGAAAGATATGTATGCTCTTCGTGCGGCTGAGTATTATGGCAAAGGCCAAATCCCGGTTAAAACAGAAGGGGGTCGGGTGACCGTTCCCAATAATAAGGCGGTTACTGACAAAATTCTGAATGTGCGATTGGTACTTGAGGCCAATAATCCCGCGGGCAATCAGGTGCATTGGTTTGACCAGAATGCAATTAATGCCGTGAATGGTCGCGCTGAGCATAATTTTAAAGGCGTCTCCCTGACCTTGCATGACAATGCCGGGCAGGTTGTGTCCAGTGACAATTCCAGCACGATTGAGCGGGTCAAAATCAATTCCCATGATGACGTTGAATCGAAAGATACGGTGATGTGGGAATTGAAACAGCGTGGCAACGTCAAAGACGCCAGTGGGGCTGTGTTGGCAACCTTGTCTAAAGATGGGAAAACGATCTCCGATGGAGGTGGGAAGGTCATCGCTACTTTATCACCCGAGACGGGCAAGTTTGAAGGTGTGAATGGCGGTAATTTTGATAGCTTTATTGAAGGTATTGCGGGTAAATTTAAGCCTGGTTTGCTTGAAGGTGGCGTAGGATATGGTTTTGTTCCCACAGGAGGAACGACCTCAACCTCTGTTGCTCCTGTTCTTACCCAAGAAGCAGAAGTTTCTGGAACTGAGATGATTGCTTTGGCTCAAGGTAAAGCAGAGCCTGGTACCGTCAATGAAATCAAAACGGCCTTGGCGATTTCCGATAATGAGATTAAAACCGCTTTGGGGGATTCTCCTTCGCCAGAAGCGCTGCAAGGTTATCTCTTCCAACGTGTGATGACCGATGTCATGGGGCAGTCCTCTGAACAGGCGACTACTGCTTTGACGGCTACGAAAACGAATAAGACCTTTACCTTTCCTGAAGCACTTGGCACCCCCGGTCAAGGGGTGAAAATCACCGAACCTGTGAAGACCGTTGATGTGGGAGAACCTCAACAGGTTCTTGATTTAAACTCTGTTTCAGCCTCATTGCAGGGCAATTTGGCGACGATGGGTGATTTGGTGAATAATCCCGTGGTGGTTCTCAATGATCAGGACAAAGCGGGTCTTGAAACCTTGAAGAATCAAATTCGCTCAGACATTGCAGCCTTAAAGGCCAATGGTGTTGAAACCGTGATGATCGGTCAGACCAAAGTTAAAATCTCTGATTTGGAAGCACAATTGCCTGAAAAATTTGCAGCCATTGATGCCAATGTGGCCAAAGGTGATGAAACCGTGCGAGCCAAAATGTTGGCGCAAGGCTTGTCAAATCGTGAAGAATTTGTCGGTGGTTTAAACAGCGTCAGTTCGACAGATGCCCGTTTTGCAGACATGCCACCGATTCCGCCCGTTCCAGCCCCTGGTTCTGAAGCTGCCACCAAATACCCTGAAGCCATTCATGACTCCGCTTCTAAGTTTGTTGACAAATTACAGGAAGCGCTGGGAGATGGCAAAATAACCAAGGAAGAACATGCCAATATGAAGGCTTGGGTCGATACCAGCCGTCAAAACCTGGCAAATTCTTTGGGGATTGATGTCAACACGCTTTCTGGTGTGGGTTTGTCTACCAAATTGAAAGACAAAGGCTACAGTGACGCGCAAATCTCTGATATTACGCGTACGGTCAATGTTTTGAATGAGGCTCAGGCCAATATCAATGTGGTGCCAGAAGCGGTAGCCTTTGATGATGCCCGGAAAATGGTTTCCGATCTGCGTACCAAAATTCAAGAGTTTGATACTGTGGGCGTGGTGAGAAATGCCTTTGTCGGTGAGATGAAGGATTTGGCAGTGAAAACGCCTGAGAAGTTTGATGCCACGATTCGGGGTGCTTATCAACTGCCTCCCAAAGGAGAGTCTTCTGAAGCCGATAAACTGGTGGCGGATCTGACCACCATGGCCAAAGAGGGCAAAACCCCAGTGCCTCCCAATATCTCTTTTGTGGATCCCAATGTCATCAAGGGGGCAAATGCGGCATTTATTCGCAATGGCGAAAACAATGAACCCACGATTTTGCTCTCCCGTGATCTCTTGAGCAAACCTGCAGATTTGCGCAATGCACTGGCTGAAGAAATGTTTCACCATATCGAAGGTCAAACGCAGGAGTACCGGGCTCAGGAAGCCTTTAACAAGCTGCCAGAGGATTTTCAGGCCAAGTTAAAGTCTGATCCCCCTCTTTCTACAGAGGCGCTTGGGACTGAAGTTGCAAAGCTCAACCCCCAGCAGCAACAGGCTTACAGTGATTATAACAGTGCCAAAGCAGGAACCTTTGATGTCAAAGGGGATGAGGGCCGTGCCGGTCTGCGGGCTTTACGGGCTGCCCAACAGGGTCAGAGTGTCTCCATGATCCAAAATGTGGCAGACAAAGCCCGCATGGAAACCTCTGATGGGGTTGCCAATCTGAATGCCGATGCCAAGGTCGATGGAAAATGGGTGGGAGGATATGATCACGGTACTGTCACCATCAATGGGAAGAGCTATCAAGCTGAGTTTCAGACCGCCGCGGTTGAATCGGGGAGTGAGCCTGCCCGCAGCACCTATGCGGATACAGGCTTGAATGTCACCCCAAACAATCCCCATGCGACGGATCGGACCTATACTGAGCCGGTTTCAGACGATAATCCTTGGGGCAATAATACGGCTTCAAGTCCTGCAGAAGCTTCTCGGCGCAGTTATCTCAGCAATCTGGATAATCAGATTCAGAACTTTGATTTAATGCCCCAGGTGGATGATAAGGGCAAGGCCTTGAGTCCCGAGGCGCGTGCGCAAAAGAAACAGGGCTTGGTCAATGAACGCAACGCCGTACAAAATATGACAGCTCAGGACTTTGCTGCTACCAATGCCAGAAATAATAAGATAGGTCAATTGCGTACCGCGCTGGCCAATCTTGAAAAGTCTCCTCCGATTGGGTCTGAAGGCAAACCCATTTCACCAGCCCAGGCTGCGCAAGAAAAGATCAAGTTGGAAAATGAACTGAGCACGGTTCAAAACCAGTCTGCTCAGGAATTTGCTCAACAAAATGGCATGCTCAGCCAGCATCAAATGGAAGCCAAAGATGACAGTTTCTGGGGCAAAGCCCGTGAAATGGGCGGGCAGGCCGTCAGTGCCATGCTGCAGATGTTGGGTTCTGGGGCTGTGGGTGAGGTCTTTGACCGGATTGCCCAGGGCATTGAAAATGCCTGGAAAGGTTTCTATGCAAGAAATACAGGCAATTCTTCTGCTGCAGATCGTACCCAGGCTGAAGACGTGGTCCAACATGGCTTTGATGTGGGCCGTGATGGCAATTACGATGCCAGCCGTACAAATCTGATCAATCCAGGTGGTAAAAATGCAGTTGGACAGGCGACTCAGCAGTACCAACAACAAAACCCTGGGCTGACAGGAGATCGCAAGGGCTTTATGCAGCAGTGGTGGGAAAGCCGTGAAAAAGGGAGCGTTTAAACCTTGTTTAACTCGACCCGCCTAAAATATGCGATTGAAACCCTGCGGGATTTAAACCAGGAGCGCGGGCAGCTCAGCAAACAACTGGCTGCCCTGCGGGCTCGCTGCCAAATTCGTGAAAATATCGTGGACAATCTCTATGATTACTATGATATTGTTTCTGGGGATTATTACGCTGTGCTCGATGGGTTGGTGCGCTACCCAGAATCTTTAGAAGTTCTGCGTGATTATATGCAGGAGCACTATGAAGTGCTTGAAGAGCAGCTTCAAAAAACCCGTGAGTATTTGGATCAGCCGGTAAAACCCGTGCAGGCCCTGGAAAAGCTGGAAAAAATTACCAGCTATGTTTTCTATATGAAAAATCCGCCACGGGCTCCCTCAGATCCAGTCAACCGCTGATCGTTTTCCTCACAATGGGCACAGCTCTGGAGATTTCGGTTCTGACTTGAATCTCCAGACTGAGTTGATTAAACTGATAAAAAGAGAATTCTGAAAGGCCCCTCAGATGAGTCCTGAAAACCCTGTCTCAGGTAGTGCGAAGCCCGCGCCGCGCAAGTCCCCAGCCTCTTCTGCTCCGGTGCCTGCTAAAAAACAGGCCGAAGCGCCTGTTGAACTCACCGATCAAGAACTGCTGGATTATAAAACACAAAATCTGCTCAACGACGATGACTATGCGCTCGAATTGCGCCTACAGGTCGGTTATTATGGTGAGCAACTCTTAAACCGGGTCAAATATGAAGTGGATGTCATGGAGCGTGAATTGGTTGCGCTGGCCAGTGTTTTTAATGAGTTTTTGACTGAAGTCAAAGGCATGGATGCCAAGATCAATGAATTGACCACTACCATCAATGCTGGCAAGCTCCAAGCCGCGAAAGAACTGGATGAAACCATCAAGCAGGAAGTTCAGGTCGTGGTGGATCAGCTGCGCATGGTGCCCAATTCTGATCTCGACAGTGTTGAAGTGCTCTACCAGAATTTAGACGCCCTGCAAGACAATTACGATATTCTGCAGAAACAGATTCAAACCCTTGAAGAAATCGGTGTGAAAACCGATGGACTTCAGAAGAACCTGCCTGCCCTTGAAAAGGGCATCAGCCGTTTTGGCAAATCGATTGAAGAGCGCCAATTATCACTGCTGGTGGGTGAAGAGGCCCAAAACGAAGAAAAAATAGATTACGATGCGATTCGGGCCGAGCTGAAAGACATGCTTCAGGGGCAGAATCGGGCCATGATTAACCATTTGCGCCAAACCCAGGTCATGGCCAATCCCCGTGAAGTAGAAATGCTGCGCCGCAACCAGGCAGGCTTTGAGGCCTCGCTTGATGAAATTAAAAACCAGATGCAATTGCTGGAGCAGGCTGGAATCGCAATAGCCGATTTACAGGATTTGGTGCGTCCGGTGGAATCGGGGCTGAAACAGTTTGAACGGGCCCTGTCTTCTAACCAGTTTCTTAAAATTACCGAGCGGATTTTTGCCGAAGTGGAAGTCGTGATTCAGCAGATTCGTGAGGCGCAGCATCTTTCCAATGCGGAAGACCTTGAAATTCTCAGTGAAAATGTAGAGGTTCTCTATGAAAACTGCGATGTCTTTGCCGATGAATTGGATGATTTGGCCGAGCAGGGCTTGGACATCGCACCTGTTTTGGAACACTATGATGTTTTACGTGTAAATCTTGAGCAATTTGAGCGTACCTTGCAGGATGCAGCCAATCGTATTGGTTTAACCTCTGGTCAGATTTAAACGTCTTGCGCTGGCAGATTCAATCCTTTGAAGTTCTGGATTCCACTCAAAATCACTTGCGTGCCCATGCGCTGACTTTGCCTGAAGGTTTTGTGGTTTGTGCGGCTCAGCAGACGCAGGGGCATGGCCGTGAAGGGCGGGCCTGGTTTTCCCAGCCTGGGGGCTTGTATTTTTCCTGTCTGTTAAAACCTGCTCAGATTCTGCCGCTCTTGCCCTGGGTTTTGTTGCTGGCTGTCTGCCAAAGCCTGGAAGAACTCAGCGGGCTGACGCTGACCCTGAAATGGCCCAATGATCTCTTACTGGGGGGGCAAAAATTGGCTGGCATGCTGATTGATGCACAAATCCAAGGAAATCTGCCCCGCTATTATGTCTGTGGCGTGGGGGTCAATCTTAACCAGACAGCCTTTCCAGCGGATTTGGCTGCGACTTCCCTGCATGTACAGACAGGCTTGTTCTTTTCTCCAGAAGTGATTTGTGAGAAGATCCTGGATCGCTTGGCTTGGGAGTATGAACTGCTTTGCCTGGGCCCTGAAAAATGGCTGGAAACAAAGCAATCAGAACAAAATCGCGCGATTCAAATCGGGTATAATACCCAAGAGATTAAAACACTGGGAGATTTCTTAAATGACTGAAAATCCTCCGCTCAACTGGATGGAAATACTGACCAACCCCAATTTGTCGGAAGCCGAAATGGAACACTACCGGACTGTTTTTGACAATGACGAGGTTTTTCAGGCCTTTGTCAAATCAATGCATTTGCAGGGAGCGCTTGACGCTTTCAGAAAAGTATATCTTGCCTTTTTTCAGCAGGGCTTTGAAGCTGAAGTGGGAATGATTGCCAGTGCCTATCTTTGGTTGCAGACCACCTCCCGCCTCTATCCCGCTTTTGATCAGGAAGTGATTTCCAATTGGATGGAGAAATCTGTACTTTTGGGGCAGGTGCTTTTTCAGTTTGGGGTCGAAGCTTTTCAGGCTGCCCTGGAAGAAGAACCTGCTTTGGCGGAAAGAGGCTATCCTGTGGAGTGGGAAGAAATGTACGCACTTTGGCGGGAGCATCTTTATTCGCTGACCCGCCACCAGGAGAGTGTGAACGGTGAGGACCTGCTGCAAAAATCTGAGCTGATGATTCAAACCCTGATGCAGTTGCAGGAAGAACTTGAAACAGAGTCTGGCCTGAAGCTGGATTTGCGTGATTACCACCAAATCCTGAGCCATGTCTTTTTACAGACCTTTATCTTTGCCTATCTCGACAATCCGTCTTTTTACTATGAAATGGCGGCTTGTTTTGATGAAGTCTATCTCTCGCTGGGTTTTGATGTGCCTGAAATTCTAATCTTTTTAAAGGGCAAAGAGCATCTGCTGCAGCCAGAAAATCAAGAACAGCTGCTCATGGCTTTGGCTGAGCAAACCCTGCAGATTCAGTCTCAGGTCAGTTCACTTGAAAGCTCGAGCAATAACTGAGGCTCTTGAAAAACACACAGGGATTTTAATTCCTGGGCCTGAATCTGACCCATGCCCAGGAAGTGGTTCTGGGCATAAATTCGCAGGGGCTGATCTGGGCTGGCCGGCGTTTCTGGGCTGAAGCGTTGACCGCGTAAAAAACGCAGCCCTTCCGCTTGGCTTAAATACAAGGCCTCAAGATGCGCCAAAGGGGCGTCCATTGCCAGTTTGACGGCTTTTTCCGGGCTGGTTTTCAGCTCTGCCAGCGGCAGACATTGCTGAAGCGAGACCCCATTGGCCTCGATCCGTGTCAGTTCATGCAAATGTGCGCCACAGCCCAGCTTTTGACCTAAATCATGGGCCAGGGTGCGGATATACGTGCCCGCTGAACAGGCCACTTCAATTTCAAGCAGGGGTGAGAGCCACGACAAGAGTTCCAAACGGTGAATTTCAATGCTGCGGGCTGGGCGATCGGCAATTTCAATGCCTTTGCGCGCCAGTTGATACAGCCGTTTGCCCTGATAAGAGACGGCTGAAACCATGGGCGGAATTTGGGCCTGTTTCCCAAGAAAAGCACTGAGCGCAGAGCGAAGTTCTGCTTCACTGAGGTTGGGTACAGGCTGTTCACTCAGAATTTTTCCTGAGGCGTCCTGGCTGTCGGTGGTGATCCCCAATTTGAATTTTCCCCGGTAGACCTTGCCACCCGGCAAATACTGAATCAGGCGCGTGGCTTTACCCACCGCCAGAACCAATACACCGGTCACATCGGGGTCCAGGGTGCCACTGTGTCCGATGCGGCGGATCTGCAAGGTCTTGCGGGCAATCGCCACCACATCATGCGAGGTATGCCCTGTGGGTTTGTCGATGGCCAGCCAATAGCCTTCAGAGATTTCGCTCAAAGTTGACCTTGGGAACGCAGGTTTTCAATCAGAGAAATGACTTGGGCCCCTTTTTCAAGTGAGAGGTCCAGCTTAAAATGCAAATCAGGGATATGGCGCAGACGCACCCGCCGGCCCAATTCACTGCGAATAAAGCCTCTGGCAGAGGCCAGCCCATCCATAAAGGCTTTTTGACTTTCTTGATCACCAAAAACACTGATATACACGGTGGCATGGCGCAAATCACGGGTTAAATCGACCCGTGTGATCGAGCCAAAATGTTCTGCCACGCGCAGGTCGTGTACTTCCGTGCGCAGAATTTCACTCAAGGCACGCAGAATTTCAGCTGTAATTTTTTCAACACGAAGGGTATTTGCCACGGGAAAATACCTGACTTTCTATACAAAATAGCGGAAGCCACTGGGCTTCGGCTTAGATGGGAGCAAACAGAGACAAAAACCTGTATTTGATCTTTCGCATTTATCGTAACACAGGTTGCGGGGGGGCTTCAGCAGGATAGCGGGAGATCTTGCTGTTTCCGTTTCTTTTGCAAGCGTGAGGGCTTGTTTTAACTATGCCAGCAGGAAACTCAGGTCTGCTCCTGGGGAGAACTCCTGAGAGGCTTGTCCGGCTTGAAAGAGGCGGGCGCCGGCCACGCCCAAAAGTGAAAGTTGTGTCCCTTCTCTGCGCAGCAGGGCTCCTTCACGCAGCCCAAGGACAGGAGATGTGTTCAGTTGATGAAATTCACGTATCCGGTCTTCGCGCGATTCACCCATATGGGTGGAGTCGGGCTGAGGATCGAGATAGTGAGGGTTGATTTGCAAGGGCAGCAGATTCAGGGTCTCAAAGGAGGGCGGCTGAATAATCGGCATATCGTTGGTGGTTTTGAGGGTCGGGCAGGCAATATTTGAACCGGCACTGCTGCCCATATAGGGCATACCGGCCAGAACTTTTTCACGCAGGGGGGCCATCAGTTCGCGGGTTTGCAGGCTATGTACCAAAAGGAAGGTATTGCCGCCGCCCGTAAAGACGCCTTCGGCCGCTAAGAGGGCCTGGTGGGGGTCTGAGACTTCGTTTAAACCCTGAATCTCAAAGCCAAAGGGCTCAAGAAAGGTGCGTACTTTGTCGGTATAGCTTGCATGATCGACCGAGGCGTAGGGGATAAACAGCAGTTTGCGGGTGCTTCCCCAGAAATCCTGTACTTCGTGTTTGCAGTAGGCCATATACGCCTGGCCATGAATCCGGCTGCTGCTGATCAGTAATAAACGGGGTGACATGACTTTCTCCTATTGACCGTGTCCATGTTTTTTGAGCCAGTCGCAGCTTTCCTGGTTTTTTAAGCTGCAAGCGGTTTGTAAAATGGCAATGCCTTCGGCGGCTCTTTCTTGGCCCTGCAAGAGCAAACCCAGACCGTAATAGGCTTTGCCCAATTCTTTCTGAAGGGCATTGTTAAAAATACTCATCTGATCGAAAATGGTCTGTACTTTTTCATAGGCTGCAATGGCCTCCCGAAAGCGTTTTTCAGCTTCGGCTTTTTGGCTTGGGGTTGCTGCCAGTTCGGCGGCCTGAACCCTGGCCAGCAGACCTTGATTATAAAAGAGCTGAACTCTTTGGTTGGGGGCCAATTCCTGCAGTTGTCCTTCCTGTTCCAGTTTCAGGTACCAGCTCTCTGCTTCGGCTGCCTGGGGGCTGAACTTGCCTTGATCCAGGGCCTGGCTGGCTTCAATTAGCAGAATATCTCCCAACATCAGACGGGCCTGAGGATCGCGGGGGCTGAAACTGAGCAATTGCCGCAGGGATTGTTCGGCCTCCGCAAATTGCCCCAATTCTTGCTGAGCCCGTGCTTGCTCAATCCAGGCGGTTTGGTTTTGTGGATCGCTTTGGGTCACGTTTTCAAAGAGTTTGAGGGCGATCGCCAGCCCGAGTTTGTCAATTTTCAATTCATCACGGGTGGCTTGGCGCCCCCAGACACGCCCCAGCATCAGGCGCAGATTATGGGCTTGCGGGGATTTCTCAAGGGCCTGATTGAGCAGGGTTTTGGCCTCTTCATAATCTTTGTTGGGATCCAGCGGAGGGGTGCTGAGCAGATCACTCAAGGTGATCAGCAGATCGGCCTGAGAAGGTTGTTTTGAAAGGGCTTTGCGCAATAAGTCAAGGGCATCAGCCCGCTTGCCTTTGTGGTAATAGGTAAAATCAGCAAGGGCCATGACGACTTTGGGGTTGTCGGGGGCCAAGGTTGCGGCCTGGTTGAGGGTTTTTTCTGATTCCTGGGCTTGCCCCAGAAAGAGATACTGAACTTCAGCCAATTGAAGCAGCACCTCGATTTGATTGGGTTTAAGTTCTTGCACTTTGTTGTAGAGAAAGAGCAATTCTTTGGCCCGACGTGCGAAACTTTCGGTTTGGGCCTGAAAGGAGGCACCGCTCAGACTGGGATCCTGTTTGGCCCAGTCACTGCGCAGATTTTCAAGCAGCAGTTCTGCTAAAAGTTGGTAATTATCCGCTTCTTTGGGGAAACGCACGATTCTCTCACGCAGTTCTGTTTCGTTGAGTGGGGCCGTCAGCGCAGGCAGGGGGGCCAGCAAGAGGCTTCCCAGCAAGAGGCCTTTGACGAAACGCTTGAAAAAATGAAATCGTGAGGACATGCGCGACTCCTTGAAATTCAGGCTGCTTACTATCTTACCATTGGCAGCCTGTTCAGCGGGGAATACCGCCCTCCTCTGCAATACGTTACAATGCAGGGAGTCAAGACAGGCATGCCTGCCGACGTTGTTTTTGCTTATTTCAGGAGGTTGAGGGCATTGAAAGTCGATTATAAAAATCAACGGGTGCTGGTAACCGGCGCCTCTTCCGGGATTGGGCGTGAAATGGCCCTGCAGTTGGCGCAAGCAGGAGTCAAATCGTTGATCCTGGTTGCCCGGCGTGCAGCATTGCTGGAAGAGCTTCAGCGTGAACTGCTGCTGAAACAACCGGCTCTTAAGGTCATGATTTACCCCTGTGATTTGTCTGAACAAACGGCAATCGACTCCCTCCTGTATTTTATTTCACGCGAAGTGGGAGCCGTGGATATTTTGATCAACAATGCGGGTTTTGGCGATTATGCCTTGTTTGAAAATACCTCCTGGGCCAAAACTGAAAAAATGCTGCGTCTGAATATTGAAGGCCTGACGTATTTAAGCCACAAACTGGTGGGGCCCATGATTGCCTTGGGCCGGGGCGCGATTCTGAATGTGAGTTCAGGTTTGGGCTTCTTTTTTATGCCCGGTATGAGTGTCTATGCTGCCACCAAACATTATGTCACGGCGTTCAGCGAAGCCCTGAGAATTGAACTCAAAGGCACGGGCGTTGTGGTTTCTCAACTCTGCCCTGGCCCTGTCGCGACGGAGTTTGCAGAGGTGGCTGGCACATATGAGCTTCAGGCCCAGGCCCCCAGTGGCGTAATCATTGGGGCTGAACAATGTGCCCGTGAGGCGTTGGCGGGTTTTGCACGTGGGCAGGCTTTGATTGTACCGGGCGAAGCCATGCGGGTGCTTACCTTTTTAGGACGGCTTGTACCCCGGCCGCTCTTGCGTCTGGCGCTGTCCAATACCCGTAGACGTCTGGCGCGTATTCACACTGAAAAGGCAGGTGCTCACGCATGATTCAGGAACGGCATCGCATTCCGCTCAATGATCAGATCGTACTTTTGTATAACCGCACGGAACCGGGAGCCGGTCTTGAGGCCTGCTATGCTTTCCCTGTGGGTTATGCCCAGGGAGAACCGGGGGTCTGGCATGCGCTTTTTCGGGTCTTGCAACAGCAATTGCCTGAGGGCTGGTATTCAGGATTGGAATCGACCCCTGATTGGACCTTTTTCAAGCTTCGGGCCATGCCGGAGGCGCGTGATGTGTTTTATAACCTGCTTCAGCTGATCAGCATGGCGGAAGTAAACCCCGAAGACTGGCAGAATGTCCGGCCTCTGCTTTTACAAGAAGCCCGTTTTGAACAGGCCAATGCCGAAAATCATTTTGAAAATATCTTTTTTCAATTGGCCTGGCCGCAAACAGGCTATGCCCGTCCTGAGATTGCTTCCGCTGAGGTCTTTGAGGGGCTGGCTGCTGAAGATTTACAGGCGGCAGCCGAGCAGCTTTTTACCTCAGGCAAAGTCTACCTGCGCTTGAGCGACAGTTTGCCCTTGCCACGTGTTTTGCAAGCCTTGGACGCACTTCTGGAACTGCCTGAATCTGCCGTGGAACCCCTAGAACCCTGGGCGCTTAACAGTACCGAAGCGGTTCAGGAACTCCTTGAGTATGCAGTGCCGGGGGGATGGGTCTGGCAGGGGTTTCGGGTGCCGGGGCTTTTAAGCGAGGGCTGGATGCACGGTTTGGTGCTGAAGCATTGGTTTGAACAGGTCAAATTGCTGGAGGGTCTGCCCGAGGGCGTTGATTTTCTGGAGTGTCGCTGGCAGCCCTGGATGCAGGGCAGTCTGCTCTACCTTGTTTACCATATTCCCCAGGCCGCAGAGCTTGAACAGGCCAAATTTCATGTCATGGAATGGCTTTTACAGGCCCGAGAAGGCTATCTGACCCCCCGCCGTCTGCGCAAGGCCATTCAGGCCTGTCACAGCGACTGGTTGCAATCGCTTCAGAGCGATTTCCAAGGCTCTTTGGCCCTGCGAATTGAAGAATTTCTGCATGGCAGCGCGCGTTTCAAAACCCGTTTACAGGCCGTGAGCCTCGAATCACTTCAGGGTTTCTGGCGCCAGTATTTGCAGGCCGACAATCTGATCACGCTTGAAATTATGCATGAATCAACACGCAAACAGCGCTCGCGCAGTTACCGTGAGCATTTCCCAAGTTTGGGCTATCGCCCTTCCCTGCCCAGCAAGAGTGCCAAACCTCTGGCCAAGCTGGCTACTGCACAAAAGGTCGATTTGGGCCAAGGCTGTTTTGCCCGGTTGGTGCCTTTGCCGCAAACCTCTTCCCTTTGTTTGGGGGCCTGGTTTGACAGGGGCAGTCGCCATGAGCGCATGTCGGGCGCGATTTCACTGCTCTTTTCGCTGCTGGCCCAGCGTTTTGAGCGCCTGCTTCAGCAGCAGGATTCCAGTGGAGCCTATCTTTCCGGTCATACCCTGCACTGGCATGTGGATCGGGATTTTTCAGGTTTTTACTGGTTGGCCCCGGCACATGAATACCGCCAGGCCCTCTTGCTGTTTCGACAGCTTTTAGAGCCTTTTACACCCGAACGGTCTGTTTTTGATCGGGCCAAACATCAGCTTCTGGCGACTACCCTGCACGATCAGTTTTCTTTGGCCCATGCTGCCAAAGAACGCTTTTTTCAGTCGGGCTTTGGCAATCACCCCTATGCCCGCTCGCCGCAGGGCGATTATTATGCGCTGCAGGCCTTGTCGCCTGAAGATATTCAGCAGGCCTGGCAGGATTTATTTGCAAGCTCAAGTTTTCAACCGCTTTTGGCGGGAGCGCTGCCCCAGGAACTGGCCGAAGGGCTTTTGCCTGAGCTTTTCTGTCGCTCGTTGAATCCTGAATTGGCAGAATTGCCTCCTGAGCGTTCGCTGCTTTTGCGTCGGGGTGAGATTCAGATGCAAACGTCAACGCCTTTGCCCCTGCGTTTAGAGGGCCGGATCTTTGCCGAACCCCTGCCCTTGGGAGAACAGGCACCGCTGGTGCTGCTGGCGAGTTGGCTGAATCAGAGCCTTGAGCGGCAGTATCCCGGCTTGGGGCGTTTTCAGATGGAGTGGCTGCAAAAGGCCTGGCTCTTTTATCTGCTCGTTCCCGATACCCCAGAAAGCTATCTCTGGCGGACCCAACTGAGTGAAACCCATTTGGAAGCCTTTGAAATTCTGCGTCAGAGTGCGGTTTTTGAGGTGCGCCGTCGCAAACAGGATCTGCATCAACTCTGGCCAGCTCTGGCCCGTTGGGAAGCTTTGGGCCTGGGGGCCACGAGTTTCTTGGATCTCGACCGTGAGCTTTTGATTCTCAGGCCCCATCAAGTTGAAGACAGTCTGCAACGTTGGTTTGGAGAACGCAATGAGTGGCTCCAAATTCGGGTCAAGGCTTAAGGAGTTGAAGATGCCTTTTTTGAAAATTTATCTTTCGGCCAGTATCAGCAACAGTTTAAACAATGCCCATCTGGCAGGGATTTTTGCGCCCTCTGAGTTTCATTTTCATTTGCCCCAGTTGATTGTGCCCGACCAGCTCAACCATACGGAGTTTCCGCTGCATGTCTACCAGCAATGCCTGGACATGATGGAAGACTCTCAGATTGGCCTGGTTTTACTCGATGCCTTTGGCCGTGATTGTGCTTGGGAAACGGGGTGGTATTCAGCCCGTGCAGATAAATGCCTGATTGGTTTTGTGCAATCGAGCAGTATTTTTCTGCGCGACTGGATGGTCAAAGGGGGCTTGGATGCGTTGGTGACCACCAATCCCCGTTTATATGAAGCGGCGCAAGAGAATCCAATTCTGGCGACCAAGCCGCTCAGGCTTTTGCAGCATGAATCCGAATTGCCCGCTGCGCTGCAAGCGCTTTACACTGACTGGCAACAGAAGCAGGCCTGAAATGTTTGAACACAGTGCAGCCTGGTATGATGCGCTTTATAGTTTTAAGGATTATCGGCGCGAAGCTGAGATCTTGCGTGCTGGGATTCAGCAGCGTCTGCCGCAGGCCCAAACCCTTCTGGACGTGGCCTGCGGTACGGCGGCACACCACCCTGCTCTGCTGGAAAGCTTTCAGGTCGATGGCCTGGATTTAAACCCTGTACTTTTAGAATTGGCAGCGCCCAAGAATCCTGAGGGGCATTTTTTTCAGGCCGACATGACCCGGTTTGAACTCAAGCAACGCTATGATGTGATCACCTGTCTGTTCAGCTCCATCGGCTACTTAGACAGCGTGCATGCTTTGGAGCAGGCTTGTTCGCACTTTGCCCAGCATTTGAAACGGCCTGGCCTGCTCGCGATTGAACCCTGGTTTACCCCTGAAACCTGGAAACCAGGAAAGGTGCATATGCTGACCCATGAGGGGCCAGATCTGAAAATCTGTCGCATGAACCGCTCCGAAACCCTGAACCATCAGTCGGTTTTGCATTTTCATTATCTGGTGGGAACCGAGCTGGAGGGGGTACGTTCTTTTGAGGAGATTCATACCCTCAGCCTTTTCAGCCGCCAAGAGTTCCAAACTGCGCTTGAAAAAGCGGGGTTTCAAGTAGACTATGACCCCGAAGGCCTGACCGGGCGGGGGCTTTACTGGGGTTTTTTGGCGTAAGGGAGTGTTGACCTGAATTTGCCCGTGACAAGGGCTGTGATTTGATTATGATGTCCACCCGTGGGGCGGGGGCCCAGAGTCTGAATGGCAGCATGAACCATTTCGGCAGTACCTGTTCCCATGTGGTGCATCACACCCCAGGAATACCTGTGATGGTGGTGGATTTAAACTCCCGAGCTGCAGTGGATTAAAGCGGGTTGATGTTTGAAGTGCTTTTCAGCCCCCATTCCGTTCTGACGGTGGCGAGTAATTCGTCTAGGCTTTCATAGAGGGGAATCTGAAACTGGGCGCAAACTACTTCAATATTGCCTTTGCGCCAGAAGGGATCGGGGCAGGCCACCCGCAGTTTGCCACTGCGGGCAAACAGGCCAAACTCCAGCAGGGTGATCGGGGCCTGGCTTTGGGGGGCAAAATACATTAAAATCAGATCCGCCTGTTCCAGGCCCTGCAATTCCCATTCGACTTGCCCGCGAAAAAGAGGGTGGCTCAGACGTTGCTCCCAAGAGGCATCCCAATTGTCACGGCGGGGATTGAGCAAAATGATCGGAGCCTGTGCAAAGCTTTTTTCCACTTGGCTTTGCCAGTCTTCAGCCAAGCCCATATCAATGCTTCCTGCCAGAAACAGTGTGGGTGTTTTGCTGGGAGCGGGAAGCGGGTGAGGAGGTTTAATGAGCGTTGCCATGCTCTGATTATACGCAAAATCAATTAAATGTACAATAGACATTTAATTGATTTCATTCAAAGATTTTGAGCGGGTTTAAAAGCTGACTTATTTAGGTGGCAAGGAATGCACAAATTGCAGACAGATTTCCACCCACTCGCTTAAAGTCTGATCCTCAGCAAACCCTTCAGGCAAAATATAAACCATCCCTTTCATTGGTTTGCCCGTAAAATCCATGGGCAGAACATGTGCTTTTTTCAGGCAGGCTTCGTATTGCTCGGGGCCAACCCGTGCCATCAGTTTCTCGCCGACAATTCCACAGCACATATGCTTGGAGACTAAGAAACAGAGGCCCCCAAACATCTTTTTTTCTTGGGTTTCGGGCAAATCTTGAAAAAGCGTGCGCAGTCTTTCTGCCAAGCCGGGATCAAAAGCCATAATTTTCTCCTTTGTGGCTATTGGGTGAAAACAATCAGAATACTGAAACTCATGTTTGGCCGGCTTTTAACCACAGATCGGGCGTTATTTCCAGGCTTTCTTCACCGCGTGTCAGCCAGATCTGCGCGTCTTGAAGCATGCACTGCAATTGCATGCTGCGCTCGGCCCATTTTGCCAGGGCCTGGCTGCTGGTAAAGGGAATATTCAGCACACTCAGATTTTTGAAGCGTTTCAGATCGGGGGCAATTTTTTTCCACCACAGATCGGCATTGCGCCCCCCATAGCTCACAACCTGAACCTGTTGCGCCCTGCCACAGGCTTTGCCCAAGCGTTTGGCATCGGGCAGACCCAAATCAATCCAGAGCTCAATTTCATCGCTTAGACTTTTGCGCCACAGTTCGGGTTCTTCAACCGTACTCAGCCCTCGGGTAAAACTCAGGCCTGGGGCAGCAAACAGCGCAAAGGCCAGCAAACGGACCATCATGCGTTCATCGGTCTCAGAGGGATGTCGGGCCAGGGTGAGGCTGTGGCTTTCGTAATAGTGGCGGTTGAGGTCGCTGATCTGTAGTTCGGCTTTGAAAATCGTTGCTTTAAGTGCCATGTGGGCCTGCTTTCTGAAAAGAAGAGTGTGTTTTTTCGTTTTGTTTAAGGGCCTCAAAGCCAGAGGTCAGATCAAAGAGTTCTTCATCAATACCTCGCTGACGCAAACGGTAAAAGTGGCCATTGAGGTCTTCGAGCAGTTCTTCAATATTTTTATCGGCCCGCTGCATGGCGGCCAGACGGCTGGCATTTTCACTGGCCAATGATTCTGCGCAGGCACGAAAAAGCGAAACAAAGAGATATTCCCGAATCAAGACCTGCAGGGTTGGCCTGTTGTGACCCAGCACTGTGGGTAAGTTTTTTGAGGGCCAGTGAATTTGGCTCAGATGGTGCATCCAGTTTTGATCGAGGGGGAGCAAGGCCTGACTGACGGGCTCATAAATTGAACCCGAGAGGGGGCGGTTATAAAACAGGTGAAATTCGCTGACTTCTCCCTGGCTTTGCCGGGATTCACTTTCGATTAAGATTTGTGTGATCAAGGGGGTGATTGCTTTGACGGAGTTGGGTACGGCAAAGCAGCCCATCAAAGCCTGTTTCGAATCCTGTAAACGGGTTTGGACCCGTTCGCCCACCGCCCAGATTTCTGCTTGGTCAGCATGCCCCCCCAAGGTCTTGAGAGCAAAGTCGACAATGATTTCATTAAAGGGGCCGACCAAACCTTGGTCAGATCCGAAAATCACAGCTCCGATTCGGATGTCTGAACGGGTACTGGGAGTGCTTTTGCCTTGGTAAAAGGCTTTGTCATTGCGAAAGCAAACGCTTAAACCCAGCTCAATATTCCGAACATAGTCGGCGAGAGCTTCCACCGCCTGTTCATATTGGCGGATACTGGAGGCGGCCAAAACCTTCATGGTGCGTACCACCGACTGAAGTTCCTGGGCACTGGCAATTTTATGGCGCAGGCTGACCGTGGTATTGCTCATGGGGTGTTGGGCTTTTCAGGTTGCCGTTGAAAGGCTTGCAGGGTTTGACGGGCGATTTCAAGCAGAAAGTCTTCTTCTGGCTTTCCCATTTTTTCGGGAGGTGGGAGTTGGGAGCAAATTTTGGGGGTGAAAGCCTGGTTGAGTGCTTCAAGGGCAGCAGCGATCTGATCCAGGGGAATGCGATCGAATTCTTTCTGGCTCAAGGCCAGAAGTACGGCAATTTGCACGGGTAGATTGACTGGGGCCAGTTCAGGCTGCTTCAGACAGGCCCGAATTCGACGTCCGTGCGCAATAATTTTTTGCGTTTCTTCGTCGAGACGGGCCCCAAAGCGGGCAAAACTTTCAAGTTCTTCAAACTGGGCATAGGCCAGTTTGAGATCACCCGCTGCAGCCCGATAGATTGGATATTGGGCTTTGCCCCCCACACGGGAGACTGATTTCCCGGCATCAATGGCGGGTAAAATGCCCAATTCAAATAGGGTTGGCGAGAGATAGATCTGGCCATCGGTAATCGAGATCAGATTGGTGGGGATATAGGCTGAAATATCCTGGGCTTCGGTTTCAATGATGGGCAGGGCGGTCAGTGAACCCCCACCCAATTCGGGTCTGAGACGGGTGGCGCGTTCGAGCAGACGGGAATGGAGATAGAAGATATCACCGGGAAAGGCTTCACGGCCAGGCGGACGGCGCATCAGCAGCGAAAGTTCGCGATAGGCGCGGGCATGGTGGGTTAGATCATCGTAGACAATCAGGGTGTCGTGGCCTGCTTCCATGAAGTATTCAGCAATGCTGGTCGCTGCATAGGGGGCGATATAGGCCAGACCTGGCGGGTCATTGCCTTCGGTAACGACTACCACGGTATAGTCTAGAGCGCCCTGCTCCTTTAAAGTGGCGATGACTTTGGCAACTGCTGAGGCCCGCTGACCGATCACGCAATAGATACAAATCACATCTTGATCGCGTTGATTGAGAATGGTATCGATCGCCAATGACGTTTTTCCGGTTTGTCGATCTCCCAGAATCAGCTCCCGCTGACCGCGTCCGATCGGGATCATGGCATCGATGACCTTGATACCTGTTTGCAGTGGTACCGTTACTGGAGCGCGATCCATGATATGTGGAGCGGGCCGTTCGATTGGCAGACGATGCTGAGGTCTGACAGGGCCTTTTTGATCGAGGGCTTGACCCAGGGGATTGATCACACGTCCCAGCAGTGCTTCGCCTACGCCAATATCCATGACCCGGCCCGTGCGTCTGACCTCGTCGCCAGCTTGGAGTTTCCAATATTCGCCCAGCAGCACCACCCCAACTTCCTCGGCGTCGATATTGAAAGCAATACCCAGCACATTGTCTGGAAAAACAACCAATTCATCGAAGCCCACACCCGGCAGGCCAGATACCTTTACAAAACCTGTGGCTACGCTGGTAATCGTGCCGGTTTCACGCAGGCTGAGTGAAGGGGTGAAGTTTTCCCTTGCTGCGCTGAGTTCCGTGAAGAGCGCCTCTACCTTTGCTTTCAGCTCTTCAGTGCTCATGGGGGACTCACATGGTTTTCTGATACATGCTCTGCTTGCTTGGCCTGAATACGTTCATGGGCACTGTTTTCGAGTTCTGTCAGATAATCTTCGATGCTCCAGGCAAGTTTATGCCCCTGGCGACTGAGTTCAAGGCCTCCGATCAGCGTCGGTGTGGGTTCGAAGACCAGAATGCTTTGGGCTCCTAATATATTTTTCAGGTGGTTTTCACATGCTTGACGCTGCTCTGCAGAGAGTGCTTGGGCCGTACGCAGGATCAAGGGGCTGGAAGATGAACTTTCACGCAAAACCTGGAGGGTATCAGCGGGTAAGTTCTCTAAACGTTGTAAGAAAACCGAGAGCATTTGCGCTTCAAAAGGGATATTCGCCAGATCTGCCAGAACCTGACGGCTGATTGCCAAAACTTCAGCTTGGGTGCGCTGGCGCAGGGCGTGGTTAAAGGCCTCCTGATCTTTGAGCAGGGCTTGCTGATGCTTCGCCTTGAGTTCATCGGCAGTTTGATGTGCTTCTGCGAGCAATTTTTCACGCAGGTTTTGCGCTTCTTTGCGGGCATCCTCCAAAAGTTTTTCACGTTGCTTGGCAAAGGCTGTATTTTGGTTCTGAAACAGGGATTTCTCCTGTTCTGCGGCGCTTTCTTTGGCTTGAGCTTCTGCCAGAATGCCTGCCACACGCGATTCTCGGGCTTCAATGGCATTGAGTACGGGCTGGTAAAGGAAACGTTTCATGAGCCAGACCAGGATCAGAAAATTGAGTCCTTGGGCGGCAACGGTAAACCAATCAAAAAGCACGGCTTATTTTCCTGCTCCGTGGGCGATGACATGGTTCCAAAAGGGGTTGGCGAAGATCAGAATCATCGAAACCACGAAGCAATAAATGGCTGTAGATTCAATCATGGCCAAACCTACAAACAGGGTGCGCGTAATCGTGGGCGAGGCATCGGGTTGCTGGGCCAGAGAGTTGAGAGCAGAGGAAATAGCCCAGCCCTCTGCCAAAGCGGGGCCAAAACAGCCCAGGCTGATCGTAATGCCAGAAATCACGATTGAGGCCATTGCAATAAGCGTTTGTTGATCCATAAAGAAGCTCCTTAGTGTTGGGTTTGAAAATCGCTTGGATTTGGTTCGGGCGGCAGATGGGGTTGACGGACTTTGACAGCTGCTGCGATATAAACACCTGCCAGAATGCTGAAAATATAGGCCTGTACCAGGCCTGTTAACAGACCCAAGGCGGTAATCAGAATCGGAAAAATAAAGGGGGTGATGGTGAGTAAAATGGCGATAATCATGCCGCCACTCATCATATTGCCAAATAAACGGATCGCCAGCGCCAAGGTGCGTGACAGCTCGCTGATAATATTAAAGGGCAACATGATAAAAGTGGGTTCTAAATAGGTTTTGAGATAGCCTTTCAAGCCTTGATCCAAAATCCCGAAAAATGGAACCGCCACAAAAACGCAGAGTGCGAGTGCTGCAGTGGTGGAGAGTGAACCTGTGGGGGGCTCAAAACCAGGAATCACTGTGCTCAGACTGGCGGCTGCAATCAGCAGAAAGAGCGTTCCCAAAAAACTGAGGTATTTTTGCGGAGAGCTGAGTCCGACTTCTTCGATTTGGCCCAGTATACCGGTGACGATGATTTCGAGCAGGTTTTGCCAACGGGAGCGCTCAAGACCTGTTGAGAGTTTGCGTGTAATCAGTATCGAGCCCAGGGTCAGGACTGCCATCAGCACCCAGGTGGAGACCAAGGTCGCATTGAGTTTAAAAAAACCAGACTGCCAGAAAATGATTTCATCAGGACTCAGGCGCATGCTGAACCTCCGCGCAATGTTTGGATTTGTCTGTGGCTTTGCTGAATTTCAGCACGAGCTGGCGGCCCAGAACAAAGCCCAGCAGACAGGCTAAAAAGCGTTCCCAGTGGTGATTCGCGATGGTGTAAAAACCCAACAGAACCAGACCTGTGCGTAGAAGCGAACTGCTTAGAAATAAACGGGCAGGTTGCTGGGTTTTGAGTCCTTTCTGAACGGTCCACCACAGGCCGCCAAAAAAAATCAGGCTGAGCAGTATGCCTGTTAAAAAAGCGGTCAGCAGCCAAAGCTCAAACATCGCGATGCTCCTCCTGAATGGCTTTGTCTTCTTGGGCGACCCAATGCCAGGCGTTCAGACACCCCAAGACCAGCCCCACGGCTAAAAGTGCCAAGGTCCAGGAATGGTGACCAGGATCCTGTTGATCAAGCCAAAGCCCCAGGGCTGCGCCCAGCAAAGTTGGCACCACAACCGACCAGCCAATCATCCCAATCATGCCCAAACCCAACCAGACTTCGGAATTGCTTTTTCGGCGTGCCTTGAGTTTGCGTTCGGCTTTGGCGCTGATCTGACGGCTGAGGCTGGACTGAGAAGGTTGTTTTTTTTCAGTCATGGTGAAACTTTGCCAGGTGACGGATTAAATTGCTTTCGATTTTCGCCATCACAGAGCGAATACTCTGCTCACGTGCATTCAGGTTGAGAAATTCGGTCTCGACAATTTGATACAATTCTTCGAGATTTCTGCCACCTGCAGCATTGCGCACAGAAATGACAACCTCAGGGCCTGTTTTTACGAGAATCCCCTCATCAATGGCCACGAAAACCTCACCTTCTGCTTGATTTTCATAGCTCAGAATGCCAGGCACAAGCGCGGCCACACAATCCAGGCGTTGGGGCAAAATACCAAAGGAGCCAGCCTGGGTTTCGGCCACGATGCGTGAGAGCTGTTGTTTTTCGGCAAAAACTTGAAAGGGCAGCAGAATTTTGAGATTCATAGGCGTTGACGCTTCTCTTTGGCTTCGTCAATTTTGCCGATCATATACAGGGTGCTTTCAGGGTATTCCTGGAATTCATCCTGCAGAATCCGTTCACAACCATCCAAGGCATCCTGGCGGCTGACCAGTCGGCCTTGCAGGCCGCTGAACTGCTCGGTGCTGAAAAAAGGTTGGGTCAAAAAACGCTCCAAACGTCGTGCACGGGCCACAATATTGCGATCTTCTGCTGAAAGCTGTTCAAGCCCCAGCATGGCAATAATATCTTTCAGTTCGGCATATTGTTCAAGCGTGCGCCGAATCTCCTGCGCCAGACGGTAATGGCGCTCTCCCACGATGGCGGGAGTCACCATTTTGGAGTTGGATTGCAGCGGATCAATGGCGGGATAGAGCCCTTCTCCAGCCTGTTTGCGTGAGAGCACGATCGAGGAAGAGAGGTGAGAGAAGGTGTGTACGGCAGCAGGATCCGTGAAATCGTCAGCCGGTACATAAACCGCTTGAATCGACGTGATGGCTCCCGTATGGGTATTGGCAATCCGTTCCTCTAAACGCGAAAGTTCTGTGCCCATGGTGGGTTGATAGCCCATGCGCGAAGGCATTTGTCCCATGAGGCCTGAAACTTCCATTCCAGCTTGAATAAAGCGAAAAATATTGTCAATCAGCAATAAAACATCACGGTGCTCATCATCACGAAAATACTCTGCCATGGTCAGGGCTGCATGGCCGATTCGAAAACGGCTGCCGGGAGGTTCGTTCATCTGGCCAAAGACCATCACCATATTCGAAAGTACCCCAGCGGCTTTCATTTCCCGGTAAAGTTCTTCGCCTTCACGGCAGCGTTCGCCAATGCCGCAGAAAATGCTGACTCCCTGATGGTTGCCGATCATATTGTGAATCATCTCTGTCAGCAAAACGGTTTTACCTACACCTGCCCCCCCAAAAAGACCGGTTTTTCCTCCGCGTTCCAAGGGAACAAGCACATCAATTACCTTGATACCGGTCTCAAAAATTTCAGAGTGGGTTGAGTAATTCGACAGCGGCGGTGGAGCCTGGTGTACCGAACGCCATTGAGGATTTAACAAAGGGGCTTCGCGATCAATGGTATTGCCAAAAACATCAAACATTCGCGAAAGTATTTCGGGTCCAATCGGAGCCTGGAGGGGCCTTCCGGTGTTCAATACCGGCATTCCGCGTGCAAGCCCTTGTGTCGGGGTGAGTGCGATTCCGCGAACATGCGAAGCATCGCTTTGGGCCTGTACTTCAATTTGAATCTGCCCGGCGTGGCCGGCCTGGAGTATGGAATATATTGCAGGCAAAGGACCCTCAAAGTGAATATCGACAACGCTACCTCGCACAGCAACAATATTGCCGGTTGAACGGAATGGTACGGGTTTGTCCATTTTTACTTTCTGAGAATCTCCTCTAAAGAGGGTATCTACAGTTTCTAGTGTATCAGGTATGCTAAAAAAGCGCGTATCGACAGATAGAAAGGGATTTCTTCAGGTGGCTGAAAACGGGCTTTTGGAACTGACGGCTTTAGAGGCTTTGAATCTTATCAGCACTTCTGACTGTATTGGCTGGGGGGTGGCCATGCTGAGTGCAGGCTATGATTCCCCTGCACTGCGTCGTTTGGCGGGCTGCTATAGCCATGAACACCTGGCTGATGTCTTGCCCTGGCTGGAAAAATCAAGGCAGGAGTTGAAGCTTGAACGGCCTGAACTGGGAGCCCTGTTTCGCCCCTATTCGATCTGGCTGGCCCAGCAGATTTTGGGGGGGCAACTTGCGCCTGTGCTGGGTTTGAAGCGTTTGGCGCAACTCAATTACCAGCTCAGAGACTGGGATCCGCTGCTGCGTTTTTTCTGTGAATTGGACGATGCTGCTGATTTTTTACCCCAGGCGCCTGAAGAAGCGGGGTATCTATTCAAGGAATTGGAGTCTCTTTCGCTGATCGAATGCATACTGGAAGAATGCCGGCTGTTTTTGGCTTATTCTGAATTTGAGGCTTTGCCTGAAAGCCTGTTCCGTGAGGTTTTTTGCCCCACCTGTCAAACCCAGGCCTTGCCTGTTTATCGCCCGATGCCTGAACCCCTGTCTGAAAAGCTGAAACGGCTCTGGCAGGGGGTGGGCCGCCCCCGAGAAGCGGTTTGTACACAATGTGGTGCACGTGAGCTCTTGCGTTTGGATAGCCAGGCTGGGCGGCGCTGGTGGCTTGAAAACAGCGGTTCTTTGTCTGAGACAGAGTGAAGGTCTTAAAAAGATGTTTTTCTATTCTCGCGATACAAATTGAAATTTTTATAAAAATTAGCCAGACTTTAAACCAAGCTTTAATTTAAACAGGCCAGATCCTGGCACTTTGCGGCGATATGAAAACTATCATTACCGCGTAGAGGAACCTTGTATGAAAAAGATTTTTGCTTTGGCTTTCACCGCTCTGAGTTTGACAGCCTGCTCTGCCACCCCCTCCCTTTTGCCTGTAGCCTCAGGTTTTCAACCCCCTGCCCTGCGTGCAGCAGCGGCCGCACCCCGTCAGAACCTGAATGAACTCTTGCCCCTGCTCAAACAGATTTTTAAGAATGAATTGGCCGATGGCCTGCAAGCGGGGCAACCCAGCCCCGATATCAACCAAATTCTTGAACAGAAAGGGCCTGAGGCCTTTAAACTGCTCGCTGTGGATGCCTCGGCCCGCAAAGCGCTCTATCCCTATGCCGATCAAATGGTGATCAATGAATTCAATAAGCCCTCTCCCAGTGACAATGTCCCCCCGCTGAGTGCCCAAGAATTGCAGGCGCTTTTGCCGCGTCTGCAATCGGGAGATGTGATCCTCTGTGGCAATGATCAGTCTTTTGTGCATGGCATTCTCTATCTCGGTCGCGGAGAAATCGTGCATTCCCTGGCGACTCAGCCTGATATGCATGACCGTTTCCGCGGTGTGGTCAAAGAGAGCCTGGCGACCTATATTGCCCGCAGCCCCCGCGATACCTTTGTGATTTTGCGTGCCAAGGGCCAAAGTGCCGCCAATTTTACACCCGCCCTGAATTTTGCCATCAAACAGGTGGGCAAACAGTATGACAGCCTCTTTCTCTACCAGACCGATGAGCGCTTTTACTGTACAGAACTGGTCTGGTCAGCGCTGCGCCAGATCGCCCGTCCCCCGCGTGTCATGCCCCATCTTGTGAAATATGGCTGGGAAATGGTGACGGTAGAAGATTTTATGGATTCACCTGACCTTGAAACGGTTTGGACCCGCAATTATACCCGTCCCCCTGTGGGCAGAATGCACCGCTATTAAACCCAGAAATTTGCGTCAAAGCCCTCTGCCTGTAAACTGAAAGCAGAGGGTTTTTTCAATGCAAAATTGGCAGACATACAGGGCTGAACTTTGTTCGCAACTGAAGCGGCAGGGGATTTCTGAGCCTGTTCTCAGGGTGTGTAGTCACTTACCCCGCCATCTCTTTGCTCCCGAATTAAACCTGGAACAGGCCTATGCTGATCGTGCCATGCCATTGGGGCATGGACAGACCATTTCTCAACCTTCCTTGGTGGCCCGCATGACAGAGTTGCTTGAATTGAGTGGGCAGGAAAGGGTTTTAGAAATAGGCACGGGTTCAGGATATCAAACGGCTTTTCTTGCGTATTTGGCCCGTGAGGTCTTTACCCTGGAACGTATTTCTGAGCTTTCCTATCAGGCGGCGAAACTTCTCCTGGAACAGGGCCTGCGCAATATTCATTTCAAAATCGGCGATGGTTATCTAGGCTGGGCAGAACAGGCCCCTTTTGACCGGATTTTACTGACGGCTGCTCCCCCCCAACTTCCTGAAGCCTTGCTCGGGCAACTGGCAGAGGGCGGTTTGCTTGTAGGGCCTGTTGGACCTCAGTATGAGGTTCAAAAGCTGCTGCGTGTGCGCCGCAGGGCTCAGAAATTGGAATATGAAAGCTGCGGCGATGTGGTTTTCGTGCCGATGCTCAAGGGGCTTTGAACCTAAGCGCTAAAATCATCCAAGGCGGCAGCCCGCAAATGGGCATGGTTTTTCTTTTCCTGAGCAGCGGCAAGGGCCATTTGCGTGAGCGGGTGGTCAAAACGTTTTAAGACCTGAGCGGCCTGGGTGCTGACATGTTCATCCGGATCATTCAGGCATTCGATCAAGGCCGGAACAGCTTCGTTGTCGCCAAGTTTGCCCAAGGCTTTGACGGCCAGATAACGAATATCTGCTTCTGTGTCGCGCAGGGCCTGGATTAAAGCCGACTTTGCTTCTGGGGCCCCAATTTCGCCCAAGGCCCGGGTCGCCAGAAAGCGCAGTTCTGCATCCGTTTCCTGTAAGGTTTGAATCAGAGAGGGGACGGCCTGGCGATCGCGCATTTCACCCAAGGCATTGATAATTTGGGCCCGGTGTACGAAATCGGGCTCCTGCAGTTTATTCAGCATGGCTGAAACAGCAGGGCCGTTGATCATGCCCAGGGCTTTGGCCACGTGGCTGCGCACTTCCTGTTCAGGAGCACTCAGGGTTTGCAGCAGTTCAGGAATGGCCTCTTGGGCACCCAATCTTCCCAAAGCCAAGGCCGCAGCAGAGCGCAATTCAGAAACAGGAGCCTGTAGTGCCTGTTTCAAAGCCGGAATGGCCTGAGGGCTGGCCAATTGGCCCAGGGCCTGTGCGGCTTCTGTGCTCAATTCAGGGAGGGGGGATTGAAGTTCAGCAAGCAGGCCATCCAAGGCCAGGGGATCTTTGAGAATACCCAGGGCATGAATGATTTGTTTTTTGACTTCAAGTACGCTTGAGGGCAGTTTTTCAATCAGGAGCGGCACGATCGGTGTATAACGGAGTTTCTCAAAGATCTCGATAATCCGTACGCAGACTTCAGCCGGTTGGTTTTCTAAGGCTTTTTCGAGTTCAGGCAAGGCTTTTTCGCCAATTTTAAGCAGGGCCTCCATGGCGGCCGCATGAATCCAGAAATGTGGGCTTTGCAGCGCTTTGAACAGAGTGGGAATGGCTTCCTGATCGAGTTTGACCAAGGCTTGAGCTGCGGCTGTGCGCACATGGGGTTCAGGATCTCCCAGGGCTTCACCCAAGAGGTGAAGGCTTTCGGTTGCCTTGAGTTCACCCAGGGCCGTAACGGCTTGGGCTCTTACCCATTCACTGTCACTTAAGGTTTCAACCAGGGCTGAGACCACGCTGGGTTGTCCTGAACGCCCCAATCCCTGAACAGCCCAGGAGCGCACCTCGGTATCGTCATCCTGGAGGGCTTCAATCAAGGCTGAAACTGCGACAGGAAAGTGGGATATTCTGCCCAGCGCCTTTACTGCTTCGCGGCGAACGGTGGTTTCTGGATCGTGAAGGGCCTCACACAGGGCAGGCAGAGCGGGTTCTCTTGCGATTTTTCCCAAAGCTTGTGCGGCTTTCAGGCGAACACCGGCTTCGGGTGAACTCAGGGCATTTTTTAAAGCGGGGATACTTTGTTCTTCTCCCATTTCGCCCAGTGCTTCAGCTGCTTTTTCACGAATTTCGGCATTGCGATCCATCAGGGCGCTGTGTAGGAAGGGAAGGGCAGCACTGCCCATTTTTGCCAAGAGATCGACAGCGTATTTGCGTTCGCCTGCAGAACCCTCCCTGAGTTGTTGTGCCAGGTACTCAAGATCTTCTACCATCTGCTATTCCCCCACGGATACACAATCATTTCGTAGTATTATCGCACAGGGACTTTCTAAAAAACTATTTTTGACTGGGATGATTTTTCAATTCGGTGCTGTAAAGGGTTTCAAACTGCAGGCGGGCAGAAACTCCGAAATGATCAGAGAGAAAATAGCCTTCAATCGGCTTGTTGTGCGTGACCTGGGCTTCAATCAAGCTGGTTTTATAGGTGTTCTGTTTGAGCACATGAATATAATCCAAACGGGTACCTTGCGTTTTGCCCTTTTTATAGAGATTGGAAGGGTCTGAGGTATAGCCGGGATCCTGTGGGTGAAGGGTGCGCCAGACATCGATCAAAGGCAAGCGGCGATTCAGATCCAGATATTCGGGATAATCGGGAATCATATTGAAATCACCGGTAATCACAGTGGGATAGGGAGAATTGTTTTGAGCAATAAATTCTTGAAGGACTTTATTGTCTTCATTGATACGAATTTTTTCAGCCACTGGCTTGTTTTCTGCCTGGTAGTGGGTGGTGTAAACGTCAATCGCGCCCAGACTGGGGTGGTCGATACGGGTAAAAAGCACGCCTTTGCGAGCCAAACAATCGGCGACGGTGCAGTTGCCAAATTGGCGGAAATCGTTGCGGATGATCGGATATTTAGACAGCACGTAGAGCCCGCTGCCCAATTTCAGCCCACTGTTGTTCCAGCGCAGATGATAGGGAAAACGTGTACTTTTGCGAAGTACTTCGATATCGTTTGAGAAGGTTTCCTGAAGCGTGACCACGTCATAGTCGTTCAGGGTCTGGCCCAAACGTTCAAAACGAGCTTTGCGGTCTTTGACCAGAATGCTGGGCAGGCCCCAAACATTGAGAGTTAAAATTTTGAGCTCGCCTTTGCTGTCTTTGAGCTGGGCGGGCACAGGTGTCATGGGGGTCGCTGCGCTGGGGGTTGGAGAAGGTTGGGCCAGAGCAGGATCTGCAGGAAGATTATAGGCGCTGTTGCCCGAGGCTACATCGGGAGGCAGACTGGCGTCATAATTATTGCTGGTATAGGTATTTTGGGGGGTTGTGTTATAAGCATTGGGATCGGTATAGCTGTTGGTGGCATAGGCATTGGGGTCGGTATAGCTTCCTGTGCTGGCAAAACCATAGCTGCTATCGGTGGGATAGGCACCACTGGTTTGAGCTGAACCATAGGGGTTGATTTGGGAGTTTAGGCCCTGTTGACCGTAAAAAGCACCAGCCACCATCGGGGACTGACCACAGGCGGTCAGTAAGCCCAGCAGGCCCAGCGCTAATAATTTTTTTATAATCACAGTTTTACCCAAATATAACCTTCTTTACGGATTATATGGGTTTTCGATCTAAAACTTGCCTCTTGAGGTCTAAAAAATTTAGAATATTTGGACAATAGACTATTTCTGGAAAAGTTTCTCCATGCTATTTGAACAACCCTTTGTGATCCCTGCTATCGCAATCTTTGTCTTGTCTCTTCCTTTGATCTTTGGGCTTGTTCAGCCCAATCGATACTTTGGCTTTCGCAATGCAAACACCCTGTCGAATCCTGAAATATGGTTTAAAGTCAACCGTATGACAGGTTTTGGTTTGAGCTTTGCGAGCTATTCCAGCCGAAACGTTTCCTGAAAAGGGAGTGTCTGCTGTTTCAGTGGATTAAGCTCCGAGTGTCAAAAAGTTAGAGTTGATAACCCGGTTTGCCCTCAAATTCGTAGAGATGTTCGGTTTTGATCCAATTCAGCCCAGAATTTAAAATTTTATCAAGCAAATGGATCACTTCTTGATGTTGGATCGGCCTGCGATTTTTGCTGAGAAAACGGCAACGCCAAAGATCCGTGTATTCAATTTCTGATTGTGGCTTGGGCCAGATTTGGGTTTCACGGTTGCTGAGCAAAACCAATTCAGAATGGGGTCTGGCCAGCGCTTCCAGTTTTTTGCGCAGCGTATCGGGCTCTTGTGAGGGCCCATTCAGAAAGATATCCACACCCACCAAATCCTTATGTAGCACAGGGCGTTGCATGGGCGGAGAGAGCGTGATCGGGCTGTGGTTTTGATAGCGAACAGCTTTGAGATGCATGGGTTCCTGGCCGAGTCGGTCGATAACTGCTTGTGCGAAACTGGCGGTTCCCACGCGGGATTTGCTGCCCGCATGCCAGATATCGTAAGTATGAATGCCTTCTTCAATGGTTTTGAGCCAGGCATTGTGCACCCATTCGGCGACATCTGCCTGTTCCAGATGGCGCAGCATCATCACTGCAGCCAGGATCATGCCCGAAGGATTGGCCTGATCGCGCCCTGCTTTTCCCGGTACTGAACCGTGAAAGGTTTCAAACATCGCACAGTCTTCACCCAAATTGGCAGAGCCTGCCAAACCAATTGAACCCGCCAATTGGGCAGTCATATCGGTGAGCAGATCGCCATAAAGATTGGGGGCCACAATGATATCAAACTGTTCAGGATTTTCTGCCAGACGGGCCACACCAATGTCTACGACCCAATGTTCATTTTCAAGATCGGGGTATTCGCGCGCGATTTTACGGAAAATCTGGTGAAACAGGCCATCGGTCATTTTCATAATATGGTCGCGGGTAAAACAGCTAACTTTTTGGCGAAAATGCGTGCGTGCGTATTCAAAGGCATAGCGGATAATTTTCTCACTGCCGGTATGGCTGATCAGGCGCGTACATTGGGTCACATCGGGGCTCAGCCGATGTTCCAGTCCGGCATAGAGATCTTCTTCATTTTCGCGGATAATCACGACATTCATAGCCGGGTGGCGGGTTTGAACATAGGGAAAATAAGATACGCAGGGGCGGATATTGGCGTATAGACCCAATTTCTTGCGAATAATCACGTTGGGGCTGCGAAAGCGACAATCCGGGGGGGTACTGACAGGTGCTTTCAAGAGCACGCGTGTGCGTCGGATCGAATCCCAGGCCTTGGGGGTGATACCTGATTTATAACCCGCAGCATAGGCTTGAGAGCCCATAATCACTGGCTGCACTTCAATCCGTGCGCCTGCTGCCTTGAGAATTTTCAGTGTGGCTTTGGTGATCTCAGGGCCGACGCCGTCCCCGTGGGCAACACTGATCAAACGCTTGGTCTCCATCGTTTTTCTTTCTTGCTTTGCTGCTTTCAGTATAGCGTATCGTTTGACACTCCCTTCCCTCAAGGAAAGGGATTCTCAAGCTACGCTTGTGGCAACCCACTACGTTAACGCTTGAGGGGTCAGCCCGACCCCAATTTTTATATTTGCTTTTGCAGCAATGTTTCGTGCTGCATTTTCGTCTCTGTCCATTTCCAGACCGCAATGAGGGCAGCGATGTATTCTCACTGCCAGTGATTTTTTAACGGGCTCACCACAACTGGAACAGTTTTGGCTGGTGCCTTTTGGGTCTACCTGAATGACTTCTCTGCCAGCTTCTGCCGCTTTGCAGAGAAGAAGTTCAACAAAAGTTCCCCAGCTTGCATCTGAAATGCTCTTGCTCAAATACTTGTTTTTGACCATGTTGCGGATATTCAGTTTTTCCACACAGAGGGTCTTGAATTTATTTATGTAATAATTTGCTGTTTTGTGCAGAAAATCCAGACGCATATTTTTAATCTGGCGATGGACTCTGGCCAGCTCTTTGAGCGCTTTTTTACGTCGATGAGAGCCTTTTTTTCGCCTTGCTACTTTACGCTGTCTGCGTCTTAAATCTGCCTGTGCTTTGCGATAATACTTCTGATTGGCAATCTGCATCCCTTCTGTATCGGTGCAAAAAGCATTCAGTCCTACATCTAACCCTACCCCTTCAAATTGGGGTTCAGGGTATACTCTGGAGGGCACTTCGTCACAGGAGAAACAAACCCACCAGTCGCCACAGGCATCACGGCGCACAGTCACCGTTTTGATACGGCCTTGAATTTCACGCGAAAGAAACAGCTTAAATATGCCTATACCCTTGATTTTCAGATGCCTCCCCTCCAGCTTCCAACCCGCTTGTTTGAGGGTAAAGGAGTTATAGCGGGCGCGTGAACGGAAGCGGGGGAAACCGGCTTTAACTCCGATTCTTTTTAGCCTGGAAAAAAAGCCCTGAAAAGCTTTGCCTACGCGTTCGACCACATCTTGCAAGACCTGTGAGCCGACCTGTTTAAACTCGGGGAATGCTGCCTTCAGTTCTGGCAATTCATTGCTTTGAGAGTAGGTAGTTAATGTGATACCGCACCGTTTGTAAGCCTGTATACGTTGGTCTAGAGCTGTATTATACAGTTGCTGGCACAAATGTAGCCAATGTTCAGCTTTTTGAATGGTTATTTCGCTAGATATCGCTTTAAATTTATATGTCATACGCATATATACAGTATACTATTTTGAGGGCGCTGTTGCCAGCGCTACACCTTATATCTCCGGCCTGAAGGCCGAAGTTTTACGGTGAGCCCGATAAACAGGATTGTTCACTCAAAAACCTGATAGCTTGCGCAGACTGCATCCCAGCGCTCATCTATTATTTTAGTGTCTTTGCCTTTCTCGCTCAGTCATGTCTGAAAAAGGGGGCGAGCAAACTGAGATCCAAGCTTTGCAAAACATTTCCGGCCTGTGAAATCTGTAGTTTTTCACCCAGAAGCTCTATAAATACCTTTCCTTGACGACTGTTGAGTTCAACCCCTGCATTCAAGTTCTGCAGATCCAATTGGCCCTGGTTGAGAAAAACCAATTGAATAAACGCTTCCGCTAGTTCTTTGTCGAGGTGGGTACGCAGGTATTGAGCCAGTTCGGCCTGCTCTTTTGAATCGAGTTGGATTTGGGCCTGACCACTGAGATCCAGGGCGCTGGCCTGAATCTTGAGCTTTTCATCCAGATCCAGGGCAACTTTGATTTGAAACTGCCCCTGATCAGGTTGAGCCGTGCTTGAAAGTGGCTGATCCCCGCTGCTGCCACGCACTTCGACCCCTTGCAAATGGAGCTTGAAATTGCCATCGCGATCAAATTCAAACCGCACATTCTCGGGTTTTAAGCGCAGCTCTTCGAGGGTCACATAGCGGTTATTCAGAGGCACCTGCAATTGTTCAAGCTTGGGGATGAAATAGAGCCGGTTGCCCACACGGTTCAATTTTGCGTTTTCACTGAGCTGGGAACCGAGCTGCCTGTGAAGGCCTGCTTCGATCAGTTTTAAGATCGGGTCATTGGGCAGCCAGTTTTCACTGAGTTCGAGGTAGGGAAGGCCCTCTGGTGAAATACCGAGTTTGACTTTAAAATCGTCGAGCAGCGTGGAAATGGAAATTTCGTAGCTTTTACTTTGCGGATTGAAACAGGTATTCGTAATCGAGACATAGGGAATATCCTGTTTCTGAAGCAAGCTCAGAGCCTGATCCAGCAGGCTGCGATCAAGGCTTAAATGTCCTGAGATCACGCCTGAAAGGTCATTTCTGCCAGGCTGGTTAAAACCATTGGCGTCTCTGACTTTTAAATTGAGTTCTCCTCTGATTTCGGGGTGAAAGCTGGGCAGTTGAATGCCATGATCCTGGTTTGTTTTGAGAAAGGCTTCCATATCATGCAGGGTAATGCCATCATTTTCGTCCCCCCATTCATCATTTGAGAGCTCTTCAATTTCACCCACTTGTTCAGATAAATAGGCAAACCAGGCGCGCTCAGCACTTGAAAACCGACTGTTTTGACTGGCCAGACGCAGATCTTCACGGGTGACGAAACCGTCATGATCGCTGTCGAGCAGATGCATATGCATGGAAAAAAGCTGATAAGCCCGTGCAGAATTGCCATTTGCACTGCTCACCCAACCGGTTAGGCTTTGTGTGACGGATTCATTTTCAGGGTTTTTGCTTTCTGCGAGAAAGACCTCAAGATCTTTTAAGGTGACGCCATCATTTTCGTCTCCCCATTCGTCATTGCTGTACTCTTCAAGATCGGAGAGATTGACCAAGACACGGTTCAAAAGCGCTTTCTGAGCATCATTGTATTGGGTGGAACGCAAAGCACTCTGAAGCTCTTGTTCCGAGAGCCAGCCGTCTTTGTCGCTGTCGAGGGCTTGAAAATGCTGGCGCAGAAAACTGACCAATACCTCTGGCCCGCGTTGCGGATCAGGGGCTCCGTGACGAATTTGCTCCAGCAGAGGGCCTGTTCCCTGGGTAAGTTTTTGAGCTGTGCCCAGGTTTAAATTGTGCAAGGCCTGATTCAGAGCTGCTTGAAGTTTGTCCTGGCTCATTTCAGAGAGCGGAATAGAGAGCTTTTGCCCGTTTTCAAGCTGCAGTTCCAAACTTCCCTGCATGGGGGAAGTTCCCAAGGCATGGGGAGCAGCCAGATAGTCCTCAATTGAAATCCGCTGGCTGGTTTCGCCGGTTTGAAGCTGTAAATGGCTGTTTTGAATACGGGGACTGTTGGCTGCCTGTGTCAGGGTTTGGCCTGCACGAAAGCTTTCAAGCGTTTGCAAATAGGCAGGTGAAATCGTGTTCATTTTCTTGTCCTCCAGCGATAGTCCCTCATTCTGTGGCTATTATGAGCTGAAACAGGGCAAATTACCTTGAGTCAGATCAAAGAATTGCTGGTATTCTATAGGACGAGGTAATGAACGATGCGTATTGAAATTTGGTCAGATGTGGTCTGCCCTTTTTGTTATATAGGCAAACGCCATCTTGAAGCTGCTTTGGCGGATTTTTCTGCTGCGGAGCCAGTGGAAGTGATTTGGCGCAGTTTTGAATTGGATCCTGATTCTCCCCGTGGCGGAAGCGAAGACACCCTAACGGCCTTAATGCAGAAGTACCGCCAGAGCCGGGAACAAATTCTGCAGATGATGGAGCGTGTGCAAAACATGGGCGCCCAGGTTGGGCTGGATTTGCAACTTCAAAAAACCAAACGGACGAACACCTTGGATGTGCACCGTCTGCTCTATCTGGCAGCCCAGGAAGGGCTTCAGGGGGCGGCGAAAGAACGGTTGCTGCGTGCTTATTTCAGCGAATCTGAGCATTTGGGCGAGACCGAAACCCTGGTGCGTTTGTTGACAGAAGTGGGGCTGGAGCCCGAAGCCATTCGCAAGACCCTGGCAGATCCCCAGGCTTTTTTCAATGAGGTCGATGCCGACCTCTGTGAAGCCCGAAATATAGGCATTACAGGGGTTCCCTTCTTTGTCTTTGATCAGAAATACGCGGTTTCAGGCGCGCAACCCGTGGCCGTTTTCACCCAGATATTGCAAAAGTGTCAGCAGGAGAGCGCTGCTGAGCACGAAATGGCTGCTGAAGTCGGTCTGAGCTGTGGTGAAGAGCGTTGTGAGATCGAGAATCCTTGAAGGGCTGAAGCCAGTTTAAAAAAAACAAGCCCCTGGTATTTTCCAGGGGCTTGCGTTGTTTGTGTTCTAGGCTTCCAGACCGTAATGCGTTAGCATCAGGCGGCGCAATTGTGAAAGCGGCAACATGCCAAAGCTGAGCAGATTGTTGTGAAATTTCAGCAATGAGAAATCGTCGCCTTTGAGTTCTGCAATTTCCTGGCGCATGCGGATAATTTCGCGTTTGCCAAACATATAGCCAATTGCAATGGTTGGGAAAAGTGCGTAACGCTTGACTTCTGCCTCTGCACTGGCTGGATCCAGGCCGACCTTTTCAACCAGCGTTTGTACTGCTGTCTCGTAATCCATCTGGCCCAAATGCAGTTGGGTATCAATGATTACGCGGTAGTCACGCCAAAGTTGGTCCTTGAGCTGAAACAAGCGGGTGTTCAGATCGGTATAGAGCCCTTCGGTATAGAGCATTTCCTCGCAATAGAGGGGCCAGCCCGATGCCAGAAAGGGATCGGGAAAGCTGTTGCGTACCCGTGAAGGGTGTTGGTGGGTTTGCACAAAGAGCAGGTGTTGCCCTGGATAGCCGTGGTGAACGGTGGTCAGGGTCACATCATAGATATTGTGAGAACGCAGATGTTTGTGTTTGTCTTCGTCGCTCAGGCTGTCTTGTACAGGGGTGACCCAGAAATAGCCGGTTTGATGATCTTCAAAGGCGGCAGGAGAAACATAGCCGGAATAGGGCATGATACTGCGCTGGAAAATCGGCGTATCCATCAGCGCCAGGGTCTCTGTTTCCGGCAGGGTGACCAGATTTTCGCTGACGACAAAATCCCGAATCCGTTCAGCCTCGGCTTTATAGGCCTGGAGCAGATTATCAGCTTCAGGGTGTTTGTTTTTCAACTCTTCAACCTGTTCGCGCCAGGTTTTTCCGGGGTTCAGCTCCTGGGCCACTTCGGCGATCAGACGTTCAGTTTCTTTGAGCGCTTCACGGCCAATCTCAAGCACTTCGTCGAGGTGATAGTCGAGTTGGTATTTATTGCGCAAGAGAAAATCAAAATGTTCTTTGCCGCAAGCCAGGCTATCCTGGGCCTGGGGTTCCAGTTCATCGAGAAATTTTTGGTAATGGTGGAGGGCTTTCAGTGCCTGGGTATTGCTTTCAAGCAAATCCTTAAAATAATGGGGTACGGTGCCTGAAAATTGTGGCACGATTTCTTCTAAGAACTGACGCCCGGCCATGACCGAGTCGCGCGCGACACTGATCGAAACCTTTGAAATTTTGCTGGGGTTGCTGCGCAGATTGGCCATGCCCTGTTCAAATAGGCGAGGCATGGCTTTAAGGCGGCCGATAATGGCCAATACCCGGTGATCCAGCGGCAGATTATAGTTGATTTGCAACTGCTGCACCCCATACAGTGCTTCTGTGGGATAGAGAGAAGGGTCGCGTTTCAGATTCTCGCGAACTTCTTCCTCATAAATCTGAGTACTGAGCTGAGATTGCAGAATGGAAAGATCCACCTGATCTTCGCTGGAAAGATGACTTTCTTCAAGGGCTTTCAGTTCTTGTAGAAAAGCTTTTTTTTGCTTGAGAATTTCGGCCCGTTTTTCGGGGCTAAAATCGGCATAATGATAGTCATAGTCATGAATTCCCAGACCGGTGGCATTGACCGGATCGGTTTCATAGAGAAAACGCAGAATTTGTTCTGCCAAAGGCGGGAGTGCTGACTCCGTCATGAAAAATACCTGACCTCTCCTGAACTGGCACCCTGAAATGGACGCTTAAAAATGGGGCAAATTGAGCAGGGATACTCAGATAGAGAGTATAAACCGACTTGCTTTCAAGCGTCTATGAAACAGTGCGTCAAAAGCAGAAGTCTTGTAGGATTGTGAGCAGGGCTTGATCGGGCAAGGGTTGGCGATTGGGCAGATTGAGCAGGGTTCCTGCAAAACTGTTATGCAGTTGGTGTTTGAGGTATTTGAGGCCATCGTGAATAATCTGAGCGTGGTCAAAAGCAAGATCCGGCAAAGCGGAAATCGGATACCATTTTGCCGCGAGGGCATCATCCTGGCCTTTGACTTGGGGGCGCTCTGTGGTAAAGGCCATATACGCAACCGTCAGGGTGCGTCCCCGTGGATCGCGTCCGGGATCGCCATAGGTTCCCAGAACTGCCAAATCTCCTACTTCAAGCCCTGTTTCTTCCTGTAATTCTCTGCGGGCTGAGGCTTCCAGGGTTTCTTCTGCTTCAATAAACCCACCGGGCAAGGCCCAAGTACCCGCAAAGGGATCTTTGCCTCTTTGAATCAGGAGCAAAGAAAGCTGGCGGGCTGTCCAATCAAAAATCAGAAGATCCACAGTGACCGAGGGGCGAAAATATTCAGGCATGGCAGGCCTCGTGTTTTAGTGTAAATTATACATTTAATAATATCAGGGGATTTTTAAGAATGCAAGTTCCTCTTAAAAAAAAGGTTCTTCGCTGAATTCTTCGAGGTCTTCACTGCCGCTGTGAACCAGTTGTTTTACACTCTGTTCGGCTTCCTGAAGCTGGGTTTCGCACTGGCTGATCAGGGCCTGGCCTTTTTCAAAGGCCGCAATCGCGTCGGCCAGGGGAATTTCCCCTTCCAGTTTCTGAACCAGTTTTTCCAGTTCTGCCAGCGATTCTTCAAAAACAGGTTTCTTTTTGGTCATGGGTTCTTTCTCAATTCTCTTCGTTTAATGCCAATTGGCCCGTGCGCACACCTTGGGCGAAGATCAGACGCACGGGGCCAGATTTGAGGGCCTCAGCCCGCGTGATGGGTTGATTTTGCTGTTCGACCATGACAAAGCCTCTTTCCAGCACCTGTCGGGGGTCGAGCCCTTGCAGTCGGCTTTTCAGAAGCTCCAGGGCCTGTCTTTTGGCTTGAAGCTGGTGGGTATAGGCCTGGGCGAGCAGCGTTTGCTGACGCTTCAGCGCTTCCTGGTGGGGGCTTAAAAGCAATTCAGGTTTGCGCAGGATATAGTGCTGCTTTAAACTTTCCAGCCGGTGGCGTTGGATTTGAACGCGTCGCAATAATTGGGTCGCCAGCTTGTCTTGATAATAATAAAGCTGGCCCAGCATTTCTTCGCGGTTGGGAATGAGCAGTTCAGCGGCGGCTGAAGGGGTTGCTGCCCGACTGTCAGCGACAAAATCGGCGATCGTAAAGTCGATCTCATGCCCCACGGCTGAAACTATCGGAATCCGTGAGGCAAAAATGGCCCGTGCCAGTTCTTCCTCATTAAAGGCCCAGAGATCTTCGAGCGAACCTCCACCCCGTCCGAGCAGAATCACATCCACGCCCCCGTGGCGGTTGAGATCACGAATGGCTTGGGCCAGATCGGCTGCGGCTCCCTCACCCTGTACCTGGGCCGGACGCAGCAGCAGCGGGATGGTGGGATTGCGGCGGCGGGCCACTGAGAGAATATCCCGCAGGGCTGCGCCAGTGGGGGAGGTAATCACGCCGACCCGGCCAGGATAGGTGGGCAGGGGCAATTTATGGGCTTCATCAAAGAGCCCGGCTTCCCAGAGTTCACGTTTGAGGGCTTCAAAACGGGCCTGTAAATCGCCTTTGCCCGCCTTGTGCATTTCGAGCACATTGAATTGGTAGCGCCCGGTTTTTTCATAAAGAGTAACCGTGCCTGTGCAAACCACCTGCAGGCCGTCTTCAAGGGCAAAGGGCAGGTTGATGGCACGCGATTTCCACATCACGGCTGCAAGTTGGGCAAAGGAATCCTTGAGTGTGAAATAGGCATGGCCTGAGTAATGGGGGCGAAAATTGGAGACTTCGCCCTCTACCCTTACAGGGTAAGGGAAAGACGCTTCAAGCGCTTCTTTGATGGCGCGGGTCAGGGTGGTGACAGAGACGGGTTGGCTGGACATAAAAACATTGAACCATAACCGGGCTATTTGTTGCCAAGCTCACAATTCAGAAGTTAGACTGACAGAAGCGTGAAAAGTGCATTGTAAGCGGAAGAAGGTAATTTTCAAATGGCAACTCTGGAAAAAGAATTTTCCAAGGAAGTGGTCAAGCGTGATACCCTTGACAGTCTCAAGATTCTGCGAGGACTTTCCGATGACCAGTTTCAATCCCTGATTCGTTTTTTTATGAGCATGCTGACACAGAGTGATGAAGAACGGGAAGAGCGGCTCGACAGCATGGTGTATATCAAGATGTTGTCAGAACCTGAATTTGAAACCCTGATCAAGAATATGGAGCGTTTTCAGGCGCTCGATTAGACCTGAAAAATATTTTTTTCAGCCCAGGAAATTTTCCTGGGCTGGTTTCTTTTTTTGTATTCTGAATGTAAAACCTGTGAGGAGAGAATGGGGATGTTTGACGCCATCACTGTTTCTGAAACGGTACTTAAGGCCTGCCCTGCTTTGCGTCTGGGGCTTCTGGGAGCAGAGGTTCAGATTGAGGCTTCACCTGAAGCTTTTTGGCAAGAGACTGAATCCCTGCTGGTCGAAAAAGCGGCTTGGGACAATACCTTGATTCACGCCTTGCCTCCCCTCAACGCGGCCCGCAGAGCTTACAAAGCGCTGGGGCAGGATCCCAGCCGTTACCGGCTTTCCGCAGAGGCTTTGCACCGTCGCCTGAGCAAAGGACAGGGGCTTTATCGCATCAACAACTGCGTGGATATTATCAATCGGGTTTCACTTGAAACGGGGTATTCGATCGGGGGCTATGACCTCACAAAAGTTCTGCCTCCGGTTCATCTTGAGCGTGGCCAGCGTGAGATGGTTTACTCCGCCTTGGGGCGCGGTTTATTGAATATCGAGGCTTTGCCTGTACTTTGTGACGCTTTGGGGCCTTTTGGCAATCCCAGCAGCGATTCCGAGCGTACCTGTATTGGGCCAGAAACCCAGCATTTGGGCCTGGTTTTCTTTGATTTTGGCGGACAGGCTGAGCTTGAACCCGCGCTTGCCCTTTGTGCCCGGCTTTTGCAGACCTGGGCCCAGGCCCAAAATCTGCAAACCCGGATTGAGAAACCTCAATTGAACTGAAAGGCTGAAATCTGAGAGCCCATAATCGCGTCTGTAAAGACTTTTTCACCCTTTGCGCTCTCGGCTGCACCTGCGACCACCATCAGCGGCAGCAGGTGCTCTTCGCGCGGGTGGCAGAAACGGCCAGAAGGCGCTTTTGCCCAATCTGCCAGAGCGAGGTTGCGCTCTTCTGCTGAGGCTTGCAGGGTCTGTGTCAGCCAGGCATCAAAGGCCTGAGACTGCTCCATCACGTTTTGTCCAAAGACCCGCAGATTGTGAAAGCTCATGCCACTGCCCAAGAGCAGGACGCCTTCTTCACGCAGCGGCGCCAGGGCTTTGCCAATTTCGAGATGCCGGGCCGGATCCAGACTGGCCAGAAGTGAAATCTGAACCACGGGGATCTGGGCTTCGGGATAGATCAGTTTGAGCGGAATAAAGACCCCATGATCATAGCCCCGTTCTGCATCTATCCGCGCAGGGATGGCCTGGGCCGCCAGATGGGTTTGAATTTTTCCGGCCAGATCTGGCGCTCCCGGGGCGGGATAGCTCAGTTGATAGGTATGCTCGGGAAAACCATAATAATCGTAAAGTAGGGGGGGCTGGGCATGCCCCGTGATCAAGACTTCGGCAGAATTTTCCCAATGGGCTGAAACCACCACGATCGCCTGGGGCACGGGCAGGGTGTGTCTGAGGTTTTTAAGCCAGTCAGCGAGTTTATCCCAACTGTCAGCAGGGCCCCAAGTCCAATCCATAAAGAAGCAGGGGCCGCCTCCATGGGGAATATACAGTGCGGGTTGAACAGACATGGTCGATATCCTTTCTTGAATCTTTTTAAAGGGGTCAGCGTTTTTCAATCGGCAACCAGCGATAGCGTCCCCAACTGATCAGCAAACTGATGCTGCCCAGCAAGAGGGGCATGGCCAAACCTGCCATTTCTCCCCGCATCAGGTGAAAGGCGGCTGCCAGTACCATGACGGTGGTCAGCCCCAGGCCAGCCAAAGGCGTGAGCAGGGGCAAAATACGCGTTGCTGCAGGTAAAATCAAGCCCAAGGCTCCCGCCAGCTCTGAAAGTCCAATCAAGCGTATCAGACCTTCGGGCATTCCAGCCAGAGAGGGCAGGGATTGAACCAAAGTGGCAAGAGGGGTTGTGAGTTTCATGCTTCCAATCATGCCAAATAGCAGGGCCAAGAGAATTTGTCCTGACCAGAGGGCGATATTCAAGGCCAAAAGGCCTTTGCGGGAATTTCGAATCATTGCGGTGCTGTTCATTTCTGATACCTCGTTTTGAACTTGATAATCTGAGTATAAAGGGCGTTAGAATATAAACAAAAGTATGATATTATTATTGAGATTATAATAATTATTTATTGATTTTAGAGAATAAATGAAATTTGAACATTTAAAAACCTTAGCGGCGGTGGTGCAGGCTGGCAGTTTTGCCAAAGCTGCCCATGAGGTCTTGAATGTAACTCAACCTGCAGTGACACGTGCGATTCAAAACCTTGAAGAACACCTGGGTTTTGCGCTTTTTTCGCGCGAAGGCTATCGTCCGGTGCTGACTCCTCAGGGCGAAGCTTTTTATCAAAGGGTTCAACCCCTGCTCAAAGAGATTGAGAACCTGGAAAGTTTCAGCGCCCAAATGGCGACAGGACTGGAGCCTGCCCTGCATCTGGCGGTGGATGGCTATTATCTTTTGCCGCAGATTCTTGCGGCTTTTCATGAAACCAATCGGGAATATCCCTGTACGCAATTGCATATTCATTGTGAATTATTGGGCGGCTCGCTGGAGCGTCTGCTTCAAAAGGACTGCGATCTGGCGATCATGGGCTGGGAGCCGCGATTCGAACGCCGGCGGGATTTGCTCAGCCTGCCAGTGGCCTGTCTTCAGGTTAGCACGATGGTGGCTGCGAATTTTCCTTTGCTGAAACAGGTGGCACCCGTGACTGAGACGGAGCTCGCCCCGTTTATTCAGGTGATTGAACGTACCCACAGCAGCCATGGGAACACTGCCGGCGGTTTTGGCATCAACCCGCTCAGCCAGCATTGGTATGTGAATGACGTGCATACCAAGAAGCAGGTGATTCTTTCAGGGCGCAGTTATGGCATGTTGCCCCATGCTTTGATTGAGCCAGAACTCAAACAGGGATTGTTGCAGCCCTTTGAGCAAATGGAGGGCTACCGCGTGTATGAGGGGGAGATTCGAGCGGTTTGCCTGAAAGACAGACCCATGGGTCCCGTTCTCAGCAAGCTTTGGCAAAAATTGCACCGCTTGCCCAGGCGGCGTGAGCAACTTTAATTTGTTTTTGCAAGTTTCTCTAAGAGCGGGCCCAGGCTGTCGGCACGATAGGAGCCATAATTCCAGCCCCCTCTGACATTGCTGGCATACAACATTACCACTCCCTGGTTGCGGGTGCTTTCAATCTGCCCACCATATTCGCGGTCGGCTATGATTCTCAGAATGGCGACCCAGTTGGCTTCTGGGTGATTCAAGCCTATTGCAGGAGCTTGCCGCAGCGCGGATGCAATTTCAGCGATCTGTTGCTTGTCACGAATCACGAGTGTATGGTCGGTCAGTGAGAGCACGGTATAGGGCTCAATGCGAATTTCTTGAATTTTTTCAAGTGGCATTTGCTCAATAAAACGATGGAATTCACGCGATTCAGGGCTCAATTGACGGAAATAGAATTGACTGAGAATGACGATGCCCAAAAACAGGGCAACTCCACCGACGATGTACTTATTATTGATTTTGGGGTCTTTTTTTGAGTCCTCAGGCATAGACAGAGTTTAACTCAGCTGGCGGGAATTTGAAAGACTGCCTGCAATTGCTTTTCAGTCAGCGATGCTGGTAGGTGTGACATGAACCAATTGCGCAGACGCAGCCCCCGTTTCAGATTGCTGAGTTGCCCGATCTTCCAGGAGGTTTCAACAATTCTGCGTGCACGCGGGATGCGCAGGCTTTCGTAGCGTTGCAAAACCTTGTGCAGATCCTCTGGGTTTTGCGCCAGACTTTCTGCCAGAACCCAGGCACTTTCAAGGGCTTGATTGGCTCCTTGACCCAGATTGGGCGTAGTGGCATGGGCTGCGTCGCCGAGCAGAAAGACGCGGTCTTTGCCATAGTGGTTCAAGGGTACAAAATCACTCAGATCATTGCGCAGAAAGGCTTCGTGGGGAGTGGCCTGAATCAACTCAGAGATCAGGGGGGGGAAAGCGGCAAAGGCCTTGAGCAGTTCACTTTTGAGTGTTTCTGGACTATCTTTTCCCCCTGCAGGGAGCGCCTGGGTCAGATAGAAATAAACTTCTTGAGCTGAAACCGGAGAGAAGCCGGCTCTTAAGCCTGGTTTGTCTCCCCAGAGTTCCATTCCCTTTCCTTGCCAGGGGGCCGGAAGTTGCAGGGGGGCGAGGCCTCGCCAGCAGGTTTGACCGCTGTAACGCAAAGGAATGTCTCCGAATAAGGACTGGCGTACCCTGGAGCGCAGACCATCAGCTCCGATCAAGAGATCTCCCCTGGTTTGGCTGCCGTCTTCAAATTCCAGCACGATTTGATCTTCATCTGTGATAAAACTTTGCAGCCGTTTACCCGTTTGCAGGGTTGTCTTTCTAAGTGCCTGGATTAAAATCTGATGCAGATCTGCGCGCTTGATGGCCAGAGGGCCTGCACCATATCGGCTGCGTAAGTGTGCTGCATTGAAGCCTGAAAGTTGGTGTCCCTGAAGATCTTCAACGCTTGAAAAGGCGAGTTCCTGTCCTGCCTCCTGTACCTTGCGTTTGAGCTCAGGGGAAATGCGATTGAGAATTTCAAGCCCATTGGGCGCCACCCAGAGCCCGGCTCCAACCGCTTTGAGCACGGGCGCGGCTTCAAATATTTCGGCCTCAATCCCAAATTTTTCAAGGGCCAAAGCCATTCCCAGGCCCCCGATTCCAGCACCTGCGATCAAAACTTTCATGGTCAAATCTCCAATCTAGGTCAAATCTACTAGGTCAAGTGTACTAAAATTTTATTTTTAGGTCAAGTATACTAAGTTTATGAAAACCAAAGCAAAAATTTTAGCCCAGACCCTCGTGCTTTTCAATGCCGAAGGCCATGAAAAAGTCACTACCCGCCAAATAGCTCTGGCTTTGGGGATCAGCCAAGGGCATCTCTGTTACCATTTCCCACATAAGCAGGACTTGGTGATGGCGCTTTATCAGCAGTTGGTGGTCGAATTTGATCAAACTTTACGTGCTTTGCAGGTGCGTGAATTCAGTTTTTTGGATGCGTTTCAAAAAACCTACCGAATGCTGGAAATACAATACCGCTATCAGTTTCTGATGCATGATTTTGTCAGTATTATGCGAACGTATCCTGAAATCAAAGCCCATTTCAGGGCTTTGCAGGAAGTTCGCCAGGCCGAATTAAGGCAGATTTTTAAGCTCTTGAATGCCCGTGGCTGGGCTTTGCTGCCCTTAGACAGCCCGGCCTTTAGTCGCCTGGTTGAGCATTATTTTATTGTTGGCAATGCCTGGATGAGCGAAGCCACGATTCTGCGCGATGATGCTGAACCTCAACGCTTGCTGCACTATACTGAGCTTTTGCTGGGTCTCTTGTATCCCTGGCTGACAGCTGAAGGACGTGAGGCTTTTGAGCTGGGGCAGGCACAGTTTATGGCGCGCTTGGCCTTAGAAAAGTCTTAAAACTTTTCGTATTGTTGCCTTTGCATATTCTTGCGCCGGGGGCTTTGAATTTCGTTGGTAAAATTGCTGTAGACCTCAAGGCTGGTAGGGTGTTCTACGGCATAGGAAACCTTGATAATCTGCTTTTCTTGGGGTTTAAGCTCAAGTTCCCAGCGCAATAAATTATTTTTGGTCTGTTCCTGGGCTTTGGGTTGAATATTCAGCACCTGCAGACGAATCTGATCGTGACGGATCAAGGGCAAATGATCCCAGACCATGACTTTGACGGGTTTGCTTTTATAGTTTGAGACTTCAATTTCGTAGCTCATTTCACGGCGTCGGGTATCGCGCATCAGACCGATTAAACTGTTTTGATCGGTTCCTTCACGGCGCTGAACCCGAATATTTTCATCAATGCCGAAATTCAAGCTGGCTTCTTCATTGGGGCGCACCAAGGGAATCTGGCTGGTGCCTGTATAGTCGAGATCGACGTAATTTCGGATTTGGCCTGCCAAAAGGGGTAAATCGCCTGTATTGCGGAAACGGGCGCGCATATAAACCCGGCGGGAAAGTTTGGGAACAACCTGATACTCCGGTTCAAATTTGAAACTGCGGGTGGCAATGGCTACCCGGCGGGCATGGGGAGAACTTTCAATGCTTACCTTTTGCGGAATGGCAAAAATGACAGAAAGCCCTTGGGTTTGAACTTCGCTTTCGGCATAACCGGAGCCGTCGAGATCTTCTTCTGAACTGCTCGTTTCGGCTTCCATGGGAGCCTCATCGCGGAACTGGCTGGCAGGCCCATTCAGCATCTGACGATTCTGTTCAAGGGCGGGCATGCGATCGGTAATTACCCAGGGTTCGAGTAGGGGCACGGCGGCATTTAATTGCGGGGCAGATGTGGAGAGGCTGAGTTCAACATCGTTCCAGCTTTCTCCTGTTTGTTGAACCAAATCTCCGTAATAGGTCAGAGAGAGTTTGCCTGCTTTTTCATCCAGGCGGGCATCATAGGAGGGCGTCCAATGAATGCCTGCGATCAGATAACTCAATTGAAAGTTGATTTCTCCCGCTGTCTTTGCTGTGAAATAAACCACTGCAGCCTGGGTTTTGTTCTGCATACGGCTGGTTTGTTCGGCAAGTTTTTTTTGCACTTCGGCCAGTTTGATTTGCAAAACCTGTTTCTGAGCGTTGACTTGGGTTTCACTTTCTAAAATCCGGCCTTGATTGAGGCTGAGAAAATCCAGCGTTTTTTGCCATTCCGCAGGTTGTGGATAGGCAGTTGATTTGTTTGAGACCTGAGACCAATAGCTGTTGAGCCATTGCTGAGAGCGTTGGTTAAGTTGATGGGTGTTTTCAAGTTTGGCCAGCTTATTTTCCAAATCTTTGAGTTGAACGCGTAATTTCTGTGTTTCGCTGTTTTCCTGGCCGGGGGGCAAAGGCATGAGTTGAACAGTATGGATGGTGATATTGTTGCTGCCCAAGGCTTTGACGTGCAGAGAATCGCCGACGATATTCAGCGGAATATCACTGATACGTAGACGGTAATCGCCAGGCGCTTTGAGGGTGGTTTTTGCTTCTCGGCTGACAATGCCTTGGCCTTGATAGGCCGTGACTTTTTCAATCGGAGAGTGACTGAGCTCCTGTAGGGTTTCTGCCTGAAGGGCAGGTTGCAGGCTCAATGCCAGGATCAGAGACAGACTTAGACGTTTCATAAGGGGGCCTCCAGCTTGAATGAAGTTGCAGATTGATTATAGCGCGGATAGCTTGCAAAGGCAGCCTCTCTCTGTTCATCCCGCTGGATTTCACTTAAGAGAGATACTTGATTCAGTTTTTTTTTTGAAGTTTTCTGAGGGATTAAGGGGAGGGAGCGGAAATGGTTTTGGGCATATAGATGGTATCAATTAACCAGTTATCGTTGACTTTGATAAAGCCCAATTTGATGGGATAGCTCTTGTTATTGTTGTAGAGATCAGCGCCTGCGATGACATTGCGGGTGGTCGCATTCAAACTTGAAAGGGAGCTGAAACCAATAAATTTAAGCGGGAGAGGATAGGGGAATTTGTTGAAGTAGGTATTCCCCATCGCTTTGACCTGATTTGAGTAGACATTGTTATTGCTGAGGGTTTGAGTCAAACCATTCAGATCCTGTTGGTTGACTGCGCTTAAATATGTTTGAATTGTGATGTTTAGTTTGTTCAGTTCGATCGGATCAGGGGGGATACTGGGTTTTGGGGTGGGGGTGGGACGTGGTGTGGATGCAACCTGCGGAACAGAACTGGGCATGGGCAGAACGGTTGGAAATTCTGTGGGTTCTGGGCTGGGGGTGGCTGAAACGGTTGCACTTGGGCTGGGTAGGGGAGACGCTTGAACGGTTGTTGGCAGGGGAGAGGGGGTTGGAGATGGCGTCGGAGAAGGATTGGCAAGGGGTTGTTGTGTCGTTTGACAGGCAGCAAGCAAACAGATCAGTAAAAGATTGAGAGATGAAATGGGTTTCATGGCGGGCAGTTCCTTGAGATTTGAGATGGGCAGCATCGCTTTTACTTTATTATAGCCTGTAAATACGTCTGTATCTGCGCCTTCTGCTTTTCGCTCCACTGCGCAAAGGAAAGATACTGTCTGCTCAGCCCTGTCTGAAGAACGGAATATGCTAGAATACATTGTTCAAAATGACTCCCAAACTGAACAATTACTAAACAGGCACAAGCATCATGACCGATTCAACCCAGGAAAAAATCGCGACCCTTCAGAAATTTCACGACGAGATTCAAAACAGTGAAGCGCAGGCACTGAAAAAGCAACATGCCAAGGGCAAGAAAACGGCCCGTGAACGCCTGGAGCTGCTTTTAGACCCCGGTTCTTTTGTTGAGTTTGATAAGTTTTCCGTGCACCGCTGTGATAATTTTGGCATGGAAGATAAAAAAATTCCGGGCGATGGTGTGATTACTGGTTGGGGAAAAATTCATGGCCGCCCGGTCTATGTTTTTTCGAATGATTTTACAGTTTTTGGGGGGTCTTTGGGAGAAGTTTTTGCAGAAAAAATCTGTAAGATTATGGATCTTGCCGTGCAGAATGGCGCCCCGGTGATTGGCATTAACGATTCAGGCGGCGCCCGTATCCAGGAAGGTGTGGTCAGTCTGGCAGGCTATGCGGATATTTTTTACCGCAATGTCCATACTTCGGGGGTGGTTCCTCAGATCTCTGTGATTATGGGGCCCTGTGCCGGAGGGGCAGTTTACTCTCCGGCACTTACGGATTTTACCTTTATGGTTGAAGGCACCAGCCATATGTTTATTACCGGGCCCGACGTGGTCAAGGCAGTCACGGGTGAAGAAATCACCTTCGAAGCTTTGGGGGGGGCGGATACCCATACCCGCTTGAGTGGTGTTGCCCATTTTGCTTTTCCGGATGAAGCCGAATGTCTTGAAAATGTGCGCTATTTGATGAGTTTTTTGCCGCCCAATAATCTCGACAATGCCCCTGTCTACCCCTGTGCAGATCCCCTCGAGCGTGAAGACGAAGCTTTAAATACCTTTATTCCCGATAATCCCAACAAGCCCTATGATATGCACACCATCATCAACAGCGTGGTGGATGAGGGCGAATTCTTTGAAGTGCAGCCCGCGCATGCAGGCAATTTAATCACCGGCTTTGCCCGTATGGCAGGCAAAACCGTGGGTTTGGTGGCCAATCAGCCCATGGTTTTGGCCGGTACGCTTGATATCGACGCCTCTGTGAAGGGCGCGCGCTTTGTGCGCTTTTGTGATGCTTTCAATATTCCCTTGATTACCTTTGTCGATGTACCCGGCTTTTTACCTGGGCGCGAACAGGAACATGGCGGTATTATCCGGCACGGAGCCAAACTCTTGTATGCCTATGCTGAAGCCAGTGTTCCCAAAATTACTCTGATTACTCGCAAAGCCTATGGTGGAGCCTATGACGTGATGTGCAGCAAGCATTTGCACGCGGATATGAATTTTGCCTGGCCCACGGCTGAAATTGCAGTCATGGGTTCAGATGGGGCTGTTCAGATTATTTTTCGCCGCCAGATTCAAGCGGCAGAAGACCCCCAGGCAGAAGCGCGCAAACTGACCGAGGAATATAAGCAAACCTTTGCCAATCCCTATGTGGCAGCCGGTAGAGGCTATATTGATGACGTGATTTTACCCGCTCAAACCCGCCATACCTTGATTCGTGCGCTGGAGATGAACCATAGCAAGCGCGAGGCCCGCCCCAAACGCAAACATGGAAATATTCCCCTATGAGTCTCAATCTCGAAATTTTGAGGGGGCAACCCAGCGATCTAGAACTGGCGGCTTTGGCTGCCGCTTGCGTCGTGCTTGAGCGTCAGCTTCAGGCCCTTGATTCAGCCGCGCCTGAAGCTGAAGTGCCTGCTTGGCAGCTTTCTGCCCGTTTGAATACCACAGCGCTTCGTGGCTGGCCTTTGGTGGGTTCTGCCTGGGAGCGCAGCGAACGCTTGTCTCAACCATGGCACGTTTAGATTCCTCGCCTGCTCTGGGTGAGGAACCCCTGAGTGGGGGCCAGCGCCGTTCCGAAATTGCGGGCATTCTGCTGCAGAATGGCTGGGATGTTTTGGTGCAGCGCCTGGGGCTGTTTGAGTTTTTGCCTGGGGGTTGGCGGCGCAAACTTTTGGTGACCAGTGTGCTTTCTGACAGCGATGCTGACTCCGATAAGCCCCCGCCCTTGCCTGTTCCTCAAGCGGTACGCCAGACCCTTGAACAATTGGGGCCCACGTTTATCAAATTGGGGCAGGTGCTCAGTACCCGTGCTGATTTATTGCCTGAAGAGTATATTCTGGAACTGAAAAAACTGCAACAGAATGTGCCGCCTGTTCCCTGGCCCCAGATTGAGCAGGTGATTCTTGAAGAGTGGAACAGCAAGCAGTATTTGATTGCCAGTGGCGATCCTGCCCATGAAATCCGGCATGCCCGCAAAGTCGAGGATATCTTTCACTCCTTTCAAACCACGCCGATTGCCGCTGGCTCATTGGGGCAGGCTTATAAGGCCTCTATTCTGGAGGCTGATCTAGAAAAAGAAGTGATTGTCAAAGTGCAGCGTCCTGGCATTTTGCCTGTGGTTGAAGCGGATATTCGCATTCTCAAAGATCTGGTGGGCTTGATTGAGCGTACGCGTTGGGGCAAGAACTATAATTTCATGGACATGGTCAATGAATTTGCTTCGGTGATTCGCAATGAACTGGATTTCTTTCAAGAGGCCTCCAATACTGAAATTATTGGCCAGAATCTGCGTAAGTTTTACAAGCAGAATGAAGTTCAAACCCCGCATATTTATTGGGAATATTGCAGTTTGCGCATGTTGGCAATGGAGTTTATTGAAGGCGAAAATATTGAGCTTTTTTTCGCCAACCGGGCTGAAAATCTCCTGGCCATGCAACAGCAGGAAGAAACTGAGCTTTCAGCGCTGGATAAAGAGCGCAAACACCTTTCGCGGATTATTACCAATAGTTTTTTACACCAGATCTTTATCGATGGCTTTTTTCATGCCGATCCCCACCCGGGCAATCTGCTGCTGGTTTTTGACCCCAAACTGGGGCATATGCGCTTGGTTTTGCTCGATTTTGGCATGGTGGGTCGGGTCGACCCCCGTTCTCGCACGATTCTGATTGATTTTCTGTTGGCAATTATTAAGTTTGATTCACGTCGGGCCACTGAGCGGATCATGGAGTTTGGCAAGGCTCCCCCTGATATCAACCGCCAGCAGTTTGCCCAGGATCTTGACCATATTCTCAGATCCACACTGGGCCGCCCTCTGCGAGAGGTGCGTGTCGGCAAGATTTTGCAGGATATTCTGGATATGACCATGCACTACCATATCCAATTGCCAGGCATTTTTATTACGCTTTTGCGGGTCTTAATCACGACCGAGGGGATTTGTCGCCAGCTCGACCGCGACTATATTCTGATTCAGGCTGCTGAGCCCTTTGTGGTGCAGGCGATTAAAAACCAGTTTCTGCAGACCTTTACCGTGCGCGATATGGCACGGGTGGGGTTGGAACTCAGTTCCCTGCTGACTTCTTTGCCCCGCCAACTGGATGATTTTTTCATCAATCTCAACAGTGGCCGTCTGCAGGTGATCAACGAACACCGCAATTTGGAAGGGCTTGAAAGCTCCCTGCGGCAATTGGGCAATCGGATTGCCGCCGGTTTGCTGGTCTGTGGCCTGAGTGTCAGTTCGGCGATCACTTTGGCGATTCCCAGTGGCCCCAAACTTTTGGGGCTGCCCTTGATCAGTATCGGCATGTTTACGCTTTCAACACTTTTGGGGCTTTGGCTTTTGAATGGCATTAACCGGCGGGTTTAAGTGCTGCTTTGCTGCTGAATTTTAGAAATTTTGCCAAATCAAATCCAGTTCATTCTTCGCCAGCCTATAATAAAGATCTGTGAACCTGCATGAATTAACTCTGTTTGCCTTTGACTGTGAGAATCGCCCATGAATGCACCTTTGCCCTCCAATGAAGCTGAACGTCTTGAAAATCTTTACCATTATCAGATTTTGGATACGCTTGAAGAGCAGGTTTGGAATGACCTCGCTTTGCTGGCTTCTCAAATTTGTCAAACGCCGATTGCTGCCGTTAGTTTTGTCGATCGGGATCGGCAGTGGTTCAAAGCCGTTACGGGTTTGGCAGTGAAAGAAACCTCTCGGGACCTGGCCTTTTGTGCCCATGCGATTCTTCAAAACAGGCCCTTGATTGTTGAAAATGCGCTGGAAGACCCGCGTTTTGCTGAGAATGCCTTGGTCTTAGAGGAGCCTTTGCTGCGATTTTATGCGGGGGCACAGATTGAAAGTAAAGAAGGCTTTATCTTGGGGGCTCTCTGTGTGATTGATAGGGTTTCCCGTGAGTTGACTTCCCAACAGGTTTTCGCTTTACAAGCGCTTTCACGCCAGGTGACAGCTTTGCTCGATTTGCATGTTCGGGCTCGCGAGCTGAAACAGGAAAAAGAACGGGCTGAAAAATTTTCTCAAGCCAAGAGTGAATTCCTTTCTCAAATGAGTCATGAGTTTCGTACGCCTTTAAACGCGATTATTGGTTTCAGTGAACTTTTGCTTGACGAAGCAGACGAAACCAGCCTGCCTCAGAATACCCAAGCGGATATCTCCCAAATTTTGGCTTCGGGCCAGGATTTGCTCTGTATGGTCAACGATTTGCTTGACCTGGCTAAAATTGAAGCCGGTAAAATGAAGGTTTTTATTGAAAAGATAGATTTTCCCCTGTTCTTAAATCGGGTTTGCTCTGCGCTTGCGCCTTTGAAATTAAAAAATGCCAACGAATTGGTGCTTGAACTGCCCGCTGACCTGGCTGAGCTTTCGTTTTATACGGATCAACAAAAATTAAAGCAAATTCTTTTTAATTTATTAGCAAACTCTTTAAAATTCACTAAAAATGGGCGTGTCTGTTTGCGTGTTTCGGCAGATGAAAAGCAAATCTTTTTTTCTGTTCAGGATAATGGCATTGGAATTTCGGCTGAAACAACTGCGAATATATTTGGCGCTTTTTCTCAAGCCGATGAAACGGTGTCTGCTCAATATGGGGGCTCGGGTTTGGGATTGCCCCTGAGTCGCCAGTTTGCACATATTTTGGGGGGAGAAATTTATGTTGAAAGTCAGGTGGGCAAAGGCAGCACCTTTACTTTGTCTTTGCCCTTGAGCGTAGCAGATATTAAACTGCGGCAGTGAAGGGATTCAAGCGCAGCCTCTCTTTGTGAAGTAGCTTGTATTGGCTATTGTATAATACCTTCTGCAAAGTTGAATGTTCTTTTTTTGTTTGAAAGCTGTGTGGAGATCTATCCGCGAAGGAAAACCCTGTCATGCATTCAATCTCATTTGGGTGAGGGAACGAGCTTTTATTTTGATTTGCCAGCTTTTAAGGAGCGTGATGGAATGAGTAGATTAGAAAAAGTGATGCTGGTTGAAGATGATCAGGATATTCAGTTTATTGCAAAAATGATCCTGCAAAAATTAGGGGGGTATCAGGTCGCTGTTTGCGCAAGCGGGAAACAGGCCTTAGCGGAAATACCGGTTTTTCAACCGCAACTTGTGCTCTTGGATATGATGATGCCTGAAATGGATGGGCTCACGGTTCTACGCCATATGCGTGAAAATCCTGAATTTGCGGCTTTACCTGTCGTGTTTATGACCGCCAAAGCACAGGCCCATGAAATTGAAGATTATAAACGGCAGGGGGTACTCGGTGTGATTACCAAGCCTTTTGAACCCTCTCTATTAAAGGGGCAGATTGAAAAAATTTGGAATGGGTTTCAACAGGAATTGGAATGAGCTTTTCAGATCCCGAACTTCAGAATTACTACCGTCGGCGTCTTCAACAACGCATAGAAGGTTTGATGCCGCTTTATCAAACTCTTTTGAGACGGGAAAACGCTCTGCGTTCTCTGTATCAGATTCTGACAGGGCTTCAAAAAGCTGTGGCCTATCCTGAACTTGTAAGTTTAGCGAATCGGGCATTACTGGCTGAGCCCCAAGTTTTGCCAGAGAAAATCCTCGCCGTATTGAACTTTCTGGCATATGCGCCGGGATTAAAAGCAAAATCAGGTACGCAGATTGTGAGCCAGACCCTGCGTGATGTTTTGGCTGTTCTGGAGTCTGTTCAGGCCTTTGAGCATGATTTGGCTCAATTGAGGAGCATTGCCCATGCTTTGTCGGGCTCAGGAGGCACCTACGGGTTTTCGGATATTTCTCAAGCTGCCAAAACCGTTGAACATGCCGCGCCGGATGAAATCAGCAATGCTTTGGGGAATCTGATTCTGGTTTTAAAACGTCATGTGCTGGTTGAAGACCCACTTCCCCAGCACCGTATTCTCTTGGTGCAAAAAGATCCTGATCTCAGGCATTTAATTCAGCACCGTTTACATGCTGAGGGATGGCTTTGCGATCAGGTTTCTACGGCCAGTGAAGTTTGGCTTCAGATTATTCAGACTGCCTATGCTGTGATTATCACGGATTTGGTTCTGCCAGATTTAGACGGTCGCCGTTTGGTTCATGAACTGCGTCTGCGCCCAGAAACCTCTCAGGCCCAAATTATTCTGCTGGCGGGTTCAAGTTCATTTGATGCTGCTGAAACTCCTGAAGTTGATCTGTTTATGCCCAAACCGGTTGATCTAGAGCAATTGGTAAGCAAGATCCGCCAACCCTTGAGTCTTGTGCGTGCTTCTGCAGAGTTTGAACAGATTGAACCTTTGACAGGTTTGCCGACGATGTCTTCTTTTTTGCTTTTCTTGCGCAAGCAGCGTCCAGAGCGGGGAGCTTTTGCTTTATTTCAAGGGTCGGGTCTTTCAGCAGAGCAGGTGCAGCTCTGGGTAAAAATGCTCAGAGCTGAAATCTTGCCCCAGGATTTTCCTGTGGGTTTGGCCGGGCCCTCTGTTTTATTGTTTCGAAAAGCAGTCAGTTCTGAGCAGTTGTTGATTTTTATTCAGTCTTTTCAAAAGAGCCTGATTTCTGTTGCGTCTGAGTTTCAGATCCCCTCTTTGATCAAGGTCGCCTTGGCTGAATTTACGCGTGAAGATCCTGAAATTCAACTGATTAAACTTCAGGAACAATTCAATCAGAAAGCCTTGGAAATTTCTCCTGGGGTCTTTATGCGGGCGGAAACAGGTTTGCCTAAAAAGACAGTCAAACGTATTCTTCTGGCCGATGATGATCCTTTAATTGCCTCGATTCTGCGTTTTCGAATTGAACAGGAAGGCTATGCCTTTGCAGAGGTTTCGGATGGCGATCAGGTCTTGCCCGCGCTGCAAAAATCTCTGCCAGATTTGCTGATTTTGGATCTCAAAATGCCAGGCAAAGATGGTTTCAGTGTTTTGAAAGACCTGCGCCAGCAGTATTCTGCTGAGCAATTGCCCGTGATGATTTTGACTGCCTTGGGCAATGAATCCCATGTGGTTCAGGGGTTAAAGGGAGGGGCCAATGACTTTATGACCAAACCCTTTTCGCCAGAAGAGCTGATCAGCAGAATGCAACGTTATTTGGCCTGAGTTTCAGACTTTTTTTGAAAACCTTTGCGTTCCATTTTTCCCCACTGGCCTTGGATGCCCAGCAGGGTTTTCAGGGTGCCTTTAAAACGCCAGTAGGAAGACAGTTGGCGAAAGCCAAAATTTTCAGCCAGCGAGATATAAAGCAGTTCTGCGATATCCCACAGGCTTCGGTAGCGATAAAAGATAAACTCTTCGAGAAACAGAGCCATGAAAGAGATCAGTAGACCATATAAAAAAGCCAGGCTGAAAAAAGCGAGCATATACTCCAAGGAAAGTTTTCCCAGCAAGGCTGAAATCAAAAAGAAAAAATAACCGCAGAATTCGAGCAGAATGCCCCAGGTTTCTAATATGAAAAAATAGGGAAAGACCAGCCATCCCAATATTCCATAGCGCTTCTGAAAGAGAAAAACTTTGTGTTTGAACATGACTTCAGTCAGACCTCTTTGCCACCGTTCGCGTTGGCGACTGAGCATTTTCAAGTCTTCAGGGCATTCTGTCCAGGCCACAGGGTCGGGAACAAACGAAATCCGGTAGGGTATTTTTTCTTCGCGGCAGTGGCGGTGCATGCGCACCACCAGTTCCATATCTTCACCCACCGTTTGGGTATCATAGCCCCCCACTTCAATTGCCATTGAACGTTTAAACAGTCCAAACGCTCCGGAAATAATCAAGAGTGCGTTGAGGGTATCCCACCCCACCCTTGCCACGAGAAAGGCGCGTAAATATTCAAGCACCTGAATGCGGGCCCAAAAATTATGCGGCAAAACGATTTTCTTGACTTTGCCTTTTTCTACTTCACAGTCATTGATGATGCGGATAATTCCTCCGGCTGCGACGGTGCTGAAATCTTCAAGAAAGGGCCTGACAATTCTCAAGAGCGCGTCTCTTTCAATTAATGTATCGGCATCAATCGCACAAAAAAGTGGATGGTGACAAAAATTTAAACCCACGTTCAGGGCGTCGGCTTTGCCGCCATTCTCTTTGTCAATCACCCAGAGCAGGGGGTAATTCCGACTTTTATAGACCTGTTTGACAGGCTGGGTCACGAGATCGGCCATGGGTACCACGGCAACGGGATGTAAATCAAAGGCCTGTTTGAGTATTTCTAAGGTTTGATCTTTGGAGCCATCGTTAATGAGTAAAATTTCGTATTCTGGATATTCCAGATTCAGCAGGGCGTGAATGGCCTCGACACAAGTGGCAGCTTCATTATAGGCTGGCGCAATAATGCTGATCGAGGGGATATGGGTCATACTCAACAATTCCTGAGTCTGTATCAATTGGAGTTGGTGACGGTAATCTTTGAGTTTAAAAAAGGCCAGGATACAGGTCATCAGATAGGTTGAATTGAGCAGAAAAAAATAGAGCAGAACCAGGGTGTTCAAACAATAAAGGATCACGCTGTAAATTTTCATTCAGAGAGTTTCAAGGGTTTGTTTGGCGATTTCTGCCGCAGGCGAGCCAGAAAGGGAGATGGTTTTCAGGCGTTCTTCCTGGCCCGTGTTTTTGAGGGCCAGGGCTGCCTGCCGGGTGACCCAAGGGGAGGCATCTTCCAAGGCCCTGACAAAGAGTTCACTGTGCTGCACCTTGTTGAGGCTTGCCAGGGTACGCAGGGCGTAGGCCCTGATTGCGAATTGCGGCGATTGCGCGAAGGGCAGAATTTGCTCGGAAACATCTTCAGGGCTGAGTTTTTCAATCAGATTGAGGGCGGGCACGATAATATCGAGGTGCTCTTCCTGTTTGAGAATTTCCAAGGCCAGGGAGATGCTTTGTAAATCATGGAGATACAAAAGGGTCTTGGCCGCAATGATGCGGATTCTTATGTTTTCTGCGGGATTTGAAAAGAGCGCTCTCAGGTCGGGGGCCAGGGAGAGGCCCTTGCGCGCCAATAAGGAGGCGATATAGACAGCTGAAAGATTTTCAAGTTTTTTCAGGCTTTTGATCAGGGGCTGAAGTATGTCGGGGTGCTGGGGTTGACTGAGGATTTGAAAACAGATCAGCACCACCACAGGGGATGGATCCTCAAGACCTTGCAAGAGTTCAGGAACAAAGCGCTGCTCCTGAAAGAGCGCAGCCAGTTTGAGAGCCCGGGCCCGAACATAAATCTGGCGATCTTGAAACTGAGCCTTTAAATCTTGCAGGTAGGGTTCAGCCAAGAGGCCCAAGCTCTCTTTTGCCTGGCCTTTTAAGCGTTGATGGTATTGGTAAAGTAGATCGAGAAAGATCTTTTCTGAATGTCGGGAGACCTGTTTCCAAATCGCTTGGGCGGGCAAATTCTGAAACAGAAAAGCTGTCAGTAAAGGTTGAATTTGCTTTGAAAAGGCTTGCTCTCGCTGGGTTTGCAGGTTTTGTTTGAGGTGTGTAAACACAGCCAGCAGGCTTAAGAATAAACATCCACAGATTAAGCCGAGACTGATCAGGAGCAAGATCCCCAAAAGAGGACGCCCTTTCAATACGGTAAAATAGTGTCTAAAGACCCCCCCTTGTGTCATATGCTTGAAGAGAAAAAGAAGCGAAGGGGAATCTGTCTCAAAGGCGTTCAAAAGGATGATGAAAGGCAAGGTTTTCACTCTCGCTTGAATAGGTTTTTTCATGGTAACCGATTTTTCGCCTGAAATACAAAATTTGCTGGAGCAGGCCTGGGCTTTGCAGCAGACGGGGCAGTCAGAACAAGCTGATCTGCTTTATCAGCAGGCTTTGGAAAATCCTTTGCCCCCTGAACCCCGTCAGTTTGCTCTGCAGCAGCGAGGTTTGCTGGCGCAGCTCAAGGGGCAGTTTTCTCAGGCCGAACACTTCTTGTTACAGGCCCTTGAATTGGGCAAAAATGCCGATCTTTTGAATATTTTAGGGGCTGCTCTGCGCTCTCAGGCAAAAACCAGTGAAGCCCTTGCCTGTTTTCATGCGGCGCTTGAAATAGAACCCGAGCACTTTGCTGTTTTGAATAATTTAGGCAATCTGTATCAAAAATTGGGCAACTGGCTTTCAGCTTTTCAGCTCTTGCTCAGAGCCTGGGAACTGCGTCCTGAGCTTGAAAGTCTGGAACAGAACCTGGCTGCTTTGTTGAACCGTTGGCTGCTTTCAGATCAACGCGACAGTCTTTACCAGGTTTTGCTGCAAGTGGATTTTGAAAACACGTCTTTGGCGTGTCTGCATTTTGCAATGGGCAGTCTCTTGCGTATCAACGGCCAACCTGAAAAAGCTTTGAAACACCATCAAAAAGCCTGCGAACTGCGCCCTTTGAATCAGGATTACCAAACGGGTTTGCGTTCACTTTTCCTCTTTCTGCCTGACCTTGAGGATGCGCAACGTTTTCAGCCCTTTTGTGATTGGGGAACCGCTTTAGAAGCGGCTGTGCCTGTTTCTCGCCTTTCTACGCTTCCAGACCCAGAGCGTCGGCTGCGGATTGCTTATCTTTCTGCCGATTTTAATCTGCATTCAGCGGGTTTTATTTTCTTGGGTCTTTTTCAGGCGCATCAGCAGCGTGATTTTGACTGGATTGCCTATTCCAATTCAGAACGGAACGATGCCTGGACAGAACGGATGCGCAAATGTTTCGGTCTTTGGCGCGAAGTGCATGACTTGAGCGATGAGGCACTGGCCGACCGCATTCAAATGGATAAAATAGACATTCTGGTCGATCTTTCTGGGCATACCACAGGCCATCGGCTTGAGGTCTTTGCCCGCAAGCCAGCTCCGATTCAGATCGGTGGCTTGGGATTTGGCTGGACCAGTGGCTTGAAACGTATGGATTACCAGTTTTCGGATATTTGGCTGGTTCCGCCTGAGCGTGCACCTTTTTATTCAGAAACGGTGGTTTATTTGCCGCATCTTTTGCATTGGCAGCCGCCGTTTACTTTGGTGAATGCTCCTCTGAGTGACCCTCCCTGTCTGCAATCTGATGGGGTGACCCTGGGTTCGGGCAATGAAGGCTTTAAACTCAACCAGGCCTTGATTGAAACCTGGGCTGAAATTCTTGAGCGTTTACCAACAGGGCGTTTGGCGCTGAAATTCCGGGGTTTGGAAAATCCTGAGTTTGCAAAGCTTTTGCGCTCTCGTTTTGAAGCTCTGGGCCTGGCGCCTGAACGTCTTGTGCTCGCGGGTAAAACTTCGCATGCTGAGCATGTGGCGTGGTACCGTCAAATCGATTTGGCGCTTGATCCCTTTCCCTATAATGGCGGGGTCAGTACGCTTGAAGCGCTCTGGATGGGGGTTCCCGTGATCTCTTTGGCTGAAGGAACCCGTGCGGGAGCCTGTATTCTCTATCCGCTGGGGCAACCTGAGCTTGTGGCGCAGAATCGCGAAGACTATATTCGAAAAGTTCTGGCGCTGGCGCAGGATCGGATACGTCTTGTCAATTACCGTCAAAGTTTGCGCCAGAAACTCTTTGCTTCAACACTTTGTGACAGCCGGGGCTATGCGCGTGCGATTGAGGCCCGCTATCGTGAGGTCTGGCGGCGTTGGTGTGCAGAACAGATCTAGCACTTTGATTTTTTCCTTGAACACTTATTTTTAAAATTATTTCCGAAAGTTTGTTAGTTTTTGTTCCAAACAGGGTATGATCATCTATACGAATACTTGCAAAGATCTTTGAGTTTATCTGAATCTGTTCTCAGGAGTGAATCAATGGGAAGCATCAATGTTAATAAGAATGTTTTTGATACGATAAAAAGTGTTTCGACGGGTGTTGTTTATGGCCGGGATGGCATCAGCAACAGCAATATCGAAAAAATTGAAAATGCCATGGGTTCCGATGGCAAGATTGATGAGGGCGAAGCCCAGGTCCTTGACCGCCTGCGCAATAAGCAGGATTTTAAAGTCACAGCCAATGGACAGTCGCTCAATGTCACCAAGGATTTGATGGAGTTTGACCCCAAACAGGTCAGCTTTCTTCCGGCTGGAACCAAGGTCAGCAATCAGTATTCAGATGGTCAGACCCATACCTTGCCAGACAATATCCCAGCCCAGACCAATGACGGCTATCAGACCAATGTGGCGGTCAATGGCAATGGCGATTGGGACAAGGCCAAAGCGGCATTTCTGGATGTAAATAATTGGGGTAAAACCGCCGACAGCATGACGGGAGCCGATTTTCAACTGACCGATGCCAAGGGCAATCCCAAACAGGGCACCCCCCAGGTGGGCGATTTGCTGCGCATCGATATTCCTGGCCCTGGCAGTGGCGAAGGCGGATATGATTGGGTCAGAATTGAAGATATTAAATCCTCTCCAAATGAAGTGCAGGTCAAGGTGCGCCCCTATGATAAGGATGGCGATGGCAGTGCCGATCATTTCTTTACCAGTGAAGCCACCAATACCTTTACCCTGACCAAAGGAGGCAGCAACCAGATTCAATTCCGTGTCAATGGTCGCAATGAGGCCTCAAATGGCAGTGTGATTACCCCGGTTCAGAATGCGATCGGCAATTATACCGGTCTGCAGGAAGGCCAATGGGAAAATCTGGGCGCGGGCATTATGAAAGCTGCTAAATAGGTTACAGCATAGATTCAGCCCCCTCTGTTTAAACAGGGGGGGCTTTTTGATAAGTCTAAGCTGAAGCGGCTTTTTTATGCGCCGTCGTAGCCACGGGCAATCGGATAGCGACGTCCTTGGCCAAAGGCCTTGCGTGTAACTTTAAGCCCCGGAGGGGCCTGGCGGCGTTTGTATTCGTTGAAGTTGATCTTGCGAATCACCCAATCCACGACTTCGCGGTCATAGCCCAGTTCTGAAATCTCGGCATTGCTTTTGTGCTCTTCGATATAAGCGGTGAGAATGCCGTCGAGTATATCGTAAGGGGGCAGGCTGTCCTGGTCGGTTTGATCCGGTCTCAGTTCAGCAGAGGGCGGTTTGGTAATCGTGTTTTCGGGAATGACTTCGCCCTTGCGGTTCATATAGCGCGCCAGCTCATAAACCCAGGTTTTGGGCAAGTCGGCAATCACACCCAGCCCGCCGCACATATCGCCATAGAGGGTGCAGTAGCCCACTGCCATTTCCGATTTATTGCCCGTGGTTAAGAGCAAATGACCAAATTTGTTTGAGAGCGCCATCAGCAGGTTGCCCCGGATACGGGCCTGGAGGTTTTCTTCGGTTACATCTTCGGTTTTGCCCTCAAAAGCAGGGGCCAGGGCTTCACGGAAACTGTCAAACATAGGGCGGATGGGAATTTCACGGTATTGAACGCCCAGGTTTTTGGCAAGGGCTTCGGCATCGGTGACACTGCCTTCTGAAGAATACTGCGAAGGCATGGCGATGCCCAGCACGTTTTCAGGCCCCAAGGCCTGGGCTGCAATTGCGGCGGTAATTGCAGAGTCGATTCCGCCACTGAGGCCCAAGACTGCGCTTTTGAAACCGGTTTTGTGCAGATAATCGCGGGTACCCAAAACCAGCGCCTGTTCAATCATGGCCATGTCTTCGGCCCAGTGAAAATCAGGCAGGGCTCGAAGCGCTTCCAGCTCCAGAACCGTAAATTCTTCTTCAAAGCCTTTGCCCATCCAGACCAGGTGGCCTTCGGCATCGACAATAAAGCTGTGACCGTCAAAGATCAGCCCATCATTGCCCCCGACCTGATTGACATAGATCGCAGGCAGCTTGTATTTGCGGCAGGCAGCCTGAACCATGGAGAGTCTCAGTTGGGGCTTGCCGGTATGAAAGGGTGAAGCTGAGATATTGAGCAGAAGATCCATGCCCTGGCGGGCCAGGCTTTCAATTGGATCGCTGAGATAAAGACGGCGGCTCCAGAAATCGGAGTCGTTCCAGAGATCTTCACAGATTGAAACGCCAGCGTGGTGGCTGAGCAGATTGACCGGCGTGACCAGATCGGCAGGTTCGAAATAGCGATCTTCGTCAAAAACATCGTAGGTCGGTAAGAGTGTTTTGTGGTGAATCGAGGTGATTTTGCCATTGTGAAGCATCGCTGCGGCATTGAAGAGTTTTTTGCCTTTGTTGGTCAGGTTGCGATCGACAAAACCGACCACCACATGCAGCCCATGACTGGCTTTGCGCAGGCTGTCGAGACATTCCAGATTGGCCTCGACAAAGCTTTCGCGATCGAGCAGATCCATGGGGGGATAGCCTGTAATCGCCAGCTCTGGAAACATCAGCAGATCAGCTTGTGCTTCACGGGCCCTTTCGATCAGATCCAGCATTTTCTCAGTATTGGCCTTGAGGGCCCCTACCGTGGTGTTGATTTGAGCAATCGCGACTTTCATTTTGTTTCCTCCAGCACTTGTTCGAGCTTCGCAAAGTGTACGCCAGCGGCCCTCATTTCTTCAAGGGTGCGGGCCTCGCCTTCAGGGGTCACTGCCTTGATTGCATCTTCGATCACGGTGACGGTATAGCCTCTCTGGCGCAGGCCCAGAGCTGCGGCACGCACACAGTAATCGGTGGCGACGCCAAAGACATAGCAGCGTTCTGGGGCCCAAGCTTGAAATACAGCTTCGGCATTGGGGTTGCCAAAGATATCAAAGACTGTTTTTTCGAGCACCAGGGCCTGACTTTCTTCGGGGTTGAAGTCGCTTGGGGTGTTGGGCAGGATCTGTGCTTCGGCAATTCGGGTGGCTTCTACCCGTTTCTGACCGCTTGTACCTTTCACGCAGTGGGGAGGAAATTGGCTAAATTCAGGGTCATCGGGGGCGTGGGCATCAGCGGAGGCCACAATGGGAATACCATGGCTGCGGGCGTGCTGAATCAGTCGGGCCAGACCGGGTTCAAGGCCTTCTGCGCCGGGCACGTAAAGCCCACCTTCGGGGCGCATGAAATCAAATTGGGTATCAATATCGACAAAGACAAAGGGGGTATTCATAGGGGACTCCTTTCGGCCTGGTTTTTTTCGTATTCGGCTTTGAGTGAGGCAAAGAGATCGCGCAGGGCCGGGCTTTGCGTAACAGGGTAAGCCTCTTCTGCCACAGGCAGAGCCTGTAGTCTTTCGGGCAGATTTTGCAACTGTTCGAGGCAGATTTCCCGCAGCAAAGGCAGCGCAGGGGGGGCTTGAAGGCGTTTGCCTGCTTTCATCACACAGCTCAGTTGCGGCATGGCTCCGCTGATGCTTTCGCCTTGCAGGGCCAGCAGATCGTGGGAAAAACCCAGGCTGGAATGGGTGCGCCAGACCTGTTTGATGCCTGGGTAACTGACTTTGCTGCTGCTGAGCTTGACGCGGTAGTGCTGGGTGCCGTCGCTTTCGGTCTGCTCGACCAGTTTATACACGCCCCCCAGAGAAGGCGCATCAATGCTGGTGACCAGCTCCGTGCCGACGCCAAAGATATCAATCGGGGCTTTTTCAGCCATCAGGGCGGCGATTTTATCTTCGTTCATATCGCCGCTGACCACGATCTTGGCCTTTTCAAGCCCTGCGGCATCGAGAATTTGGCGTACTTCGCGACTGAGACTTAAAAAATCGCCACTGTCGAGGCGGACGCCCTGCAGTTCTGAGCCCAGGGCTGTGGCATGGCGAGCGCCTTGGGCTGTATCATAGGTGTCAATCAGCAGGACTGAATTGTGGGGAAAGACTGCATGGTAGGCCGCGAAGGCTTCAGGTTCACTTTCAAAGGCCATGGTCCAGGAATGGGCGGCTGTACCTTTCACAGGCAAGCCCAGATGCATGCCTGCATAGACATTGGCGGTGGCGACGGCTCCACCAAGATAGGCTGCGCGCGTAGCCAGCACGCTGGCTTCAGGGCCGTGGGCCCGCCGTGAGCCAAAATCGACAAAATCGACAGGTTTTTCGCCGCTCTGGCAGGCCAACCAGATTCTTGCGGCTTTGCTTGCCACCGAGGTTTGGTAATTGATCAGCGAAAGCAGCCAGGTTTCCACCAATTGCGCCTGAATCACAGGGGCGGTTACGCGCAGAATGGGCTCATAGGGGAAGAAGACACTGCCTTCGCGCAGGGCCCAGACTTCGCCTTCAAATCTGAAGTTTTTGAGGTAATCCCAAAAGCTGGGATCGACGTTTGAAAAAACGGGCAGGGATTGTAAATAGGCAATTTCTTTAGCTTCAAAACGCAGGTTTTCGAGATAGTCGAGGGCCTGTTCCAGCCCGGCGGCCACGAGAAAATTGCGATTTTTGGGTAAACGGCGCACATAGAGTTCAAAACTTGAGGTCTGTTGCATGCCGCGCGAATAATAGCCGGCAGCCATAGTGAGTTGGTAGAGGTCGGTGATCAGGGTTTGGTTGTGGGTGGGTATCAGAGACATATGGAGTACCTCCTTTATATAAGTGTATTTTATACATTTATTGAGAATTTGTCAAGCCCTGAGAAGAGGGTTTGGATATGCCGAAAAACTTCTGCAGTTTCGGCACCCTTGGGTGGAGGACGTGTCAAGATGAGGAGTTGGAGTGAGAACCTTGAAGCAGCCTCAAAGGCTGAATCCGAAATAGAGTGAAGTGGGTGGGTTTTCAGCGTGCGCATCTGCGGCACTGAAGTCAAAATCATGCAAAGATGCGATGCGAAACTCTGCGCTGCCCGCGCCTAGATAAAGAGAGAAATCTATCTCCTGTAGGGAGTCGGGGCAGGGAATACGTTGCTCTAGGCCTAAAAAGTTCAGCAGCCGAAGCTCTGTGGGGGTGCGTATGAGCATTCCAAACGGGCGCCAGAAACCCAAGGGTTGCACCTGAACATGAGTTAATTGAATATCTCTGAAAGCGAGATACCAGATTTGGTATTTTCGGTTGAAGGCTTCAATCGCATTCATTTTGTTCAGGTCATATATTTTTTCAGGCCAGAGTTTAAAGGCTTGGTATTTGTTTTGCTCTAAACGGGCATTGTGAATGAAATCCTGAATTTTCCAAGTCTCTCCTGTTTCTTCTGCCAGTTCCTGAGGTGGCCAATTGTGATGAGAGAGACCAAACAGGGTTTGGAAATAGCTGAGACATTTATGGTATTTTCCCCAGGGGGCGTTCCAGGGCAAGACATGACAGATCTCAGAAAAAACGTCTTCAGGTATATCAAAGAGAAAAAAGGGATCGAGATCCATCAACTGGGCCAGTTCAAACAGTCTTTTTACACCTTTGGGTAACCCTGTATATTGCGGCGAAACCCAGCGCAGAATGGTTTTGCGGTGAGGCAGTTCATCGGATTCAAGACTTCGTCCAAAGGAGGAAAGATTCCCGTCAAAGTTTTGGTCGATAGTGTCTTTGATCAAGACTTTGTTGAGTTGAATTCTTGAGATCCAGGTTTTGATCCGTGCTTCTTGGTTCATTTGATTGCAGAAGCACCCAGCCAGTTCCTGACTGAGTGCTTCATCCGACTCCGTTGAAACTTAGTAGATTGTCTGGCTGCTGCTGGCGAGCAAGAGACGGGCCTGAAGATCTTCAAACTCACTGAAATTCATCAGCTTGTCGAGGTTTTTATCGCCCATTTGGAAGGCCTGTTGGGCGATCTGTTTGCGATAGATTTCGGTTTGATCGTAACCGCCATAGCCTGAACCATAACCAGCACCATAGCCTGGGTCATAACCAGAACTTGGATCTGTTGGCGCACAGCCATTATTGCAAGAGCCATCGGTTCCGGTAGGGGGAGCAATCGGTACTGCAGGCATTGGCGGGGCGGCAAAGCTCATGTATTCATCAATTGTTAGCAAATTGTTTCTGTCTTTGTCGATTTGACTCCAGATGGTTTTCATCATTTGACGCAGAGATTCTCGGGTGGGGACATACATGCCATATCCTCCATTGGCTCCGGGGACAATTTTAATTTTCGTATTCACGAATTCTGTTTCGTTGATCAGCCCATCTTTATTGGTATCGAATTGGCTGGCATAGTCTTGAAGATAAGCGCCATTGACTTCCTGCCCACTTAAATAGCCATTGTGATCGCGATCAATATTTTTAAAATAGATCTGCCGCAAAGGGCCTATCACAATATCCAACCCTGCATTGGAGCGAACCGTGCCACTTGCTTTCGTCGAGGTGCTTCTGCTCATGCTGCGCAAAGTTTGTGTAACAGCGGGAGCATTGACTGGCAACTGAGATTGGCAGGCGTTCAGGCTAAAGAGGGCTGCGGCCACTCCCAGGGCTGTGTAGAACGATTTCATAGGATGATTTCTCCTTCAATGAGATGAAATTTTTGAGGGGTTTACCCTTTTTTAATTAAAATTTACGCCTACCAAAATCTGTTGCATTCTGAATTTTTGAATTGTCCATGTCCAAAATGGTGTGGGCTGTTGATGCTTTTGCTCATTTTGTCATGGATTGAGGGCTCTGAATGACAGGGTTCAGAGCAAGGATATAGCTCAGAAACCTTGAATCAGGCTGGCCAACAGGGCGAAGTTCTTCTGGTGGGGGAGCATTTGTGTGGGCAGTTGATAACCGGATAGAGCACCTCATTGCGCTGCAAAGGCCTTTCTTGTGAGCCAATTGCGCAATGTTTCAGCTCGTTCTGCCGTCCGACAGGTATTCTTTGAAAAAAATAGCGAAAGGCTTCAGTTCCAGTTTTTTAAGGCCCAGATCAGCATGGCGACAGGTAAAGCGGCTCCGACAGTGGCTCCAATCGCAGTGCCCATGGCCAAACTGCTGCTGCCAGCGGCCTTGCTGATGAAATAGCCTGCGCCGCCGCCGACGGTTGCACTTCCGGCCAGAAGCAGGCCCAAACGTACTTCGCCCCGGTTCCAAAAACTGCCTGAGGGTTCAGGGGGGGGAATATCGCCAGGATCAGGTGTGGGTTTAAGTGGCAAAGTCAGGGTGTCCATTTGATAGGCAGAGACAGGTGCTGGGCTTGAAAAGCGCTGAAGTGCCAGTTGGCCATAGGGTTGGTAAGTAGAGGCTGTAGGGGCAATACGCAGTAGCATGAGGTGTTCCTTAATAGGCCCGGCGGGGAGCCTGGTAAGCATAGCTGCCATAGTTGGCTGCAGCCTGTTGGGGAGCGGCATAACCGCTATAGGCAGCAGGAGCTGTGGCATAACCATAGGCCGCTTGCTGCTGGGGATAAGCAGGGGCACGGTTATAACTCTGGCTGGCAACCGGAGCGACTGTTCCACGGTTGACGCTGGCCATATTCAAACGGCCACTGCCCAGAGCAGGGTTATTGCCCAGTTTATCGGCTGACTGAATCAGGGTTTGACGCATTTGGGCCAAATTGAGTTGAGGTTGACGGGTGCGAATCAGGGCCAGGGCCGCAGCGGCTTGCATGGCGGCGGCTGCAGGGGTTTCGAGCTGACCAAAACCAGGGGTTAAACCCATGCGGCTGAGACTGAAACTGCGCATGGGCAAGGTAGAACGAATGCCTTGGGCTACAGCGCTGATGGTGACATTGGCGCTTTGTGCGGCGAAGGGAGCGGGACGTTGGCCGCTGATATCCATCGAGTTCACCGCCAAAACACCACGGTAATTGCCTGGGAAAGAGGCAGCGGCCATGCCATTGCCAGCGGGAGCGACAATTGGAATATTCATGCGGTTGGCGTAATCAATCGCGGCGGTCAGGGCTTTGCCCTGCTGTGCGCCACTGGCACTTAAAACAATCACTTTGGCACCATATTCAATCGCCGTCATAATGCCTTTGGCAATGCTGTAGTCGGTGCCAATGCCATTGGCGTCGAGGGCTTTGATCGGCAGAACTTTGCCACCGGGGGTCACCCCGCTGATTTGTTGTTGGGCGTCTGAAGCGACAGCCACACCGGCCAGATAGGTGCCATGGCCATTGTCGTCATTGACATCGCCGCCGCCGAGGGTATTGTGACCGGCCAGCAGTTTGCCTTGCAGGTCGGGGTGGCTCATGTCAACGCCTGTATCAATCAGGCCGATATAATTGTTGATCGCGATGGGGGCAGATTCAGAAGCACTCTGACGGTGATAAACTGACTGGGCCTGTACGCCGGATTGCTGGGGCAGGCTGATCGAGCGCAGATAATTGGGTTCAGCAAATTCTACCATGCCCTGAATTTTTTCAATTGCGGAGGGGTCGTTGGCTTGAAAGAGTTCAACGCCCAGATCCTGAATTTCTTCGACAAAGAGCAGGCCATTTTTCTGAGCAAATTCTTCGGGGCTTTCGAGATAGTTCACGCCACTGCGTTTGATCAGGTATTCATTGGGAACGGCTTGCTGGCCCTGGAAGCTGGCGAAATTATTTTGCTGGTTGGTACGAAAAGCACTGGCGGGATCAAGTGGGTTACCGGCTGAACAGCCGACCAAGCTGCCGCTCAGCACGGCGGCCAGAAGCAGGGGGGGGATTAATTTCAGTTTCATATGCTCTCTCCTACGCCAGGTTATCCAGTTAATTCTATTGTAGCGGTTGCCCTCAAGATCTTGTTGAATTTGGTTGTTTTTTTACCAATTCATAACGTTAAGATAAGCTTTGGGGACAGAGACCCAAGTCTCAGGAACTTCAGCGGGCCTGATCGGCTGCCCGAAACCCTTGATAGAGCACATGGGCCCGGCTTACATACTGGGCCTGGGTGCCATAATTTCCCCGGCTGATACTGGGCTTGCCCCAGGCGGGATAGGCCACGCCTGGAAAAGTTTTGGCAAGATCAGCTTTTCGCTGATAGGTCTGTTTGAATTCCGCTGCCAAGCAGCGCAGACTGTATTCGGGGTGATTGCGCAAAAGTGAAGCAGTGGCTTGAGTTGAGGTTGGGAAGCGTTTTTCCAGGCCTGGAATCTGACGGCCTTTCCAGTCTTGGGCTTGGGTGGCTGCCAAACCGGCGGCATGCATGCCTTTGCCGATTTCCTGCATGCGTGGATTGAAGCTGTGTTTGCCAGAATGGTAGCTTTCAAATATACAATAGGCGGCCAGGGCATAGGGGTCGGCACCTATTTCGGCGCCAATGCGTTTGAACAATTGTCCGTAGGTTTCGCCTGAGTGGGTTTTGGCCTGAGGCAAATCCTGGCTCCAGGGGCGTTGCCAGATGGCAGGCAGATCCTTTTGAATTTCAGCAAAATGGTAGGCAGAGCTGCGATCTTGCCCTGCTGGGTAAAACCCCGGAAAACTTTTGGCTTTAAAATTCCAAATGGGGAAGTCAGCAGGGATATCGACCAGACTTTGAACCGCAAGGGCTTTGCCTTGGCGAGGTGTTTGCAATGATGGATTTGAGGTCTGACTACCGGCAGCGGCGGTGGGCGCTGTTTGAGCAGGCTGCGCACTGGGAGCAGCCTGCTTTTGCGCCAAGAAGGGCGCAGAATGTGCTTGGGAGGGACGGAGCGGTTGCATTTTCAGGCCTCACAATTTAAACCTGATCTGATTATAGCGCGTGCCCCTCCCGAGCATGTGTGGGGGAACTAAAAGAGTTCAGCGAAGAACTGTTTCATGGCTTCCCAGGAGCGGCGATCGGCGTTGGCATGATAGGCTGCGCCAGAGCTGGGATTATTGCCTGCTTCAGGATTGGTGAAGGCGTGAACAGCGCCACTGTAGGAGACCATTTGCCAATCGACCTTGGCTGCTTTCAGCTCTGCCAGAAAGGCTTCAATATCTTTGGCCGGTACAAAGGGATCCTCTGCGCCATGCAGAATCAGCACCTTGCCTTTGATATTCTTGCCATCGGCGGGGGT